>TARA_R110002020_G_scaffold17804_3_pt1 | contig 406022 bp, 401 predicted proteins | sample TARA_R110002020 | Tara Oceans TARA_R110002020 (sample SAMEA4396489) | marine metagenome | biome: Westerlies Biome; feature: [MES] marine water layer (ENVO:01000295) within the mesopelagic zone...; material: water (ENVO:00002006), including particulate matter (ENVO:01000060)... | reverse complement strand
TGTAGCGAGAACGAGATTTGAACTCGTGACCTCTGGGTTATGAATCCAACGCTCTAACCAACTGAGCTACCTCGCCATAATTTTGAGAGTGCAAATATAAAAACATTATTCGTGTTAGCAAACAATATTTCAAATAAAAATTTTTATTTGAAATATTTTCTAAACTTATTAATTAATGTATATATTGGACAAAATAAATATTACAAGACTACAATTAAATGGAAGATAAAATTAAGTACGAGATGGAGTTTGTTGTACATGCTTCACCATCATTACTATACCAATATATATCGACACCTTCAGGGTTGTCGGAGTGGTTTGCTGATAATGTAAATTCTAGAGGAGAATTATATAAATTTATTTGGGATGGTTCTGAGGAGCAGGCTAAATTAGTTACAAAAAAATCCGGTGAACGTATTAAGTTTAAATGGTTAGCGGATGAAGATGAGCCATATTTTTTCGAAATAAAAATTCAAGTTGATGAAATAACAAAAGATGTATCCATAATTATTACAGACTTTGCAGAAGAAGATGAGGTTGATGAAGCTAAAATGTTATGGACTAATCAAATTTCTGATTTAAAACAAGTATTAGGTTCTGCATAAAAATAAATACATTTAAAGTATATTTGTCCCATTGAAAAATGGGACTTTTTTTATGATAAATTTTAACGGTAAACTTCAAGAAAATAATTTAGTAATTTCTAATAATAATCGTGGGTATTCTTATGGAGATGGACTTTTTGAAACTATAAAAGCTGTTCACGGTAAATTATTATTTTTTGAGGATCATTATTTTAGATTAATGGCATCCATGCGTATAATGCGAATGCAAATACCTATGGATTTTACGATGGAATTTATTGAAGAGCAAATTGTAAACACCTTAGAAGCAAACAACTTAAAAACACAATCTGCTCGTGTTAAAATCCAAATTGATAGAGTAGAAGGTGGATTGTATTTACCTGAGGATAATAATATTAACTTTATAATTAGTGTTAAAAAGATAGATAGTGATTTTTATCTTTTAAACGATAATAATTATGAGGTAGACTTGTATAAAGACCATTATTTATCTCCAAGCTTATTGACAACACTTAAGTCAAATAATAAAGCTTTAAATGTAATAGGAAGCATTTATGCAAGAGAAAATAAATTAGATAACTGTTTGTTAATTAATACAAATAAAAGTGTTGTAGAAGCCTTAAATGGAAATTTATTTTTAATAAAAGGAAATATAATTAAAACACCACCATTAAGTGATGGCTGTTTAAAAGGTATTTTAAGAAAGCAATTAGTAGATATAATTAAACTGTTACCAGATTATACTATAGAGGAAGCCTCTATTTCTCCTTTTGAGCTTCAAAAGGCAGATGAATTGTTTATAACAAATGTTATTAAAGGCATACAACCTATTACTAAGTACAGAAAAAAGGTGTTTAAAAATGAGGTTGCTAAAATGTTATTGCAAAAGCTTAACGTTAAAGTTAGATTAGGCTAATTATAACTTGGGTTTTCTGGAGCATTAGACCAAATGGAGTAGTCACCACCAAGTTCTACCATTTTTTCTTTCCAGAAAGTTTCGTAGTTTTTTTCAATAATATCTTTTTTGTAAGTGTTTTTAGTCACAACCCATGCGTTAGATTTTAGTTCGGTTTCTAATTGGTTGCTTTCCCAACCAGAATAACCTAAAAAGAATTTTATGTCATTAGCTGTGATTTTTTGTTCAGCAATAAGTTTGGCAACGACATTAAAATCTCCACCCCAAAATATACCTAAAGATATTTCTACACTATTTGGTATTAAGTCTGGACGTTTATGTATAAAATATAAATTGTCCTGTTCTACAGGTCCACCATTGTAGACTTTAAATGACGCATCTAATTCGGGAATTAAATCGCTTATAGTATAATTTAAGGGCTTGTTAAGAATAAAACCTATAGCACCTTCTTTATTATAATCAGTAAGTAATACTATAGATCTATTAAAAGACATATCTCCTATAATAGAAGGCTCTGCGATTAATAAGTCACCCTTTTTTGGTTTGGTTGTAGTCATTTTAAAAGGATTTGTTTTTTAAATGTAGTATTATTTATTTAATAAACAAAGTTTATGGAGGATATAAAATAAAAAAAGCCTTCAATAATGAAGGCTTTTTGAAATATTTTAAACAAATACTAGTTTACAGCATTTGCTAAATCAGAACCAGCTTTAAACTTAACAACGTTTTTAGCTTTGATTTTGATAGTTTTTCCAGTTTGTGGGTTTCTTCCGTCTCTTGCAGCTCTTTTAGATACTGACCAAGAACCAAATCCTACTAAAGAAACTCTATTACCTTTTTGTAAAGATCCTTCAATTTCGATTAACGCACATTCTAAAGCTTTCTTTGCAGCTGCTTTAGTAATTCCTGCGTGTTCTGCCATAGCATCGATTAAATCTGTTTTGTTCATAATTTTAATTTTAATTATTAATAAATAGTTGATTAACAGTTTTTGTTAAATCCTTTTACAAATTTATACGGATTATGCTACTATGCAAGTAATAGCAAGGGAAATGCGCACATTTGTTAATAACTTATAGCATTTGTTAATAAAGATGACGTTTTTTTAATGGTTTATAGTAATATCAATGATACTAAGGGTTTAGCGAAGTTTTGCGTCTTCGTCAAAATTGTAACCATTTAAAAGAGATTTTACTTCCATATTGCGTTTTCCTGGTAGTTTTATTTCTAAAATATTTATAAAACCCTCTTTTACAGATACTTTAAGTGTGGACTTATCGCTAATAATTGTACCAATTTCCATGTTATGGTCCTCTAGTTCTTTTTCTGCTTTGTAAATTTTGATATCTAAGATTTCTTTATTATTGTGTAATTCGCACCAAGCAGCAGGATATGGACTTAGTCCTCTAATTTTATTGTAAATAGCATCAATAGGTTGCGTAAAGTCTATTTTACAATTATCTCTGTTAAGTTTGTATGCTGTTTTAGAAATAGCATCTTCTGGTTGTGGTGTTGTTGTGACATCACCTTTTTCAATAAGTTTTATAGTATCTATTATTAAGTCGCTACCTAACATCATTAATTTATCGTGTAGACTTCCTGCGTTTTCAGAAGGATCAATCGCTATGTCTTGTTGTAAAATCATTTCGCCAGTATCAATTCTTTCGTCTATAAAAAAGGTTGATACGCCTGTTTTTGTTTCGCCATTAATGATTGCCCAATTTATTGGTGCAGCACCACGATAATTAGGTAACAAAGAGGCGTGTAAATTAAAAGTACCATACTTTGGCATATCCCAAACAACTTTAGGTAGCATTCTAAAAGCGACTATTATTTGAAGGTTAGCCTCCAAAGCTTCTAATTGTTTTAAAAAAGCTTCACTTTTTAAATTAGTAGGTTGTAGTATGTTTAAGCCTTTTTGTTTTGCAAAAACTTTAACTGCGGATTCGTGCATTTTACGTCCACGTCCAGCAGGTTTATCAGGTGCTGTTATAACACCAACAACATTATAGTTATGGTCTAAAATAGTTTTAAGGGTCGTTACCGCAAATTCTGGTGTACCCATAAATACAATTTTTATATCTTTATTCATATGTGCTTCAATTTATAACTATTAGTTTTAGTAATTACAATAATGTCTTCTTCTAATAGTGTTTTTAGTGATTTATTAATTTCCGCTTCGGTAAAAGGTAACGTTTTAAATAAGGTTTTAGAGTTTTTGTCTCCAAATTCCAAGCTTTCAATTATTTTGTTTTTAACTATTTTAAAGTCTGTTTTAGGTTTCGCTTTCGCGGAAATACAAACACTACAAATCCCACAAGGTTCTATATTTTTCTCTCCAAAATAAGTTAATAATTGTATGCTTTTACAAAGTTGATCATTGTTAACGTAATCTAATACTGCTTTAACTTGTTTTTGCTTTAATGTATTTTGTTGTGTAATAATAGAGGCGATACGGTTTATGGTTTTTTCGTCTTCACGAGGCTCTATAAACGTTATTTGAGCATCTGTTTTGTTGATTAGTAATGTTATGATTTCGTCTTTTGCTAATTGTTCTAAAACATTAATAAGTCGTGTTTCTTTAATTCCTGCTTTATCTGATATTAAGCTACTATTAATTTTAGTACTGTGCTCAAAAATTCCGCCATAGGTTCTTAAAATGGATTTTATAATAATATCAAAATCTTTATGAGAATCTAAATATTTAAATAAGGCATGACTACTAATTAAAAATTGTACTTCTATACGTTTATTAAACTGCTTACTTAAAGTAATAACACTTGTATTATCTAATATGTTTAAAGTATTGTAGGTGGTTACAGTATTAAACTTGTATGTTTTACAAAAGTCATTAAAATTAAAATCAAAAGTTTGGTAAGAGCCTTCACCATAGGATATTTGAAAATAGCTGCATAATTTTCTGTACACAATTTTAACAAAATCCACAGTTGGTAAGACTTTTAAAAATTGATTGTTTAAAGCGATGTTATCATTTTTGTTTTTTAATATTACAGCATAGGCTTTAGCTTCGTCACGACCTGCACGTCCAGCTTCCTGAAAATAACTTTCAATGCTATCAGGTAAGTTAATATGTATGACTGTCTTTACGTCAGATTTATCAATTCCCATTCCAAAAGCATTGGTAGCAACCATGACTTGCTTTTTACTACTTAACCAATCATTTAAATGTTGGTCTTTAACTGTATTATTTAATCCTCCATGATAATATGTGCTTGTAATATTTTTACTTTCTAAATATTGCGTTATTTCTAATGTTAGACGTCTGTTTCTAACATAAATAATAGAGGGTTGTTTGTTTTTAATTAAAATGGCTTCAAGTCTAAAGTATTTATCTTCTTCTTCAAAAACCATATAAGCAATATTTGGTCTATAAAAAGATTGTTTAAATACTTTTGGACTAATAAAATCCAATTCGGTTATAATATCCTCGACCACTTCTGGCGTTGCACTTGCTGTTAAAGCTATAACGTTAACTGTTGGATGTAATTGACGTAATATGTTTATGTTTTTATAAGCAGGTCTAAAATCGTTTCCCCATTGACTAATGCAATGGGCTTCATCTACAGCAATTAGATTTACATTCATCTGTCTAATACGATCTTGTACTAGCTCTTGCTGTAAACGTTCTGGAGATAAGTATAAAAACTTGTAATTACCGTAAATACAATTGTCTAAAAGTGTGTCTATTTCTTTATTTGAGATTCCGCTTGTCAAAGCAATAGCCTTAATACCTTTATTTAAAAGCGCATTAACTTGATCCTTCATTAAAGCTACTAATGGTGATATTACAATACAAATACCCTCTTTTGCTAAAGCAGGAATTTGAAAACAAACACTTTTTCCGCCTCCTGTTGGAAGTAGTGCAAAAGTGTCCTCATTATTAATTACAGCATTAATAATATCCTCTTGTAATGGTCTAAAATCCGTAAATTTCCAATAACGTTCTAATATGTTTATTGGATGTGTCATTATAATGCTTTAACAACATCAATTATATGTTGCGCTCTAGTCTCTATACTACCAAACGGGACATCTTGTAAGTGGTAATCGTATTTTTTATAAGTTTTTAAAAGGTTTTGATGTATGATTTTGGCTTCTTCAAAACTTTCATAACGCACAGCATCACTTTGGTAAATTTCCTGCCAAGGTGCTAAAATAAAGACGTAGTCATAAATATTATCTTTACAAGATTGTATAAAATTATCTGGATAAGCTTCATTTGCATAATCCATGTATGCCACAACGTCAGGAACACCTCTGTCTAAAAAAACAAATTCACTATCACTATTTACTGCATCTTTATATTGTTGCTCGCGACCTTGTAATAGTAGCTCACTAAATAACAAAGGTTGTGTTAAAAACATTTGATCAATACCTTTTTCTCTTGCTTCTAGTGTTACCTGACGAGAAATCTCTTCGTAACATGTGTAACCACGCTTAGTTAATTCGTTTATGATTGCCGATTTTCCGGTACTTGGACCTCCTGTAATTACTATTTTTTTTGCTTTCAAAGGGAAATAATTTATTTGTAAAAATCCGAAATATATTCTTTAAAAAAAAATATAAACAAAATGGTATATTTGTTGCTTATAAAATAGGTATGAACAAGACACCAAATCCAGAAGAATTTTACGCAAAATTAAAGTCGCAATTAGAGGACACAGCAACGTGGCCTAATGAATATTTGTACAAATTTATTGTATTATCCGATTTACAAAAAATTGCCGAAGTTGAAGCTATATTTGATAATATGGGATCAGTAATAAAAACTAAAGAGTCTAGCAACGGTAAATATACAAGTATATCTATTAATGTAACAATGAGAAATCCTGACCATGTTATAGAAAAGTATCTAGAAGTTACAGAAAAAGTTGAAGGCGTGATTAGTCTTTAGATTTTTTTTGTATTTTGCACAAGCATTAGAGACTTCAATGCAACACATATAAATTTCTACACTTTTTTTATTTTGATAGACGACATAGAGTACAACACAGAGCGTGAACATTTAATCATTCCAGAGTATGGACGCCATATCCAAAAAATGATTAATCATGCTAAAGCACAAGAGACTAAAGAAGAGCGTAATAAACTAGCTAAATCTATAATAGCAGTCATGGGAAACATGCAACCGCATTTGCGCGATGTAGCAGATTTTCAGCATAAGTTATGGGATCAACTGTTTATTATGTCAAATTTTGAGTTGGATGCAGACTCTCCTTATGGAGCACCATCAAAAGAAGAATTATCAGAACGTCCTCAGCCGTTAAAATACCCTCAAAATTTTCCAAAATATCGTTTTTATGGTAATAATATTAAAACCATGATTGATGTTGCTAATACTTGGGAAGATGGAGAAATGAAGGAAGCATTGACTTATACCATTGCTAACCACATGAAAAAGTGTTTTTTAAATTGGAATAAAGACACTGTTGAAGATGATGTGATTTATGATCATTTATATGAATTGTCTGATGGTAAAATTAATTTAAAAAATACAGACGAAGATTTAACCGACTCGACTAGATTAATGAAAGCCTCTAGTGGTAAAAAGTATTCTAATAGTTCTAATAAAAAAACAGGACAAAAGAAAAACAATAATCAAAATAGAAACAGAAAAAGATACTAATACTATTTATGGGAACATTTAAAATTGAAGGTGGTCACCAATTAAAAGGAGATATACAGCCTCAAGGCGCAAAAAACGAAGCATTACAAATATTATGTGCAGTTTTATTAACTCCAGAAAAAGTAACCATAAATAATATTCCTGATATTATTGATATTAATAAATTAATTACCCTTTTGGGAAATTTAGGCGTTAAGGTTAATAAGATAAAAGACGAAACTTACACGTTTCAAGCAGACGAAGTTAATTTAGACTACATGCAAACTGCCGATTTTAAAAAAGAGGGTAGTGGACTTAGAGGGTCAATCATGATGGTTGGACCTTTATTAGCACGTTTTGGTAAAGGGTATATCCCAAAACCAGGAGGAGATAAAATTGGACGTCGTCGTCTAGATACTCACTTTGAAGGGTTTATAAACTTAGGAGCAAAATTTAGATACAATCGTGAAGACTATTTTTACGGTGTTGAAGCAGATAAATTAATTGGTACAGATATGCTTTTAGACGAAGCGTCAGTAACAGGTACAGCTAACATTGTTATGGCTGCTGTATTAGCTGAAGGTACTACAACTATTTATAATGCAGCATGTGAGCCTTACTTACAACAACTTTGTAAAATGCTTAACCGCATGGGAGCAAAAATCTCTGGTGTTGGTTCTAATTTACTAACCATTGAAGGTGTTGATAGCTTAGGCGGAACAGAGCATACAATGCTACCTGATATGATTGAAATAGGTAGTTGGATTGGTTTAGCAGCAATGACTAAAAGTGAACTAACTATTAAAAATGTAAGTTGGGATGATTTAGGTCAAATACCTAATGTGTTTAGAAAATTAGGAATTACTGTCGAAAGAAAAGGAGATGATATTTATATTCCAGCACATAAAGATGGTTACCAAATACAAAACTATATTGACGGTTCTATTTTAACAATAGCAGATGCACCTTGGCCTGGATTTACGCCAGATTTGCTTAGTATTGTTTTAGTAGTAGCTACTCAAGCAAAAGGAGAAGTTTTAGTACATCAAAAAATGTTTGAAAGTCGTCTGTTTTTTGTAGATAAACTTATAGATATGGGAGCAAAAATAATACTTTGCGATCCACACAGAGCAACAGTAATGGGTCATGATTTCAAGTCTCAGTTAAAAGCAACAACAATGGTGTCTCCAGATATTAGAGCAGGTATTTCATTATTAATTGCTGCCTTATCTGCTAAAGGAACATCAACAATACATAATATTGAACAGATTGATAGAGGTTACCAAAAAATAGTAGAACGTTTACAAGCTATTGGAGCAAAAATAGAACGTTTAGAAGGAAATTAATACCTATGAAAAGCTTAAAAACACCATTAATTATAGTATTAGTATTTACATTATTATCTTTTCAATCAATAGATAAGATATTAGGTAAATGGGAAATTGTTAAAGTAACGGTCAACACAGTTGAGCAAGAAAAAGAAGAAGACAGGAATTATATTGAATTTTTGGAAAATGGAATAGTTAATTCGTATATAACTAATGAAGGCTCTATTGATACTGAACATTCTGGAACTTGGATATATAATGAAGATGAAAATATACTAACAGTTAAAGAAGAATATGTTCCTGAAGAAGAATACAAAATAGTGAAATTAGATAACGAAAATCTTATTATGAAATCAGTAAATAAAGAAGAGGACGTTGTTATTGAAATTTATTTCAAAAGAAAATAAAATTATTAAAAAAAGCTTCAATTAAAAACTGAAGCTTTTTTTAGTTTTAAAAGGTACTAGACTTACTATATATTATAAAAATACTGCTCACTAACTATTTTACCCTCCTTAACTTCATAAACACAAACTTCTTCCATTTGTTGTCTTCCTCTGTCTTTAAATGTACAATCAAAAGACATTTTTGCAGTAAAAAAATTACCAGCCACAACAGGTTCACTAATGGAACTAGCATGAAACGCTTCCATATTTTCTAGCCATTCTTTACTTTTATTCCAAATATTTTGTTTTCCAGAGGTTATTTCTCCTGGCATTCCTGGCATTTCTTTACAAACCACATTGTCTGCATATAATTGTTCAATACACTCTAAGTTTTTACCTTCTTTACACATATTAGCCCATTGTTGGGCAACTTCATTTGTATTCATAATAATTGATTTTATTTGAATCTAAAGATAGTAATAAATTGTAAATCAATTCATTAATACTTAATAGTGAATGTGTTAATGTTTAGAAAGTATTGTTAAATATTACTGTTATTAATATTTAAAATTACTAATAAACGCTAGTTGTATTATTTTAAAGGTCAAATATACAAGAGATTAGCCAACCGCTTCCTTATACACCTTTAGACAACGTTCTCTAGCTTCCTTATGATCAACAATGGGTTGTGGATAGGTAAGTTCCTGATAGTCTGGAACCCATTGTTTAATATATTTATGTTGTTTATCAAATTTATCAATTTGAGTTGTTGGATTAAATATTCTAAAATATGGTGAGGCATCAACACCTGATCCAGCTACCCATTGCCAATTACCAACGTTACTAGACATATCATAATCATGAAGTTTTTCGGCAAAATAAGCTTCTCCCCAACGCCAATCAATTAATAAATGTTTACACAAAAAACTACCCACTAACATACGTACGCGATTATGCATAAACCCTGTTTGGTTAAGTTGTCGCATTCCAGCATCTACTAAAGGATAACCTGTTTTGCCTTCACACCAAGCTTTAAATTCAGTTTCATTATTACGCCATTCTATACGATCATATTTTGCCTTAAAAGCTTCTTTGTGAGTGTGTGGAAAATGCCATAATATTTGCATGAAAAATTCTCGCCAAATTAGTTCTTGCCAGAAAATTTCATTGTTTTCAGCAATAGCTTTTTTAATCATTTTTCTAACGCTTACCGTTCCAAAACGCAAATGAGGTCCTAGTTTTGAAGTGGCATCTTTAGCAGGAAAGTTTCTAGTAGCTTCGTAATTTTGAATTAATGTTGGCGTGACTGTGTAGTCTTCTATTTTTTGTGATGATTTTGTAAAACCAATATCGGACAAACTTAAATTTGGCAATCTTGTATGTTCTACTAAATTGTTTAAATACGAGTTAGTATAATAAATCTCTAATTCAAGTGATTTAAAGTTTTCTTTCCATACACGCATGTATGGTGTGTAAACAACATAAGGGTCACCATCTTTTTTTACAACTTCATCTTTTTCAAAAATAACTTGATCTTTGTAGGTTTTAAATTTGATTTTGTTTTTAGAAAGTAATTCCTCTATTTCCTTATCTCTTTTGGTTGCATAAGGCTCGTAATCGTGATTTGTAAAAACGGTATTAATAGTGTACTCATCCATTAAAGTTTTAAAAACATCTTTTGGATTATCATGATACATTGCTATACTACTTTGATGCTCTTCTTGTAATGTATTACGCATGTTTTGTAACGTATTATAAATAAAGGTTACTCGAGCATCATCTTTTGGCAAATGGTCTAATATAGCTTTGTCAAATATAAAAATTGGTAATACAGGATGGTCAGATTTTAAAGCGTTAAAAAAACCAACGTTGTCATCTAATCTTAAATCGCGTCTAAACCAAAAAATGTTTATAGGTGTTTTCATGTATTAATATTTTCCAAAAAGTTCTTCTAATTTTTTTGTTCTGTGATTAAAAATTTCTTCCAGTTTAGGTTTAACTATTATTGGATGTACTAGCTGTCCTAAAAAGCCAAAAGGGACTTTGTAATCTATGATGTCTTCCATTTCTACACCACCATCAATTTCTTTAATAAAGTGTTTGTGGTGCCATAAGGCATAAGGTCCAAAACGCTGTTCATCTACAAAATATTCACCTGTTTTAACATGTGTTATTTCTGTTACCCATTTTGTTTTTATACCTAAAACTGGTGTGACAATGTACTGTATAATTTGACCTGCAAACATGGGTCTGTCAGCTCCAGACAAGATATTAAATCCCATGTAATCTGGAGTTATTGTTTTAAGGTTTTTTGGATCTGATAAAAAATCCCAAGCTTGCGCTTTACTTATGGGTAAGTTTTGTTTTTTATGTAGTCGATAAATTTTCATAATAATTAGTCTAATTATATATTAAAATATAAGCGTTTAAAGATGTAGCAATTATTAGCCAAACCATGTATGGCAATAATAAAAAGCTTATGTTATTAGCAGTTTTTTTGTATTTAAAAAACATGTAGAAAATAACAACAGTAAGCAGTATTATGGTCATTAATGCAAATAGTACTTGGTGTAAATTAAAAAAGATAAAATTCCAACTAACATTTAAAATGACTTGTAAGATATAAACAGTTATTAGTAGTTTAGTTTTTATTACTGTAAACAATTTGGATAAATAAACCGAAAAACATAACATTATGATTGTCCAAGCAACACCAAAAATCCAACCAGGAGGAGTCCAAGGTGCTTGGTTTAAATTAGTGTACCAATCTGATAAAGGACCATTATCCATTAACCAACTTCCAAAAGCTAATCCACCAAAATTAATGACGCTAAACATTAAGAAAAGTAAAAGTTGCTTCATTTTAAATACTTTGTAATTTTAGAGCTGTTTGGGTTAGTAGTAGAGTATAAGTAGTCTATCAACTGTCCCTTAGGGCTAACAATATATTTTTGAAAATTCCACTTTACTGAAGAATTACTTTTACCGTTTTTTTGTTGTTGTGTAAGCCAAGCATATAAAGGATGTTGGTTTTGTCCTTTAACATCTATTTTCTCGGTAATCAAAAAAGAAACTCCGTAATTTACTTCACAAAATTCCTCTATAGCATTAGCATCTCCAGGTTCTTGATTTCCAAATTGATTACATGGTACTCCTATAATTTGTAATTTTTCTTTATATGTGTCGTGCAAAATTTGTAAATCTTTGTATTGTGGTGTAAAACCACATTTAGAAGCAACATTTACAAATAAGATATATTTGCCTTTAAAATTGCTTAATAATATTGGTTTGCCTTGTAAATTATTAATTTTAATATCGTAAATACTAGGTAGATTTTTTAAATCTATTTTAGGATTACTTCTACTAAAAAATGTAGCAACAAATGCTTTAAATGGATTCATGTTTTTAGATTTTAAAACTTACTATACCACAATCCATTTCAAAGACTTGACCAGAGATTGATAATGCTTTGTCTGACGTTAAAAACTGAGCCATATCTGCAACCTCTTGTGGATTTAAAAACTTTTTTAAAGGGTGTCTTTCTGTTATGTTTTCAATCATTTTTTCGTTACGCAATAATTTTGAGGCTAATTCAGTATCTGTAACTGTTGGTGCAATAGCATTAATCCTTACAGTTGGAGCCATTTCGGCACCTACAGATTTTACTAATCCTTCAATAGCACTTTTAGAAGCAGCTACACTTGCATGAAATGGCATTCCTAATTTGGAAGCTACTGTACTAAATAATACAATCGATGGATTTGAGCCTTTTTTTAAAGAATCAAGATATTTTTGTATAGCTTTTACTGCACCTATGACGTTAATCTCAAAATCTGCTCTAAAATCATCTAATTTAAGTCTTCCTATAGGTTTTAGGTTTATACTTCCTGGACAGTAAATTAATGTATCTACAGCCTCTATTTCAGGTAGATCTTCGGTTAAAATATCACAATTATAATGTGTCAGATTTTGGTGGTTAAAATCTGGTTTAGTACGACTAATGTTTGTGACCTTGTGCGTGTCTAAAAAGGTTTGGGTAATGGCTTTTCCAATACCTTTACTACCTCCAATTATTACTAAATTTTTCATGGTTTTTTTTCGTTTTTAGGTATAAAAAAAGTGGTATCAATAAGATTGCTCCTATTAAGTAATACCACTAATATGTAATTTGGACTATTATCTAATGCTTATGCAGCAGATGGTCTTCCTTTTAATCGTTTTTCAATCTTTTGTTTGATAGCAGTCAAATCTTTCATTATATCCATTAATTTAGGATCTTTGTTTTCTTTGTAAAGCTCATTCACACCAAGTATTAAATCTTTAGCTTCTCTTGACGCAAGAATACGATCACTTGTTGTAATAAACTTGTGCTTTTTTTCTGTAAACTCTATTGCTTTTTCTACGATACTCATAATGCTACTCTTTTAAATAATTTTGTAATTCGGCTATTTTTTCTGGTGTATTAAATTTTCCACCATAAAAAGTCGTCACTGTTGCAGAAGTTTCATCCTTAATACCTCGTGACGATACACATAAGTGTTTGGCATCAATAATTACAGCAACATCATCAGTTTGTAATGCAGCTTTTAGCTCTTCTGCTATTTGGTTTGTTAAGCGTTCTTGTACCTGAGGACGTTTAGCGAAATACTGAACAATTCTGTTTAATTTTGATAAGCCTATTACTTTCCCTGAAGAAATATAAGCCACATGAGCTTTACCAATAATGGGTACAAAATGGTGCTCGCAGTTGGAGTAGAAAGTAATATTTTTCTCTACCAACATTTGATTGTATTTGTATTTATTGTCAAATAACGCAATTTTTGGCTTATTTTGAGGGTTTAATCCAGAAAATATTTCATCAATGTACATTTTAGCCACTCTTTTTGGTGTGCCTTTTAATGAATCATCGGTTAAATCTAAACCCATAACGTCCATAATTTCTTCAAAAAGAATAGCAATTTTTTCTTTCTTTACTTCATCAGAAAATTTGAAAGCGTCACTCTTCATAGGTGTTTCAAGACCTGTATACATGTGATCATCTCCAATGTCTTGATAGTCAATACCATTAAGGTCTTGATGGTTTAGGGTTGGCATTACGTTTTGTTTAATCATTTTTTCTTTTTATATGCTGTATTTGGTAAATCAAGCCAAATCAAAGCAGTTTTTATAAATATCTAACGTTTAGATATTTTATTGTGGGTAATTTGTTTTTGTCTCGAGCACTTAAAACGACCGTCTTCAAATACTCTTTTTTTGCTATGCTTTGTATTTCGGCCTTGTACTCTGGCTCTCCATAACCTGAAGCTACTAGGTTTCATTTCGCGACGCATTAATGTAATGACGTCTTGCTCTTTTAATCCAAATTGAAATGTAATGGCGTCAAAAGGTGTGCGGTCTTCCCATGCCATCTCAATAATGCGATCTAATTCTTCTATTGTAAACTCTTTTATCATTTATTGTGGCGAAAAATTAAATTGTTGGTCATATTTAATTTTCTCATTCATTAACTTATCAAAAAACTTTTTATTTTCCTTAAAGGTCCTATTGTTTCTAAAATGAATAAATTTTCCGTTAGAATGAATACTTGATCCATTTATTTTGTAAACTACCAATTGATAATATGGAATTGCCCAAGTAAAGTTTTGTAAGCCTTTAGTGATATGTATTAATATACCAATTGGTCTTAACTCTATATTTCCGTAATTAGTGTCACTAACAGTATTCAAAATTGATGCCATATTAGGACTAACCTCATCAACAATCATCCTTTTAGATCCGACACCTCTCATTTTTATAGACTGTATAAGACTAAAAGGTTTACCAACTATATCATCAATTAGCTTGTTGTTTTCTTTATTGGTATGTGTCGTGTTTAATAACAAATCTTAATACTTTCTTATAATTATACTCAAATATACAAAATGTTTAACCTTTTATAAGTAATGTTAAACAAAATTTAACATATTGAATTTAATTATGCTTAGATAGAAGTAAGTTATTGATCGCGAAGTAATTTATTACGGTCACTTAAAGTATGTCGTTTTAAAATACGATAACTTTCTTTTTTTACTAATGGATGATCTTTTAAGTTCCAAAGTGTGTCGCTTGCGTATTTTCTGGTTTGCTTCTCGTCAATTATTGGGAAAGGATAATCTGTACCAAGTTGAAAGCCTGTTAGTTGTTGATCAAAATAAGACATGTCACTTGGATTGTGAATAAAAGGCGCTTCTAAATTAGCCAATTCTGGAACCCATTGTTTAATAAATTTACCATCTGGATCATGCTCTAAGCTATTTTTTAGTGGATTATAAATACGTAAGGTATTAATACCAGTTTCGCCAGCTTGCATTTGTATTTGAGGATAATGAATACCAGGCTCGAAGTCTAAAAATAAGCTAGCTAGATGCTGGCTCATGTCTTGCCAAGGTTGCCATAAATTATGTGTAAAAAAAGACACTACTAAGGCTCGCATCCTGAAATTTAGATAGCCAGTTTCTTTTAAACAACGCATACATGCATCTATTAATGGAAAGCCTGTTTGTCCATTTTTCCAAGCGTTTTGATACTTTAAATTAACCGGTTTATTAAGTTGATGGTAGCCTTTGTTTACACTTTTAAATTCCATAAGGTGTTCCATTTCAAACTTTTGGATAAAGTGTGCTTGCCAACGCAGTCTGGATACAAAAGCATTTAAATGACGTTTGTATTTGGTGTGCTTTACAACCTCTGATGCGCCATTAATAACTTGTTTTATGGATAAGTTTCCCCAAGCAATATATGGAGATAATCTGCTACAACCTGTTCTAGCATCTAATGGTTTTGAGATGTGATACATGTAATTGTGATAGCGTCCGTTGTAAAACGATTGCATGTATTTTAATCCTGTTGTTGTGCCTCCTTTTTGAAATGTTTTTGAAATGCCCGTTGACACGGAAATTGTGTTTAGTTCCGATTCAAGAGTTTCAATCTGATTTATAGGTAGTAGCTGATTTGGTTTCGGTTGAAACAGAAACTCGGCTTGCATCATATAATTGTCCCAATTCTGATACCATGTATTTCTGTTGGTTAGTCCACGTTGCACCCCATTATTGTCATTTTCTAACCAAATAATAGTGTTATTGGCTAAAAATTCCGCGAAAGCGATATCTCGTTTAAACGTGGATAAAAGACCTGTTTCTTTATGAGAAAATACGTTGGTGACGTTAAAAGTTATGTTGATGGTTTTTATAACCTTTTGGATGTCATTTTGGACAACCAATATTTTGGAATTGTATGGTTTTAATTGTGCGTTTAAATCTTCTAAAGATTGTTTTACAAAGTCCCAATGACGCTGACTATAATGTTTGTCTTGTAATAAAAAATCTTCAAAAGTGTAGAGTAGGAGCGTGTGTTGACCTGAGTTTAAAGCATTAGTGATGGCTTCGTTATCTTGTAGTCGAAGGTCGCGTTTTAGCCATACTATGCTTAGGTTTTGTTTCATTTTATTGATTTCTCTTTATTGCTTCTCGATACAATTTGCTCGTACCTCACAAATCACTCGAAGTGACGATTGTGTGATTGTTTTTAGTTCTTCACTAAAAACTGTATCGAGATTATTTTTAAAAATTATCAGGATTTTCAATAATTTGCTGAGCTCTTTCTTTTAGGCTACTTAGTTGTTTAGCTTCCATTTTATCTAATAGGCTGTACATCATTTTCATTCTGAAATTATCGCCTAATTGTTTACGCTTGTCATCTAAAAAATTCCAATACAAACTATTAAAAGGACACGCTTTGTCGCCTAATTTTTCTTTTTTGTTATAGTGGCAGCTGTCGCAGTAATTTCCCATTTTATGAATATAACTTCCGCTAGACACATATGGTTTTGTTGCTATTTTTCCGCCATCTGCAAATTGACTCATCCCTCTTGTATTAGGAAGCTGAACCCACTCAACAGCGTCAACGTAAATACCCAAATACCAAGCGTCCACTTGGTCTGGATTAATTTGTGCTAATAAAGCAAAGTTACCAGTAACCATAAGGCGTTGGATATGGTGTGCATAACCATTGTCTAAACTATTGGTAATGGATTGTTTTAGGCAATTCATTTTTGTGTTTCCTGTCCAATAAAAATCTGGCAGATTATTATTGTTTTCAAGATAATTAAGCGTTTTATATTCAGGCATTAAAGCCCAATACATGCCACGCATATATTCTCTCCAACCTAAGATTTGCCTAATAAAACCTTCTACTTGACTAATATTTATATCCTCGCCATGTTTGCGCCAATAATTAAGTACAGTATCGACTATGTTTTTAGGTGAAATCAATTTTAGATTCATAGCAAAAGACAGTCTAGAATGAAACAAATAGACTTGGTCCGTGTGCATGGCATCTTGATAATCTCCAAAATGAATCAACAATACTTCGCAAAAATATTTAAGTTGTTCTAATGCTTGTTGCCTATTTATAGGATAACTGAAGGTTTTTGTGTCTAATGTTCCAAGTGTTTTAATGTCTTCTTTTTCTATTAGCGTTACAATAGCTTCAATATCATTTTTGAAATATTTGTAAGGCGGAATGGGATGCTCGGCTTTCCATTTATTGCGATTGCTTTTGTCGTAATTCCATTTACCTCCTTCAGGTTGGCCTGCAACCATTAGTATATCGTGTTTTTTACGCATATCACGATAAAAGTTTTCCATTAGGTATTGCTTTTTACCTTTAAAAAACTGTTTTAAATCGTTACGTTCTGTATAAAAATGTTCTGTTGAAAATGCTTCTGTATCAATATCTACCGAGTTACAAAAAGTAGACAATTGCTCGTCTAATCGATATTCGTCAGGTAATTGATATTCAAATTTAGTAATGTTATGTTCCTCAATTAGTAACTTAAGGTTGTCTGTTAAGTTTTGGGTGTTTTTATTGTCGTCTAGTTTTAAATATTGGACAGTAAAACCTTGGTCTTTTAAATGTTGACCAAAATCGCGCATGGCAGCAAAAAATCCAATGATTTTTTGGATATGATGTGTCACGTAGTCGGTTTCCTGACGCATTTCAAACAAACAATATACTGTGTTTTCCGGATTGTCTTTGTACCAGCTGTGTTTACTATTTAATTGATCGCCAAGTATTAGTCTTAATGTTTTCAATGATTGGTTGTTTTCTGTTTAGTTCTTTTTGTATTTTGCTTGTGCTTATAAAACGCTTAAACGGACGTATCTTAAAAAAGGGTGTCTTGCAGCCATAATCGCTGATACTTTCCGTTTGTATCATAGCGTTCTGCCTGTAGTTTTACGTTAAATTTTCGGTCTCTTGGATCGTTTCCAACACCTGCAACATACATCCAGTTTCCGTAGTTGCTATGCACATCATAATCTATAAGCATACTCTCAAAATAACTTGCTCCAATACGCCAATCTAATTCTAAAGATTTTGCAAAATAGCTGGCAACATTTTGTCGTCCGCGATTACTCATCCAACCTGTTTTTTTAAGCTCAAGCATGTTAGCATTAACAAAAGGTTCTGGTGTGTTACCATCAATCCATTGTTTGATTTTTGTTTGATTTGTAGACCAGTCGTATTGCTTGTTTAAAATACCACCTATTTTAAATAGTTGGTTACCGTGTTTTAAGGACACGTATTTAAAATAATCACGCCAAATCAATTCAAAAATTAGCCAATAAGTAGATTCGTTTTTTAAATGTTCGTTTTCAAAACGTATAACTTCATGATAAATTTGTTTAGCAGATAAACTTCCGTTAGCCAACCATGGCGAAAACTTAGAACTAAAGTCTGTACCTATTAATCCGTTTCTAGTTTTTTTGTAAAAGCCTAATTTTTTGGTTTCGAAAAAATAATTATTTAAACGTCTTAAAGCTTCGGTTTCTCCTCCTTTAAAAGGAAATGCATTATTAGGATGCAGAGTAATAGCATCCAATCCTAGAGTTTTTAAAGTAGGAATTGTTGTGTTGTTTGTTATGTTGAAGTTTTCAGCTGTAGCTGAATTAGTGACGTTTAAAGGTCTGATTGTACTTAGTTTTTCGCATTGTTTTCTGAATTGTGTGAACACGTGAGGCAATGCTTCCGTTTTAAACGGAATATCTTCTGGATGGTATAAAAACTGGTCGTAAGTTTCAATACATTCTATGTCATCTGAAAGATTAGCTTTTACTTGATTGATAACCGAAACCTCTTCATCTGTCCATTCTTTTTGAAGATAAACAGTCGAAATATTATGTTGCTTAACTAAATTGTGGATAGCGTGTTCTGGAGTTTCCGTGTAAACGAACAACGGAATATTAAGCTGTTTTAATTGCTGCTTTAAATCTGTTATAGTTTCGATTAAAAACTGCGCTCTAAAGTTTTCTGTCTTTTTAAATCCAAAAGGTGATTTTTTAAATTGTCTTGGATCAAAACAATAAACAGCAATGACATTATTGTTGTTTGCTATTGCATTTTTAAGAGCAATATTATCTTGAGATCTTAGGTCATTTTTAAACCAAACTAGGCTGTTTTTGTTTTGTTGCGTCTGCATTTTTCACTACAATATTTTACGTCATTCCAACTCTTTTCCCATTTTTTACGCCAAGTAAATGGTAATTGACACGTTGGGCATGTTTTGGTTGGTAGATTTTGTTTTTTTATGTTTTTAGGCATTGGCTAATTTGTTAATCATGCCTTTAAAAATAAAGCCATGAAATGGTAATACACTATACCAATACAAACGTCCAGCTAATCCACGAGGTCTAAAAGTAGCACGTTGGAACACTCTACCTTTTGCGACTCTAAACTCTAACCAAGCTTCTCCGGGTAGTTTCATTTCTGCAAAGAGTATTAGACGTTGTTCTTCTTTATCTGCTAAAAGGACACGCCAAAAGTCTAAGGCATCTCCTGTTTTTATATTTGTTTTATTTGTGCGTCCACGACGCAAACCAATACCACCAACTAGTTTATCTAGAAAACCTCTGATTTTCCATAAAAATGTACCGTAATACCAACCGTTTTCGCCACCAATAGCCCAAATTTTTTCAAGTGTACGCTGCTCGTCTTTTACTTTGCGTTCTTTTATGTCTGTAAAGCAACCGTGTTTTGGTACTTTTAAATATTGAGTGGATGCTCGTTTTTTAAATCGGCTATTAATAAGTGCATCTTTCCAGCTTGAAATAATATCGTTACCTTCAATCTTGACAAAAGCTAACGCTACAGCTTGTTTGTAAGACATAGGTGTGACATCTAATAATTGGTTGATATTACTTTTTTCGCCTATAATTTCAATACCCATACTATTTACTAATGATGCCGCCAATTTATAAGACGTAGACGTCACAAAATATAGCCAATAACTAGACAATTTTGGTGTCATTACAGGTACAGTTAATATGTAGCGCTTTAATTTTCTGGCTTCAGCAAATTTTAATAACATTTGCTTGTATGTCATGACTTCTGGTCCAAAAATATCGTGTGAAGTATTATATAATTTTTGGTTTCCTAGACCACGAATTAAAAACGTTAAGACATCTCTAACGCCAATAGGTTGTGTTTTTGTATTTAACCATTTAGGCGCAACCATTACAGGAAGTTTTTCTACTAAATCTCTTATAATTTCAAAACTAGCACTACCAGAACCAACAATTATACCTGCTTTGAAAACAGTTAAGGCGTAGTGTTTGGATTGTAAAGTTGTTTCGACATTTTTTCTAGATAATAAATGCTTAGATAATTTGGTGTCGTTTGTAATACCACTTAAATAAATGACTTGCTTGGCGTTAGTTGTTTCAATATAATTTTTGAAATTTACTGCGCAGTCTTCTTCCATTTGATGAAATTGATCTACCGAATTTGACATAGAATGAATCAAATAATAGGCAGCATCAATATCTTTTGGAATATTACTTAGAGTTTCAGGCTTTAGAAAGTCAGCCTCAATAACGTGTAAATTTTCTTCTTCAGAATATTTACGTTCTGTACGTAATTTACCTCTAACAGCACAAACTACAGTGTGTCCTTGTTCTAATAATAACGGGATAATGCGCTTACCAATGTAACCTGTTGCTCCTGTTACTAATATTCTCATGGGTTTGGTTTTAATTGTTATGTAATTTTATTTATTTCTGTTCATTTTGTCTTGAAACAAAACGAACCAAAAATTCAAATCAATTTGAGGAAATTCCTGCGGAACATTCGTTCTCGAAACTTCATGCTTGAAGCTTTGCTTCGCAGTTACGTTTCTTCACTCTTTATTTCTTCAAATTGATGATTCCGACTGTGTCGAAATTTGGGACTTTCTCCCTGAAATAGTTTGTTTTTACTTCAAACCATTTTTATACTTTTTATTTATTTTCTAGGTCTTTGGTATTCTAAGCGTTTCTCTAATCTAGGGATTGTGTAACCGTCTAAACCATTAATGGCAGCAATATTAGCTTTGGATAAGTTTATAAATCCATCGTCTTGCAATAAATCGCCATTAATATGCAAACCTTGTATTTCTCCGATTACTAAAATCGTGTTATTAGCTTTGATTAGATATTCTTCAACAAATTTCATTTCTAGTTGAATTGGAGCTCCTTTGACAAAAGGCGCTTTACAATTATCTTTGTATTCTGACTCTAAACCAGTCATATCAAATTCTGAAATCGATTGGTCGTATTTAGCAGAGGTATGATGTGCGTCTTCAAAATTGTCTAAATCAATGTGATTTATAGTATAGATACCTGTGTTTTTTATGTTATCATACGTGTGACGTGTTACCGTTGTTGGTCTACAAAAAAAGCCCAATAAAGGTGGATTACTTCCAACGTGTGTTACCGAACTAAATACAGCTACATTTTCTTGTCCATTATTAGATTTTGTGCCAATTAAATTAGCACTTTTAAAACCAGAGCAACTATTAATTAAATTAATTTTATACAAATGTTCTAATTCTTGAATCTGTTTTAAATTAAAATAAGCCATTTATAAGGATTTGTAATTGTTGATTTGAACGTTTTTTGCTTTTAAATCAAACATTAAATTATATAAACCAAAGAAGGTTCTGTTTATGTAAATAAAATGCTTAGAACCTCGGTTTCCATTCATTTTTCTTAACTCTGTACTTTTACTGTAACGTTGTCCCATTTCTGAAATAGCATTAAAAAATTCTGGGTCAGAAAAATCGAAAGTGTCATTATGAAATGGTTTTGTAAATAAGCTTAACAACTCATGAAACATTGCGGAGAAAAAATCTAACTCTTCTTGAGTGTCTTCTTCTCTTAAAATCTCTAATTCGTACATTTTTTCGGTAAATAAGATTTTATTATTTATGACCTCTGGTTTTGCTAATTCAAAATAAGGCACGTAAAAATCTTCAGGAACCTCCTTCATACATCCAAAATCTAAAGCAATTAAATTGGCAGATTTAGAGACTAAGAAGTTTCCAGGATGCGGATCCGCATGTACTTTTTTAATAACATGCATTTGGTACATATAAAAATCCCAAAGGGCTTGTCCTAATTGATCCGCTTTGTTTTGGTCTTTATTATAAGCAGTAAATTCAGAAAGGTGTTCGCCTTCCATCCAATCCATAGTTATGATACGTTCTGAAGATAAATCTTCATAATAATTAGGGAACTTGAGATTAGGAATGTGTTTACACGCTTCAACAATAGCCTTACTTTGCTCAACTTCTAAAATATAGTTGGTTTCTTCTACTAATTTGTTTTCTACTTCTTGAAAGTACTTATCAGAGTCCTTACCTTTAATATTAAACATTTTTATGGCAATAGGTTTTACCATAGCCAAATCGCTAGCAATGCTATCTGCGACTCCTGGATATTGAATTTTCACAGCAAGTTTTTTCCCATCCTTTTCGGCTAAATGCACTTGTCCAATACTGGCAGCATTTACAGAATTTAGATTAAAAGAGTCATAAATTTGGCTTGGTAATTTCCCGAAATATTTTTTAAAAGTTTTACTAACTAAAGGTGCAGAAAGAGGTGGTACAGAAAATTGTGCCAACGAAAACTTCTCTACATAAGCTTGTGGCAAAATACTTTTTTCCATGCTTAACATTTGCGCTACTTTAAGCGCACTTCCTTTTAATTGCTTTAAACCATCGTAAATGTCTTCCGCATTATTTTCGTTAAGTCTAGCTTTAGCTTCGGCTTCAGTTTTGGTGATTTTGTCACCATAGTATTTTAGGTAATTAACACCAACTTTTGCTCCAGTAGTAACAAGTTTAGTTGCTCTAGAAATTTTTGAAGTTGGTATTTTGTCTATCGTTTTCAATAGTTGTGGATTTAAGTTATTCTTGATACATTTTTTAGTACCTCAAACATTCTGAATGAAGAATGTATTAATTCATCTTAATTTTTTCTTTAAAAATGAATTTTCCAAAGTCAATAATGCTTTTTAAAGGCATGACGTTAAGAACATCAAAACTAGTGTTCACAGATTTTTCTATAAAAATGTCTGTTTTTTCAAACGAAGCAGAGGTGTCATCCATCCAAAATTTCATGGTTAATAATAATTGTAACCATGCAGTTTCTGTAAGACCTCTATCTTGAATTTTGTTTAGCTGTTCTTGTTTGATATCTATAAGCTCGATACCTAATTCTTGTATATAGTGTGCAAAACTTGCTTTAAGCTCTGATAACGCAGCGAAGCCTTTCAGACTGTTTTTATGTTTGTGTAAAGCATATACCACATAACTTCTGTTAGCGGTAAGATTTTCGAAAAAAGTAAAGTAGAAGCTTAGTAATTTATTTCTAGGCTCAAAATGTGCGTATTCTTCGCTAGCTTCTAAGGCGTGATGCGTGTTGTCAAAAAAGGCTTTGAAGACTCCTTTTTCTATAGCATCAAATGTTCCGAAGTGCTCATAAAATTTAGATTCCTCAAAATTATTATGCTTCGCAAATGCGTAAACCGATTTAGGTTGTTCGTTATGTTCTAAGACATAATCCATGTAAAATGAAATAATGTCGTTACTGCTTATGTTTTTCTTTTTTGCCATCCTATGAAAATTTGATAGCATAAAGATACAAAATGTTTAACGATGTTTAATTAAAGTTAAACAAAATTTAACATGAGTTTGTGTTATGTACTGTTTTTAGTTTTAGTTTATACTGAAATTGAAGAATAAGTAAGCTTGATGTTCTATTAAAATTAGTTTAAAATGAGCTTGGTAGTGATAAGAATGAATCTGTGTGGTTTACAACTTTATCTGCATTTTTAATTTAGCAACCAACAGTTTTGCTACGCCTTTCAAGTATGACATTGTCTAGCCAAATGCCATTTAATTGTCCTATTTTTTCTTTATAACCAACTATTCTAAAACCATTATTGGTATGAAGTCTTAGACTAGCTTTATTTGCTCTCATAATTCCGGCTTGTAGCGTCCATATATTATGTTGCTCACTAATTATAATTAGTTTTTTTAGCAGGAAATCTCCCACTTTTTGGCCTCTAAAATGTTTTGAAACATAAACACTAACCTCTGCAACACCAGAATATACTTTTCTTTTTGAAACAGCACTTAAAGCTGCCCAACCTAAAAATTGGTCGTCTTTTATTGCTAAAATACGACCAATAGGTAAGTGGTTATTATTCCAATAATCCCAATCAGGTACAACTGTTTCAAACGTTGCAACTCCAGTGGCAATACCATCATGATAAATGGATTGTACTTCAGAAAAATTGGCTTTATTTATGGTAATAATTTTCATTTTAACAACATCCAGAACCTGGAGTACATGTTTCACCTGATTGTAAGTCTGAAAATTGTAGTTTTTGTTTTGGTTCTGGGATTCCGCATTTATCCTTTGCTAAACAATCGGTTACTAATGAGGTTAGTTGAAACGAATTGTTTTGAAATTCTAAACCAAATTTTTGAATGGTTTGTTCTCCTTGGTATTCTACTTCAATCTCTAAATCTTGAAGATTAAAGATGTCTTCAGAAAGCGTGATAATTTTAACCAGTTTTTCAGGATGTAATCTGTGATCATAATCATTTGCATTCCATAATTGAAAATTTACTTTTTTCTCTTCCCTTACAGTTCCGCCACAATCTATAAAATGCTTTGTTACTTTGCCTACTTCTGTAACATGAAAATGGTTTGGGACTAAACTACCATCAGGCAGTGTAAAAGAAATAGTCTCTAATTGTGATAAGTGTTTTTTAATTTCTGAAAGTGTCATAATTTAAGGTATTATTATGATTAATATTTTGATGTTAGCAACACGTGTTGCTGTCTAAATTGTTGTTAAAAAAGTCATTTAAAAGTGTTTTCATGTCTGTCCAATTGTCCTTGTTTATACAATAGCAAACACTAGTACCTTCAATAGTCCCTTGGATTAAGCCTAAGTTTTTTAGTTCTTTTAAATGTTGTGAGATTGTGGGTTGTGCTAACCCAATTTCTTCTACTAAATCACCACATACACACGCATTAATTTTAAATAAATGCTGTATAATAGCTACTCTAGCAGGATGCCCAAATGCTTTTGCAAAAAGTGCAATTTGGTTTTGTGATTCTGAAAATTTTTCGGTTTTAATTAATCCCATACTGTTAACTTATTTGTATATCGCAATATTACGATTAATATTTTGATTTTTGTCTTAATAAAATCTTAATTTAAGTTTTTATTAACAAACAAGCTTTTAGATATGCTTAATTTTATACACTATAAAATAAAATTACAACCATGAAAAAACTATTTACTTTAATTATGGTATTAACGGTATCGTTTGCTGTTAATGCACAAATTGAAACTCCGCAACCAAGTCCATTTCAAAAAATGGAACAAAAAGTTGGATTGACTGACATTACATTAGAATACTCTAGACCATCCATGAGAGGTCGTGAGATTTTTGGAAATTTAGTGCCTTTTGGAAAGCTGTGGAGAACAGGAGCAAACCAAAATACAATTATTACTTTTAGTACAGATGTTACTATTGGAGATAGTAATGTAAAAGCAGGCTCTTACGCTATATTTACAACACCAAATAAAGACAGTTGGGATGTTGTTTTTTATGCAGACACTGAAAATTGGGGAACACCACAAAAATGGGATGAAACTAAAGTAGTGGCAAAAGTAACAGCAGAAGTATATCCATTACCAATTGACATTGAAACGTTTACCTTGTCTTTTGATGATTTAACAAATGATTCTGCAATGGTAGGTATCATGTGGGAAAAAGTTTATGTAGCCTTTAAAATAGCAGTACCTACAGATAAGACTGTTACTTCAGCTATTGAAAAAACAATGAATGGACCAAGTGCAGATGATTACTATGCCTCAGCACGTTACTATTTAGAAGCTGGAAAAGATATTAATCAAGCAGTAATTTGGATGAATAAAGCTGTGGAGATGACTAAAGCTGAACCTAAATTTTGGTGGTTACGTCAACAATCTTTAATTAACGCAAAAGCAGGAGATAAAAAAGGAGCTATTAAGGCAGCTAAAGCGTCTTTAGAGCTTGCTAAAAAAGCAGGTAATGCTGATTATGTTAAAATGAATACAGACTCATTAAAAGAATGGGGAGGATTATAGTATTAAGTTTTTAATCTTAAAATTTTTTAAAAGCGTAACTCAATGAGTTGCGCTTTTTTTATTAAGTAAGCAATAGATTTTAAAGTGTTTTAATATGTACAGGCTTAGATTCCGCGAAAGCGCTATTAATTTATTGTTTGATTATTCGCTATTTAAGTAATGTAAATATTGCCATATATGTTTTAGACTAATTGAATTTTATGCAAAAAAAATCTGCAAATATTGATTTGCAGATTTTAATAATGTATGGAAAAGGCAGCTTAAAACTAGCTGTTTCTGTTTTTATTTAGTTCGTCTTGAAGTTGACGTCTTACTTTTTGTTCTCGCTCTAAAGCGTTACGTCTGTGTTCTTCAAACTCTTCTTCAGTTTCTTCTAATCTTAATTTTGCTTCTTTAGTAATAGCATTACTATTTTTGTATTTATATATAAAGAAAAATAGAAAAGCTAATAAACCAGCAATAATAGACCACAATAAGGTGTTGTAACCAGTTTTACTCATTTGTAAACCAAATAAAGACATGCTGTCTTTTTCTAGATTTGTTTCTTCAAGGTTAGTTTTTGTATTGCTTAAGGTGCTTTTTAGCTGCGATACTTCTTGGCTTTGAGAAGCTACCTTGTTTTGAGTGTCTAAAAGTTCTTTTTTTAGAGCTTTAAGTGAATCTAAAGTGTGCGATTTAATTTTTGCAATCCATTCGTTTCTGACAACTTCATAAGATTGTCCACGTGCATCTCTCCAGTTGTTAGATCTTTTTGTAAGATATTCAAATTGGTTTTCTAGAGTTCCAGAATCTAAAGATAATTGGTCATCTTCTTCTTCGGTTTCAGTTTGTGCAGTAGCAGTAAAAGTAAAAAGTAAAATAAAAAAAGCTGCTAATAGATAATTTGTTTTACGCATTGTATTTTGTTTGTTGTCTTTCGTCTTTGCGAAAATATAAAAAAAAGGTTTGCTATAAGGCTTAAATATAACAAAAAGCCTCACAATTGCGAGGCTTTTATATATACGTTTGTAATTAAAATTTGGATGTTAGTAATATGTAAAACGTCTTACTTTAGCAATATGCTTAGCTAATCTTATAACTTGATGACTATAACCATACTCATTATCATACCATACATATAATATTGCGTTTTTTCCATCTTTTCTAACAATGGTTGCTTTGCTATCGTAAATAGAAGGTGCAGAGCTACCAATTATGTCTGTAGACACTAGCTCGTCACTCATTTCGTATTTAATTTGCTCTACTAAATCGCCTTCTAATGCATATTTTTTTAATGTTGCATTAATACTGTCAATACTAGCTTTAGAGCTTAGCTCTAAATTTAAAATGGCTAAAGATCCATTTGGTACAGGTACACGAATAGCGTTAGATGTTAATTTACCTTCAAAGCTTGGTAAAGCTTTAGAGACTGCTTGACCAGCTCCAGTTTCGGTAATTACCATGTTTAATCCAGCAGCACGACCACGACGGTATTTGCTATGGAAGTTGTCTACTAAGTTTTGATCGTTAGTATAAGCGTGTATTGTCTCTAGATGTCCACTTTTTACACCGTAAGTATCTTCCATTGCTTTTAAAACAGGAGTAATAGCATTAGTTGTACAAGATGCAGCAGAGAAGATGTCTATTTTATCAGGATCATTTTCTAGATGGTTAACACCATAAACAATATTAGGAATCCCTTTTCCTGGAGCAGTTAATAATACTTTATCAGCACCTGGAGAGTTTTTAAGTCTAGTTAAGGCTTCTTTATCTCTAAATACACCTGTATTATCAATAATTAACGCATTATTAATACCATATTTGGTATAGTCAATGTCTTCTGGTTGGTTAGCATTAATTATTTTTACAGTTGTTCCGTTAATAATTAAGGCTTCGTTTTTAATATCTGCAGTTACAGTACCAGAAAAATCTCCATGTACAGAGTCGTTACGTAATAAAGCAGCACGTTTTTCTAAAACCGTAGCATCTAATTTACCACGTGTTACTATTGCACGTAAACGTAATTGGCTTCCTTTACCAGTACGTGTCATTAACTCTCTAGCAACTAAACGACCAATACGTCCAAATCCGTAAAGTACTACATCTTTAGGTGTGATATCTTTTGTGTTGCTTGCACCTTTAAGTTTGTTAGATACAAATGCTAAAGCATTACTGTATTTTTTTTCTTCTAAATGATACTCATAAGTTAATTTACCAATATCTAATTTAGCAGGAGGAACGTCTAAAGTTTTGATAGCTTGTGCAATCTCTACAGAATCAAATATTGAGATTGGTTTTTGTACAAATTCGCCAGCATATTCATGCAGGTTTAAAATTTCGGATACATTTCTGTCAATTAATTGGTTTCTAAAAATCACCAATTCGATAGATTTGTCATACCATAAATCGCTAACAATTTTAATAAATTCTACGGTAGCTCGTCTTCTGTCTGCTTGAAACGCTAATTCGTTTTCGTAAGTTTCGTTAATGGACATTTTAAATTATTTAGTGTGTGTTGTTAATTTAGACTTCTAAATTTTCGGCAAAAGTATAGATTTCAAACGATTTCGTAAAGTAAAAAGTGTAAAAAAATAAAAGCACTTAATTTTTACAATTAAGTGCTTTAAATTTAAGTTGGATAATTAATTACCTTAAACCATATCTGTTTTTCTCTCCTTTGGAGTTTATTAGCTCAATACTTAAAGGTTGGTACGTATCTCTATTTTTTAAAATTTGATCAACATCCTCAATAGTATTTACTTTTACATTATTAATAGCAGTAATTATATTACCTGCTTCAATACCTTCTCTTTGTAAATATTGACCATAGGTACCATTAACTTTAGTGATTTTTACACCATTTTTAGTTTTGTATTTTTTTAAGTCTTCTGGTTTTGCATTTTTAATAACTCCAATAACAGGTAAAATATAGGTGTTGTTTTTAAGTAAAGTAACCGCAACCTCTTTGGTTTGGCCATCACGTAATAAAGTTACGTTAACAACATCATTAGGACGCTTAGTGTCTAAAAACCCTCTTAAATCAGAGAATTTTTTAATTTTAATATTATCAATCATTTTAATAATATCACCACTTTTAATACCAGCTTCTGCAGCACCAGTGTCTTCCTCAACATCATCCACATAAAAACCTTCAGTTTCTCCAACACCTAGCTTTTCTGCAGAAGTACTATTTAATGATCCACCAATGACACCCAAAATACCATTTTGTACGTTTCCAAACTCCATAATATCTTGCACCACTTTTTTTGCAATATTACTTGGTACAGCAAACGAGTAACCAATGTATGATCCAGTCTGAGAAGTAATTGCTGTATTAATACCAATTAACTCACCAGCTGTGTTTACTAAAGCACCTCCAGAATTTCCAGGATTTACAGCAGCATCAGTCTGTATAAAAGACTGTGTGCTTTGTCCACTTAAATCTCTAGATTTAGCACTAATAATACCTGCAGTAACTGTGGATGTTAAGTTAAACGGATTACCAACAGCTAAAACCCACTCGCCAATTTTAGCAGTATCACTATCACCAAATGTTGTATAAGGTAATTGCTCATCACTTTCTACCTTTAACAAAGCAATATCTGTTTTTGGATCTGACCCAATAATTTTAGCAGTTAATGTACGGTTGTCATTAAGGGTAACACTTAATTGTTGCGAGTCCTCAATAACATGATTGTTGGTAATAATATAACCATCAGGAGATATAATTACTCCACTACCTGTACCCAATTGCCTTTTTTGTGGTACGCGACCATAAAATAAATCTTGTAAGGTAGGTTGCGCTGTATTTAACGCCACATTTTTAACGTGGACTACAGCATGTACTGTTTTATCTGCAGCATTAGTAAAATTAATCCCTTCAGCAGCAGCTAAAGCAGTTGTGGTTGTTTTATAATTGGTAGGTAAAAAAACAGGATTATCCTGCGTAGTGTTAGTTGCAATTTGTACGTTGTCTTTTTCAAGAAAGGTTTTATATGTTCCTAGAGTAATTGCACCTCCTAATACCGAAACTAAAACCAAAGTTAACATCTTCTTCATAAAATACTTAGTTTAGATTTATTAGATAACGATTAAAATTAATTAAATATTGAATGTCTATTTCAACTTTAACGACGTTTTAACAACTGAAAAAACTTATATTTGTGCTTCAATTTTTCAGCCCAATGACATTGACTTTTTATAAATATCAAGGAACAGGTAATGACTTTGTCATGATTGATAATAGACAAAACTCATTCGACAAAAATAATACCAAACTTGTTGCATTTTTATGTGATCGTAGATTTGGAATAGGTGCAGATGGACTGATTTTACTAGAAGATCATCCAGAAGTAGATTTTAAAATGGTCTATTACAATGCAGACGGAAACCAAAGTACAATGTGTGGTAATGGTGGACGTTGTATTGTCGCTTTCGCGGAATTTTTGCAGATTGTAAAACATGAGACCACTTTTGAAGCGATAGACGGTTTGCATTATGCAAAATTGACAGATGGTTTAATACATTTACAAATGAAAGATGTGGATACCATTAAAGTTTTTGAAAACCATCAATTTTTAGACACAGGATCACCACATCACGTTCAGTGTATTGAAGACTTAGTTAATTTTGATGTTAAAACGGAAGGCTCAAAAATTAGAAATGGACAACCTTATAATAAAGTAGGAAGCAATGTAAATTTTGTTCAAAAAATTGAGGATGACACTTATGCGTTAAGAACCTATGAAAGAGGAGTAGAAGATGAAACCTTATCCTGTGGTACAGGTGCAACAGCAGTCGCTATAGCCATGCATAAGACAGGTCAAACTAATGCTTCAGTAATTAATTTAAAAGTACAAGGAGGACAGTTAAAAGTATCCTTTACTAAAACAGATAACGTCTATAAAAATGTCATGCTAATAGGACCCGCAACACAGGTTTTTAAAGGCGAAATTACATGCTAACATTACAAGGTAAACATATAAATTTAAGAGCCTTAGAGCCAGAAGATTTGTCATTTATACACGAGATTGAAAATGATGAGTCCATTTGGGAAATTAGCAATACGATAACACCATATTCCAAATACCTAATCAAACAGTATTTAGATCATGCACACAAAGATATTTACGAAGTCAAACAATTACGTTTAGTCATTTGTAATAAAGATCAAGATGCAATAGGAATGATTGATGTATTTGATTTTGATTATAAAAACAGAAGAGCAGGCATTGGTATTTTAGTAAAAGATACTGCTAATAGACAAAAAGGGCATGGTAAAGAAGCTTTGCAATTATTGACTAATTATTGTTTTAAACATTTAGATTTACATCAATTATATTGTAATATAAGTGAAGACAATACTGCAAGTTTAGCGCTTTTTAAAAGTCAAGGCTTTAAAGAGATAGGATTAAAAAAAGACTGGAATTATTTAAACGGTCACTTTAAAAACGAATATTTATTTCAATTGATTAATACAGATGTACATTAAAAAAATTTTATTAGCTATAGCCTTAATTGGATTAGTAGTTGCAGCTTATTTTGCCTATTTTATTTATGGAGCCATGTTTAAGCAAAACACAGCGTTTAATAATGACAAAGCTTATATATATGTTCCAACCAATGCAAATTACGATCAGGTAAGAGCGCAATTAGTACCTTTATTAAAAGATATTGACAGTTTTGATGCTTTGGCAAAGCAAAAAAAATATATAAGCAATATCAAAGCAGGACGTTTTGCAATTACTAAAAACATGAGTAATAATGATATTATAAACTCGATTAGGAGTAAAAACATCCCAATTAAATTAAGTTTTAATAATCAAGAACGTATTCAAAATCTTGCTGGTCGTATTGCACAGCAAATAGAACCTGATAGCTTACAACTTTTAAAAGTAATGACTGAGGATGCTTTTTTAAAAGAGCACAAGTTTACAGAAGCGACAGTATTAAATATGTATGTGCCTAATAGTTATGAGTTTTTCTGGAATACATCTGCAGAAGGTTTTAGAGAACGTATGTTAAAAGAATATTACCGTTTTTGGAATACCACTAGACAAACTAAACGCAAAGCTTTAAACCTTTCAGTTAACGAGGTTATGACAATAGCTTCTATAGTTCAAAAAGAAACTGCTAAAGTTGACGAAAGACCAAGAGTAGCAGGAGTATATTTAAATCGTATTAAAAAAGGAATGCCATTACAAGCAGATCCAACAGTTATATTTTCTAAAAAATTAAAAGAAAACGATTTTGATCAAATTATAAAACGTGTACTATATAAAGACCTTGAAATTGATTCGCCATACAACACGTATAAATATGCTGGTATTCCACCAGGACCAATAACTATGCCTGATGTATCAGCAATTGACGCTGTATTAAATCCAGAATCTCATGATTACTATTACTTTGTCGCTAATGTGCAAAACTTTGGTTATCATAAATTTGCTAAAACATTAAGTCAGCACAATGCCAATAAAAACGAATATGTACGTTGGATTAATAGTCAAGGAGTTAACAGATAATTTTTTTGAATAAAATAATCACTTTATTACTTTTTTTGACTTCAATTTTAGCTTTAGGGCAAATTGATGATGATTCGTTTTTTAAACCTAGTGACACACTTAATACAAAACGTAAACAAGGTGTAATAATTACTCAAACCAGTTTGGCCACTTTGTCAATAGTTGGTTTAAATACGTTATGGTATTCAGATTATGAACGTTCAAAATTTCATACCACAAACGATAATTCAGAGTGGTTTAAAATGGATAAATTAGGTCATAGTTTTTCTGCGTATCAATTAGGTAAATTTGGAGCTCAAACTTTAAATTGGAGTGGTGTTAGCAAAAAAAATCAGTTGTTATTTGGAGCAACATTAGGCTTTTCTTTTTTAACAGCTGTCGAAGTTTTAGATGGTTTTTCAGAAGAATGGGGTTTTTCTTGGGGAGATTTTTCAGCAAATGCAGCAGGAACAGGTTTGTATATTGGACAACAATTACTTTGGGATGAACAACGCATTCAATTAAAATACTCTTTCAATCAAAGCTCATATGCCAATCAAAATCCTAATAAATTAGGAGCGGGTTTATTAGAAGAAATGATTAAAGATTATAATGGACAAACCTATTGGTTAAGTGCAAATATACATTCGTTTTTTAAAGACAGTAAATTACCTAAATGGTTAAATGTAGCTGTGGGTTATGGCGTTGATGGACTTTTGTATGGTAATGCAAGTCTTCAAAACATAAATTTTCCAAACCAAAATAGGAGTAGACAATTTTATTTAAGTTTAGATATGGACTTAACTAAAATTAATACAAATTCAACATTTTTAAAACAGGTATTTAACCTTATAAATGTTGTTAAAATACCTTTCCCAACATTACAATTAAATGAAAACGGAAAGCTAAAAGGACATGTTTTATACTTTTAACATAAGTTAACATATTGATTATCAGTATTTAATTATTTTTCGTATATTTGCACGCTGAAATTTAAGTCTATCCCTTAATAATTATTAGACTTTTAAATCAATACAAATGAAAAAAAATATTGGAAAGTTTATATCATTAGTACTTACCATATCTATATTAGTTTTGGTTGTTTTTAATCAAACAGAAGGTAATGCTAAACTAATTGAGCGATACGATATTAATGATTTAGATAATCAGGATTTAGCAATAAATCAACAAAAATTATTTTCGCCACATTTAGGTAAATCATTTACAGGTTTTAAAGAAGCTTTAGGTTTTAAAGAGTCTCAAAATGATTATTTTAGAGTTAACCAGTTTGGTTACTTGGGTAAATATCAATTTGGGAAAAGCACCTTAAAAGTCTTAGGTATCCATCATCCTCAACTATTTTTAAATAATCCAGAATTACAAGAAAAAGCATTTATAGCTAATACACAGCGTAATAAATGGGTTTTACGTAAGGATATTAAACGTTTTAAAGGAAAACTTATTAAAGGCGTTAAGGTAACAGAGTCTGGTATACTTGCTGCTGCACATTTAGCAGGTCCAGGAAGTGTTAAAAAATTTCTTAGAAGTTATGGCGAAACCGGTTTTGCTGACGCAAATGGCGCAACCATTAGATATTACATGAAAAAGTTTTCGGGTTATGATACCTCATTAATTAAACCTGTTAAAAAGGTTAAAGTTAAATACGAAAGCGCTTAAAAGCTTTTATGAATTATAAATAGTGTTGGTCTTTTATGTAGGTCAACACTATTTTTTTTCCATTGATTTACCGTTTTTGTCTTAATTAACTCAGTTGGTAAAGTAATATCACAAGCCACACAAATTTCTGTGCTTTCGCTTAAAGTGTTGCATAAATCCTCTAATAATTTATTATTTCGGTAAGGTGTTTCAATAAAAGACTGTGTCTGGTTGTGTTCAAAACTTAAACGTTCTAAACGTTTTAATTCAGCTTTACGCTCGCCTTTATCAATTGGTAAATAGCCATTAAATGCAAAACTCTGTCCATTCATACCAGAAGCCATCATAGCTAATAGGATGGAGGATGGTCCAACTAATGGAACAACTTGTATATCATTTTTATGAGCTAAACTAACAACGTCAGCTCCAGGATCTGCAATTCCAGGACAACCAGCATCAGATATTAAACCAATAGTTTTACCTTCTAAACAAGGTTGTATAAAATTAGGTAAATCTGCAGCTTCTGTAAATTTATTTAATTCAAATAGTGTTAAGCTAGATTGTTGCTTTTCTGGAGCTATTGATTTTATAAATTTTCTAGCTGCTTTGGAATTTTCAACAACAAAAGTATCCAAACTATCAATAATTGTTTTAACCTGAGCAGGTAAAACATGAAATGGATTGGACTCTCCAAGTGTACACGGAATTAAATATAATTTACCTTTTGTCATAGTTTATAAATATATAAAACTTATGTTAGTTTACTTAACCTAAGTTTAATCTTATTACAAGCTTCATCTAGCATGTTAAATACAGTTTCAAAACCTTTGTCTCCACCATAATATGGATCTGGTACGTCTAGATTTTGTTCAGGATAACTTTCGTTTAATATTAAATTTACTTTTGATTTTTGTTTATCATTTTCTGCTAAAGCAATAATATTATTATAGTTAGAATTATCCATTGCATAAATAATATCAAAATCTAAAAAATCTTGTTTTACAAATTGTCTAGCTTGTTGATTGGTAATATCAATCCCCTTTTTTTTGGCAATTGCAATAGATCTTGGATCTGGCTTATTGCCAATATGGTAACTGCTAGTACCTGCAGAGTCTACAACAAATAAATTGTTATCTACTTTAGATTGTAGGATACCTTCAGCCAAAGGAGAACGACAAATGTTTCCTAGGCAGACCATTAAAATTTTAGTCATTTTAAATAAAAATTAAACCGAAAGTTTTTTCGTTAAATCCTCAACGTACTTTCTAAATTGCTTATCTGTAGTTGATAAATTATCAACGGTTTTACAAGCATGTAGTACTGTTGCATGATCACGTTTTCCTATTTGAGAACCAATACTAGCTAAAGAGGCTTTTGTAAACTTTTTAGCAAAAAACATGGCTAGCTGTCTAGCTTGTACAATGTGACGTTTTCTTGTTTTAGATTGTAACGTATCAACATCCATTTGGAAATAATCTGATACTATTTTTTGTATATAATCTATTGAAACCTCACGTTTTGTGTTTTTAACAAACTTCTCTACGACTTGTCTAGCTAACTCAATGTTAATTTCTTTTTTATTAAAAGAAGATTGAGCAATTAATGAAATAATGGCGCCTTCAAGCTCTCTAATATTAGATTTTATGTTTTTAGCAACATATTCAATTATATCTTCTGGCATTTCTACACCATCTCTATACAATTTGTTTTTTAAGATAGACACACGTGTTTCAAAATCCGGAGTTTGTAACTCGGCAGATAATCCCCATTTAAATCTAGATAATAAGCGTTGCTCAATATCTTGCATATCTACAGGAGCTTTGTCACTTGTTAAAATAACTTGTTTTCCGTTTTGGTGCAAATGATTAAATATGTGGAAAAAGACGTCTTGTGTACCAGACTTACCAGATAAAAACTGAACATCATCAATAACCAATACATCTATTAATTGATAAAAGTGTATAAAATCATTACGATTATTCTTTTTAACCGAGTCTATATATTGCTGCGTAAACTTTTCTGCAGAGATATATAAAACAGTTTTTTCTGGGTATTTATCTTTTATATCAACACCAATAGCGTGCGCTAAGTGTGTTTTGCCTAAACCAACACCACCAAAAATTAATAAGGGATTAAAAGATGTTCCACCTGGTTTTGCAGAGACTGCTAAACCTGCACTACGTGCTAAACGGTTTGAATCACCTTCTAAAAAGTTATCAAAATTATAGTTTGGATTAAGTTGAGATTCGATTTTTACATTTCTAATTCCAGGAATTATAAATGGATTTCTTAATTCCGGATTTTTATTATTTAGAGGTACGTCTACATTTTGAGACTTTACAGCACTTCTGTTAGAACTCGGAATTTTTTCTGTAAAGGGTTGTTTGTTGCCATACGTGTTTTCCATTTTAATAATGTAAACCAGTTTGGCAGTTTCACCTAACTCTTTAGTTAAAGAGACTTTTAATAATTTAACGTAATGCTCTTCTAACCATTCGTAAAAAAATTTACTAGGGACTTGAATACTTAATGCATTGTCTGTTAGTTTAACCGCGACTATTGGTTCAAACCAAGTTTTGTATGCTTGTGGTTGGATATTATCCTTTATAAATAGAAGACAGTTATTCCAGACCGTTTGCGCAGTTACACTCATGTTAATTGTAAAAAGTATTTTTTATTAGTTAATTTGTCCCAATAATAGCAATAAGACAACTCTGTTTGTTAGCTTGGCAAATATGTGAACAAAAAACGTAAAAAAAAAATCATTTACTATTGAATTTATAGTTTTTTTTGTGCATGTTAACCAACCTTTCGAAACTACAAAAAAAAATCAAGACTATGGGTATAATGCAAGATGAAATTCAAATAAGAGTACGATATGCAGAAACAGATCAAATGGGAATTGTACATCATGGGAATTACGCAATATATCTTGAAATGGCTAGAATTGAGTGGTTACGTAAATTAGGAATTTCTTACAGAAAAATGGAAGAAGAAGGACTTGGTTTACCTGTTGTATCGTTGTCTATAAATTTCAAAAAATCAGCATATTATGACGACGTAATTACAGTAAAAACTACATTAAAAAAAGCACCAACTGCGTTAGTCGAGTTTGAATATGAAATACTGAATGATTTGCAACAAATTTTATCTACAGCAACGGTAGTTTTAGCCTTTTTAGACATGAAAACTAGACGACCAACTAGACCGCCTAAATATTTTTTAGAAGCTTTAAATAGCTAAGTCTTTAATTTTAACTTCGTAAATTGTATCAAAAATTTCGAAAATAGTTTGTGCTTCTTTTTTTCTAACAGAGATGGTGATTTGACAATCCAATTCTAATTTTTGGTTAATAACTTTTAAATTTTTCTCTTTAATTACACGCATAACCTTATTCATATTTTTATAATCAAAACTGATAAGATATTCAATGTTGATAGTGCGTGTTACAATTTTTGAAGCTTCTAAAGCCATTTGAGCTCCAGTTTTGTATGCATTTATTAAACCACCAACGCCAAGCTTAACACCTCCAAAATACCTTACAACAACAATTAATATGTTGGTTACGTCAAATGATTGGATTTGTCCATAAATTGGCATGCCTGCACTATTATTAGGTTCGCCATCATCATTGGCTCTGTAGGCAATAGTTTCTGTGCCAATTTGGTAAGCATAACACCAATGTCTAGCTTGATGATGTTGTTTTTTTAAATCTTCTATATGTTGTTTAACAGCTTCTTCTGTTTTTACAGGAAATGCATACCCAAAAAATTTAGAATTTTTGTCTTTAAATAAGACTTCTTCTGACGGTTTAGTTATTGTTTTGTAAGTGTCTTTTTCCATGAATTATGATAATGTCACTAATATAATAGACAGTACAGCTATCCCAATACCAATCCAGTTTTTAGTCAATAAACGCTCTTTAAATAATAATAAACCAATTAAGGTTGTTAGCATGACTATAGCTACATTATTAACTGTAAAAATGGTCGAGCTTTCAAAGTTTTCGGCATTTAAAGCTTTTAATAAAGTATAAATAGAGTAGTAGTTAACCACACCTAAAATCACACCAGAGACTATACTTTTTGGGTCAAAAGTAAATTGTTTTTGTATCGCTTTCGCGGAAAGCAAGCCAATCCCAATCACTCCAGCTATAAAAAATATTGTAGCAGAAAAAATAGGAATTCCGTTGTCTGCTAAAAAAGTAGTTTCAATATATTTTATAGATGTGTCTATGGTACCTGACCCTAAAAATAATATAATAGGCAGCCATAATGTTTTAATTGAAAAACGTTGGTCTGTTTTTGCTTTATAGGATGCTAAGTATACAGCTAATAAAGCTAATACAATACCTAAAGCTTTTTGCCAACCCAAACTTTCGTTATAAAAAAATAGTCCAAAGATAATGGGTATTACTACACTCATTTTACTTGCTACAGAAGCTACAGATAATCCATTACGTTGTGCTGTTAATGCCATGACGTTAAAAATGGCAATAAATAAAAAACCTAAACCTATTGCGCCAAAAAACCATTTAGATTGTATAATATCGCTTACAATTATAGGTGCATCATAGCTTAAAATACCATAAGTAAAAGCTGTAAAGTAATTAATAACAATAGTTTGTAACGTATTTATGTTGCGTTTACCAACAACTTTAAAGATGACAAAAATTAATGTAGACGCACATATACTAAGTAATAAATACATTAAAACAAGTCTTTTTTAATGGTGAATAAATCTATTACATCCTCCGTTTTTGGGTTATTGTTCCAAACGTTAATGCCTAGTTGACTTGCTGTTTCTGTGTTTTCAGTAGTGTCGTCTATAAACAGGCATTCTTCTGGTTTTAAGTTGTTTTCATTTAGTACAAACTGAAATATATCTTTGTTTGGTTTACGTAATTGTATTTCGTGTGAAAGATAAAATTTGTCAAACGCATTTTTAAATTCGTCATAAAACGATACCTGATTTTTAATACAATCAATATGTAACTCATTAGTATTACTTAGTAATATTAGATTATACTTTTTGTCTTTTGCTAATTGTTGTATAAACTCTAAACGTTTAACTGGAAAATCACAAATAATGTAGTTCCAAGCATCGATGATTTGTTGTTTGGTTAATTTTGGAAAATTACCCATGTAAAAATCTATAAACTCATTGGTATCAATAAGACCTTGTTCGTAAAAACTATTAAAAGCAACAATTTCTTCTGATAATTCATCAACGTCAAACAGCTCTAAAGCGTTGGTCATTGCACCTGCTTTATCTAAATTAATAAAGACATCTCCAAAATCAAATATTAGGGTTTTAATCATAGGGTTAGTATCATTTTGCTAAAGCAAAACTTAATTATTGTTTTTGTAAATATATAGTAAGTCGTCTAAAATGGATGACTGGTTAATTAATTTGCCTTGTAATTTAGGTGCTTTTACACCTTCTTTAAAAATAGTTTGACCTTTAAAAACTCTAGCTTCATCCCAAAGTCCAGCGTCAATAAAAAGTTGTAATGTTTTAGAGCCACCTTCAATAATTACAGAGTTTATGTTGTGTTTAAATAAAGTGTCACAAATTTGTTGTGCTTGATTTTCTTTTTGACTAAAATCTATTTCTGCATTTAAATCTCCAACCATTGTATTGTTTGGTGGATGTATTGACCATGTTTGTTTTGTGTTTTGAGTCGCTTTATTATTATGATAAATTAATAAGCTTTCCGCTTTAGCGTTAAAAACATTGCAGTCTGCTTTTAAGGCTTTATTTTTATCTAATACGACGCGTAAAGGATTATTACCAGTCCAATCTCTAACATTTAGTGTTGGATTATCATGTAAAACGGTGTTGGTACCTACTAATATGGCTTGTTCTTCAGTTCTCCATTTGTGGACTAATTGTCTAGAATAGGTGTTGGTAATCCATACTGGTTTTTGTTCGTTTTTAGATTTTGGTGCGATAAATCCATCGTTGGATTCTGCCCATTTTAAAATAATGTATGGTCTTTTTTTGTTATGAAAAGTAAAAAAACGCTTATGATGTGCTTTACATTCTGCTTCTAAAACACCAACTTTAACGTGTCTTCCAGCTTCTAATAATTTTTTAATTCCTTTTCCAGCGACTTCAGGATTATCATCAACACAGCCAATAACTATATTTGGTATTTGATGGTGTATAATTAAATCGCTACAAGGAGGTGTTTTTCCGTAATGACTGCAAGGTTCAAGCGTTACATAAATAGTAGCCTCTTTTAATAACGCCTTGTCTTGGACGTTATTAATAGCGTTAACTTCGGCATGGTTACCACCATATTCACTGGTAAAACCTTCGGCTATAATAGTGTTATTATGTACAATTACACAGCCAACCATAGGGTTTGGACGTGTAAGTCCTAAACCATTTTTGGCAATTTGTAAAGCACGTGTTATGTATAATTGATCTGACAAATTATAGTTTAATTTTAACATCCTCAGTTCGGTCAACTTTATAGGCGTGTGAGAAACCTAAAACTTTGTATTTTATGTCTCCTAAGTATTGAATTTTTACTTTTTTACTAAAAAAACTACCTAATAAACCACTTAAGTTTTTATTACTTAATAGGCTGTCTGTTGGTAACTTTGCTTGAAGTGGAATTGTAAACTGTTTATTAGCTGGTACATCAAAACTAACACTAGAGACAACACCTATAGGATTATCATTAACAAGCACTTGTATACCATCTGTTTTAATTTTTCCACCAATACTATTTGGGTTTAAAAAAAGAGCGTCTGCAGTAACAGTTATAAATTTTGATGAAGATTCTAATACTTTTATATTTTCTACCCTAATAAATTCTGGTTTTTCTGTGACTTTACAGTTAAAAAAACAGGTTAATATTGTTAATAAGATTAATGTTTTCTTCATATATCTATTTTTGGATTTAATGTATCTTCATCCTCTAAAAGAAGGCGTAAAAATACTATATAAAAGTGAGTAATACTATTATTGAAATAAGAGAAATCCAACCACAAGATAATCCGCAAATCGAAGCTGTTATTCGTGAAGTTTTTATAGAATATAATTTACCTTTAGTTGGGACAGCTTATGCAGACCCAGAGACACCAAAAATGTTTGAGTCATATGCTAAGAACAACGAAGTGTATTACGTGGTTGTAGTAAATGGTGTTGTAGAAGGAGGAGGAGGTTTAAAACCTTTAAATGGTATGGAATCAGAGGTGTTTGAAATTCAAAAAATGTATTTTTCTAATCGCTTACGCGGAAAAGGTTATGGAAAAAAACTATTTGAAAAATGTTTAGAAAAAGGGAAGTCACTTGGATTTAATCGTGCGTATTTAGAAACAATTCCAATATTAAAAGAAGCCATTCATATATACGAAACCAATGGGTTTAAACATTTAAATGGACCACTAGGAAGCACAGGACATTTTAATTGTGGAATATGGATGGAAAAACATTTATAACTCATGTTAATTAAAGCGCTTAAAGAATTATTTCATAAGGAATTGGACCATATATATGGACCTGACGAAGTGTTCACATTTTTTTTTATGTTAACAGAGCAGTATTGTAACATTTCAAGGTTAGACGTTGCTTTAAACACTAATTTAAGTGTGACTACTAATGAGCAGGTTCCGTTGTTTAAAGCTTTAGAGCTTTTAAAACAACAAAAACCAATACAATACATGTTAGGTCAAACAGAGTTTTTTGGGCTACCATTTAAAGTGGATCAAAATACGCTTATACCAAGACCAGAAACAGAAGAGTTAGTCACTTTAATTATTGAAAATTCAAAACTTTCTAAATCACACTCAATATTAGATATTGGTACAGGTAGTGGTTGTATTGCTGTAAGTCTATCAAAAAACCTTGTAGATTCTAATGTCTATGCGCTAGACGTTTCCGCGAAAGCGATTAATGTAGCTAAACAAAATGCTACGTTAAATAATGTAGCTATTACGTTTATTGAGGCAGATATTTTAGATCCATCTATTTGGGATAAGCAATTTAAAGCGTTAAAATTTGATACTATAGTTTCTAATCCTCCATACGTTAGAGAATTAGAAAAACAATTTATGAATGCTAATGTTTTAGAAAACGAGCCACATTTAGCATTATTTGTAGCGGATGATAATCCTTTGATTTTTTATAAAGCAATTACACAATTTGCCACACGTTATTTAAATAAAAATGGTAGACTATATTTTGAAATAAATGAATATCTTGGAGAAGATATGGTAAAGCTTTTACAGGAGTATGGCTTTAAAAATATTGAATTAAAACAAGATATTTTTGGTAAAGATCGTATGGTTAGTGGAATTATAAATTAATGAAAAAGTTTATTTATATAATGGTTGTGTTAGTTGGTTTTGGATGTAAACAGTCCAAATCACAGCATGATAAAGTAACCGAATCTGTAAGCATTATAAATGCCGATTTTATAGAAAATTTTGAAAATGATTTTTTGTCAAGTGTTGCTGTTGCAGACTTAAAAAAGCCTTGTTTAATAACCTCTAGGTCGTTTAATACCTTTAATATTTTGTCTAAAGACCAAAGTAAGGCTTTAAATATTAATCAAATTTTTAGAAAGCACGACACTATTTCTAAGTTTGGAATAGCGTTAGATGTAAGATTTGATAATAATTATAAGTCCTTTGTAGTCTATCAATTTGATGAAGATCAAAAAATGCTATATAAACTTGCAAACTATACTAATAAGTATCAGTTTATTGATGCAATTGACGTCTCTTATTACGACTTAACCACCCAAATGAATCAAACCGAAACTTATGTTTATAATAATAAGTTATTTGTTCATGACAAACTGCTAAATAAGGCAACCCATTACTATTTAAAGCCAAACGGAAAATTTGAAAAACAGAGTGACAGTATTACCTTTAATTATTTACCACTAATAGATTATCAAACTTTGGATCATTTTAAAGCAAACTTTGAACAAAGGATTGTAAAAGCTAAAGACGGTTTAATTATAAAGGATAGTTTAGGTAATAACGTTGGTGATTATAAGTATTTAGAAACCGTTTCGGTTATTGATTATACAGCAGATAAAACAAAAATTATAGATAATGGTCAAATTATTTATAGTCGCAATGCTAAAGTGATTATTAATCCTAAAGCTTTAAAAAAAGACCAGAATTTTTATATTGATAAAGCAAATATAGGCTACGTGCCTGAGGCTTATTTTTTTAAACCTTATAATGATGATGGTAATCATTATAATTATGATGGCTTAACTATTAAAAAAAATGCTTTACACCCAATAGCTCTTAATGAGTTGTTTGATGTAAAACAAGTGGATATTAATGATTATAAAAACCGAGTGTTATATCAACCAAATAGTATAGATGTTACCAAACTTTACAAGAAGGATAAAGTCTTAACCTTGTTGGCTAAAAATGGTAAAAAAGTAGTGTATAAAGACACAACTTACAACTCCGAGTTTAGTCCTACAAAAACATATAGTGTTACTAAAAACCCGGGTTTTAATGATATGTTTTTGGTACATTATCACATGGTTTTTGATTATCAACGTTTTGATTTTATAAGCCAAAGCACAGGAGAATTATTAGGTCAATACGCAGGAGGTTACCCTTATGTATCGCCTAAAAAAGATATGGTAGTCTCTATAGATTATGATACTGAGTGTCCTAGTCAACGAACATTATTTATAGACAAAATAGTGGATGATAAAATTATAAAGACTTTTGAGTTGTATTATAACTTAGAAGAAAACTATGATCACATAACTTTTGAAAAAACCTCTGATGACTTGGAGGTCTATTGGTTAAGCAATACCGAATTTATTGTGAAATTTTGGGGAGCATCAGAGTGCTATTCCGATTCAGACAATTATTTTTACTATAAATACAAGATTAAACAGCAATTTTTAGAAATGCTAGAAGGCATATAATATGAGCATACAATTAAAGATTAACGATTTAAGAGAACAATTACGCGAACACAATTATAACTACTACGTTTTAGATAGTCCAACAATAAGTGATTATGAGTTTGATATTAAACTAAAGGAGTTACAAGCTTTAGAGGAAGCACACCCTGAATTTTTTGATGCAAATTCACCAACATTACGTGTTGGAGGAGAGGTAACTAAAAACTTTAATACCATTGTGCATAAGCATAGGATGTATAGTTTAGATAATTCGTATTCTCTTGAAGATCTTAAAGATTGGGAAGCTAGAGTAAAAAAAATGGTGGATGGCGAAATTGAATACGTATGTGAGTTAAAGTATGATGGCGCTTCAATAAATCTTACGTATCAAAATGGTAGTTTGCTTAAAGCGGTTACACGTGGTGATGGTATGCAAGGTGACGAGGTTACAGCAAATATTAAAACAATTAACTCTGTGCCTTTACAGCTTAAAGGATCATATCCAGAAGAGTTTGAGATTAGAGGAGAAATTATTTTACCCTTTGATGGTTTTAATAAAATGAATGAAGAGCGTATTGCTAATGGAGAAGAACCTTATAAAAATCCACGAAACACAGCATCTGGAAGTTTAAAATTACAGGATAGTGCAGAAGTTGCAAAACGACCTTTAGATTGTTTGTTGTATGGTTTAGTAGGTGGTGATTTTGATTATAAAACTCACCTTGAAAGTTTAGAAAAAGCAAGACAAATGGGTTTTAAAGTCCCAAAAGAAGTTAAGTTGTGTAAAACCATTGACGACGTATTTGCTTTTATAAACCATTGGGATACAGCAAGACACGAGTTACCTTATGAAACTGATGGTATTGTTGTAAAAGTTAATAATCTGCATCATCAAGACGAGCTTGGTTTTACATCTAAAGCGCCACGTTGGGCTATGGCATATAAATTTAAAGCAGAGCAAGTAAGCACTGTTTTAAATACAATAAGTTATCAAGTAGGACGTACAGGAGCTATAACACCTGTTGCTAATTTGGAACCAGTAGAGTTAGCTGGTACCATAGTTAAGCGTGCTTCATTACATAACGCAGATCAAATTCAAAAATTAGATATTAGAGAAGGTGATACTGTATTTGTTGAGAAAGGAGGCGAAATTATTCCTAAAATCATAGCTGTAGATTTATCTCAAAGACCTAATAACTCTCAACCAACAGTTTATATAACCCATTGTCCAGAATGTAATACGTTATTACAAAGAGAAGCAGGAGAAGCTAAACATTTTTGTCCTAATTATAATGGTTGTAATCCGCAAATTATAGGACGTATCCAACATTATATTTCTAGAAAAGCAATGGATATTGAAGGTTTAGGAGGCGAGACTGTTGCGCTTTTAGTTAATGCAGGATTAATACATAATTATGCCGATTTGTACGATTTAACTAAAGATCAAATTTTACCGTTAGATCGTATGGCAGAAAAAAGTGCAGATAATTTAATTGCAGGTATCCAAGCTTCTAAACAAATTCCTTTTGAGCGTGTATTATTTGCATTGGGTATCAGGTTTGTTGGAGAAACTGTTGCAAAAACTTTAGCTAAGCACTATAAAAGTATTGATGCTTTAGCATTTGCATCTGTATTAGATTTAGAGCAAGTAAATGAAATAGGAATTAGAATAGCAGAAAGTGTAGTCGACTTTTTCTCAAACCCAGAAAATCAAAAAGTTATTGAAAGACTCAAGCAATATGGTCTGCAATTAGAGATTTCGGCAGAAAAACTAGCTAATCAAACAGAAAAGTTAAAAGGTCACAACATAGTTGTATCTGGAGTTTTTTATAAAGTTTCACGTACCGAGTTGAAAAAACTTATTGAAGATAATGGTGGTAAAGTTAGTAGTTCAATCTCTTCTAAAACCAGCTATATCATAGCAGGAGATAATATGGGACCAAGTAAAAAAGATAAAGCAGATAAGTTAAATATAGAGATGATTACAGAGGATGATTTCCTAACTAGCTTAGAATAAGCGCATAAAACATCGATAAAAAGCTAATTTTATCGTTTAGTAACATTATTTTTGTATATTTGTCTTCCCAAATGTAAAAATGATGAAGTTAACTAAGTTTAATTTAGTATCGATAATCCTAGTAATTCTCGTTATACTAACCGTTACAGGTCGCATATTTAGTGCACCAAACTTGTCGGATTACTCCTGGATATTAGTGTTTCCATTGTTTGCCTATTTGTATTATAGTCAAACAAAACAAACTAACCATTATTTTGGATTTTTTTTGATAGGCTTTTCTTTAGTAGAAATTTTAAAAATAGTATTTTACGGTAATGATACTATGGCTTATTATGTTGCTAATTATTTAGTAATTGCAACTTATGCATCCTTAATAATTTTTTTAGTTAAAGATTTTAATTTTAAATTATTATTCAAACAGTTTAAACTCCATTTAGTAGTTTTATTGTTCTTTAATGCATATATAATTTATGTATTAAACCAAATGATTATGCAAGATGCACAATTGTCTGTGTACTCTTTAGATTTTATTATAGAAGTAGCTTATAACGTATTGATATTGTTGGTGTTATCATTATCGTTAATACATTATTTATACCACGAAACAAAGCAAGGTTTACTATTGTTTTTAGCTAGTGTGTGTATTGTTTTTTCTGAAATGGTACAAGTTGCCTACTTATTTATATCCTCAGAGTATTTACTACAAATAGTATATTCTGCATTAATAGGTGTAGGTTTTTACTTTCTGTATGAGTACATAAAAATAAAATATAAAGCGACTCTAAAGACTACTAAAATAGCCTAAAATTTAAACTATAATAGATGTTCCTTCTGCCTTTTTTGTGCTATCTGCATCAAAGTAAAAATCTATTTTTCCTAAGTTAATACCATAACAACCCACTTGATTAACTAGTACATTTTTTCCTTCTATATTTTGTGCTACAGTCGGTTTTGGTAAAAAAGTATGAGTATGTCCTCCAATTATTAAGTCTATATCTTTGGTTGCTTTAGCTAAATTTAAATCACTTATTTTGTCTGGTGATTTACTGTAATTATAACCTAAATGAGATAAGCAGATAATTAAGTCGCATTTTTCATCAGTTTTTAAAATACGTGTCATTTCTTGTGCAGCTTCAATAGGATCTAAATATTCTGTTTCCTTGTACATTTTCTTGTCCACTAGACCGTCTAATTGAATTCCTAATCCAAATACTCCAATTTTAATACCTTCTTTTTTAAAGATTTGATACGGTTTTACATGTGTATCCATGATTGTGTTTTTAAAATCATAGTTAGCAGATACAAAACCAAAACTAGCATGTGGTAATTGCGCATATAAACCATCAATACCATTGTCAAAATCATGATTTCCAATAGTTGCTAGATCGTATTTAAGTTTACTCATTAACTTAAATTCTAATTCGCCACCATAATAATTAAAATACGGAGTCCCTTGAAAAATATCTCCAGCGTCTAAAAGCAATGTATTTGGGTTATCTTTTCTGATGTTTTCAATTAAAGTGGCACGTCTAGCTACACCTCCTTTATTTGCATTTCTACCATCCTCAGGTCCAAAAGCATCAATGTGGCTATGCACATCATTGGTATGTAAAATTGTTATTTTTTTAGATTTTGAAGATGTTGCAAACGATTGTAATCCATAACCACCAACTGTAATTAAAGCTGTAGCTGCTGTTGCTTGTTGTATAAAATCTCTACGTTTCATTATGTGGTTATTTAGTTTGGATAAATCTATTGTCAATTACAGGGTTGATAGTATCAGTCTTTTTAAAGTAGTCTATCATAGCATTTCTTATTTTATAATCTAGAGTATAAAGACTGTCGTTTTCCTTAAAAAAGCGCATTCGGTCACCACCATTATATAAGTAGTCATTAGTTGCTACATAGTAAATCTTGTCTTTGTCAATTGGTTTTTTGTTAACTAAAGCCTGTGTAATATTGTAATCTTTATCAAGTGTAAGTTGTATTCCACTAATAGGATGTGCACGTTTAGCTTGGCTTAAATAATGCGTCATACTATCTATTTGTTGACCTTTTAGTGCAACAACAACAATACTGTTTTCAAAAGGCATAATTTCAAAAGCAGTTCTGGTGGTAATATTTCCTTTAGAAATTATAGAACGTATTCCACCATGGTTTAATATTACCGCATCAATATTTTTTCCTGTACGTTTATTAAAAATCGGATTGCTTTCTTGCATAACAGCATCAGCCATTAAATTACCAATAGCAGTATTTAAATCTCCATCACTTTTACTGTAAGTTTCTGGTGCGTAAGATAGGACAGCGTCCATATCTTTATTAATACTTTCGCGAAAAGGTTTAACAAAGTCATCAATACTTTTGTCTGTAGCAATGGTGTCAGTTATTGAAATCTGCTTACCTTCAATCTTACTCAACGAGTAAGTCTCTTGCTTACAAGAGTTTAAAATAGTAATTAAAAGTAAGAATAAAAGATGTTTGTAATTCATATTTAATGTTGAATAATTTAAAGCTAATATAGTTACAATTACTACATTTGTAACAAAGGAATAAAGATAAATGATTTTAAAAGGTTTTAAAGAAAAATCTAATAAAAAGTACATTGCTAAATGTGCCCAAAGTCGTGTGATTTTGCCAAACGCAGATAAACTACAACGTGTTGGTGTTTTAGTAAATAGTCATGAGTTTTCTGATCCAGAATGGATTAAAAGCCTTACAAGTCTATTAAAAATAAAAGCTAACGACTTAAAAATTTTAGCTCTTTTTAATGGAAAAAAAAACGAAACGTCTGTATATACTGATACTTTTTCTGAAAAAGAATTAGGTTGGAAAGGACAATTTAAATCACAATCAGTTAAAGATTTTGTAGCTAATAAATTTGATTTGTTGATTAATTTTTATGAAACCGATTCCTTAGCTTTGCAAACCATTAGTGCAGCTACCCAAGCACCATTAAAGGTAGGTTTACATAATGCAAATCCAGATATAAACGATTTAACCATAGATATTACAATAAAAGATAAAAACATCTTTAAAACCGAATTAATAAAATACCTAAACATTTTAAATAAACTAAGTAATGAGTAACCCTTTTTTAGGCACAGGAATAGCAATTGTAACTCCGTTTAATGATGATTTGTCAGTAGATTACAAAGCGCTAGAAAATATTGTAGAATATAATATTACCAATGGTATTAATTATATAGTTATAAATGGTACAACAGGAGAAAGCGTTACAATTACCAAGCAAGAAAAACAAGATATTGTTACTGCAATAATTAAGTTTAACAAAGGACGCGTGCCATTAGTTTTAGGTATTGGAGGTAGTAATACTGCACAAGTTGTAGAAGAAATTAAGTCTACAGATTTTTCTGGTATTGCTGGTATACTATCAGTATCACCTTATTATAGTAAGCCAACTCAAGAAGGGATGTATCAGCACTTTAAAGCCATAGCAGAAGCATGTCCAATAGATATCATATTATACAATGTACCTGGTAGAACATCAAAAAATATGACACCAGAGACTACTTTGCGTTTAGCTAAAGATTTTGATAATATTGTTGCAGTTAAAGAAGCTGGTAATAACGTAGCCCAATATTTAGAATTATTACGAGACAAACCAGACAACTTCTCTGTTATATCAGGAGACGACGACTTAGCTTTAGGTATTGTTTTAGCAGGTGGAGCAGGAGTAATATCTGTTATTGGACAAGGGTTGCCAAAGGCATTCTCTACTATGATTAATTTAGGATTAGAAGGAAAAAACAAGGAGGCTTATAAACTTCATTTTAAAATGATGGATGTTGTTAACATGATTTTTGAAGAAAATAATCCAGCAGGTATCAAAGCAGTATTAAATAACCTGGAGTTATGTAATACAACAGTTAGATTACCGTTAGTACCTGCAACAGCACAATTGCAAAGTCGTATAAATACTTTTATGGCTAATTTTAGTAAAAGTTAAATTATACTTAAACCTAAGTCCAACTTGATTTCTTCAATTAATTTAGCAATCAAATTATATTTTTAAAATCCATTTAAATAGCGTATTTTTGCGCTTCGTTAAAATTTTATGAAGAATTTACTTTACATCTTAATTACATTTTTAGTTTTCACTTCTTGTAGCGAATATCAAAAGGCATTAAAGTCTGAAGATGTTGCTGTTAAGTTTACAATGGGAGAAAAACTATATAACGACGGGAAGTACAACAAGGCAAGTCGCTTATTTACTCAAATCGTTCCAGCTTACAGAGGGAAGCCTCAAGCAGAAAAATTAATGTTTTTAGATGCAGATTGTTATTTTCAAATGGAAGACCACTATCTAGCAGGTTACAGATTTGAGCGTTTTGCATCAGCTTACCCTAGAAGTGAAAAAGTTGAAGAAGCATATTATAAAAGCGCATTAAGTTATGCGCAGTTATCTCCAGTGTATTCTAAAGATCAACACGATACAGATCATGCACTAGAGCAATTACAATTGTTTGCCAATTTATATCCTGACTCGCAATACATGCCAAAAATTAACGAGTTGGTTAAAGAGTTGCAATATAAATTAGAATTAAAAGCTTACAGTATTGCAAAACAATACAATCATATTTCAGATTTTAAAGCTTCTATTAGCTCTTTTGATAATTTTATAGCAGATTTTCCTGGGACAACCCTACGTGAAAAAGCGTTGTATTACAGATTTGATTCTGCTTATCAATTAGCAATGAAAAGTGTAGAATATAAAAAAGAACAAAGATTAAATACTGCTATTACTTATTATAACAACTTTAAGAAAACTAATCCAGAGTCGGAGTTTATTAAAGATGCAGATAAAAAGGTAGAGGATTTAAAAGAACAATTAGAAAAATATAGTACTAAAAGCTAATATATTATGGATTTAAAAAAAATCGACGCTCCGTTAACAACGACGACTTACAATAGAAATGCTATAGATGCACCAACAAACAACATCTACGAAGCAATTTCTGTTATTGCAAGAAGAGCAGAGCAAATTAATTCTGAAATTAAAAAAGAATTAATAGAAAAGCTTGAAGAGTTTGCTACATATAATGATAGCTTAGAAGAAATTTTTGAAAACAAAGAACAAATAGAAGTATCTAAGTTTTACGAAAAATTACCTAAACCTCACGCTTTAGCAGTACAAGAATGGTTAGATGGTAAAATCTACCACAGAAATACAGAGCAAGATAACCAAGACTAAAGCTATGTCTATATTAAGTGGCAAAAACATACTATTAGGCATCAGTGCTGGTATTGCTGCTTATAAGACAGCCTCCTTAGTCAGAGTATTTATAAAAGCAGGTGCAAACGTACAAGTCGTTATGACACCTGCTTCTAAAGACTTTGTGACACCACTCACATTATCTACGCTTTCTAAAAATCCAGTACACTCAACGTTTACCAACGATCAAGACGATAACGCTATGTGGAATAACCATGTAGAGTTAGGGCTTTGGGCAGATTATATGGTTATTGCTCCTGCAACAGCCAATACATTGTCAAAAATGGCAAATGGTACTTGCGATAATTTACTTTTAGCAACATATCTCTCTGCTAAGTGTAAAGTTTATTTTGCTCCTGCAATGGATTTGGATATGTACATGCATCCATCTTCAGTTAACTCATTTAACACATTACAAAGTTTTGGTAACGTCATGATTCCTGCAACATCAGGAGAATTGGCAAGTGGTTTAGTAGGTCAAGGTCGTATGGCAGAGCCAGAAGATATTGTTGCTTTTATAGAAAAGGATATAATTAGTGGTTTACCATTAAAAAATAAAACGGTTTTAATAACTGCTGGACCAACTTACGAGGCTATAGATCCTGTACGTTTTATTGGCAATCATTCCTCAGGTAAAATGGGATTTGAAATTGCTAAAGCAGCAGCTAATCTTGGTGCTAAAGTTATTTTAATTTCTGGTCCAACAAATCAAACAGTTAATCATAGCTTGATAACAGTACTACCTGTAGTTAGCGCACAACAAATGTATGATGCAGTGCATTTGCATTTTAAAAATGTCGACATAGCCATTTTATCTGCAGCTGTAGCAGATTATAAACCAAAAAATGTGGCTACTCAAAAAATAAAAAAGAAAGATTCCACGTTAACTTTAGAGCTAGAAAAAACTAAAGATATTTTAGCGTCTTTAGGTCAAATCAAAACAACCCAATTTTTAGTTGGTTTTGCTTTAGAAACTAATAACGAATTAGAACACGCAAAATTGAAGCTAAAAAAGAAGAATTTAGATTTAATTGTTTTAAATTCGTTAAACGACAAAGGTGCAGGTTTTAAATCAGACACCAATAAAGTAACTTTAATTAACAAGGAAGAGGAAGCTACTGTTTACCAATTAAAATCTAAAACAGAAGTTGCTAAGGACCTTTTTAATACTATAATAAATACACTAAATGCGTAATCTTTTATTTCTATTTTTAATTTGTTTTAGTATTTCATTACAAGCTCAGGAGCTTAACGCTACCGTAGTTGTTAACGCACAGTTAACAGGTGACGAAAACTTACAGCAATTTAAAACACTTGAAAAACAATTAAAAGAGTTTATTTCTAGTACAAAATGGACTAACAAAAAAGTAAAACCACAAGAGCGTATAGACTGCAATTTTGTTATAAATATTGGAGAGTATTCTGGTAATAGTTACAAAGCAACACTACAAGTACAATCTTCTAGACCTGTCTTTGGATCAAGTTATACAACACCAATTTATAATGTAAATGATAAAGATTTTTCTTTTGAGTATGTCGAGTTTCAAAATCTAATTTATAATCCAACACAGTACGCATCAAATTTAATCTCTGTTTTAGCATTTCATATCCACATGATTTTAGGTATGGATGCAGAGTCATTTAAAAAAGAAGGAGGAGATGATTATTTTAGACAAGCTCAAAATATTGTAAATTTCTCTCAGCAAGAAAACTACTCAGGTTGGAAGTTAGAAGACGGTTTACAAAGTCGTTTTGCATTAATAGATAATTTATTGTCACCAACATTTAAAGAGTTTAGAACTGTATTATACAATTATCACAGACGTGGTTTAGATACTATGAGCGATAATCAAAAGGATGCAAAAAATGAAATAGCTATAGCTTTAAGCTTATTTAATGACATGAACAGAAGACGTCCAAACTCGTATTTGCTTCGTGTGTTTTTTGATGCCAAAGCAGAGGAGATAGAACAGATTTTTAGTGAAGGACCAAGTGTTGACATCGCTAATCTGGTCGATACTTTAAACAAAGTAGCTCCAATGCACTCTTCTAAATGGAGAAATATAAAATTTTAGTCACTAATATTTTCATTCTTAAAAAGCGAAAAACCAAAACTTTTCACTTTTTAAATTTTAACCTTTCACTTTAAGAATGCTTACTGGATTAACCATAAAAAATTACGCGTTAATAGATCAACTCCAAGTTAATTTTAATGATGGATTTACCATTATTACAGGAGAAACTGGAGCAGGTAAATCTATACTTTTAGGAGGCTTATCATTAATATTAGGTAAACGTGCAGACTTATCTAGTTTACGTAATCCCGAAAAAAAATGTATAATAGAAGCCTCTTTTGATATTTCTAAATACAAACTTAAAAACCTATTTAAGGATCAAGATTTAGATTATGATACGCAAACTATAATTAGAAGAGAGATTTTACCATCCGGAAAATCAAGAGCGTTTGTAAACGACTCGCCTGTTAACTTGTCTAATTTGCAAGCCTTAGGAGAACATTTAATTGATATACATTCACAACACGAAACCTTACAGTTAGTTGATGATGCGTTTCAGTTTCAGGTGATTGACGCTTTAGCAAATACAGAAGCTAATCTAGAAGCATATAATCTTCATCTAAAAGAACACAAAGTATTACAAAAACAATTAAAACAGTTACAACAGTTTCAGGCAGAAGCAATAAAGGAACATGATTATAATTCGTTTTTATTAAATGAATTGGTTGCAGCTAATCTAAAAGAAGGTGAGTTAGAAGTCCTAGAAGAAGAATATGAACTTTTAAATAACGTTGAAGCTATACAACTTAAATTAGAACAAGCTAATGCCTTATTAAGCGAAGAGCAAGCAGGTGTTTTAACATCACTAAGAGAGGTTAAAGTAGCCTTTCAAAAACTAGCATCAATATCTAATACCTATCAAGACTTATTAGATAGGGTAACTAGCAGTTTAATTGATTTAGACGACGTACTTGTAGATATAGAACGTTTTGAAGACAAACTAGATGCTGATCCAAATAGGCTAGAGGCAGTAAATGCTCAGCTTATGACCTTAAATAACCTAATGCAAAAGCATTTAGTTAAGTCTATTGAAGAGTTAATTGAAATCAGAGAGGCTTTATCCAAAAAAGTGGAAGCAACTGAAAATGCTGACCAAGACATTGTTGATAAGCAAGAAGAAATTAAAGCTTTAGAAAAATTATTAAATACTGAAGCTAAAAACATAACAGATAAGCGTAATAAAGCCATACCAGAATTGAAAAAACAATTAGAAGCTTTATTGACGCAATTAGGTATGCCTAATGCACAATTTAATATAAGTCTAGAAGTATCTAATACGTTTTTATATAACGGAAAGGATAATTTAAACTTCTTATTTTCAGCAAACAAAGGAGGCCAATTTAATGTCCTTAAAAAAGCAGCTTCTGGTGGAGAGTTATCAAGAATAATGCTAGCTATAAAATCTATTTTATCTAAATATGTTAAGCTACCAAGTATTATGTTTGACGAGATTGATACAGGAGTTTCAGGAGAAATTTCTAACAAAATGGCAGATATCATGTCGCAAATGAGTACTAAAATGCAAGTCTTTAGTATTACCCATTTACCACAAATAGCAGCAAAAGGAAATACACATTATAAAGTCTATAAAGAAGATGTTAATGAGGTGACCACAACCAATTTGGTTAAATTAAATTATGACGAGCGTGTTGTAGAATTGGCTCAAATGTTAGGAGGTACCCAATTATCAGATTCGGCAATAGCACATGCTAAACAACTATTAAATTAGTGGCATAATTTCCGCGAAAGCGAATTAAAAAAATTTTAAATACTATCTTTGACAGATAATATAATAAACTAACATATCAACTGATAAACTATAAGTTATGTCATACAATTTATTAAAAGGAAAAAGAGGAATCATATTTGGAGCATTAGACGAAAACTCTATAGCATGGAAAACAGCAGAACGTGTCCATGAAGAAGGTGGTACTTTTGTACTTACAAATGCACCAGTTGCAATGCGTATGGGGCAAATTAATGTTTTAGCAGAAAAAACAGGCTCTCAAATTATTCCTGCAGATGCAACGTCTTTAGAAGATTTAGAAAACTTGGTATCCCAAGCTACAGAAATTTTAGGAGGTAAATTAGATTTTGTATTGCATTCTATTGGAATGTCTATAAATGTTAGAAAAGGAAGACATTATACAGATCAAAATTACGATTGGACACAAAAAGGAACTGATGTTTCTGCAATGTCTTTTCATAAAACAATGCAAACGTTATACAAGCAAGATGCAATGAATGAATGGGGAAGTATTGTGGCTTTAACTTATATGGCAGCACAACGTGTTTTTCCTGATTATAACGATATGGCAGATAATAAAGCTTATTTAGAAAGTATAGCACGTAGTTTTGGTTACTTTTTTGGAAGAGATAAAAAGGTTAGAGTTAACACAATATCACAGTCGCCAACACCAACTACAGCAGGAAGCGGAGTTAAAGGATTTGATGGATTTATCGCTTACGCGGAAAAAATGTCGCCTTTAGGAAATGCTACAGCATTAGATTGTGCCAATTACACAGTATCGCTATTTAGTGATTTAACTAAGCGTGTAACTTTACAAAACCTGTTTCATGATGGTGGTTTTAGTAACATGGGAGTTAGTGATGCAGTTATGAGTGCATTTGTAGATGGTGTTGATAAATAAACACTATTAGTACATTTTTTAAAAAAAGTCTTACAGAAATGTAAGGCTTTTTTTATGTAATTAAATCATTGACAATCAATTGTGTGTAAAAACTTACAAACAGTAAAATTTATTTAACATAAAGTTAATGGTATTTTAACTGCTTTTTAAGTGTTTTTGTCGATTTGATGTGTTTGATAGCACTTGCTTAGGAATAAATCAATATTTTTAGAAGATGATTAATTAATTACTAACTTATACTAAACTTATGATGAAAAAAATTACTTTATTATTTTTACTAATTTTTGCCTTTTGTTGGCATAGTAACGCGCAAGTTACAGCACCACAAAATTTTGGTGCTAATGGACCTGACTCTGCACCAACGGTTCTTACTATTAATTCTGGTGATATTACTGTAAATGGATCAGCTCCAATAGATGCGATTTCTTTAGGAACTTTCACTACACATTATAATTCTCCAACTGGAACGACTACTTATTGTGATAATTGGTATGCTTTTGATTTGGCTGTTACTGGTGGAGTAGCAGATGGAACATCTATTTTAGCAGGTTGTGATACAGACTTCAATGGTTTGGATATTACAGGCTTTACTACTTTAACAATAACAAGTAATGATATTGATGATTACACTGATACTGTTTATTTTGATATAGATTTAGATGTAACATATACACCTGTTACACCACCAAACTGTGATGCTTTATTAACAGAAACAACAAATGTTTCTACAAGTGGAGACATATCTTGGAGTTCAGCCTCAGGAGGCCCTACTGGTTATTTTATATCTGCAGGTACCACAACGGGTGGAACAGATTTAGCTAACAATGTCGATAATGGAGCACTAACATCATATAGTTTAGGTGCATTAATGGAAGGAACTACTTATTATGTTACTATAACACCATATAACGTTAACGGAAATGCTATGGGATGTACCGAGCAATCTTTTACAACTTTAGTACATCCAGCAAACGATGAGTGTACTAGTGCAATATCATTGACTGTAAACGCAGACTTAGAGTGTACAACAGTAACTTCAGGTACTAATGTATTTGCTACTGAATCTTCAGAAATGGAAACTTCTGGAGCAATTACTGGAACACCGTATACAGATGTATGGTATAATTTTAATGCAACATCAGAATATCATACAATTTCTTTAACTAATATTGTAGCAGTTATTGGAACTTCAATAGATATGGGTATGGCTTTATATGATGCAACTTCAGGTTGTGGTGCTTCATTAGCAGCACCAATAAGAGATAGTGATCCAAACTCATTTACTGTAACAGGTTTAACAATTGGTACTACTTATCTATTAAGAGTTTATGGTTGGTCAAATACTCAGAGCGCTTCAGCACAAACAACATTTGATGTCTGTGTAGGTGTACCACCTGCTCCACCAGCAAATGATGATTGTAATGGTGCTATAGTAGTTACACCTTCTAGTGATAATACATGTACTACAGCTGTTTCTGGAACTACAGAAAATGCATACGATAGTAATGATGGTTGTGGAACAAGTGGAAAAGATGTTTGGTACAGTTTTACTGCTGCAGTAGATGGTACATATACTGTAACTGTAGATGAAACTTTTGAGTCTGGTTTTACATCAACATATGTTACAGCTTATGAAGGAGCATGTGGTGCATTAACTCAAGTTGGATCTTCGACTAGTTGTACTAACACTTCAGACTTAATTGTATCAACTGTTTCTGGTCAAATATACTATGTAAATGTTAGAAGTAGTTCTACAACAAATTATGCAGAGTTTGATTTGTGTATCTATGTAAATCCACCAGCTCCAGCAAATGACGACTGCGAAAATGCAACACCAATAAGTGTATCTACAGATTCTTCATGTAATAATGCAATATCTGGAACAACACAAAGCGCAACAGATAGTACAGATGGATGTGGTACAAGTGGAAGAGATGTTTGGTACGCTTTTACAGCTCCTGCAGATGGAGATTTTGTTATAACAGAAACTGAGACTTTCGACTCAAGTTCTTCTACAACGTATGTAACTGCTTATGAAGGCTCATGTGGAGCACTAACGCAAGTAGGAAGTACTACAAGTTGTACTAATACGAATGCTTTAACAATTACTGCAGTTTCTGGTACAACGTATTATGTTAATGTAAGAAGTAGTTCTGCAACAGGTTATACAGAGTTTGATTTATGTATTTTTCCACTTGTTGTACCTGAAAATGATGCTTGTGAAGATGCAATTACTATTAATGCTGGTGACTCTTTAACTGGTGATACTACTTACGCTACTAATGTAGAAAATTTAACACCATGTGATGGAGGAACTGTTGGAACGACATGTTCTGGAGGTGATGCAACTTTAAATGATGGTACAATAGACTTTGGTGCAGGTGTGTGGTATGTATATAGCTCTGCTGGAAATGAATCAGTTTCTATTGAAGTTACTGATTTTGATTTAGAACTTCAAGTATTCTCAGGTATGTGCGGATCTTTGGTATGTGTTGCTGGTGATGATGACAGCTCTCTTGCTGGTTCTGGATCATTTGTCTGTTTTGATTCTACAGTTGCTACAGATTATTATATTTATGTAGATGGACATGCTTCAAACTCAGGTACTTTTACTTTAAGTCTTAACACGAACCCTTTAGCACCTGCTAACGATGAATGTTCAACTGCAGAAGCATTAACTTTAGATGTTGAAATTACAGGAGATAATACAGGAGCAACAGATTCTGGTGTTACTGGAGATTGTTTTACAGGTGCAGTTGCTGATTTATGGTACTCATTTGTAGCACCTGCTTCAGGAGAGGTTACTATTACAACTAGTGCTGCTCAATACGGTGTTTACACAGATTGTGCAGGTACGTTAGTTGGTGCTTGTAATACATCAGTTGTTGGAGATTTAACTAATGGAACGACTTATTATGTAAGAGTTAGTGATGATGGTACTGCAAGAGCACAGGCTCCAGGATCATTTACTTTAATGGTTTCAGAATCTACTTCTTTAAGTACAGCTGAGTTTAACTCAGAATCATTATTCGCTTACTATCCAAACCCAGTTAATGACAACTTAACATTAAAAGCTCAAAAAGAGATTTCTAATGTATCAGTTTATAACATGTTAGGACAAGAAGTGTATAGAAATGCACCTAATAGTGTAGACAACCTAGTAAACATGTCTGACTTACAGTCAGGAGCTTACTTTGTTAAAGTTACTATTGATAATGTGACGGAAACAATAAAAGTAATTAAGAAATAATCTTAACCTTTAATACAATTAAAAGCCACCTTTTTAGGTGGCTTTTTTTATACGATTAACTTACATTTGTTTTATGGAATTAAGTTTTTCTTTTATCATACCTGTTTATAATCGTCCTATTGAGATTGAGGAGCTTTTAGAAAGCTTTTTAAAGATAAAAGGACAGACTGCGTTTGAAATTGTAATTGTAGAAGATGGCTCAACAATTACATCTAAAAGTATAGTGGATAATTATATCGATAGGTTAGATATTTCATATTATTTTAAGCAAAATTCAGGTCCTGGAGATTCCAGAAATTTTGGAATGCAACATGCTAAAGGTAATTACTTTATTATTTTGGATAGTGATTGTTTATTGCCAAGTCATTACTTGCAAGAAGTAGAAGCTAGCTTAAAACTTAACTATGTAGATTGTTTTGGTGGACCAGATAAAGCACACCATTCGTTTACTAATCTACAAAAAGCAATAGATTTTAGTATGACGTCTGTAATTACAACAGGAGGTATTAGAGGCAATAAAACTAGTTTAGATAAGTTTCAGCCTAGAAGCTTTAATATGGGGTTATCAAAAAAGGCTTTTAATGCTACAAAAGGGTTTGGAAATATTCATCCTGGAGAAGATCCCGATTTATCCATTAGATTATGGGATTTAGGTTTTAATACAATGTTAATACCTGAAGCTTATGTTTACCATAAAAGACGTATATCTTGGAGCAAATTTTACAAACAAGTTAATAAGTTTGGATCAGTCAGACCTATTTTAAATACATGGCATCCACAAACTAAAAAAGTCACCTATTGGTTTCCAACATTGTTTACTATTGGTGTAATAGTCGCTATAATTTTAGCAATTCTTAATTTAACTTTACCTTTATACTTAGTGCTATTTTATTATAGTTTGGTTTTTTTATTAGCATTTATAAAAACTAAAAATATTGTAATTGCTTTTCAGTCAATATTAGCAGTATCAATACAGTTTTTTGGATATGGTTACGGATTTTTAAAATCTACATTACTATTATTTTTAAAGTCAGAAAAACCAGAAACTATTTTTCCTCATTTATTTTTTAAAAATTAAGGCATGCAAAAACTTAAATTAAAAATATTAGGGTTATTTAGAAGTAAAAAAATCAATATTTTTTTATTGTTTTTTGTATTAGCTTTTTCAATTTTGGTTTTAACAAAACTATCTAAAGTTTATACAGCTACGCTAGCTTTTAAAGTAAAACCTAAGGAGGTTAGTGATACGCATGTAATTGTTAAAGCAAACAATCCTGAACTTGATATAACTATACAGACTACAGGTTTTAATTGGCTTAGGTATGCTATTAAAAGACCAGAATTAGATATTAATTTTAAAACAGACGTTTCAAAAAAGGACTCGACATTAATTTGGAGTGTTTCTAAGGGATTTTCAAATATTAACAAACAGTTTGGTAAAGAAGAAAAAATAATAAGTATAAATCCAGACACATTACTGTTTAGGTTTGATGTTAACGATGTAAAATACGTACCAATTATCCTAAATTCTAAAATACAGTATGCCAAAGGATATAATACTTTAGATACCTTAAGGACGACACCAGATAGTATTAAATTAATTGGACCAAGTACTGTTTTAAAAAGTATATCTAAAGTAAGGACTCAACAATTAGAGCTTATTGATGTAAAATCTAATGTCAATAAAACATTGTTATTAAAATTAGATAGTTTAAATAAAAATATCAAAACCAATTTAAAACACGTTAACTTATCGGTTAATGTGTCAAAATTTTCAGAAGGTATTTTAGACATACCAATTAATATTATTAACATTCCGGAAGGAGTTAAGGTAAACTATTTTCCTAAGCAAGTATCCTTAAGTTTTACTACAAGCTTAGAAAACTTTAATACCATAAAAACCGAAGACTTTAAGGTTATTTGTGATTATAATGAAGCTCCAGGAAATTCTGCATTAGTTCCTAAATTAGTTAAACAACCTAAAAAGGTTAAAAATATTAGGGTTTTACAACAAAAAATTGAATTTATAATTACAGAATGACACCAACAATCGTAGGTTTAACAGGAGGTATTGGTAGTGGTAAAACTACTGTGGCCAATTATTTTATAGCATTAAATGTGCCTGTTTATATTGCTGATAATGAAGCCAAAGCATTAATGAATCGTTCTAAAGTTATTAAGCGTAAATTAATTAAACTTTTTGGGGATGAGGCTTATGTAGACAATACGTTAAATAAACCATTTATTGCAAGTCAGATTTTTAGCAATCAAGATTTACTTAAAAAAATGAATGCGATAGTCCACCCAAAAGTTGCTAAACATTTTTCAAATTGGGTAAAAAAGCAAAACGTACCATACGTTATTAGCGAAGTCGCTATTATTTTTGAAAACGGAAGTCAAGGCAAATACGACTATATTATTACTGTTGTTGCACCAGAACAAACTAGGTTAAATCGCGTAATTAAACGTGATAACTCGTCTGAAGCTAAGGTTAAAGCAATCATGAATAACCAATGGACAGACCAACAAAAGACAGAACACTCAGATTTTGTAATTAACAATACCGACTTAAAAGACACAAAACTTCAGGTTGAAAATATCCATAGTAAACTCTTAAAATCTATAACAAAGGCTTAAATTTTAACGTTTTTGTTAATGTAAGGTTAAATGGTAAGATTGCTAAATGTTAAAATCTTAATTTTGGATGATGAACAAAAGGATTTTTTTTGTATTAGTCGTTTTAATGAGCTGTTCCCTAATAGGAATCATACTAGTTCAGGCGTATTATATAAATAATTCGCTTCAAAACACTGAAAAACAGTTTAACTTCAATGTAAGAAAAGCATTAAGCTATGTTTCTAACATTGTAGAAAATGAAGAAAAAGAGGATTATTTAAGAAAGTTTAATGATTTATTAAGCAATGGATCGATCAATGTAAACGATACAACTGCAATTATAAATATTTACATTAAAGAAGATAATCCTGATACAAATGAAACAGTAATTTATCGAAACGGTATATTAGAAGAAAATTATAAAGTATCATCAGCGCTCTTTGACATAGGTTTAGATAGTTTAAACGTAAAACGTATTTTACAGAAAAGAGAAACCGAAATTATTGAAAACAACTCTATTGATGGTAGTAAAAACTTATCATCAATGTTAGCAAGACTAAGCAAGCTAAACGAAAGTACACGCATTGCTTTAGAGACTGTTTATAAGGATAAAGCCTACTTAAAACCTATACATAAACGTGTAGATGTGGATAAGATTAATAGGTTGTTAGCTTTAAAATTGTTAGAAAATGATATTAATATCGGTTACGAGTTTGCAATTTATAGTAACGATTTAGCAACAAAAATTAAAACTCAAGATTTTCAGTTAAATCCAGCGTCTACCTTTAGTGTACCATTTTTTTATAACGAAAATGATAAAAGTAATTACAGACTATTAGTTAATTTTCCGGAACGTAAAAAGTTTATATTATCATCAATATTAACGATGTTAATTTTATCTATAGTTTTTACTTTAATTATAGTAATAGCTTACTCTAGTGCTTTATACCAGTTAATTAAACAACGTCAAATTTCTGAAATAAAAACAGATTTTATCAATAATATGACGCATGAGTTTAAAACACCAATTGCGACTATAAATTTAGCGTTAGACTCTATTAGAAATCCTAAAATAATTGATGACAAAGAAAAAGTCCTGCGTTATTTAGGTATGATAAAAGAAGAAAATAAGCGTATGCATGCACAAGTAGAAAATGTGTTAAGAATATCTAAACTTGAAAAAAACGAACTAAATATTAGTAAGGAACGTGTGGAACTTAACGACTTAGTAGAAGATGCTATATCACACGTAGAGTTAATTATTGAAGACAGAGGTGGTCATATTGAAACCCATTTAGATGCCGAAAAGTCATCTGTATTAGCTAATGAAACGCACTTTACAAATGTTTTAGTAAATGTATTGGATAATGCTATAAAGTATTCTCCAGAAGCACCTAAAATAATTGTCACAACAGAGCTGGCAGGAAACAATATTTTAGTGCATATAAAAGACCACGGAAGTGGTATGAGTAAAGCAGCTCAAAAACGTGTGTTCGAAAAATTTTATAGAGAACATACAGGTAATATACATAATGTAAAAGGTCATGGTTTGGGCTTAGCATATGTAAAACGAATAGTAGAAGACCATCAAGGTCATATATCAGTAGAAAGTGAAAAAGAAAAAGGAAGTACTTTTACAATAAAGCTTCCATTAATCTCTTAGTATTATGGATGAACAATTAAAAAGAATATTATTAGTAGAAGACGATCCAAATTTTGGAACAGTCTTAAAAGATTATTTATCAATGAATGATTACGAAGTTACCCATGCAAAAAATGGTATGGAAGGCTTTGAAAAATTTAAACGTGGTGATTTTGATTTATGTATTTTAGATGTCATGATGCCATATAAAGATGGATTTACTTTAGCTAAAGAAATTAGAGAGAAAAATGCAGAAGTGCCAATCGTGTTTTTAACTGCTAAAGCCATGAAAGAAGACGTGCTTAAAGGTTATAAAGTTGGTGCAGATGACTATTTAAATAAACCTTTTGATAGTGAAGTCTTATTAATGAAAATAAAAGCTATTATGCAACGTAAAGCAAACGATACGGTTGCAGATAGTAAACAATTTGAATTTAAAATTGGAGGTTTTGATTTAAACTCTAAACTTAGATTTTTAACATACAATGGTGGAGAGCAAGTTAAACTGTCACCTAAAGAAAACGAATTACTGCGTATGTTAGCATTACATGAAAACGATTTAATGCCACGTGAGTTAGCATTAACTAAAATATGGAGAGATGATAATTACTTTACATCTAGAAGTATGGACGTGTATATTGCTAAACTTAGAAAGTATTTAAAATTAGATCCAAATGTGGAAATTTTAAATATTCACGGAGAAGGATTTAGATTAGTAGTTAATCAAAACGATTAATTATCAAATATATATTAAAAAAGCTAGCATTTATGCTGGCTTTTTTTGTTTAATAAATCGAGTCTAAAATAATTTTAGCAACATTAGGTTTATAATGGCTGCTTTCAAAATAATTACTAATAGGTTCTGTTAAGTTGTTTTTTCCTGAAAAATCAAAGATGTTTTTCTTGCCAAATATAGAGTAGAGTAGTTGTAATTGTTCTTCTTCCATTGGTATTTGATCATATAAAGGCGAAATAACTATTTTGTAACTAGTATGATGTTTATCAAAAAGTGATTGTATTTTATTTAATAATTCTATTTCATTATTTGTCACTTTTAAAATAAGTGCTGACGCTTTAGGTCTTTGATAAAAAACACCTTGTTGCTTCATTTTATTATAATATACTAAACTATCCTCTTTAATTTCTTTAGTTAATCCGTAATAGGAGTCGTTAAAAATGGGTGTAAACGTATCTGGATATTTGTCCATACGCACATAATTTTTCATATAATTTCTATACGTTTTAAAAAAGTAAAAATCGGTATAAGCTATCATAAATCGTGGATTTAGATTTGCTAAAATATAACTACTATAAAATTGGTATTTAGAAACATCGTTAAACTCTAATGGGTTGATGTATAAATGATTTATTCTTTTTTTTGTTCCAGCCAACACCTCTCGATCAATAATAATTAAAGCATGGTTTATTGGCGAATTTAAATGGTCTAAAAATTCTAATTTTTTATAAATACCATATAAATCTTCGCTATGTGCATCATAATGAAACGGAACCGATTTTTCTGGTAAATAGTGCTTCCAGATTGGAGTTTTAAAGGCTTGAGATCTTGAGCTACCAAAAATAAAGCTGTCATAATTTACACTGTCTTTATTATTTAAAAAAATCTTTGTAGATACGTAAGTCCTATTTAAAGTAGTGATGTCTTGATTATAATAGGTCTCATAATCTTTAAAAATTTTAAAAATATCTAGAGATAAAACTATTATTACATAAAGTATAATAGGAATAAAAAAGAATGCTAATTTTTTTAAAAAAATCTTCATTCTATCTCAGATTCTATTTTAGTAATTATAGCGCTCAATGGTGTTTGATAGTCAAACCATAAAGTTTCTGGTTTTCTTCTAAACCAAGTTAATTGGCGTTTTGCAAAACGTCTAGAGTTTTTCTTAATTTCAGAAATTGCAAACTCTAATGTCCAAGTCTTATCCAAGTAATTAAATAGCTCTTTATACCCAACAGTATTAAGGCTGTTTAAATTTTTAAAGGGAAGTAAGGACTCAACTTCTTTAATCAAACCATTAGCAACCATTATATCTACTCGTTTGTTAATTCTGTCGTAAATAACGTCACGATCAGCCTCAAGACCTATTGTAATTGTTTTAAATGGTCTTTTATTTTTGTCTTTATTTAAAAAAGAAGAATAAGGTTGCCCACTACCTATACAAATCTCTAAAGCACGAATGACACGTTGCGGATTATCTATTTTTATGGTGTTATAGGATTGCTCATCTAATGTTTTCAGCTTAAGCTGAAGTGTTTTTAATCCTTCCGTTTCTAATTGCGTGTTTAATTGCGTTCTAATACTTTTATCAACTTCCGGAAAATAATCTAAACCGTTAGTAACAGCATCCACATATAAACCAGAACCACCAACCATAATTACAACGTCATGCGTTTTATGAAGCAAAGCAATTTGGTTAATAGCTTCTTTTTCAAAAGCACCAACATTATAGTCTTCTGTTATAGATTTATTATGAATAAAATGATGTTTAGCAGCTGCTAGTTCTTCAGTAGTTGGAGCAGCAGTACCAATACTCATTTCTTTAAAAAACTGTCTAGAATCTGCAGATATTATTTGGGTATCAAAATGATTGGCTAATTTAATACTAAGTGCAGTTTTACCAATAGCAGTTGGTCCAACAATTGAGATTAGATATTTGTTAGCGTGTTTCAAATTAATAATAATTTAATTAAGGTTTAGTGTAAGTTGTTTCCGCAGACTTTACAAAAATTAGCATCATCGTCATGATAGCTTTCATGACAATTGGAGCATCTTTGAGTATTTAAATTTAGTTTTTTACTTGGCGGATTTGGAGTATCATTTTCAGATTTTTTTAAGCTTTTAGAATATTCTGCAGATACAATTCCTGTTGGGACAGCGATTATACCATAACCTAAAATCATGATAATAGTTGTAATAAATTGTCCTAGTGCTGTTTGTGGTGCTATATCACCAAAACCAACTGTAGTTAAGGTTACAATACACCAATAGACACTTTTTGGTATGTTTGTAAATCCATTGTCTTCTCCTTCGACCAAATACATGATGGTACCAAAAATTACAGAAGATATTAGGACTGCAAATAAAAACACAAATATCTTTACACGACTAGCAATAATAGAGTCTCTTAATTGGTTTGAGGCTCCAAGATATCTTGCTAATTTTAATATCCTAAAAACACGTAATAAACGCAACGCTCTAAGAGTAACTAAGGCGTGTGAACCTGCAAAAACAAAAGAGATATACATTGGTATTGTGGACAGTAAATCCAAAATACCATAAAAACTAAAGATGTATTTAAAAGGTTTTTTTACAGTAATTATGCGTAAAATATATTCAATACTAAAAAAGATAGTAATTATCCATTCTCCAACATAAAGTGCATTGTGGTATTTAGCATCAATGTTTCTAACACTTTCAAGCATTACTAAAATAATACTTGCTAGAATTAATACAAGTAACACAACATCAAATAACTTACCTGCAGGAGTGTCTGCTTCATAAATAATTTCATGAAGTTTATCTTTCCAATAAGTTTTATTTTTTGTTGGGCTCATGTGGTAAAAATACTAAATAAACATTAGATATTTTTTTCTAAAACTATAACCGAGTTATTTTGAATATTTACGATGTTACTAAAAAATGATTTTAACTCAGAATAATAATTGGTAGGGTAAATTGTATTATAAAAATTAATCCTAAATGATAAATCAATATTACCATCTTTTGGCTTGGTTAAAAAATTAAGTAAGCCAGAGTTATTAGATAACTCAATAGTTTTATCTAATGGTTTGTCTACAATTTTATACTTGTTATTGGTATTAATTTGTAGGTAATATACAAGGTTGTTTTTATAACCAAAATCTATAGGATAAGTCCTAGTATTAAGTTGTAAAGGATTTTTTGTAAAAAACTTAAATATAAAAGGATCTAAGTATATTTTATTGTCAATTACAGTTAAAGGACCTGATATTGATAGCGTTTCTGTAAAAATAGATTTATTATTTTTATTGGTGTCTACTTGACTATTTTCAAAAGTTAAATCAGGATATTTATCTCTGTAATATTTTAAGTTATTTTGGTTGTTTTTCTTGTATAACTGACGTGCATCTAAAGCATCATATCCTAATTTTGTTGTAGTTAATGTTCCAGAAAATGTGTCGTCGTCATTAATTATTAGATTAATTTTATGTTGTGTTGTAGAGTTGGTATTGGTCTTTAAGTCTATCCAACGACTACCATTGTCAAAATCCATTTCGCGACCATATTCGTTTAAACATTTAAACGGAATTTGCCCAAAAACTAAAGCAGGATTTGTGGCATCTAAAAAATAAGATTTACCATTAATTTCTGTTCTTAAAATAATATAATTAAACTCTGAGATTACAGGATAAAGTGTTGTTACAAATCCATTTTCTCTTGTAGAAATTAAAACAGGATAGATTACAATATCATGTCTTTTTAAAAGGTTGTATAGTAAAAGATTAATTTCGGCTACATTACCAGTCTTTTCTTCAATTATATCTTTAATAGATACATCTTTAAAAATACGATTATATCCATTCCAGGTGTAGTTATTTTTAACATAGTTAAAAATGTATTTGGCTTTATCAAGTTCGTTTTTTTGATCTATTAAAGTAGGATCAATTAACTTTTTTACTAAGCTTTCTTTTTTTAATTGCTTACCAAAATCTTCATTTTGCTTAAGTTCATCATCCGCAGTGTCCCAAGTTTTAGTAATGTTTTGTACAGAGCCATCAAAGCCTTTAATGACCTTTAACTCATATTCCATTCTGGATATATAATTTTTAGAAGCTGTAGTGTAATCTTCTTCTATAAAAGCAGGTATATCTTTCATTACATATTTACCAATAGTACAGTCTGCACTTGCTCCATTTTCTAATTGGATGCAATATTTTTTTATGTCACTTTGGTTAGTGCTTAACTTTAGCTCTCCAACAAGTTTTATATTGTAATCATAATTACCAGGTATGCTAGTATTATACTCGCTGTACAACTTTGGGATGTCTTCTTGAAAATGCCATGAGTTAAAATTGAATAAAAAGGGACTTTCAAAAGTATAGCTATATGTTATTACAGAGCCTTCTTTTATGTTTGGTAAAATAAATTTAAATATGGTGTAATTGTCGTTAACCTTTTCTTCAAAAACCTGAGAAGGATCAACGTTAATTCTAGTTACTTTGCCATCTTCAATATTGGTTGTTGTAGCTACTAAGTTTGTGATTTTTTCTGATTTTCTATCAGAATTATATAAATAAACCTCAATATTGGCTTGGTCAAATCCGTTTCGGTTTAATATTTTAATTTTTTTCTTATAATCTAAAACTAAGTTGAACGTTTTTTTATGAATTTCGGCATTTCCATATTCATAAAGGACAACAGCATTAGCAGTAGTATCTTGTTTAAATTCATTTAACTCTAAATCTGCTCTTGTGGTTGTTAAATTTTCAGCATTAAATTGGTTTTGAGACACTAAAATTTTTGAAAAGAGTAGTGTGATTAGTAATAATTTTTTCATTATAAATTGATGATTTTTAAGCGCTTATTTTTTCTTAGGTAACTTTGTATGATGTGTTGTTGGTCTCTATTATTCTCCATAGGAGTAATAATAGTTTGCAGGATATCTAAATTATTAATTTGGTAATTTAAATTATAAAAGCCAAAACCTTTAAATATTCCGTTTTCAATTAAAATAGCACTACGCTCATCAACCTCTCGACCACGATCAATAATAACCATGTTTTTGTTTTTGTAGCTGTACTTATCTAATAATTGCTGTACGCGTTTATTATAATCTTCTGGAGACTCTTTTTGTATGCATGCACCTTCGCATTTTTTTACTTCGTAATGGAAGCAACTTGTTTTGGTTTTATAAATACCTGCTAGTTTTTGACATAAGTTAAACTGTTCTACCATTTTTTCTAAAAAATGACGTCCACTTTGTCTGGTGCTAAAGGTTGTTATGCATGGTTTTCTACCATCTGCTTTGTCAATTGTAAGGTTGATATAACCATTATGGTCTATAAAACTGTATAATGCATGCGTAAAAATACTTCTACGTAAGGCTCTGTTTAATATTGGTTTATTACGCTTAATCTCTTCACTTTCCTTTAAAAGTGCTACTAACTCGCTTCCGGTAGCTTCATATTTTACAGCAGCAACTTGCGCTTGCATTTTTTTTGACTTAGGTGTAGTACCAGTAAAATGTTGATTAACGCGATTTTTTATGTTTTTACTTTTGCCAATGTAGATTAACTCACCATCTGCTTTATACATATAATAAACACCTGTTACAGAGGTTAAATTATCAATAATATCTATTAACCTTGGTTCCATCTGGAATTTTGGTTCTTTTTTAATAGACTCCTTAATAATTGTTTTATTTGTATCCTTGGTAAGTAGTAATTTAAATAGTTTAACGGTTGCTAAAGCATCTCCTGATGCACGATGCCTATCTGTTACAGGTATACCTAAAGATCTAACTAGTTTGCCTAAACTGTATGATTTTTGATCCGGAATTAAATCCTTAGACAACTCAACCGTACAAAGGGTTTGCCTTTTAAAAGGAAATCCAAGACGTTTAAACTCGGTTTTTAAAATACGATAGTCAAACTGTGCGTTGTGAGCCACTAAAATTGTGTCTTCTGTAATTTCAACAATACGTTTAGCTATCTCGTAAAATTTAGGCGCATTTTTTAGCATTTTGCTATTTATACCTGTAAGATTAACCACAAAGGGTTGAATCTCTCGTTCTGGATTTACTAAACTTATAAACTGGTCTACAACCTCATGTCCATCAAATTTATAGATAGCAATTTCGGTTATTCCTTCTTCATTAAACTTACCACCAGTGGTTTCTATGTCGACTATTGTGTAAATAAAATATGTTTTTAATTATAATTTCTTGCACCAAATATACTACTTCCAACACGAACCATTGTGCTACCACAATCTATTGCTAATTGATAATCACCACTCATTCCCATACTAATAGTTTTTAAATTAGGATGTGTTTTTTGAAGTGAATCAAATGTTGATTTTAGTAAATCAAATTCTTGTTTAATTTGATTTTGGTCTTCAGTAAAAGTAGCCATTCCCATGACGCCAATTACATTAATGTTTTTTAAAGCTGAAAAATCTTTGGACGCTAATAAAGTTGTAGCGTCAGGTATTGACATTCCAAATTTTGAATCCTCAGACGCTATTTTAATTTGAAGTAAACAATCAATTGCTCTATCGTGTTTTTTGGCTTGTTTATTAATTTCTTTAAGTAATTTAAAGCTTTCTACACCATGTATTAAATCTACAAATTCAGCCATATACTTTACTTTGTTAGTTTGTACGTGACCAATCATATGCCATTTAATGTCCTTTGGCATCTCTTGAAACTTGTCAGCCATTTCTTGGATTTTGTTTTCTCCAAAAATACGTTGACCAGCATTATAAGCTTCCATTAAATCACTAACAGGTTTTGTTTTAGAAACAGCAACTAAAGTAACGTGTTTAGGAAGTGTAGCTTGTATTTGATTTAGGTTTTGTTTAATTGACATTTGTTTTGTTTTTGTTAAAACTCATATATAGTAACACCACTTCTAATTTTAGGTTCTATATAAGTGCTTTTAGGTGGCATTGTTAATCCGTCGTCTGCAATTTGCTTCATTTGAGAAATCGTAGCAGGAATCATACCAAAGCCAACCGTAAACGCTTTGCTATCAACCTTGCTTTTTAAATTTACAATATCCTTTTTGCCACTAAGGTAATGGATGCGATTATCGTTACGTAAATCTGTAATTCCTAGAATTGGTTCTAATATGGTTTTATAAAGTACTTGTGCATCTAATTGGTCCAAAGACGTATTAAATGTATATTCTGTTTTTCTTAGATATAACGAATAAAACTCACCATCCAAATACATACTAAAATGATGTGGTTTTGAGGGTTGATATGGCGTTAATCCTCTGTTTTCAATACGATAAACCGTATCTAGTTGAATCAAAAATTCTTCTTTAGTTAAACCATTTAAGTCTTTAACTAAACGGTTAAACTCGTGTATACGTAATTCGGATTCTGAAATTAAATAACTCATAAAAAAGTTATAGCTTTCTTCACCAGAATGATTTTTGTTTTCGTTTTTTAAATCCTCACAAAGTAATTGAGATGATGCTGATCTATGATGTCCATCTGCAATGTACAACGTTGGCATTTTGCTAAAATTATTAGTAATAGCTTGCACGTCTACATCGTCCTCTATTAACCATAAATAGTGTGTGTCTCTGTATGTTGTTGTAAACTCAAACTCAGCACGTTCTTTTTGTTTTTTTGCTATTATGTTGGAAATAGCATCGTTATCAGGATAGGTTAGTAGTACAGGTTCTGCGTTAAAACCTACAGTTTTTAGGTAGTCTTTAAACACGGTTTCGCGAGAAGCAATGGTGTCCTCGTGCTTTTTAATAATATTATTATTGTAATCTTCAACACTTGCAGCAGCTACAATCCCATTAAAAACCTGAGAATCGCGATCTACTATTTTGTAAATGTAAAAGCATGGTTTTTGGTCTTGTTTAAATACACCATCTTCTTTAAACTCAGAATATCTATTTCTTACCAATTTATAGCGAGCCTCTCCAGAGATTTCTTTATCGTATTTGTATCCAGGATTTACAATGTGTAAAAACGAAAAAGGATTATGGTCCAAACGTGCTTCTCTTTCGGGTTGCGTATAACTTTGATAGGAGCGTGAGGCTACTAAACTAACCTTATCTCTAGTAGGTCTAACCGCTTTAAATGGTAGTATTTTAGTCATTGTTATTGCAAAAAAAATCTAGAATGATTAGACAGTTAGGAAAAGATAAAAGGCATAAGATTGCTGGTTAAAACCATTGATCTAATATGCCTTTTATTATTTATAGGGTAAATTGCTTAGATACATTTTCAGCCTTTCTACTTTCAGAATAATCATAAAATCCTTCACCAGATTTAACACCTAATTTTCCTGCGTTAACCATATTTACTAATAAAGGACATGGTGCGTATTTAGGGTTTTTAAATCCATCGTACATAACGTTTAAAATTGATAGACATACATCTAAGCCAATAAAATCTGCTAGTTGTAAAGGACCCATTGGATGCGCCATACCTAACTTCATTACTGTGTCAATTTCTTGTACTCCAGCAACACCATTGTAAAGGGTCTCAATAGACTCGTTAATCATTGGCATTAAAATACGATTGGCAACAAAACCAGGATAATCATTAACCTCAGTTGGTATTTTACCTAATTGTTTAGATAATTCCATGATGGTATTAGTCACTTCGTCGCTAGTGTTATAACCACGAATAATTTCGACTAATTTCATGATTGGCACAGGATTCATAAAATGCATTCCAATAACCATATCAGGTCTAGACGTTACTGCAGCAATTTGTGTGATAGAGATAGAAGAGGTGTTAGTCGCTAAAATCGTGTCATCACCACAAGCTTGGTCTAATTGCTTAAATATTTTTAGTTTTAAATCTAAATTTTCTGTTGCAGCTTCAACAACTAAACTTGCATATTCAACACCTTCTTCAATACTAGTAAAAGTGCTAATATTACTTAAAGTTTCAGCTTTGTCAGCTTCAGATATTTTTTCTTTAGCTACCATACGATCTAAGTTTTTAGAGATGGTATCCATTCCGCGTTTTAATGACGCTTCGCTAATATCTATTAATTGTACTTTAAATCCAGATTGTGCAAACGTATGTGCAATACCATTACCCATTGTTCCTGCACCTATAACTGCTATGTTTTTCATTTAAAATATATTATTTTTAGTCCCATTATTCTGGGCTTTTATTATTGTTTTTACTGTTTTTTCTTACCACCAAATAATACATTCACAAAAAAATCTACAATGTAATTCCATAGTGTTTTCTTGTTTTTATTTTTTTGATTGGTCATAACTTAAAAGGTTTTAAAACTGATCTATAATCATAGTTGCCACTCGTAAAGCTTCCGTACCATCATGTAATGTTACTATTGGTGTTGTATTGTTGTTTATAGCATCAGCAAAAGATTCTAACTCATCTAAAATGGCATTATTGGCAGCAATTTCAGGATTGTCAAAATAAATTTGCTTTTTAACACCTTCTGCATTTTGTAAAACCATATCAAAATCTCCAGGTGTTTCTGGTGCATCTTTCATTTTTACAACTTCACATTTTTTTTCTAAAAAGTCAACAGAGATATAAGCATCACGTTGAAAAAAACGTGTTTTACGCATATTTTTAAGTGAGATTCTACTAGCAGTTAAATTAGCAACACAACCATTAACAAACTCGATACGTGCATTAGCAATATCAGGTGTATCACTTATCACTGAAACTCCGCTTGCAGATACATTTTTAACTTTAGATTTAACTACACTTAAAATAACATCAATGTCATGAATCATTAAATCTAAAACCACAGGTACATCTGTCCCACGAGGATTAAACTCGGCTAAACGATGCGCTTCAATAAACATTGGACTATCTAATTGGTCTTTAACTGCAATAAAAGCAGGATTAAAACGCTCGACATGACCTACTTGACCTTTTACACCATTTTCTGCAACTAAAGCTCTAATACTTTCGGCTTCATGCACTGTATTGGTTATTGGTTTTTCAATAAATATATGTTTACCTTTAGATATGGCTTGCTTAGCACAATCGTAATGAGAAAGGGTAGGTGTGACAATGTCAACAACATCTACAGCATCTATTAAATCCTCAATGGTATTAAAATATTTGTAACCAAATTCGGCTTCTACTTTTTTAGCGTTTTCCTCATCAGCATCATAAAATCCTACTAATTGAAATTTGTCTGATTGATTTAATAATCTAAGATGAATTTTTCCAAGGTGACCAGCACCTAATACACCAGCTTTTAGCATAGTTTGTTCTGTTTTCAACAAAAATAAGTTTTTTTACACAGTATTTAATATGAATTTGATAATTATATAATCGATTTAAGACAAAATTATAAATTGAATGAAAAACCTTTTCAGCTTTAAATTTTTGAAGTAATTTTATGCTCTAAACTATCCACTACCATTGAAAGACACTTTTAAACATCAAGGCTTACGACAGCAGCTAGTAGCTGTTTTGAAGGACAAAGGAATTACTAATACAGCAGTTTTAGCCGCAATTGGCAGAATACCAAGACATTTGTTTATGGATTCTAGTTTTTTGGATCATGCGTATCAGGATAAGGCATTTCCTATTGCTGCAGACCAAACCATTTCTCAGCCATACACTGTTGCTTTTCAAACCGAATTAATGCAAGTTAAACGAGGTGATAAAGTGTTAGAGATTGGTACAGGTAGTGGTTACCAAACTGCAGTGCTTTGCGAACTTGGAGCTAAAGTGTATAGTATTGAAAGACAACAAGAGTTGTTTAAAATTACGAGTCGTTTTTTACCTAAATTAGGATATAGAGCAAAAAAACTAATTTTTGGAGATGGTTATAAAGGTTTAAAAACCGAAGCACCTTTTAGTAGTATTATTGTTACTGCAGGTGCGCCTTTTGTGCCAAACCCTTTATTAGCACAATTAGAAATTGGTGGACGTTTAGTAATACCTGTTGGAGATAAAGTACAAACAATGACGCTTTTTGTTAGAAAAGGTCCAAAGGATTTTGAGAAAACAGAGTTTGGCGAGTTTAGATTTGTTCCGCTGTTAGAGGATAAAAATTAACGTGTATTTACTAGTCATTTTCGTAATCATGAACAAAAGTAATATGATTACTGCTTGCCATTAAATTAGGGTTTGTTCCTTCAATGCCTTCTGGAATTGATTGGTTACGTGCTTTGTAATATTTAACCCAACTAGTTAAAGGTTTACCAGAGCTATCGTTAAAAGTCATTGGGTGTGTCAAAAACGGAATAGAATCTTTAGGTAAGTCTTGAGTTGAAAACATTTTGTAAACTAACTCTGAGCAATAATAGGAGGTGTCATCCCATAAAAAAATATCATCATAAGGTGTGTTAACTTTGTCAATACCATATTGTATCGCTGTTTTTAGATAAGGCTTGTAGTAGTTGTATAGCCTTGCGACTGTGGTTTGCGATTTATTAAATTTATTTTTATTCCTTTCTAAAAATTTAGCTATTGGTGTTATGCAAACACCTTGTTTAGGTATAGCTTCTACAACAAACCATTTGTTATCTTTTTGCATAGCCATACCAACATGAGAATAATTTTTGGCAGAAGCAGTTGCTGTAACGTCTTTTATAGCATTATCAATGTCGTCTGATCCTGTGTTTTGGAATAGTAAATCCCCTTCTTTTAACTCAAAATTACTGTTAGTTTTTTTATTGCAACCTAACAAAACAAATGAGAGTAATACAATGTATGATATGCGCTGTAAAAAATGATTCATTATTTAAAAGTGCTAAAATGAAATATCAAAATTACGGAAAAACTGTACTTGATTAAAGCGAATACTGTAAAATACAAAAGCTTTTTATTTTTTGAAATTTATGTTAAGTCTTAAAAAATGTTAATGGTTGCTAATAATAAGACTTACATGTTGTTTCTTTGTTTGCTTATAAATAAAAATAAATTATGACTTTTTTTATATGCTTACTTTTTGGTTTTTGTATTGCTGCTTTAGGTAGTATTACTCCTAGTTTTTTAAATTTAACAGTTGTAAAGTATAGCTTAAAAAACGGTAAAAAATCTACATTTTATTTAATAGCTGGTTATGCAACAGTTTTGTTTTTTCAAGCAAATTTAGGCGCTTATTTGGCTAATATTTTAATGAAAAATTCTGAATACATCACCTTAATACAAAAAATAGGAACAGGTATTCTCTTTTTGTTATCCATTAATTTTTTTAGACTTTATTTTTCTCCTAAAAAGGAAGTTAGTGAGAAAGAAATTCCTAAATCTAAATCCTATTTTTACGGTATTTTAATGTCCTCATTAAATATGATGGCTATTCCGTTTTACTTTACATTTATTTCGTTATTAATTGGTTTTAAATACTTTGAATACAATATGTTTAATGCTTTTTATTTTTCAATCGGTTCTACCATTGGTTCTTTTACTTTGTACACGATTTATGCGATTGTTGCTAAAAATATTGAACATAAACTAACTTACATTGCTTCTAAAATGGATTTTATCTTAGGTTGTTTAACTGGTGTTGTTGGTATTGGTAATGTGATCTATTTGTTTAGTAAGTAGTATAGGTAGTAGGCCTATATTAAAAACTAAACCCAAACATAAAGGTATCGTTAACCAAACCGCTTCCTTGGTAAGCCCTAACGTAGTCTACACGTAAAAAACGCATTTTTCCCCAACCTAAATTACTTAATCCAAGAGAGTATTCAGTATAAGGTTTGTTTTCTTTAGTTGCTGCTGCATTAAATCCAGCAACCAAATTAAAATTAAGCTTATTTAATAGCGGAATCTTATTTAATATATAACCCTTAAAATTGTGTTCTGCATGTATTTCGGCGTAAGCCTTATTAGTACTTAATGCGTAGTATGGTAATATTTTAAAAGCATTAATATAATTACCGTCTATAACCGTATTGGTTTGATTACCATTAAAATGGTGGTAGTCTACAAAAGCAATATGGTCTGCATTATTAAAGACACCTCCTTTGGCTAAGTAGGTTAAATCACCTTTGTTGCCTAGGTTTAAGCTTTGGTAAATTTGACCTTTAAATTGATCAAAATTATAGTCAGCGTTACTGCTTCCAAAACCTTTTTCGTATCCTAAATATAATGTCGGTATTTTACTATTTGGAAGGTTGTATTTGCCAAAAGGATAACTCATATAGTTTTGTCCAAAGTTAATACGCGTATTAATATTAAACTTCATGATATTATGCGCATCAAAGGATGCAACACCATTTGCAGAAGGATCTATTGGATTATTGCTAGTGTAATCTCTGTCGTCTTGAGGTTGCCAAGTTTGATCTGTAGTGTTAAATAATGGTTTACGGTCGTTATAACTTAGGTCTGAGTATACATGTAAACCGTTTAGTACTTCTTGACTATAATTTAATTGAGCAAAATTACGGTCGTAAATTTTTAGATAATTTTTTTCTGCCCACAGAGAGTAAGAGGTGTTTAATACATCTAAACTAGTTAAGTTAGGATTAAATTGTTCCACTTTACTACCACCTGATAAGGACACAAATGCTCTGTTTTTTTTATCAAATCTGTAATTTATAATTCCTGTAGCTCTTAGTCTATCCTCTGACTCGCCATAGTTAATTGTAGATGACATATTAAAATACTCTGGACTATCGTCCTTAAATCGCTTAGTAAAACTTGCAGTTAATGATCCATTCCAACCTTGAACAGTGTTAAATCCTAGTTTGCGAATAGGAGAGGAGATATTAAAATACGTTTTGTTATACGAGTCACGATAACTGTAACCACCTAAAATATCACCAATTTTAAACTTGTTATCTACTTGGTCTACAGAGTCTAAATAGGTTTTGGATTCTCTGATTAATTGTATACTATCTCTTCTAACATAATCATAAGCCTCTACAGTGGTTAATGGAACTGGTCTTTTGGCATCCCAATATAGCGAGTCCTTTTTATTTGCATTATCTTGAAAAGATAGGACTTCTCTGGTAAAATTCTTTTTATCAAAATTTGGGTTAAAGTCATAATCACTGTAAGCTGCTGTAAAACGACCATCACCATTAAATCCAAATATTCCAAACTCAAAATCAAATAGTTGTGTGGTTTTAACCCATTGTTTTTCTTGGTCGTAATAGGTAAACGTTTGTTTAATTTTAAATAGATCCACAGCAGGTATTTGTGCTTGTTGTCCAGTTAAAGTGACGTCTGTTCCAAATAAACTCCATTGGTCCTCAACAATATAAATAAATCCTCCAAATGCTTTATCATTTTTTCGTTTTGGAAGTAATTCAATTTTATTAATAAGGTTACCTGAGTCGTCATAAAAGGTACCAACAAGTTTGTATTTGTAGTAGTTAAAGGCAAAGTCAGCAATAGGAGATACAATTTCGCTGCCTAACTCAAAGGTGTTTTGATAAAAATTAAATTCGACGTCAGTCGCATTATTAAAGCTAAAACCATTACTGTCTCCACTAATTTTAGAAGCGACAATGGTTTCTTTAATAGGTTTTGGAGATTGATATTCTAGTTTGGATATTGTCTCTGATAAATAGACAATACCTGTTCTAGTAGAGTCTAATGCACCATCTAAATCGCCAACCTCTTGACCCATAATTTTTTCTGGGACATTGACCATTTTTAGTAACCCTCTGGAGTAAAATTCGGCTTTAAACGATTTAAGTTTGCTTAAATTCTCTTTACGTTTAGCAATGGTTTGCCTGATAATTGCATTTGCTGGATTTTCATCCGAATTAATAACAACCTCGTCTAAATTGATATCTTCTTCAATTAAAACAACATCTAATACAAACGGAAGCTTTGATATAATGACTTTCTTTTTTATAGTTTTATAACCTAAGTATTGAAAAGTAATGGTGTAATCACCTGTTTTATTAATGTCCAATATGTAATTACCATCATTATTGGTTGTGGTACCAGTGTACGTATTTTCAATAAAAATATTGACTACAGGAAGAGGTTCGTTTTGGTTTGATGTAACGGTTCCTGTAATTTGAGAAAAGGCAAAGCTGCTAAACAGGGTAAATAGCGTAAGTAAAGAATATTTCATGATAAGTTGGTTGTTTAATAGTATAGACGCACATTTTTATAAAATGGTTGCCTAGCCTCAAACATATAACTTATTGAAATTGAATATTGTTATAGAAATTATAAAATTTTAAAACGACTTAATTATAGATTTTTTTAATTCTATCTAAGTTTCGTTTATTATCTCTATCCTTAAGTGTTTCGCGTTTATCGTATAGTTTTTTTCCTTTAGCTAAAGCAATATCTAATTTAGCTAAACCTTTTTCATTTAAAAATAAGCGTAACGGAATAATGGTTAAACCAGAGGTGTTTACCTCTTTTAATAATTTTTTAAGTTCACGTTTGTTAAGTAACAATTTGCGTTCTGCTTTTGGTCTGTGGTTATAATAGTTACCAAATGCATATTCCTGGATATTCATGTTAATAACAAACAATTCGCCTTGCTCATTAAATTCGCAAAAAGATTCGGCAATAGACGCTTGACTATTTCTAATGGATTTAATCTCTGTTCCGGTTAAAACAATTCCAGCAGTGTATTTGTCTAAAATTTCATATTGAAATTTAGCCTTTTTATTAAGTATGTTTATCTTTTTTTGCATTAGTGCAAAGCTAATAAAATAGAAGTTAAAGTAATTATAATTGTTTACTCATTTTATGCATCCCATTAAATTGACCTAAAATTAAATCAAAATCTAAGGCGTATGAGTCCACGATTTTAAAACCACATTGTTTGTAAAACTGTAAAGCTTGAAATTGTGTGTCCATTGCTTCTAACCAAATGGATTTGGATTGGTTTGCTCTAGCAAAATCATAGCTAAGTTGCATTAATTGTTTACCTAAGCCTAAACCTTGATAATCTTGGTCTAAATATAAGCGATGTAGTTTTGTGGTTGCTAATGACTTTTGATGGACCAATCTTAAAATGCCAATGGTTTTGTTATTGTATTCTACAAAATAATAATTAGCGTTTTTGTCTTGTAACTCTGTAGTGAGCTGTTTTAAATTATATTGAGAGTTTATGTACCAATTACAATCATTGTTTACCCATAAGTGTTGGTAAGCAGGAGGATAAATACGTTGCATTAATTGTAATAACGCATTGTGTTTGGTTAATGTAATGGGTTGTAAATGTAATTTCAAACGATCAGTTTTAAGCTAACTCTAAAGCAATATCTATCATGTCTTTAAAAGTAGTTTCACGTTCTTTACTAGTTGTTTTTTCTCCAGTGACTAATGAGTCTGATATAGTACAAATAGTTAAAGCGTTAACATTGTGTTTAGCAGCAACAGTGTATAATCCAGCAGTTTCCATCTCTACGCAAAGCACACCAAATTTACTCCATTTTTTATAGGACTCAAAATCGTCTGCATAAAACTCGTCTGACGTAAAAACGTTACCAGCTTTAATGGCAATATTTTTATTTTTAGCAGCTTCAACAGCTTTTTGAAACAATTCAAAACTAGCTGTAGGTGCATAATCTGCTCCTCCAAATCTAAGCTCGTTTACACCAGAGTTGGATGAGGCAGCCATAGCCAATACGACATCTCTAATTTTAATGTGTTTTTGGTACGATCCAGCGCTACCAACACGAATCAGGTTTTTTACACCAAATTGTGTAATTAATTCATGGGCATAAATAGATATGCTTGGTACACCCATTCCTGTTCCCATTACAGAGACACGTTTACCTTGATACATACCAGTATATCCTAACATACCTCTAACTTCGTTAAAACACACAGGGTTTTCAAAAAAAGTTGTGGCAATCCATTTAGCACGTAAAGGGTCTCCTGGTAATAATATAGTTTCTGCAACATCGCCTTTTTGGGCTCCAATATGTATACTCATGTTTTTTTTATTTAGTTGAAATGAATAGCCTAGTGTTTAATAACTTTTATCTCCTGATGCGTTGCCTGTCACAATTGCAATTCCGTTTGAGGTTCCAATACGATCAACACCTAAATTAATGTATTGTAACGCAGTGTCTGTGTCTCTAATTCCTCCAGAGGCTTTTATTTTTGTATTACCATTATTAATGGCTTCCTTCATTATAGTTATTGCTTCAACTGTAGCACCTGATGTGCCAAATCCTGTTGAGGTTTTAATAAATTCGGCTTTAGCCTTAATAGCTAATTTACTAGCTTCGTTAATCTCTTGGTTGTCTAGATAACAAGTTTCTAATATTACTTTTAATGTGTTGTTAGGCATCACTTTTTTTACAGCTTCAATGTCTTTAAAAGCAGCATCAAAATCATGACTTTTAAGAAGGCCAATATTTAAGACCATATCAATCTCGTCTGCACCATCGTGTAACGCTTGTTTGGTTTCTTCAACTTTTGCTTTAGTGCTCATAGCACCTAACGGAAATCCAATAACACTACACACCTTTACATCGCTATTTTTTAATTCGGCTTTAGCCAAACTAACATAGCAACTATTAACGCATACCGAAAAAAAGTTATGAGTTATAGCTTCTTTACATAATTGTACAATATCAGCTTTAGTTGCAGTTGCTTTTAAAATGGTGTGATCTATGTATTTACTTAATGGTTTCATCTAAAAATATTAAGATATAAAGTTAGTGGTTTTTTGATTAAAAAATGAATGGGTTTTACTATCAAATTACATGCAGCAAAAACAATAAAAAAACTTACTTAAACAATGACATAAGTCAGCTTTTGTGTTTTATGTCTCGCTTAAATTTGTAGTATACAAAAACAACTAATTTAATTTATTATGAAAAAAATAATTATACCCTTTGTGTTAATTTTACTATTATCTTTTAGCGTGCAAGCTCAAGATGCACCATCTAACGATTCTGAGTTTAACACTTGGCAAGCTCGTTTTAGAGTAGCATCTGTAATTCCTTCTCCTGGAGATAATCTTGAAGGCGCAGATGTTGATATTTCTACAACCGTAATTCCAGAGGTTGACTTTACTTATTTTTTTAGTAAGCATTGGGCTGCAGAGCTTATATTGGCAACCACTAAACATGAGGTTGAGGTTGAAGGTTTGGATTTAGGTCATGTATGGTTATTACCTCCAACTTTAAATGTGCAATATCATTTTTATTCAGGTGATTTTAAACCTTACGTTGGAGCAGGTGTAAACTATACTATTTTTTATGGAGAAGATGCTGGAGATGTTGTGGGTATGGATTATGAAAACTCGGTAGGCTTTTCATTTCAAGCAGGAATTGACTATAATTTAAATGATAAATGGTTTTTAAATTTAGACGTTAAGCAACTATTGCTTAGTACAGATGTAACTGTTAATGCAGGTGAAGCTGTAATACCTGTAGAGGTAGATATTAATCCTTTAATTATAGGTCTAGGGATTGGTGTTAAGCTATAATGATTAAATAAATATTATAAAAAAAGACTACAATTTGTAGTCTTTTTTTTTGTTTCAAATTTATTATCTCGTTGGACTTATTTATATTTAAAAAAAAATAAATCTTGATGAATCAAAGTAAAATAGAGAAGGAATACGATTTAATTTGTGTTGGAGGCGGAATTATGAGTGCTACATTAGCACTAATGTCTAAAATACTTAAACCAGATTTAAAAGTATTAATTGTCGAACGTTTAGATGATGTTGCTCTAGAAAGTTCTGCTGCTTGGAATAACGCAGGTACAGGACATTCTGCGCTTTGCGAACTTAATTATTGCCCAGAAGAAGACGGTAAAGTCATAATTGATAAAGCTATAAAAATTTGCCAGCAGTTTGAGGAGTCTAAACAATTTTGGAGCTATTTAGTACAACAAGGTTTATTGAAAAATCCAGACCATTTTATTGCAGCAGTACCACACCATAGTTGGGTTTTAGGTGAAGAAAATGCAACGTATTTAGAACAACGTTTTAACACAATGAAACATCATTTTATGTTTGATTCTATCCAATTTACAAAGGATAAAAATAAAATGAAAGACTGGTTTCCGTTAATTATGCATAACAGAGATGACAACGAAGTTATGGCTGCTTCTAGAATAGACAGAGGTACAGAGGTTAATTATGGTGCATTAACAAAAACCTTATTTAATATTCTAGAAACCAAATTTGATACACCTGTATATTGTAATATGGAAGTTAAAGATATTGATCCAAGTCCAGATATTGATTGGACGGTAGAGATGGAGAATCTTGAAACAAATCAAAAATATAATCTAGAATCTAAACATGTTTTTATTGGAGCAGGAGGAGGAAGTTTATTGTTATTACAAAAAGTAGAAATTGAAGAAAAAGAAGGGTATGGTGGTTTTCCTATAAGTGGCGAATGGCTAGTTTGTAAAAATCAAGATATTATTAACCAGCATAATGCAAAAGTATATAGTAAAGCAGGTATTGGAGATCCACCTATGTCTACACCACATTTAGATACACGTTATATAAACGGAAAACGCGAATTGTTGTTTGGACCTTTTGCAGGTTTTAGTCCTAAATTTTTAAAAGAAGGGTCTAATTTTGATTTATTAAAATCGGTTAAATTTGATAATATTTCGCCTTTATTAGGTGCTTTTTGGCATAATTTACCGTTAACCAAATATCTAATAGAACAAGTGACCTCGTCACATGAAGACCGCATGAAGGAGTTACGCAAATTTGTTAAAGATGCAAATAGTGACGATTGGGAAATTTTAGTAGCAGGACAACGTGTTCAGATTATTAAAAAGGACGAATTTGAAGGAGGTGTTTTACAATTTGGGACAGAAGTGGTAAGTAGTAAAGATGGAAGTATTACTTGTTTGTTAGGAGCTTCTCCTGGCGCATCTACAGCAACATCAGTCATGTTGCAAGTGCTAGAAAAAGCTTTTCCAGAAATTTTACATTCAGAAGAAGGTAAAGCTATTATGGATAAAATGATTCCTTTTTATAACGCTCAGGTTGATGAAGCTTTGTTTAAAGCACAGCTAAAACAAAGCGCTTTGGCTTTGAAATTGTAAATTAAAGAGAGATTAAAAACCTTATTTTAAAGGCTATAACGCTTCAAGATTTTTCTCGTTTTCTTGTTTTATAATTTCAGAGGTCCAAAATATGGTGTCACTTAAATTTTTGAAAAGCTTGAAAGGTTTGTTATGAAACTTGTTTTCAAACTTAGAAGTTTCACGCATTTTATGGTCAGTACTAATAACTGCAAAAGCAACTAAATTTGGTATTGATTTTGCTGCATTGTAAACCAAAGGGTTAACTGTGTAAGAGACTACACGATTGGATATAAATGCAAAATTTTTGTTTTTGAAATGTTTACCTATTATTTCAACAAAAAGTTCTGTTTCATCATCACTGATAAATGCACCTTCTTTAACTTGTTTAATTAAAAAGTCATCAAAGACATAAACTTCGGCATTACCAATATCGTAATAATGAAATTTTCCCATGTTGTTTAGTAAACTTGTGATTAAGTTGATTTAGCATCAAGATAGTAATAAAAAAAGTTTTTAAAAATCAATGCCTACTGCAAAATTAATTTAATTTTAATTATAAACAATTAACATTACCTATCAAATAGTAATACACTAATTATTGTGTTACATTTTAAATTATTAGTAATAAGATAATTTATAAATGTTTTAATCATTAAAATAGCGTACTTGCTTGATATATAATGCTCTATCGTCTCCATCCAATTTAAACTCGATATCCAACCCAAACTCTAAGTACTTCTGTTTGGATTTATACACGTTATAGTAATAGTGTTTTTTGATTTTTTCTAATTGTTCGGAGAGTGTAATTATTTCGGCTTCAGTCATCACTAGTTTACCATTGTTAAGGTTAGAGTGTGATATGATTTCGACAATACGTTTGTCGTTGTATAATTTAGAAGATGATCCAGAATAACAAATAACCTGGTCGCAGGTTACACCATCTTCAGGTTTTACAACACTTGCGTCTCCAACTTGGGCATTAATAACATTGCCTAAATAGTTTTTTCTATATAAATTTTTGGTAATAGCAACACCATTGGCTTTCTCGTTAGGGAAGGAGCGATGCACTAAAATTCCCATTGTAATGCTATTTTGGTCAATATTAAAGTAGTCTCGTTCTAAAAAGGCACGCTCGTACCATAAACTTGACCATACTTTTTTGATTGCTTTTTCAATAGATTTTTTCTTGCTACCAACAATACCTGTTTTAGAGTCGTATAATCCTGCTCCAGAAAATCCAACAATATCTTCTGCATTTGTCGAGCTTCTAAAACGTAACTGAGTATGGTTACCTAAACTTTTAATTTTAGCTTCAACTTTGGATATTAATTCAGGATCTAAAGGTGTCTTTTTTATTAATTTCTGAATTGTTTTTAGTTGCTCTGTTAGTTTATTAGCATCTTGATTGATTTTGTAATCATAAATCATTTGCTTGACTAAGCTGTCTGCTCCAGACGTTTTTAGATGTGCTTCATAATAGTAAAACGGAATAGCAAATGCCGATTCCGGAATGTTAAAGGCTTCTTTTTTAGCTAAATCATATAACACACCAAAATTAGCTGCTTTGCCACCAACAGTGTTTATTGAGTTTTGACTTAAATTGTCTGCATTAATTAAGGTTTTTATAGTTGTGTTTTTTTCTAGAAATAACGTCGCTTTTTTCTGTTTTTTAGTTTTTCTTTCAAATTGTTCTTTAGAGATTGGTTTGATGTAAAAGGTGTCTAAAGCTACTTCAAAAGAAACATATTGATTGTCAAAGCTTTTTAAAATATCAGATTGCATAGCCTTAGTGTATGTTGCAATAGGGATTTTTCTATTTTTTCCTAATACCGAAATGTGACTTAATGGTGTTTGCAAAATAGTGGTTATAACACCAGCAGTAATAGGTAATTCTAAGATAGGTTGATTAATAACAATTATATCATGTTTACCAATATTGTATTGTTTTAACGAATCCACAGCTACAAATTTTAAGCATCCATAGCTTTTTTGAGTACTTACCGCTTGATACGTTTGTTCTCCATATAAATCTGAAGCAGATATTGTGGGAATGTCTAAAACTGCATTTAAATGCTCTAAACGTGCAGTATTTAAAAAGAAATTGAAACTTTTAAAATAGGTAGCTTTTTTGATGGCTTCATAAAAGGTTTTAATATCTGCAATTTGCATATCATCAATAGGAGAAAGCTCTAGGTTATAGGTGTCGTTTGCTAAATAATGATTGATGTTTCCTAATAAAAAACGTTTGTTTTTATGCTGTGCTTTGTAGTTAGAATTATTAAATTCTTTTAAGGTTTCAGGAATTTCTAAAAAGCCTTTACAGAAATTATAATGGTATTTATATTTTTTACTATTTATGAAGTAGAGTTGTTGTTTTTTAATATCAAAAACGACTTTTAAAGCATCAATATTACCGTATTTATTGGTGTTTGGTGTTGTTTTTAAGGCGTTAAAATCGGTTTCTGAAGTTAATACACGTTTAAACTTAGTCTGAGAAAAAACAAATGTTGAGGTTAATATAAAAAGAACGACAAGATGATTTTTTAGTTGGGATGTGATCAAGCTAAGTGGTTTTTTATTAGAGTGATACAATATATAATAAAAAAAAGCAACACGCCACTTTTGTAAAGTATTGTGTTGCTTTTCAACTAACCAACCATTATTAAAACGTACGTTTATACGCTTTATTTTATGTTAACAGAATTTTGTGATTATAGTTCTTTAGTTACTAATTCACTTTGATTTCTAAAGACTAATTCACCATCAAAAGCATCAAGTAAAATAATACTATCTGTAGTTACTTTTCCTGATAAAATTTCTTTACTTAACTGATTAAGCACGTCTTTTTGTATGACACGTTTTACAGGTCTTGCTCCATATTCTGGATTATAACCTTTGTCTGCTAAATATTTTACAGCTTCAGGTGTTGCATCAAAAGTAATCCCTTGTTTTGCTATCATTTTAGAAATACCTTTTAACTGTAATCCTACAATTTCTGTAATATTATCTTGCGTTAAAGGTGTAAACATAATGATGTCGTCAATACGGTTTATAAACTCTGGTCTAACCGTTTGTTTTAGCAATGCTAAAACATCCACTTTTGCACCTTCAATAGCAGTTTCTACGTCTTTTACAGCATCAAATCGTTCTTGTATTATTTGACTTCCCATGTTGGAAGTCATGATAATAATAGTGTTTTTAAAATCTGCAATACGACCTTTATTATCTGTTAAATGTCCTTCGTCTAATACTTGTAATAAGATATTAAATGTGTCTGGATGTGCTTTTTCAATTTCGTCTAAAAGCACTACAGAATAAGGTTTGCGTCTAACCGCTTCGGTTAATTGTCCACCTTCATCGTAACCAACATATCCTGGAGGCGCACCAACTAATCTGCTTACCGCATGACGCTCTTGGTACTCGCTCATATCTATTCTAGTCATTGCGCTTTCATCATCAAAAAGGTATTCTGCCAACGCTTTTGCTAATTCCGTTTTACCAACACCAGTTGTTCCTAAAAACAGGAAGGTTCCAATTGGTTTTTCTGGATTTTGTAAACCTGCACGACTACGTCTTACAGCATCACTAACCGCAACAATAGCTTCTTCTTGACCAACCACACGTTTATGTAATTCCTTTTCAAGATTTAATAGTTTTTCGCGATCACCTTGTAGCATTTTGGTAACAGGAATACCTGTCCATTTTGCAACAACCTCTGCAATATCCTCATAAGTAACTTCTTCTTTGATTAAGGAGTTTTCAGATTGGTTATTTGCCAAGTCTTTCTGTAATTTTTCTAATGCCTCTTGAGCTTCTTTAATCTTACCATAACGCAACTCTGCAACCTTACCGTAATCTCCATCACGTTCTGCTTTTTCAGCTTCAAGCTTAAAGTTTTCAATGTCTTGCTTTCTGTTTTGTATGTTATCTACAACTTCTTTTTCGCTAATCCATTTAGCATTAATTTCATTACGTTCTTCTTTTAAGTTAGCTAAATCTGATTGTAAAATTTTTAATTTGTTATCATCTTTTTCTCGCTTAATAGCCTCTATTTCAATCTCTAACTGCATCACTTTTCTGTCTAAAACATCAAGTTCTTCTGGTTTGGAATTGATTTCCATACGCATTTTAGCAGCAGCTTCATCCATTAAGTCAATTGCTTTATCTGGCAAAAATCTGTTGGTAATGTAGCGTTGAGACAACTCTACAGCACCAATAATGGCATCATCTTTTATACGTACTTTATGGTGTGTTTCGTATTTTTCTTTAATACCTCTTAAAATAGAAATAGCACTTTCTGTATCAGGCTCGTCCACCATTACTTTTTGGAAACGACGCTCTAAAGCTTTGTCTTTTTCAAAGTATTTTTGATACTCATCTAATGTAGTAGCTCCAATAGCACGTAATTCTCCACGCGCTAAAGCTGGTTTTAAAATGTTTGCAGCATCCATTGCACCTTGTCCGCCACCTGCACCAACAAGGGTATGGATTTCGTCAATAAATAGTACAATATCACCTTCGCTTTCTGTTACTTCTTTAATAACTGCTTTTAGACGTTCTTCAAATTCTCCTTTAAATTTAGCGCCTGCAATTAGTGCTCCCATGTCTAGTGCAAAAATTTGCTTGTCAACTAAGTTTTCTGGGACGTCACCATCTACAATTCTATGTGCTAAACCTTCTGCAATAGCAGTTTTACCAGTTCCAGGCTCACCTACTAAGATTGGGTTATTTTTAGTACGACGAGATAAAATTTGAAGGATTCTTCTAATTTCTTCGTCACGACCAATAACAGGATCTAATTTTCCATCTCTTGCTAATTGGTTTAAATTTTTAGCGTATTTATTAAGGGAGTTGTAAGTTTCCTCTTGACTTTGTGAAGTGACACGATCCCCTTTTCTTAATTCATCAATAGCAGCTTTTAATCCTTTTTCTGTTACGCTTTGGTCTTTAAGCATTTGTGCTATTTTGCTGTTTGATTTAAAAACAGCTAAAATAAAGTGCTCTATGGATACGTAGTCGTCATTCATTGCTTTAGCAATAATAGACGCTTCGTTAAGTGTTTTACTAGCTTCACGAGACAGCATTAAATCTGCACCTGTAACTTTAGGAAAACTTTCTAGTTGCTTATCTAATGCTAATTCTAAAACATTAAGATTTACATTTAATTTTTTTAAAATGAATGGTAGAACGTTTTCATCTACCTCAAAAATGGCTTTAAAAAAGTGTTCATTTTCTATTTGCTGATGACCATAACTTTGCGCAATTTGTTGCGCACGTTGTATGGCTTCTTGCGATTTGATTGTATAATTATCTGGGTTCATATATAGTGTGTGTTTTTATTTCCGCGTTAGCGAAAATCTTATGTTTATTATTGTTTTACGAAAGCTATATTTCAATTACCTTACCAATTGTATTTGCAAGACAAAATGTCGCTACTGTATTGGTTTTAGCTGACTTTTAGTCAGTTTGTAGTTGTTTGATATTTCTATGTAAGTTAATTAAAACCTTTCGACATAATCTATGATTAGTATCATAAAAATGATATTTTTGTTTAACTTATAGCAGTTATATTGCTAAAAAGAAATTATTATGTTTGGAAAATTATTTGGAGGTTCTAAGGAGCCAAAAGAAGAGAAAATACTTGCTTGGAAAAACTTAACTGAAGTAGCTCAATTAGATGAAATAGAAAAATTATCTAAAGGAAAGACACAAGTTATATTTAAACACTCTACACGTTGTGGAATAAGTAGTATGGTTATGAATCAGTTTATAGATGCTTTTGATGTAGATTCAAATTTGGACCTATATTATTTAGATTTATTAAATTACAGAGAGGTATCAAACGAAACTGGTTATAAGTTTCAGGTCATGCACCAAAGTCCACAACTATTGGTAATAAAAAATGGAGTAGTGGTTACGCATGCTAGTCACGGAGCAATTAATGAAATTGACCTAACTAAATTTGTTTAAATTATGAGATATGTATTACTTTTTATTGTTGTGTTAGTAACTTTTGGTTGCGAAACTAAAACAGAAGACGTTTATGTAGCTTCCAATAATTGGAAAGCAATGCAATGGAATAAACCAATTAGTGACTCGTTAGTTTCTGGATCGTCTTATTTATCGGTTTATTCACAAATTTATAGTGTAACAGAACATAAGCGTCACGATTTGACAGCAACTATTAGTATAAGAAATATTAATAAAAAGGATACAATTTTTATAAAAGAAGCAGATTTTTACAATACAAAAGGTGATTTAATTAAAACTTATTTTACTGAAACGATTTATGTTAATCCAATGCAAACTATTGAAATTGTGATTAATGAAAGAGATGTTGAAGGAGGAACTGGAGCTAATTTTGTTTTTGATTGGTTAGCGTCTAAAGATGCAAAACCACCATATTTTGAAGCAGTAATGATATCTACATCTGGTCAGCAAGGTTTGTCTTTTACAACAAAAGGTGTTGAAATTAATTAATGTTTATGAAAGAAATATTAACGACGTTTTTATTTTTAGTTGCAGTAATTGATCCATTAGGATCCATACCTGTGTATTTAGAAGCTACCAAAAATTTTGATAAAAAATATAAAAAACGCATTGCTGTTAGAGCTAGTTTTGTTGCTTTTTTAGTGCTATTATTTTTTATTGTTATAGGACAATTAATTTTAGAAGGAATGAATGTTACGTTAGATGCGTTTCAGATTTCTGGAGGAGTGATATTGTTTTTATTTGCATTAACTATGATTTTTGGAGAAGGAAAACCAGAAACAGAAAAGCATGGTATTAAAGATTATAAACATGTTACTATTTTTCCGGTAGCTATTCCGTCTATTGCGTCTCCTGGTGCTATTATGGCTGTTGTATTGCTAACGGATAATCATATTTACAACATACAGCAACAGTTATTTACTACAATATTAGTGCTTATAGTTATTGTCCTAACTAGCTTGTTATTATTGGCAGCTAATAAGGTCCAAGAACGTATTGGAGAATATGGTATTACCGTAATTAGTAAAATTATGGGATTAATATTAGCATCCTACGCTGTACAAAGTATTTTAAGCGGATTAAAAGACTTTTTTGCTTAACATATAAAAACTCCCAAATTTATTTGGGAGTTTTTTTTAAATGATGAGATTAAAACTTAGCTTTTAAAAGTATATCTAGTTATTATGTCTTTTAATTTATATTTTAAATCTTCTCCTGTGTCATAAACCATTTGCTCGTTACTAGGAAAACGTACTTGTCTGTTTTTTAATAATAGTAAATCTTCATTATTTAAAGCTCTGCGATCACCTTTTACAGTTCCAAAAGTGTTTTCAAATACAAACTGACTATCTATTGAAAAGTTATCCAATATTTGGTTTTGCTTTACATCTGTATAAACAACTTTAGCAATTACTTGTGTAGATTTATGTTGGTTAACTTCAAAAAATCTAGCTTTAATATTTACTATTTTATCCTGTTTAATATCGTTTCCTAAACTGTCTTTTACAACATTACCATTTTCATCTAAAGCGTATTCCCAACCATCAATAATATTTTTTTGACGTAATAATTGTCTTTCTGTAATATGTTCTGGTGATATGTTAATGCGTTGTAATTGTAACTCCATATTATAATCATAGTCTACAGTATTATCTTGATTGGCATGATAAACTGTCCAAAACTGATTTAAACCATAAGTGTCAAAGTTTAATAAATCTGCTTCTAAACGTTGTGGTATTATTTGATGTGTTTGATTTATAATAGATACTAAAACAAAGTCAGTACCATAAAAATGAGCTTCCTGTAATAGGTGTCTTACATCTTTATAATTTGGATTTATACTTTCTATTTCATTTAATAAAGTATAAGCATCACGATTAGCATACTTGTTATCCGTTTGCATTAATTGTATTGCTTGTTCGTGTTTGTATTGGGATACTTTAGCTCTGTAATTTACAATCTCATCACTATAATCGTTAAAACTTAGCTCTAACGTTTTTCCATTTAGCTGTAAAGGTAAAACACGTTTTATTGCGTTTTGACGTGTTTCTAAATCCAAATAGGTATTATATATTGTTTCGTACAGTTCCGGATTACCATCTTTAGTTAGATGATTAAGGGTATTATGGTCGTCTTCAACAACTTTGTAATAAGCATCTTGTAATAAAGCAACATAGTCTTGCTTGCGCTTTTTATCTTTGTTGTTTTCTAATTTTTTTAATGCATTACTAATTGCCAAATCATAATTACCAGAGTGTAATTGCTTCTCGATTTGTTTTCTTCCAACACAAGATGTAAGTACTAGAAGAACTACTAAAATAAGTGTAAAGTTTCTCATCTTTTTTGGATTTAATTGGTTTCTATATGTTTAGAATTTCAATTTACGTGCCAAACCCAAAAAAGAAACCCTTAAATTTTAAAATTTAAGGGTTAACTATTTGATATTTAATAGGTTATTATTTCGCCTTTTTAGGCTCAAAGACTGGTAGTAATTTTGTTTTTACTTCTCCAAAACCAATTCTAGTTCCGTCTTTTTCGCAGTAACCTCTCATGATAACAGTATCATTATCATTAATAAATTTACGCTCTGTACCATCATTAAGTTTTACAGGTTTTTCACCTCTCCAGGATAATTCTAACATCGATCCATAACTATCAGGTGTTGGTCCAGAAATAGTACCACTTCCCATCATGTCTCCAGAGTTAACAGGACAACCATTTACAGTGTGATGCGCTAATTGTTGAGACATACTCCAATACATATGTTTAAAGTTAGATTTGCTAACAACTGTTTCTTTAGCTTTTTCAGGTTGAATAGCAACTTCTAAATTAATATCGTAGCTTTTTTTACCACTTTGTTGTAAGTAAGGTAAAAGTTTTTTTAGAGGTTTTGGGCTTTCAGCTTTAAAGGGTTGTAAAGCATCCAAAGTAACAATCCATGGAGAGATTGACGATGCAAAGTTTTTAGCTAAAAATGGTCCTAATGGTACATATTCCCACTTTTGGATATCACGTGCAGACCAATCATTAAATAATACTAAACCAAAAATATATTCTTCAGCTTCATTAACCGGAATTGGTTCTCCTAAGTCGTTAGCATCTGTAGTAATAAAAGCCATTTCTAACTCAAAATCTACTAATTTACTTGGTCCAAAAACAGGTTCTGTAGCTCCTGCTGGTAAGGTTTGACCTTGTGGTCTATGTACTGGTATTCCAGAAGGTATGATAGAGCTGCTTCTACCATGGTAACCCACAGGAATATGCAGCCAGTTTGGTAATAAAGCATTATCAGGATCTCTAAACATCGTTCCAACATTAGTGGCATGCTCTATGCTTGAGTAAAAATCTGTATAATCACCAATTTGTACTGGCAATTGCATTTCAATTTCATCTAGTCTAAATAAAACAACTTCTTTATGTTTTACGTTATTTTTAAGTAAATCATTCTCTGCGTCAAAAATTTCAGCAATTCTATTTCTTACTAAACGCCAAGTTTTGCGTCCATCTGCAATAAAATCATTTAGGGTGTCTTGCAGAAAAATATCATCTGTTAAAGGGATACCCTCAAAATAGCCTAATTGGTGTAAAGCGCCTAAATCAATTGCTGTGTCTCCAATTCGTGTACCAATGGTAATAATGTCATCTCTTGTTAAGAAAACTCCAAATGGAATATTTTGAATAGGAAAGTCAGAATTTTTATCCACGTGTAACCACGATTTTCTATCTGGATTATTTGCTGATAATGGCATATATATAATTGTTGATTTGTTGTTTATAAATTCTAAGTAAATATATGTTTTTTGAATTATTTACAAGCAGTATTTCTTATTTTTGATAAATATTTAACGATAAAATTATTTTCGCTTTAAGCGGAAATTTAAAAACATACAATTATGCAACGCGACGAACAAATTTTTGAACTAATTCAAGCAGAAAAAGAACGCCAACTAGATGGTATAGAATTAATTGCATCCGAAAACTTTGTCAGTGACCAAGTTATGGAAGCAGCTGGATCTGTGTTAACTAACAAATATGCCGAAGGGTATCCTGGTAAGCGCTATTATGGTGGTTGTGAAGTGGTTGACGAAGTCGAGCAAATCGCAATTGACAGAGCAAAAACGTTGTTTGGAGCAGAGTATGCTAACGTGCAACCACACTCTGGTAGCCAGGCTAACACAGCAGTTTATCATGCAGTATTAAAACCAGGAGATAAAATATTAGGATTTGACTTGTCGCATGGTGGACATTTAACGCATGGCTCTCCTGTAAACTTTTCTGGAAAATTATATAATCCAGTATTTTATGGAGTAGAGGAAGCTACAGGCGTTTTAAATTACGATACCATCCAGGAGATAGCAACACGTGAAAAGCCACAATTAATAATTGCTGGAGCTTCTGCGTATTCTAGAGATATTGATTTTAAACGTTTTAGAGCAATTGCAGATAGTGTTGGCGCTTTATTATTAGCAGATATATCACATCCTGCTGGATTGATTGCAAAAGGGATTTTAAACGATCCATTACCACACTGTCATATTGTAACAACAACAACACACAAAACATTACGTGGACCAAGAGGAGGTATGATATTAATGGGAAAAGATTTTGAAAACCCATTTGGATTAAAACTTAAAAACGGAAATTTAAAAATGATGTCCTCACTTTTAGATTCAGGTGTATTTCCTGGAAATCAAGGTGGACCATTAGAGCATATTATTGCTGCTAAAGCAATAGCTTTTGGTGAAGCGTTAACAGAGCCATTTATGCATTATATGTTGCAGGTTAAGAAAAACGCATCTGCTATGGCTGAGGCTTTTGTAAAACGTGACTACAAAATTATATCTGGTGGTACAGATAACCATATGATGTTAATTGATTTACGTAACAAAAACATTACAGGTAAAGATGCTGAAAAAGCATTAGTAAAAGCAGACATTACTGTAAACAAAAACATGGTACCTTTTGATGATAAATCTCCATTTGTAACCTCTGGAATTAGAATTGGTACTGCTGCAATTACAACTAGAGGTTTAAAAGAAAATGAAATGGAAGCTATTGTAGAGCTTATTGATCAGGTAATCATGAATCATGAAAACGAAGAGTTATTAGATGAAGTTGCAATTAAAGTTAATGCAATGATGAGTGAGTTACCATTGTTTGTTTCTTAGTTAATTATAAAATAATTTTTCGCTTTCGCGGAAAAAAAGCCTGCTATATTTTAGCAGGCTTTTTTTGTTTTATAATCTTCTAAAGATATCGTCTAAGGTTTTAAAATCGCTACGCTTATATCTAACATCGTCTCTTTCTCTTAAATATTTGATTAAATCATGTTTAGGTCCAGACGTCCAAAAATTCCAAGTTTCAATTAATTGATTATTTACATCAATAATAACTTCGTTAACTAATTTATTATCAAAAGGATAATTAGCAGTATCATAAACTATAACGTCTATATTATTATCAAAAACTTTTCTGTATAACTTTCCATCATCTTTAATAAAATTAAACATAGTGTTAGCATCAGAATTTGGATTGTATAGCATAACATCATTAATTTCATCTTTACAATAATAATTGTAAGTTTCTCCATCGTCATGCAGCACTACATAATTGTCTGCAATAGAATTGTTTAAGCTAAAATATCCAATGATAATTGATCCATCATTCAAAGTCATTTCACCTTGATAAAAGTCATTTGGATAATCATTTAATGTACTAAAAAAAGTAATTAAATTTAGGGTCTCTAAAGCTATTACGCTGGAGTTACTTTTATGTTTAGTTTGGCCATTTGCAGTAATCATAAATAATAATAAAACAAAAGCTGCAATACGTTGGGTAATTTTACTTGATTTCATAAGATTATTTTTAAGAGATTAAACTTTTTGTTTATTCTCAATAATCAGACCAATTTAATTTAATTATAAAATTAGAAGTTAATTAGGAGGTTATAGATAGTCTTCAGAGTCATAAGAAGAGAGGTTAGTTGATTTGTAAAATGGACAAAAAGCTGTAACACTAGCAAATAAAAACATGGCTGAAACTACTATAATTATAAAAGCTATTAGACCTTTAAATTCTCCAACATATAATATTGATATAAGCAGCAAAACCACAATAAAACGGACTAATCTATCAAAATTGCTCATATTTCTTTTTAATTTTATCATGACTAATAATTGAGGGTTGTTATTTAGTTCAAAACTAAAAGAAAAAGCAAGTGCTATTTTATTCTTTCGTTCAATCTAGAAAATGATATGTTGAAATGCACCTAAGTCTGGACTAATGGTTCTGTTAACTCCTAAAATATCATTTGGCACTTGACTAGAAAAAGTAGTATTACCTTGACCATTAGCAGCTGAGTCTTCTCCAATTTTTAAATTATTTTCCAAAGGATTTTCAAAATCAGGAGCTTCGTTAAAAATCATGTTTTCGTAATGTGTGGTATCATCAAAATCATAATTTGGACTAGAAAAGAAGTTGCTGTTATCCTGAAAACGTAATAAGCAATTTGTGAATTTAAAATTAAAAACTACCGAAGGATCTTCAATTTGGTCAATTAATAATTCAGGATTATCATTTCCGTAAATAATACAGTTGTTAAAATTAGCTTCGGTTAAATCCGAAATAAAAGCAGTATTGTCTGCATCTACCACAAAATTATTTATTAATAAGGCAGGAAATTGTCTAAAACTACTATTCCAATAATTAGCAATTGTTGAGTGTGTGACGTTGTATTTTCCTCCTAGAGTCGCACCAAAACTAGCTTGTCCAGCATTATTTAATACTATATTTTCTGCACGAATCGAGGTGTTTCTACCTAAAATACCAAACGTACTAATATTATATATTTGAGTATTAGTAATAGTTAATTTATCAATTACAGCATTTGCATTACCATCTGATAATACACCAACCGTTGCGTTTTTTATAGTTGCATGATTAATGGTATTATTTTGACTGCCTTCAAATAACCAAATAGTTCCCCATTGACCAGGTACATCACTATAGATAGGCTCCAAACGGTCACCTTCAAAAATCACTTCGTTTTCTAATACTTCAGGATCAGTACTTAAAGCACCATTAACATTTAAAGTTGCACCTTCTGATACTAATAATCCAGAATTAGCATGAAAATGCACACGTGCTCCAGCATCTATTGTTAACGTTTGGTTATTTGGTACTGCTGCATAACCATAAATAACATAGGGTTTATCATTGGTAAAGTTTAGTTCTTCAGGTAATAACTCGCGACCTTGTATATCTGTATCAACAGACTCACCATCAATGGTTAAAGTTAAGGTTTCAATAACACCTGTTGTATTGTCTTTATCAGGATAAATAAAAACAGCATCTTTAACTAAGGTCACTAAATCTACATCTTGAAGATTGTCTCCAGAATCAAAGATTATTTTATCAGTATATAAATATTGATTATCTGTAATTGGTGTGTTATCCGTATTAAAAGTAGTTTCTATAAAAACAAAAAGACTATCTTTTGCTAATATTTGTACGTTTTCAAAGCTTTTTCCTGCTTGTCCATCTACATTTAAACGATAACCAGAATTTATTCCATTTTGTAAAGAGACATTTGGTATGTAGATATCGTCTTCACTATTATTATAGACTTTTAAGTTATAAGTACTTGACCCTATGTTTGCAAAAATAGTATCCAAATATACTGTGTCTTTAGAAAAGCCTAAACTTCCAGAACTAGCCTGAAATTCAAAATCCTTACGACAAGAACTCCATAATAAGATAAACCCAATACAGCAGATAAAATATAGCGTACGCTTCATAAAAATGTAATTGTAACTTTGGTTGACTAAAATATAACTTTTTTAAAGGGTAATTAGTATGTGTTTCCAAAATTATTGAAAAAGGTCAATGATTTCAGGTGTAATTCTAGAAGGTTTATTTGTAGTCGCGTTAATAAAACACCATTTTGTTTCGGAATAAGCACAAATTTTATTGCCAACTAAAATTTCTACAACCCTAATTGAGGTTACACCCTCACACGCTTTTACATAGGTTTTTAAAGTTACTGTATCTTTTAGAATTATTTGATGTTTGTAATCTATATGATGAGATAACAATACCCAATAATAGTTACTTAGCATGTGTGATGTAGCTTGAGTTTGCCAATGTGATTTGGCTATTTGATTTACCCAATCTATATACCTGACATTGTTAACATGATTAAGATCATCAAGGTCATTTTTGGTAACTATTAAGGTTTGACTATGTGTTTTCATGACTAAAGTAAAGGTCTAAATTACCACTTATTGTTGGTTTTTAAAGTCTGCAATAATTTTATTAAAAGCTTTGCCTTTTTGTACAAAAAGTTCTATTAAATCGACTTCTTTATCTTTTTCTAAAAGCTTGCTGTCCAGTTTGTTTTTTATAATAAATTCAAAAAAAAGTGGAATATATTCTTCTTCAATTGCTAGATCCTGAGTTAAAAATCGTCTGTTAAATATGCTAGAATTTTCAAAAAGCGATTCTAAATCCTCAAAAGTCATTTCAATAAAAGGCGGTTCGATATATTTATCTTTATTTTCAAACAATTTAGCAATCAGACCAATAACTTGTATAATATCTATTCCTCCTGCTGTTGGTTGTTTAGAGTAGAGGTGAGGGTTATTTTTTATATCTGCCAAAATCTGGTTTTTAAGCTCAGTTTCAACAACATTAATATTTGCTAAAGTTTCCTTGTATGGCTCAATAAGTTGTACTTCGTCTAAAGTATTAAGTACTTGTTTAAGCTCAATAACTACACTTTCGTGGAAATGATAATCTTTTAAAACTAACTTTTGCTCGTTATAAAATACCGAACTAACATGAAGCGTATCTCCAATTTTTGCTGCTATTGAAAACGTTCCGTTAGTATCGGAAGCTGTCATTTTATTGGAAGACAGGTTAGTTATTTTAATATTTTCAATGGTAGTAATGGAGTCGTAAACAATACCATTTACTGTTTGTGCAGACACAAAACAGCTTGTTAAAAATACAATTAAAAGCGTAAGATTTTTCAAGAGTTGGTTGGTTGATTCGTTTCAAATTTAGATTTATCAAAGACATGAAAAATTTAATTAAGAGACTTTAACACCTAATTTATAATCTTTTAACTTTTAGGTTATTGTATTAGTTTTCTACAATTTTTACCTCAAATAATTTATCCCAACGTTTTCCGGTTAAGAAAAACGTTTGTGTTTCTGGGTTGTAAGCAATACCATTTAAACAGTTTTCGTTAATTGAAAAATTAGGAATTTGTTTTGTTAAGATTGTACAGTCAATAACCGCTTCTACAGCACCATTTTTAGGGTTAATTATAGCAATTCCGTTTTTCTCCCAAATATTAGCGTATAACTTGTTGTTAGCAAATTCAATTTCGTTTAATCTTCCAATTTTTCCTTTTGTAGTGCACACTTGTATGTGATCTTCTTCAATTAGCGTATCTGGATTTAGACTCCAAATTAAACTAGTACCATCACTTTTATATAGTTTAGTTCCGTCGTTTGCAAAACCCCAACCTTCTTGACTTTGTCCATAGTTAAAGCTGCTTTTCTTTTCTAAGGTAGTGGCATCATAAGTAAATCCTTTACGACCTTGCCAAGTTAAATGGTAAACGGTATTGTTTAAAACTGTAATTCCTTCTCCAAAAAAAGCATCAGGAATCGCTGTTTCAGTGATAACGTCACCAGTTTTGTAATCTATTTTCCTGATCTTAGATTCGCCACGTTGTCCAGTACTTTCAAATAACACACCATTATTAAACTCTAAACCTTGAGTAAAAGAAGTATTATCATGCGGAAAAGTATTAATAATTTCTACCGTTAAAAATTTTGGAGCTACATCACTTAATAATGCAATAGTTTGATTGACTTCTGTTGTTTCGCCATCAAAATTAATAATTGCTTTTAAAGTATGCTCTCCTAATTTAAAATCGGAAAGTGTTTGTTTATCCTCAATAGTTTTTCCGTCTAATTGATAACTGACAGAAGACACTTGGATGTTTTTAGGGTTTTTTAGAGACACTTCTAGCGTTTTGTCAATGCTAATTGTACCATTTTTAGCGTTAGTTGTTACCGAAAAGCTCTTTTTTTGCGCTTCGATGTTGTCACCACAAGAAAATAATGTGATTGCTAAAAATATGATTGTAAGGTATTTAAATGCTTTCATTTTGTAAACTTATTTGAGAGCAAGTTATTTATTAAAATTCATTATAAAAAATGATTGCAAGAAAATAAAATGTGTGTATCTTTGCACCTGGCAAGTCCTACACAACCAGCTCCTGTTGAATCCTCCAGGTCGGGAACGAAGCAAAGGTAGATGGTCGTAGCGGTGTGATGTAGGTAGCTTGCCTTTTTTTGATTATTCTAAATCCTTTTTTTAATAGAGATTTAAAAACATAAAATAAAGATTTGTTAGTTAATTCTAGCAAATCTTTTTTGGTTACAGTCGTTTTGTAATTCAACTTTTTTACTTTTAACTTTTAAAATTATTTACATGTCTAAAGTCGTATTAATTACAGGAGGTTCTTCTGGAATAGGAAAATCTATTGGAGAGTTTTTAACCCAAAAGGGATTTATCGTTTATGGTACCAGTCGTAATCCTTCAAACTATACTAATAGTAAGTTTAAGTTAGTTGCTTTGGATGTAAATGATACAGTAACTATTGCAGATGCTGTAAGAACTGTAATTGAAGCTGAAGGGAAGTTGGATGTATTGGTTAATAATGCAGGTGTTGGTATTAATGGTCCGATAGAAGAAATTCCGCAAGAGCAAATCCAACATAATTTTAATACTAACTTTTTTGGACCTATAAATGTTATCAAGGCAGTGTTACCTCAAATGAGAGCACAACAATCAGGTTTGATTATAAACATTACATCTATTGCTGGATATATGGGATTACCTTACAGAGGGATTTATAGTGCTAGTAAAGGAGCTTTAGAAATAGTAACGGAAGCATTACGTATGGAAACCAAAGATTTTGGTGTACAATTTACTAATATTGCTCCAGGTGATTTTGCCACAAATATTGCGGCAGGACGTTATCATGCACCAGTTTTAAAGGACTCGCCATACACTAAATACCCAAATGTTTTAAAGGATATTGATGATCATGTAGATAATAGTAGCTCACCAATTGCTGTGGCTAAAAAAGTATATCAGGTTATTAATACTAAAAAACCGAAAATACACTATAAGGTTGGTGCGCCAATGCAAAAATTTTCGATAGTATTGAAGTTTTTATTACCTGATACGATGTATGAAAAGTTGCTTTTAAACCATTATAAGTTATAGTAAATTCCGAGTAACAAATTAAAAATTCCAAGTTCCTATATTAATACAATCCATTGGAATTATTTTTAACCTCGTAAAAACGTTTGACTTTAATTAAAATGTTAATATCATTTAATATCATTATTTTACTTGCAAAAGTTAAATTGTAACTTTGCATTGCGTTAAGGATGGAAGTGGCATCCTTTTTTTGCTGCCACAAATGGCAAAAAAAGATATAACGAACAGCCTGTTTAAACGCCCAAATTATTATTATACACAACTTAAATATATTTTAAATGAAATTTTTTATTGATACTGCCAATTTAGACCAAATTAGAGACGCTCAGGATATGGGTATTTTAGATGGTGTGACTACTAACCCGTCTTTAATGGCTAAAGAAGGTATTACAGGTCACGATAATATTATGAAACATTATGTTGACATTTGCAATATTGTGGATGGTGATGTTAGTGCAGAAGTAATATCTACTGACTTTGAAGGCATGGTAAGAGAAGGTGAGGCGCTTGCTGAATTACATGATCAAATCGTGGTTAAATTACCAATGATTAAAGATGGTGTTAAGGCTTGTAAATACTTTAGTGATAAAGGTATTAAAACTAATGTAACGTTAGTGTTTTCGCCTGGTCAGGCATTATTAGCTGCTAAGGCTGGTGCAACTTATGTATCTCCTTTTATTGGACGTTTGGATGATATCTCTACGGATGGTTTAAATTTAATTGCAGAAATCAGACATATTTTTGATAACTATGCTTTTGAAACTGAAATTCTTGCTGCTTCTGTACGTCATACAATGCACGTTATTGATTGTGCTAAATTAGGTGCAGACGTTATGACTGGTCCTTTAAGCTCTATTGAAGGGTTATTAAGACATCCTTTAACAGATAGTGGTTTAGCTAAGTTTTTAGAAGACTACAAAAAAGGAAACTAAATATTATTAACAGTATTAGTCAGTCAATTGACAATTACTGTTTTAATATACATTATAAAAAAAAACCCAAGTTTTTAACTTGGGATTTTTTTTGTTATTGTAATTGTTGTGTGTTGTCGTCTTGATCTATTCTTTTCCAGATATGCTCAGAATTTAAGTAAAAACTACCTATAAAGTCAAAGTTGCATTGGTCTGGAGCAATAATGGACAAAAAGGGTTGTCCTTTTTTGTCTCTGTATAAATGATTGGTATCCCCAATTATAGGCTGAAAACTAAACTTAGCATTATAGACTAGATTGTTATATTCTAGTTCTGCCATCATTTTCTCATATTCAGCTTTTAGTTCTAAATACTTGGCTTTAATTTGCTGATTGGCTTTGTGTACGTTTTTGTTTTTCCAGGTGACGTTTTCCGTTACTTTTATGGCTGGAGAACCAACATTTGTTGCATACGGTTTTAATGATGCATCGTATTTTTGTGTCTCTTGGTTAAAGACAATATTATCAGGTTTTTTATTGTCTGACATCCTTTTTCTTTTTTAACAAAGATACTAATAACGATACATAAAATTATTTTTATACTTAAAACACCCTAGTTTTTAACCTAATTTTAAGAGCTACAAGATAACATGGAGCAACCAACCTTGTGTCTTGCCCATTCTGGTCGTTTTGCAAACCATTTTTCGTGTTTTGGTTGCTCAGCATAAGGTTGTTTTAATAAGTTGAATAAGTCGTCAATAAGTTTGTAGTCGCCTTTGTTAGCGTCGTCTATTGCTAATTGCGCCATGTAATTACGTAACACGTATTTTGGGTTTACGCTGTTCATGTTTTCTTTTTTCGCTTTCGCGGAAATTGACTCGCGTTGTAAACGGTCTGCATAACTATCAAACCATAAGTTCCATCTGTCTTTTATAGCTTCGGTTACTGCTTTTATGTCGTAAAAAGACTCACGAATAATTTGTAACCCATTAGTCGGATTTGCACCATCAAAATCGGATAGATTACGGAAAAAGATAGTCATATCTGTTTCTGTTAACTGCAAACAATCTTCTAATTCTTGAATTAAGTTAGCATCTAGTTGTTCTTCGGATGACAATCCAATTTTACTACGCATCATTTGTAAGTATTTGATGTCTTTTTGTTCGGCATAATTAGCCAACACCGCTTCTAAACCTTCTGCTTCTTCAATTAAAGGATATAAGGCATTTGCTAATTGGTATAAATTCCAGAGTACAATGTCTGGTTGTGTACCAAATTGATAACGCTTGTTTTGTCTGTCTGTCGTATTTGGTGTCCATCCAGGCTCATAGCCTTCTAACCAACCATAAGGTCCATAATCTATGGTTAATCCTAAAATGGATAAATTATCAGTGTTCATTACACCATGCACAAAACCAACACGTTGCCAATGGATAACCATGTCTAAACTTCGCATGGCTACGTCGTTAAAAAACTGAACGTAGGTCTGTTTGTTTATTTCTGCTTTTGTGTTAACAGTAACAAGATGAGAAAAATGAGAGTTTATAGTGTAATCTACAAGTGTTTTTAAAGTTGATAAATCGTTACGAGAGGCATGTATCTCATAACTACCAAAGCGTAAAAAACTAGGTGACACTCTGGTGACGATAGCACCTTTTTCGTAAGCAGGATTACCATTATACATCACATCACGTAAGACTTCGTCTCCGGATAACGCTAAGCTTAAAGCACGAGTGGTTGGTACACCTAAATGATACATAGCTTCGCTACATAAATATTCTCTAACAGAACTTCTTAAAACTGCTAAACCATCTGCAGTTCTAGAATAAGGGGTTTCTCCAGCACCTTTTAATTGTAATTTCCAATTTTGATTATTGTGTTGGGCTTCAAATAAATTAATAGCACGACCATCACCTAATTGTCCAGCCCAATGTCCAAATTGGTGACCACCATAACACATGGCGTATGGTGTGGTGCCTTCTAATACAGTATTACCCGTAAACACGTTTAAAAACTGTTTTGTTTTAGCATCGTTTTCTGACAAACCTAAGGTGTCCAACATCTCTGGAGAGACATGAACTAATTCTGGTTTTGCAGTTTGCTTTGGTGTTACAAAACTATAACAGGCTTTAGTGACTTGACGTCTACTATTGTCTGTTATTGGATCTGCGGGAAGTTGTGAGGTAAATGTATTTTTTATGTTCAGTTTCATGTAAAGCCTTTATATAACAAAGATACGGAATTGCTTGTCATAATAAGAGTCTTACATCTTGGGGAATGTTTGCTAATTATATAATTAAGTATTAGTCTGATTCTCTTTTAAGGCTGCTTTCATGCTGTCGTAACCAATTTTATAAATAGCATCGATATTTTTTTTATCAAAAAGCGCAAACTGACTTAAGGCATGAGGTGCCACTAAAATATCACAATCGGAAAACTTTTGTATATCGGCTTGTACTGCACCAATAGTAATGGAGCGTTCAATAATGTTATGAAAATGTTTTAATTGCGCTTGTGTTTTGGTTTTGTATAAGTTTAAATAAACACCAATGACTTGATCGCAGTCTTTTTGTAATAGCTCTACAGGAAAGTTATTTAACACACCACCATCTACATATAATCCTTGTTTCATTTTTATTGGCGAAAACAATCCTGGGAAAGAGGCAGATGCTAGTACTGGTTTGATTAACTCTCCATCCGTAAACACCTCTGAATCGCCACTTAAAATATTAGTAGCAGTTATAAAAAGTTTTTTGTTTAATGCGCTAAAATTATCTTCAGGAAACTGTTTTTTAAAGTAGTTATAATATTTTTCGGCATCAATAAATCCTGGTTTACTAACAGCAAATTTTCTGTAATTAAAAAGCTGTGTTTTTTTTAAAAAGTCCAACATTTTTTCGCAAGAAAAACCATAAGCATACAATGCGCCAATAATTGCACCAGCACTAGCACCTGCTATATGTGTTGGGAAAATGTTGTGTTCTTCTAACGCTTTTATGGCGCCAATATGTGCTGCGCCACGCATACCACCACCAGAAAGGACTAAGCCTATATTCATGTTTTAATTATTCGTGAAGCACTAAAAAAGGTACGTCTGTTTGATAACTTATGTTTTCCACTTTGCTATGAAAAAGTATTTGCTGAAAATAATTAAGATTTTTAGCAACCATTGCAATTATATCTATGTTATTATCTTGTACAAAGGATTGTATAGCAGCTTCAATTTTTGTATTGGTAAGGTAATGAAAACTATGCTTGTTAGCATTAAAGTAATCTGCAACAAACTCTTTATTTTTTTCTTGATCACTATTTAAATCTGAGTTTTTCTTTGCAATATGCAAAACCCTTAATGTAGCCTCAAATTGTTCTAAAATGTCAACTATTGGATGTAAAGTTGTTATGCCATAAAACTGCAAAAAATCTGTAGGAAAGGCAACTTGATGTATGTTTTTAAATTTAGCATTTTCAGGAACTACCAAAGTATTGCATTTTACTTTAGTAATTATATCAGCAGTATTGCTACCTAAAATTAGTTTTTCTAATCCAGTAGCACCTTTAGTACCCATGACTATAAGATTTATCTTTTTTTCTAAGACCTGCTTTCTAATAGCATCTATAAAAAAATCGGCTTCGTTAATTGTGTAAAAGGCGTGATTTGAATTGTTTGGGAATTGTAATGCTATTTTTTTTAAAAGTGATGCTAATTGCTTTTTAGCTGCAACAGTATAAGTGTCTTCAATAACTGTTGAATTGATGTTATAATCTAATGTATTTACAGAAACTTCTGCTAATCTATTGACATGCATTAAATAGAATGTACATGGTGTGTTTGCACAAAATTTAATTGCATATTCAATAGCGTTCCAAGAGTTTTTAGAAAAATCTGTAGGTAATAATATAGATTTCATTTAATTTTTATCTTATGAAAACAAATCTATACGTAACACTTGTTTTAAAAAATGATAAAAATCATATAGTCTTTAATTAAAGCGTAATTAGTTAACTTCCTTAAGTTTTTCTACATCAATTATTTTAATATTTCGACCTTCAATTTCTATTAAACCTTGTTTTTTGAAACTAGAAATAGTCCTAATTAAAGTTTCTGTTGCAATACCAGCAACACTAGCCAAATCATTTCTAGAAATTTTAATGGGCTCTTTAGGCTTGCAATTTAGTTTCTCTGCAAATTTTAAAATGGTAGTGGCTGTTTTTTTATATACCGAACTGTAAGCCATTTCTAATAATTGATTTTTAACTCCAGATAGATCATCTGTTAATAGTTGTATTAGCTCTAAAGTTAATTTGTGATTGGTGTTTAAAATATTGGTTAATTCGTTTTTAGATAGCCCAACTAAATCGGTGTCACTAATTGTTGTTGCTGTTTCTTGATAAGGAATGTTTTGGGTAAAGGAGGTATAACCAAACAAATCATCTTCTTTATGTAAAGCGGTTGTTAACTCTTTACCTTTTTCGTCTAATTTGTGACATTTTACTATACCTTTAAGTATTAGAAAAATATAATTAGAGTTTTGACCTTCTTTATAAATGTTTTCGTCTTTACCATAATTAAAGACTTCACCATTATCATCAAAAAAGTTTTTTAAGTCATTTAAATTTCTTAGCGTATCTGTATTATCTTCTTCAAGGTTTTGTTTATCACGTCTGTCCTTTAAAATTGCAGCTTTTGCTAATCTACTTTCAATAGCACTAATAATTTCGTCTTCGCTAAACGGTTTTGTAATATAATCGTCAGCACCTAAATCCATACCTTTTCTAACATCTTGTCTTTCGGTTTTTGCAGACAAAAATATAAACGGAATATGCATTGTGCTTTCTTGTTTTGCTAAGCCTTCTAGTACACCATAACCATCTAATTCTGGCATCATTATATCACAGATAATAATATCAGGATTGGTAGATAAAGCAGCATTTAATCCTAACTTTCCGTTTGATGCGGTTGTGACGTGATAGTCGGAAAGTTCTAAAAGCTCTTTAGTGTTTTCTCTTAAAACTGCGTCATCTTCAATTAAAAGTATGGTTTTCATTAGTTTGGTTTGTTTGGTATAGTAATAATAAAAGTGGAGCCTACGTTTTCTATACTTTTAAAACTTATTGTTCCACCTAAATTTTCAATATGTGTTTTAACAATGTTTAATCCAATTCCTGTCCCTTGGTTTAACAGTGCGTTTTCGGCTCTAAAATAACGATTAAAAATATTTTTTTGATCGTTTTCTGGAATACCAATTCCGTTATCGATAATTGTAAAAGTGGTATTGATTTGATCTTGTTGGACTTTTAATTGGATGATTGTGTTTTCTGGCGAGTATTTTATTGCGTTATGCACAAGATTAGACAATGCTAATTCAATTGTTTTTTCGTCTTGAATTAAGGATATATCGTCTATGTTTTCTGGATAATTTATTTTTTGTCCTTCTTTTAAAAGCATATTTGCGTTATAAATAACTTCATTTATGACCTTACTTAATCTAAACTCTGTAAACTTATAATTTACTTTACCAGATTCTAATTTTTCAACAGATAAAAAGTCGTTTAAAATATTATTTAAATACTGTACTTTACTGTTTATGGTATTAATATGCTTATCGCGTTTATCCTGTTGCTCTGCTAATTTATATTTGCTTAGAAGGATTGAAGAGGTTAAAATACCAGTTAAAGGTGTTTTAAATTCATGCGAGACTAACGACAAAAATTTTGTTTTTAAATCGTTTAGTTCCTTTTCAATTACTAATGCTTCGGTAAGCTGTTTAGTGCGCTCTATAACTGTTTTTTCAAGTTTATCTGTATAATTTTTTCGTTCTGTAATATCTATAGCCAAAGCCATGACATACTTTTTATTCGAAACATTAAATGGATTTAAACCGACTTCAATAGGAAAAGTATTACCATCTTTTCGTGCACCATATAGTTCACGTCCTTTGCCCATTGTACGTTTTTCGCTGTTTTTGTAATACGTGTCAAATTGGTGTCCATGACCTTTATGGTAGGTTTTGGGGATTAAAATCTCCAATGGTTTATTGTTTAATTCGTCTTTATCATAACCAAACATCTCTTCTGTAGAAGAGTTTACGGCTATAATTGTTTGATTTTCATCGACTATCAAAATACCTTCAGATATGGCTTCAGATAGTATTTCAAAAACATCCTGATTAGTTTTTAGCATATAGTGTTTAAAACGATATTATATTAAGAATAAAATTACAAAAAAAAGCGAGAGCACTCTGCCTTTTACTGATTTATATCATGAAATACGTTAAACATTCGGCTTAATTTTAGGTATTATATTTTTTGATATGAAAAAGGAAGACAATACAAATACAATGTTTTACCAAAATCTAGGTAAGTTATTTTATGCAATAGCCTGTGTAGATGGTATTATTGAAGTTGATGAAATAAACACCTTAAAATCAATGGTGGAAGAGGAGTGGAGTATTAATGAAGATGCATTAACCATTTTGGACAGCTTTAATTGGTTGCATATCGATCAAGACTATGATTCTAATACGTGTTTTAATAGTTTTTTGAATTTTTTGAATATGAATAAATCATTATTTACTGAAAACAGAAAAACACTAATTCTAAAAACAGCAAATGCAATTGCTAGTAGTTTTTCTAATCGTAATAAATCTGAATTAATAATATTAGCGAAACTTGATATGGAATTAAAAAAAATATGAAAAACCATCTTTTAATTATAGCTGTTTTATCACTATAGACTTGTCAAACTAAAACAGATAAAATCCAACCAACAGAGCAAAATTTAACTCAATCTGTATACACGTCTGTAATTATCCAACCAGATGGTTTATACCAAGTTAAAGGCTAAAAAAAGATTAGAGTTTTGCAAAACGTACAGACAGGATTATCACCATGGAGGATGGTAGGATAATTAGCTAATTATTAACTCCTTAAAACTGATTTTAATCATATTATTCTTGTAACTTTAAAAGTAAATTTATAATAATTAAACAGGTGTAGGATTATGAAAACAGAACAAGAGTTATTACAACAAATTACTGAGTTAACTTATAAAATTGAGACAGATTATCCAGAATTGTATGAATTACTATTAGAAGACCCAAGTACAATTCCCTCCATGGAACATCCAAAAATAAACCCTAAAGTTTTACAAGATTATTTGAACACTTTAAAACAGCATATTGAACATCATAAAACAAAATAAATGGCAGTTATAGATTATTATAAAACGTTGGGTATTTCCAAAACTGCGTCAGATAAGGACATAAAGAAAGCCTACAGGAAATTAGCCCGAAAATATCATCCAGATTTAAACCCAAACGATAAGGAAGCTGAAAAAAAGTTTAAAGAGATAAATGAAGCTAATGAGGTGTTGAGCAATCCAGAAAATCGTAAAAAATACGACCAATATGGAGAGCATTGGAAAAACTCTGAAGCCTACGAACAAGCCAAACAACAGCAACAACAGCAACAACGTGCATATCAAGGTCAGGCAGGAAATTCTGGAGGTTACAGCGAACAGGATTTTGAAGATATTTTTGGAAGTATGTTTGGTGGTCAAGCATCTGGAAGACAAAGAAGCACAAAATTTAGAGGTCAAGATTTTAACGCAGAGCTTCAGTTAGACCTTAAAGATGTTTATACAGAGCACAAACGTACACTTACTGTTAACAATAAAAACATTAGAATTACCATTCCTGCAGGAGTAGAAAATGGACAAACCATTAAAATTAAAGGTCATGGAGGTAAAGGTGTAAATGGAGGACCAAATGGCGATTTGTATATTCAGTTTTCTATTCAAAATCATTCCAAATTCAAAAGAGATAGAGACAACCTTTACACTACTGTAGATTTAGATTTATACACTGCACTATTGGGAGGCGATTTAATGGTAGATACGTTTAATGGTATAGTAAAATTAACCGTTAAACCAGAAACCCAAAACGGAACAAAAGTGAAGTTAAAAGGGAAAGGGTTTCCTAAGTATAAAAAAACAGATCAGTTTGGAGATTTATACATAACCTACCAAATAAAAACACCAACAAAGCTTACAGATAAAGAGAAAGAATTATTTACAGAACTTCAAAAACTTAGATAATTATGGAAGTAACAGATTTAATTTCTATAACAACTTTTTGCACGCATTATAACGTGCCTACAACGTTTATAAATGATTTAAAAGATTATGAACTGGTTGAAATTGTGGTTTCGGACAATGATAATTATATTAAAACAACACAAATTAGCGAGGTTGAAAAGCTCATGCGTTTGCACTTTGATTTAAATATAAATTTAGAGGGTTTGGATGCAGTTTATAATTTATTACAACGTGTAGAAGACATGCAAAACCAAATAACATCGTTAAATAATAAATTAAGACTTTACGAAGATTTATAACTTACTAATGGACGCAATTCAGCAATGGTTTAAAGATTATCCACTACTGCAAAGTATATTAAAATACCTTGTAATTGTTGTGTTTGTACTATTATGTGTGCAATTTATTAGACGCTTTTTAAAAAAGAATGTTGCCAATACATCAGTTAGATACAAGTCGCAAAAAGGCATCGAGTTATTAGGTTATTTTCTGTTAGCTTTTGTTACTGTTTTATACTTTACAGGAAGCATTAAAGACTTTACGGTAACGCTTGGTTTGTTGTCTGCTGGTTTAGCGTTTACACTACAAGAGTTAATTTTAAGCATTGCAGGATCAGTGTACATTTTTGTTGTAAAAGTGTATGAACCAGGAGACAGAATAGAAATTAACGGAATTAAAGGAGACGTTATTGATGTAGATAGTATTTACACCACAATGATGGAAATTGGACAATGGGTAGAAAGCGATAATTATACAGGCCGAATTGTAAAACTAAGCAACGCATTTGTGTTTAAAGGTCCTGTGTATAACTACTCTAAAGATTTCCCATTTATTTGGGACGAGTTTAATTTGCCAATACGTTATGGCTCTGATATTGAGTTAGCAAAAGCCATAATTATAAAAGCAGCAACAACAACACTTACAGAATACACTAAAGCATCAAAAGATCAATGGAAAGATGTCGTTACAAAATACTACATTGAAGATGCAATGGTAGAGCCTACATTGGCAACTACACTAACAGATAATTGGGTTAAATTTAATTTAAGATACATTGTAGATTACAAAAAACGAAGAGTAACCAAGCACGTATTAAACGATTTAATTAGAAAAGAAATTGAAGCTACAAACGGAAAAGTTGTTTTGGCGTCTCAGACTATTGAATTAATTAAAATTCCGGATTTAAAAATAGAAACCAACACTTAAAACTCATAAAATCATGTTTAAAAATTTAGAAGAAAAAGAAATCGAATATATATTAGAGAACAATTACATTGGACAATTAGGCTACATATTTAATAATACACCTTTTGTAATACCAATAACTTATTTTTTTGATAAAGAAAAAAATGCCATAATATGTTATTCTGGAGATGGTCATAAAATGAATGCTATGCGAAAAAATCCAACAGTATCAATGTTAGTGTCTGATGTTGAAAACGTTACTAATTGGAAATCTGTATTAGTACATGGTAAATTTGAACAACATTTTGGTAGTGATGCTAAAGCGTACTTACACAAGTTTTCTTTAGGTATTAAAGATATTATTTTAGAGAAAGAACACAGTAAAGCTAACTTTATAAGTGACTTTTCAAGTAAGATTTATAAGGATGATATTCCGGCTGTATTTTTAATTAATATAGAAGCTATAACAGGTAAAAAACGTTTAGATTTTAAAGCCTAATACTTAAAAGTTTACAAATTAAACATAAAAAAAGAGCTATTAACTAGCTCTTTTTAGTTCTTTTCTAAATAGTTTAACTATTTAAATATCTATTAAATAAACTGACCTGTAAAGCCTGTTTGGCATTGTTTAGTAACGTTTTGACTTCGTTTATTTTAGATTTTCTAATTAAAGCGATTTCTTCTAAGGATAAATGTTCATTAGTAAACAATTCAAAAACTTGACGCATGGCATGAGGCAAATTTCTTATAACTAAAGCTGTATGATTTTTTAAAACATCTTGCTTTAAGTGGTTATCTATTTTTTCAATAAAATCAGCTTCGTTTTCTTCAATAAAAATAGGTTTTAATTCATAATCGTTATGATTGTATGAACTGTCATTTAATTCTTCAATTAATAGTAAATCTCCATCTGCATCTTTAGTATATTTTTCTTCCATAGCATCCCATTCAGGTTTAGAATAAGTGTCAATATTTTTAAAAAATAACTCATTAAATTCTTCTTCAACTTGAATATCTTTCATTATTTCATCAACTTTTAAGTATAACCAAGCGTAGAAGTCTTTTTCCTGTTTCACCTCTTCAATATGATCATAAATTTCAATAAAAAGCTGATCAATAATATCGTCACCTTTATATTTTCCTTTAGAAAAATGTCCTTGGCTAATATAAACATTTAGTTGCCTATTAATATAATTCCTTAAAATTGGTAAAATTTTTAAAACAAGATTATTAAAAGCCTCTTTATCTCTATTCTTTTTAAACTGAAGAAGACTAGCGTGAGATTGTTGTACAAATAAGCGAAATTCTTTTTTGTTTTGATAGTATTTAATATCTGTATTCATAGTTATGTATTTGAAATAAAATTACTTAAAAAATATATTGTAAAGTATGATATTAATCACCTTGCAAAATCCAATACTTACATTTTAAAATAACTACCTATACAAAAACCAAACATCTTGTATTTATTATCATTTTAATAGTATATTTATTGGCTAACAAAAATTATTTAAATGAAAAAAGGTGTTTTTTTACTTCTAATAGCAGCTGTATCTGCATTAGGAGGTTTACTATTTGGTTATGATACAGGTGTTATTAATGGTGCACAATTTTATCTTACAGAACATTTTAAATTAAGTGATGCTTTAAAAGGATGGGTTGTAGGTAGCGCACTTTTAGGTTGTTTTGTTGGAGCAATTGTAGCAGGACCTTTAAGTATAAAAATAGGTAGAAAATGGTCATTAATTATTTCGGCAATATTATTTACATTATCCGCTTATGGTTCTGGTCTACCAGAGATGTTTCCACAATCGGTTAGTATGTTAGTATTTTTTAGAATTTTAGGAGGTTTAGGTATTGGAGTGGCATCTATGAATGCACCAATGTATATAGCAGAAATTGCACCTTCAAACATCAGAGGACGTATGGTTACATATTACCAATTAGCTATAGTAATTGGTTTTTTTGTTGTGTTTTTAGCAACCTATTATATTGGAAATAATTTAACAGTAGCAGAAAACATAGAATTTGGATGGCGTCGTATGTTTTGGTCAGAGTTAATACCAAGTGGATTATTTTTGATATTGTTATTCTTTGTGCCTAAAAGTCCAAGATGGTTAGCTTTAAAAGGTAAAGATAAAGAGGCATTAACAGTTTTAGAACAAATAAATGATACGCAATTAGCGTCTAAGGAGATGCTACAAATTAAAAACTCTTTAAACCAAAATAACGACGGAATTAAGGTTAGTTATTTTTCTAAAGCTATATTAATAATCATTGCAATAGGGACAGTGTTGTCAATGTTACAACAATTTACAGGTATTAATGCTGTGTTATATTATGGTGCGGATATCTTTGAAAAAGCACTAGGTTTTGGAAAAGAAGATGTATTAGCACAACAAATATTATTAGCATTTGTAAATCTAGTATTTACATTTGTTGCGATGTTTACAGTAGATAAATTTGGTAGAAAACCTTTGCTTTATATAGGATCTGTAGGTATGATTATTGGATTTTTATTATTAGGTGTTACATTACAACAAGAAAATGTTGGAATGTTATCTTTAATAGGAGTTTTAATTTTTATTGCATCTTTTGCATTATCAATGGGACCAGTAGTATGGGTTTTGTTGTCAGAAATGTTTCCAAATAAAATACGTAGTGTAGCTATGTCAGTAGCTGTTGCTGCGCAATGGGCTGCAAACTATGTGGTGTCTCAATCGTTTCCAATGGTTATGGGAAGCGAAACAAATAATAGTGCACCATGGAATGGTTCTTTACCTTATTTTATTTTTATAGCATTTATATTAATTATAGTATTTGTAACCTATAAGTTTATACCAGAAACAAAAGGTAAAACATTAGAGGAAATTGAAGGATTTTGGGAATAAAGCCCAAGCAAGTATTTAAAAAAAAAGCCATAACAATTGTTATGGCTTTTTTTTATGCAAACTAATTAGACTGCAAAAGCGGTGTTATATAATATTATAAGGCCGATTATAATTACCTAAAAATAACTTTTAGTTTTAATAGCATTAATTAGAACATGCCTTTAATTTAGAATAGGTAAAATTAATGTCATAATTATTATTAAATAAAAAAAGCCTTACATAAAATGTAAGGCTTTTGCGGAGAATGAGGGATTCGAACCCCCGGAGGTGTGACCCTCAACAGTTTTCAAGACTGCCGCATTCGACCACTCTGCCAATTCTCCTTGAGTGTCTCATTGGATATTCTCCAATTGCGAGTGCAAATATAGATATGATTTTAGTTTATTTCAAATAAAAAATGCATTATTTTTTAAAAACTTGTTTTTCAATATGATACAAAGTGATATTATCCGTGATTATTTACAAATCAATGGTGAATTATGTTTTTTTGATGCTTCATTAGCTTTATTTTTGCCTAAAAAAGGAAAATATGAATATAATTGAACAACTTAATTGGAGATACGCCACAAAAAGTTTTGATTCAGAAAAAATAATTGGAGAAGATGATATAAATACTTTACTGGAAGCGTTTAATTTAACAGCAACGTCTTACGGTCTACAACCAATTAAATTAATAGTTATAAAAGACAAAGCTTTACAAGAGCAATTAGTTCCATTATCTTTTAACCAAAAACAAGTTATGGAAGCATCTCATTTATTTGTATTTTGTGTTGATTCAAAAATGGATACGCCTTTTATTTTAGATTATTTTAATAGGGTTAAGGATATTAGAAATACGCCTAATGAGATTTTAGATCCTTTTAAAACGTTTTTAGTTGAAGATTTTGGTTCAAAAACACAGATTGATAAAGAAAACTGGGCAGCAAAACAAGCTTATTTAGCGATGGGTAATTTAATGACGGTTTGTGCATTGTTAAATATAGATGCATGTCCAATGGAAGGTTTTTCTCCAAAAGACTATGATGCTATTCTAAATTTAGAAAAATTAAAATTAAAATCCGTACTTATAATGCCTATAGGCTACAGAGCTAAAGATGATTTTATGTCAAAACTTAAAAAAGTAAGAAAGCCAATAAATGAAAGCGTAATTATTTGGAAATAGAATTTAGTGGCAAGATTATTGTTATGTCATTAAAAAGAATATTTTTGTAAAGCTTAACACTCTTAATATGAAAAATTTATTGTATTTGTTTGTTTTATGTCTGTCATTAACAGTTTCTGCTCAAGAAGAAGACGAAGACATGTCTAACCTAAATTGGTTAACGGACTTAAATGAAGCCAAAAAGGAGGCTATTTCATCTAAAAAACCAATTTTGATTTACTTTACAGGTAGCGACTGGTGTGCACCTTGTAAAATGCTAAAAATAGATTTTTTTAATACAGAAGCTTTTGAAGAAAAGGCAGACTCCTTTGTGTTAGTAATGGTTGATATGCCAAGACGTACAGATATAATCAGTAAAGAACAACAACAAAAAAATAATAAGGTTGTAAGTAAATATAATACCAGTGGTGGTTATCCTAATTTGGTGGCTTTAAACGATCAATTAAATGTTATTGGAGAATTATCTGGTTATACCTTTTTACGTGAAACAGACAGGCATTTTGCTTTCATAGAATCTATTTTAGAAAATTATTAAAAATATTAACTACACTTATAGTATATAAAGCGTCTAAATTAATTTTTAGACGTTTTTTTTATTGCTTAAATTCTGTTAGATTTGAATATTAACCAATATTATACAGATGCCAGGATTTGAAAGCTTTGGAGCTTTAGAAAGAAAAGAAGTAGAAGATGTTTTAGATAATGGTGTTTTGATGCGCTATGGTTTTGACGCCATGAGAAATGGGCATTACAAAGCACAATCTTTAGAAGAAGAAATACAAAAAACACTAGAAGTCAATCATGCTCAATTAGTCACAAATGGTACAGCAGCAGTATCTGTAGCTCTAGCCTTAGCAGGTATTGGAGCAGGAGATGAGGTCATTATGCCATGTTTTACATTCGTAGCTAGTTTTGAGGCTATTATGATGTTAGGTGCAATCCCGGTTTTAGTAGATATTGATGATACTTTAACTTTAAACCCTGAAGCGGTAACTAAGGTTATTACTAACAAGACTAAAGCCATTATGCCAGTACACATGTGTGGTAGTATGGCAAATTTAGATGCATTAATGACGATAGCTAAAGATCATAATCTAAAGCTTATCGAAGATGCATGTCAAGCTATTGGTGGAACTTATAAAGGTAAATACCTTGGTACTTATGGTGACTTAGGTTGTTTTAGTTTTGATTTTGTAAAAACCATTACTTGTGGAGAAGGTGGAGCAGTAGTTACCAATAATGCACAATACGCTAAAAATGCTGATTTATTTACCGATCATGGTCATGACCATATTGGTAATGATAGAGGAGCAGAATTACACCCTTACTTAGGATATAATTTTAGAATATCGGAGTTAAATGCTGCTGTTGGATTAGCGCAAATAAGACGTTTAAAGGATTTTATCGCTATTCAGAAAAAAAACTACACAATATTAAGAGAGGCTTTATCGGTGTTTCCAGAAGTAACTTTTAGAACGGTTCCAGAAGGAGGAGAAGAAAGTTATGCATTTTTAAATTTTTTCTTACCAGATTTAGATACAGCTAGAAAAGTGTCTACTGCTTTTAAAGAAACTGGTGTGGATGCTTGTTTTCATTATTATGATAATAATTGGCATTATATTAGAAAATGGGAGCATTTAAAAGATATCAAAACCTTGTATCCAGTATCTAACGATGTTAAAAATGGATTAGCTTATTTGCAAACTAAAACATTTGAAGCTTCAGACTATTTTATTGGTAGAAACATATCTTGTTTGATAAAACTATCTTGGACAGAACAACAAGTCCGTGAGCGTGCTCAACTTATGGTAGACGCTATAAAACAATCTCTTTAATCTTTAATTTAAAATTACAATCCCTTAAACCAACCAATTAAATGAAAAAAATCACAATATTATGTTTTTTGCTAAGCTTTTATTCGGTTTTAGCCCAAGATAATTATAATCAATTTTGGCAAGAGTTATTAAGTAATAATCGTACTTCGGCAACTGCAACACTAAAAAACGTTAATGATAATTCTGTCAAAAACCTTATTGTTAATGAAATGATGAGGGTTGAAAATGGGAAGTTTAGAACTAACAAAGATTTTTTACCAGCTTTTTTAAATGATAAAAATTACCAGTATTATTTATATGCTTTATGGAACGAAAACTATTTATTTAATACCTACTTAGAAACAGGATTTAATAGCAAAAATATAGGAGCAATTCGAAGCGTTGCTAAAAAAAATCCTACACACAGCACTATTAAAGATGCTATAATTTACCTAGAATCTGTTTTAGCTAGAGATAGTAAAGATTGGAAAACGTATAGGTCAAAAATGAATGATATTCCTTCATTTAGACATTGGCAGTATTGCGGTGTTTTTGAAAACTTAAATAAAAGTGGTCTTGATCGTGTGTATGGTCCAGAAACAAACGCTAATAGTGATGCACCTTTTGATGCAGAAAGTAATGGTTTTGTTAATTGGTATACAGCAAAAAACCAAGAAGAGGCGTATCAATTTTTTACTAATCATGAAGAGTATGGTTCTGGTGTTAATTATGCGCAGACCTTTGTTACAGTAGACAAAGACGAAACAGTAATATTACGTATTGGAAGTGGATCGGCTTTTAAAATATGGCTAAATGATGTTGTTATTTTTGAAAACAAACAGGATGTTGTTACAGACCTAGATGCCTATCAAGTAAAGGTGACCTTTCCTAAAGGTAATAACAGACTGTTAATTAAAACAGCCGAGAGTGATTACGGTAGTTATTTTATAGTTAGTCCTTTAAATCTAGATGGCTCTCACAATACTAATTTAAAAGATTCGGCAAACTATGCAGCATATAACCAAAGTACTGCAAGTCAATTAGTAGCTGTCCCAATTACAAATAGTTTTGAAACCTTTTTTGCAGATAAACTAAGTCAAAATCCAAATGATTTTTTTAATGCGTATTGCTTAGTAAAAACGTATTTAAGAAACTCTAAGTACGAAGAAGCTAAAAAAGTATTACAACCATTTTTAGACCAATATCCAAAAAGCTCTTTATTAAGAAAATTAATGATTTCGGTATATTCATTAGAAGAAGATTATACTAGTATTCAGGAAATTAATAAAAACATGGAATTGGATGACGAATCCTACTATCTGCCTGTTTTATTAAAAGTTATGTTGTTTGATGAGTTGACTAGAATGAGTCTTACAGAGTTGGAAGAGTATCTTGAAAAACTTAAAAAAACAATAGATTTAGAAATCATGCACGAAACTGCAGATTTTATCTATAACGCCAGACAAGAAGACAAAGCCAAAGTCAGAAAAAATCTTGATAAATTGATGAAAATGGCAGATGGCAATACTAAGTTAATATTACGTTACGCTCCATTATACGCTTCGTTATTTGAGGAAGAAAATAAGACAATTAGCCTATTAGAAAATTTAGAAAAAAGCACCTTTGACTTAGCTTTAGTTAGACAACTTGTGTCGTATTACGATAGACGCAATCAAAAAGATAAAGTCATGGATATGCTAACCAATGAGATTGAATATCTAGGTACAGACAATTATTATTTAAGATCAATTATTAATAAATTACACCAATATCAAAAACATAAAGAATCATTAAAATATATTGATCAAGGGTTGTCTAATTTTCCAGATTCGTTTGTTTTTCAAGAATTAAAAGGTGATGCATTGCTTCAAATTGATAAAAAGAAAGCCATAATAGCTTATCAAGCATCATTAGCTCACAATAGTAATGATAAATCACTAAGAAAAAAATTAAAGGATTTAAACAACGAAAACAACGTTTTAAAAGACTTAGTTATTGAAGATGCTTACAGCTTAATTAGTGATACAAGAGGTAAAATTGTCACCAATAATTATGGATTTAATATTTTACATGATAATAGTACTGTAGAGTTATATAGTGAAGGAGGAGGAAATTATAGATCTGTTTTTATTTATGAAATTACTTCTGACAATGGAGTAGAGCGTTTTAAAGAATATGATTTAGGACTAAGCGGAACTTATAACATCACTAAATCCGAAATTGTTAAACAAGATAAAAGTATTGTGCCAGCAGATAAAAGTGGATCTAGCCTAGTTTTTAATGGATTGTCCGTAGGAGATGTTATTTATTTAGATTACGAATATTCGTTCTCAAAATCTGGTCGTTTTTACAAAACGTACTCTGATCGTTTTATGTTAGGTTCTTTTCATCCCACAACCTCTTCAGCTGTAAAAATAATTGCACCTAAAGATTATAAATTAAATTATAAAAGTGTTAATGGTAATACACAACCTAAAATAACAACTAAAGGCGATTCTAAATTATACGAATGGACCATTGTAAATAATCCAGGTTTGCCTCAAGGAGAAGACTATATGCCTAGCGACGTAGACGTAGCAGAGTATATCCACTTAAGTACAATTGATAACTGGAATGAAATTTCAATATGGTATTCTGATTTAGTTAGAAGTGTAATGGAGGTTAATGCATCTGTACAAGATACCTTTGATACATTATTTCCTGATGGATACAAACATTTATCAGAGGATCAACGTGCTAAAATTATTTATAATTACATACGTAATAACTTTACTTATAGTTATGTTAGTTTCAGACAAAGTGGATTTGTACCACAAAAACCATCCAAAACAATTAAAACTAGTTTAGGAGACTGTAAAGACTTTTCTACATTATTTGTAACATTGGCAAAGAAAGCAGACTTAGACGCTAATTTAGTGCTTGTTTTAACCTCAGACTATGGTTATAATAGTCTGGTGTTGCCAAGTACTGACTTTAATCACTGTATAGCAAAAGTAAAAATTGATGGAAAAGACCAGTTTTTAGAATTAACAGACAAGTATTTACCTTATAAATCGTTACCAACATCTCTAAGAGGTGCTACTGCTTTAGAAATTCCTTTAGATAGAAAAGATACTAAAATTTACGATTTATTTAAATTAGAAAATTTGGCTAGAGAGCAAGCAATCTCTAAAAACGTGGTCACGTTAAACATTAATAAAGATAAAATAGGAATGTTGATTGACTCAGAATATACTGGACATATTAACTCTTATTATTCAAGTGTGTTTTCAGAGCCTAATGCAGAAGTAATTAAAACATCGATTTATGATGATTACAACAATAGATTATCTGACGACTTTACTTTAAATAGTGTTAGTAATATTGAGCGTAAAAATGATGACATGTTGATTAAGTTTACATCAGACATGACTTTAAATAAAAAAATAAATAAGATAGGTGCTACCAATATATTACAATTACCAATGGTATCTAATCCATACACTAGTAGTATTGTTAGTTTAGAAAAACGCGAACACGTTATAGATTATACACAATATGAAAACATGGACATTTACCAAGTTGATTACATTGTAAATATTGAAGCTGATCAGACTTTTACTGAAATTCCGGAAAACGTTAGTCTAAAGTTTAAGGATCATTCTTACAGTATCAATTATAGTAAGCTAAAAGCTAATCAATTAAAAGTTGAAATAAAATCTATACCTTCAATGAAGCGCATTGAAGCTTCAGAGTATCCAGAGTTTAAGACTTACGTTAAAAATGTCTTAGATGCACAAGATACTTTTATAGGTTATAAGTAATAAAACAACCTAATAAAAAAGCTCCAATTAATTATTAATTGGAGCTTTTTTTTGTTTTATAAAGTTATTAATTAATAACCGACGTATTCAATAATTTCTAAACCATATCCAATCATACCAACACGTTTTGTTTGTTGCGAGTTAGATATTAATTTTAATTTATGAATATTTAAATCATGTAAAATTTGTGCTCCAATCCCAAAATCTTTACTATCCATTGCTATAGCAGGAGCTTTAGCAACAGTGTTTGGCTTTTGCGCGCTTTTTAAAACAGACAAGCGTTGCAGTAAATTCATAGATTCTGCTTGCTGATTAATAAACAGTATAGCTCCACGTCCTTCGTCATTAATTACTCGGAACATATCATCTAGTTTCTCGTCAGCATTATTAGTTAACGTACCTAAAATATCATTATTTACTAAAGTAGAATTTACACGAGTTAAAACAGTGTCTTCACTAGTCCAATCTCCTTTAGTTAATGCTATATGCACTTGGTTATTAGTGGTTTGTTGGTAAGCTCTTAATCTAAAACTACCAAATCTAGTTTCAATTTTAAAATCGTCCTTTTTAACAATTAAAGAATCGTGATCCATTCTGTAGGCAATTAAGTCCTCAATGGATACTAATTTTAAATCAAACTTTTTAGCCACTTCAATTAATTGAGGTAAGCGTGCCATACTTCCATCTTCGTTCATAATTTCAACAATCACACCAGCTGGTTGTAAGCCTGCTAACCTTGCAAAATCAATAGCAGCTTCTGTATGACCTGTACGTCTTAAAACGCCACCTTCTTTAGCGACTAATGGAAAAATATGTCCAGGTCGTGCTAAATCAAAAGGTTTAGTGTCAGGATTAGTTAAGGATAATACGGTTTTAGCTCTGTCACCTGCAGATATTCCTGTAGTTACACCATTACCTTTTAAGTCTACAGATACTGTAAAAGCAGTTTCCATATGATCGGTATTGTTAGTAACCATCATGTGTAAATCTAATTCTTGACATCTGTGCTCTGTTAAAGGTGTACAAATTAAACCTCTACCATGAGTTGCCATAAAATTGATCATTTCAGGCGTTACTAATTCGGCAGCAGCCAAAAAATCACCTTCATTTTCTCTGTCTTCATCATCTACTACGATAATGACTTTTCCTGCTTTTATATCTTGAATGGCTTCTTCAATTGTATTTAATTTAAATGAAGATTTGCGTTCTGTTTTTGTAGTAATCATAACATTTGTGTTGTGCTGCAAAGATATTGCATATTTCTTAGTTAGTATAACTAAGTGTCTAGTTTTTGAGTTCTAAAGTAATGTGCGATTGGGTAAAAAACAGCTCCTAAAATGGTTATTAAAGGGTTGTCTTTTACTTGTATTATTTTTAATAATTTTTTGTATTCCACAGTAGCTTTTATGTAATTAAACAGAAAAACAATATAAGATATTACGCTAATTTGTATGCTAGCTTGAGAGAATACAGGAAGTTTATTGTTTTTAAACACAAAAAATAAAATGAATAAAACCAACGCGATTATAAAAAACACGTAACTTAATTTAGACATTATTTTATAGTCTTTAATATCGCTATCTTCTAGTGTTATAGTAGTTGTAGTTATAGGATTTATAGTATTATCGTCTATTGGTGATAAGTTATAATCTGTTCCTGTTGTTAGTTTTTGTACTCTTAGGATATAAATTAATGGATATAAGATAACACCTAATATAGTTTGTATAATTGGTTCTTTTTTATCTGAAATGAGTTTATGTAACTTAATAAAGCTTAAAGAAGATTTTACATAATTAAAAACAAAAACTATAAATGAAATTAAACTAATTTGGATACCTGCTAAAGCTACGACTGGTAATTTGTTGTTTTTAAACACAAAATATAAAATAAATAAAGCAAGACTTATGGTATAAAAAGTAATACTAAGTGTAGATAAAATTTTATAGCTAGCTTTTTCTGTTTCTGGAAGTTGGATTGTATCAACACCTATGGTATTAGTTTCGTTTTTTGCTTTTCCAAATTTAGAATTGTACCAATTTTTGATAGGAACTGTAATGTGATCAAATTCAAAAATACCTCTATCCTGAGTAGCGCGTTTAGTCAAAAATATACTTAATGGTAACATGATTAAAGTAGAAAACCAAGCTGCTAATACAGGATTTAGTTTACCATTTTTAGCACTGTTTTCTGCAAATAATCCGATAAAATGATAACTTAAAAATAGGACAATAGCAATAACCATTGGTAATCCTAAACCTCCTTTACGTATTAATGCACCTAATGGCGCACCAACAAAAAACAGAATAATACAGGCTATACCTAAAGCAAATTTTTTGTGTAGTTGTATACCATGCTTATAAATATTAGAGCTTTTAATTTGTAATGCTGTTGTCTTAGATTTTAATATTTGTTGTGTGCTTGATACACTATTTACAGCATAATCTAAAACTTGTATCTTACGTTTAGTATTAAAAATATCTAAAACGTTTCCATCATAAATACTATCCTTAATAGATTTTATTGTCAGATTTAAAGTAGGAAGGTTAGTCCTGTTATAAATTGTGTTAGAAAACTCATTAACCACATCCTTGCGTTCTGTTTTAAGAGAGTCTATGGTGTAATTTAACTCTGATACGTTAAGCATCGTATATTTGTTTTCTACATTTTTTTCATCTAAATCAATATTATTTAATTCAGACAAGTCAATTGCTAAAACGTGTTTTTTAAACTCGGCTTTACTAAAAGGTTTCTTGTTTCGTTCTTCAGCTTTTCTAGGAGGTGTATCATCATAATAATAACCATCATACAAAACTAAATTAAGCACGTTTGAGTCCTCTTTACTAGCTAATTCTCCATGGTCTGCAACAATTGTAGTAAAGTTACCAGACATGCGACTGGAACCTTTTTTATGTATGGTTATACCTTTAAGAAACTTACCGTTTTTACCCGATTTTTCTTCAACTTTAATATTAAATGCATCACCAATATCATTAAACTGACCTTCAGCAATAATCATTGCAGGTTTTACATTGGCAATGTTTCTTCTTAAATTAAAACTGTTATATTCTGCCCAAGGAATAACGTTATTGCTAAAAAAGAAAGTTAAAACGCCCAAGCCTACAATAAAAATTCCTAATCCAGACATAGCACGTTGTAATGATATACCTGTAGATTTCATTGCTGCAAACTCATAGTTTTCAGCAAAATCTCCAAATACCATTATGGACGCTAACAAGATTGTTAATGGTAAAATTAATGGTATAAGGGTAGGAGTGATATACATTAAAAACTTTAAGACAGTAACAATGTCTAAGTCTTTTCCTGCTAACTCTTTAATGTATAGCCATATAGCTTGTAAAACAAAAATCAGCATGAGTATAACAAACACGCTGATAAAGGTTTTAAGATATGTAGTTAATATGTACCTATCTAATATTTTCACTTAGAATTAATCCAGTTTATTGATGTAATAGTCCTTAAATTTATTTTTGTCAAAGGTAAATAAGGATTTTGATAAAGTCTCATTAGTTTTAAAAGAATTAACAGTCAAAGTTGTTTTTGTTCCGTTTTTTCCAACTTCTATTAATCGATAGATGTGTTTAGTCTTTGTATCAATACCTAATAACACATATTTAATTTCGGAATTAGAATCCATAGGTGATAGTTTTACATATTGTATTTTTCTACCACTAACATCTTGCACAATATCCATTTTAAAAGTAAATCCTTCTTTGTAAAACGTTAGCATTTTACTTGGTGTAATAGTGCTTTCATCTTGATCACTTCCTTTAGATACTGTTACTTCTTCATCCTCTGGACTAATGCTATATATGTTTTGTCCATCATATATACGTGTGATACCTAAAATATTTAAACGGTATTTGTCACCTTCCATGACAACATCACCTTTAGTTTCTTGTTTTATGTTTTCTTCAGTATTTTCTAAAACATATTTAAAAGCTATAGAGATATTGTTATAACTTTTAGCTTTAGTCGATACTTCATTTAAAAGTTTGTTTGCTTCATTATCCTGAGCAAAAATGGTGCTTGTCGCTAATAAAAATAATACTAATAATTTTTTCATTTTAAATGTAATTTATTGTCTTTCGTTTTCTAATAGTTGATCAAGAGCTACTAAATCTACAACTAAGACTTGTCTTGCTTTACTACCTTCAAAACCACCTACAATTCCTGCTGCTTCTAGTTGGTCAATTAAGCGACCTGCACGATTGTAACCTAATTTTAATTTACGTTGTAGTAAAGAAGCTGATCCTTGTTGAGCTGTGACAATTATTTCAGCAGCATCTCTAAATAAAGCATCTCTTTCTGATATATCTATATCAAGACTTGTGCCACTTTCTTCACCAACGTACTCTGGTAATAAATAAGCGTCAGGATATGCTTTTTGGTTCCCAATAAAATCAACTATTTTTTCTACTTCTGGAGTGTCAACAAAAGCACATTGTATACGTATCATGTCATTACCTTGAGTATATAACATATCTCCACGTCCAATTAATTGATCTGCTCCTCCTGCATCTAAAATTGTTCTAGAGTCAATTTTACTTGATACCCTAAAAGCTATACGTGCTGGGAAGTTAGCTTTAATTATACCTGTAATAACGTTTACAGATGGACGTTGTGTTGCAATAATTAAGTGGATACCAATTGCACGTGCTAATTGTGCAAGTCTTGCTACAGGTGTTTCCACCTCTTTACCTGCTGTCATAATTAAATCTGCAAACTCATCAACTACCAAAACAATATATGGTAAGTAGGCATGACCTTCGTTTGGATTTAATTTACGCGCTTTAAATTTTGTGTTATATTCTACAATGTTACGACATAATGCATTTTTAAGCATTTCGTAACGGTTATCCATCTCAATACATAATGAGTTTAGCGTGTGTATAACCTTGGTATTATCTGTTATAATAGCTTCTGCTTCATCAGGAAGTTTAGCTAAATAATGTCTTTCAATTTTATTAAATAAAGTTAGCTCTACTTTTTTAGGATCTACTAAAACAAACTTGACTTCAGCAGGATGTTTTTTGTATAGTAATGAGGTTAATACAGCATTTAAACCTACAGATTTACCTTGTCCTGTTGCACCAGCCATTAATAAGTGAGGCATTTTAGCTAAGTCAATGACTAAGGTTTCGTTACTAATTGTTTTACCAATAGCAATTGGTAAATGCATTTCTGTTTTCTGAAATTTTTGAGATGCAATAACAGACCTCATGGATACTATAGTTGCATTTTTATTTGGTACCTCAATACCAATGGTTCCTTTTCCTGGTATTGGAGCAATAATACGAATACCTAAAGCAGAAAGCGATAAAGCAATATCGTCTTCTAGGTTTTTAATTTTAGAAATTCTAATACCTGCTTCTGGAACAATCTCATATAAAGTCACGGTTGGTCCAATGGTTGCTTTAATACTAGCAATTCCAATTTTGTAATTATTTAAAGTTTCTACAATTTTGTTTTTATTTTCTTCTAATTCTTCTTGGTTAATTGTAACTCCTTCATTATCATATTTTTTTAATAAATCTAAAGGAGGAAATTGATATTTGCCTAACTCTAAAGTAGGGTCAAACTGTCCAAAGTCTTCCACTAACTTATTAGCAAGATTATCTGTTTCGGATATTTCTTCTTTAACAGTTTCTACCTCAATTTCCATTTGAGGTTCTTCTATTTCAATTTTAGGAGTTGTAATTTCTGTTTTAATTTCTTTTTTAGAAACTTCAGGAGTAGTAACCTCTTGTGTAAGTTCTATATTATTTGTGGTTTCTATTTTTGAATGATTTGAAATTGTAGGTTCTACCTTTTTGTCTACCTCAAATGCAGATTTCATAGCTTCAGCTTCATCTGAATACGAATTATCTACAGGAACAAAATCATCTTTAAAATCGTCTTTAATATTCTTTTTGGCATTTTTAAATATAGAAGCAATACGTTGTGGTGTAAACTTAAAGCGAATAGCTAAATAACTTATAAAAGCAAAAGCCAATAACAGGATAGTACCAATTTTACCAATATAATCTTGAAAAAAACTATTTATTTCAAATCCTATAGTTCCGCTTAGTGTATCATTTTTATGTGCAAAAAAGCCAAATAAAATAGATAGCCATATTACCACTAAAATTCCCCAAAACCAGTGTTTGCGTAATTTAGCTTTACTTAAATCTGTAAGTACATAAACTCCAGATAAAAAGGTAAGACCAGAAATTATAAATGCTGCTATACCAAAACCACGTTGGATAAATAGGTCGCTAATCCAAGCACCAATTTTGCTTAACCAATTTTGGGTTTCGACGTCTCTAGAAGAAAATTCAGATAACGCACTTTGATCTACCTTACCAGTAAATAAGTAAGATAAAAAGGATATAAAAAACAAGACTCCTAAAATTATTAAAAAGCTACCTAATACCAGTTTTTGTTGGCTTGTAAGGGTTAAGTCTGGTTTTTTAAAACCAATCTTCTTTTTTGTTTTAGTTTGTTTTTTTGCTTTCGCCATTATTGGGTTTAATTTGCGTAAAAATACAAATAGTTAACGTTTATCCTAATGGATAATTGTTTAAAATAGCTTTGGTATATAAATAATCAAACCAATAATACTAGCAGCTATAGATGCTATAAAAACTGCACCTGCAGCAATATCTTTAATAAATCCAATTTTTTCGTGATGTTCTGGGTGTACAAAATCTGCAATTGCTTCAATAGCAGTATTTACACCTTCTACACTCATGACTAAACCTATGGCAAAGCATTGCATAATCCACTCGGTAGACGAGATTTTAAAATAAAAACCAGCAACAGTAACAATAAGAGCAATACAAAATTGGATTTGTATACTGGCTTCAGTTTTTAAAAGTAAGAGCATGCCTTTAAAGGCATACCCTACACTTTTTAAACGATTGATTATAAAAGGTTCTTTTTTACTCATCTAATAATGCGTAAAGCGACGCTTTGTAGTTAGGTTCGTCAGCTACTTCTTGAACTTGCTCTGTATATTGTACAATACCATTTTCGTCTAAAACGACTACACATCTAGAGTGTAATCCTTCAAAAGGACCAGAAGCAAATTCTAAACCATAATCTTTACCAAATTGTCCAGTTTTAAAATCGGATAACATCATTACATTATCAATGCCTTCCGCACCACAAAAACGGGCTTGAGCAAATGGTAAATCTCTAGAGATACACAGGACCTTTGTGTTTTCCATTTCAGCAGCTTCTTTATTAAATGATCTAACAGATGTTGCACAAGTGCCAGTATCTACACTCGGAAAAATGTTTAATACCACTTTATGCCCTTCAAAATCTGATAGTTTTTGAGTAGATAAATCACTTAATGTTAAGGTGAAATCTGGAGCTTTTTCTCCAACTTTTGGTAATTGACCTATAGTTTCAACAGGAGTACCTCCTAATGTTATTTTTGCCATTTTTATAGTTTTTAAGTTATAGTAAGTAAAAATAGTCAATAATGGTGTGGTACAATAGGTCTTTACAAAATTTTATCAAATAATTTAAAGCTATCATAAATATATTATCAATAAGTAAAAGCTATTGTTAAATAGTGACAATCAATTTTGTAATCTTTAAATTTAGAGATAATTGGCTAATTTTATTTCAAATTAAATTTAAAACAAATACTATGGAAAATAATCCTCATTCAAGTCATCAACCTAACGGTAAAAACTTTGATATCAACGAAAGTTCTGCTAAATGTCCTTTTTTAAGCGGAACCGTTAAACAAACTTCTGGTGGTGGTGTAAAAAATCGCGACTGGTGGCCAAACGAATTAAAATTAAATATTTTACGTCAAAATGCATCAAAATCAAACCCAATGGGAGACGATTTTGATTATGCAGAAGCCTTTAAAAGTTTAGATTATAATGCATTAAAAAAAGACTTAACTGCATTTATGACGGACTCTCAAGATTGGTGGCCTGCAGATTATGGACATTATGGAGGATTAATGATACGTATGGCTTGGCATAGTGCAGGAACATACAGAGTTGGAGATGGTCGTGGTGGAGCAGGAGCAGGTAACCAACGTTTTGCACCAATTAACAGTTGGCCTGATAATGGTAACTTAGATAAGGCTCGTTTATTATTATGGCCTATAAAACAAAAATATGGTAACAAAATTTCTTGGGCAGATTTAATGATTTTAGCAGGAAACTGTGCCTTAGAATCTATGGGATTTCCAACATTTGGTTTTGCAGGTGGTAGAGCAGATGTTTGGGAGCCAGAGCAAGATATTTATTGGGGAAGTGAAACAGAATGGGGAGCAAATGAAGAAAGATATAAAGAAGGTGATTTAGAAGATCCATTAGCAGCTGTAATGATGGGTTGGATTTATGTAAACCCAGAAGGACCAAACGGAAATCCGGATCCTATGGGTTCTGCACATGATGTGAGAGAAACTTTTGGAAGAATGGCAATGAACGATGAAGAAACTGTTGCGCTTGTTGCAGGAGGACATACCTTTGGTAAAGCGCATGGTGCAGCAGATCCAAATAAATATGTTGGTAAAGAACCACATGGTGCATCTATTGAAGAAATGAGTACGGGTTGGAAAAATTTTTACGGTACAGGTGTTTTAGATGATACGATTACTAGTGGTATTGAAGGTGCGTGGACACCAAATCCAACACGTTGGGATGCAGATTATTTTGATGTATTATTAAATTACGATTGGGAGTTAACAAAAAGTCCAGCAGGTGCACACCAATGGAAACCAACCGAAGCTTCTAAAGCTAGACAAGCACCTATGGCTGGTGACGCTAGTAAAAGACAAGATTTAATGATGACCACTGCAGATATCGCTTTAAAAACCGATCCTAAGTATTTAGAAATATCTAAGCGTTTTCATGCAGATCATAAAGCTTTTGAAGACTCTTTTGCACGTGCTTGGTACAAATTAACACATCGTGATTTAGGACCAACATCGCGTTATTTAGGTCCAGAAGTACCACAAGAAGAGTTACTATGGCAAGATCCAATTCCAACTGTAAATTATACTTTAAGCGATGCCGATATTGAAACTTTAAAAGATTTAATTGCAAATTCAGGTTTAACAGTATCGCAATTAGTAACTACAGCTTGGGCTTCAGCTTCAACATTTAGAGGATCTGATAATCGTGGTGGTGCAAATGGAGCACGTATTGCTTTAGAGCCGCAACGTAGTTGGGAAGTTAATAATCCAGAAGAATTAAATAAAGTACTTTCGGTTTTAGAAGGTATTAAAAATGAATTTAATGGTGAAGTTTCTTTAGCAGATTTAATAGTGCTTGCAGGAAATGTAGGTGTAGAAAAAGGATTAAAAAATGCAGGATACAATCATACAGTAGAGTTTACTCAAGGAAGAGGTGATGCTACGCAAGAGCAAACAGATATAGAGCAGTTTGGATATTTAGAGCCATTAGCAGATGGTTTTAGAAACTATATTAAAGGTAATCTGAAAATTGCTGCTGAAGATTTATTGGTAGACAAAGCTAATTTATTAACACTATCTGTTCCAGAGTTAACTGTTTTAGTTGGTGGTTTACGTGTGTTAGGTGCTAATTACGATGGTTCTAATTATGGTGTATTTACAGACAATGTTGGAAGCTTAACAAACGATTTCTTTAAAAATATATTAGATTTTACTTACACTTGGAAAGCAACATCGGAAGACGATAGATATTTTGAAGGTAGACACCGTAATACAGGAGAAGTTAAATTTAAAGGCACAAGAGCCGATTTAATTTTTGGATCAAATACAGAGCTTAGAGCTATAGCAGAAGTTTATGGCGCAAGTGATGGTCAAGACAGATTTGTTAAAGATTTTGTTGCTGCTTGGACTAAAGTGATGAATTTAGATCGTTTTGACGTGAAATAATCCAAGTCAACATATAAATTAAAGGAATGTGTTTTACCTAAAATTCATTCCTTTTTTATTGTAAAAAATCATTTAAATAGAACTTATTAAAGTTCTAAAAAAACATAAGAAAAATGGATGACATAGATAAAGTATTTAATAGTATTAAAAATAATGATAATGCAACATTAAATACACTTTTAACCGAAAACCAAAAATTAGCAGAAGCCAAAGACCAACGCGGATTTACACCATTAATTTTGGCAACGTATTTTGATAACGAAGCTGCAACTAAAACTTTAATAAAACATAATGCACCAATAAACGACAAAGATGCTTCTGGTAACACTGCGTTAATAGGTGTAAGTTTTAAAGGGAATGTAGAATTTGCAAAGTTTTTAATTGAAAATGGAGCTAATCTAGATGAAGTTAATAATAATGGCACTACAGCGTTAACTTTTGCTACGCAATATAATAAAGTTGAGATTGTAAAATTATTACTTGACCATGGCGCAGATATTACTGTTAAAGACAATGACGGTAAAACCGCTTTAGATTACGCTCAAGATAAAAAGTTTACAGAGTTAATTACACTTTTAGGATAATGTAATTAACTTATTTTAAATATAACCAAGTTTGGATAGGTGATTAACTTATTTTAAACTTGGTTTTTTATTTATCCATTTTGCACAGTCTATAACCTTAGTAATAGTTTTATTAGCTTCATTTTTTCGCCAATGCATGTATAAATCTATAGTTTGGTCTAAATCTATAAAACGTACATTATTAAAATTTGAATGTTTAAACGAATTTGGTAAAATAGAAATACCAAGTCCTTTAGACACAAGATTCAAAATCATACCACCAAAATCTGATTCGATGCTAATTTTAGGTTCAAATCCTAATTGATTAAATAAGTTGCGTAATAAAGACGAAAAAAATGTGGTTTGATGCAAACCAGTAATTATAAAGTTTTCTTGTTGCAATTTATTAATATTATTAATGGAATTTTTATCTAGCCAATGGTTGCTAGGTACAGCAATACAAATAGGCTCTGTAGAAAGTTTTACAGTTTGGATATTTGTATGCTGTATATTATCGCGACTAAAGGCAATATCTGTATCGTAGTTTAGCAGTAGTTTTTGGTGGTTTTCATCGGTAAGTTCTGCTAATTCTAGCTTTAGGTCAGGTAGATTAGTTTTAATTATTTCTAAAAAATTAGGTAGAAAACTAAAAGTAATAGAACCTGGATACGAGATAGAAACATGTCCTGCATCGCCTTGATCTATTTTTTTTGCTTGACGCTGTATTTGGTCTAATTCACCTATGGTTTTTGTCCAATGCTTTTGCAGAAATTTGCCAGCATCGGTTAATTTGACATTTCTTTTATTTCTTTCGAAAAGTGAAAAACCTAATTCTTCTTCTAAAGCTTGAATTTGTCTTGTTAATGAGGATTGTGAGATATACATTTTTTCGGCAGTGTTCCAAAAATGAAGTTCTTCTGCTAAACCTAAAAAGTATTTTATTTGCTGAATTGTCATAACAAATGCATTTTTTGCATTACTGAATCAAAAATATGTATTTTTTAGCAGTTTCAATCCTAGTTTCTTTGTGTAACATTTTTTTTATAACCTGTAAACTGAAACAGTATGTTAGGCATCGAGAATTTTATGACCTTTATGGTTACCGCTTTATTATTTATAATGACACCAGGAATTGATACGGTTTTTGTATTAAATAAATCTATTGGTCAAGGTCGTAAATCTGGAATAGTGTCAGCAATGGGTATTAATACTGGTGTTTTAACACATACGTTTTTGTCTGCAATTGGGTTAACGGTTTTAATTGCAAAATCTGCAATTGCCTTTATGGTTATTAAGTATATTGGTGCAGCTTATCTAATCTATATTGGCGTAAAAAAGTATAGGGATACCTCTGTTTTATTTGCCGAAAACAGCGTAAGTGAAGTTAATAATAGCTCAAAAACTGACTTTTGGTCTGGTTTTTTTACAAATTCATTAAATCCAAAAGTTGCATTATTCTTTTTGGCTTTTTTTCCGCAATTTATTACACCTTCAAAATTAGAAGATCCAGTTCCTTTTGTTTTATTGGGTATTACGTTTGCAATAATTGGTGTGGTTTGGTATGTGGTTTTAACGTTGTTTGCAAGTACGTTTTCAACTAAAATTAAAGGGCATCCAAATTCAGGGATTTTGCTTAATAAAATAAGTGGATTTGTGTTTGTGTTAATGGGATTACAGATTGCTTTTGGGTAGCTATTGTTTAAAATAAAAAAAACCACTTTACAAAGGGAAAGTGGTTTTAACTATTAATTTTTCTTTTTCTAATGCTTATTTATCAATGGATCCTAAAACACGTTTCATAAAGTTATTAACTGCCTCTTTTTTAGGCGTTCCTTCTTTAATCATTTTGTTAACTTCAATAGCACCATACATATTAGAGATTAGCTCTCCAATAACGTCTAACTCTTCATCTTTTAAAGATGGTACTTCGGTTAGGGCTTCAAGAGTTTCAATGGTTTCAACTAAGTAGTCTTCATCATTGTCTTCTATAAATTGTGTTAAGTGCTTTATAACTGGTAATTTCATTGATATTGGTTTTTTTAAGTCGGATTGAAAATAGCCGAAGTATTTTACGCTTCGACTATGCTCAACCTGACATATTTGTTGTTATGCTACTTCGTCAACTAACTCTTTTAAAACGTCAAATTTGTTAGTCTGTGTTTGATTTACAAATTGTCCACCTTTAAAGGTTGCGAAAGTTGGTAAATTATCGACAGTAGCTAATTTTCTTGATTCCGGAAATTTTTCCGCGTCAGCGATAACAAACGTTATATTTTCTAATTCGCCAGCTAATTTTTTAACCTTTGGTTTCATAATACGACAGTTACCACACCATGTAGCCGAATATTGTACTACTACAGTATCGTTGTTTGCTATGATTTCGCTTAAGTTATCTTGACTTAGTTCTTGTAACATAATAATTTAGTTTACGTGGTTTGCTAAATAAGCTGCAGTACCTTTAGCGTTAGCTTGCATTGCATCTTTACCTTCTTCCCAGTTTGCAGGACAAACCTCTCCTTTTTCTTGTACGTGTGTTAAAGCATCTACTAAACGAATGTATTCTCCAACGTTTCTTCCTAATGGCATGTTGTTAATGCTTTCGTGTTGTACGATACCGTATTCATCAATAATGTAAGTTGCTCTGTAAGTTACGTTATCACCTTCAACTTGTACAGTACCAGTTTCTTCATCAAAAACTTCATTTTTAATATCTAAAATACCTAAAATGCTAGATAAGTTACGGTTACTATCTGCAAGGATTGGGTAAGTTACACCTTCAATACCACCATTATCTTTAGCTGTATTTAACCAAGCAAAGTGTACTTCTGGAGTATCACATGATGCACCAATTACAATTGTATTTCTTTTTTCAAATTCTGCTTTAGCAGCTTGAAATGCGTGTAATTCTGTTGGACAAACAAAAGTAAAATCTTTTGGGTACCAGAATAAAACTACTTTTTTCTTGTTGTTTTTTGCTTCTTCAAGAACGTTTAATTTGAAAGTGTCTCCCATTTCGTTCATTGCGTCTACGTTTAAATCTGGAAACTGTTTTCCTACTATTGCCATTTGTTTAAATTTTTATAATTAATTACATTGTTTTTTCAGTTGGCAAAAGTACAGTATGATATTAAAAAAACAAGCCTAATAAAATTTTTAAATTTTATTAGGCTATAAATTTTAATTATAGTTAATGTGAAAAGGTATAATTTATAATGATTTATCTTTTAACATTCTTATTTTAATACTAAGTGCAGCAAAAAATAAGGTTGTAAAAGGACTAAGCCAATTAAAAATGGCATACACAAAATACTCTCCAACACCAACACCTAATACACCAGATTGGTAGGCACCACAAGTATTCCATGGTATAAGTACAGAGGTTACAGTTCCAGAATCTTCCAAAGTACGACTTAAATTTTCTGGAGCAAGACCTTTATCTTCATAGGCTTTTTTAAACATTTTACCAGGTATTACTAACGCTAGATATTGGTCACTTGCAATTGCATTTAAACCTAAACAGCTAATAACAGTACTAGCAAATAATCCAAAAACTGTCGTTGCTAATTTTAAAAGTTCTTTTGTTAGTCTTGATAATGCACCAATAGCATCCATAATACCTCCAAAAACCATTGCACAACAAATTAATAAAATAGTCCAAAGCATACCTTGCATGCCTCCAGCGCTAAATAAGTCGTTAAGTTTGTCGTTATCTGTTGTGATTTGTGTATCTGTTAAAATAGATTTTATGATGGCAGTAAAATTTGAGTCTGCTAATCCATTTAATACATTGGACTGAAATATAAAAGCGAAAATAGCTGCAAGTATAACTCCAGTAACTAAAGCGATTAATGGTTTAGTTTTAAATAATATTAATACAATTACTACTAATGGTACAATAAATAACATTGGAGTGATATTAAATGTACCTTCTATGCTAGTTAATAAACCACTAATATCAGCGCTTCCAGTGGTTTCTATAGTAGCACTCATAATACCAAAAGCAATTAATGTAATTATTACAGTTGGTACAGTTGTAAAGGTCATATATCTAATGTGAGTAAATAAATCTGTTCCAGCCATAGCAGGAGCAAGGTTGGTGGTGTCACTTAAAGGTGACATTTTATCTCCAAAATAGGCACCAGATATTACAGCACCAGCAATCATACCAGGACTAATGCCTAATGCGCTTCCAATACCTATTAAGGCAATCCCAACGGTTGCAGAAGTTGTCCAAGAGCTTCCCGTTGCTATGGATATAATGGCACAAATAATAACAGAGGCTGGTAAAAATATAGCAGGACTAAGTACTTGCAATCCATAATAGACCATTGCAGGTATTACACCACTGACTAACCAAGTACCAGCTAAAGCACCAACTAAAAACAAAATCATGATTGGTACAAAAACACTTTGTAGGTTTTCCCAAATTTCTTTAATCATAGGTTTAACAGAAACTTTATTAAATAATCCTACTATTGCAGCTGCTGCACCACCTAAAAGTAAGATGATTTGGTTAGTGTAAGTTCCAAACCACTCTTGACTTTCTACAAAAAAAATGTTGTATGCCAACATTGCCATAAGTATCACGACAGGAATTAGAGCTTCAATAAAATTAAGTTCTTTATTTTCAACTATATTTTGATCGTTTGCTTTAAATTCTGAAATATTGTCGTCTTGCATGTTAGTTAGTTTTTTTAGTGTTGTAATGTTACGATTTTACAATAAGTTATGCAAATGGATTTATGTACTGAAAATTAGTAAGTTAAAAGTATTAGCTTACAAAAACTATTAAAGTATTAACTTTTGATTAATATTTATATGAATTTTGAAAAGGTAATTTAGCATTGAAATAAGGGTAGTTTGAAGTATAATTACAAACTTTATTACAGGTTGTTTTTGTACCTTTTTAAATGAAAATAAAAAAGCCTGAACATTAATTTTGTTCAGGCTTTTAATATGAAGATACTTTTATATTATGCAGTTTCTAATTGTAAAACGCCAACCTCAATCATGCAGGCTTTAATCATATTAAAGGTGCGCTCTATATCATCATCCAATCCAATAGAAAATCTAATAAGACCTTCGCTTAATCCCATTTCAGCTTGTTCTTCTTGTGGTATTTCTGAAGATGTAGAGGTTCCTGGAGCACTAAATAAGGTTTTATAAAATCCTAAACTTACAGCTAAGTAACCTACATTTTTTTCTTGCATTAATTCCATTAAAGCATTGGCTTTGTCTAAGGATCCAGCATCTATAGTTAACATGCCTCCAAAACCATAAGCTTCATTCATCATAGATTTAAAAACCTCATGAGATGGGTGAGAAGCCAATCCTGGATATACAGTTTTAATGCCTAGACCTTCAAATTTTTCGGCTAAATAAGACGCATTTTTACTGTGTTGCTTCATTCTTATGTGCAACGTTCTCATGTTTTTTAATATTGAAGCCGATCGTAAACTGTCCATAGAAGCACCAAGTAACATGCTTGCACCATCAATGACACTTTTAAGAGAATTTATAAACTCAGTGCTAGCACAAACAACGCCTCCCATTGTATCAGATGATCCATTTATAAATTTGGTTAAACTATGTATTACTATATCTGCACCTAATTGAGCAGGTGAAATAGATAGAGGAGAAAATGTATTATCTACGACTAAAGTTAAGTTGTGTTTTTTTGCTAAAGCTGCTAAACTTTTAATATCTGCAACTTCTAGTAATGGATTGCTTACAGACTCGCAATATAAAACTTTTGTGTTTTTAGTAATTGCAGCTTCAACAACATCTAATTTTGTAATATCTACAAACGATGTTTGGATGTTCATTCTTGGAGTAAAATTCTTTAAAAAGGCATAAGTACCACCATAAATCGTTCGGCTAGATACAATATGATCACCAGCACCACACAATTGTAAAAGGGTAGGTGTAATTGCTCCCATTCCTGATCCTGCAACATTGGCACTTTCTGTTCCTTCCATAGCAGCTAATGCTTCACCTAAATAAAGGTTTGAAGGTGTAGAGTGTCTAGAATATAAATAGCATCCATCTGTATTACCCTCAAAAGTATCAAACATGGTTTTTGCTTTCAAAAAAGTGTAGGTAGATGAGTCTGATATTGAAGGGTTTACTCCTCCAAATTCTCCAAAATATTGTAAGTCTTGTATGTTGTCTGCTGGTTTAAATGACATTAGTTTAGTTTTAGTAATGATTACATCAAATATCAGTGATATTAGATTAATAATCAATATATATGTTTAAATTTAGATTTTAAAACTAGATAATGTTAATTATTAAGAAAATAAATTATATATATTTGATAAAAATTAATTTACACTGAAAATTTTTCCAATATGACCTTTGATGCAATAGACAAAAAGCTACTACAGTTACTGCAAAACGATAGTAAACAGACCAATAAAGAGTTGTCAAACAAATTAAACTTATCGGTAACTGCTGTTTTTGAGCGTATTAAAAAGCTAGAAAATAATGGCGTGATTAATAAATATGTTGCTTTAGTTAAAAAGGAAAAGGTCGAAAAAAGTTTTGTAGCCTTTTGTCACATCAAACTATCGCAACACATCCAAGAATATGTGGTACAGTTTGAAAAAGAAGTAACCAACCTGACAGAGGTTTTGGAATGCCATCATATTAGTGGAGATTATGATTACTTATTAAAAGTTATGGTTAAGGATATGGAAGCTTTTAGGGAGTTTATGGTAGAAAAACTGACTAACATAAACCATATAGGAAGTACACATAGTATGTTTGTAATCAGTGAAGTAAAAAGTACTACTGCCATACCAATTTAATTTTTTTTTTATAAATTGTTAAAATTCTCGCTATAAATCTTTTTTAAAATGAAGTATTCACAAATCAAAGAATTATATAAAAATATTTTTAAATCTTATGAAAAACCCTCGTTAGAAACACACATTAAAAAAATGATAGAATTAGATAGTTATTTGCCCTATAGTTCTACCTTTTTTTGTGTGACTAACACTCAAGATTTAAAATTTGAATACATAAGTAAAAACCTAAGTTCTTGCTTAGGTATAAATCCTAACGTTTTAAAAACACATGGGATGCGATACTTTTGGAGTCGTATCCATCCAGAGGATATCGAGGTTTGGTTAAGTGCAATGAATCAGTTAATGGAGTTTACATTATCTGAGATTAAACCAACAGACAGGAGTAAGGCTAACTATACTTGGAACTACAGATTTAAAAACGGAAATGATACTTACGTTAATATTGTACAAAATACAACACCATTGTCTTTTGATATAGACATGAAGCCAATTATAGGATTGGCGCATTACACGGTTTTAGACCCAAAAATAAAAATGCAAATTACAGCTTCAGCTAAATTACTAAATGTTAATAATGAGTATGAAACGATATACTTTAATAACTTTTCCCAGAAATTATTAAAAGAGTCTATTAGTAATCGAGAGCGTGACGTTATTAGATTATTAGTGTTAAATTTAACTAGTAAGGAGATTTCAGAAAAGTTAAACATTAGTTCGCATACCGTAGATACACACAGACGTAATATTCTAAAAAAATTAAAAATTTCTTCGACTGGCGAGTTAGTTGGTATGCTAAAATTTAATAAAAATCTAATTTAAAATTAAAATTACTCAATTTAAGTATTGTGTTAATTATCAGTATTGTGCAATTTTACAATGCTATTAATCTTAAGGGGAACCTTCATAACAAGTCTATAACTAGTCAAATAATAATTTGATTTTTATGGACTTTTATGTTTTTATGGCTTACTGTTAAGCGTATATTAAAATTAGGTGTTTCTACTTCATTATTACAGACACAAATCGTACTTTTGTTTAATATTATAACAATTATTAATTTCCGCGAAAGCGAAAAAACAAAATATATGAGTCAATACGACGTAGCAATTATCGGTTCAGGTCCTGGTGGATATGTAGCAGCAATACGTTGCGCACAATTAGGAATGAAAACTGCAATTATTGAAAAATATTCTACTTTAGGTGGTACATGTTTAAATGTTGGATGTATACCAAGTAAAGCATTACTAGCCTCTTCACATCACTATGAAGAAGCAACTAAGCACTTTGAAGATCATGGGATTGAAATTCCAGGAGATATTAAAGTGAATTTAGAAAAAATGATTGGTCGTAAGCAAGCAGTTGTGGATCAAACTACTGGTGGAATTGATTTTTTAATGAAGAAAAACAACATCGACGTTTTTACAGGTGTTGGTAGTTTTAAAGATGCTACTCATATTGTTATTGAAGGAGAAGAAACAACTACAATCGAAGCAAAAAATACCATTATTGCAACAGGTAGTAAGCCATCAAGTTTACCATTTATAACTTTGGATAAAGAGCGTATTATTACTTCTACTGAAGCCTTAAAACTAAAAGAAATTCCTAAGCACATGATTGTGATTGGTGGTGGAGTTATTGGTTTAGAGTTAGGTCAAGTTTACAGACGTTTAGGTGCAGAGGTTACTGTTATAGAGTATATGGACAGAATTATTCCTGGAATGGATGGTGCTTTGTCTAAAGAGTTGAATAAAGTCTTTAAAAAAGCTAAATTTAACATGATGTTATCTCATAAAGTACAGTCAGTAGAGCGTGTTGGAGATGAAGTAATTGTTAAAGCAGAAAACAAAAAAGGAGAAGTTGTTGAGTTTAAAGGAGACTATTGTTTAGTATCTGTTGGACGTAAACCTTATACAGATGGTTTAAATGCTGAAGCTGCAGGAGTTAAATTAACAGACAGAGGTCAAGTTGAAGTTAATGAGCACTTACAAACTAATGTATCTAACATTTACGCTATTGGAGATGTTGTAAAAGGTGCAATGTTAGCACATAAAGCCGAAGAAGAAGGTGTTTTTGTTGCCGAAACTTTAGCAGGTCAAAAACCACATATAGATTATAACTTAATTCCTGGTGTGGTTTACACATGGCCAGAAGTTGCTGCTGTTGGAAAAACGGAAGAAGAGTTAAAAGAAGCAGGTGCAGATTATAAAGTAGGTCAATTTCCGTTTAGAGCGTTAGGTCGTGCTAGAGCAGGAGGAGACTTAGATGGATTTGTAAAAATCCTTGCAGATAAAAAGACAGACGAAGTATTAGGTGTACACATGATTGGTGCACGTTGTGCAGATCTAATTGCAGAAGCAGTAGTTGCTATGGAATTTAGAGCATCTGCCGAAGATATATCGCGTATGTCACATGCACATCCAACTTTTGCAGAAGCGGTAAAAGAAGCTGCTTTAGCTGCAACTGATGATAGAGCATTACATGTTTAAAAGTTAAATAAATATTCCGCATTCGCGGAAACGAAAAAAAAGCGAGCCAATTTGGTTCGCTTTTTTTTTTGATAAAACTGTAACATATAATTATTTGCAATCTCTTTATAAAGTAATCAATCAAGTAATGCTTAACTAATAACAACTAATCATGAAAATTAGCAGAACCAAAAGTCTTATCTATCTACTAATATTAGTACTAATAAGTTCTTGTAAAATTAAAACCGTTATAAAAGTAGACAACGTAAAACCTCAAGAGGTAATAAATAAAACGTTGTATAATACAATTTTAGAGCAAGATCGTATTTATTTTGAAGCTTATAATACTTGTGATTTAATCTTACAAAATAAAATGATTCCTGAAGATTTAGAATTTTATCATGATAAAGGAGGATTAATGACTTCTAAATCAGATTATATGGAAGGCTTAAAAAATAATATTTGCGGTAAAGTAACTAGGCAATTAGTAGCTGGTAGTGTTGAGGTGTTTCCAATTAATAATTTTGGAGCAGTGCAAATAGGTATGCATACATTTTATAATAATCAAGAGCCTAATGCCATATCCAAACCTAGTAAGTTTATTGTAATATGGAAAAAAGAAGCAAATATATGGCAAATGAGTCGTGTGGTGAGTTTACATTAATATTAGGAAACTTATATAAATAAAAAAAGCGAGCTATATAGCTCGCTTTTTATTATTTCTTATTACGTTTATTGTAATTTTTATCTCCTCTAGTTTTAGGTTTCTTGTATTTGGCAGCAATTTTAAATTTATAACTACCTCCTAGATTTTCTTTACTGTTTTTTTCTGATTTTTCATGAAAAGCAGGACCAGGAGCATCAATATCCTTGCGTTTGGTTGGATTGTTACGTTCTTTAATTACAGTACGTTCTTCTTCAATCAATTCTGTAGAAATTTCAACTTCCTCTGGAATTTGTAATTCCGGAATTTCCATTTGCATTAGACTTTCAATTTTTTCAAGACTGTCTTGCTCTTTTTCGGTACTAAAAACTACTGCTTGTCCTTCACGTTCTGCACGACCTGTTCTACCAATTCTGTGCATATAGTTTTCTGGGTAATCAGGCGTGTCAAAGTTAAAAACGTGTGATACATTATCAATATCTAAACCACGTGCCATGACATCTGTAGCCACTAAAACACGATTTATACCTTCTCTAAATTGCTCAATACTACGTAGTCTGTAGTTTTGCGTTTTATTAGAGTGGATGACACATAACTCTTCTTTAAAAAACTCGTCTAAAGCTTCAAAAAGTCTATCTGCCATACGCTTGTTAGACACAAATACTAAAACTTTATTATACGTTTCAGCGTCTTGTAGTAGGTGTACTAATAAATTAAGTTTAGTGTAATAATTAGGAACACTATATTTTGTTTGTGCTATGTTTTCTAAAGGCGTACCTGATATAGCAATAGATACTTTTTGTGGTGCAGTAAAAAAGTCAGTAATTAAATCGTCAACATCTTCAGTCATTGTTGCAGAAAACATAATGTTTTGTCTACGTTCCGGAAGGATATCAAAAATATTAATTAATTGGTGTCTAAACCCTAAATCTAGCATGACATCTACTTCGTCAATAACTAAACGCTCTAAAGACTTAAGTTGTAGTACGCGACTAACCGCTAAATCATATAAACGTCCAGGCGTTGCAACAATAATATCTTGACCTTGTGCAACTGCTTGTTTTTGTGTGTTAATGTTGGTTCCTCCATACACACCAAGCACACGCGTATTAATGTATTTAGCTAGCTTTTCAATTTCGTCTACAACCTGTACCACTAATTCTCTAGTAGGTACTAAAATTAATATACGTGGATTATCTTGTTTAGAAAATTTAAGGTTTTTAAGTATAGGTAACATGTAAGCAAATGTTTTACCTGTACCAGTTTGTGCTATACCAACCATGTCTTTTCCGCTAGCAACTACATTAAAAGCTTCTGCTTGAATTGGCGTAGGTTGTGTAAAACCTAAATCGTCAATAGCGTTATATAAAGGTGTGTTTAAATTTAAATCTCTAAAGTTCAAAACGTATTATTTTAGCCTACAAAACTACTACTTATATTTTGTTTACCCTAAATGCTGCTCATGTATTTGTATACTGTAGGTTGCATTAAAGGTTTCATTTATAGGTAATTTGATAATCCCTTCTTTTTCGGTTAATTTTTGTGATGTGTTTTCAGCATCAGCAATACCTAGCCAAGGTTCTATGCAAACGTAAGGTGCGTTTGGTTTTGCCCAAATCCCCAAATAATCAAAGTCTTTATAGGTCACATTTAGTATTTCGCCATGAGTTTTACTAACTAAAGCAACTTTTCTAGATTGTAAATCCTTAAAAATAAGCGCATCTTCATTAAATAAATCTGGTCTTAAATTAATACTGTTTTTAGTGTCAAATGCAGGTTTTGTTTGATTGGTAACTAAACCATTATCCATATTTAATAGATAGGTTTGTGCTGTTTCTTCGTGTTCAAAAACCAAACTATAATCCGTATAATTTTCATTTTTATAAACAGGACATTTAAAAGCAGGATGACCACCAATGCTAAAATAGATTGCTTTATCATCTAAGTTTTTGACTGTATGTTTAATATCTAAAGTATTGTTATTTAAAGAGTAAGTAATTAAAAGTTCAAATTTAAAAGGAAATAATTTTAGCAAATCATCATTGTATATCAAACTAAAAGTTAAGCTGTTTTTGGTTTGATTTACTAATTTTATATCGTCATTATGCCTTACAAAACCATGCTTTGGCATGTGGTAAGTTTGACCTTTAAAGGTATATTGGTCATTTTTCATGCTACCTATGATAGGAAACAAATTGGGTGCATAGCTTCCCCAAATGTCAGGATCTGCATGCCACATGAATTGATTGTCGTTTTGTACCGAAGCAATTTCGCACAATTCTGCGCCTTTCGGTTTAACCGAAATTTTTAATACGTTATTTGTTAACTGATACATCTGTCTTATATTTAATCTCATGACCAAAATACTCGTTTTTTTAACATTTCTGTTTAACTTTACGCAACATTTTACTTCGTGAGAACAACTACTATACATAAACTAACTAACCCTGAGGACTTCAAACAAAATTTATTGTCTTGGAGCCAACAATTTGACGATGTCGTTTGGCTGGATTCTAATAACTATCAACAACAATATTCAAGTTATGACGCAGTATTGGCTGTGGACGCTTTTACAGGAATTCAGACCGATTATCATAACGCTTTTGAGCAATTTAAAGAGTATCAGTCGCATACTAACGATTGGGTTTTTGGTTATTTATCATACGATTTAAAAAATGATGTAGAGTATTTAAAGTCTTCAAATTATGACGATTTAGCGTTTCCTGACTTATATTTTTTTCAACCTAAAAAAATCTTTTTAATTAAAGGTGACACCCTGGAAATGCAGTATTTAAAAATGGTTGATGATGAAGTGGAAACAGATTTAAATGCAATACGTCATTATCAAGAAGAAGGACGTGACATTTTGCAAAATGAAAGTGACTCAATTAAAATTAAACTTAGAATCCAAAAAGACGCGTATTTTGATAAGATAAAAACCATGCTTAGTCACATACACAGAGGTGATATTTACGAAGCTAATTTTTGTCAAGAGTTTTATGCAGAGGACACTGTTATAAACCCATTAGAGATTTATAATAAACTTAATGCCATTTCAAAGCCACCATTTGCGACGTTTTTAAAGCTAAATGATAAATACTTATTGTCTGCGTCACCAGAGCGTTACATTAAAAAAGAAGGCACTAAAATTATATCTCAGCCTATAAAAGGGACCGCAAAACGCGAGGACGATTTTATATTGGATTCTATTTTAAAAAATAATTTAGTATCAGATGAAAAAGAACGTAGCGAAAATGTGATGATTGTTGATTTGGTACGTAATGATTTGTCACAAACCGCCACAAAAGGTAGTGTTAAGGTTGAAGAGTTATGTAAGATTTATACCTTTAATCAAGTGCATCAAATGATATCTACTGTAACCTCTCAAGTAGATAAAAGCACACATCCAATAGATATTATTAAAAGTACGTTTCCTATGGGAAGTATGACAGGAGCACCTAAAATTTCGGCAATGAAAATTATTGAAACTTTAGAAGAAACTAAACGCGGTTTATATTCTGGTGCAGTTGGCTATATTTCGCCAACAGGCGACTTTGACTTTAATGTTGTAATACGTAGTATTTTATACAACGCATCTAATAAATATGTGTCTTACTCTGTTGGAGGAGCCATTACAGCAAAGTCAGACCCTTTAAACGAATATGAAGAATGTTTGATTAAAGCTAAAGCAATGAGAACTGTTTTAGAAGGGTGAATCTGATATTAGGGAAAAGGCATTAGGCAAAAAAAGGCAAATGTTTTAAGTATTACGGAAATATTAAAAAAACGTAAATTTGGTAAATGAAGAATTACAGAGATTTGATAGTTTGGCAAAAATCAGTAGACATGGTAACTCATGTTTATCGTTTATTAAAGCTATTTCCTGAAGATGAAAAATATGGCTTGACTTCGCAAATAAAAAGAAGCGCTGTTTCTGTTTCATCTAATATAGCAGAAGGTTATGGTCGTAATTATACTAAGGAATATGTTCGGTTTTTAAATATTTCTAGAGGATCATTATACGAAATGCAGACACAGTTGCAAATTGCAATTAATCTAAATTTTTTAAAAAGCAACGATTTAAATGATGTTAATGACCTGTCTTTACAAATAGAAAAAATGCTTAACGCCTTAATCAAAAAGTTGGCAGTATAATTTATGCCTTTTTACTTATGCCTTATAACTTAAAAGAACACTTCCAAAATCACATAAACAATACACTTCCTTTTCTTAAAAACAGTAAACTATTGCTTGCTATTTCAGGAGGTTTGGACAGTGTTATTTTAACGTATTTATGTAAACAATCAAGTTTAAATATTACTTTGGCACATTGTAATTTTAATTTAAGAGGAATAGAAAGCGATGGAGACCAAAAATTTGTTCTAGATTTAGCAGACAGTTTAGATTTAGAGATTTTTACCGAAAGTTTTAATACTATGGCTTACGCCGAAAGTAATAAAGAATCCATCCAAATGGCAGCAAGAACGTTGCGTTACGATTGGTTTCAGGAATTAGCAACACAGTTGGGTTTTGAATATATTTTAACTGCACATCATGCAGATGATAATTTAGAAACTTTTTTAATTAATCTGACTAGAGGAACAGGTTTAGAAGGTTTAAAAGGGATTCCGGAAGTAAATGATAATATTGTAAGACCATTGTTGCCATTTTCTAGAGAAATAATTGAAGAATTTGCGGTGTCCAATCAAATACTTTGGAGAGAAGATAGTAGTAATGCGTCTACAAAATACTTGCGTAATAAGTTAAGACATGATGTTATTCCGGTTTTAAAATCTTTAAATAGCAATGTTTTAACCAGTTTTAAAAGCACCTTAAATAATCTAAATGATACAGCAGATATCGTTGAAGAAAGTGTGCAAGCGGTTTTAAAACGCGCAATAATTGATATTGATAATACTCAAATAAGTTATAAAATATCAGAGTTTATTAAAGTTAGTAATCCTAAAGCATACCTATATGAAATTTTTAAAGACTACGGATTTACACAATGGACAGACATAGTCAATTTGTTGACAGCACAAAGTGGAAAACAAGTATTTTCTGCAACACATCAACTACTTAAAAATAGAGATACTTTAATTTTAAGTGAATTAAAAACAGAGGATAGTCAGTATGAAAATGAAACTTCAGTTGTAATCAATAATTTTGAAAACGAGGTAGCTGTGTCATTAGGGATTTTATCATTTAAAACGGTAGAAATTCTTGAAAAATCTGACAGCACAACAGTATTTATTGATAAAGAAAAGTTAAAATTACCATTAACTGTTAGACATTGGAAAGAAGGAGACTATTTTTACCCTCTAGGCATGCAAGGTAAAAAGAAACTTAGCAAATATTTTAAAGATCAAAAGTTGTCTTTGTTAGACAAGAAAAAGGTTTTATTATTGTGTAGTCAAGATAAAATTGTTTGGGTTATTAATCATCGTGCAGATGATAGATTTAAAGTAACCAATCAAACCAAATCAATACTAAAAATTAAATTATCATAATGAAGCATATAACCGCTTTTATACTTTTTTTTATCACTGTATTTACTGTAAATGCACAAGTGTTAAAACCAGTAAAATGGAGTAACGAGATTCAGAAAATATCCGATCAAGACTATGTTTTAGTATATAAGGCAAACATTAAAGAGCATTGGCATTTATATTCTCAACATTTAGATGAAGGAGGAGCGTTGCCAACGGAGTTTGTTTACGATTCAGTAAATAAAACTAACAACTTTGAGCTTATTGGAAAAGCGTTTGAAAGCGAATCTATAACGCAATTTGATAAGGTGTTCCAAATGGATTTAACCTTTTTTGATGGCGAAGCAACTTTTGCTCAAAAAATCAAATTATTAAATCCAGAGCAAAAAACAATTAAAAGTGAAGTTGCTTACCAAGCATGTGATGATTCTAAATGCATTTATGAGTTTGAAGAAATTGTTTTTAATCTTAACCAAGCAAAGCCTTTAACAGAAACAGTTAACGCTTTAATATCTAGTGAAAATATATTTAATCCAACATCTAAAATATTAGATCCAGTAAGTTGGAAAACTGGAGTTAAAAAATTAAGTGATACACAATATCAATTAACATACACTGCTGTTTTAGATCCAAAATGGCATATTTATTCTCAGGATAACAAAGATCCAATGGGACCAATACCTACTGAGATTACTTTTAAAAATGAAACTAAAGATTTTAAATTAATAGGTGATTTAAAAGAATCTGAAACAGTTGAAAAGTTTGAAAATGCTTTTCAAATGAATGTAAAATATTTTGAAAAACAAGCAGTTTTTACTCAAATAATTGAAGTCTTAAATCCTAAGTTAAACACTATTCAAGCCGAAGCGTATTATCAAGCTTGTGATGACGAGAAATGTTTAGCTCCTGCTTTTGTTGATTTAGATATTAGTTTAGACGGTACAGCATTAAAAGATTCAAATACAACTTTGAATACTACAAATGTAGATAATGGTTCTAAAGGACTATGGAGTATCTTTTTTATAGCGTTCCTATCAGGATTTGCAGCGTTGTTAACACCTTGTGTGTTTCCTATGATACCTATGACAGTTAGTTTTTTTACAAAGCAAAGTAAAAGTAAAGCTTCAGGTATCAAAAATGCAATAATCTATGGATTATGTATAATAGCTATCTATTTACTTTTAGGTACAGCAGTTACAGCTATTTTTGGTGCAGATGCATTAAATGCTTTAGCGACTAATGTTTGGTTTAACCTTATCTTTTTTGGATTGTTAGTTGTATTTGCATTTTCGTTTTTAGGTGCATTTGAGATTATGCTACCAAATTCTTGGGCAAATAAAGTTGACTCGCAAGCTAATAGAGGTGGTTTTATTGGTATCTTTTTTATGGCATTAGCTTTAGCAATCGTTTCATTTTCATGTACAGGACCAATTGTAGGTACATTATTGGTAGAAGCTGCTTCTAAAGGAGGTATTGCACCAATCATAGGTATGCTTGGCTTTTCTTCCGCAATAGCGTTACCATTTGCATTATTTGCAGCCTTTCCAGGATGGTTAAACTCGTTACCAAAATCAGGAGGTTGGTTAAATACAGTCAAAGTTGTTTTAGGGTTTTTAGAGTTAGCTTTAGCGTTTAAATTTTTATCTCAAGCAGACTTAGTATTACAATTGCATTTATTAGAACGTGAAGTTTTTATAGCCATTTGGATAGCTATTTTTGGGACGTTGGCATTATATCTTTTCGGTAAAATACAATTACCACATGATTCGCCTTTACCACACATTTCAGTAGGTAGATTAAGTCTTGGATTGATTGTATTATCGTTTACTATTTATATGATTCCTGGACTTTGGGGAGCACCTCTAAATCTAATTAGTGCTTTTCCTCCACCATTAGATTATAGCGAGTCGCCTTACGGAGTAGGTAACTCAAAAGGAGGAAGTGCAAGTACTTCTCATGAGGATTTACCAGAAGGAGCACATTTATTAGCACCACATGATATATTAGCCTTTAACGATTATGATTTAGGTTTAGCGTATGCTAAAAAAGTGAATAAACCAGTGATGTTAGATTTTACAGGTTGGGCTTGTGTTAATTGCCGAAAAATGGAACAAAACGTTTGGCCAAAAGGTAATATTTTAAATGTTTTAAAAAATGATGTGGTTTTAATCTCGTTATATGTGGATGATAAAAGAGAATTAGAAGCAGACGAAATTGTAGACTCTAAATTAAGACCAGGTAAAAAACTTAAATATATTGGTCAAAAGTGGAGCGAATTTCAAACCATTAAATACAAATCTAATACACAACCCTATTATGTATTGATGGATCACAACGAGGAGAATTTAAATACTCCTGTAGCTTACACACCAGATTCCGATACCTATTATAATTGGTTAAAAGAAGGAATTAATAATTTTTAATTGAATAAAAAAATCCTGCAATCGCAGGATTTTTTTTACTGTTATATAATACAACATGAAAACAATCCAAGGACAAATAGTAGACATACAAAACCAACGCATTTTTAGTGGCGAAATCACTATTAACTCAGGTAAAATACAATCTATTACTGAAAAAGAACACGATGTAAAACATTACATATTACCAGGTTTTGTAGACGCACACATCCATATTGAAAGCTCGATGTTAGTCCCATCAGAGTTTGCTAAAATAGCAGTTAAACATGGGACTATTGCTACGGTTAGTGATCCGCATGAAATAGCAAATGTTTTAGGCGTAAAAGGAGTGGAGTTTATGATTGAAAACGGTAAGAAAACACCGTTTAAATTCAATTTTGGAGCACCAAGTTGTGTGCCAGCAACTACTTTTGAATCGGCTGGAGCAGTTATAGATTCTGACGACATTAAAACGCTTATGGCTAACCCAGATATTAAGTATCTAGCTGAAATGATGAATTATCCTGGTGTGTTGTTTGATGATGAAGAAGTACTTAAAAAAATAGCTTGGGCAAAACACTATAATAAACCCGTAGATGGTCACGCACCTGGTTTAAGAGGTAATGATGTTACTAAATATATCAATGCAGGAATTAGTACAGATCACGAATGTTTTACTTATGATGAAGCATTAGAAAAGCTTCAAAAAGGTATGAAGATTTTAATCCGAGAAGGTAGTGCTGCCAAAAATTTTGAAGCGTTAATTGATTTGTTACCTGAGCATTATCAAAACATGATGTTTTGTAGTGATGACAAACATCCAGATGATTTATTATTAAACCATATAAACGTCCTTTGCGCTAGAGCAGTAGCAAAAGATATTGATGTGTTTAAAGTGTTGCAAGCAGCTTGTGTCAATCCTGTAAAACATTACAATTTAGATGTTGGATTATTACAAAAAGATGATGTTGCAGATTTTATTATTGTTGAAGATTTAAAAGATTTTAATACACTACAAACGTATATAAATGGTGAGTTAGTTTTTGATGACGGAACGTCTTTAGTCAAAGACGTAGCTTTTGAAAATCTTAATAATTTTGATACCGAAATTAAAACGGTTGAAGACTTTAAAGTCGAAAGTACAGCCAAACAAATACGTGTTATTGAAGCTTTAGAAGGTCAATTGGTTACTAACCAGTTAACTGAAGAGGCAACCATCCTAAACGGAAATTTAGTATCTAATACAGAAACGGATGTTTTAAAAATGACAGTAGTTAACCGTTATAAAAATGACGAGCCAGCGTTAGCATTTATTAAAAACTTTGGTTTAAAAGAAGGTGCAATTGCTAGTTCTGTTGGACATGATTCTCATAATATTATTGCAGTTGGTGTAAGTGATGAAGCCGTTTGCAAAGCAGTAAATTTAATAATTGAAAACAAAGGTGGTATTTGTGCAGTTTCGAATACAGATCAAAAAATAGTATCGCTTCCTGTTGCCGGAATTATGAGTGATAAAAATGCTGAAACTATTGGTCACGCTTACGCGGAATTAGACGCGTTTGCAAAAAAAATGGGTACAACATTAAATGCTCCATACATGTCCTTGTCGTTTATGGCATTATTAGTAATTCCTTCACTAAAATTAAGTGATAAAGGCTTGTTTGATGGCGGAAAATTTGAGTTTACTAGTTTAGAAGTCTAAAATATGCCAATCCTAAAATCCACATATAAACCCAAATTCATGTTCAGAAATGGGCATATTTCAACGATCTATTCAGGTGTATTACGTAAAGTAGAAGGCGTGACTCAGAAGCGAGAACGTATTACTTTACCAGATACTGATTTTATAGATTTAGATTGGAGTTATGCTGGTGATAATACTAAACAACTATTAGTGGTTTTGCACGGTTTAGAAGGTAATGCACAACGCCATTATATGTTAGGATCTGCTAAAATAGCTAACCAAAATAATATGGATGCGGTTTGTGTTAATTTTAGAGGGTGTAGTGGAGAGGTAAACAAAACGTTTCAATCTTACCATTCAGGAAAGACGGACGACTTAGCTTCAGTTATAAAACACATTACGACTCAGTTTGATTATGACACCATCTACCTAAATGGATTTAGCTTGGGTGGTAATGTTATTTTAAAATATTTAGGTGAAACATCAGATTTGCCAAAACAAATTAAAGCAGCAGTAACAGTATCTGTTCCTGTATATTTAAAAGGATCTTTGGAACAACTAATGTCGTCTAAGAACTATGTGTACTCCAAGAAGTTTCTAAGAAATTTGAGAAGTAAACTAGTAGAGAAACAACAGTTATTTCCTCAAAAAATAAACAATCAAGATTTGAGTGCTGTCAAAACTCTAAAAGATTTTGATGATGTATATACTTCAAAAGCGCATGGTTTTAAAGATGCATATGATTATTATGAGCAATCTAGTAGTCTGCAGTATTTAAAACACATTTCAATTCCTACTTTACTGATAAATGCACAAAACGATTCTTTTTTATCAAAAGAATGTTACCCGATTCAAGAAGCAGAACAAAATGCTAATTTTTACTTAGAAATGCCTAAATATGGTGGACATGTTGGTTTTTATGATGAGCATAACACTTATTATTCGGAAAAACGAATGCTTCAGTTTATAACTAATTTATAGCCTACAACTCTAGTTTCAGTTTAGTAATAAAATACCTATCTTTAGTTTTTTTAAATCAAAAAATTAATGAAACGTATCCTTCTTTTATTAGCTATAACGCTAGTATTTTCGTCTTGTAAAGACCAATTAAAATTAGACACCACTACCACAAAAAAAGCAAAAGACACTTTTATTGTTGCAGAACATTACAATAAAAAAGAAGTCTCTATTGCTATGCGTGATGGTGTAAAATTACACACCACTATTTATTCACCTAAAGATACTTCTAAACAGTATCCAATTTTAATGCAACGTACACCTTATAGTTGCAGACCTTATGGCGAAAATGAGTTTAAAACCTCAATTGGACCTAATCAATATTTAATGAAAGAAGGTAATATTATAGTCTATCAAGATGTTAGAGGACGTTGGAATAGCGAAGGAGTTTACGATAATATGCGTGCGTTTATCCCAAATAAAACGGACAAACAATTTGACGAAGCTAGTGACACGTATGACACTATAGATTGGTTAGTTAATAACGTTGACAATAATAACGGAAATGTTGGTACTTGGGGAATTTCTTATCCTGGTTTTTACACAACCTATTCAACATTGTCAGGGCATCCTGCTTTAAAAGCAGCGTCGCCTCAGGCTTGTATTAGTGATTTCTTTTTTGATGATTTTTTCCATAATGGAGCTTTTTTGTTAAGTTATTGGAGAGCGACTAGTTTATTTGGGTACATGAAGGATAAACCTACTACTGAGGCTTGGTATAAGTTTCCGGAAATTGGAACAGAAGATCAATACCAATTTTTTTTAGATGCTGGACCGCTTAGTAATTTAAACAAATATTTTGGAGAAGAGAATGTATTTTGGAATCAAATAAAGAGCCATCCTAATTATGATGAATTTTGGCAGAGTAGAGGCATTATTCAGCATTTAAAAGATATTAAACCAGCGACGCTAGTTGTAGGAGGTTTATTTGATGCAGAGGATTTATATGGTCCTTTTAATACGTATAAGTCTATCGAAAAAAATAGCAACAACTATAATGGTGTTGTTTTTGGTCCATGGAGTCATGGTGATTGGGCAAGAAATAAAGAGCGTCAAGTGATTGGTAATATTCATTTTGGTGATAGTATTTCTGATTACTTTCAAAAAAATATCGAAACTAAATTCTTTAACCATTTCTTAAAAGAAGCAGCAGATGGTACAGTGGATTTACCAGAAGCGCATTTTTTTAATACAGGAACTAAACAATGGTCAGATTTTACAACTTGGCCACCATCAAACAGTGTTAAAGAGACTTATTTTTTACAACTAAATCAACGTTTGACACAACAAGCAAATCGTATGATAGCGACTAGTGATTTTATTAGTGACCCTAAAAAACCTGTACCATATACGGAAGATATAAAAGTAGTTTTTACACCACGTAAGTTTATGACAGATGATCAACGTTTTGCATCAAGACGTCCCGATGTTTTAACTTTTGAAACTGAAGTTTTAGAAAATGACATCACTTTAGCTGGAGATATTTTAGCAAAATTACAAGTGTCAACAACAGGAACATCTGCAGACTGGATTGTAAAAGTTATAGATGTTTTTCCTGCAGACACAGAAAACACTGACGATGTACAAGACCATTTAAAACTAAGTAATTACCACATGATGGTTAGAAGCGAAACCATGCGTGGACGTTTTAGAAACAGTATGACTAATCCAGAACCTTTTGTACAAAACCAAAAAACAGCGGTTAACATTAAGCTGCAAGATGTGTTACACACATTTAAAAAAGGCCATAAAATACAAGTGCAAGTACAAAGTACATTTTTTCCTTATATAGATATTAATCCACAAACCTATGTAGATAATATTTTTGAAGCAAAAGCGTCGGATTTTAAAGCACAAACACATAAGGTTTATAATGATTCTGCAATAGAGTTTTCAGTTTTAAAGTAAAATATTGAAACTTTTTCCTACATTTAGTAACTAAACTAATCATTTTATGCTAAGAAAAGTTTTTGGAAGTGCTGTGTTTGGTGTCGAAGCCACAACAATAACCGTTGAAGTAAATATAGATAGTGGTATTGGCTACCATCTTGTAGGTCTTCCGGACAATGCGATTAAAGAAAGTAATTTTAGGATTGCAGCAGCACTACAAAATAATGGTTATAAAATTCCTGGAAAAAAAATAATTATTAATATGTCACCAGCAGACCTTCGTAAAGAAGGTTCTGCTTATGACTTGACTTTGGCAATGGGTATTTTAGCTGCATCTAAACAGATAGCAGCAGATAATTTAGAAGACTTTCTAATCATGGGTGAGTTATCCTTAGATGGAAGCTTACAGCCAATAAAAGGTGCTTTACCAATAGCTATAAAGGCTAGAGAAGAAGGCTATAAAGGTTTTATATTACCCATTCAAAATGTAAAAGAAGCTGCTATTGTTGATGGATTGGAAGTCTATGGAGTAGAAAACATCAAACAAGTCATTAATTATTTTGATAAAGGCGAAGCTTTAGAGCAAACTATAATTGATACAAGAAAAGAGTTTGAAAAAAACTTAGACTTTCCAGAATTTGATTTTAGTGATGTAAAAGGTCAAGAATCTATAAAACGTTGCATGGAAATTGCTGCAGCAGGTGGGCATAATATTATTTTAATTGGTCCTCCAGGAGCAGGAAAAACTATGTTAGCTAAGCGTCTGCCAAGTATTTTGCCACCAATGACTTTGCATGAAGCGTTAGAAACTACTAAAATACACAGTGTTGTTGGACGTGTTAAAGATTCAGGGTTAATGGCTCAAAGACCCTTTAGAAGTCCACATCATACTATTAGCGATGTGGCTTTAGTTGGCGGAGGAGCGTATCCACAACCAGGAGAAATATCTTTATCTCACAATGGTGTTTTATTTTTAGACGAATTACCAGAATTTAAACGAGGCGTTTTAGAGGTGATGCGACAACCTTTGGAAGACAGAGAAGTAACCATTTCTAGAGCTAGATTTACTGTTACATATCCATCCTCTTTTATGTTGGTAGCTAGTATGAATCCAAGTCCAAGTGGTTATTTTAACGATCCTGATGCTCCTGTTACAAGTAGTCCAGCCGAAATGCAACGCTATTTAAGTAAGATTTCTGGACCATTACTAGACAGAATAGACATACATATAGAAGTAACACCTGTACCTTTTGAAAAATTATCTGAAGAACGTAAAGGTGAATCTTCGGTTGATATTAGGAAACGTGTTACTACTGCAAGACAAATACAGACAAAACGTTTTGCTGAATTAGAAAATGTCCATTATAATGCTCAAATGTCTACTAAACAAATTAGGGTGTATTGTAAGCTTGAAGACGCTTCAAAACAATTACTTAAAACAGCAATGGAACGCTTAAATCTTTCCGCTAGAGCGTACGACAGAATATTAAAAGTTTCTAGAACTATAGCAGATTTAGAAGGTAGTGTGGACGTTAAAGGAAATCATATAAGTGAGGCCATCCAATACAGAAGTTTAGATAGAGATGGTTGGCTAGGATAATTGTTTAAAGTTTAATAGATTTTCTGTACTTTCGTGGTCAAGCTATTAATAACTATAAACCAAATTTTAAAATGTCAGAACCAACTGGAAAAATTTCGGCTAGCGAAGCTGAAATATTAAGTGACGCATGGACTAAACTGCGTCAAGAAGCTAATAACAATGCTGCAGAACAAGAAGATAACAGGTCTTCGTGGTATTCTCTTGAAGATATGGAAGCTTTTATTAAAATGATAAAAGACAAAAACTCTAATGTAAATGGTGTTAGATGCTATTTAGGTGTACAAACCGATAAAGCTAATCCTAAAGGCTTAACTACAATATTTATGGTGCCAACAGAAGATGTTAATGGTAAAAACATAGATATTAAAGGTGCAGATGGAATAGATAGAGGACAAGGAGGAATGCCTCCAGGAGCTGGCTATCCAAATTAATTATTATGGAAGAATTTTTAAAGGACAATTACAGTATTTTAACTAAATTCTTCATTTTAGTAGCAGTTGTTTCTGGTCTTGTAACTTACAAGAAACATAAAGGAACACCTGCTACTTTTTTTGTCAAAGTATTAATTTACTTTTTGATTATTGAGATAATTGGTACTTATTCTTCAGTTTATCACAAATTTAGTTTTTTAGAGCCAATCTATAATTCATTATTTAGACAAAATTATTGGTGGTATACGATTACCTTTGATATTATTGGTATAGTATTATTTTCGATGTTGTTTCAAAAAATAATTCATAACAGATTGTTTAGTAGTATATTAAAGTATAGTACGTATGGATTTGTAATTTTTTCTATACTTTATATAGTATTTAATCGTGATTTGTTTTTCTCTCAATTTTTCCCAATAGTTCAAATATTAGGTGCCTTAATAATATTAAGTTGTAGTGTATTTTATTTTATCGAATTACTACTTAATGATAAAATTATAAAGTTTTATAAGTTCTTATATTTTTATGTTGCAATAGCTATTTTTATTTGGTGGATTGTTGTGACACCTTTAACCTTTTATGATGTTTACATGGTAAATAGTGATTGGAATTATATTTTATTAAAGTGGCAAATTTACTTATCTCTAAACTTTATAATGTATATCTCATTTGCTATTGGTTTTATAGTTTCTGAACCAGAAAGTTTAATTAAGTTGGATTAAAAGACGCTTTATTTTAATATAATTAATAATATTTCAGTCAAGATAGTTTCTTTATTAAAAGATAGTTAACTAATTTTTTTTTAGTACTTTTAAAACGCTATTAATCAACTTAAAAAACATATGAAAAACTTAGGAAGCTTAATCTTAGGATTAATTATTGGTGCATTATTAATGTACTTTTACATGAATAATTTAGATGATTCTAACATTAGTAACCCAGTTATTAAGCCAAGAGGTGTAATTACTCCAAATCAAGCAATTGTGTTAGATTCTACCTACAATACTAGGCATACTTTAATTAGCGATAGTATTGTAAAACGACCAGATAATCGCTCTAGTTGGTGGTCTTTAGATGATGTTACTAATTATATAGATTATGCTAAAAATCAATCTGATAGTTTAGGATATAACATGAGCGGATTAAGAATTTATTTAGGAGCTTATCCAACGGTTAAAAACCAGGTAGGATATACTACAATGTTTATGGTGCCAACTGGAGAGCTGCAAATGGTTGAAGGCAGTAAAGGGTTTACAGCTTCTGCTAATAATGATATTGAAGGTGCTAATCCTTTAAATATGGGAACAGCTGGTAATCCTCCAAACTCTAATTATCCTCATTAATCCGTAATAGTGGAAACATTTTTAAGACAAAATTATAGTGTAATAACTCATAGTATAGAGTTGTTGGCTGTGCTTGTTGCAGTGTTTTGTTACAAAAAATACAAGTTTACTTCTGGAAAATACTTTATTTACTTTTTAGTTTATGTATTTATTATTGATTTGGTAGGCGAGTATCCTTCGTTTTATAATACCTTTGAATGGTTAAAAATTGTAGAGCAGTCCGTTTTTAGATATAATTATTGGCTGTTTACTATTTTTTATATTCTTGCAAGCATTTTATTTTTTATGTTTTACTATCATAAAATTTTAAAAAATAAAATACATAAAAAAATAGTGTTAGTCGTTGGCGTATTAAGTTTACTAATTTCTATAATCTATATTGTATGTCATATAGACCAGTTTTTTAAAGGTTTTTTACCTTTAATAAGTGTCTTAGCAGCTTTATCTATTATTACTTATACAACCTGTTATTTTATCGAATTATTACAAAGTGATAAGTTGCTAAATTTTTATAAATTATTAAACTTTTACATAAGCATAGCTTTGTTTTTTTGGTGGTTAATAACCACTCCAGTGCTCTTTTATGGCGTGTATAATTCTGAAGAAGATTGGAACTTTGTAATCTTAAAATGGCAAATATTTTTGTTTTCAAATATATTAATGTATTTGACTTATGCATTTGGATTATTAATATCAAAGCCTCATGAAAAATAATATATGATAGATTTTCTAACCAAGAACTTCAATTTTATTAATTACTTTTTTGAATTTTTTGCTCTTGTAACAGGAGTTGTTTTATTTAAAAAACACAAAAGTACAGCTACAAAAATTTTTATATTTTTTTTAGCTTACATAGTGTTTGTAGAGTTTGTAGGTTTTGTTTTAACTTACCTTAAATCCAATACACTAGTGCACTTTGTAAGACAGTTAGGGGTAACGACAAGACTGTGGTATAATGTTTTTTGGTTATTTGGAAGTATAGTATTTATCTTATATTACTATTACAATTTGTTTAAAATTAAACAATTTAAGACTGTGATTAAATACCTAGGCTTGTTATATGTTTTAATTTTTATTGTACACGTAGTATTTAATTACAACGCCTTTTTTAATTCTCATCACACGTTTTATTTTATTTTAGACGCTTTAATAATATTTTTATGTGTAACTCTATTTTGTTTAGAGTTGCTTAAAAGTGACGATCTTTTAAATCTATCAAAATCATTTGCTGTTTATGCTACTTTTGGGTTATTTTTATGGTGGCTAATAACAACTCCTATTATTTTTTACGAAACTTACAATACTACTGCAGACTGGGATTTTGCAAATTTAAAACGTCGCGTATTTCTATTTGCTAATATATTTATGTATACTTGTTTTGTATTGGGATTAATAGCTTCTAAACCACAAAAAAATAAATGATTAATATTTTAAATCTTATACAAACACAACCAACCTCTTCAGAGTCTGAACGCTATTTACTTATATACATGATTGGAGTACTAATTGTAGTCACTACTTTGGTTGTATTATTTTTTATTGTATTTCAAAAAAGAAAAAACTCACTACTATTAGATAAAATTTTACAACAACGCGCATTTGATTTAGAGCTATCAAATGCCCAAACCGAAATACAAGAACAAACACTAAAAAATATTGGTTGGGAGCTTCATGATAATGTTGGGCAATTATTAGCAGCTGCAAGCATGCAACTTAATATTCTTAAAACTAAATTAAATGTTGACGGAAACGAAAACTTTACTGAAGCCTCAGATTTTGTAAAACAAAGTTTAAAGGAAGTTAGGATGTTATCGCGATCATTAAATAATGAAGTGATACTAAATATTGGTTTTGAACAATCAATTACCAATGAGTTAAACCGACTTAAAAAAATGAAGTTTGCTTCGGCAGAATTACAAGTTAAAGGTGATGTTGTTCCATTTAATGATAAAAAACACGAGATTATTATATTTAGGATTCTACAAGAGTTTTTTTCCAATACAGTTAAATATTCCAACGCAAAAAACCTTACTGTAACATTAAATTATTTAGAAGATAAACTACTTTTAGTCGCAACAGACGATGGTAAAGGTTTTGATACAGATACAGTTGAAAAAGGTTCTGGTTTATTAAACATGAAAAGTCGTGCCGAACTTATTAATACAACCTATAATTTGACTTCAAAACCAGGAGAAGGTGTTAAGTTACAATTAGAATACCCTTTTATAAAACAATCTTAAAAAGCTATTATTATAGCCATTTAAGTGCCTTTTTAACAAAGTTTAATTTTCCATTATAAGGTGCATAGCGTACAGGTATGTCCAACCAATTTGCTTTTTTCACAACCCCTTTTTTATGACTAAAGGTGTCAAAAGTATACTGTCCATGATAAGCACCAAGTCCACTATTACCAACACCTCCAAAAGGTAATCTATGGTTTGCAAAGTGTACAATGGTATCATTTATACAACCACCACCAAACGAGAATTTTTGTATTAATTGTTTCGCTTTCGCGGAATTTGTGCTAAATACATATAAGCTTAAAGGTTTATTATACGATAAAATAATAGTCTCTAATTCCGAATCTTTTTTGTACGAAATCACAGGAAGTATAGGTCCAAAAATTTCATCTTTCATGACTTCGCTGTCAAGTAGAGGCTCATCAATAACAGTAGGAGCAATGTACAAATTAGAAGCATCAGTCTGTCCACCAATAATGCAGTTTTGGTTAACTAACATTTTTGATAAACGCTCAAAGTTTTTAAGATTAATAATACGTGCAAAATCTATAGATTGTTTTGGAGTAGTGGAGTATGCCATTTGTATTTCATGCTGCATGGCTTTATAAAAAGCTGCTTTGTTACTATCATGTATTAAAACATAATCTGGTGCTATACACGTTTGGCCTGCGTTTACAAATTTACCCCAAACTATGCGTTTTGCAGCTAATTTTATATTTGCTGTATCATCTATAATACAAGGATTTTTCCCTCCTAACTCCAAGGTTACAGGAGTTAAGTTTGGAGCAGCAGCTTTAGCAACTATTTTACCAACTGCAACACTACCTGTAAAGAAAATATAATCCCAATGCTGTTCCAGTAATTTAGTAGAGGTGTCTACACCACCTTGTACGACCGTAACATGCTCTGGTTTAAAGACAGTTTTAATAATATCGCTAATTAATGCAGAGGTGTGTGGTGTTAACTCACTAGGTTTTAAAATGGCTGTATTTCCTGCTGCAATTGCACCAACAAGAGGTGCTAAAGCTAATTGGTAGGGATAATTCCAAGGTGCGATTATCAAAACACTTCCGTATGGTTCTGCATACAAGTAATCAGAAGACGGAAAGTTTAATAATACAGGAAATACGCGCTTTGGTTTTGCCCATTTATTTAATTTTTTTATAGTAAGTTTTAAATCCTGAATAACAATAGCGGTTTCAGTTAAAACACTTTCAAATTCTGGTTTTTTAAAATCGTTATATAAGGCATCTATAATATCTTGCTCTCTAGATTCTAATTGATTTAATAGTGATTTTAAAAGTGTTTTTCTATAAGAAACACTTAATGTTTTACCTGTTTTAAAATACGTCTTTTGATTGTTTAATAATTCCGGAATCATCGTTGTGTTTTAAAATTAAAGATAAACTATTTTATTGGTTTGCTGCTCATGCGTTAGTGGTAGTAATGGCATCCTTTTTTTGCTGCCATATATGGCAAAAAAAGATATAATGGATGACACGACCCTTGTGGTAACGCTCAATACCTACAAACAAGCATCCCAAATAGGATCTTTGGGTAAAGGTGCTGTAATGTTTAATTCGTCTTTAGAGACTGGATGTGTAAATTGTATGTTTCTTGCATGTAAGCTTATGCTTGCGTCTTTGTTGCTACGATCAAATCCGTATTTTAAATCACCTTTTATTGGTGATCCAATGCTTGATAGTTGCGAGCGTATTTGGTGATGACGTCCTGTTTCTAGATTAACCTCTAGTAAGTAATAGTTGTCCAGCTTTTTAATTATTTTGTAATGCAAAATGGCTTTTTTACTATCTGGGACTTCCTTTATGTAAGCTGTTGACTTGTTGTTTTTTGGATTCTTTTTTAACCAATGTATTAATGTGTCAGCTTCCTTTTCGGGTTTGTTTTTTACTAAAGCCCAATAGGTTTTAGAAATATCCTTGGATACAAACAGCTTATTTAATCTTGGTAAGGCTTTACTTGTTTTTGAAAATATAACTAAGCCTGTGGTTGGTCTATCCAATCTGTGGACAGTTCCTAAATATACATTTCCTGGCTTATTGTATTTTTCTGCTATGTAATTTTTAATGACATCGCTTAGGGGTTTGTCTCCTGTTTTATCTCCTTGTACAAGGTCTCCAGCACGCTTATTAACTACAATAATGTGGTTGTCTTCATAAATAACTTGAAGGTTGTCTTTATTAGATAAAACTTTTGACATTTAATAATATTGATAATTAGTCTAATAAAACGATTTGGGTTACTAAACCGTTTTTAATATTGCTCGTTATCGTTAGGGAAGTCGCCACTTTTAACATCTTCGCCATATTGGGCAATCGCTTTACTCATGTCTTCAAATAAATTCATGTAGCGACGTAAAAAACGAGGGTTAAACTCGTGAGTCATACCAATCATATCATGTAACACTAATACTTGACCATCAACACCATTTCCAGCTCCAATACCTATTACAGGTATTGATACGCTTTGTGCAACCTCTTGTGCTAATTTTGCAGGTATTTTTTCTAGTACAATAGCAAAACATCCAATGCGCTCTAGCATAAGTGCATCTTCCTTTAGTTGATCTGCTTCTTGTTCTTCTTTAGCTCTTACAGTGTAAGTTCCAAATTTATAGATGGATTGAGGTGTTAAACCTAAATGTCCCATAACTGGTATTCCAGCATTAAGGATGCGTTTAATGGACTCTTTAATTTCTTTACCACCTTCTAGTTTTACAGCGTGTCCACCAGACTCTTTCATGATTCTAATAGCACTTCTTAAAGCTTCTTTTGGATCACTTTGGTAACTACCAAAAGGTAAATCTACAACAACCAAAGACCTGTCAATAGCACGTACAACAGAGGATGCATGATAAATCATTTGGTCTAAGGTAATAGGCAATGTTGTTTCATGTCCAGCCATTACATTACTGGCAGAATCACCAACTAAAATAACGTCTGTACCTGCACCATCTACTATTTTAGCCATAGTATAGTCGTAGGCAGTTAGCATGGAGATTTTTTCTCCATTTTTTTTCATTTCTACTAATGATTTAACGGTAACGCGTTTATATTCTTTTTTTGCTACAGACATGTTTTGTTATTTATTATAGAATGTAAATGTACTAAATTAAAGGCTTATTCTAAATTTTAATTTATTTTGAAAGACTTATATTTAGCTAATAATTTTAATATTTTTTTATGAAACTATTTAGTCTAATACTATTTATAATGTTTAGTGGTATTTGTGTATCTCAAAATGATGAACAAGAAAAAGCAATTGAAACCATTACAACTTTTTTTGAAGGGTTTCATAATCAGGATTCTGTGTTAATTAAAAGCGCTGTGTATAAAGCTGTTGTTATGCAATCAATAAGTGAAAATACTAATGGTAATTTGGAATTAACGACCACTAATTTTTCTGATTTTATAAAACAGATTGTTGTTATTCCAAAAGACCATACGTTTTCTGAAAAATTGTTAAGCTATAGTGTGCAAATTGATGGTAATATGGCAAACGTTTGGACGCCTTATCAGTTTTGGTATAATGACAAACTTAGTCATTGTGGCGTAAACTCGTTTCAATTACTAAAAGTTAATCAAGATTGGAAAATCTTTTATCTAGTTGATACTAGATCAAAATGCCAAGAATAAACGGTTAACAATCAGCCATATTAACGCGTACAGCCAATCCACCTTCGCTAGTTTCTTTATATTTAGTGTTCATATCTTTGGCAGTTTCCCACATGGTGTCAACCACTTTATCTAAGGGTACTTTTACGTTTTTAGGATCGGTATCTAAGGCTAATTCGGCTGCATTAATGGCTTTAATTGCTCCCATACTATTACGTTCTATACAAGGGATTTGTACTAATCCTCCAATAGGGTCGCAGGTTAGCCCAAGATGATGTTCCATTGCAATCTCTGCTGCAATCATGACCTGTTCTGGACTACCACCAAGCAATTCGCATAAGGCTGCTGCAGCCATAGCAGAGGACACACCAATTTCGGCTTGACATCCACCCATTGCAGCACTAATAGTGGCTCCTTTTTTAAAGATGCTACCAATCTCGCTAGCTACTAACAAGAATTTTTTAATGTCTTCAAAATCTGCATCATGGTTTTCTATAACCATATAATACATAAGTACTGCTGGTATAACACCAGCACTTCCATTTGTAGGTGCAGTAACCACACGACCAAGTGAAGCATTTACTTCATTTACAGCCAAAGCAAAACAGCTTACCCATTTTAATATTTGTCTAAATTTAACTTCACTGTTTCTAATGCTTTTTAACCATTCTTGAGGTGTAGTATAAGGCATTTCAATGTTTAAACGCTTGTGTGTGTCAAAAGCACGACGTCTTACATTTAATCCTCCAGGTAAGTTACCTTCAGTATGACAACCAATAAACATACAGTCAAGCATGGTATCCCAAATACGATGTAACTCGAAGTCAATCTCTTCATCGGTTCTAAGAGAGCGTTCGTTTTCTAAAACTATTTCAGAAATACTTTTATTTTCGTTTGTACAAAACGCTAACAACTCGGTTGCTTTGTCAACAGGATACGGAAATTCTTTTTTTAATTCTTTATTTTCGGCATCGACCGTACGTTCTTCTTTTATAACAAAACCACCACCAATAGAGTAGAAGGTGGATGTGTGGATTTCGGTTTCCGCAAAAGCGGTAAACTTAATGCCATTAGCGTGAAACGGTAAAAAAGCTCTATTAAAAATAATGTCTGATTTGGGAGTAAACGGAATAATACGCTCGTTATTTAAAACTAATTTTGAGGTATTATTAATGGATGCAATGATGATGTCAATAGTATCCGTTGGTATACGTTCTGGATCTGCACCACTTAAACCTAACATAACTGCTAAATCTGTAGCATGACCTTTACCAGTTAAAGATAAAGAACCGTATAGGTCGATGGTTACCTTTTGTACACTGTCAAAAAGGTTAGCTTCTTTTAGTTCATAAATCCAACGTTCTGCAGCACGCCAAGGTCCTAAAGTATGAGAACTAGAAGGTCCTACACCAATCTTTAGCATGTCAAAAACCGAAATACACTCCATATCACTAAATCGTTTTAGTATTGAGCGACAAATATAGTTTTTTGTTACAGATATAATAATTAAAACCATTTCAATTTTGATAGATTTCTGCCATCATGTCAGTCAGTATGTTATGGCATAATCATTGACTTATTGTCATCGTAACAATTACAATACAAAATTTAAAATTATATAAAATTATGAGTAAGATTATTGGAATCGATTTAGGAACAACAAACTCTTGCGTTTCTGTAATGGAAGGTAATGAAGCTGTTGTCATCCCAAACGCAGAAGGTAAACGTACGACACCTTCAGTTATCGCTTTTGTTGAAGGAGGCGAAATTAAAGTTGGTGATCCAGCAAAAAGACAAGCAGTAACTAACCCAACAAAAACAGTTTATTCTATTAAACGTTTTATGGGTAACAAATATTCTGAATCTAAAAACGAAGCAGAACGTGTACCATACAAAGTAGTTAAAGGAGATAATGACACACCACGTGTTGATATTGATGGTCGTTTATACACACCTCAAGAATTATCTGCAATGATTCTTCAAAAAATGAAGAAAACTGCTGAAGATTATTTAGGTCAAGATGTAACGGAAGCAGTAATTACTGTACCAGCTTACTTTAATGACTCGCAAAGACAAGCAACTAAAGAAGCTGGTGAAATTGCAGGATTAAAAGTACGTCGTATCATTAACGAGCCAACAGCAGCAGCTTTAGCTTACGGAATGGACAAAAAAGGGACTGACCAAAAAATAGTAGTATTTGATTTTGGTGGAGGAACACATGATGTATCTATCCTAGAATTAGGAGATGGTGTATTTGAAGTATTATCTACAGATGGAGACACACACTTAGGTGGTGATGACGTTGATCAAAAAATTATAGATTGGTTAGCAGACGAGTTTAACAACGAAGAAGGAATGGACTTACGTAAAGATCCAATGTCTTTACAACGTGTTAAAGAAGCTGCAGAAAAAGCGAAGATTGAATTATCATCTTCTGAACAAACAGAAATCAATTTACCATACATTACAGCTACTGCAAGTGGACCAAAACACTTAGTACGTACTTTAACACGTAGTAAATTTGAGCAATTAATAGACGATTTAGTAAAACGTACTATTGAGCCTTGTCAATCTGCATTAAAAGCAGCAGGTTTAACAAAATCTGATATTGACCAAGTTATTTTAGTAGGTGGATCTACACGTATTCCAGCTGTACAAAAAGCAGTAGAAGCATTTTTTGGAAAAGCACCAAGTAAAGGTGTTAACCCAGACGAGGTTGTATCTTTAGGAGCAGGTATCCAAGGAGGAGTTTTAACTGGAGATGTTAAGGATGTATTACTTTTAGACGTAACTCCTTTATCATTAGGAATTGAGACTATGGGTAACGTATTTACTAAGTTAATCGAAGCAAATACAACAATCCCAACTAAAAAATCTCAGGTTTTCTCTACAGCAGCAGACAACCAACCATCAGTAGAGATTCACGTATTACAAGGTGAACGTGCTATGGCAGCAGATAACAAAACTATTGGTCGTTTCCATTTAGATGGTCTTCCACCAGCACAAAGAGGTGTACCGCAAATTGAGGTAGCTTTTGATATTGATGCAAACGGAATTATTAAAGTTTCTGCTACAGATAAAGCAACTAACAAGTCACAAGATATCCGTATCGAAGCGTCTTCTGGTTTGACTGAAGAAGAAATTAAGAAAATGAAAGCTGACGCTGAAGCTAATGCTGAAGCAGATGCAAAAGCAGCAGAAAATGCTAAAAAATTAAACGAAGCAGATTCTATGATTTTCCAAACAGAAAATCAATTAAAAGAATTTGGTGATAAATTATCTGATGATAAAAAAGCACCAATCGAAGCAGCTTTAGCAGAATTAAAAACAGCTTACGAAAGCAAAGATATAGCAGTTATCGAGCCAGCGTTAGAAAAAATTAACGAAGCTTGGAAAGTAGCTAGTGAAGAAATGTACAAAGCTCAAGCAGATGCTCAAGGTGGACAACCTGGACCAGATGCTAATGCAGGAGCAGATTCAACAGAAGGAAACGATGTTGAAGATGTAGATTTTGAAGAAGTAAAATAATTATAGATCTGATTAAGTATCAGAATCACATAATATTTAAAACGCAACCATTATTTTGGTTGCGTTTTTTTTGTTTAAAACCAATCTACTTCAGGTTTTACAAATAGGGTTAAATACAAAATATAAAACAATAATTCATTTTAAAATAAACTATGCATGCATAATAAATTTATTGTTATATTTGTTAAAATAACATTATAATCATGCAAACTAAATTAACTCAGCTTTTAAATATAAAATACCCAATAATTCAAGCGCCAATGTTTTTGGTCTCTAATGTGGCTATGGTCACAGAAGCTATGAAAGCTGGTATTGCAGGATGTATTCCTGCACTTAATTATCGTACTTTAGATCAATTAAGAGAAGCAATACATGAGTTAAAAGCAAATAAAGTAGAAGGAGGATCCTTTGGATTTAACCTGATAGTGAATAAATCTAATATTAAGTATAAAGAACAACTTAGAGTATTATGTGAAGAAGGTTGCGATTTTATAATTACATCTTTAGGAAGTCCAGAAGAAACCATAAATCAAGCACACAAAGCAGGAATTAAAGTGTTTTGTGATGTTACAGACTTACGATTTGCTAAAAAAGTAGAACAATTAGGTGCAGATGCTGCAATTGCAGTTAATAATGAAGCAGGAGGACACAGAGGTAATTTATCGCCACAAGAATTAACTAATCAACTAAGTAAAGCTTTAACTATACCAGTAATTTCTGCTGGAGGAGTTGGATGCAAAGCAGATATTGACAAAATGTTAAGCTATGGAGCAGAAGGCGTATCTGTAGGAAGTCCATTTATAGCATCTGTTGAAGCTGGTGTTACTGATGAGTATAAGCAAGCATGTGTGGATTATGGCGAAAAGGATATTATCATGACAGAGCGTATCTCTGGTACACCATGTACAGTAATTAACACACCTTATGTACAAAAAATTGGTACTAAACAAACTTGGCTAGAACGCATTTTAAACAAAAATAAAAAATTGAAAAAATGGGTTAAAATGATTCGTTTTTCAATAGGTATGAAAGCAACTGAAAATGCAGCCAAAAAAGCAACTTACAAAACCGTTTGGGTAGCTGGTCCAAGTATTGAGCACACAAAAGCTATTTTGCCTATTAAGGATATTGTTGCTAATTTAATAGCTTAAATTAAATAATGATAATTGAGCCTAAAACTATAAGAAAGTTTTTGCAGGTCACTCTAGCAACTATTATTTTATTAGGTGCAGCTCTTTTTATTTCAATTATATACGAATCTAGACAAGACATTTCTGACGATTCTAGATTTTCAAAGCTTTTAAATACACCAATCCAAGTTGAAAGTATTAGCACAATACGATGGAATAAAAATAATATTCGCTTTAAACAGTATACTCTAAATCAAAATGAAGATTCAAACCTTGAATTAGAAGAGGTAAAGTCCGTCAAAAAATATCAAATAGGTGATACAATATATTTTTTTGCAGCAAAATCTTATAAGAGTCTGCATGTCGGAGAAAACTTTTATTTAATAGGTAAAGACACTTTAAATAATGGCGAAATTATAGAGTTTGAATATTTTACAGCTTCAGACTATTCCCCAGAAATTTGGGAAACGGAACAGGAATTTTTAAAAAGGGTTGCTAATTGATTTTAACTAAAAATCATTTTAAAATGCTACAAACTTATAATTTAACTTAATTTTTATAATTCTAGTTTCAAAAATTTAAAGACTTGTTTTACCTTTAGTTTTTTACTTATTAACTTAAAGAAGGACTAAATTGATAAAAAAAGTTATTTACTTTATAATTGTGATGCTTATAATTTTTATAGGTCTTTTGTATTGGTCTACGTCATCTACAAACCAAACATTTAAAACCTCTCAGTTAGTTAATATTGATAATGTTAATACTATAGATTTTCATAATTTAGATTCTGTATTAGTAGCTGCAAGCGCTTTATATAAAGCAGATGAGATTAAAAAACTTTTTCAAGGAGAGCAATATCGCGCTGCTTGGTCAACACCATTTAAAGCTCCTGTATTATTTTTAGACACTTTATTTGGTGGTGTTACAATTACTAAAGAAGGTGGTGGTAAACAAACCCACTCTTTAAAACTAGAAACTAAAAATGGTATAGAATTAACGCTTAGAGGTGTTAATAAAGATCCAAAACAACTTATTCCAGATTTAGCAAAAACACTAGGTTTAGAAAATATTATAGTAGATGGTATTTCGGCACAACATCCATATAGTGCTATATTGGCTGCTGAGCTAGCTAATAAAGTAGCTATAATTAACACCAAACCTAAAGTTGTATTTCTTCCAAAGCAAAGACTATTGGGAGAGTATAATAACAAATATGGGAATAGATTATTTTTATTAGAGTACGAAACAGAAAGTAAAACCAATTGGACAGACTTAAACAACGTGTCTAAAATCGTTGACACCAAAAAACTACAAGAATTAAAATTAAGTAACACCAATATTGTATTTATTGATAAGCCTGCACTTATCAGAGCAAGATTATTTGATTTATTAATTGGCGATTGGGATAGGCATACTAAACAATGGGGTTGGGCTTTACAGCAAACAGATCAAACTTACACAGCTATTCCAATTGCAGGAGATAGGGACAATGCTTTTATTAATTTAGAGGGAATTATACCTTCTATTTTGTCTAATGAAAACTTAGTTAAAGAGTTGCGTCCATTTGATAACGAAATAGATTTTATGCCAGGATTGGTTTATCCATTTGATCAATATTTTTTATTAAATACAGAAGAAAACTTATTTATACAAGAAGCAAAGCAACTGCAATTACTTCTTAATGATGAAGCTTTGCTGCAAGCTTTAAAAGTTTGGCCAACTCAATTTTCTAACATTGATGGCGAGGAGATAATTAGTAAAATAAAATCAAGACGAGATAGTTTAGTGTCCTATGCTAAATTATTTAAAACTACCATAGATAATAAAGGTTTGGTAACACAGCGTCTTAAAGGCTCTGAAGATTTAAGACTTCCAGAACAACTTCAAGCTTGTTTTGAGTGTTATACTACAGATTAAAATCTTTTAAAAGTATTAGATTTAATCGTAGGCCATTCGCTTTTTAAAATACCGTAACAACATGTGCTTCGTCTAAAACCATCAGACATTACAGTATCTTGACGTAAAATGCCTTCAAGTGTTGCACCTAATTTTTCAACCGCTTTTCTGGATTTTTTATTACGCTCATCAATTCTAAATTCTACTTTTTCAAATTTCAAAGTTTCAAAAGCGTATTGTAACATTAAAAACTTCATATGACTATTTAAGCCTGTACCCTGAAAATCATGTCCTATCCAAGTCCATCCAATATGTAAGACTTTGTTTTTATGGTTAATTAAACCAAAACGAGTACTGCCAGCAAAGGCTTGAAGTTGTTTATCATAAACAATAAAAGGTAATGTTGTATTATTATAAAAACCATCTACAGCAGTTTGAACATAATCTCTTAAAGTCTCAGGAGTAGAAATGGTATTAGGCGAATAATAAATTAAATCAGTTTCTTTAGCAATAGTAATTAATTGTTTATAATTACTTAAGTCTAAAGGTATTAGTTTTACACGATTGTTTTCAAGAGTTGGAGCTGTCATTTTAGCGCTATGTTTTGTATTTTTACATTAAAATTAAAGATACATGAAGTATTCTAAAGCACAAGTGTTAGCAATAGCAAATAAATCAAGCAAAAACACTTTAATGGAAACCTTAGAGATAGAAGTTGTGGATTATGGCGAGGATTTTTTAGTGTCCAGAATGCCAGTGACACCACGTGTACATCAACCAGATGGTGTGTTGCATGGTGGCGCAACAGCAGCTTTAGCAGAAAGCGTTGGTAGTTTTGCTTCGCATATATTTTTAGATTCAGAAAATTTAATGATTAGAGGATTAGAGATTACAGCTAATCATTTAAAAAGTATTAGCTCAGGCTATGTTTACGCTAAGGCTACCTTTTTACATAAAGGACGTACGACGCAATTATTAGATATTAGAGTAACGGATGAGGATGATAATCTTATTTCGTTATGCAAATTGTCAACCATTTCTTTACCTAAAAAGAAGTAAGTTATGACGTCTTCAGATTTTTTTGAACAGCTTACTCAACAGTTCACAAATCAGCTTCCTTTTGTAGCGTATAAAAAGCCCAATCAATTAGCGGTAAAAGCAATGCTTCAGGATAGCAATCAGCTTCATTTTACGACAAATTTTGAGGCTAGCGGTTTTGTGTTTTCACCTTTTAAAAATGAAGATAATACGGTATTATTTCCTTTAGATAAAAGCAAAGTAATAGATTGTTTGTTTGATAGTAAACCTGATCAAGCTAAAAGCCAATTAAGTAGCACGATAAATGTTTCAGCGAAAGCGAAACATATGCAAATAGTAGAGAAAGCTATTTCCAAAATTGAAAATGGTCGATTTAAAAAAGTAGTAATATCTCGAGTTGAAACCGAAACTTTTCCTGAAGACAATACGCTTTTACTATTTAAAAAACTGTTAGCGACTTATAAAACAGCAATGGTGTATTGTTGGTATCATCCAAAAGTAGGGTTGTGGCTAGGAGCAACGCCTGAAACGTTGTTAAAAGTAGAAGGCAACCGCTTTTTAACCATGTCTCTTGCGGGTACGCAACAATATAAAAATACAGTTGATGTCCAGTGGCAGTCCAAGGAACAAGAAGAACAGCAATTAGTTACAGATTTTATAGTAGGTAGTTTAGAGTCGTCAGTCAGTAGTATTAATTTGGGCACTACAGAGACTATCAAAGCAGGAAATTTATTGCATTTGCAAACTAAGATTTCTGGATTATTAAAGCCTGAAAATGGATTACAGTCTGTTATTGATAAATTACATCCAACACCTGCAGTTTGCGGTTTACCTAAAGAAAACGCTAAGCAGTTTATATTAAAAAACGAAGGCTATAATCGTGAATATTATACCGGTTTTTTAGGCGAAATAAATATTAAACAAGCCAAAACAAGAAATACCAATCGCAGAAACGTAGAGAATAACGCTTACGGATCCGTAAAAACAATATCGCATTTGTTTGTTAACTTAAGATGTCTGCAAATTAAGGACAACCAAGCATTAATCTATGTTGGAGGCGGAATTACAAAAGATTCTATACCTGAAAACGAATGGGAAGAAACCGTTGCAAAATCTAAGACTGTTAAAAACCTCTTATAATGGTTTTATTTAGGAATTGTGTTTCGTATTTTTGTATAACACATGAAACACCCAAAAATACCTTTAGCGCAAACGGTAATTCAGCTTTGTAAAGCCAAGAATATCCAACACATTGTACTGTCTCCAGGAAGCAGAAATGCGCCATTAACCATTGGATTTACTCACGATCCTTTTTTTAAATGTTATAGTATTGTGGACGAGCGTTGCGCAGCTTTTTTCGCATTAGGTATCGCACAACAAATAAAGCATCCCGTAGCAGTGGTTTGTACTTCTGGTAGTGCGTTGTTAAATTATTATCCAGCAGTGTCAGAAGCGTATTATAGCCATGTTCCGTTAGTGGTTTTAAGTGCAGATAGACCTAAGTACTTGGTAGGAATAGGAGATGGACAGACTATAAATCAAGAAAACGTTTTTAAAAATCACATACAATATTCGGCTAATTTAAAGCAAGATTTAAATCCTGAAAATCAAAACGCTTTCGCGGAAGACTTGCCAATAATGAAAAGTATTGAGAATAAAGTCGAACGCTTTTTAGGGCTGCAACAAAGTGTCCAACAATACAACGAAACCGAAATTAATAAAGCCTTTAATATAGCAATAACAACTCAAGGTCCTGTGCATGTTAATATTCCGTTTGATGAGCCTTTATATCAAATGGTGGATGCGCTAACGGTAACTCCAGAAGTTGTACCAATACCTGAAAAAAATATAGGTAGTGAAGATTATAACGCTTTCGCTGAAATTTGGAATAACTCCAAAAAGAAGTTAGTATTAGTAGGTGTATTGGCTCCAAACAGCATAGAACAGCACTTTATTGACGTTTTAGCAGAAGACGAAAGTGTATTGATATTAACCGAAAGTACGTCCAACTTACATCACGATAATATTTGTCCAAGCATTGATAAATTAATTGGAGCACTGTCTGAAGAAGAATTAAAAAACTTGCAACCTGAAATACTATTAACCTTTGGAGGTTTAATAGTATCAAAAAAAATAAAGAAATTTTTAAGAACACATAAGCCAGCACAACATTGGCATGTAGCAGAAAATGGTGCAAATGACACCTTTTTTGTGCTAAACAAGGTGTTTAAGCAATCAATAAACTCGTTTTTCCAAGCTTTTATACCATTAACTAAAGCTTTAAAAAGTGATTATAACCCATTTTGGAAAAACCAAATGGCTATTAGACGCGAAAAGCATTTGCAATACATGGGCTTAATACCATTTTCAGATTTTAAAGTCTTTGATGTGTTACTAAAAAGTATACCAAATTATACGCAATTACAAGTAGGTAATAGTTCTGCTATTAGATATACACAGCTTTTTGATATTAATCCAACGTTGGACGTTTTTTGTAATCGAGGCACTAGCGGAATTGATGGAAGTACAAGTACCGCAATTGGAGCATCCATAACAAGAGATAATCCAACCGTCTTTATTACTGGAGATTTAAGCTTTTTTTACGATAGTAATGCGTTGTGGAATAATTACATACCTAATAACTTTAGGATTATAGTTATTAATAACGAAGGAGGAGGGATTTTTAGAATCCTACCAGGACATAAAAATACAGATAACTTTGATTATTTTTTCGAAACCAAACATCATTTAACTGCTAAGCAATTATGTGGCATGTATGGTTTTGAGTATGCTACAGCATCTTCAGAAAATGAACTTTCAGTAGCTTTGTCTGATTTTTATAACACTTCAAAAACACCTAAATTATTAGAGGTGTTTACACCTTCAAGGACAAATGATGACATTTTATTAGATTATTTTAAGTTTGTAAAATAATTTCGTCGAAAAAAATGGACGTTTATCGTAATTGTAATAATATTTTTTTTCGCTTAAAAAGAGATATAAAAAAATTGTACCTTTAAGAAGCTAAAAATATTAATCTAAATTTAAAATTATGAGTAAACGTGATGAATTAATCGCAAAGTATGCAACAGACTTAAAAGACAAATGTGGTGTAACAGCAGATATGGATTTTTTAACTAAGGTAACTATAGGTTGTGGTCCATCAATTTATAATAAAGATTCAGCTACTGTATCTGGTTCTGATGCATCAGAGTTAGCGACTGTAAAAAACAATTTTTTAATTAAAAAATTAGGATTAGCAGATAGCGAAGATTTAGATAAGGCAATTGATTCTGTAATGGAAACTTACGGAAGATCAAATAAAAATAAGTACAGAGCAGTGGTTTACTATTTATTAGCTAAACATTTCAAAAAAGAGTCTGTTTACAAATAGAATTAAAAAAAATACATAAAAAAAGCGTTACAGTTCTGTAACGTTTTTTTTATATGCTTACATTTGCAAAATGATACAAATAGGACAATTCAATACACTTGAAATTTTAAGAGACACAGAACCTGGATTATTTTTAGGTGATGCAGACAATAACGAAGTATTATTACCTAATAGATATGTTCCAGAACATTTTGAAATTGGTGATAAAATCGAGGTATTTGTATATTTAGATAACGAAGAACGAATTATCGCAACAACTACAGAACCATACATTTTAGATGGCGAGTTTGCTATGTTACGTTGTAATGAAGTTACTAAATTTGGTGCTTTTTTAGATTTTGGATTGGTAAAAGAGTTGTTTTGTCCATTTAAAGAACAAGCTTTCCCAATGAAAAAAGGAGGTTGGTATTTAGTGCGATGCTATCTTGATGAGGTTACTGAGCGTTTGGTTGCTTCAAGTAAAACCAATCGTTTTTTAGATAATAAAGAGTTAACTGTATCTCAGTTTGATCAAGTAGATATTATTGTTTCTCATCCAAGTGATTTAGGGATGAATGTAATTGTTAATAATAAACATACAGGATTAATTTATAAAGACAATATCTTTCAAGACATTAGTGTTGGAGATAAATTAAAAGGTATTGTTAAAAAAATAAGACCAGGTAATAAACTAGATATTAGTTTAGGAGAGATAGGTTATAGAAATATAGAGCCTAACGCAGAGAAGATTATGCAAGAGCTAACAGATAATAATGGCTTTTTAGCACTTACTGATAAATCTAGTCCAGAAAACATTAAGGATACTTTACAAATGAGTAAAAAAACCTTTAAAAAAGCACTAGGGACTTTGTATAAACAAAAATTAGTGGACTTAAAAGACGATGGGATTTACCTTAAGAAGCACGATTAGTCTTATTTACTAAGTCATTTTTAATTCTAGCCCACTCAATAGCTTCATATAAGTCCTCAAAACGTTCGACTTCCGCTTTAGAGAATACTTTTTCCATTAGTGCGTTAAACCAACTTTTTTCACTCTTTGTGACAACAGCATAGCCATTTAGCGTGTTGTTATTTCTATAAAATTTAAGCCAATCAGATGGTTTAACAGAATAGTTATTTATACGGTTAGAAATATAACAGACACTTATGTTTGGACCATAAAAATCATGAACAGTTTCAATAACTTTTTCAGCTTCTTTCCAAGTATAGGTAATACCTTCGTTAATTTCTGAAATCACAATACCATCAAGAAAATAAAAATTACCTTGTTCTGTGATGTGAACATCCAAGATAAATTCTGCTAATGTGGAATCAATAATTGTCATATAAATATTAATTGGTATACAAAATTAAATCACAAGCTATTAGTTAGCAACTTGTTATAGTCCTAATGTTTAAAATTTCGACAAAAATTTGTATAAATAGGTCAAACGACAAAAAAAAGCCACCTAAAAGAGGTTAGGGCTCTAAAAGGTAGCTGTTAAGCATCTATAAAATAGTGCCTTAGGGTATATTAAATTTCACGCTATCATCAGACGAATTTAATATATTATCATTTATAGTATTATAAGCTTTTGTTATGTTATCAAAGGCTAATACTGGTATTTTGCTAAATTGTTTTTCTAAGCTAATATTTATGTTACTAAAACCAGAGCTTCCTACAATGCCATAAAATTTTAAATTAGGTAAGTTTTTATTGTATTTTGGTAAATCTAAAACCTCAATAGAGTATTTGTTTAATCTATTTGAGATAATCCCAAAAGGTTTTTTTAAAACTTCGTAATAATTATAAATACATTTAAAAGCTATTTTTGTGCTATTAAAGCTTACATGTTCACCTTCATTAACTTGTGCAATAATCATATTTTCGAAGAAAAATAAATCACCCATAGGAAACTTGTGTACTTCTTTTATCTGATTATAAATTTCAGAATTTATTACATTCATTATAGAGGGATTATTAATTCTATATCAAAGATAATAAGTGGTCCTAAAATCTGAAACCAAATATAGTGTTTTATTTCTTAAATAGATAAAAAGCAAATAAATCGGTTAAAATGTAATTATTTGAATTGCTTTTATGTTGTTTATAGTCTGTTAATCAAGTGGTTGTGGTTTTTGTGTGTATTTTTATAATGTTCAAATTGTTACAGATAATTATAATCATTCGGTGTCTTAAATTTAATTTTAATTCTCTTAAAAATTTAAATTTGCGTATTTTTATGACCTCAAAAATTAATGATATCTTATGGAGCAAATTAAATGGATAAAGGCAAAAGATTACGAGGATATAACCTATAGTAAATGCAATGGAGTTGCTAGAATAGCTTTTAACAGACCAGATGTACGAAACGCTTTTAGACCAAAAACGACAAAAGAATTATATGATGCTTTTTATGATGCAGGTGAAGATACATCAATAGGTGTAGTGTTATTATCTGCAGAAGGTCCATCGTCTAAAGATGGTATTTATAGTTTTTGCTCTGGAGGAGATCAAAAAGCAAGAGGTCATCAAGGTTACGTTGGCGAAGATGGTTACCACAGACTAAATATATTGGAAGTTCAACGTCTAATTAGGTTTATGCCAAAAGCTGTTATTGCAGTTGTGCCAGGTTGGGCTGTTGGTGGTGGACATAGTTTACATGTGGTTTGCGATTTAACTTTAGCTAGTAAAGAACACGCTATTTTTAAACAAACAGATGCAGATGTTACAAGTTTTGATGGTGGTTACGGATCTGCTTATTTAGCCAAAATGGTTGGACAGAAAAAAGCTAGAGAAATCTTCTTTTTAGGAAGAAATTATTCTGCACAAGAAGCTTTTGATATGGGAATGGTTAATGCTGTAATTCCTCATGATGAGCTAGAAAATACTGCTTACCAATGGGCTCAGGAAATTTTAGAAAAATCGCCAACCTCTATCAAAATGTTAAAATTTGCAATGAATTTAACAGACGATGGTATGGTAGGACAACAAGTATTTGCTGGAGAAGCAACACGATTAGCTTACATGACAGATGAAGCTAAGGAAGGTCGAGATGCGTTTTTAGAAAAACGTAAACCTAACTTTCCAAAACAATGGATTCCATAATATATGAAAGACTTAAAAAAGTGGTTGTCGGCAATGCGCTTACGTACATTGCCACTATCAATCTCTGGGATTATTGTAGCAGCTTGTTTAGCAAAATATAATGGTGTATTTGATTATATAATTTTTGTATTTGCTATTCTAACGACCTTGAGTTATCAAATTTTATCAAACTTGGCTAACGATTATGGTGATGGTGTAAAAGGTACAGATAACGATCAAAGAATTGGACCTGCTAGAGCGTTACAGTCTGGAGCTATTACTAAAGAAGAAATGTTTAATGCTATTAAAATAAATGTTTTAATTAGTATTGCCTTAACGGTTTCGTTAATATTTTTTTCGTTTAAAACAGAACATCTTTTGCTAGCTTTTACGTTTTTTATATTAGCATCATTGTCTATTTATGCTGCAATAAAATATACTGTAGGTAATAATGCTTATGGTTATAAAGGTAAAGGAGATGTCTTTGTGTTTGTGTTTTTTGGTTTAGTTAGTGTTTTAGGTTGCTATGTTTTGTTTGCCAAACAAATTGATTATATCGCTATTTTACCTGCAATAGCCATAGGTTTGTTAAGTACAGCTGTATTAAACCTTAATAACATGAGAGATATTGTGTCTGATGTTACTGCTAATAAAATTACATTAGCAGTTAAATTAGGAGCTGTAAAGGCCAAAAAATATCACTATTTTTTAGTAATTACCGCCATAGTTTTATCTGTATTATTTGGTGTATTATATTACAAGTCACCGTTTAATCTTATCTATTTTATAGCCTATATACCTTTACTATTGCATCTTAAAACAGTGAAGTCGGTTACTAATCCTAAGGATTTTGATCCAGAACTTAAAAAATTGGCTTTAACCACAGTGTTACTAAGCTTGCTTTTAGGTATTGGTCAGTTATTATAATTATCTAACTTGACTTTTCATAACTAAACGATGAAGCAATTTTGGAAAAAATCGCTTTAGATATACACCTATAATTTCTTTTTTACCAATGTAAGCTTCAAATTTTTCTTTTTGTATGGCTTTTATCATACGGTTACAAAAGGTAGTAATGGATAATCCGTTTTCAGTAGCAATATCTTGACTGTTCTGTAAAGATCCATCACCAATTAAAGCATTTTTAGCAATATTTGTGTTTACAAAACCTGGACAGATTATAGTCACTTTTACATTATCTTTTTGATGTTCCATTCGCATAGCATCAAAAAACCCATGCAAAGCATGTTTTGCACCACAATATCCAGAACGATATGGCGAACTAAATTTACCCATCAAGCTTGTTACCACAACATAGTGGCCACTTTGATTTCTTATAAAGTGTGGTAATAACGCTTTACTTAAAGCAACGGTTCCTAGATAATCTACGTCCATTAATTTTTTGTCCACTGCAATATCTGTGTCTAAAATTAGTGATCGTTGACTAATTCCGCCATTATTTATTAATAGGTCAATAGATCCAAAAAGGCTTATAGCTTTATTTACAATCGGTTTCATGTTGTCATAATTAGCCAAATCAAAGGGTAAGGTAGCAATGTTTTCAGGTTTAGGACACAACTGCTTAATTTTGTTCAAATCGGTTTCTTTTCTTGAAGAAATTATTATTTGACAATCTAATTTGGATAAGGCTAAAACTAACCCTTTTCCAATTCCGCTAGAGGCACCTGTAATCCAAATAACTTTATTTTTAAAGGTCATGTAATCGTAGTTTTTTAGGTGAAATTACGAAAATATTTAAGTATTTTTGAAATCCTTATGAAAGCATCGTATTACAAACATATTTTAGAATTTAAAAGACCTAGCGGAACCTCTAGAGGTATATTAAAAACTAAGGAAACTTGGTTTATTATAATCGAAAAAGATGGTAAGCGTGGTATAGGAGAATGTGGTATTTTAAGAGGATTAAGTGCAGATGATAGACCTGATTATGAGGCACAACTTAAGTCCACATGTTTAGATATTGAAAAAGGTTTAGATTGTTTATATGCTGAAAATAGTCAGTTTCCTAGTATCCAAATTGGATTAGAAATGGCCTTTAAAAGTTTAGAAAGCACAAATCCTTTTGTTTTATTTCCTTCAGATTTTACAAACGGAAATGCTTCGATTGATATAAATGGTTTGATTTGGATGGGTGATCAAGCCTTTATGAAACAACAAATTGAAGATAAAATTGCTTCAGGATTTAATTGTATTAAATTAAAAATTGGAGCTATAGATTTTAAAACGGAATTGGATATTTTAAAGGGAATCAGGCAAAATTTCAGCGAAAGCGACATAGAACTTCGTGTTGATGCCAATGGTGCTTTTAGTAGTACTGAAGCTTTAGAGAAACTTAAGCGTTTATCGGACTTTAAATTACACTCCATTGAACAACCCATTAAAGCTGGTCAACTTGAGGATATGGCTAAATTGTGTGAAGTTACACCTTTAGCTATTGCTTTAGATGAGGAGCTTATTGGTGTGTTTGAGGATGTAGATAAAAAAAGCTTATTGCAGGTTATAAATCCACAATATATTATTTTAAAACCTAGTTTTATAGGAGGTTTTAAAGGTAGTAATACTTGGATAAACCTTGCTGAAAAACAAAACATTGGTTGGTGGATTACTAGTGCTTTAGAGAGTAATGTTGGATTAAATGCAATTGCACAATACACGTATACAAAAAACAGTAATTTACCTCAAGGTTTAGGTACAGGAAGTCTTTTTACCAATAATATTACTTCGCCTTTAGAAGTTAAAAATGGAACATTACAATATAATATAAACACTAATTGGAATTTTAATTTTTAAACTATGGATTTTATAAAACAAGCCTTTAATGTTAAGCACGAGTTTTGGCGTTATTTAGTAGGATCTTTAATTATTGCAATATTTGCAATTGTTGGACAATTTCCATTTGCTATTGCTGCTATGTTTAAATATGTTGCTAATGGTGGCTCTATTAACGATATGGATGAGCAAGCGTTAATGAGTGTTTTAGAGCCTAATTTAAATTTGTTTTTATTGCTATTATCCTTTGCTTTTGGATTTATAGGTTTAATTATAGCAGTTAAATATTTGCATGGTCAAACAATACAATCGGTTACAACTGCTAGAAAAAAAACAGATTGGAAACGTGTACTATTTGCTTTTTTGTTTTGGGGAATTATCACTTCTGGGATGATATTAGTGGATTACTTTATTAGTCCAGAGAGTTATGTATGGAATTTTGAGTTAAATCGTTTTTTAATTTTAGTCTTGGTGGCTGTGCTTTTAATACCAATTCAGACCAGTTTAGAAGAGTATATTTTTAGAGGATATTTAATGCAAGGTTTTGGAATGCTAGCAAAAAACAGATGGTTTCCGTTACTAATGACTTCGGTAATTTTTGGAGGAATGCATGTTTTTAATCCAGAAGTTGGTAAGCTAGGTTATGGTGTAATGGTATATTACATAGGTACAGGATTATTTTTAGGTATTTTAACTTTAATGGATGATGGTATGGAGCTTGCATTAGGGTTTCATGCTGCTAATAATTTATTTGGTGCTTTATTAGTGTCTGCAGATTGGACCGTATTACAAACACATTCTGTTTTAAAAGATGTGTCAGAACCAGGACAAGGCTTTGGTGATATTTTTATTCCTGTGTTTGTTGTGTTTCCTATTTTACTAATAATTTTTGCAAAGGTGTATAAATGGACCAATTGGAAAGAAAAATTATTTGGAACCATAGAAGCACCTGTCACTGAGAATTATAAAGTTTTAGACTAAACTATGACACCAAACTTTGATAAGATACACAATAGATTTAGGCTTAATGGGAAACATTATACTTTTGACGATTTAAAAGAGGTTGCCTATAGTTTTATTAAAGAGGGTTTACCATTTGAGAAAGAAATTGGTGATTTTTTATCCCACTGGATAGATAATAGTAACTACATTTTAGCTAAAACATCAGGCTCTACAGGTAAGCCAAAAACTATAAAATTGCATAAGCAAGCTATGGTTAATTCTGCAATTGCAACAGGTGATTTTTTTAATATTCAACCTGGTAATTCTGCTTTATTGTGTTTACCTGCTACCTATATTGCAGGTAAAATGATGTTGGTTCGTGCTATGGTTTTAGGTTTAGAAATAGATAGCGTGCAACCCACTACAAGTCCTATTTTTGATCCTGAAAAGCATTATGATTTTGTGGCTATGATTCCTGCTCAAGCAGAAAAAACATTACACAGACTCAGCAATATTAAAACTCTAATTATTGGAGGAGCGCCTTTGTCAAACCCATTACGGCTAAAGTTAGAAACTTTAAAAACCAATGTTTTTGAGACTTATGGTATGACTGAAACTATTACACATATTGCACTTAAGCAATTAAAAAGTGATGGACCACAATACTTTAATATTTTACCAAATATTACAATTTCACAAAATAACAAAGCGTGTTTAGTTATAGACGCACCACTTTTAACCAATAAAAAAATCATAACTAATGATGTGGTTAAATTACACTCTAAAACTACTTTTGAGTGGTTAGGACGTTCAGATCATGTTATTAATTCTGGAGGTGTCAAATTGTTTCCGGAACAGATTGAAGCAAAATTGCAATCAAAAATAAAGTCTCGTTTTTTCATAACTTCAGAAGATGATAAAACTTTTGGTAGTGTGGTAATATTAATAATTGAAGCAGAAAATAAGTCTTTAGATACTCATGTGTTTTCTAGTTTAACACCAATTGAAACACCTAAAAGTGTTTATGCTATTCCAGCTTTCGCTGAAACAAGTTCTGGTAAAGTTAACAGAAATGAAACACTTAAATTACTTAAAAAGTAGCGTTGCCTAATTCAAAATAGGGCTTCCCTCAATACTGGTTTTACAATCTTTAGTATAGTTATAGGTTTGTTTTAAACTTTAAAACGACCTTATCATGAAAACAGGATTAAATTTAATAATTGCACTATTTATGGTAGTACAATTACATGCACAACAAAAAACGGTATCTGGTGTTATTACAGATCAAGACGGTATTCCATTACCATCTGCGACAGTATTACAAATGGGAACTGCCAATGGGACAACATCTGATTTTGATGGTAACTATAGTATTTCTGTTAATGTTAAGGATGTTTTGGAGTTTAGTTATTTAGGTTACAAGTCAAAACAAGTTGTGGTAACAGATGCTAATACCATTAATGTTGTTCTGCAAGAAAACGGTAGTTTAGATGAAGTATCAATTACTATGTTAGGGATTTCACGATCACAAGACGAAGTAAAAAAATCTGTGACGACCATTCAATCAGAGGAAATTATAAAAGCTTCAAACCCAAACGTAGTCAATGGTTTAGCAGGTAAAGTATCTGGTCTGAAAATCAAAACTAAAAATAATGGTGTTAATCAAACTACAAGAATTGTATTAAGAGGTAATAGATCTTTATCAGGAACAAACGAGGCACTTATTGTTATTGATGGTAAAATATCTTCGGCTGAAAAATTAGTCAATTTAGCACCAAAAAAAATAGCGTCTACTCATGTTGTTAGAGGTGCAGAAGGATCAGCTTTATATGGATCACAAGGTGCCAATGGTGTAATTATAGTCACGACAGTAGATGGTAATAAAGACAATGCCAAAATTTCAAAACTTGTACAGACAAATAAAGAATTGCAACATAAATTTTTAAACGAAAGCTATACTAAAATACACGAAAATAAATTTAAAATAGCAGCCGCAACACCTTTGTCAACCTTTTCTATAGATGTAGATAAGGCTGGTTATAGCAATGTAAGACGTATGATTAACAATGGACAATTAATTCCTGCAAATGCGGTTAAGATTGAAGAAATGGTTAATTATTTTGACTACAATTACCCACAACCAACAGATGAACATCCATTTTCTATCAATACAGAAGTTGTAAAAACCCCTTGGCATAAGGATACTAAGTTGGTTAAAATTGGTTTACAAGGTAAAATTTATGATAATGAAAACTTACCAGCTGCCAATCTTACTTTTTTAATTGATGTTTCAGGATCAATGGGTAATCAAAATAAGTTACCACTTTTAAAAGAGGCTTTTAAATTATTAGTTAATCAATTAAGACCACAGGATAATGTTGCTATTGTTGTATATGCAGGAGCAGCTGGAGTAGTATTAAAGCCAACATCAGGGAAACATAAAACAAAAATTATTGAAGCTTTAGATCAGTTAAATGCAGGTGGATCTACAGCAGGTGGTCAAGGTATTGAGCTAGCCTATAAATTAGCTCAAGAAAATTTTAATAAAAAAGGAAATAATAGAGTGATATTAGCTACTGATGGCGATTTTAATGTTGGTGCCTCTAGTAATGATGCTATGGAAAAACTGATTGTTAAAAAAAGAGAATCAGGTGTCTTTTTATCAGTTTTAGGTTTTGGTTATGGAAATTATAAGGATGATAAGTTAGAGATTTTAGCAGATAAAGGAAACGGAAATCATGCGTATATCGATACCATGCAAGAAGCAAGACGTATTTTTGAAACCGAATTTGGTGGGACTTTATTTACTATAGCTAAAGATGTAAAAATACAAGTAGAATTTAATCCTAATCATGTACAAGCTTATCGTTTAATTGGATATGAAAACAGGTTGTTAACAAATGAAGATTTTGTTAATGATGCAATTGATGCAGGAGAACTTGGAACAGGACATACTGTTACCGCATTATATGAAGTGCTTCCGGTTGGCATTGAAAGTGAGTATGCAAAAGACACTATAGATTTAAAATACACAAAAAATAAAGCTGAAACTAACCAATATAATGATGAGTTGTTTACCGTTAAATTTAGATATAAGAAACCTGATGAAGATAAAAGTATTGAAATGATACACGTACAAAAAAATGAAATAACAGAAGCTACTGAAGATATGAATTTTGCTAGTGCTGTTGCGTTATTTGGAATGCAGTTAAGAGAGTCTCAGTTTTACAATAATACTAATACCCAAGATGTAATTGCGTTAGCAAATAAAGGTAGAGGTGAAGATAAGTCTGGATACAGAGCAGAATTTGTTAGATTAATAAGCACTTTTAAGTAATCTTGTTTTTTGTTATTTCTGGATTATTTATAATAAAAAAGGAACACTATTTAGTGTTCCTTTTTTTTATGATTACGGTTTTAAAACTTATTCAAACTCATGATAAAAGCTCAGTAATATTTGCTTGTTTTTTAATAACTCTTTTGCTTTTTTATGATTGTCTTCAAATGTTTCTAAGTTGGTACCTTTACATATTCCGTAGGAATAATGGTATTTTATAATCTCAGTATCAAAATCTGATAATTGATAATCATTATCATGGCTTCCAGAAAAAAAATGCTTGTTGTCTATGTTTCGGTTAAACTCAAAATGCCCTAATGATTTTATAAAATATTTTTTTAATTCTCTTAAGCGTAAATTAGGTGTAAAAAAGTCTTCTTTTATGAGTCTAAGAGATAATCTATAAATTTGATTTTTATTGTTCCAATGCATATAATAGTCGGATTTCTTATAATTACTGATTCTTGATTCATACTCAAAACCATCATTGTAATAAACAACATAGTTAGAGTCTTCGACATGTTTAACTTCTTTTATGGATAAAGAATCAACGTGTTGTAAAGTCTTTTCGGCGAAAGCCATAAATTCTTTTTTAACTTTTTTATCTACAGCATTGGAAAAGAAAATAGCAATGTCGTCTTTCCAATATTTCATGGTAGTTTTTTTGCTAACAGAATCCTTGTAATGATTAAAAGCTATAGTTTTATACACGTCTAAAAATGTAGAGTCTTTATACTGGTAAGGTATGCTAGTGCCTGGTTTTCGGACATAATCCTTTACAATAACCATGGTGTCATTATTTACATAAACAAAGTTTAAAGTGTCTTTTGCAGTTAATGGCATTTTATATTTAGCCTTAAACTGTTTTAAAGACATCCTGTATTGGACGTTTTTAGTTTGGTGTGGTGTTTGTGCTTGTACTAATTGCACTAAAGATAGTGATATGATGGCTATAAGTAGTGATTTAGTCATTGGCTAATTGTTTGTAATAGTTTTCTAATGCTGAAAAAACAGTATAGTCTACTTTAAATTTATATAAGTTTTTGTAATGGTATTTAAGCAACACAACATCCATCGCACCAAGAGTTGAAAAATTGGAGTTGGAAGACGATAATATAGAGGTGTTGTCATAAACACGATAGCCTTTAGATTGTATTAGTGAGATAAAAAACGCTTTTTTGAGGTCATCCAATAATTGTGGATCGTTAATATAGGATGGACTAATTTGTAATACACCAGAGTACATTTTATAATTATAATCACCATTCCAATCGTATATTATTTTAGAAAAAGGATAGGTGTCAATTAGGTCTTTTGGCGCTTCTGCTTTTTGCTTGTTGGTTAAAGCTGATACCTCTTGATTGGCAATTTTGATGTAATAATTAGCTTTGTTTATATCTTTGCTTATAGTTATGTTTAGATTATCTATTTTGGGAATTGATAAAATAAACTGACTTATATTTTTTGTGATTTCCTGCGGAATGTTGTGATCAAAGTAAACCACAATAGGTTCTTTCCATTGATAAATTATTGCACTACTATCTTGCTTAAAAATTAAGCTTTTATAATGTCTTAAAAAGTAATTATTTTTAAATAAATCAAAATCCTTAACAAAACTTAAAGCAGTCGTATCCTTACTTTTTATGGTTTTGTCTCTAGTAACGTTAGCGTGTAATGGATATTTGACGTGAAGTGTATCTACATTTTTTTTAATGGTATAATCCGTTTTTAACAAGGGTTTTAAATCTGTAGATTGAGAAAAACTGGTAGCAAAAGCAAGTAGCGTAACTAGAAAAACTATTTTTTTATAAATCAAAGTGGCTGTTTTTGATTTTAAAGTTAATATTTAAAAACGTGTTTTAAAAATTAAATTTTCATTTATATCATACGCTTTCCAAGTGCCAACTTGTTTGTCTTTTCTATATTTACCCGAAATTTTTAAATTTCCATTTTGATAATATGCTTCGTAGCTACCATGTTTTAATCCATCCTTTAACTCTACAGAAAATTTAGTGTTTCCGTTGGAATATTTTTTGGTAAACACTCGAGCAGTTAAATCTGAAGGATATAATTCTGGGATGTTAAAAACGGTATCTTTATTAATGTTCTCTTCTGTAAGACTAGTAGGAGTTGTAATAACTGTTTTTGGTTTAGCGTCATCAAAAGTATAGCTAGACTTAACTTTATCAGGCGTTTGATACTCTAGTATTACTTGACTTTTAAAGTCGTTTTTACTTGGTGTTAATTGTATGCCTATTTGCGGAAAACATATAAAGTAATCTTTATTAGTTTTTAGCTGTTTTTTAGTTGCAATATCTACAAAGTCATAAGCTGTATTATATAAATTAGGTGTGTTAATGTAAGCAAACACACTAGACTTATTATCAAACCTATTGTCAAAGTCATTAAAGGGTTTAAAATAGTTTAAGGTCTCTTTGTTTGTGTAAGCATTAATAATACTTTTTAAGGTGTTAGGCTCATTACTAAATATGATATAATCCTCAATAATTGTAAAATAAGGTTTTTCAATATTTGAAAATAAATCGCCTAAAAGGATTTTGAAAAAACCTTTGATAGACATAAAATTTATGGCGTACCCATTGTAATTAACTTCTTTAAATTTTACTGGTGTACGTTTTCTAATTTGTTCTAATATAAAATCTAAGTTGTCTTTAGCATCGTCAATCGCTTTTGTTTTTAATATTAATGCGACATCTTTTTTTGAGTCAGATACGTTAGAGTGAAGTTGAATTAAAGCAATCTCGTCATCAATCCAACTCATAAAATGGGTTTTGAGATTTATTTTTAAAAAGCTTTCTATTTGAGAAGTACCTTCAACATAACTTTTAAATTGTCCAGGATTTTCTTTTTGAATAGTTTCAAAATTAGAATAAAAGTCTTCAAAACTTTTAAAACCGAAGCTTAAGTAAATTGCAGTATTATTAGGAACTACGTTTTTAATGGTACGCTTACCTTGTCCTGATTTTTGAAGCGCTTTTAAATACGTTGAAGCTTGATTATTAGTATTAGTAATACCATTAGCTACAATTGCGTTTTTTTCTAAATCAAAACTAAAACCACTAAATTCTAGACTTTTACTAAGGGTTTTGGTTAAATCTCCAGGTGTATCTGAAAAGACATTAACAAATTCATCTAAATAATCATACTGAAAATATAAACAAAACATATCGTTGTAACCAACATGTTTTTTGACTTCAATAAAATTAAGATTTCTACCAATCTCAGGATTACTATATTGATCAATTGAGGCTTCCACCAAAGTATGCGTGTAGGACGCAATCATTTGGTTTTTAATAAAACTAATGTAAAGAGTTTCGTGATTTTTTAGGTCGTAAATTTCTGTAATTTCATGTTCGTTATATTGACGTTTACTTACTTTATAATTGGTATTTATAACAGTGTTTAAGTTGTTTTTAACAACATTTAGCTTTGCTATTTTTTGTAAATCTACAACATATAAAAAACCATATTGTTTTGGCGCGTAAACGTGCGCAGAGATTAATATTTCTCTGTTTCCAATACGATTAAAAACCCCTTGCTTTTGCTTAAATATAGTATCTAACTTATTTAAGTTTTTTGCAAGGGTATTAAAATAGGTGTTAGTGTTTAGATGTTTCCATATATCGCTTTTGCTTATATCATCCCAATTATTTATTGGCTTTTGACTTTCAATAATATAAACTGCATCCTTAGGTACTAAATAAATAGACTGTATGTTGTCATTATTATCAAAATAAAATACATAGACTTGGTAAAGTCCAAATGAGATTATAAAAGTGATAATTAGAAATAGTAAACTCCGTTTTTTCATTTACCTATACTTGTAAAACACCCATGTTAAAAGGTTTTTCGATAGGAGCGTGGTTTGCAGCATCAATTCCCATACTAATCCATGTTCTTGTATCTAATGGATCAATTACGCCATCTGTCCAAATACGTGCTGCAGCATAATAAGGGGATACCTGATTATCATATCTAGCTTTAATTTTATTAAACAATTCGGCTTCTTTCTCTTTAGTAATCGTTTCGCCTTTCTTTTTAAGCGATGCAGTTTCTATTTGTAACAATACTTTTGCAGCACTATTACCACTCATAACTGCCAGTTCTGCACTTGGCCAAGCAGCAATTAATCTAGGGTCATAAGCTTTTCCGCACATAGCGTAATTACCAGCTCCATAACTATTACCTAAAATTATAGTAAATTTTGGTACAACACTATTACTAACAGCGTTAACCATTTTGGCACCATCTTTTATAATACCAGAGTGCTCGCTTTTACTTCCAACCATAAAACCAGTGACATCTTGTAAAAAGACTAATGGGATTTTTTTCTGGTTGCAATTAGCAATAAAGCGTGTCGCTTTATCTGCACTATCATTATAAATGACACCTCCAAATTGCATTTCTCCTTTGGCGTTTTTAACTAAAGTACGTTGGTTAGCAACAATACCTACAGCCCAACCGTCAATTCTTGCGTATGAAGTAATAATAGTTTTACCGTAGTCTTGTTTGTATTCATCAAATTCTGAGTTATCAACTAATCGTTTGATAATCTCTTTCATATCATATTGATCTGCTCTAGATTTTGGTAAAATCCCGTAAATATCTTGTGGATTTTCTTTTGGTTTTTGTGGTTCATTTCGGTTAAAACCAGCCTTGTCGTAATCTCCAATTTTATCTACAATACGTTTAATTTTCTCTAAAGCATCTTTATCATCTTTAGCTTTATAATCTGTAACACCACTAATTTCGCAATGTGTATCAGCTCCACCAAGGGTTTCGTTATCTATAGTTTCACCAATAGCAGCTTTTACTAAATAACTTCCAGCTAGAAAAATACTTCCAGTTTTATCTACAATTATAGCTTCGTCACTCATTATAGGTAAATAGGCACCACCAGCCACACAGCTTCCCATAATAGCAGCAATTTGGGTAATGCCCATACTACTCATAATTGCATTGTTTCTAAAAATACGACCAAAATGTTCTTTATCTGGAAAAATTTCGTCTTGCATTGGTAGGTAAACTCCAGCAGAATCTACCAAGTATATGATAGGTAATTTGTTTTCAATTGCTAATTCTTGAGCACGTAAATTCTTTTTTCCTGTAATAGGAAACCATGCGCCAGCCTTAACAGTAGCATCATTGGCAACAACAATACATTGTTTACCTTTTATGTAACCCATTTTTACTACAACACCACCTGATGGACAACCACCATGTTCTGCGTACATATCTTCTCCTGCAAAAGCACCAATTTCGATACTTTTTTTGTTGCTATCTAAAAGATAATTAACTCGCTCTCTAGCGGTCATTTTTCCTTGAGCATGAAGTTTTTCTATACGTTTTTCTCCACCACCTAGCTTAACTTTAGCTAATTTGGTTTTAAGTTCAGAAAGTAATAATTTGTTATGATCTTCGTTTTTATTGAAGTTAATATCCATTGTAGTTGTTTTGTTTGTTGTAAAAATACAAAAGAAAATAGTCTAATGAAACTACTATTTTTTAATTGTAAGCTATAAACAATAAATCTACTTTTAGAGCACTAGTATACTTATAATTAATTTGTTTCATTTTTAATATTAAACAAGGAATTAGTTTCCATGTAATATATATTATATTTTTTGTATATTTGTAAAAAATATATACTACAATGAAAAAAATATTAGCATTTGGAGCAAGTAATAGTAAGACTTCAATCAACAAACAATTAGCAACATACGCGTCTTCATTATTAAAAAATACAGAAGTAGAAGTTTTAGATTTAAACGATTTTGATGTTCCAACTTATAGCGTGGATTTAGAGGGTAAATCTGGAATTCCGGACAATGCGCAACAGTTTTTAAATAAAATTACCGCTTCAGATGGTTTAATTATTTCTTTAGCAGAACATAATGGAGCTTATACAGCGATTTTTAAAAGTTTATTTGATTGGACCTCTAGGATTGATGTAAAATTATTTCAGCAAAAACCAATGTTATTAATGAGTACCTCTCCAGGAGCTAGAGGTGGACAATCAGTATTGGAAATCGCAGAAAGCAGATTTCCAATTCATGATGCAAACATTGTTGCTAAATTTAGCTTACCATCATTTAATGATAATTTTAAAGAAGAAAAAATTGTTGATGCAGACCTTAATACATCATTAGTAAAAGCTGTTAATACTTTAGCAGAACGTCTTTAATACTTAAATAATAAATTAAAAATCATGGGTGATTTTGCCAAAGACATTAATTCTAAATTTGAAAATAACAGAATAAAAGCCATGCTTAATATTCTGTACACAGCAAATTATATTACCAGCTATCAAAACGATTTTTTTAAAACCTACGGTTTGTCTCCACAACAATATAATATTTTAAGAATATTAAGAGGAGCAAAGGAACCTATAAAAGTGCAAACTATAAAGGAGCGTATGGTAGAACGTGCACCAAACTTAACGCGTTTGACTGATAAACTTTGCGATAAAAAACTAATTAATCGTATTGCTTTTCCAGAGGATAGACGTGTAGTTTTAATTGAAATCACAAAAAGTGGACTGGATTTATTGGATAAAATTAAGCCCAACAATCCATCACATAATTTAATTGACAAGTTAACAGATGACGAAGCTGGTTTACTAAGCGATTTACTAGATAAAATGAGATAAATAAGTTTATAATTATGAAAACAATACTACATAAAGCATCAGATCGTGGTTTTGCAAATCATGGTTGGTTGCAAGCCAATCACAGTTTTAGTTTTGCACAGTTTTATAATCCCGAAAAAATTCAATTTGGAGCCTTACGTGTTTTAAATGATGACGTTATCGCACCAAGTATGGGCTTTAGTACGCATCCACATGACAATATGGAAATTATTACTATTCCATTAAAAGGGACGCTTAAGCATAAGGATTCTATGGGAAATAAATGGGAGACCATTCAATCTGGAGAAGTACAAATTATGAGTGCTGGTAGTGGTTTAATGCACTCAGAAATGAATGCTAAAACAGACGAGTATTTAAGCTTGTTTCAAATATGGATTATACCAAATAAAACAAATGTTACTCCACGTTATGATCAACGTTTTTTTAATGCGGAAGAGCGACAAGGTAAGTTACAGACATTGGTGTCATCTATTGATAATCAGGATGAAGGTTTAAAAATCCACCAAGATGCTAAGCTGTCCAGAATAGATTTAGCCCAAGGTCAAAATTACACTTATAATACTATAAGTAAATCACACGGAACCTATATAATGACTATCTCTGGAGATGTTGTTATTAACGATAATGATTTATCGAGCAGAGATGCTTTAGGAGTATCAGATACAGATAGTTTTACAATTAATACAAATAGCAATGCGCAATTACTTTTTATAGAAGTTCCTATGTCTTAGTATATGTATAATTTTATCAAAAAAGCATCCTAAATAGGATGCTTTTTTTGTATAAATAAACGATATTTGTAATTCACATTTTACTAAAAATAGATTATGGCAATGAATAAAAATACTGTGTTAGCTTGGGCTACCACAATAATGATAATAGTAGGATTAGCATTAATCGCATTAGGCGCCTTTAGATACGACGATGTAGCAGGTTGGGGTTTTGCAGCTGTTGGTGTCGGTTTTTTTGCTGTGGCTTGGGTGTTTAACGCACTTAAAGGAAGAGTATAATCAAATTAATAATTAAAACATTACAATAAATGTCTGACGATAAAAAAGTAATTTTCTCAATGTCTGGTTTGACCAAGACATTTCAAAGTGCTCAAACACCAGTACTTAAAAATATATACTTAAGCTTCTTTTATGGAGCAAAAATTGGAATTTTAGGTCTAAACGGTTCTGGTAAATCTACATTACTAAAAATTATAGCAGGTGTAGATAAAAATTATCAAGGAGATGTTGTCTTTTCACCTGGTTATTCTGTAGGGTATTTAGAGCAAGAACCTCAATTAGATGATGATAAAACAGTTATGGAGGTGGTACGTGAAGGTGCTGCAGAAACCGTAGCTATTTTAGAAGAATACAACAAAATTAACGATCAATTTGGTTTAGAAGAAGTTTATAGCGATGCAGATAAAATGGAAAAGCTTATGAATCGTCAAGCAGAGCTTCAAGATCAAATTGATGCGTCTAATGCTTGGGAATTAGACACAAAGTTAGAAATTGCTATGGATGCGTTACGTACGCCTGATGGTGATAAAAAAATTGGTGTTCTTTCTGGAGGAGAAAGACGTCGTGTAGCATTGTGTCGTTTATTATTACAAGAACCAGACGTTTTATTATTAGATGAGCCTACTAACCATTTGGATGCAGAATCAGTACATTGGTTAGAGCACCATTTAGCACAATATAAAGGAACTGTAATTGCTGTAACGCACGATAGATACTTTTTAGATAACGTAGCAGGATGGATTTTAGAATTAGATAGAGGTGAAGGTATCCCATGGAAAGGAAACTACTCTTCTTGGTTAGATCAAAAATCTAAGCGTATGGCTCAAGAAAGCAAAACAGCATCTAAGCGACAAAAAACATTAGAGCGTGAGCTAGAATGGGTTAAACAAGGCGCAAAAGGACGTCAAACAAAGCAAAAAGCACGTTTAAAAAATTATGACAAGTTAATGAGTCAAGATCAAAAACAACTTGACGAAAAGCTTGAAATTTACATACCAAATGGTCCACGTTTAGGTACTAACGTGATTGATGCAATTGGTGTAAGTAAAGCGTATGACGATAAATTATTATACGAAGATTTAAAGTTTAATTTACCACAAGCAGGAATTGTTGGTGTAATTGGTCCAAACGGAGCAGGTAAAACCACAATTTTTAGAATGATAATGGGTGAAGAAACGCCTGATAAAGGTGAGTTTAAAGTAGGAGAAACTGCAAAAATTGCCTACGTAGATCAAAAGCACTCTAATATTGATCCAGAAAAAACTATTTGGCAAAACTTTAGTGATGAGCAAGAGTTAATCTTGATGGGAGGAAAGGAAGTAAACTCTAGAGCTTATTTAAGTCGCTTTAACTTCTCAGGAGGAGAGCAAAATAAAAAGGTAAAACTATTGTCTGGTGGAGAACGTAACCGTTTACACTTAGCAATGACGCTTAAAGAAGAAGGTAACGTTTTACTTTTAGATGAGCCTACCAATGATTTAGATGTTAACACATTACGTGCATTGGAAGAAGGTTTAGAAAACTTTGCTGGTTGTGCAGTAGTGATTTCTCACGATAGATGGTTTTTAGATCGTATTTGTACGCATATTTTAGCTTTTGAAGGTGATTCTCAAGTCTACTTTTTTGAAGGAGGATTTAGTGAGTATGAAGAGAATAAGAAAAAACGTTTAGGTGGAGACTTGATGCCAAAACGTATTAAATATAAAAAGTTAGTAAGATAAACTTACTATTTATAAGCATAAAAAAAGCAGACTAATCAGTCTGCTTTTTATTTATGTCTTCTTTTTATGGATATAAATGACCGTTTGTAAAATCAGTATAGTTATCACTAACTTTTTGTGTTTTTAATAACGTATCTATTTTTTTAATCTCCACATCAAGTTCAATTTCTTTTTTATCTAATTTTATTTGTTTTTTTATTATTAAATTAAGAATAAAAACAAATCCTAAACAAAGCATCCAAAAAGTTAGTATCATCCACAAATCCATGTTTATATTTTTTTAATTTACTATTAAGTGGGTATTCACTTTAATAAATATGTTTATTATTGGTTTTGTAATTGAATAAATCTATACTTTCAATTTCGCTATTTTTAATGTTAAATTGGCGTAATGCTTTATTCCATTTTCTTTTTAACATAAAAGATCTATAAATAGGCAAGAAAAATACTAACGTATATATTAGAATACAAAATATTATTTGAACAGCTAGAATCATGATTATTTAGTTTTAAGTCTTTTAATTTCTTTCTTAAGTTGGTATACTTTATAAATATTCAAGGTACACAAAACAATCATTATTAATAAGGCTATGGACAATATTGTGGTTAATTTCTGTAGCCAAATAGTATCAATTTCTAATATAATTACATTTAAAATTAAGTCTTTTAAAATCATATTTTATTAATTTGGGGATATAACAAATATAATAATTATTTCTCTTCAGGATACCATTCTAATTGGATAACCTCAATATCAGGATTACCTTCATTAACCAACGCTTTAAATTTTGAAACATCACTCAAACCATCTTTTCCTCTGTAGTGAAATGGATATACTTGTTTAGGTTTAAAATCTAAAACAGCACTTGCAGCACTATCTACAGTCATAGTGTAAGGTAAATTCATACATACAAATGCTTTATCAATATTTTGTAAATCTCTCATTTCAGTTATATCTTCAGTATCTCCAGAGATGTAAACACGTTCTCTACCAAACGTCAAAATATAACCATTACCACGTCCTTTAGGATGTCTAGAGGTATCGTCTTGCGGTAAATTATACATTGCAATAGCTTCTAACGGTATGTCTTTTACCACAGCAGTTTGTCCATTAGCTATAACACGCATCATAGGCTTAAAATCTGCTTCAAATGTATCAGCTACTGCTTGAGGCACAACTAGCAAGGCATTATTTAGATTTAACTCTTTTAAAGTATCAATACTTAAATGGTCACCATGTATATCTGTAATTAAAATAATCGTTGGATCTTTTTGTCCTTCAAACGCTTTTTTTCCTCCTGTAGGATCTACGTATATGGTTTCGTTGCCATAATTTAATACCATCGTTGCGTGACTAATAGGTGTAATTTCTAAAGTTTTACTAACAGTTTCTGTAGTGTCAACGTCAGTTTTTATAATTTCTGTTTTAGGTTCATCTTTGCAACCTGTTATTAGTAAGGCTATTGCCATTATTGGTAGTGCTAATGTTTTCATTTTAAAAAATTTTATTCTAAAGATACTTACTTTTTTATTGGTCAAAATTATTTGTAACATTTTTATAACAATTAATACTTATAATATGAGCAACAAATATTTCCACAACTAATATTTTTTAACGAAATTGCTTACACAAAATTTGTCCAACCTTAAAAATAAGAATATATATGTCTGATGATTTTGATTTATTAGAAACTAACGCTAACGAAAAAACCGAGAAAGTAGATGTCAATTGGGGAAAAGCAATTGATACCATGAAATCTAAATTAGCGCAAGAGGACGACCCAGAAAGTCGTCAAAAAATCTTAAACGCAACCTTGGACGATGTTGTCGGTATGGCAGAAAAAGATCGTACAACACTTTTAGATGCTATTAAAGATTTAACAGATTACCAAGACGAGGTTGGTATCTTGTTTGAGCGCTTTTCATCTTTAAACGAGACTGAACAAAAAGTCATTGACGATGCTCAAAAAGCATTAGAGCGTGCTAAAATCGAGTTAGAAGATGCACAAAACAAACCAGACACTTGGTGGAATAATCTTTGGGGACGCAAAAGCAAAATTAAAGCTGCCGAAAAAGCTTTAGAAGCAGCCGAAAAAGTACGTGCAGGAGCAGACAATAAAGCAAAAGCAATGTTTCAAGAACGTATCGAGAGTGCAGACATACAAACACTATTAAGTGAGTTATCATACAAATCTCAAGCAGCAGTAACACGTCTTAAAAATCGTGAGGTAGAAATCAAAGAAGTAGAAGATAAGTTGCAAGATGCAATCGTAGAAGCGTCTAAAAACCATACCAAAGCTTTAGAGAAAAAAGCCGAAACTGAAACTAAATTAGAAACGCAATACGCATTACTTAAACAAGCACGTCAAGCATTAGAAGAAGTTGCAGATAAGCAATCTACAGAATACTCAGAAGCATTATCCAAAGTAACAAAACTAGAGCAAGAAGTAGAAGAGTTAGAAGGACTTAAAAACGCCTATACAACCCTTGCAGCCTCTAAAGATAGTTTTGTACACAAGCATAATTTAACAATCAAAGTATTAACATCATTACGTAGTAATTTGCAAACGCATCGTGCAAAATTAAAGTCAGATACAGAAGAGCGTCTTAAATATTACGACGGTTATGTCGTGGCTTTAAAAGCACGTACAGATCAGGAGTTTGCTGCTATTTTAGAGCATTTAGGAGTTAAAACAGACGAGCATATCGGAGAGACTTTAGCATCAATGCATACCGCAAGTGCAAGAGCACGTCAAGAGATGATGGACAACATTCCAGTGCACGAAAAAGTTATGCAAGGTGTTTATCGCAGTTATGCAGAGGCGTTGCATGAGATTAGAGCAAAAGATGTGGATATCCAAAAGAATTTTGCAGACCGTTACGGAATTGACATGAAAGAGATTTTTGAAGAGTATTACAACTCAGATAATACAACACCTTCAGGAGACGATGCACCAGCAGGAGCACCAAAACCAGAAGCTTCTAACGACGATTTATTGTCTTAAAATTAGTTTAGCGTTACCTACTTTAGCTTTTAAGGGCTAAAGTAGGTCAGGCTTTACGTTATATCTTTTGCAAAAAAGCAAAAGGATGCCACTTCAATCCTTAACGCGCTTACTCAAGCCTTAAAGTGCAAATCAAAAATAAAAGTCAATAGTAAAATGTCAAAACAATTAAGATTAGTAATTGCAATTATAATCATGATAGGTTTTGTTTTACTTGGTACCTACATTCTAAAAACCAGTAATACACTTATAGGTCAAATAATAGGTTGGACAAATATTCTCTTTTTTTCAGGTTTTCTAGTTTGGGCTTTCATTAAATATATGACCAATAAAAAAAGATAATTACAACTAAAACAATCAAGTTATAACAGACTTAAAACGGACTATAACAACTGAATATTGAACATTTAAAATGAGTATAAACCACATTGTCACACCATTAGATTCATCTATATTAGATAGTAAAGATCAATATGTGTTTTATCACAAAAAGGTAGATTTTGCCTTAAAAGAATTAATTGTTGGCGTACAACAAAATGGCTTATGTACTCCACAAGAAATTGTTTTCTTTAAGCAATACTGTGACTTGCTACTATACTCTATAGAAGCCATGCGTGTCAAATATATGTACGACGAGGAAGACAACATGAAGGTAGATGTTACAGATTCTGGTTTTCCTAATTATTTAGAGTTTAGATACCTATACAACGACCTGTCTTTACGCGACAACTATTTAAACAAATTAAAAGATGTGTCAGAACTTCAAGACGAATTTCTGGACCAATTATTACGCAAAAAACAACCTGTTAGACGTGATAAATTATTTCAAGCAGCATCAATAGTATATTATACATCAGTAGAGCAGCAATATATTTTTAATCGTTTTGTCCAAGGTAAAATTATAAAAGCGCCAGAAGGTAGTCAAGCAACTTATATGACCAGTTGGAGTTTTTACGATGTCTCCTTAAACCGTCCCTTTATTTGCTATATGTACTTTGATTATGACGGTAAAGATCCATTAAAAGAAAAGGAAGACATATATGACACTTTAAAAACAGTAGCTGATCGTAAAATGAATATGGATACCATGGCTTATGGTATTGATAGACGATTAAAAAATGTATTTCCAAAACACATAAAACGCTTAGACATAGGTGCTTTTCATAACGTGTTTGCTAAAGACGATAACGATTTAACGCACACCATTCTAGAAGCAATAGGTAAAAAAGAAATCCCTTTAGAAGCCTATGCTTTATCTTTTAAAGTACACGAGGTATTTACAGGTGGCCAATTTAAAGAAGGTGGATATTTTAGCAAACAAACACTCCAAAATTGGAGTACACCAATAAAAGAAGGTTACGTATTTGCACCACATCGTATCATACAATTACTATACAATAAAAATCCAGAGATTATGAATAAGTTGGCAAAACCACCTTTTCAGGTATCAGATTTAATAATAGAAAAATAAAAAAGCAGCAACAGTAAAAAGTACACAGTAACTATTTAATACTGCGCACAGAAGATCAATAAATCATGGAACACAACTCAACCTTCCCTATAAAAAAATCAGAATTAGACGTACTTCGTGACGAAGCTTCATCATACTTAAAAAGTATCAGTTGGGAGCAAGGTGCACGTGCAAAAAATAAAGATAAAGACGCTAAAGACGAGTCTATCTTATTGTATTTGTCAAAAGCAAACAATGGATCTTCTGCGTCAATAACTTCAGTTTCAAAAACCATTTTAGCATTAAAAAAACGGTTGTTACCAGATTCGGTAGCCATACCAATAATGCTAAATCAAACATTGTACGCAGTACAAGAAGGTTTAACTTTAGGGATTTGGATCAAAGATAGTTATTATGATGCCTCAGGTTTATCTAGCCTCAACGAGCGTAAATCGGCTTTAGATAATGATGGTAGACGTGAGTATGAAAGTAAGATGCAAACTGCAAGTGCGTTTATGTTATTTGCGTCTGGTTATAAAATTTTACACTTGTTAAAACCTCATGCTTCTGACGATTTAAGTGTTATGAAGCAAAAATTTGCTGGTATTCCAGAAGTTTCTTTACTATCACCATTAAAAAGTGTCTCTTGCGCATTGTTTTATTATGATAAATATTTAGCACATCCAGATATTGTTAAGTCAGATAAAGACGTTGCAGATTTTACTGTGGTATATTTTGAAGCCTTGTTAGCAGAGATTAGTTTAAGAAGAAGTAGTTTAGAGTATACCGAGACTATTGTTGACAGAACATATAAGCTAGAGAACAGTGATTTTGCTATTTCTGGTTGGGACAACACCTTTCAAGGTACCGCAAAAAGTGTTGAGTTTAATAAAATACAATTCGAGCAAATCGTAGGTAATAGAGATGCAAAACACTTTGCAAGACGTTTGACAGAGCGTATGTTGAGTTACGATTTTGAAGCAAAGAAAAACCCGTTTCAAGAGCTTGGTGGTTTTATGCCAGTTTTTATGGGTTACGGTATTCCTGGAACGGGAAAAAGTATGTTAATTGCTGCAATTGCTACTAGATTAAAAGAACATTGCGATCATTTAGATATTCCGTTTTTATTTCATCCAATGCCAGATACTTTAATTAGTACATTTCAAGGTGGATCTGCTGAGAAGATGGTGGATTGGATGAAACCAATGCAAGATCCTTCAAAATTAATTTTTGCACCTATTGATGATGCCGAAAATAACTTGCAAGAGCGAACAGCACAAGGCGTGTCAGCAGGTGTAAAAGAGGTCATTGGTGTCTTTTTAAGATATACAGAAGGTGCTTACGCAGTTAATTATGGTAACAGCTCGATTGGGTTGTTTACTAATCTTCCAGAAATGTTAGATAAAGCAGTTATATCGCGTGTCCAAGGTCGTTTTAAAATTGATGGAGCACGCAGTGAGCATGATTTTTTAGATCAAGACCATTTATGGTGGAGTAAATTGGATAAAACCATGCCTGATTTTGTTAATATGCAAGGACCTTCAGATTACAAATATTTGCAAGATCAAGGTCTAGCAACAAATATGGGAGAAATCTTAAACGTGTCAGATAAACCTACGGAATTACGTGTGTTGGAAGCTTATGACAAAGCAGAAACACTACATAAAACAAACTCGCATCAATTTTATGCGACTTTATATAAAGAGATTCAGAAGATATTTCCATTTTTCTCTTCAAGAGATGTACGTAATATCCAAAGTGCAGTATCACTACGTTTAACAGATTTTGATTTGGAACAAAGCTGGTTTGATAATCCAGACACGTATTTCAAAAAAGACTACACAACTAAGTTTAATATGTTGCAAGAATTAATGAAATCTAACATGAAAGGTTTAAATTTTTCGGAAATTAGAAGACAAGAAGTTGTTAGATATTTAGATAATGTAGCAACAATTGCAGATACCGACTTTAAACGTAAAGTAGATGCTAGAATCAACCAGTTAAATATAGAAACTAAAGCACGAGACTTATTTAGTAATGGGCAATAAAATAAAAAATGTAGTAATAAATACTTTATATAAAGGTTGGGCAACGTTAAACGAAGTATCGTTTTCATATAAAATGAAAAATGAATCTTGGGTAAATCAAAAGCGCGAATCTTATGATAGAGGTGATGGAGCAACAGTTTTATTATATAACAAGGTTAAAAAAACGGTCATTCTGACAAAACAATTTAGAGTGTCAACGTTTTTAAACGGAAATGATTCTGGATTTGTTTTAGAGACTTGTGCAGGTATGTTGGATAACGACCAACCAGAAGCTTGTATTATCAGAGAGATTGAAGAAGAAACTGGTTACAGAGTAAATTCGGTAGCAAAATTGTTTAAAGCATATTCTTCACCTGGTGCTTTAACTGAGATTTTACATTATTTTATTGCAGAATACTCAGAAGACATGAAGGTTAATGAAGGAGGAGGTTTAGATAGTGAACACGAAGATATTGAAGTTTTAGAAATGCCTTTTGAATTTGCAGTTAATATGATAACTACTGGCGAAATTAAAGATATAAAAACCATTTGTTTGTTGCAGTATGCACAGATAAATAAGATATTTAACAACAGTTAGTATAAAGTATATGAGCAATAAAACAAATGATGGTAAATTATCGCAAATTGGATTACAAGACTATTTGTCTATTGGTTATTTATTTTTACTAATTTTAGGTGTTGTATACGAGTCTATTTACTATAAGTTTTTAGGAATTAACATTTTAGAATATTCCTCTGTTTTAGATGTGTTAATTAGCCCAATAGCAGTAATGACAGGAAATTTAATCTTAGGTTTAGCAGTCATATTTAGCATGGTTATGGCTTATTTTATGGTTAAAATCACACCTAAATATTATAAATGGTTAAGTAAAAAACCAAAGTATCAATCAGGGAAAAATAAATTAAAATTAGAAAAAGCACAAACCAAAATCAAAGCTAAAGACGCTGTTATTACAATGATAGCTTTTTACGTATTCTCTGTTTTTATAGGTTTAGGCATAGGAAGTGGATATAAAACTAATAAACGAGTAGAAACTAACGATTATAAAATAACTCATAAATTAATCTTTGAAGACGGATTAACTCAAGATATTAAAATGCTAGGTAAAAACAGTTTGTATGTATTTTATGTACTTAAAGATGATAAAGAAGTGATTATATCTCCTATTGAAGGTAATATTAAAATGATTAAAAAATTTAAGAAAGAAAAGAATTAGGTGTAATGCAAAAACTTAAACTAGCAAATCTTTACAGAAGTGAGCTTATTCCAATTAGTGGTAAGTTGGTAGACCGTTATAATCTATGCCTTCAAAAATTAGGGTTTACACCAACAAAACTGACCCATTTTTCAATTGATGGGATTGGTTATAGTCCAGAGATTGCAGAAGAAAAAGGAACAACTATGTATCTTAATAATGGTGAAGCTAATCCGCATGCCATTATTATTTCACCTTTGCAAAAAGGAAAACCTGTTTATTCTCCTTTTCATAGTTTTGATAGAGAGATGATGAAGCAAGTGTTTCAAGTTCATGGTCAAAAAATCAATGATATTACAAGGGATTCTGCTATTTGTATAGATTTTGACCAAGATATAGATGCCTTTTATGAGCCTTTAGACGTGCTTAAATACGATAAAGTTTATATTAAATTTCATTTAATAAATAACTTAGATCAAATACAAAAACAGCAACAACAATTAATAGATACCTTTAAACAAGGTAATAATTTTATTGATGAAGGTTTACATGCAAAACTTTTAGAGTCAGCCCAAACGTATGGCGATTTACGTGGACGCGACTTAAGTTTACATAGCTTACAATATCAAACAGATTCATTTTACACAAAGTCGTTTGGAGGTGTTTATGTTTTACGTGACTTTATATCTCCAATTATAGTTTTTGAAAATTTAAAATGGTATAAAGAAGCTATCAAAGATACGATTCATGATATAACCATCTTTCATATTGAGCAGCCAGAGTTAATGGACAAATTGCGTAATCATGTAATTATAGAGCATGATTTGGAAGAAGCATTAAATACAGACAGATACCAACGTATTAAAAAAATGGAATTTGCTATGGCTTTAAAAGACACGCAACATCCATTACGAGATATTTTAAATGACGCTGTCTTGTTTAAAAGTTACCTAAATAGACTAGATATTGAAACCAGAAAACGTGTTATGGGAGTCGAGTTGTATTTAGATAAACTTGAAGTAAGTAACCAATATAAAATAGCAGATATAGTCGATTATAATTTGTTTAATGCACTGCACGTACCACATTCTTCATTAACAGCAAAGCATCAAGATTTAATATGGAAGTTGTTAATTAATGTGGCACCAAAAGATGTATTATTCTTGTATTGGTATGATAAAGAAGAGTTTTATAAGCAATATAATACTTGGGATGACTCATTTAAAGATTGGGTTATTGAAACCATAAGTAACAATATTTAAATATTATAGACTAATTTAGTAAAGGTTGCAATGGCGACCTTTATTTAATCAATAAACAAGTAAAACCATGGGTTTAGAAATTATTATATTTTTTGGAGCAATTCTTTTCGGAATTTTTATTTATTGGACAGAGTCTAAAAGCAATGGTGTTTATCGCTTTTTTAATAAAGTTTTTAATAGCAAAGAGTTACAGATGAAACCAGGGAATCCAAAAGGATTTATCTATAAACAAGACGTTTTACCTAGAGTGTTGTTTGTTGCATTTACATTTTTAATAGTAGCTTTAATCATTCAGTTTTTAACTCCAATAGCTATTTTTAGTACTTATTACGGTATTTCAGCATTTGCTTCTGCTATTTTCGGGACTTTAATAGGGACTTACGTAGCAAACTTTGTACTTAAGTCTGGTGAGGTGATTGAGCAGCAATCAGACAGTCTTGAGGATGTTGTTAAAGACGGACTAAACAAAGGAAAAGAGTTTTTAGAAGACTTAAAAAACAAAGATGCTAAAGTTGTAGAAGCAGCTAAAAAAGAAATAAAAGAGACACCTAAAGCACCCGAAAAAAGCGCTAGAGAACGTCTTAAGGATAAAGGACTAATGTAGTTTTCTAGGAGTTAAGTAAAAAAAACACAATTAGGTTTAAGTAAAGGTGTATACCTAAATTAAAGAAATATGATTAAAAAGTATTGGAATCAAGGCGGAAAACAAAAAGCAATAGTTATTATTTTGGCACTAATTGTAATAGCATTATTGTTTTTTTTAAGGGATGACTATCAACCCTTATTACTATTTTTCCGTAAATATATTTTCGTCATTTTATTAAGTGCAATCCTTTTGTTTTTTGGACTTCGTTCTTTCCGTAAATCGGCATTTACAGGTAAACGTTTAGGTATTCTTGCTGGACTGTTAGCCTTTTTTGGAGTGCTTTACGTTGCAGGTTGGCACTATCAACTATACGATTATATGAAAACGTATAACGTGTTTAATAATTTAAATAAAGTTGAAATTAATGAATTACCATTAACACAAAACGAACGTATCCAACCTTTACGAAACATTTTTTCTATGGCTAATGAAAGCGTCGGAGAGACCAAAGATGTTTCATTACCACACTTAGTAAGAGTGGATGACGAGAACAAATGGACTATGGCTATTCAACCTACTGAAAAATATGTGTGGCAAGGGATTAGTGATAATACGGAAGAAGTGTTTTCAGTCTCAAGCACAACACCTTTTCCTCGTTTCTCTAATGAAAACCGAATTTCAGCTACATTTTCCATAGGTGAGTCTCTAAAATTTAGCAGGAACACTTATAATGCAGTAGTACAGCGTTTTAATCCATGGATGTTGTTTAATTACGAGCCAAGTGACACGTTTTACATGAAAAATGATTCAGGACAATGGGTAGAAGTGGTAAGTTTAATTAAATGGAAAGGTTTTTTCTTTCCTTATCCAACCTTTGGTGGTGTAATGGTAATAGATAGTGGTGCACATGATTTTAGTGATTATGTAGAGCGTGTAACGATTGGTAAAGGAACTTTTATCGCTCCTGAAGAGATGAAAAACTATCCTTACTTAACACGTCAAAATACACTATCAGAAAAAGTATCACGTTTACAAGCCGAATCCCTTAAGTTTTTAGGAGGATTTAGCGATCCATTACCTTGGAATATGGAAACAGCTGTTAAAATACCTAATCTACCAGATGATCAAAATCAACAACCGTTTGTGACAGATTTTGATTTTTCAGATTCAAAATCAGATGCTTACAACGGTTTGTATCATTGGTTTGGTTTAGAGCCAGTAGGAGATGAACGTACAAGTTTAACCTTTAGCGTGTTTGTGCCAGCAGATGGAACAAATAAACTTTATTATTATGACCATGCCTCAAAAAAACAAGGTTATGCAGGAGTATCAGCAATGCCATTAAAAGTTATAGAGTCCAGAAAAGAATACGATTGGTCAGTAAATAAACCTGTCGAGTTTAGACCATATATCAAAAATATAGCAGGTCGTAAGCGTATGTTTTTTTTAGGAACAATATCTTCAATAAAAGCAGAAGGTTCTCAATTTGATGGATCTGCAACACCAGATTTAGCATTAATTGATAGCGAATATAGAGATGTTGTTTGGATTGATGCTAAACACCCAAGTCAATGGGAAAAAACCGTATATGATCAATTAAACGAAGCTTGGAGAGCTAGTGAAGGTATTGATGAATATTTTGTTGATGATGATAAAACAATAGAAGCTATAATGAAGGATTTAAATGACCAATTTATTGCTATTGACACCACTGACCTAAAAGGGAATACTGTAAAAGAAAAAGAGTCTCTTGAAGTCTTACAACGTAAATACGACTCAATTCTCAAAAAAAGAGAAGCAGATGATATTGCTAAACTAAAACGTAAAATAGATTCGTTACAAAACAAGTAATCAAATTAAGTAGTTGTAGGTAACCTTTTTACGATAAAATATTTTACAAATAAGCTAGGTGTTTGTAAGAAAAAAACGACCAATGGTAATTAAATTGGTACAAAAGGAATTATTATTATCATTTTTACATCTACTTTTGCAAAAGCAATAAAGAAGTAATTATTGTAATTTTATTTAACCTAATTAAATAACCCCTTCTCTAATTTTGTCCTAATTTTTGGACTTTAAAAATCGCTTATGAAACACATTTACATTTTATTATCATTTTTAGTATTTGGTATTTTTACAATAAATGCTCAAACAACTGTTGTAACAACAGGTACAACTAATCCTTACAGATTATCCCTAACTGGTAGCGATTTGTATATCTCAGAATTTAATACAGGGACTGTATCTAAATTAGATATCACAGCACCATTACCAACAACAAAAACTAATGTTATTACTGGCTTAAATAGACCTATGGGTATCGTTGCAGTTGGAAACTTTATTTATGTTGCAGAACATTTTGGAAATAAAATATCTAGAATCGATATGTCTACACCGACAGCGACAATATCAACTGTAATTTCTGGTTTAAACAACCCTACAGGTTTAGCTATTAAAGGTGACGAACTTTATTATGCAGAAACAGGGAGTAATTCGATCTTTAAAATAAACCTTACAGATGCAGTACCAACAGCTGTTTTAGTTGCTAACGCATTTAATGCACCTTACGGAATCTTTTTTAAAGATGATGTATTATACATTGCTGAGTTTTCTGGAAACAAAGTATCTACTCTTGATGTTACATCAGGTGCTACAACAGGTACAGATTTTGTTACAGGTTTTAATGCGCCAATAGATGTAACTATTAACGCAAACACATTATATGTAGCAGAATATAATGCAAATAAAGTTTCAAAGGTTGATATACTGGCAGCTGTACCAACTAAGGAAGATTTAGTATCAGGAGTACAAACTCCAATTGGTTTAGCAGCTAATACTAGCGAAGTTTACATTGCTGAATTTGATGCTAATAGAATTTCTAAATATAACTTACCTACATTATCTGTAGATAGTTTTATTTTAAATGAATCTTTAAAATTATATCCTAATCCATCAAGTAACTTTATAAAAGTTTCAAACATGGAAAAGGCTTTAAACTATACAGTTTACAACAGTTTAGGACAACAAGTTTTAAAAGGTAAAGTAGAAAAAAATGAAAGTATAGATATTCAAAATTTATCTAGTGACTTATATCTTTTTAAATTAGAGGATGGAAATACTTTAAAGTTTATCAAAAAGTAACCATTTACTTATTAGATTATAAATTAAAAGCACTAAATTATTTAGTGCTTTTTTTATTTATTTAAGTCAAATTCCATTTTAATATTGGCGCGCTTATAAGGTAAGTCTTTTTCTAATTGGACTTCTTTAAAACCAAATTTGTTATATAAGTAAATAGCATTTTCTAACTTACGACTAGAGTAGAGTAGTAGCTTTTCAAATTTTTGTGCTTTTGCAAAATTAATACAGTGTTCTAATAATTGTTGACCAATTTTATGACCTCTTAAACTTGGTGATACAGCCATTTTTGTTAGCTCAAATCCAGCTTGGTTTTTTAATGGCATAAAGGCATAGGTACCAACAATTTGATCTTCTAATTTGGCAAAAAAGATGTAGCCACCTTGATTAATAATGTATTGGTCAGGTTTACTTAAAACTTCTTCGTCAAAAGGTTCGACATAAAAATATTGTTCTAACCATTCTCTGTTTAGTATGTAAAAATCTTTAGCGTATTTTTTATCAAAAGGGATAATGTTAATAGTCGGTTTCATTTTTATTTTAAAATATAAATTGCAAATAATAACAATAAAATTGAAATTACAGATATAAAAAAGGTCAGGTTAAATATTGACTTGTCTGCTACTTTTTTTCTAAATAAATCTACAATCATCCATAAAGGAATTGCAATACTTAATAGTAGAGCAGGTATGGTCATAACTTTTGTTAGCGCAGTAAACCATTGTAATTGTACTTGGTTTATATGAAAAAAAAGAAGCGTTATTATAAATATAAATACAAATAACGAAAATGAAAGCCTGATATATTCTATTTGTAGTTTAGTCATTTTTACTAGAGTTTGAGCGTATAAAATCCGTAATTAAATAGCTAATTAGTTTGCCAACTTGTGAGGCCTTTTTATTTTTAGCCACAGCTTCACAGATATGTAAATACTTAGCATTGTCAAGTGCTGCAAAATGGTGTAAAAATTGTCTCGCGTTTTCTACCGAAAAACCACTTGGTGTTTGTGCGCTACTTGGTGTATTTATAATTGCATCACAATCAATTTCTATCCCAAAATGCGTGGTATTAATATGTTTTTGTGCGCGACTTAACGCTTTTTTAAATTTTAAGCTTTGTCTAACTGCTATAGCTTCATAGGTGTTGTAATCTAAATGCTTATTATCCTTAAATTGACTAAATATTTCTGAAGAGGTATAATTTTCGTGTAATCCAAAAGCAAAATAGCGTTTTAAAAATCTTTCAGCGTAAGCGTAACTAAAACCATTACCACTATGTCTTCCTTCTAAAGCTCTAAAATCTGTATGAGCATCAAAATTTAAACTATTTATAGGCTGTTTTAAGGCTAAGCTAGTCCCTTTTATCATTCCGTAAGCATTATTGTGTCCACCACCAATTGCGATTGGGATTTTGCCTGCTTTTACAATATTGGAGACTAAATCTACAACATGTGTATCCATTTGAGCCACTAATTTTCTAGATTTAGCAATATGCTTTTGGTCATCTTGATTTAATTTAGAAAGCTGTTTTTGTTCTTCTGTAAAATCCAAGTGTCCTAATACCAAAACATTTTTAGCCTGAGTAAAAGTATTACTTTGAATATTTAACAAAACTTTAATTGTAGCCTCCCAAGCGGTTGAAGTCCCTGATTTACCATGGTTTGCAAAAACACCCACAGCTTCTGGTAGACCAAATACAACATACTTGACGTCCAAATTTTTAAGTGAATCGTATATATTGGAAACACAGGTTAACGTATTAATATGTTCTCCAAATTTAGTTTCGCCAAGACGTGTATTAAGTAGATTATTTATAATTGAGTTATCAAATAAAACTAATTTATCCATTTACTTTTATGTAGTTTTGAAAAAATAAAATTACGTTTTTATTATTAAAGTATAACTAGAAAATTAACGATTACAATTTAAAAACAAATAATTATGGCAAATAAAACAGCAAGTACAGGTTTAAAGGTTGCATTAGGTATAGCCTTAGCATTATTTATTGGTACCGGAATTTATACATCGACTTTGTATAAGGATAAACAACAAACCGAACAGCAATTAACACAAGAAAAAAATGACGTTTTAAACGACTTAAATACAATGGTTGCAAAGTATGACGTCGCTTTAAGTGAAAGTCAAGTCACTAATCAAAATTTAGTCGAAGCTAGAGAGCGTATTCAAAGTTTAATAGACTCATTAAAAGTATCAGAAAACAATGTTAGTAGTTTATGGAAGTATAAAAAGAAATACTTAGCATTACAGGATGAAATGGATATTTTATTAACAGAAAACGATAGATTAAAAGTAGAGAATATGCAGTTAGCTACTACGTTAGATAGTACTAATGTTAGATATGAAGAAAGTAGAATGTTTAATGATTCTCTAGTTGTACAAAATACAGCACTTGCAGAAGTTGTTGAAAATGCTGCAGTTTTAACAACAGCAAATTTAAAAGGTTTTGGAGTTATTGAACGTAATAATGGTAAACTTATTCCAACAGAAAGAGCAGGAAGAAGCGATAAAATTAGAGTATGTTATACAGTTGCAAAAAACAAATTAGTACAATCAGGAGACAAAGAATTGTATGTCCAAGTTATTGACCCTAAAAACAATATTTTAGGTGTAAATCAACAAATTAAGTTTGGTGAGCAAACCCTTAATTATAGTATTATAAGTAAGTTTAATTACGAAAATGGAAATCTAGATATCTGTGAGTTTGTAACTAATAATACAGATGATGATTTTGAAAAAGGACGTTACCAAGTAAACGTTTTTAACTCAAACGAATTGGTTTCAAGTACTGAGTTTACACTTAGATAATATCTTGAACTAATATTAATTGTTTATTCCATAACAAAAAACCTGAAGGCAAATGCGTTCAGGTTTTTTTATTAAACTATTTCGCCATTAATAATTACAGTATCTATGTGATTGTCTCCAAAAGCATAAGGCAGATAATTATAACTTGATACAGGTTTAGTGATTATAACATTGGCTTTTTTCCCTTTGGTAATACTACCATACTGGTTAGATATTCCCATTGCATAAGCACCATTTATAGTAGCAGCATTTATGGCTTCTTCTGGAGTTAATTTCATTTTTATACATGCAGTACTTACAACAAAATTCATATTTCCAGAAGGTGTAGAGCCTGGATTATAATCTGTTGCTAATGCTAAAGGTAGTCCAGCATCAATTAATTGTCTTCCAGGTGTGTAGGGTATGCTTAAAAAGTATGAGCAGGATGGTAATGCAACTGGCATTGTATTGCTATCTTTTAAAGCAATAATATCTTCGTTATTTAATTCTTCTAAATGGTCAACACTTATAGCTTGATGCTTAACAGCTAAAGCAATACCTCCAAAAGCATTAAATTGATTAACGTGAATTTTAGGTGTTAAATTATACTCTTGTCCAGCCTTAAGTATTTGTGCTGTATCGTCTAAATCAAAATATCCCTTTTCGCAAAATACATCAATATATTGCGCTAAATTTTCTTTAGCAATTTGAGGTAACATGTCATTTATAATCTGATCTAAATACCCTTGTTTATTGTCTTTAAATGCTATTGGTAATGCGTGTGCACCTAAAAAGGTAGCTTTTACTTTTATAGGAAAATCTTTTTTAAGTCGTTTTATAACACGTAGCATTTTAATTTCTGCATCAGGTGTTAAACCATAACCTGATTTTATCTCGATAGCTCCTGTACCTAATTTCATGACAGCTTTTAATCGTATAACAGATTGATTATAAAGGTCATCTTCACTAGTGTTTTGTAATGTTTTGGCGCTATTTAAAATCCCACCACCACGATTAGCAATATCTTCATAACTTAAACCATTTATACGGTCTACAAACTCTTGAGATCTGTCACCTGCATAAACAATATGTGTATGCGAGTCACACCAAGTAGGTAAGACCAATTTACCTTTAGCATCTATAGTTTGATCAGCAATTATACCAGTAGCATCAGACATATCTCCAAAATCAACAATAGTATCATTTTCAATTAATAAATAAGCATTTTTAATTGAAGGTAATAGCTTCATTTGGTTACCAGAAACTTTTAAAATATTTTCGTCTCTAACTTGAAGTAATTCTTTGATATTTGTAATAAGTATAGTCATAAAATGGACAGTAATTTAAGTTCAAATATAGATAAAATGCATAGTACTGAACAATTCTTTTTACATTACTTATTATATTAAAATTAATGCGCTACATCGAAAAGTTATAGTCTCAACCATTTAAAATGATACATTTAGCTTGTGTGTAAATAATAATTATGGAAGTTTAAAAGCTAATGTATTACAATGAAATCAAATCGTATATAAATTCATTTTATCCAATATCCGAAGCGTCTTTTAATTTAGTTTATGAAATTGCTCATATTAAGCAAGTTAAATCAGGAACTGTTTTAGTAAATATTGGAGACGTTCCTAATAAAATATATATGATAAATAAAGGAGTTATGCGCTCCTATGTTAGACTAGAAAATGGGAAAGAGGTAACAAAATCTATTTTTGTACCTAGAATTATTTTAGCCTCATTACGTGCTTTAATAACCCAATCGCCTTCTGAATGTATTTACGAAACTTTAACCGATTGCGAAATTTACGAAGTTGACTATTTAAAGTATAAAGCTATTTGTGAAACCAATACGGAAGTCCTTGGTTTTCATGCTAAGTTTTTAGAGCAATTACTGTGTCAGCATGATGCAAAACATATAGAGTTACTTACAATGAATGCAAAACAACGCTATTTAAAATTAAGAAAAGTAATACCAAATATTGATAATTTGATACCACAATATCAAATTGCAAAATTTTTAAGTATCACTCCAGTACAATTAAGTAGGATTAGAGCCAAACTATAGCATTTATTAACATATGTTAATGAATAAAAACATAATTAGTTATACACTTGTAATGGTTATTTAAACCATCCCTATTATAATTAATAACTAACTAACAAAAAACCGATAAGTATGCTTATCGGTTTTTTAATTTTTATATGTAATTAGTATGCTACTTTAATGCACCAACCATGTCTTCAGGTTTGACCCATTCGTCATAATCCTCTGCAGTTACATAACCTAAATTAATAGCTTCTTCCTTTAATGTTGTTCCGTTTTTGTGTGCAGTGTTAGCAATTTCGGCAGCTTTATAATAACCTATTTTAGTGTTTAAAGCAGTTACTAACATTAATGAGTTGTTAAGTAACTCTTTAATTACTTCATGATTAGGCTCTATTCCTGCTGCACAGTTAACATCAAAACTAACACAAGCATCACCAATTAATTGTGCTGATTGTAAAATATTTGCAGCCATCATTGGTTTAAAAACATTTAGCTCATAATGTCCTTGTGTACCACCAACAGTAATAGCTACATCATTACCCATGACTTGTGCACAAACCATTGTTAATGCTTCACATTGTGTAGGATTTACTTTTCCTGGCATGATAGAACTTCCTGGTTCATTTGCTGGAATAATAATTTCACCAATTCCAGAACGTGGTCCAGAAGCCATCATACGTATATCATTAGCAATTTTGTTTAATGATACTGCTAATTGTTTTAAAGCACCATGACTTTCTACAATAGCATCATGTGCAGCTAATGCTTCAAACTTATTAGGAGCTGTTATAAATGGTTGTCCAGTAAATTCAGCGATATATTCTGCTACACGTTTAGAGTAGCCTTTTGGTGTATTCAAACCTGTTCCTACAGCTGTACCACCTAAAGCGATTTCGCTTAAATGAGGTAAAGTATTTTCTAAAGCTTTTAATCCATGATCTAGTTGAGAAACATAACCTGAAAACTCTTGTCCTAAGGTTAAAGGCGTAGCATCCATTAAGTGGGTACGACCTATTTTTACAACATTTTTAAAAGTTTCAGATTTCTTTTTTAATGTATCACGTAATTGTTTTACGCCAGGAATTGTTGTTTTTACAATCTTAGTGTATGCAGCAATATGCATTCCTGTTGGAAACGTGTCGTTTGATGATTGTGATTTGTTTACGTCATCATTTGGTTGGATTGTTTTTTCTCCTTCTCCAACAGTTTTACCAGCAATTTGATGTGCTCTGTTAGCAATAACCTCATTGACATTCATGTTAGACTGAGTTCCAGAACCTGTCTGCCAAATTACTAAAGGAAATTGATCATCATGCTGACCGTTTAAAATCTCATCACAAACTTTAGCTATAAGATCTCTTTTTTCAATTGGTAAAACGCCAAGTTCACAGTTAGTGTAAGCAGCAGCTTTTTTTAGATAAGCAAAACCATATACCACTTCTAAAGGCATAGAGGCAACGTTACCAATTTTAAAATTATTTCTAGAACGTTCTGTTTGTGCACCCCAAAGCTTGTCTGCAGGCACTTTAACTTCGCCCATAGTATCTTTTTCTATTCTATATTCCATTATAAAGATTGATTAATTTTAAGTTTACAAAATTACGAAAATTGTAGGGTTTAATATCCTCTCTTATTTAAATTTTTATAAAAATAACTTAGAGAAAACAATGTATAAAAAGTTGTTTTAATTATTAATTTCTGAATCTTGTAATCCCCATTTATCTAAACTTCTTAAAATAGATTCAAGAGATTGTCCACGTTTACTTAGTTTATACTCAACTTTTGGTGGCACTACAGGAAAAATGGTTCTAGTAATCAAACCATCCTTTTCTAATTCTCTAACAGTCTGAGTAAACATTTTATTAGAGATGCCTTCAATTTTACGTTGTAGTATTCCAGAACGCAAACCGCCATCTAATAAGTGAAACAGTATTAAAGGTTTCCATTTAGTACCAATCAAACCCATAGTATAATTTAAAGGACATTTCATTATTATAATTTAAATATTAATTTATTTTATTGAAAATTAGCAATTTACTCATTTAGGTAACTATATTACTTTTAAGTAAGTTATTGTCTATAAGGCAAATATATAGTAATTTTGAAAAAAATATAAATATGAAAACAATAAAAAATTATCCAAAATCATTTTCTCATGTAGGTATAACGGTACCTGATATTAAAGCAGCTGTTAAATTTTATTCTGAAGTTATGGGATGGTATATCATTATGGAACCATCCATTGTTAAAAAAGAAAAGGACACAGCAATAGGTCAAATGTGTATTGACGTTTTTGGAGAGGATTGGACATCCTTTGAAATTGCACATCTTGCATCGTCTGATGGTATTGGTATAGAATTATTTTCTTTTCCAAATGGAATTAAAGAAGCTCCAGAATTTAATCCTTTTAATACAGGTTTATTTCATTTTTGTATTCAGGATCCTAATATTGAAGCGTTAGTTGAAAAAATAGTGTCCTATGGTGGTAAGCAACGCATGCCAATTAGAGCGTATTACCCAGAGGAAAAACCTTTTAAAATGTGTTATGTTGAAGATCCTTTTGGTATTGTGTTTGAAGTATATACACATAGTTATGAGTTAACTTACTCATCTGGTGCATATTCTAAATAAAAAAGAGGTCATTGTTCTGTAAAACTCAAATATAATTTAAGGTTATTAACAACTATGTTAATAATTTTTGACTTTGTATTGTATAAAAAACAAGTTTACTTTATCTTTGCAGTAATAATAAACAAGAAATTAAACACATTATGTTCGAATTTGACCAATATTTAGGCTTTTTAGCATTTTTAACTATCTTAACCATAGGGTTTTGGTTAATGATATTTTTAATAACTTTTGTAGTTCCTTATTGGATTGGAGGAAGTTTAATAGAACGTTTAAACGAGATTAAAGAGGAGAAAAAAGCTAAGCGTAACGCTTAATTTTAATCAATCATATATAAAAAAAAGGGAAATTCTAACGAGTTTCCCTTTTTTGTTTTTAATAATTAAATACTAATTGTTTTAGTATGATATCAAAAAAAATGTTGCTAATAAGTATTAGCAACATTTTATAATTATAGGTATTATATTTTATCCTTCAAAATCTTCATCACCACCATAGCTTCCACGCTCTTCGCGTTTTTTCTTTTGGTTAAATCTGTATGTAAAGGCTAAGTTAAAGCTACGCTCTCTCCATTGGTATTCGCTATAAGCATCAAAAGTTGGAGTAGAAGTGGTTTGTTTACGTTTTCTACTATTAAATAAATCATTTACATTAAAAGCAATTGAAGCTCTGTCGCCAAATAAATCTTTACTAAAAGCCATTGTTGTAGTAAAAATTCCTTCAGATTTATTTTGTGCATCTTCACTTGGTCCTCTATAGTTTAAGTTAGTTTGCCAATCAATCTCTCCTGGTAATGTATATTTATTGTTAATACGTGCAAACCAGCTATTGTTAGTGTTGTCTAAAGATAAACCGTTTGGAGTCGTTCCTTTTGTTTCGTTTTGAAAAAAGTTGAAGTTACCATTAACTCTCCAGTTTCTTGAAGGATTGTAAGTTAGTGTAAACTCAAAACCATATCTGTCCTCTGTCGCTAAATTAATAGGTGTACGTTGTATGATTGGTAATGATTCTCCATTTACAATAGCTGTGTCTCCTGTATCAAAACTCACAAAATTAAATACATCTGTAGCATGTGCATAGTATAATGAAGAATTGAAAGTGAATTTTCCAAAACGCTTTAAGTAGCCTAAATCAAATTGACCAGAATAACTAGGGTTTAAAGCTGGATTACCTTGAAAATAATTAGTTACACTTGATCTAGAAGGAAAAGGGTTTAAAAAGAATCCACGAGGACGTCTTAAACGTCTAGCATAACCTAAAGTTAAATTTTCTCTATCACTAAACTCGTAATTAAGATTTACTGTTGGAAATAATCCTGTAAAGTTTCTTTTGTTGTAATCTCCTGTTGTAGGTTGATCAATAGTTAATTGGGTATTTTCTAAACGAAGACCTAATAAGAATGAAAAATTATTAATCTTACTACCATATTGTGTATACACAGCATTTAGGTACTCTTTAAAGTTTAAAAGGTTAGTTAGGTCTGTACTTAGTTCAAATTGATTAGTATTTGTATCTAATAACTCTACCTGAAAATCCGTAGAAGTCGTGTTAAAATTACCTCTATAACCTGCTTCAAATTGACTGTTTTCACCAATTGGTAAAACGTAATCTGTTTGAAGTAATATTTGTTGTTGGTCCTCTAAAGTTGCAACACGCTCTGAGATAATATTATCTACTTGTACTAAAGAGTTTTCGTTTTCTTGGCTATCTTCATATTGAAAGTCAAAGGTTAAAACATGTCCACTATCGCTATAATTTTTTTGAAAATTTAAAGCATACTGTATAGTTTTATCTTCTTCAAATTCTGGATCTAATCTAACTGTTGTTGAAAGTAAATTACGATTAGTATCAAATTGCTCTAAAAGGTTAGTGGTGTTATTTTCATCATTACTATCTCTATATAGCACAGAAGTAGTTAATGAAGCAGAATCGTTTACATACCATTCGACACCAAAATTTGTAGTAAGACCTTTTCTAATACGATCAAAAGTATTTGTTTCGTCTAAAAAGTTTCCGGTTGAATTATATTGAGTAGAAGAGAAAGAGTTCCCTGGAGCTTCTCTGTAGCTGTAACCAGTGGTATTAAAGATGTTAATATCTCCTGTTCTATAATTTATATTTCCGTTAATTCCTGCTGAAGGATTGTAACCTACATTAGTTGTTATGGCACCATTTAGTCCTTCTAACTTACTTCTTTTTAAAATGATATTAAGTATACCTGCTGTTCCTTCAGATTCATATCTAGCTGATGGTGAGGTAATAACTTCTACTTTTTCAATAGATTCTGCTGGTAATTGTCTTAAAGCGTCAGTAGAATTTAGTCCGACTAATCCTGAAGGTTTACCGTTAATAAGGATACGTACGTTATCATTACCACGTAAAGCTACATTACCTTCTACATCTACAGATACTGATGGTACGTTATCTAAAACGTCACTTACGGTTCCACCACGTACAGTTAAATCTTTACCTACGTTGTATATTTTTTTATCAAGTCTAATTTCGACCGTTGTTTTTTCAGCAATAATTTCTACTTCGTCTAAAGCTTCGGCATCAATAGATAAATATTGTGTTTTAAAGGTTTGATTATCTGTTATAGATTTGTTTGGTATAACTTCGGTTTTAAAACCGATATATTCAAAACTAACATTGTAAGTTCCAGATTTAATTTCTACAGAGTAGTTTCCAGAAGCATCAGTTATACCACCAGAAAGATCTGCTGGATTTGTTGCGTTTTTAAAGACAACGGTTGCGTACTCTAAAGGTGCATTGGTGTCTTTTTCTAGAATTTTTCCTTTAATGGTTACCATTTTTTGGTCATTATTTTGTGCCAACGCAAGATTTAGGCATAAAATTAATACGCAAAAGGAAATAATTTTTTTAGTCATAAAATTTGGTTTTCTTAGTATGACCGCAAAAATACCGATAGGTTTAAGGAGGTTTGGTTAAAGGTTTGTTAAATAAAAAATGAGTATTTATAAGGATGCTTTTTGTTGTGGGATGATATCAAAAATACGTTTTGCTGGTTTTCCTATTACAGCTTTTTCGCCATTTATAACTATAGGCCTTTCAATAAGGTCTTGATATTCAATCATTATATCAATTAAGCTATCATCGTTAAATATGTGACCATCGTCCTCTAAATGTTTAAAATTTTCGACCCAAATTTTGCTTTCTTTTCTTATTAGTTCTTCAGGTCTAATGTTTAGTATGTTAATTATTTTAACAAGTTTAATTTTATCTAAAGGTTTGTCTTGATACTTTATGACCTCATGGTCGTGTTTATGTGTTTCAAGTATTTTTAAGCATGCGTTGGAGTCTGAAGACTCAGGATTGTGATAAATTACTATCATTTTTTTAAGGGAAATTTTGGTTGCTATTAATTTTTTATGCTATAAAATAGTTGTTATTTTTTCTGTTGGTCTACCTACAACAGCCTTGTTTTTATTGGTAACTATTGGTCTTTCAATTAATTTAGGGTTATTAATTAAAGCCTCAATTACTTGTGCGTCTGTAAGCGTTTTATCTTTATAATTTTCCTTCCAAATAGCTTCGGTTTTTCTAACTAAATCTATGGGTTTTATGTCTAGTAGTGATAGGATATCCTTTAATTCTTTTGTTGTCAAAGGATTATCTAAATATTTAATAACTTCAAATGGTTGATTAGAGTCTTCTAACAATTTTAAACCTTGTCTAGACTTACTACATCTTGGATTATGGTATATTTTAATCATTTTTAAAGGTTTTGATTATCAACTTCTTGCTGTCCCATCATCATTAGATAGGCTTTTAAAAAGGGTTCTATATTTCCGTCTAAAACAGCGTCAACATTACCTGTTTCGTGACCACTTCTAACATCTTTAATTAATTTGTAAGGATGTAATACGTAATTACGTATTTGACTTCCCCATTCAATTTTCATTTTTCCAGCTTCAATATCTTCTCGTTGCGCTAATTGCTTTTGTAGTTCAATCTCATATAATTGCGATTTTAACATCTGCATAGCTCTGGCTCTGTTATCATGCTGAGATCTAGTTTCTGAGCAAGAAATTTGTATTCCGGTTGGCTTATGCGTTAATTGTACTTTTGTTTCTACTTTATTAACGTTTTGTCCACCTGCACCACTTGACCTTGCAGTTGTAATTTCTATATCTGCAGGATTTATTTCAATTTCAATAGTGTCATCAACCAAAGGGTAGACGTACACAGACGCAAAACTTGTGTGTCGTTTTGCATTACTATCAAAAGGAGAAATACGTACTAACCTGTGGACTCCATTTTCACCTTTTAACCATCCAAATGCATGGTCTCCTTCAATTTCTAAAGTTACGGTTTTAATTCCTGCCACATCGCCTTCTTGGAAGTTTAATTCTTTTACTTTAAATCCGTTTTTTTCGGCATACATTAAATACATACGCATTAACATATTTGCCCAATCACAACTTTCTGTTCCACCTGCTCCAGCAGTAATTTGTAATACAGCACTTAGACTGTCACCTTCTTCAGATAACATGTTTCTAAATTCTAAATCTTCAACTAAAGTTAGGGCTTTTTCATAACGATCTTCTACATCAGATATAGTAGCTTCGTTGTCTTTAAAAAACTCAAAAATAACCTCTAAATCTTCGATTAAAACTTTTGATTGGTTGTAGTCATTAATCCATTTTTTCTTCTCTCTAATGGATTTCATTACCAATTCTGCACTTTTAGAATCATTCCAAAAACTTGGATCAAAGGTTTGCTCTTCTTCGTTTTGAAGCGCAATTAGCTTAGCATCAATGTCAAAGATATTGCCTTAACGAGGTAAGGCGTGTATTAAGATCTTTTATGTTTTCTAAAGTGATCATATGTTATTTTGGGTTTACAACAAAAATAGAATTATTACTAAGATTTAAAAATATTTGCCAACAATTTTTAATAGTTTTATGCTGAAATAAAATAATTAATATGACTATAGATTTAAGAAGTGATACTGTTACAAAGCCTAATGCAGAAATGTTACAAGCTATGATGTCTGCACAAGTAGGTGATGATGTATATAAAGAGGACGAAACAATTAATGCTTTAGAAGATAAAATTGCAAAATTATTTGGAAAGTCACACGCCTTATTTTTTCCTAGTGGTACTATGGCTAACCAAACAGCAATAAAATTGCATACTAATCCTGGCGATCAAGTTATTTGTGATAAGTATGCACATATTTTTAATTATGAAGGTGGAGGCGCCTCTTTTAATAGTGGTGTATCATGTAAATTATTGGATGGAAGCCAAGGGATGTTTACAGCGGACCAAGTCATTGAGGCAATTAACCCTCCAGATTTTTATCATAGTCCTTTAACGACTTTAGTCGAAATTGAAAACACCACAAATAAAGGAGGAGGAGCCTGTTGGGATTTTAATGAGATATTAAAAATAAAACAAGTTTGTAAGGCAAATAATTTAGGCTTTCATCTTGATGGAGCAAGACTTTGGAATGCCTTAGTGGCTAAAAACGAAACGACTTTACAATATGGAGAGGCTTTTGACACTATATCTGTTTGTTTAAGCAAGGGTTTAGGCTGTCCAATTGGATCTGTTTTAGTAGGAGATGAAAACATCATGAAAAATGCGATAAGAATCAGGAAAATATTGGGAGGAGGAATGCGACAAGGAGGTTTTTTAGCAGCAGCAGGATTATATGCTTTAGAAAATAATATTGAAAGATTAGCAGAAGACCATAAAAAAGCTAAAGAATTAGAGGTTGCTTTAGCCAAATCAACCTTTGTTAAAAAGGTAGAACCTGTAGAAACTAATATTGTAATTTTTGAGCTTAATAATAAATATTCGGAAAAAATATTTTTGGAAGCACTTTCTGACAAAAAAATTAAGATAATTGGTATGGGTAGTAACAAACTTAGGCTTGTAACTCATTTGAATTACAATGATAATCAACACGATAGAGTGCTAAAAGTGATTAGTGAATTATAAAATTTAAATTTTAGGAATTTTTTTTGATGTAAATATGTTAAAAAACAAATGTTGTTTAACGTATTTATTTGCTTTTTGGCGAATTTTAACTAAATTTTAAGAATTAAAAGTAATTATAGTTTGATATGTATTTTTTTTGCTTGAAATTAGTGAACAGTCGTTATTAGTTCGGCTATATATTTATCAAATAACCATTTAAATTTTAAAAAATGAAAAAAGTATTACTAACATTTTTATCTTTTGTTGTCTGCACCATCGCATTCGCACAAGATTTACCAACAAATCCTGAACCAGGAAAATGTTACAAACGTTGTGTGACTCCAGATGTGTGGGTTAACCAAGATGTAACAGTGCAAGTTGCTCCTGCGTACAAGAAGCTAAAAGTTGTTCCTGCTCAGTACAGAACAGAAAATGAAGAGTTTGTTGTGCAGTCTGCAGGACAAGAATTATCTGTAGTACCTGCACAATACGAAACACAAACTTTTGAAGTAGTAACTCAAGAAGCTTCTCAGAGATTAGAGAAAGTTGCTGGATCTACAAATACTACTACAGAAGAGATGATGACGCAACAAGGGTATCAAGAATTATCAGTTGTGCCTGCAAAATATGCAACTGAAAATTTTGAAATCGTATCTAATGATGCTGCACAATCATTATCAGTTATCCCAGCAAAGCTTGGATCTGAAAGTTTTGAAGTTGTAGTGCAAGAAGCAAGCCAACGTTTAGAGGTTGTACCAGCTAAGTACGAAACAAGAACTGAAACTGTAGTAGTGCAAGCTGCTTACACTAAATTAGAAACTGTACCTGCGCAGTATGAAACAAGAACAGAGACTGTTGTTGTAAACTCTGGTGGGCAACGTTTAGAGGTTGTACCTGCTAAATGGACAACTGAAAATGTAGAAGTTACAGTACAACCTGCATCTTCTAGAGTAGAGATTGTACCAGCTAAATATGCTACTGAAAATGTAGAGGTTGTTGTTCAAAATGCTAGTCAACGTTTAGAAGTTATTCCTGCTAAATGGGGAACTGAAACATTATCTTATAAGAAACAAGAATTTGGATCTACTTTATCTGTAGTACCTGCTAAATTTACTTCTGGTTACCAAACTATCGAAGTTAAGCCTGCTACTGCTAAATGGGGAATGAGTGATACTCCAGCTGTTGATTGTCAATCAAACGATCCTAACGATTGTAGATACTGGTGTTACAAAAACATACCAGCTCAAAACATTACAGTTAACACTACAGAGTTAGCTACAGATGCTCAAGTTATTACTAAGCCAGGATGTGATCAAGGAGAAAACAATGCTGAAGATTGTGGTATGGGTACTTACACAAGACGTGTAGTTCAAACGCCTGCAACAACAAGAGTTATTGATATTCCTGCTGTAACTAAAACAGTTAAGAAAACTGTAATGGTAACACCTCCAACAACAAGAGTTATTGAAATTCCTGCTATTACTAAAACAATCAAGAAAACTGTTTTAGTTTCTCCTGCAACAACAAGAGTTATTGATATTCCTGCTGTAACTAAAGAAGTTAAAAGAACTGTAATGGTTACACCTCCTACATCAAGAGTTATTGAAATTCCTGCTGTAACTAAAGAGGTACAGAGAACTGTAATGGTAACACCACCAACAACAAGAGTTATTGAAATTCCTGCTGTTACTAAGACAATGAAGCGTACTGTGGTTTTAGAACCAGCTACAACAAGAGTGACTGAAATTCCACAAGTTACTGCTACAATGAAGCGTACAGTTATGGCTACACCTCCTACAACAAGAGCGACTGATGTACCAGCTAAAATGACTACAATTCAAAAAACTATCTTAACTCCAGAATCTACTAGAGTTGTTGAGATTCCTGCTACTACAACTACAATGAAGCGTACTGTAATGGTAACACCTCCTACAACAAGAGTTATTGAAGTACCTCAAAAAACTGCTACATACAAGAAAACAGTATTAGCAAGTGATGCTAGAGTAGAAGAAGTTACTGTACCTGCAGTTAACAAAACAGTTACAAAAGAAGTATTACAAACTAAAGGTGGATTAACATCTTGGGCTGAAGTAGATTGTAAGTTAGTAGCTTATAATGATCTTAACGTAAACTGGGAATTAGGTTCTGCAACTTTAACTGCAGCTTCTAAAAGAGAAATCGATGCTAAATTATTACCAGTTTTACAAAACGGTGTATCAGTAGAGATTGCTTCTCATACAGATTCTAGAGGTTCTAAAGAATCTAACAGATCTTTATCAGAAAGAAGAGCTCAAGCTGTAACTAACTACTTAATCTCTAAAGGAATCAATTCTTCAAGAATTGTATCTAATGGTTTTGGTGAAACTAGATTAACTAACAGATGTTCTGATGGTGTATCTTGTACAGAAAGAGAGCATTTAGCAAACAGACGTACTCAATTTAGAGTTATCGATGCTGAATAATATTTAGTAAATACTTTTCATATATAAAAAAAGGAAGCCAATTTGGCTTCCTTTTTTGTTTGTAGTAATACAAATTATTTAAACATATCCATTCCTGGTATGTTAGGCATTCCGTCTTTAGCGACTGCTGCAACTTCTGCTTCATTTACATTAGTAGCTTTAGTAATAGCTTTATTAAGTACTAAAATTAAGTAATCTTCCAATTGTTCTTTATCTTCCAATAAAGCATCATCAATTGTAATAGATTTAATTTCGCGATTAGCAGTCAATGTTACTTTAAGTAAATTATCAGTACTTTTTTCGTCAATTAAAACGGTATCCATTCTTTTTTTTGTAGCCTCTACTTTTTCTTGGGTTTCTTTAAGTTTACCCATTAAATCTCCAAACATTTTATTTGATTTTAAAGTTAATTTTGCAAATTTATTAATTCTGTCTAAATATTATGTACAATTAAATATCAATAAAGTATAAATCAAACTAATATTAAGTTTTACATTTGTGCTCTTTAGTAAATTTAAGATTTAAAACAATGAGAGTTAGCGCTAATGTTTCTGCACCAATTGCAAAAAAAATAGAAAAAAAGCTTAGTATACATAACGATATTAGAGTAGACAATTACTTTTGGTTAAATCAAAGAGAAGATCAAGAGGTTTTAAACTATTTAAATGCAGAAAATGATTATACTAATTCTGTTTTAAAGCATACAGAAGGTTTTCAAAAGGCGTTATTTGAAGAGATGAAATCTAGAGTAAAGGAAGACGATCAAAGTGTCCCTTACAAATTAAATGGCTATTGGTACATTACTAGATATGAAGTAGGAAAAGATTACCCAATTTATACTAGAAAAAAAGATAATCTTGAAGCAGAAGAAGAGATTCTTTTTGATTGTAATCAAATGGCAAAAGGCCATAGCTATTTTAAACTAGGTGGTATTTCAATAAGTCCAGATAATACTTTGGTAAGCTACTCTATTGATACTGTTAGTAGAAGACAGTATACTTTGTATATAAAAAACTTAGTAACCAATGAGATTTTTGAGGACAAAATAGAAAATACTACAGGAAGCTCGACTTGGGCTAATGATAACAAAACACTGTTTTATTCTAAAAAAGACGAAGTTACTTTACGCTCAGATAAAATATATAAGCATAAACTAGGTCAAAATAGTATTGATGACACTGTCGTTTTTCATGAAGAGGATGACACATTTAATACATTTGTGTATAAAACCAAGTCTAAAAAGTATTTAGTAATTGGAAGTTCAAGTACTCAAACAACCGAGTATAGATTTTTAGATGCCAATACACCTGATGGTGAATTTAAAATCTTTCAGGAACGCGAAAGAAACCTAGAATACTCCATAGCCCATTATCAAAATAATTTTTACATCATCACAAATAAAGATGAAGCAACCAATTTTAAACTTCAAAAAGTAGAGGAATCTAATACAGATAAGGCTAATTGGGAGGATGTTATTCCGCATCGTAAAGATGTATTATTAGAAGATATTGAGATTTTCAAAGATTATTTAATTGTAAACGAACGTGAAAATGGTTTAAATCAATTAAGAATTATCAGTTGGGATGGTAATGAAGATTATTATTTAGATTTTGAAAGTGAAACCTACACAGCAGATATTGGTAATAATCCGGATTTTGATAGTAATTATTTGAGATATTCATTTAACTCTTTAACAACACCAAGTTCTGTAATTGACTATGATTTAAAAACTAAAACAAAAACAGTTAAAAAAGAACAACAAGTTTTAGATGCCAATTTTAAAAAAGAAAATTATATATCACACAGGGTTTGGGCAACAGCAAGAGATGGTGTTAAAGTACCAATGTCTATTGTCTATAAAAAAGGAACTAAATTAGACGGAAATAGTCCATTATTACAATACGCTTATGGCTCATATGGAGCCACGATTGATCCTTATTTTTCTTCAATACGACTAAGTTTATTGGATAGAGGTTTTATTTACGTAATAGCACATATTAGAGGTAGCGAATATTTAGGACGTCCTTGGTACGAAGACGGAAAATTAAAGTCTAAACTAAATACATTTACAGATTTTATAGATTGTTCTAAATTTTTAATTGAGAATAAATATACCTCTAGTCAACACCTGTATGCGATGGGAGGAAGTGCAGGAGGTTTATTAATGGGAGCAATAATAAATATGAATCCAGAATTATACAATGGTGTTATTGCTGCAGTTCCTTTTGTAGACGTTGTAACTACAATGTTGGATGATAGCATACCATTAACTACTGGAGAATATGACGAATGGGGAAATCCAAATGAAGAAGATTTTTATAATTACATGAAATCCTACTCACCATATGATAATGTCGTTCCTAAAGAATATCCTAATATGCTAGTTACTACAGGTCTTCACGATTCACAAGTTCAATATTGGGAACCAGCAAAATGGGTAGCTAAATTAAGAGACTGTAAATTAGATAAAAATATTTTACTACTAAAAACAGACATGGATGCAGGACATGGTGGTGCTTCTGGGCGTTTTGAAGCATTAAAGGAAGTTGCTTTAGAATATGTATTTTTATTCGAATTAGAAGGAATCAATAAATAATCAAAAAAAATGCTTATTTTTGCGAGGTTTTGAGTTTCAAAACTCAAAATAAGTAGCTTTTAAATAGCATTTATGGAACAAAATAAACAAGTTTTTGATAGTGTATTAGACTTAATTGGTAATACACCAATGATAAAACTAAAAAAAATTACTTCAGGTTTTAAAGGGAATTATCTAGCAAAAGTTGAAGCCTTCAATCCAGGTCATTCATCAAAAGATAGAATCGCTTTATACATTTTAGAGCAAGCAGAAAAGCAAGGTATACTTAAACCAGGAGACACAATTATTGAAACAACATCAGGTAATACTGGATTTAGTATTGCAATGGTTAGTGTAATTAAAGGATATGATTGCATTTTGGCAGTTAGTTCAAAATCTTCACCAGACAAGATTGACATGTTAAAAAACATGGGAGCTAAAGTATATGTTTGTCCAGCAAACGTTAGTGCAGATGATCCAAGAAGCTATTACCAAGTAGCTAAACGATTACATGAAGAAATTAAGGGATCTGTTTACATTAACCAATACTTTAATCAATTAAATATTGATGCACATTACAATTCTACTGGACCAGAAATATGGAACCAAACAGAAGGTAAAATAACGCACTTAGTAGCATGTAGTGGTACAGGAGGGACAATTTCTGGTACTGCAAAATATTTAAAAGAACAAAATCCAAATATTAAGGTAATAGGAGTTGACGCTTATGGTTCGGTATTAAAAAAATATCACGAAACTAGAGCGTTTGACGACAAAGAAATTTATCCATACAGAATAGAAGGATTAGGTAAAAATTTAATTCCTACTGCTACAGATTTTGATGCTATTGATGAGTTTATCAAGGTCACAGATGAGGAAAGTGCACACACAGCTAGAGAATTAGCACAAACAGAAGGGTTGTTTGTGGGTTATACTTCTGGAGCAGCAATGCAAGCCTTAAAACAACTTAATGAATCTAATACATTTAAGGATACAGATAATGTTGTTGTCATTTTTCCTGATCATGGTTCTAGATACATGAGTAAGATTTATAGTGATAAGTGGATGAATGAGCAAGGGTTTTTTGATAGTAAAAATGAAGAAGCTGCACAAAGCATTCAATATATTAAGTAAATAATTAAAGAATAAACAAATTAGTTAATCTTAGTAATAATAAGATTAACTTTTTTGTTGATAATACATAGGTTATTTGTTATGCACGTATAATAAAATTGCATAATTTTGTAGCATCTAACTAAATTTTAATAGCTTAAGCTAATATACCTAACAATAGAAGCTTAAAAATCGCGTTTTACAATGAAAGATTTATTTGAAAAAATATACAAAGATAAAGGACCATTAGGTAAATGGGCTGCTCAAGCAGAGGGTTACTTTGTGTTTCCTAAATTGGAAGGAGAAATTTCTAATCGTATGAAATTTCAAGGAAAAGAAGTAATTACATGGAGTATCAATGACTACTTAGGTCTTGCTAACCATCCAGAAGTACGTAAAGTTGATGCAGAAGCTGCAGCACAATACGGTTCTGCATATCCAATGGGAGCACGTATGATGTCTGGTCACACAGATTTACACGAGCAATTACAAAACGAACTTGCCGAGTTTGTCCATAAAGAAGCAGCTTACTTATTAAACTTTGGTTACCAAGGTATGGTGTCTACAGTTGACGCTTTAGTTGGAAAAGATGATATAATTGTATATGATGTAGATGCACATGCTTGTATTATTGATGGAGTAAGATTACATCACGGAAAACGTTTTACCTATAAGCATAACGATATTGAAAGTTTAGAAAAAAACTTAGGTCGTGCTACTAAAATGGCAGAGCAAACAGGTGGAGGAATCTTAGTGATTTCTGAAGGTGTTTTTGGTATGCGAGGTGAGCAAGGACGTTTAAAAGAAATTGTTGCTTTAAAGAAAAAATACAACTTTAGATTATTTGTAGATGATGCTCATGGTTTTGGTACATTAGGTAAAACTGGTGCTGGAGCAGGAGAAGAGCAAGGTGTACAAGACGATATTGATGTGTATTTTGCAACTTTTGCTAAATCTTTAGCAAGTACAGGAGCATTTATTGCTGCAGATCAAGAAATAATTGATTATTTAAAATATAATTTACGTTCGCAAATGTTTGCTAAATCATTGCAAATGCAATTGGTTGTTGGAGCATTAAAGCGTTTAGATATGTTACGTACAATGCCTGAGTTAAAACAAAACTTATGGAAAATTGTAGACGCATTACAATCAGGACTTAAAGATAGAGGTTTTGATATTGGTTCTACTCAAAGTTGTGTAACTCCAGTATATTTAAATGGAAGCATTCCAGAAGCTATGGCTTTAGTTAGAGATTTAAGAGAAAATTATGGTATTTTCTGCTCTATTGTTGTGTATCCAGTAATTCCTAAAGGTTTAATATTATTACGTATGATTCCAACAGCAACGCATACTTTACAAGATGTTAGCGAAACTTTAGACGCATTTGATGCTATTAGAGAACGTTTAGAAAACGGTACTTATAAGCGTATGTCTGCTGCTTTAATGAAAGCAATGGGAGAATAAAAAAAAATAAAATTATATAAAAAAAATCCGACTCTAAAGAGTCGGATTTTTTTTAATTAAATTAAAACTTAGGCAAATTGATATATGATTTGCGTTTAAAAAAAAGAGCTTCTTAGGTATTAGTAAGCTCTTTTTTTAATTATATGTCTTTTTTAAAAGTACATCGTCTTATATATACTTCAGGATCAAAATGTTTCCATATTTTGTGTATCGCTTCATTGTCCTCTAATTCAGGTGTTCTATAACAAGTTTGGATACCTTTTTCATTAAAAGTGTTATAGTATTCATTAAAAATAACAGCGTGCACTCCTTTATTTTGATATTCTGGATGTACACCTATTAGGTAGAACATGACATCTTTACTTTCTTTTTTTGCTTTTAATAATTTTAAAAATCCAAAGGGTAGTAGTTTACCTTTCATTTTTTGTAAAGCATCAGCAAATCTTGGCATTACTACAGCAAAAGCTATTAATTTATCATTTTTGTCAACCACAAATTTGATATACTCTGGGTTTATAAAGCTTATAAATTTCTTTTTAAAATATTCTTTTTGAATATCTGTAATAGCTACAAAAGAAGACAGTGAGGCGTAACTTTCATTAAATAAATCAAACATTTGGTCTGCATAAGGCATGACTTCGGATGTTTTATTCAAATTTAAAGCTTTAAGCTGATAACGTCTTTTAATCAATTCTTGAGCTTTGTGGAAAAACTCAGGTTTTACGTTTTTAAAAGGAAAACGACTTTCAGAGTATTTTTTCTCAACAGAAAAACCATGTGATTGATAATGATTTACATAATAAGCGTGATTATACCATGTGATCATATTACCTATAGCATCAAAACCCTCAGTAATAACTCCAACTTTATCCAAGTTAGAAAAACCGACAGGACCTTCAGTATAATGTAGGTTATTTGCATTACCAATGGTGTAAACTTCTTGCAAAAGTGCTTTACTAACGTCTAAGTCGTCTATAAAATCAAACCAACCAAAACGCATTTTTTTTATGTTTTGATCTTTTACTTCAAGCCAATTTATTATGGCAGCGATACGACCAACAACTTTATTGTCTTTATATGCTAGAAATAATGTTGCTTCTGCATCATTAAAAATTGGATTTTTCTTTGCGTCAAATGTTGCTAATTCTTGACTTATAATTGGTGGTACCCAATATTTAGAGTCTTTGTATATTTCAAAAGGAAATTTAACAAATGCTTTGTAATCCGCTTTTGATACTACTTTTTTGGTTGTAATCATATAAAAAAGAAAGGGTTAGTTTTCGTCATCAAAATCAATCTCTTGAGTTTCTTTTTTTCGTTTACCTGAATCTTCTGGCGTGTCAGAATCATTATCTTTTTTATTCTTATTTTTCTTTCTGTTTGCTTTTCTTTCGTATTCCTCAAGTACATCAGTACCATTATCTATATCAGCTTCAGGATCTTTATGGAAATCTAAACGATAAGATGCGCCAAAGTTAAAGCTAAAAACCGAAGGTGTGTCTTTTGTATTAAAAGTTATTGCAGTATCTAACTGAAAATCCTTACTCCATAAATACGCTCCACCAAATCTAAATAGGTTGTCTGCATAATAATCACTTTTAATGCCTTGAGTTTCTCCAAATAAAACCCATTGGTCAGTAATGGATTTGGTTAAAGTAACTATGTATTGAAAATCTGAAAAATCTGAACCAATTCTGTCCTTGGCAAAATTCATAACTAAAACCCAACCACTATTAAAGTTGTTTTGTGTTGCGACCATTACTTTAGGTGTAAACCCACCTTCGTAATTTGGACTTGTAAACGGATTGCTATAAGGCACATAAACATTATCTTTAGCATCATAGTTTACACCAGCATATACAGCTACAGCAGGAATTAAATTACTCCATTTAAACTTTTTATTAGCATGATAGCTGTAAATATTAGGTTTCTCCTCACCACGTTTCTTATAAGGATCGTACACCAAGTATTTTGCACCTAATGTTAAATATTTAAAATTAGCACGATCGGTTTCTATGGGAAATAAAGTAGAACGATTATCTGTAAATGTATCGTTTTGGTAAGTACCTTCTATATTTAATTCTAATTCTTCCCAAACTAACCCATAACGTGCAGCAAAGTCAATACCAAAACCTGATGCTTCATTTTTTAAAGGCGTGTGCTCTTCTTTAAGCATATAAGGTCCAACCTCAAGCTGAGCCACATTTTTTCCGACAGCAAAAGCACTTCTAGATACACCTGGTCTATTAGAGTTAATAACTTCAGTATATTGTGCAGTAGCAGTAAAACTTGCAAGTAACAGTGTAAACTGTAATATTAATTTTGGGTTAAGCATATCTTTTTGTTTAAAGTCAAATATAAGATTTTATATTTTTTTTAAGTATTTAAAACTTAATTTAAAACTGAAGAATTGTATTTTTGTTAAAGTATTGATAATTTAACTTTTGTTACAACATGGCTTTATTAAGAACCATACTTATAATAGCATTAATTTACTACGGATTAAAAATCTTATCTCGTTTGTTTGCACCTGTATTATTTAAATATGCAGCTAAAAAAGCAACCGAACGTTTTGGAGGTGCGTTTAACCAACAAAGACAAGAGCCAGCTCAAAAAGAAGGCGAGATAACTATCGATAAAATGCCTAATAATAAATCTTCAAATAAAAATGTAGGAGAGTATGTAGATTACGAAGAAATTGAGTAATTTTCAACCTCATACTTTTTAAAATCATTTATGCAATTTTCGTTAAAAAAAATCTTACCTCATCTTTTAGTTCTGGTAGGATTTATCGTTTGCTCTTTAGCTTATTTTAGTCCTGTTTTACAAGGAAAAGTCATTTACCAAAGTGATATTGTTCACTACACAGGAATGGCTAAACAACAAAAAGATTTTAAAGCTCAATCTGGTGAAGAGACGTATTGGACTAACAGTGCGTTTGGAGGTATGCCAACCTACCAATTAGGAGCAAAATACCCACACAATTACATTAAAAAGTTAGACCTGTCGTTGCGTTTTTTACCTCGACCAGCAGATTACTTATTTCTTTATTTTTTAGGATTTTACATACTGCTTTTGGTTTTAAAAGTAGATTGGAAATTAGCTGGATTAGGTGCGCTAGCATTTGGCTTTTCAACTTATCTAATCATAATTTTGGGTGTAGGACATAATAGTAAAGCACATGCAATAGCTTATATGCCATTAGTTTTAAGTGGTATCATACTAACGTTTAGAGGTAAGTATGTCTACGGTTTTATCCTGACAGCAGTAGCAATGGGATTAGAGTTAGTAGCTAATCATTACCAAATGACTTACTATTTAATGTTGTTAGTCTTGGTTTTAGGTGTCGCTTATTTAGTAGATGCTTATCGTAAAAAGATGTTACCACACTTTTTTAAAGCAGTAGGCGTGTTATCTGTTGCTGTTATACTTGCAATAGGTTTAAATGCGACTAATATTTTAGCTACCCAAGATTACGTAAAAGAAAGTACTCGTGGTAAAAGTGAGTTAACTATCAATGCCAATGGGTCCAAAAGAGAAAACACAAACGGTTTAAGTAAAGAATATATAACAGAATATAGTTATGGTAAACTAGAAACTTTTAACCTATTTGTACCTAGATTTTTAGGAGGTGGAAGCGGAGAAGATGTAGGCGAAGATTCTGCAGTATATAAATACATTGTTGATCAAGGTGTATCACCAACAGATGCTAGAGAATACACTAAAGGTTTACCAACTTATTGGGGAAGCCAAACCATAGTTGAAGCACCAGCTTACATTGGTGCAGTTGTAATATTTTTGTTTGTATTAGGCTTGTTTTTAGTCAAAGGACGTTTAAAATGGTGGTTGGTAGGAGGTACCATATTGTCATTACTATTGTCTTATGGTAAAAACTTAGAGTTTTTAACAGACCTTTTTATTAACTATGTACCATTATATAATAAGTTTAGAGCAGTCAGCTCAATACAAGTAATTTTAGAATTATGTATTCCTGTATTGGCAGTCTTTGCTTTAGTTAGATTATTTAATGATGTTGTTAAAACCGAAGAAAAACTCAAAGCTTTAAAAAACACAGTAATTATTACAGCAGGTTTAGCAATCCTATTTTTATTAGGAAAAGCTGTTGGAATAATCGATTTTGTTGGAGGTATTGATGGTCAAATTAGAGAAGGTAATGGTCAAGCATTTTTGGATGCTTTAAGAGCAGATAGAGCTAGCTTTTTTACACAAGATACACTTAGAACTTTATTATTTGTGTTATTAGCTGCAGGCGTTATCTATTTCTTTTTGAAAAAGAAACTAAACGAAACTAAAGTTATTATCGTTTTAGGATTATTAATTGTAGTAGATTTAGTTAGCGTAGATAAACGTTATGTTAATAACGAAGATTTTGTATCTAAGTTACAAATGGAGCGTCCTTATCAAGCCAATAAAGCAGATCTAGAGATACTTAAGGATAAGTCTAATTATCGTGTGTATGACTTAACGTCTGGTGGTGCAAAAACCAGTTATTTTCATAATGCTTTAGGTGGTTATCACGCAGCAAAACCAAAACGATATCAAGATTTATACGAATTTTATATCTCAAAAAACAATATTAATGTATTAAGTATGCTTAACGCGAAATACATAATTGGTCAAGGAGAAGACGGTAGACCTTTTCCGTTTGTAAATAACGATGCAAATGGTAATGCTTGGTTTGTAGAAAACACTAAAAAAGTAAGTTCTGCTGATGCAGAAATTTTGGCATTAGATACTTTAAATACTAAAAAAACAGCTATTTATTCTGAAGGTTTTACAGCTAAAACTAACCTTCCTAAAGCGTTTATTGTGGATTCTTTAGCTTTAATAAAAACTTTAGATTACAAACCTAATTATATTAAATATCAGTCTAATAACAGTAATAATGGTTTTGTAGTGTTTTCAGAAATGTATTATGGTTCTGGATGGAATGCTTATATTGATGGTGTTTTAAAACCACATATTAAAGTAAATTATGCTTTAAGAGGTTTAGAAGTACCAAAAGGAAAACATATTATTGAATTTAAGTTTGAACCAGAAGTTGTTAAATCCGGAAGTACAATAGCGTTAGCTAGTTCTATTTTATTAGGATTATTAGTGCTTGGAGGTTTAATTTATGGTGTAAAAAGCATGAATAAGATTAGTGAGGAGTAATCACACGACGCTCAATTTCCGCGAAAGCGTTACATAATGGATAAAAAAAAGGTGCTAATTATTACGTATTATTGGCCTCCTGCAGGAGGACCAGGTGTACAGCGTTGGTTAAAATTTGTTAAGTATTTACCAGATTTTAATATAGAACCTATTGTATATTGTCCATCCAATGCTAATTATCCCATTTTAGATACTACGTTACAAAACGAGGTTAGTCCAAGTCTTACTGTGTTAAAACAACCTATTAAGGAGCCTTACAAATTGGCACAATTGTTTTCTAAAAAAAGTAAAACTATTAGTAAAGGGATTATTGCCGAAAAAAACAAACAAAGCCTAATGGAGCGTTTAATGTTGTTTGTTAGAGGTAATTTTTTTATTCCTGATGCCAGAAAAAACTGGGTAAAACCATCGTATAACTACTTGTCAACTTATATTATGGATTTTAATGTGGACACCATTATAACATCTGGACCACCACATAGCTTGCATTTAATTGGTTTAAAATTAAAAGAAAACCATAAAATAAATTGGATTGCAGATTTTAGAGATCCTTGGACGACAATAGGTTATCATAAGCAATTAAAATTAACTAAGGCTTCAAAAAATAAACATAAGGCATTAGAAAAAAAAGTCCTTAATTGTGCTGACAAAATTATTGTAACTAGCCCAAGTACTAAAACCGAATTTGAGCATATTACAAGTCAACCTATCCATGTAATTACTAATGGCTATGACAACGAAAAAGTGGTTGTAAATACCTTAGATAAAAAATTTACATTGTCACATATTGGGTCATTGTTATCTAAACGAAATCCCGAAGTACTTTGGAAAGTGCTTAGCGAATTGATGATTGAGGATACTAAATTTACAGAGGATTTTCAGCTAAATTTAATAGGTGAAGTAGGTGAGGATGTTATACAATCTATTAAAAAACATAATTTAAGTGAATGTTTAAATTATATTGGATATGTATCTCACAATAAGGCGATTGAGTATCAAAAAAAATCTCAGTTATTATTGTTGATTGAAATAAACTCTGAAGATACTAAAGCAATAATTCCTGGTAAATTGTTTGAGTATATGGTTGCTAATAGACCCATTGTTGCTATTGGACCTAAAGGAGCAGATGTAGCTTCAATAATTACAAAAACTAATACTGGTCAGTTTTTTAACTATGAGGATTATGATGTTTTAAAAAATAGTATTAAGCAGTATTATCAGGCTTACACTGAAAATAATTTAAAGACTAATCCAATAGGCTTACAAGGTTACTCAAGGCAACAGTTAACAAAAAGGTTAGCTGATTTGATTAATCAGTCCTAAAATATAAATTATATTAAATATATGGGAATAGTCGTTAATCAATCTATTAAAAATACTATTATAACTTATTTTGGGTTTGGTATTGGTGCTGTTAATGTTATATTTTTATATACTCAATTTGTTAGCGAAGCCTATTTTGGATTAATCACTTTTATCCTGTCTACAGCAAGTATTTTAATGCCTTTTATGGCTTTTGGAGTGCATAATACAATTGTTAAGTTTTATTCGTCTTTTAAAACTAGACAATCTCAAAATAGCTTTTTAAGTTTAATGTTGCTTTTACCATTACTTCTAATAGTTCCGTTGGGATTAATTACGCACTTTGCATATGATATAATTGCCAATTGGTTGTCTAAAGAAAATACTATAATAAAAGACTATACTTGGTTAATATACATTTGTGCTGCAGCTTTTGCTTATTTTGAAGTGTTTTACGCTTGGAGTAAGGTGCAATTACAAAGCGTATTTGGTAATTTTATGAGTGAAGTGTTTCACAGGTTTATAACTACTTTGCTGCTTTTAACTCTTTACTTTGGTTACATAAATGTAGATCAATTAATTTACGGGATTGTTATAACATATATTGTTAGAGCATTGCTAATGAAACTATATGCTTTTAGCCTTAGGATGCCAGTTTTTAAATTAACTAAAATCCCTAATGTTGGAAGTATTTTAAAATATTCTGCTTTAATTATAATCGCAGGTTCTGTGGCTAATATCATTTTAGAGATAGATAAGTTTATGCTTGGTCAGTTTCAAGCGCTTAATAATGTGGCGTATTATGGTGTAGCTATATATATAGCAACAGTTATAGGTGTTCCAGCTAGAGCAATGCATCAAATAGCAAACCCTTTAACCTCTAAGCTATTAAATGAAGGTCACAAGGTTGAACTTAAAACACTTTATCAAAAAAGTTCTATCAACTTATTTATTATTAGCGGATTTATATTTTTATGTATTATAATAAATATCAATAATTTATATCTTTTAATTCCAGAAAATTATAGCGAAGGCTTTTTGGTTGTTTTAGTGATTGGCCTTGCTAAACTATCAGACAACCTTATTGGAAATAATAATGCCATACTTTTTAATAGCGATTATTATAGGGTAGTGCTAGTCTTTGGGATTTTATTAGCAATACTAACCGTAGTTTTAAACCTTGTTTTTATTCCGTTGTACGGAATAAATGGTGCTGCATATGCAAGTTGTATTACTATTTTTATATATAATACTATCAAACTATTGTTTGTGTATAAAAAATTTAAAATTCAACCTTTTACTTTGGCTACCATAAAAACAACATTGCTAATATTGATTTGTGGTTTAGGTTTGTTTTTTTGGGAGTTTAATTTTAATCCCATTATTAGTATTATCGCTAAAACGTTAATTTTAATTATAATCTATGGATTGACTGTTTTTAAATTTAATTTATCAGAAGATATTTCAAAAATATTAAATCGCTTTATTCCATAAAAAAAAATCCTACTTTAAGTTGCTTTAGGGCAAACAACCTTTGTAGGATTTATATTCAATCGACTAGTTACTAGTCTTTTCTAATTTCTAGATCTAGTGCTTCTTCTTGACGAAGCAGAATTTTGTCTTGACGATGTACTTCTTGAAGTCGTAGTTCTAGGTTTAGAAGTTGTACGTTTATTAACTTGTGTATTACTTCTATTTGATCTTGTGTTTACTTTAGTATTACTTCTAGTTCTTGGATTAGAGGTTGTTGTTTGATTTCCTCTTGTTCTAGGTTTAGTTGTTGTATTACCTCTAGTCCTAGGTTTTGAAGTAATCACATTATTATTTCTAGTTTTTGTTTTAACTGTATTACCTCTTGTTCTAGGCGTGCTATTCACTGTAGTACTTCTTCTAGGCTTAGTTGTAGTTGCATTTCCTCTTGTTCTTGGTGTAGCACTTGTAGCTCTATTGCTTCTAGTACGTGGTGTAGTTGTAGCTCTTGGTGCTCTTCCTTCTGTTCTAGAGGCTAAAGCTCTATTTCTTGAAATCGTGTTACCTCTTCGACTTGCTACAGCAGTAGTACGTCTGTAATTATTAACGTAAGGTCTGTCGTATCTATATCTAATTGGTGTGTAATGTCTTCTATATGGTGTTGTGTATAATACGCAGTAATTAACAGGTGGTATTACATAATATGCATGCCAAGGTCTGTAAACATATGCTCTGTTATATATATTTATAAATCCAGTACTGTGCGAATAACGGTTGTAACGGTTATAGTGTACATATAAACCTCCAACACGACTAATGTAGCCTCTGCTATTGTAGTTAATGTAAACATTTCCTACTTGATTTACACGACCATAGTAGTCATAATAAATTGGTGTGTTTTCAATTTGTATAACAGCTCCAAACTCGTCGTATTGTACATAAGCACCATAATCATAGCCTGTATTAAAACTAATATTTGTGTTTCTGTTATTAATTTCTACACTAACTTGAGGTCCATAGCTAGGCATATAAAAGTCAAACTGACCATCTGCATAAACTGAGAACTCAATTCCTGCTTCTGTAAAAATGAAAGAATTACCATAACCTTTAACATAGGAGTTATTAATTACACCATTGTCTATAGCTGTGTTTGTGTCTGCATTAACAGAAAACCCACTAAGGAGTATTGCTGATAATAATAGGAATACTTGTTTCATAATTATTTGTTTTAAGATTGAATACTTATACAATTACAAGCATCGTGCCAAAAACATAATTTCCAATAAACACAATGGTTTCAAGCTTGTTGTACCTTAATTTATGCGCAAAAAATAAAGCCATAAACAGTAGTTTATGGCTTTACGGAATAGGAGAATGAGATATTATTTAACTATTTTTTTAATTTATTATTTTTAGAATCAACACCTTTTCTATAGTAATAATAATCATTATTTATAGTTGTTTGGTATTGGTAATGACCATTATTAGTTTGATCTATATAGTGATTAGAATTACTTCTATTTACCTGACCAATTGTTTTAATTAATTGTCCTTGACGGTTATACTTTAAACGCATATTTCCTATTTGGCTAACTAGACCTTGACGGTTGTAACTTATATAAACAGATCCTAAACGCTTAATTTGTCCACTTCTGTTATAGTTTAAAAATACATTTCCTATGCGTCTAACCTTACCATCACGATCGTGTGTAATTATCATGCCTCTATCTCTTGGATTACTAAAAGTTACTTGCGTACCTGGAGCACCATGTGTAACGTTTAATGCTCTTCGTTTTGTATTGGTGTTAGTGCGTTTGTAATAATAGTCTCCTTGTGTGTGATTTATTGCTGTGTTAAAATCAAAACTTCCGTCAGGAAAAATTAAAAATTCCACACCACGTTCTGTAAACAAGATTGGTTGTGCGTAATAATTTCTGTTTAATACTAAATCTTCACCTTGCGATGCAGATTTAGCTTCTGCTGTTACAGTCGTTAATCCAATTAACATACCTGTAAATAATAGTACTAGTTTTTTCATAGTATTAAGGATTTAGATTTTGCCTACTATTTAAGCGTTTCGGCATTCGCTATTTTGATTAAGTAGTTTCAATAGCTATGCCAAAGTTGTTATGCATTGATTTTACTGCAAGTACAAGACGTTTTTTTAGTTTATTTTAATTTAATTCTATATTGAAAAGTATATAATTGATTAAAATATTTACTTTTATAAAAACTACTAACTAATGTCCTTAAAGTATACTAAGTGTAAAAATTGCGATAACGATTTTAAATCAGGATTCCAATTTTGTCCAAATTGTGGAATGAAAGATAAAGAGGATTTAACACTTGGGATTTTATTTTACAATACCTTAAATAATTATCTACTTTGGGACTCAAAATTTTTTAAAAGTTTTATTCCATTAATGATTAAGCCAGGATTCTTGCCTAAACGTTTTATTGATGGTAAACGCTTGTCATACCTACATCCTGCACAATTGTATTTATTTGTTACGTTTGTGTTTTTCTTTTTATTTTCTTTTCAAATGACTAAAGTGGAAGATGATTTAAATGAAGGTTTTAAAGTGGAATCCACTAAAATTTTAAATGAAATTGAAAGAAAAGAAGAGGATTCTATTAGGCGAAGCGAAATTAGAGCGACGTTAAATAGTAATAAGCTGCTGTCCGGAATGACCGATAAACAAATAGACTCTATTGTAAATCAAAAAGACATTAAATCAAACAATATTGTATTATTTGGATACGAAAGTAAAAAAACTGACTCATTAATAGCTATTGGAGCTTCAAAAGAAACAATTTATACAGCAATGGGAATGAGTGATAATCCTGGATGGTTTGACAGGTTGTTATATCCTCAACTTTTAAAGTTTCATCAGGATAGAAAAGCTGGTACTATTTGGGTGTCCATGATAAATGCAACACCAATTGCTTTATTTATATTATTACCATTGTTTGCCTTGTTTTTAAAACTGTTTTACTGGAAAAAAGGACGTTATGCTTACCACTTGGTATTTTCGTTTTACTTTTTCGCCTTTATTTTTACAGTTTTTGGCATGTTACTAATCACTAATATTATTATTGACGTTCCCAATTGGATAGACTTTTTAATAGCATTATCTACATTTATATACCTTGTTATTGCTGTAAAACGTTTTTATAATCAAGGTGTAATATACAGTGTTTTAAAAAGCGGAATAATCTCGTTGGTATTTTTGGTAGTGCTTGTGCCTATTGCTTTTGTGGTATTAGGTCTTGTTTCTTTTTTATTTTATTAACAAGATAAAATTCTGTTTTTCAATAAAAGTTACAAAAACTCAGATTTGACTTAAATCAAATTTAAGTGTTATAATTTGTCTTTTAAATACTTAGCAGTAACGCTATCTTTAACTTTTATAACCGCTTCAGGTGTGCCAAAAGCAACTAAATTACCACCATTTTCTCCACCTTCTGGTCCTAAATCTATAATATGATCTGCACATTTAATGAGTTCTAAATTATGCTCAACAACAATTATAGAATGTCCTTTAGCTATTAATGCATAAAACGACTTTAATAATTTTTGGATATCATGAAAGTGTAAACCTGTTGTAGGTTCGTCAAAAATAAACAAGGTTTTATCTTTGGTGTTTCCTTTGCCTAAAAAAGTAGCTAGTTTAATACGTTGTGCTTCTCCACCAGAAAGGGTAGAGCTGCTTTGTCCTAAGGCAACATAGCCTAATCCAACGTCTTGTAAGGGTTGTAATTTGTTTTTGATTTTTGATACCCCATTTTTATCAAAAAAGGCGATAGCATCATCAATAGTTAAATTTAAAATGTCATCAATATTTTTATCTGCAAATGTGACTTCCAAGACTTCCTTTTTAAAACGTTTTCCTTTACAGGTTTCACATTCTAAATGGACATCTGCCATAAATTGCATTTCAATTGTTACTTCACCTTCACCTTTACAAGTCTCACATCGTCCACCATCCACGTTAAAACTAAAGTGTTTAGCTGCATAATTACGTATTGTGCTTAGTTTTTGTTTAGCATATAAGGCTCTGATGTCATCATAAGCTTTAACGTATGTTACAGGGTTAGATCTTGATGAACGCCCTATAGGATTTTGATCTATAAATTCGATATTTTTTACAATACTATAGTTACCTTTAAGTTCTGTAAACTGTCCTGCTTTATCACTAAAACCTGTTAAGTGTTTTTGTATGGCAGGGAAAAGTATTTTTTTAACTAACGTACTTTTTCCGCTTCCAGAAACACCAGTAATAACGGTTAACATTTCTAAAGGAAAAGAGACATCTATATTTTTTAAATTATTTTCTCTAGCTCCAATAATATCCACACTGTATTTACTAGTACGACGTGTTTTTGGTACTTCAATTTTTAAGGTTTCATTTAAATATTGAGCAGTTAACGAGTTTGATTTTAGGATTTCGGCATATGTGCCTACAGCAACAACTTGACCTCCTAAAGTACCAGCTTCAGGACCAATATCTATAATTTGGTCTGCTTCCTTCATGATATCTTCATCATGCTCTACCACAATTACAGTATTTCCTAAATCACGAAGTTGTTTTAAAACCTGTATTAAACGTTCAGAGTCTTTTGGATGCAAACCAATACTAGGCTCGTCTAAAATATACATGGATCCGACTAAACTACTTCCTAATGAAGTGGCTAGATTAATACGTTGGCTTTCTCCACCAGAAAGTGTGTTGGATTTTCGGTTTAAAGTTAAATAATCTAAACCTACATTATGTAAAAAGCTAAGTCTGTTTTTAATTTCTACTAATAGACGTTCTGCAATTTTTGTATCGTACTCATTTAACGTGATAGTATCAAAAAACACAGCTAGTTTACTTAACGGTAATTCTACTAATTCTGTTAAGGTTGCATTACCAACTTTTATATAGTTTGTTTCTGGTCTTAAACGCTTACCATGACAGACTTTACATTGTGTTTTGCCTCTATATCTAGATAGCATTACACGATTTTGAATTTTGTAAGCCTTACTTTCTAACTCTGCAAAAAAACTGTTTAAACCTTCAAAATATTGGTTTCCTTCCCAAATTAAAGCTTTATGTTCTGGGCTTAATTGAAAATAGGGTTTGTGTATTGGGAAATCAAATTTATGCGAGTTGTTAACTAATTGGTCTTTGTACCAACTCATACTATCTCCACGCCAAGGAAAAATAGCGTTTTCATATACTGAAAGTGCTGTATTAGGAATCACTAAATCATCATCAATCCCAATAACATCACCATAACCTTCACATTTTGGACATGCGCCATAAGGGTTGTTAAAACTAAATAAATGTACGTTTGGCTCTAAAAACTGTAAACCATCTAATTCAAACTTATTACTAAAATGTCGAGTTGAATTATCAGATAAGGTTTCGATATAACAATTTCCTTTACCTTCAAAAAAGGCAGTTTGTATGGCGTCTGCTAATCTATTATAAAAATCCTCATCGTCTTTAGTGACAATTCGGTCTACCACTAAAAATAAATCTTTGGTAGAGGTTAAGTCTTTAGCTTCGTCAATTCTTAAGACTTTATCTTTTACTTTTATTCTTGCATAACCTTGTGCATTTAAAGCATTTAGTTTGTCTTGTAATTCACGACCTTCTTCAAGTACAACAGGAGCTAACAATAAAAGCTTTTCATTTAAGGCTAAACCTTTTATATAATTAATAACGTCAGTAACGGTATCTTTTTTTACTTCTTGACCAGAAATAGGAGAGTAGGTGCGACCAACTCTGGCAAACAACAGTTTTAAATAGTCATAAATCTCTGTTGTTGTTCCAACGGTTGATCTAGGGTTAGTACTATTAACTTTTTGCTCGATAGCTATTGCAGGCGCAATACCTTTGATATAATCTACTTTAGGTTTGTTTAAGCGTCCTAAAAATTGTCTAGCATAACTACTTAAACTTTCTACATAACGACGCTGGCCTTCTGCATACAAAGTATCAAAAGCTAAACTTGATTTTCCAGAACCTGATAAACCAGTTATTACAACCAATTTACGACGTGGTATAACGACATCAATGTTTTTAAGATTGTGCAATTTTGCACCTTTAATTATAATGTTTTCTTTTGGATTTACTTCAGAAAGCGGTGTTGTCATAGTTATCTTTACGTCTTGACTACAAAGATAACATAACTTAATCATCTAGTAAAAAAGATTATTGTGCAATAAAATGTTAAAACTTTAGTTTTTTTTTGTTTTTTCGGAATGATTGTTGTTATATTTGATGCATATCAATGACCTAACTTAATTTTTTGCCTATACTATAACATTACTTTTTATTTTATAAACCCCAAGCCAGAGCCTTTTTTTGGTGCCCAAAAAGTAATGATTATGCAAAAAGTAACAATCACAGATGCTATTCTTGTTAGTAACTATATTAAAGGAGACGAGTCTGCTTTAGAAGTATTGATTACTAGACACAAACAACGTATTTATAGTTTTATATACTCTAAAGTATTTGATAGAGATATTGCTGAAGATATTTTTCAGGATACTTTTATTAAAGTCATTCGTACTTTAAAACGTGGTAAATATAACGAAGAGGGTAAATTTTTACCTTGGGTAATGCGTATTGCACATAATTTAGTGATTGATCATTTTAGAAAAAACAACAGAATGCCAAAATTTGATAATTCTGGTGATTTTGATATCTTTTCTGTTATTAGTGATACGTCTTTAAATGCTGAAAAGGTTATGGTTAAAGAGCAAGTTGAGTCAGATGTAAGACGTTTGATAGACGAGCTGCCAGAAGATCAAAAAGAAGTTTTAGTAATGCGTATGTATAATGATATGAGTTTTAAAGAAATATCAGAACGTACAGGTGTAAGTATAAACACTGCTTTGGGTCGTATGCGCTATGCTTTAATTAATATGAGAAAGGTTATTGAAAAGCACAATATAGTATTGACTAATTAAAATACAATAAAGTAAAATTTTGCTCGTTATCTGTATATACCTTAAACTAATATACATGGCAAAAATTTACTCTGAACATTCTAATACCCCAAAAAAACAAGGTTTTAAATTAAAACCTAAAGATGAAACCATAAGTTTTATCTTAAATTATAGCAAGGCTTTAAGTGTTATAAATTATAAAAATTTGAAGTTTGAAGCACTTCAAAACTAAACTTTGAAACGTCCTGATAGTCTCAGGACGTTTTTTATTTGTAGTACGCTTTTAAGACAGAAGCACGACCAATAGTTTTGGTAATAATATCTTTTTCTAAATCCCAACCTCTTGCAGGAGAATACTCGCGTCCATACCATATTATTTGAAGGTGTAAATCATTCCAAGTATGTTCTGGAAATAATCGTTTAGCATCTTTTTCAGTTTGTTGTACGCTTTTACCATTGGTTAGATTCCAGCGATACATTAACCTATGTATGTGTGTATCTACAGGAAAAGCTGGTACACCAAAAGCTTGACTCATGACTACACTAGCAGTTTTATGACCAACTGCAGGAAAGGTTTCCAGAGCTTCAAAAGACTGTGGTACTATGCCATTATAGTCTTCGACTAACATTTTTGATAGTCCGTATATACCTTTACTTTTCATTGGTGACAATCCACAAGGTCTGATTATTTCTTTAATTTCTTCCACACTCATTTTAATCATATCGTATGGATTATCTGCCTTAGCAAACAATAAAGGTGTGATTTGATTGACTCTAACATCTGTGCATTGTGCAGATAATAAAACCGCAACTAATAATGTGTAAGGGTCTTTATGATCTAATGGTACAGGGATTTCTGGATACAGTTTATTTAACGTATTTATAACAAAATCTACCTTTTCTTGCTTAGTCATTAGTTGTATTTTTGAGTGAAACCAAAATTACAACTATGAATACATTAAAACAAGGTGATAAAGTACCAAATTTTACAGTTAATGATCAAGACGGAAATCCAGTGTCATTATCCGATTATAAAGGAAAAAAACTAATTGTTTTCTTTTATCCAAAAGCTAGTACACCTGGTTGTACAGCAGAAGCGTGTAATTTAACAGACAACTATAAAGCATTACAGGATAAAGGTTATGAAATTTTAGGAGTGAGTGCAGATTCTGAAAAAAGACAAACTAATTTTAAAAACAAATATAATTTTCCTTTTCCTTTATTAGCAGATGAAGACAAAGAAGTTATAAATGCTTTTGGTGTTTGGGGTTTAAAAAAGTTTATGGGTAAAGAATATGATGGTATCCACCGTAAAACTTTTTTAATAGATGAAGATGGAGTAGTGGCTCATGTTATTGATAAGGTTAAAACCAAAGATCATGCTGCTCAAATTTTAGAGTTGTAATACATACGACACCTAATTAACATAAAAAAAAGCGACCTATCGGTCGCTTTTTTAATATTCATGACATTAGATTACTCATCATCATTATCCGTTTCTTCCATGGTATGATATACATTTTGTACATCATCATCATCGTCTAATTTTTCTAATAATTTTTCAACATCAGCAGCTTGTTCTGGCGTTAAAGCTTTTGTTACTTGTGGTATACGTTCAAATCCAGAAGACAAAATTTCAATTTCACGTCTTTCTAGTTCTGCTTGGATAGCTCCAAAGCTTTCAAAAGGTGCATAAATTAAAATACCGTCGTCATCTGCAAAGACTTCTTCTGCACCAAAATCTATAAATTCTAGTTCTAACTCTTCAGGATCTAAACCTTCAGCAGCAACTCTAAAGTTACAAGTATGGTCAAACATAAATACCACAGATCCTGATGTACCTAAACTACCATCACATTTATTAAAATAACTACGTACGTTAGCTACAGTTCTGGTATTATTATCTGTTGCAGTTTCAACTAAAACAGCAATTCCATGAGGTGCATAACCTTCAAAAATTACTTCTTTAAAATCACCTTGACTTTTGTCGCTTGCTTTTTTAATAGCACGTTCCACATTGTCCTTAGGCATGTTTACTGCTTTGGCATTTTGTATAACTGCACGTAAACGTGAGTTACTAGCTGGATCTGGTCCACCTTCTTTTACAGCCATTACAATATCTTTTCCAATGCGTGTAAAAGCCTTGCTCATTGCAGACCAACGTTTCATTTTACGTGCTTTTCTAAATTCAAAAGCTCTTCCCATGATTATATGTTTTTATAGTTTCGCTGTAGCGAAAACCTAGATTATTTTATTGAATCACAAATTTAAAAAAATATGTGAATAAAGTGGTATTAGTCCTCTTCCTCTTCAACAATATGCTCAATTGCTAAAGCTAATTTAAAATCTTTATCTGTAACTCCACCTGCATCATGTGTTGTTATTGTAATTTTAAGGACATTATATTCGTTAGTCCATTCAGGATGGTGGTTTAATGCTTCGCACTCAAAAGCAATTCTGCTCATTGCGCTAAAACAGTCTTTAAAATTTTCAAATTCAAATTCTGCATGGATTGCATTATCATAATGTTCCCATTCTGGTAGTCTAAGTAGACGTTGTTCTATTTCTGTTTGTGTAAGTAATGCCATATTTTTTTATTTAAAAATAATAAATTAAACTTCTAATTCTGTTAAAATTTCTTGACTTAATAACTGTAAATGTTTAGGTAGTTTATTTTCCTTAGAAAGGACTGCTAAATACCTGTCGTCATTGGTTGTGTACACTTGTTTTAAAAGTGGGTTTTTTATGTTTAGCGACGCGATAATTTCTTTAATAAAATCGTCATGATGCACTAAATCTTCACTACCTAAATGGAATATGCCTTTTTTATTTCGGTTTATTAAATAATGAATTTGTTGTGTGACCTTAGTATCTGTGGTGACATTCATTATTAAATTTGGAAATACTTCAAAGGGTATTTTTTCTTTAATATGAAATTTAATCTCTTGTATTCTTGGAGATTGCGCTCCAAATACCATTGGTAATCTTATAATGGTATAATATTGTTTTGGCAAACGCAATAGCATATTTTCTATTTTTATTTTAAAATGACCATACATACTATGACTAAGTGTTTTGTCATTTTCATAGCTAGGAAATTTGCTATAGGCATCAAAAACGTTGGCTGATGATAAAAATATTAATTTACTATTATTTGCAATAACATATTCTGTGATGTGCTGATGCGCAATAATTTGTGCCGAAAAATTCCCTCTTATCGCAGAAATTATAATGGTAGGTTTTACAATATCTAGGATTTCAAAAATATCATCTTCCTCGATGTTATATTGAAAGTAATGTTGGTTTTTATTAAATGCATAATTGTCCCTGCAATAGGTCCCAAAGGTCCTAAAATAGCCACATAGCTCTTTATATAAAGCTTGTCCAATAAAACCACTAGCACCTAAAATTAGTATGCGATGTTTGTTATTTATCTCTTTCATTAGTATGCTAACGTTTAGAAAATAGATAAATTGGTTTGTGTTGTAAATTGTTCTAAAGCTTGCATACCAATTAACGAGTTACCTTTTGCGTTTAGACCAGGACACCACGTAGAGATTATGAAATGATTTGGTAATAAAGCTACAATACCACCACCAACGCCACTTTTACCAGGTAGTCCAACTTCAAAAGCAAACTCACCAGACTCGTCATAAAAACCACAAGTTAACATGATTGCATTTATACGTTTGGCTTGACTACTTGAAATATGTTGCATATTATTAATGCATTTACCTTTATTGGCAAATAAATAAAATGCTTTTGCTAATTGAGAGCAAGTCATTTCTAGAGCACATTGATGGAAGTAAAAATCCATTACATCCTCTACATTATTATTTAAATTATTAAAAGATTTTAAAAGGTTGGCTGCAGCATAATTGTTATATCCCGTTTTACGTTCTGACTCTGCAACTTTATAATTGTAATCAATGGTTTGGTCATTTGCAATGTCGCGTACAAATTGTAAAAAATCGGCTTTCGGGTTTTCAAATTTAGAGCATAAAATATCTGCAACCACTATGGCACCAGCATTTATTAAAGGGTTTCTAGGAATACCATTTTCTAGCTCTAATAAAGACAAATGATTAAAAGGGTTTCCAGATGGTTCTACATCCACACGTTTCCATATGTCATTGTTTTCAAAAGCAATCGCTTTGGATAAGGATAAAACTTTAGAGATACTTTGTATAGAAAATGGAACTTCGGCATCACCAACCATAAACGATCGACCGTCCATGTGTTGCATGTAAATGCCAAATTGATTGACATCTTGTTTTGATAATTCTGGGATATAAGAAGCAACAACACCCTTAACAACGTTGTCTTTTAGGTTATTATGGATGTTGTTTATTATTGTATTAAAATCTAACATAAAGTATGATTACGCTTTGTAAAACGGAAGTTTTACAACAGTTGCAGGCACTGCATTTTTACGTATTTGGATATTTATTTTACTGTTTACATCTGCAAAGACCGTTGGTACATAACCTAAACCAATACCTTTGTTTAACATAGGTGACATAGTACCAGACGTTACTTCACCTATTTTTTTACCTTGACTGTCAACAATATCATAGCCTTGTCTAGGGATTCCTCTTTCGTCTAATTCAAACGCTACTAATTTACGATCTACACCTTTGCGTTTTTGTGCTTCTAAAGCTTCGCTATTAGTAAAGGTTTTAGTAAATTTTGTTACCCAACCTAAACCAGCTTCAATAGGTGATGTGGTATCATCAATGTCATTTCCGTAAAGGCAATATCCCATTTCTAAACGTAGCGTATCTCTAGCAGCTAAGCCAATTGGTTTTGCTCCAGCTTCGGTAACTTTATCCCAAATTTGTTTGACTTCGTCATTTTTACAATAAATCTCAAAACCACCACTTCCAGTATATCCAGTTGCAGAAATAATGACATTGTCTATACCTGCAAAATCTCCAACTTTAAAGTTGTAAAATTTAATGTCAGATAAATCATGACTAGATAAAGCCTGCATTTTTTCAACTGCGTTTGGACCTTGAATAGCTAATAACGAGTAGTCTTCAGACAAATCACGCATATCTGCACCAACTGTGTTTTTAGAGCTAATCCAGTTCCAGTCTTTTTCAATATTACTAGCATTAACGACTAATAAATATTGTTCTTCTTTTAATTTATAAATAATTAAATCGTCAACAATTCCACCATCATCATTTGGTAAACAAGCATATTGTGCCTTACCAATAGTTAACTTAGACGCATCATTACTACTTACACTTTGTATTAAATCTAATGCATTTGGACCAGAAATTAAAAACTCTCCCATATGTGATACATCAAACACACCACAGTCTTTTCTAACTGCTTCATGTTCTATATTTACACCATCATATTGTACAGGCATATTGTAACCTGCAAATGGAACCATTTTTGCACCAAGTGCTTCGTGTGTTGCTGTTAAAGCTGTGTTTTTCATGAAATATATTTTTGTTTTACCGTCAAGCGGAAATTTTAAAATGTTGTCTAACAAAAGTATTGAAAATTATTGAGTTGCTTTTAGGTTTAGAAATAATATCAAGTTAAAATTTGCTTAGTCTTTTATTAAGATGCAGAATGCTAATCAATTATTTCCATTGTCATTAATCTACCATTAAAAACTATATCATGTTTTAGTGTTTTTCTGGTAATAACGTCAATATAATAAGTGCTAATAGTTTGATTTTTAGAAATATCATCAGTTGTTTGCACTTTCCAAACTTTAGTTTCTTGACCATTTAAGTTTAAAATTGCCAGTTCTGTATTTTTAATAGTAGCTGTTATAACACCTGTTGAAGTTGTAGGATTATAATCAAAAATGGCAATAGTATTTTTATAACCTACCGTTAACGGTAAAAACCTAATAAGTTGTGGGTAAAAATTACTATCAAAATAAGGTTTAGTTGTAGTTTCATTAATAGCTGTTTTAGTATCGGTTTTTTTATCAAAATAATAACCAGTCACTTTAGAGTCAAAATTTAATACCATATCACGTTGTTGATTGTAAGACGAATGGTATATAGGTTTAAAGTTTTTAATAGATACAATGGTGGTGTCTACCCACTTAGTTGTGGCTTGGGTCATGTCCACAGTAGTAACGACATAAAGGTTTTTTTTATCTTTTTTAATTTGAGTATTTACTTTTCCAATAAGTACTTTAACTGTGTCCTGGACAATATACCAATTCATATTAGATGATTCTGGTTGGACAAGTGATGTATCTGCTGTATTGTTATTGGGACTTAAAGGTTGATTTTGACTATATCCTAAAAACGAAGAACCAAAGGTTAATAGTACAATGTAAAATGCTGTTTTCATAATCGTTAAAGTGTTTTTTAATTAGTAGTTTAAACAAAGCATTTGTTACATATTTTGTTTGAATCTATTAAAGTTTAAAACAAAAAACATCCCGTTATTTACGGGATGTTTTTATTAAAAAAAGTGGTAAACTTAGTTAACTATTATTGTATTACAACAGGAAATACAGCTTGCACATCAGTTTCTCCACCTGCGTTTGTAATGTCTCCATCGCTAACACCAACTGCATTTTTGCTTGGTTCATGACGTAGAGTAATTGTTAGGTTTCCTGTCATAGCTGTAGCAGCTGTAGTTAAAGTAAACTCTAAACCTAAAGGATTTCCGTTATCATCAAAATCCTCGTAAGTAAAAGTAGCAATGCTATTTGTTACATTATAAAAAAATTGGTGGTCATTGCTTTCTTCTACAATTTCTTCATTTATTTCTCCAGCAGGAGACTCAGTTTCGTTTAATAAAACTAGACTTCCATTATATACAGTGTTTGCCACTAAGTCTGATGATACCGTTACCACAGGAGCATTTGGTCCATCACCATCTAAATCACGTGTCTGCATTGTTACAGTTGTACCTCCACCAACAGGTATAAGAGTAGCTGTTAAGGTTGTGATTACTTCCTCCTCATTAACAGGTTCTGGGTTGTTTGTATTATCATCGTCGCTTGAACACGCTGTAAATGCAATTGAAATTAAAAATAATAGTGATACTTGTTTTATGGTTTTTAATGTTAAAGTTTTCATTGTTAATGTTTTTAGTGTTAATAGTTTAATTTTAATTGTAACATTATATTCCTTCCTACATCATCAGCAAAATAACGTAATCTATTAAGGTTTTCTCGGTAATTTGTATTAAAAATATTTGTAATATTTAGACCAATATTTAGGTCTGTTTTTTCAGAAATATCTAAACTAATATTGCTTTGTAAATGCAATAAGTGATAGGCTGGAGGCGTAGTACTTACATCTACCAATTCCATTTGTCCTGTAGTTGGTATAAATACTTCAAAATTATTATTTGGGTAGTCATTTTGTCTAAAGACCCACTCACTTTGTAATTCGGATTTAAGATCTAACCATTTTGGGTTAGAATACCCAATGATATTTACAGTTTTAAACGAAGGCATATCAATTAACGCTTGATCTTGGCTAACATCCTTTCCTTTTGTGATTGAGGATTTATTATTTAAAAACCAATGGTCTTTAAAGCTATAATTAGCAGTAAGATCTAATCCATATAAAGCAGCATTTGTTTGATTGTAACTCCACACTGGGAAGGCACCACGAATGGTTTGTTCTGTTCCAGTAGGCTCTATAAAAATGTAATCTTTTATATAATTATAAAAAGCTTCAATGTTTAATGATAAATTGTTTTTCTGAAAATTATAGCTACCAGAAATACGATTAGATGTTTCTTGTTTTAAACGTAAATCTCCTAATTCAATTCTAGCTGCCGAGTGATGTAAGCCATCACTAAATAACTCGGATGGGTTAGGAGCACGATTAGATAATCCATAATTAAATATAAAGCTATTATATTCATTTAATTGATAAGCAATACCTGTAGATGCTGAAACATTGTGGTAATTAAAAACTGGATTAGTCAGTAATTGTGTGCCTAAATCGTCAATCACAATATTTCCAAAATCCGATTCATAGTTACGCTCATTCCAACGACTAGTTAAGTAATATTTTTTAGCATCAATTTGATTAAAATCATAACGTAGACCAAAATCTAATGATAAATCATTGTTTAATTTTAATTCGCTAACAATAAACGCTCCTAAATCATACTTGTCATAATCCGGAATTAGGCGTCTAACACCTGTGTTTGCTGCAAAATTATTTTGATATCCTGCATTTACTCCAAAATTATAAGAAATATTGTTTTTTGAATCCAATGTCACGCTAGTTTTTAAAGTATGTGTTTTTAAAGTTAAATCTATAGCAGGTTTATCTCTATCATCACCAACACGGATATCATACTCAAAACGATGATTGTTTTGGTAATCATACTGTATGTCTACACGACCAAATTTTTTAAAACGTTTATAGAATTCAGTTTTAAAAACCTGATGGGTAACGTCTTGTTTAGGCGCATTAATATCATAACTAAAATCGTCAATTACTAATGGTTGCGGATTGTTAATCGCATTTACTAAATCTTCAATATTACCTATATGAGCTGCTCTTAAAATAGCTATTTCATTATCTAAATAACTGTAATACACATTAAAACCTTTTTGAAAAGTTTTAAAACCACCATTAATAGAAAAACCTTTAGTGTTTAAACCAGTATTGGTTAAACTATAATCTGGTGCTTCCATGTCTCCTAAACGTTTTAAAGAAGCTTGTGCACCTAAATACCAACCTTTTTTATATGTTTTTGTTAATGATGTATTTAAATTATAGCCTCTACCATTGGTGTTACCACTTACTATTGTTTTTCCGTAAAGTGAATCTTTTAAAGTTATATTAGAAGGTTTTAAAACAATAACTCCTCCAATTGCATCACCACCATAAGCTAACGCATTGGCACCTTTAATAACGTTGATACTACCAGCAGTGTTTAAATCTATATTTGGTGCATGTTCAATTCCCCATTCTTGATCCTGTAGCCTTACACCATTAGTCATTACAATAATTCTGCTGCTATGTAAACCATTAATTACAGGTTTAACAATGCTATTACCAGTATTTATAGAAGATACACCACTAATTTGTTTTAAAGCATCACCTAAATTTAGTGAGCTAAAACGATCAATAACATCTGATTTTAAATGAGTTTCTTGCGCAGTTTTAGTCAGTTTAATACCAGAAGCACCAGTCACTTTAACTTCATTTAGCTCCTCGATATGATGCTCTAGGTTAATTTCAATAAAAGTATCGTTAACTATATTAACGTCTATTGTTTTGGTTTCGCATGCAAGATGACTAACCTCTACAGAAATTAAAGCATTACATAGGTTATCAATAGAAAAACGACCATTAATGTCAGTTGTAGTATATTTATTTAGACTTTCAATAAAAATGGTAGCATTAATTATTGGCGTACCATCATGAAAATCATACACTTCTCCTGAAAAAGTAGCATTGCAATCTTGACTTTGTGACCAACTGAATACACAGCAGCACAAAACCATTAAATAATATTTCATTGTAAAAAAATTTAGTTTAAATAATTACTTATGTTAAACTAAAAAAGGAGGTCCTCTGAGAGAAAACGATAATTGCTGATGATTATAATTAAAGTTATATAATGTATTGGTGATTTTTAAGAAATTGTCTTCAATGTCTATTAGAGTAATTTCAAAAAAAGGATAGAATTGCGTGTTGAGTTTGAATTTATAAAACTCGCATTCTACGTCAGTTTTGTGCATGTGAGACGTTATATTGTCTAAACACACTTCATGTTTATGGTTTTCAAAAACATGCGTAAATTTTACAGCAGAAGGAAGCATTACAGCAAGTAGTAAAACTATTGCTATATATTTAAATGATATGTGCTGTTGTTGTTTCAATTAATCTACAAATTTACCTAAACCAAAACGTCGTATCATCTTTTTTTCAAATTCCCAAAAAAATTTGTGTTGACCTGACAGCCATCCAAAAAAGACTAACATTATTTGATAGAAAATTAGCCCAATGATAATATATAAAATCCAATAGACCACAATATTTAAGTTTTCTTTAGTAATTCCTAACCAATTTATTATTGGTCTTCCTACAAATAAAGAAGAACTACCTGTGACAGCAAATACTATAAATATGCGGATCATTTCCCATTTGTATGTGACTTCCCATTTGTTTTCCAGTTTCTTAAACAGAAATAATACAAACTTTAATAATACTGAAGTGGTTATTATGGTAGACGTTATAACTAAGAATATATTATCGTCAATCATTTTATTAGCAAGCTTATAGCTAGAATAGGCTAGTGCCAAAAAGCCTAAAACAGGAAATAATAGTTGCCAATTGTGTTGGATTTCCCAACGTTGTTTAAATTTTTCCATTGCAATTTTTATCACTGCAAAGATATAGAAAAGGCTTTAATTAGGAGGAATACGACCACCTAAAAGATTTTGTTTATATCTGTTTTGAAAATAAACAAAATAGTTATACAACTTATAATTTACGTCATATCCATAATCTATATTGGATTGGTAATCAATTTGGAGTTCGTATAAGTTAGGATTGTAGCGCTGTGGCTGTAATACACGATTATTCCATGCTGAGACATACATTACATTTTTGTTTTCTAAATACTGTTGTGTGTAAAAGCCTTCTGGTTTAGCAACAGTTTGTAACCATGTATTAAATCCAGGCTCTATTATGATGATGTCGTATTCTGTTTTGTCACTTGATATGGTAATAGTGTCGCCAGGTTGAGCCAAAGATAAGTCTTTAGGACTATTGACTTTATTAGTTTTACAGCTATATGCAATACATAACAACAACGCAAATAAAAGTATATTTTTCATAGGCTTCTTTTTCTTAAAAATACAAAAATTTATGTTTAGTAATGCCACAAAAAAAAAGCCAAACAAGTGTTTGGCTTTTTTTTAACTATAATAGTAAAATCTTATTTTCCGAAAAGACCACCTAATAAACCAGCGATACCTCCTTTTTTCTTAGATCCACCAAGTACCATTCCTGCAACATCATCAATTATGCTACCATCACCATCTGCATCTAATATTTTTTCTAAAAAGCTTTGTTCGTTTTTAGTTTCATTTCCACCTAATAATCCACCAAGCAAACCACCTAAGTCGTTAGTAGAACTTACATTATTTTGACTTGCTTGTTTTCCTAAAACTCCCATTAATATTGGAGCAGCTACTTTTAATATGTTTGCAACAGATCCTGAATCTAAACCAGATTTTTGACCAATAACTTGTTGTACACCATCTCTTTTAGCACCTAGTACATGACCTAAAATTTTGTCACCATCATTAACCACTTCGTCATTTACACCACCTCCAAAAAGGTCTCCTAAATTATCTAATATGCTTCCGTCGTGCTTACCTTTTATCGCTCCTAAAAGTCCTTCTGCACCTTCAGGTGTTGAAGCGTTACGCTCCATTGCTTTCATTAACACTGGTAAAGCCATTGTTAAAACGCTTCCTGTTCTGTCTTGGTCTGTTCCTGTTGATCCAGATACACCACTGATGATTGTTTTCCCTAAATCTGAGTTTAAAAGGTCTAAAATTCCTGCCATTTTATATAAAAATTAATAGTTAATACAATTTGATAGTTGAAAAGTACAAAAAAAAGCCACATTTTAACAATGTGGCTTTTTATAATTTTAGGTTTCAAAAGTAAAACGATAAAGTGTTTGTTTTATCCGTTTAAAAGTATGTTTTTGATTTGAGTTGCTAACTCTGTACCGATTCTATCTTGTGCTTCATTTGTTGCAGCTCCAATGTGCGGTGTTAACGATATTCTACCATTCATTAATAATTGTACAGCAGGAGTAGGTTCGTTTTGGAAAGTATCTAGACCTGCAAATGCTAATTTTCCGCTTTCTAGTGCAGTTACCAATTCTACTTCATTAACTACACCACCTCTTGCAGCATTAATTATAGCAGAACCTTCTTTCATTAAATCAAATTCTGGTTTACCTATTACATAGTCCTTTTGTGCTGGTACGTGAAGCGTAACAAAGTCTGATTGTTTTAAAACCTCTTCCATTGGTTGTGTCTTAATATTAAATTTTACTGATTGCCCATCAAAAAAATCAACATTAACATCTGCAGCTTCTATAAATTTATCTGCTGCAATAACCTTCATACCTACACCTAAACCTATTTTTGCAACTTCTTGACCAATGCGACCAAAGCCAATAACACCAAGGGTTTTTCCTCTTAACTCAACACCTTTTGCATAGTTTTTTTTCAATTTTTTAAATTGTGTGTCACCATCTAAAGGCATGTTTCTGTTTGCATCGTGTAAAAATCTTACACCTCCATAAAGGTGAGCAAAAACTAATTCTGCAACAGATTGCGAAGATGCAGCAGGCGTGTTTATTACGTGTAATCCTTTTTGTTTAGCATAATCCACGTCTATATTGTCCATACCAACACCACCACGACCAATGATTTTAAGATTTGGACAAGCATCAATTAAATCTTTTCTAGCTGTTGTTGCACTTCTTACAAGTAATACACTAATGTCTTTATCGTTGATATAATTAATTAACTGCTCTTGGGCAACTGTAGTTGTATTAACTTCAAATCCTGCAGCTTCTAAAGCGTCAATACCGCTTTGTGAAATTCCGTCGTTTGCTAATATTTTCATTTTCAATAATTTTTATGCTTTGCTTTCTAATTCGCTCATTACTTCTACAAGTGCTTTTACGCTATCTAATGATAAGGCATTGTACATGCTTGCTCTATAACCTCCAACACTTCTGTGTCCATTTAATCCACTAATACCTGCTTCTTTCCACATGGTATCAAAGGTTTCTTTTAAATCTTCGTTAACCAAAGTAAAGGTTGCATTCATGTCTGATCTATCTTCTTTTGCTGCAAAACCTTTAAATAATGGGTTTAAATCTATTTCAGAATACATCAAACGTGCTTTTTTCTCGTTTTCTTTTTCAATAGCTTTAATACCACCTAAATCTTTTAACCATTGTAATGTTAACATTGATGTGTAAACCGCAAAAACAGGTGGTGTGTTAAACATACTGCTTTTGTCTATGTGTACTTTATAGTCTAACATTGACGGTATTTTACGAGATACTTTACCTAAAATATCTTCTTTAACAACTACTAAAGTTGTACCAGCAGGTCCCATGTTTTTTTGAGCTCCTGCATATATTAAGTCAAATTGAGAGAAGTCTAATGAACGTGAAAATATATCACTACTCATATCACATACTAATGGGATTGGTGATTTAGGAAAACTTTTCATTTGTGTTCCAAAAATGGTATTGTTTGAAGTACAGTGAAAATAATCATAGTCCTCTGGGATATCATATCCTTTAGGGATATAATTATAGTTGGCGTTTTTAGAAGAAGCTACTTCTAAAATATCATCAAAAATTTTAGCTTCTTTAATTGCTTTGTCAGCCCAAGTTCCTGTGTTTAAATACGCTGCTTTTTTTTCTAATAAATTTTGAGCTACCATTAAAAATTGCATGCTTGCTCCACCTTGTAAAAATAAAGCCTTATAACCTTTACCTTCTAGGCCTAATAACTCTAAAGCTAATGCTCTAGCTTGTTCCATTACATCAACAAAGGACTTACTTCTATGCGAGATTTCGATTAAAGATAATCCGTTGTCAAAATCTAATAAAGCTTGTGATGCTTTTTGTAATACTTCTTGAGGTAATACGCATGGTCCTGCGCTAAAATTATGTTTTTGCATGGTTACAAATTTAGTTTTCTGTCAAAACAGAAATTATCTTATTTTATCAATTAACAAAGGTGCTAATTATTGATTTAAATTAAGTTAAGAATTTAATAATTTATCCGTTAGATTTTTAATAAAAATGCAATAGTGTCAACATTGTCTGCGTAATCTGAAAGTTCTGGTTTTTGTGTTTTTCCAAACGGGATTTCAGAATCACTAAAGTTATTAGCTACAATACATTGAATTAAATCTTGATCAATTTCTAATTTTTGTTTTAAAGTTTCAGTAGAATCATAATACTCATAAAACACTGTTGCTATTGGAGAAGCATAACTTTGGTCTTCTTTAATCATTAAAAAGCCATTTTCTAGCATGTCAAATTCACTCATTATATAAACAGCTTTATTGTAATCATAATTATTAGCGTATTTGGCTTCGTTAATAATAGGATTCCATTTATACATAGCATTAAAAAAAGCATCAAAGTTATAATCTCTAGGTATAAACATTTTAGAAACATTTCTGCAACCTAAACCGTAGTATCTAAAAATATCATCTGATAATGCGTCTAACTGTTCTGGAGTTTCTGATCCTGTTAGTATGGCAGCAGAGTTTCGGCTTTTTCTAATTATTGAAGGTTTATCTTTAAAATAAAACTCAAAATAGCGAGCAGTATTATTGCTTCCCGTTGCTATTACAGCATCAAAGTTTTTTAACTTATCTTCTGTAAATTGTATTTTTCCTTTTAAATCAGGAGCTACGTGTTCTAAATATTTTGCTAAATAGGGTAGTAGGTGTTTGTCATTTGACGATTGTTTAACCAAAACAGAATGACCTGTAAGTACAACACATAAAAAGTCATGAAAACCTACTAAGGGAATATTACCAGCCATAATAATGGCAACGGTTTTAGGCTTAGTAGTGGTTAAATCATAGCTTTTTAACCAATTTTGAAGCGCATCTTCAGTTAACTGGTCGCTCCAACCTTTTAAAGCATATTGAATATTTTGTTGTGTAAACCAACCATTATGTTCTTTTGCTAGCTTAATTTGATGTTTAAAACCATCAAAAAATAAATCGTTGTGTGGTATGTTTTCTTTTTTATCAGCGCTTTCTGTAGTAAATTGGCTAATAAAACGACCTAATTGTACAAAAGCTTCTGTTATGTGATCTTTGTTACTCATTATTATTTGTATAACACCTTTTTTGGCTTTATTTTTGCGCTACAAAGTTAAGTAAACAAAAAAGATTAAAAATACGCTATGGCAATTATTATAACAGACGAATGTATTAACTGTGGAGCTTGTGAACCAGAATGTCCTAATACAGCTATTTATGAAGGTGCTGATGATTGGAGATATAAGGATGGAACAAGCTTAAACGGTAAGTTAGTATTAACTGATGGGAAGGAAGTTGATGCAGACGAAGCACAAGAGCCTATTAGTGACGAAATTTATTACATTGTACCTGATAAGTGTACTGAGTGTGTAGGTTTTCATGAAGAGCCTCAATGTGCAGCAGTTTGTCCAGTGGATTGTTGTGTACCTGATGATAACCATGTGGAAAGTGAAGAAACTTTATTAGGAAAACAAAAATTTATGCATCCTGATGGATAATATCTATTAGAGATTCTTACCTGATATAAACTAAATTAAACCTAAGCAATGTCTTAGGTTTTTTTTTTTTTTTTTCTGTTTTTATGCTATTTTTTGAGCAACTACAGCATAACAATCAAACATATATGCTGGCTTATCAATAAAATCTAATACCTTAAAATTATTAAGGTGTAGTAGAAGTTCCCACTCATTTTTGGTAAATGCTCTTACTTCTGATTTATCCTCTGCTATTAGTGTTTTTTTGTTTTGTTTAATTTGAAAGTATTTTGAATGCCAATCAAACATAAAATTGTTTGAGGTATTTGTGTTTAAATAACTGTCCCTACTATAATGTTTGTTGTTAAATGACGCAGCATGATATAAGTGTTTACCGCCTTTAATTATTTTAAAAAACCGATTAGCATCTATAAAATCAAAACACAATATGCCATTGTTATTTAAGTTTAAATGTATGGCTTGCAAAGCGTTAGATACATCTTTGTTTGATAGTAAATAACTAGTAGAACGTCCTGTAATTATAGTGCAATCTACAGACTTTTCTAGTTTAAAATGCCTCATGTCTCCTTGCATAAAATGACCCTTAGGTAATTTTAAGGATGATAAATTTACCATATCTTGGCTATAGTCTAATCCTTGATAATTAAAGTTGTTGTCTATAAAATGTTTAGCTAAGTTACCTGTTCCAGAGCCTATTTCTTAAACGTTGTTTTTAGTATATTTTTTAAGTATTGTACTGTAAAACAAATACTCATCTTTATAGTTAATAAAGGTTTGATACATACTATCGTATATTTTTTCAAAACCATTTGAATATAAACTTTGCATAATAAATTAAAGTTTTAGTTAGCTTTATAAACGAATTGCATTAATTTAAAGATAAAAAAAATACTGCTCGAAAAGAGCAGCATTTTTTTATTAAAACTATTTTAAATATTAAAACTTATAGTTTAAAGATAAATTAAACATTGTCCCTAATTGACTAAAGTGATAACCATCATAAGTCATTTGAGAATAACGTTGATTAAAAGTAATTAAATCCGATTGGTTTTGAATTTCTGTTTGACCAGTAGAAGTAATTGATGTGTCATTAATTATGTCCTGACCAGCAGCGTTTTCTGCTTTAAAGCTCCATTCAGGAAGTACATTTAAAATATTATTGATATTTAAAGCAATAGTTAATTTATCTGTTGCAGTATAATTTATACCTAAATCAGTTACAATTTTAGGTGTAAATTCTGTGCGTAAATTATTGTCTAAACCTTGTTGTTTAAAGGTTGTTTTTCCAAAATAGGTATTATTTAAAGAGACTCCTAATTTATTAATTTCGTAGTTAGCACCAAGTATCCATTTAGTTTCTGGTCTAGAAGTAAAAAATAAAGCTTCTTGAGTTGCGTTAACAACAGATTGACCTGCTTCAGCAACTAAAGGGATGTCCTTAACAGCTCCATCTCTTTCATTTTGGATTGTATAATTTCCTGATAAATTTAAATCTAAATCACCATTACCAATTTCAATATTTCTTTTGCTTAATACTACATCAATTCCAGATGTTCTTGTATCAATAGCATTAGAGAAAAAACTAATGTCTGATAAGTTATTATCTCTTAGTATATCGTCTAAAGGTGTTGTTCCAATATTATTACCATTGGCATCATATGCTGTTCCGGTAATTTCTGCTCCTAAAACAATTCTGTCTTTTACAGAGATATTATAATAATCTAAAGTAAAACTAAAATTATTTTCAAGCTTACCACCAAAACCAATTGTAAAGTTGTTAGATGTCTCTGCGTCTAAATTAGGTATTCCTAATAGTTTAGCTTGAGTAGATACGTTATTAGCTAATCCACCAACTACAATGGCTCCACCAGGTTGGAAAGAATATTGTGATTTTTGAGTGTAAATTTGGTGTAATGTTGGTGCTCTAAATCCAGATGAAACTGAAGCTCTAGCTGTTAATTGATCATTTAATTTTAATCTAGAACTTAGTTTGTAAACAAATGTGTTTCCAAAATCTGAATAATTTTCTGTTCTAATAGTACCACTTAAAAGAAAAGCATCACTTACATCATAGTCAATAGAAAAATATCCACCAAAATTATATCTATTAAATTTACCTGAGTTTTGAGGTGTGTTACCTGCAAATGAGTCTGCTCCACCACCTTCATAAGATGCTGCGCCACCTTCAATAACTTCAAAAACTTCGTTTCTAAACTCAGTACCAAATCCAATACTTACCTGATCTGATAACACTCTAGAAATATCAATGTTTCCAACATTGTGCGTAAATCTAGTTCCTCCTGGATCAAAAGATTGTGGACTATTTGCTCTGTATAATTCTACTGCTTCAAACTCTCCAGATTCAGGGTTGTAATTTGCTGTATATACTTCGTTTCCATTATGAGATTGATTTACTTTATAGGTCTGTGTATTTCCTCCTGTAGTGTAACTTAAATCAACATTCCAATCGTTTATTTTAGTTCTTATTCCTACAGTACCATTATAATCGTTTAATAAACCTTCAAAAGTTGGTACGTATCCATCATATCCATTTGTTGTGTTTGGATTTTTACCCGGAAAAAAATCAGCTAAATAAGCATTGTCATCGTTTAATGCTCTCCAGTATGGCGTTCTGTAGTTTGCAAAACTATTTACTTTTTTGTAAACATAAGCAGCATTAAAATATAGCTCTGTATTTTCTGATAAATCTAATCCACTATTAATTAAAAATTTAGATGCTGCGTTTTCAGGAGAACCATTAATATTTCCTGCATCAGGACGTCTAGATAAAAATTCTTGAACAAATCCTAAATCAGCATCAAACCCTAAATCTGCGTCAGCTTCTGCTACAGCATTAACAGTTCCTGGTCTGTTAGCTAAATTAGTTTTTGAAAAATCAATTGTATAATTAATAAATCCTTTGTCATCACCAATTGTTGTTCCATTGTTAACAGAAATCCCAATCATCTCTCCATCACCTTCACTAGTGATTCCGCTTCTTAAAGTTGCAGAACCGTTATTAACATTATCTTTAAGTATAATATTCATTACACCAGCAATTGCATCTGATCCATATTGTGCAGATGCGCCATCACGTAATATCTCTACACGTTTGATAGCGTCTGTTGGTATAGCAGAGATGTCTGCTCCAGTTTCTCCACGACCTGGTGAAGTTTGGGTGTAAAGTAAGGCACTTAAGTTTTTACGTTTTCCGTTAATTAAAATTAAGGTTCTACTTGGACCCATGTTTCTAATTTCATAGGGATCTAATAAAGAAGTTGCATCGTTAACAGGTGTTTGCACTGTGTTAAACGATGGTATTCTGTATTGTAATGCTTTATCAAAAGTGGCTTGACCTGTCGAGTTTAATTCTTTAACGCCAACAACATCAACAGGTAATGCGGTATCTACGTTACTTCTAGGGGCTGTTCTTGATCCTACAAGCACTACTTCGTCCAAAGCTTCTCCACTTGCTAAAGTAACATTAACTGTAGATTTACCGTTTACTGCTATTTCTTTAGTTTCGTAACCAACATAGCTAAATACTAAAGTAGCATTGCTTGACACGTTTAATGAGTAGTTACCATCAAAGTCTGTTGTTGTTCCATTGGAAGTTCCTTTTTCTACAACATTAACTGTAGGAATACCAAAACCATCGTCACCTGTAACAGTACCTGTTACATTAGTTTGGGCACTTGCAAATGCTACAGAAAGAAGTAGTAAAAACAATAATTTAAGTTTTTTCATATTTAAATATTTTAAGTTGATTAATTGCTAAATTATGTTAAAATTTTAACAAAACGATATTGTTTAGTTAAAAACTTAATAAAATTTGTAAGAAATTATTAACACTATTGTTAAAACACTAACGTAATACTAGGGTTTTGTAATGTGAATTAAAAATAAAACAACAGTGATTTAGTTGATAAGATAGTGCTATATTTGTAGCCTTAATTTGAAATAAAAATTCTTTACATGAAAGCAGGAATTGTAGGATTGCCTAACGTTGGTAAATCAACATTATTTAATTGTTTATCAAATGCAAAAGCGCAAAGTGCTAACTTTCCGTTTTGTACTATAGAGCCTAATATAGGTGTAGTAAATGTACCAGACCCAAGATTAGAAAAGTTAGAAAGCTTGGTTAATCCTGAACGCGTAATGCCAGCAACTGTAGAAATTGTAGATATTGCAGGATTAGTAAAAGGAGCAAGTAAAGGAGAAGGTCTAGGAAATCAGTTTTTAGGAAACATTAGAGAAACCGACGCTATTTTACACGTATTACGTTGTTTTGATAATGACAATATTGTACATGTTGATGGTAATGTTAATCCAATTAGAGATAAGGAAACTATCGATATGGAATTACAATTAAAAGACCTTGAAACTGTTGACAAAAAAATAGAAAAGGTAAAACGTGCTGCTAAAACAGGTAACAAAGAGGCTCAAAAAGAAGAAGCTGTATTATTAAAGTTAAAAGCTGGTTTAGAAGCAGGTAAATCTGTAAGAGCATTAGAGTTTACAGAAGATGAATTAGAGGAGTTTGTTAATCCTGCTCAATTAATTACTGGAAAACCTGTATTATATGTTTGTAATGTTGATGAAGATAGTGCTGTATCTGGAAATGCATATGTAGACTTAGTAAAAGAAGCTGTTAAAGATGAAAATGCTGAAGTATTAGTGTTAGCTGTAGGGACAGAAGCAGATATTAATGAGTTGGATGATTATGAAGAGCGTCAAATGTTTTTATCAGATATTGGATTAGATGAGCCAGGATCTGCAAAACTTATCAGGTCTGCTTATAAATTATTAAATCAACAAACGTATTTTACAGCTGGTGTTAAAGAGGTAAGAGCTTGGACAATAAATGTTGGTGCAACAGCTCCACAAGCTGCAGGAGTAATACATACAGATTTTGAAAAAGGGTTTATTCGTGCAGAGGTAATTGGATACGAGGATTACATTACCTACGGAAGCGAAGCTAAAGTTAAAGAAGCTGGTAAAATGAGAGTAGAAGGTAAAGGCTATACTGTTAAGGATGGAGATGTTATGCATTTCTTGTTTAACGTATAATCACTTAAAAAAAAGTATTTTAAACGCCATAATGATAGATTTCATTATGGCGTTTTGTATTTTTACAATAAAGTAAATTATATGCCTTTAATTGTTCTTTAAACAATAATACATACGGATACACTCACTTGTTTTGATTTGTCTAGAGATATAGATTTTCATAAGGATTCATTAAAACATTCAAATGAAAAAGCTATTGCAGGCAAAACGTCTGGTCTTATTGGTTTAGAAGAATCAGTAACATGGGAAGCTACTCATTTTGGAATTCGTCAGCATTTAACATCTAAAATTACTCAGCTGGACGCTCCAAACTATTTTGTAGATGAAATGGTTTCAGGAGCCTTTAAAAGCTTTAAGCATGAGCATATTTTTACTTCTATAGGAAAAGATACCATCATGATTGATAAGTTTTATTTTGAATCGCCTTTTGGTATTATAGGTAAAATAGTTAATGTTTTATTTTTAACTAAATACATGAAAAATTTACTTGAAACTAGAACTCATTATTTAAAAATAAAAGCAGAAAACTTACAAAATCAATATTCTTAACAGTAATAGTTATACATTGTTAATTACTTTATCTATGCAGTGTTTCATTTTTTAAAGGGTTATATTATATTAGCAACGTATCTCCAAATTGCATCTAAATTTTATGTCAGAACAAACTAAATATACCGAAGATAATATACGATCACTAGACTGGAAAGAGCATATACGTATGCGTCCTGGAATGTATATTGGAAAACTTGGTGATGGATCCTCTCCCGATGATGGTATATATATTCTGCTAAAAGAAGTGTTAGACAACTCTATTGATGAGTATGTCATGGGAGCAGGTAAAACCATAGAAATTTCGATACAAGGTAGTAAAGTTATTGTACGTGATTATGGACGTGGTATTCCTTTAGGAAAAGTTGTAGATGTTGTGTCTAAAATGAACACAGGAGGAAAGTACGACTCTAAAGCCTTTAAAAAATCTGTCGGATTAAACGGAGTCGGTACCAAAGCTGTTAATGCTTTATCTTCTTATTTTAGAGTAGAATCGTCTAGAGATGGTAAAAGTGCTTCAGCAGATTTTGAACAAGGTAATTTAGTTAATCAAGAATTTTTAGAAGAAACTACAAGACGTAAAGGTACTAAGGTATCCTTTGTGCCTGATGATATTATATTTAAAAACTACAAATACAGAAGTGAATATGTAGTTAAAATGCTTAAAAACTATGTCTACCTAAATCCAGGTCTGACCATAGTTTTTAATGGAGAAAAATTTTATTCTGAAAATGGATTAAAAGATTTATTAGCAGAAAAAATAGCAGAATCAGACTTATTATATCCAATCATTCATTTACGTGGTGATGATATTGAAGTAGCACTAACACATAGTAAAACCCAATACAGCGAAGAATATAACAGTTTTGTAAACGGTCAAAACACAACACAAGGTGGAACACACTTAAATGCCTTTAGAGAAGGAATTGTAAAGACAATCCGCGACTTTTTTGGAAAACAATATGATGCATCAGACGTACGTAAATCTGTAGTAAGTGCAGTCGCTATAAAGGTTATGGAACCTGTTTTTGAGAGTCAAACAAAAACTAAATTAGGGTCAACAGACATGGGAGGAGAGTTACCAACTGTTAGAACCTATGTTACCGATTTTTTAAAAACACATTTAGATAACTATTTACACAAAAATCCAGAAACAGCAGATAAGCTACAACGTAAAATTTTACAGGCAGAACGTGAACGTAAAGAGCTGTCAGGTATTAGAAAATTAGCAAAAGACAGAGCTAAAAAGGCAAGTTTACACAATAAAAAGCTTCGTGATTGTCGTGTGCATTTTGGCGATATTAAAAACGAACGAAACCTAGAAAGTACCTTATTTATTACAGAGGGAGATTCTGCATCAGGTAGTATCACAAAATCTAGAGACGTTAATACACAAGCAGTATTTAGTTTAAAGGGTAAACCATTAAATTGTTACGGATTAACAAAGAAGATTGTTTACGAAAACGAAGAGTTTAATCTACTGCAAGCTGCTTTAAATATCGAAGAGTCACTAGAAGATTTAAGATACAACAACGTCGTTATAGCAACAGATGCCGATGTCGATGGTATGCACATTAGACTATTATTAATAACTTTCTTTTTACAATTTTTTCCAGAAGTCATTAAAGAAGGGCATTTGTATATACTGCAAACCCCTTTATTTAGGGTTCGTAATAAAAAAGAAACCATTTATTGTTACTCAGAAGAGGAGCGTAAAGACGCTATTGAGAAGCTAAAACCAAAGCCAGAAATTACTCGATTTAAAGGTTTAGGTGAAATTAGTCCAGATGAGTTTGTTCACTTCATAGGTGAAGACATTAGATTGGATCCAGTAATGCTAGATGATAACATGTCTATTGAAGAGTTATTGTCATTTTACATGGGTAAAAACACACCAACCAGACAAGAGTTTATTATTGATAATCTTAAAGTTGAACTTGATTTAATTGAGGAGGATAAATAGATGATAGAAGAAAACGACGACCTAGCTAACGACAATTTAGAAAACTTAGACAATCAAGAACCAAAAGAAACCATTACCAGGATTACTGGTATGTATAAAGAATGGTTTTTAGATTATGCCTCATATGTAATTCTGGAACGTGCAGTTCCAGCTATTGAAGACGGTTTTAAACCTGTACAACGACGTATCATGCATTCCATGAAGGATTTGGATGATGGACGTTATAACAAAGTAGCCAATATAGTTGGACATACCATGCAGTATCATCCACATGGAGATGCAAGTATTGCAGATGCTATGGTCCAGATTGGTCAAAAAGACTTATTAATAGATACCCAAGGAAACTGGGGAAACATACTAACAGGAGATCGTGCAGCAGCAGCACGTTATATTGAAGCCCGAATTTCTAAATTTGGACTAGATGTTGTCTTTAATCCTAAGATAACAGAATGGCAAGCGTCCTATGATGGTCGTCGTAAAGAGCCTGTAAATTTACCTGTAATGTTTCCTTTATTGCTAGCGCAAGGAGGAGAAGGTATTGCTGTAGGATTATCAACAAAAATATTACCTCATAATTTTATTGAGTTAATTGACGCTTCGGTTAAACACTTACAAGGTAAACGCTTTACATTGTTTCCAGATTTTCCAACAGGAGGTATTGCAGATTGTAGTGATTATAATGATGGATTACGTGGCGGAAAAGTACGTTGTCGCGCTAAAATTAGCCAATTAGACAAAAACACATTGGTTATTAATGAGTTGCCTTTTGGTACAACAACGTCTTCATTAATCGATTCTATATTAAAAGCAAACGAGAAAGGGAAGATAAAAATCAAAAAAATAGAAGATAATACAGCTGCAACTGTAGAGATTTTAATTCACTTACCTTCTGGTTTATCTCCAGATAAAACCATTGATGCCTTATATGCATTTACAGCTTGCGAAAGCTCTATTTCTCCTTTAGGTTGTGTTATTGAAGATAACAAACCGCTTTTTATTGGTGTGACAGAAATGTTGCGTCGTAGTACAGATAACACTGTAGATTTATTAAGACAAGAGTTAGAAATTAGACTAGGTGAGTTTGAAGAGCAATGGCACTTTGCAAGTCTTGAGCGTATTTTTATCGAAAATAGAATTTATCGTGACATTGAAGAAGAGGAAACTTGGGATGGTGTTATTGAGGCTATTGATAAAGGTTTAAAACCACATATACAGCATCTTAAACGTGCTATTACAGTAGATGATATTACGCGTTTAACAGAAATTAGAATCAAGCGTATTTCTAAATTTGATATTGATAAAGCACAACAAAAAATTGACGCATTAGAAGCGCAAATAGCAGAGGTTAAACATCATTTAGCAAACTTAATTGACTATGCCATAGCGTACTTTACAAGACTTAAAAAAGAGTATGGTGAAGGTCGTGAGCGTAAAACAGAACTACGTGCTTTTGAAGATGTGGATGCTACTAAAGTAGTCATCAGAAACACCAAATTGTATGTAAACAGAGAAGAAGGTTTTATTGGTACATCACTAAAACGCGACGAGTATGTTTGCGACTGTAGTGATATTGATGACATTATTGCTTTTACTGCAGATGGAAAAATGATGGTTACCAAAGTGGATAGTAAAACCTTTATAGGTAAAAATATTATACACGTAGCAGTCTTTAAAAAGAAAGACAAACGTACCATTTATAATTTAATTTATCGTGATGGCACAAAAGGTCCAGCGTACGTTAAGCGTTTTGCTGTAACGTCAATTACACGAGATAAAGAATATGATTTAACCAACGGAAACAAAGGCTCTAAAACCTGGTATTTTTCAGCTAATCCAAATGGAGAAGCTGAGGTCGTTTCAATTAGTTTACGTCAGGTTGGTAGTATTAAAAAGTTAAAATGGGATTTAGATTTTGCAGATATTTTAATCAAAGGTCGTGCGTCTAAAGGTAACGTGGTGACTAAACATGCTATTAAATCTGTAGAGTTAAAAGAAAAAGGAATTTCGACTTTAAAGCCAAGAAAAATTTGGTTTGACGACACTGTACAGCGTTTAAATGTTGATGGTAGAGGTGAGTTAGTTGGCGAGTTTAGAGGAGAGGATAAACTGCTTATTATAAATCAAAAAGGTGTTGCAAAAACAGTAACTCCAGAGGTAACGCTTCATTTTGATGACGATATGATAGTCATGGAAAAATGGTTGCCTAAAAAACCTATTTCTGCTATTTATTATGATGGCGAAAAGGAACGCTATTATGTTAAACGTTTTTTAATTGAAAATGAAAATAAAGAGGAGTCCTTTATTACAGATCATCCTAATTCGCAATTAGAAATTGTATCGACAGACTGGAAACCCGTTGCCGAAATTGTTTTTGCTAAAGAAAGAGGTAAAGATAGAAAGGATAACGAAGAAGTGAATTTGGAAGAATTTATAGCAATTAAAGGGATTTCTGCTTTAGGAAACCAACTAACTAAAGACAAAGTAAATGCCATTAATTTATTAGAGCCTATTCCTTATGAAGCTCCAGAAGAAACTCCAGCACAAGAAATAGAAGTGAAGGAGGAGGAGAATATTTCTGAAAAATCAGAATCTAAAACAGATGAAAAATCTAATAAAGATGATGATAGTCAGGAATATGGGTTAGATGATAAAGGTCAGGTGACTTTGTTTTAGTGTTATAAACAATTAAACCAAAATGAGATTTTCAGAAAGAATAGGTAAGAAAAAAGTAAAAGTAGATATTCAATTAGACTATATTGATGATGCATTAATGAATACTCTTTGGAGTTTAGTATCAATGTATTTTATTGAACCTATGAAGGAATCTATTTCTTTGTCATCTTCTGAATACGATACTTTTATTAAATCTTTATGGTTTAATCATTTTAAGGAGCCGATAGATGATATTCCAAGTTCTACAATTGATATAAAATATAAATTGAGAAAAAGATATTTTTCCTGGAATTATTTAGAGATATACGACTTTATTGATTTTTTGGGAAGTACAAGCCAACAAAATTTACCATTTGATAAAGAACTGTTTATTAAAGATTGTAACGGAGTTTTAAAAAGAGAATTATCAGGATACAGGTTTGTTCATGATAAGCTTGCACCAATAACAAGTGAATTAGAAATAAATTCCATTGAATCTGCTTTAGGTAATTCATTAGAAAATGGATTCAAAGGAGTGCATATACATCTTGCAGAAGCATTAAACAAATTATCTGACAAAACTAATCCTGACTATAGAAATTCAATTAAAGAAAGTATTTCTGCTGTAGAATCAGTATGTCAACAAATAACTGGAGATAAAAGTTCTGAATTAGGAAAAGCATTGAAAAAACTAAAAGAAATTCTTCCGATTCATGGAGCTTTAGAACAAGGTTTTATTAAACTTTACGGATATACGAGCGATGGAGACGGAATTAGACACGCAATGATGGAAGAGGATAATTTAGACCAAGAAGATGCACTTTATATGCTAATATCATGTAGTTCATTTACAAACTATCTTATGACAAAAGCAAATAAATTAGGAATTGAAATAAAATAACTATCTACAACACCGTGTATAATTAATTGCTTTGGCAAGTGCTTATTTGGAAAAATTCTCTTCCATTTTTTATTCCTTAAACCATAGCCAATAACGTTAACAATATCATAAAATTTAAAATATTAAAAACTGCTTTTAGAGTGTTTACGTACATACTTATAAACCAATAAATATTTTAAAATTATGAAAACATCAAATTTAGCAAAAAACACAATGTTATCCCTTTTCGTTTCGGCAGCACTAGTATCTTGTAGTGATGATGATAACGATGCAATAGTCATTAACGATGGTGAATCAAATTCAGTTAAGTTATATACTTCTAATAATGCAGATGGTAATATTACAATTTATGATGTTACAGATCAATCTGCTGTAACGTCTAAAACATTAATTACAACTAGTATTGCTGCAGACGGAGTATATTATGATGCAACAAACGATTTTTTATTACAAGCTTCTAGAACAGATTTGGGATTAGAAGGTTATAATAATACAAGTAGTTTGGTTTCTGGCGCTACGTTAACAGTAGATGTGGATGGAACCAATGATATGCAAAGTCCAAGAGAAGTTGCTGTTAATGGCAATTTTATAGTGGTTGCAGATAATGCAGATGTGGATGGAGATCCATTAACTCCAGACGGAAGATTATACGTTTACACAAAAGATGGTAACACCATTACATTGCGTAATACTATTACAACCTCGTTTAAATTATGGGGAATAACGTTTGATAACAATAACCTATATGCTGTAGTGGATGCTACAAATGAGTTAGCAGTGTTTTCGGACTTTTTATCTAACACAACAGATATGACTTTGGCAGCTACTAAACGAATTGCTGTAGAAGGAATTGTTAGAACACATGGTTTAACTTTTGATGCTAGTTCTGATGTTATGATATTAACAGATATTGCAGATGCTGCAAATGGTCAAGATGATGGAGGTTTTCATTACATCGAAAATTTTACGTCAAAGTTTAATGGTGTAGCTAATGGTGGAACTTTAGAAGTGTCACAACAAGTTAGAGTATCAGGTGCTTCAACATTATTAGGTAATCCTGTAGATGTTGCTTATGACGCATCAACACAAACTGTTTACATTGCAGAAGCAGGTAATGGAGGCGGAAGAATTTTAGCGTTCAATAATTTTGAAGCTGGAGGAAACATTGCACCTTTTATTAATAATAGTTTAGCAGCTGCATCAGCAGTATATTTATCTAAATAGATAAAACTTATTTAATAAAAAAAAGACCATCAAATGATGGTCTTTTTTTTTTTTTGCTTTTTTTATTTCTTTTTCGAAATTTTTTGATTTAAAAACTCTATAAATAACGAGAAGGCTATAGCAAAATATAAATATCCTTTAGGTATAGCTCCTACAGTTTTACCAAAAAATGTAGTATGAGATAAGTGACCAGCTTCGGTAATTAGCATAAAACCTATTAAAATTAAAAAGGATAATCCTAAAATTTGAATACTTGGATTGGCATCTATAAAACGTCTGATTTTATTAGCAAAAGCAATCATTATAATAATGGATATTACTACAGCAATAATCATTAATATTAAATTATGATTGTGGTTAGTAGATAATCCATTGGTCATACCAACTGCTGTCAAAATACTATCTATTGAAAAAATAAAATCTATAATTAATATTTGTACAATCGCTTGTTGCAAGGATTTAATAGGTTTGCTTTTTACTTCGTCTTCATCATGTGATGGTGATTCTACTTTCTCTCTAATTTCCGAAGTAGATTTATAAATTAAAAATAATCCTCCAAAAAATAAAATTAGAGCTTGCCAACTTAATTCAAGATGCATCCAGCTAAAGTCTACTTTATAAAAAGGTTCTGATAATCCCACTAAAAAGGAAACAAAAAACAACAAGATTATACGTTGTACCATGGCTAGCAGTAGTCCAATGTTTGTTACTTTGTTTCGTTGGTCTTCTGGCAATTTATTTGCTGCAATAGATATAAAAACAATATTATCAATTCCTAATATTATTTCTAAGAAAGTTAATGTTAATAATGCAAAAATAGCATCACTAGAAAGTAGAAAGTCTAACATGTTTTATTTTTTAATATAAGCTATACCTTTTTGTTTATTGGTCTCTCCAACATAAGAATATTCAAAAGTATAAGAAGTATCTGTAGTGACTAAAACTTTAAGATGCACATCTTTACGTTCAGCCATATTTTTAGGATTTATAGTTTTGTAAATGACTTCACAATCATTTACCCATCGTACCAATGTACTATCAACTTTACCTTCATATGTTTCTATTTGTAAACTATCTGTTCTAGTAAAGGTAGATTTATAAATTACATCTCCAACTTTAACTTCGCTATAAAATTGACCAGTTTTAAAGTCTTTGCAGTTTCGTTCTACTTTGTAGCAGCTAAAAAAGCTAGTTAAAATGATAAGGTATATTAGTTTTAATTTCATTGCATAAGGTTTACAACAAAATTAATGAAATGTTTGTTTAAAACTTAAAAAAATCAACCTTTCTATAAATCGCGTATTTGAAAATTTTATGTACCTAACTTCAAATTCGCAAAATTTGAAATGGTGACAAAAAAAATGAAAAGGTGAACAAATTTAAATTTTTAAGAATTAATGACGTTTGGGTTCATTTTTTTAAAATTCGCAAAACAGAAATTTTATTCAAAAGAAAATGAAAAATAAAATAGAGGAGATCTAATTAAGAATTTTCAAAATTTGAAAAACTTCCATCAGAATAAAAAATTACGATGCGTTCAATAATTTTTCCGTTAGAAGATTTTTGATTTAAATTTTGTAGTAAATCAGAATTTTTAGTTTCTACTGGATTTTCATTTTTTGTATTAGAAAATAAATCTTGTCCTTCATTTTTAGAAATTGGGGTAATTGGTGTTTGTCTATTTTTAGTTTCACTTTTTGGAAATTCACCTTTTCCATTCATCAACCAATACAATTCTACTTCCTCAAAAGAGGAGAGCACTTTCAATACAAATTCTAAACTGGGCTTGTTTCGACCTGATAATATATGTGATATGCTAGAGCGTTGCACACCAATTTTTTCGGCGAAAGAGGACGCATTTTCACCGTAATAATCCATGACTTTTTGAAGTCTTTTTGAAAAATCTACATTGTTTATCATAACGATACAAATGTAAACATTTAATCTGAATACTTGATGTTACAAATGTAAATTTAACTGTTTTTAATATGTAAACAGTGTGCATAAAGCCTAATATTTATTATAGTAATTCTTTAAATAATGTATTATAATATACTGAAAATAAGTAGTTTAAAGTATTTTTGTAAGAATTTAAAAGTACTGAGTATTAACACTGTAAGTTTTGAAGCATAAACCTTAAAAATTGTTTACATAAGTAAATTACAAATGTAAATTTTATTGGTTACAATTGTAAAAAACTATTTGGTTACATTTGTAAACTAATAAAATGACTATGGATAATCAATTGTTAAATACATTATATAAAACTTACAAAGCTCCTGCTTTAAGTGGACGTTATATTAATCTAAATATGATTAAACCACTTTTAGATAATTTGCCAACATCTTATAATGTTGAAGTGATTGGGCAGTCTGTTTTAGGTGAAGATATTTTGTCTTTAACAATTGGTACAGGACCAATTAAAGTGCTTATGTGGTCACAGATGCACGGAAACGAGTCTACAACTACTAAAGCGGTTTTTGATATGATAAACACTTTTAGTAGTGTGGAAATGCAATCTATATTAAAAGCGTGTACTCTTAAAATTATACCAATGTTAAATCCAGATGGTTCTACTGCCTATACAAGACTAAATGCTAATAACATTGATTTAAACAGAGATGCACAAGACTTATCCCAACCAGAAAGCAAGGTTTTAAGGGCTTGTTTTAATAACTTTAATCCTGATTACTGCTTAAATCTTCATGGTCAACGTACGTTGTTTAGTGTTGGAGATACTAATAAACCTGCTACTTTGTCTTTTTTATCGCCTTCTCAAGATGAATTAAGAAGTGTTACAAGTACAAGACTAAAAGCAATGAATGTTATTAGTGCTATAAATACTGGGTTGCAAGCGGATTTAGCCAATCAAATAGGTCGATATGACGATGGATTTAATATTAATTGTGTTGGAGATACGTTTCAAAGTTTAAATGCGCCTACAATTTTGTTTGAGGCTGGACATTATAAAGACGATTATAATCGGGAAGTGGTAAGAGGTTTTGTTTATAAAGCACTTTTATTGGCTCTTAATTACATTGCTAATGACAATGATTTAGGTTATAAAATGGAGGATTACTTTAAAATACCTGAAAATGGTAAGCGTTTTTATGATATCATTATTCGTAACGCTAAATATAATGACCAAGTACAGGATGTAGGCATAAATTATCTAGAACAATTAATGGATAATAAGGTTAAATTTAGACCTAAGGTTGTTGCGATTTCGGATTTATCTCAATTTTATGGTCATAAAGAGATTGATGCTAATAATAATGTGGTATTTAATAATGATAATACATTGATATCTATGGATTACGAAAACGATTTCGTGATTGTAAATAATGTGAAATTATCATTAAATCTTTAAAAATTTCCAATTTTAATGTATAAAATTCATTGAAAATGTTTTAATTTTGTCTATTATTTAATAAAAACATAAAATGGCAAAGTTTAAACTAGACGAAATTGATCATCAGATTCTTGATATGTTAATAGAAAACACAAGAGTTCCTTTTACAGATATAGCTAAAAAATTATTAATTTCTGCTGGTACAGTTCACGTTAGAGTGAAAAAGATGGAAGATGCAGGAATAATTAAAGGATCGTCTTTAACATTAGATTACCGTAAATTAGGATATTCATTTATAGCATACGTTGGTGTGTTTCTTCAAAACACTTCTAAAACCTCTTTTGTTTTAGAGCGTATTAATGAGATTCCTTTTGTTACTGTAGCGCATGTAACTACAGGTAAATTTAATATTTTCTGTAAGATTAGAGCTCGTAATACGGAGCATGCAAAGGATGTAATCTTTATGTTGGATGATATAGAAGGTGTTTACAGAACGGAAACTATGATTTCTTTAGAAGAAAGCATCAATGATAAAAAACGTTTAATGCATAGTATTTTTAACGAACTATAACTCGTTAATTAACATATATTAAAATAAAAAACGCTTCAATATTGAAGCGTTTTTTTGTTTATTTATATCAAATTTTAAACCTATGACCATATCTGATTTAAATGAGACTGAATATATTCCTTATTTTAAAGGTTATATTGATAATGCTAAAGGACTTAAATTATTACCAGGACTACAATCTAGTTATAATGAAGCTATTGACTTTTATCTGTCAATTGATGCTAATAAATTAAGTTATAGGTATGCAGAAGGGAAGTGGACTATTAAAGAGATTATTTGTCATTTAATTGATACTGAACGTATATTTTGCTATAGAGCATTACGATTTGCTAGACAAGATAAAACCGTTTTATCAGGTTTTGATGAAAATGAATATGTTGAATATTCTAAAGCGGATAATAGGTCTATAAAAGATTTACTTGAGGAATATCAAAGTGTTAGAGGTGCAACAATTAGCTTATTTAAAAGTTTTGATGACGAAACATTACTTAGTAAAGGTTTGGCTGGAACAGGACAAGTGTCTGTAAGGGCTTTGGGCTTTTTAATAGTTGGTCATGAAAAACACCATATACGTATTATTAAAGAGCGTTATTTATAGTTTTACTCCTCTTCATCAAATAAAATCAAATCGCTATCAAGTTGTTTTTCATCAAAATCTACAACAACATGACCTTTGCTATTTGTTTCTACTTCGATATTAGCATCAAAATTAGTCATCGTGTAGTGTAATTTACAGCTAACTTTTACTAAATACGTGGTGTCATTTGTCTGTACTTCAACAGCTTCAATAGTTTCGTTGTTATAATTGTCAAAGGTAATAATGTCCTTGTCTCCATAACCATCCGGAAACTTTTGGGTAAGTAAATTTAATACTTCAGGTGTTAATTTTTTATAATCTACAATAACTTTTCGCATACCAATATATTTTAAATTAAACTGGTTAGAATAGTTCTGTAACATAGCAATTAACTAAAATTACAAATTATTTTAATGCAAAAGTATTATTCGTTATAAAATTTAAAAGAATTGATTATCAGTTCGTTATCAACTATGCAATTAATTTTTGGTTGCCCAATAGCTTCTAATAAAACAAAATTAATATTGCCTTTTTCATTTTTCTTATCAAATTTCATCAAATCAATAATAGCCAAGTGATCCTCTGTTGGAATATCTACTTTACCATATACTTTAATAAGGCTTTCTTTAATCCTTGTTGCTTTGTCCAATGAAAAATTAAGTAGCTTAGCAGATAGGTAAACTTCTAAAATCATACCAATTGCTATGGCTTCGCCATGCAGTAAAGCTTTAGTCTCGTGGTTTAAATAAAATGACTCAATTGCATGTCCTAAAGTGTGACCAAAATTTAAAGATTTTCTAAGATTTTGTTCAGTTGGATCTTGTTCTACAATAGCTTTTTTTATTAAAACTGAATCGTAAATAAGCTGATCTAAGTCTTCAATTGTTAGTTTAGATAAAGCTGTTAAATTATTGTAGTATAGCTCGTTATGTATTAATCCATGTTTAAGCATTTCAGCTAAACCAGAACGCATTTCTCTGCTAGATAGTGTATCAAGATAGCTAGTATCTATTAGCACCATATTTGGCGTTTTAATAATACCTATTTGGTTTTTTATATGGTCTAAGTCTACACCATTTTTACCTCCAATTGAGGCATCAACCATAGATAAAAGTGTCGTCGGAATATTTACAAATTGTATACCTCTTTGATAGGTACACGCAACAAAACCACCTAAATCCGTGACAACGCCTCCTCCTAAATTAATCATTAAAGATTTTCGATCTGCGCTTAATTCAGATAATGTTTGCCAAACCCCTAAACAAGTTTCTATATTTTTATGTTGCTCTCCAGCTTCAATTTCAATTATTTCAATAGCTAAGTCTGTTGTTAATTCTGATAACAACTTAGGTAAACAAAGGCTTGACGTATTGCTATCCACTAAAATAAAAATATTTGAAAACGTATTTTCAGAGATATAAGTATTTAATGCTGAGTAGCTATTTTGGTTAAATTGTATGCTGTAATCTTGGGTTTTAATAGGAGTCATAAATGCGTAAAAACGTTAATGGGTAAAATTAATAGTTTTTTTAAAAAATAAGGCTAATGAGTAGTATATTTGTGCAGTCAAAATTAAATTATATTATGTTGGACAACACTCTTTTTGAAAACACTGAAATTGCATTTAAACTTAAAAGCGATTCTGAGTTAGAACGTGCATATTTTTTGTTTAAAATGATATCTAATCAACCATTGGTTAGAATTGGTACAGCAGCTACAAACTTTGCTTTAAAAGCACATTTGCCAGTAGAAGGTTTGATTAGAGCAACTGTGTTTGATCATTTTTGTGGTGGCGTTAATGAAGAAGACTGTTTGCCAGTAATAGACAAAATGTATACTGCAGGTGTTTGTTCGGTTTTAGATTATTCTGTTGAAGGAAAAGCTATTGAAAACCAATTTGATTCTGCCAAAGAAAAAATAATGAAACTTGTTGAGTTTAGCGATGAGAAAGAAGCGATGCCTATTGTAGTATTCAAACCAACAGGATTAGGACGTTTCTTTTTGTTTCAGAAAAAAGGAGAAGGTAAAGCATTTACCGAAGCAGAGCAGCAAGAATGGGATAGAGTAGTAGCAAGATATCATGCTATATGTAAATTGGCTAAAGAAAGAGATGTTGAAGTGTTAATTGATGGTGAAGAAAGCTGGATGCAGGATGCTGCAGATGATTTAGCAGAAGATATGATGAAGGTGTATAACACAGATAAGCCTATAGTATATAATACATTACAAACCTATAGACATGACCGATTAGCGTTTTTAAAAGCATCGCATGAGCGTGCTAAGTCAGGAGGTTATTTACTAGGTTATAAGATTGTTAGAGGTGCTTACATGGAAAAAGAACGTGAGCGCGCTAATGATAAAGGTTATGAATCACCGATTTGTAAAGACAAAATAACAACAGATAAAAACTTTAATGACTGTTTGTTATATATTTTAAATAACTTAAGTACAATCTCAATATTTATTGGTACTCACAACGAAGAAAGTTCTTTTTTAGCCTTAAAGCTGATGGATGAATTAGGTATTGGTAAAGACGATAATCGTGTTTGGTTTGGTCAATTATTTGGCATGAGTGATCATATTAGTTTTAATTTAGCAGCACATGGTTATAACGTAGCAAAATACTTGCCTTTTGGACCAGTTAAGGACGTTATGCCATACTTAATTAGACGTGCAGAAGAAAACACATCTGTTGCAGGACAAACAGGACGAGAGTTGACTTTATTGAAAAAAGAACGAAAAAGAAGAAAGCATAGCTAGTTTATGACTTTAATAGTTTGCATAGTTGCAATGCTATCGCAGTTTTCAATATAAAACTCATAATTCTTATTGTCTTTAGATTCGCCTGAAATAAAATACATACCACAAGGCTCTTTTCTAGGTTCACTTTTAGAAAAATCTACATCTCCTTTTTTTAGTATGTAACTTATTGCAGAAGTGTCAATGACTTTAGTGTCTATAAGTGCTTGGCTTTCTGGTGAAAAGTCTAATGTTTTTGTGCGTATATTTTTTAGGACTCTTCCTTCTGGACCATAATTATACTCACAAGAAACACCTCTTCCGTTTAAAAAAAATGCTAATAAGACTAAGCCAATAGAGAATCCTCCTAAATAGTAACCAATTCTGTGTAATATTTTCATTCTAATATTTTAAAATGCAAATTTAGAATATTAATAGGTTTATATCACTATGATTTAGGTCAAACCATTCTCCAACTGCACGACTTGTTAAAATTCCGTGATAAAAATACAATCCATTTTTAAGACCTTTATCAAATCTAATAGCATGTTCTAAACCACCATTATCTGCAATTTCTAGTAAATAAGGCGTAAAAATATTACTAATAGATGCCGAAGCGGTTCTAGAGTAGCGTGCTGGAATGTTTGGTACACAGTAGTGTATTACGCCATTTTTTATATAGGTTGGATTATTATGTGTTGTAATTTCGCTAGTTTCAAAACAGCCACCCATGTCAATGCTAACATCTATTATTACAGCGCCTTTTTTCATGCTTTCTACCATGGTTTCAGACACAATAATTGGTGCTCTGTCTTTTCCTCTTACAGCTCCAATGACTACGTCACAGCGTTTTAGGGCTTTGCTTAAATATTTAGGCTGAATTGTGGATGTGTACAGTGTGCGTCCAAGATTGGCTTGTAAACAACGTAATTTGGTGATAGAATTGTCAAAAACCTTAACATTAGCACCAAGTCCAACTGCGCTTCTGGCAGCAAACTCGCCAACAGTTCCTGCACCAAGTATAACTACTTCAACAGGCGGAACTCCACTAATATTTCCAAACATTAATCCGTTACCATTACTAGAATTACTTAGTAACTCGGCTGCTATTAATACTGAAGCAGTTCCAGCAATTTCGCTTAATGCTCTAACTGCAGGATAAGCACCATCAGCATCACGAATAAACTCAAAAGCTAAAGCAGTGATTCGTTTTGCAGCTAGTTTTTCAAAATATTTTTTTGTTTGTGTCTTAATTTGTAAAGCCGAAATTAAGGTGGTTTGAGGATTAATTAATTCTAATTCCTCTAAAGTAGGTGGTTCTACTTTTAAAATCATTGGGCAAGAATACACTTTTGCAGTATCTTTTGTGACTTCAGCTCCAGCTTCGCTATAATCTTTATCGCTAAAATTAGAGCCATTACCAGCTTCAGACTCAATTAAAACACGATGACCATTACTAACAATTGCTGATACAGCGTCAGGAGTAAGGCAAACACGTTTTTCTTGAAATGCGGTTTCTTTAGGAATACCTATAAATAAACTGCTTTTATGTTTAAAAATCTCTAAAGTTTCCTCTTGAGGTAATAATTCTGCTTTTGAAAATGGAGACAGTGGTTTAGACATTATTAATGTGGTTTTTAAAACTGAAACAAATTACAAATTATTGTAATTAAAGCATTAAAAATAAAGTCTTATTTTTTCCCATAAAGTTTTAGGCTTTTTAAAAAGCTCTTCTTCTTGTTCTTCCAAGGTTTTATCAGCTTTTGTAGTGCTAACTAGATTCTGAATAAAACTGTTAATAATATAATAGGTCTTAAACATATATAAAGTAGGGTAGTAAGGGGTTGTTCTTTGGGTAATATTAAAAGTATTGTTTAACTTTTCCCCAAAAAGTTTTTGGTTTAAATGTTAATTCGTCTTCTAGGTCTTGTATGGTTTTGTCAACAGTATTTAGTCTATTAAATATTCTTGCTCTAACTAAATAGATTGATGGAATAATTATTGCCATTAAAAAAATTAAATATTTAAATTGATGTTTATCAACATATTTTAAATCTTCGTTAATAACATTAACTAACTGAAATATGTACATGATTATTGGTATTAATAATGCATGATACCACCAATGACGACAAGTGAAAAACCAAATAATTAAAAGATATAGAGGTGTTAATTTTCCAATTATAGTCCATACGCCAGCTTGAGCGCTATTATAAAATTGACTATCATAAGTAAATAAAAAAGTGTTCCAAACTTTTTTATCTGGAACACTTTCATAAAAATAGAATATATAAGGAGTAGCAGCTATACATGTAGCAATAATACTTCCTAATATAAATGTTCTATTACCCGTGAGTAGGGACTTTAATTTTCGATCTGTCAAGTTCTGTTGTTTGTTGTCCATTTAAATCAATAAGATTTGTTGCTTGTGCAGTGAATAATACACCACCAAAAATAGCTAATGCTAATACGTACTTTTTAGTTTTCATTTTGTTAGGGATTTAATTAATTATACCTCTAAAGTATATAAAATCTCTAATCGAAAATTGACTAAATGTTAAAATTATGTTAAAAACAAGCTTTTTTTAATTTCTTGTTGTGGTTTAAACCACACTTGGTCAAAAATACACTATTTATTGAAAGAAAAAAGAGAATTTTTTAATCATTATTGGTTAGCGTAAGCTCTCGAGTAGAATTTTCTGACAATTTAATATTAATCGTTGTAAACTGGTCTTGTAGTAAGGGTTTTAAAAGATTTGGCCATTCTACAAATACATAATCATTAGAATATATATAAGTTTCTATACCAAAATTGTATAATTCTTCTTCGTCATCGACACGATACAGGTCAAAATGAAAGATATTGTCATTTATGCCTTTATACTCGTTAACTAATGAAAAGGTCGGACTGCTAACTAGGTCCTCACTACCTAATAAGCCTACAAGTGTTTTTATTAATGTTGTTTTGCCAACACCCATGTCACCTTCGAACAGTATGATTTTAGAGGTTGCTGCTTCTAAAACCTGTTTTGCTACTGTTTCTACTTGTTCTTTATTATATTGTATAGTCACTTTAATTTTTTTTTTGTGCAAAAATAAATTATTTAGGGCTTAATACTACAAATGGGATTATCATTTCTTCTAAAGAGACACCACCATGTTGGTAAGTGTTTCTGTAATAACTTACATAATGATTATAGTTATTTGGGTAAGCAAAAAACAAATCGTTTTTAGCAAATATAAACGAGCTGTTCATATTAATAGATGGTAAGTGTATTGTTTTTGGGTCTTTAGCAGCTAATACATCTTTGTTTTCGTAGCTTAGACTTCTACCTGTTTTATAACGTAGGTTTAAACTGGTGTCTCTGTCTCCAATAACTTTAGATGGGTTTTTAACATTAATGGTTCCGTGATCTGTGGTAATTATAAGTTTAAAACCCATATGTTGGGCTTGCTGAATCATTTCTAATAAAGGAGAGTTTTTAAACCAACTTTGTGTTAAACTTCTATAGGCTTTGTCGTTAGAGGCTAATTCTTTAACAACATCCATTTCGGTTTTAGAGTGCGAAAGCATGTCTACAAAGTTATATACTACAACAGTCAAATCGTTTTCTTTTAACCCTTTAAAATTGTCTGCTAGTTTTTTACCAGATGCTAGATTAGTAATCTTATAATATTCATGTTTAAGGTGTGTTAGACCTAAACGTTTCATTTGCGCATTTAAAAAGTCGGCTTCATGTAGGTTTTTACCACCTTCATCTGTATCGTTTTTCCAATATTCTGGATGTAGTTTTTCCATGTCACTTGGCATTAAACCAGAAAAAATGGCATTTCTTGCGTATTGTGTAGCGCTAGGTAAGATGCTGTAAAAAGCTTCCTCTTTTTGTTTTTTGTAATGATTGTTTACAAAAGGTTCAAACGCTTTCCATTGGTCATATCGTAAATTATCTACTACAATTAATAAAGTTGGTTGCTCTTTACTTAATTCTGGAGCAATTTTTTCTCTAAATAAGGTGTGTGATAATACAGGAGCATCAGTATTAGGCTCAAACCATGAAGGGTAATTTTTATCAATAAATTTTCCAAATTGTGTGTTAGCTTCGTTTTTTTGTGATTCTAAAATTTCAAACATACTAGGGTCTTCAATGTCTTCTAACTGAATTTCCCAATAAATTAGCTTTTTGTAAAGGTCTACCCATTCTTCATAACTATTTACCATGGACATGTCCATCGCAATTTTTCTAAATTCTTGCTGATAATTGGAAGTCGTCTTTTCTGACACTAATCTAGAATGGTCTAAGTTTTTCTTTAAACTAAGTAGTATTTGATTTGGGTTTACAGGTTTTATCAGGTAGTCAGCAATTTTGTTTCCAATAGCTTCTTCCATAATGTATTCTTCCTCACTTTTAGTAATCATTACTACAGGAAGTGTGTCTTGTTTTTCTTTAATTTCATTTAAAGTTTCTAAACCACTTAAACCAGGCATGTTTTCGTCTAAAAAAACAATATCAAATTTTTTCTCATCTAAAATTTCTAAAGCTTCTGTTCCGCTGTTACAAGTAGTCACATTATAGTTTTTTTGTTCTAAAAAGATGATATGAGGCTTTAATAAATCTATTTCGTCGTCAACCCAAAGAATATTTATATTGTTCATGTATATTTGTGTATATTAATTAAATAAAGGATTAAGCTTGAAAGCAAGTAACAAACTTAAAATACTAAACGATCCAATTTACGGATTTATTACTATACCAAATTCTATAATATTTGATTTAATTGAGCATAAATACTTCCAACGACTGCGACGTATCTCTCAAATGGGTTTGTCCTATTTAGTATATCCAGGTGCACACCACACACGTTTTCATCATGCTATTGGTTGCATGCATTTAATGCAAAAAGCAGTGCAAGTGCTTCGTTTTAAAGGTGTTGAGATTTCTGAAAAAGAAGAAAAAGCGCTTTACATCGCTATTTTATTACACGATATAGGTCATGGACCATTTAGTCATGCTATGGAGCATAGTATTGTAAGTGGTGTTTCTCATGAAGAAATTTCGTTGTTATTTATGGAAGCTTTAAATATAGAATTTAACGACGATTTAACACTTGCTATTCAGATTTTTAAAGGAGACTATCACAGGACCTTTATGTTGCAGTTAATCTCTAGTCAAATTGATATGGATCGTGCAGATTACTTAAAGCGTGATAGTTTTTATACAGGTGTGTCCGAGGGTAATATTAATAGTGAGCGTTTAATAACAATGCTTAATGTTAAAGATGATCAATTAGTTATTGAAGATAAAGGCATATATAGTGTAGAAAAATTTTTAGTTGCTAGACGCCTAATGTATTGGCAAGTTTATTTACATAAAACAAGCTTAGTTGCAGAGCAGCTATTGATACGAGTACTAAAACGTGCTAAAGAATTGGTAGCAAAAGGTGTGTATCTAGAAGCAAGTAAACCGTTATCCTTTTTTTTGCAAAATGAAATTACTATCGATAAATTTGATACAAATTGTCTAGAAACGTTTGCTAAATTGGATGATTACGATATTGTTGCAGCAATGAAAAATTGGCAATATCATGATGACTTTGTTTTAAAAAATCTTTGCGAAATGATTATAAATAGGCATCTTTTAAAAGTAAAGATAAAGAAAAAACCTATAGCAAAGGATGTTTTAATAGCACATAAAGCTAATTTGCAAAAAAAGTACAATATATCTGATGCAGATGCAGATTATTTTGTGTTTACAGGACAGATTAGTAATCAAGCATATTCAAGAAAAAAACAAAATATAAATATCTTACATAAAAATGGTAAAGTTGAGGATATAGTTAAGGCTTCAGACCAACTTAGCTTAAAAGCGTTGTCAAAACCTGTCACTAAATATTATATATGTTATCCAAAAGACCAACTTTAGCACATTTTTTCTATTTTTGTTGACAATGAAATTTACCGCAGAACAAATAGCTGGGATTTTAGATGGTGTCGTAGTAGGCAATCCTCAAGCAGAGGTATCTAAATTATCCAAAATTGAAGAAGGTGTACAAGGCGCTTTGACCTTTTTGGCAAACCCAAAATACACACCTTATATATACACTACAAAAGCAACAATAGCTATTGTAGGAAAAGACTTTGTACCTGAACAAAGCATTAGTTGCACCTTAATTAAGGTGGATGATGCCTATAAGTCATTTTCAAAATTATTAGAATATTACAATCAAGTAAAGCTAAATAAGTTTGGGATTGAACAACCAACATCCATATCCAAGACAGCCAAGGTTGGAAAGGATATTTACATTGGCGCATTTACAGTAGTAGGTGACAACGTAAAAATTGGAGATAATGTTAAGATTTTTCCTAATTGTTATATAGGAGATAATGTTATTATTAAAGATAATACAGTGTTGTTTTCGGGAGCTAAAATTTATTCAGACTGTGTTATTGGTAATAATTGTGTCATTAATTCTGGTGCTATAATTGGAGCAGACGGATTTGGATTTGCACCTGACGAAAATGGCGAGTATAGTAAAGTACCTCAAATTGGTAATGTTATACTTGAAGATTTTGTAGATGTTGGTGCAGCAACAACCATTGACAGGGCAACCTTAGGGTCCACAATAATTAGACGTGGTGTAAAGCTAGATAACCAAATTCAAATAGCACACAACGTAGAGATTGGAAAAAACACGGTAATAGCTGCTCAAACAGGTATTGCAGGTTCTACTAAAATTGGCGAAAATTGTCAGATTGGTGGACAAGTAGGTATAGTAGGTCACATTGTAATAGGTAACAACGTCAAAATACAAGCACAATCAGGTATAGGTCGTAATGTTAAAGATAACGAGGTGCTACAAGGCTCACCAGCTTTATCGTATGGTGATTACAATAAATCGTACGTCTATTTTAAAAACTTGCCTAAATTGGTAAAAACAATAAATGAATTAGAAAAAAAAGGAAATGGGAATAATTAGTACTGACATAAAGCAAAAAACAATACTTAAGGAAGTATCTCTAAAAGGTGTTGGCTTACATACAGGAAAAGAGGTGACATTAACCTTTAAACCTGCACCAGTAAATGCGGGATTTGCTTTTAAAAGAATAGATTTAGAAGGCAATCCAGTAATAGAAGCAGATGCAAATTACGTGACTAACACACAACGTGGTACTTGTTTAGAGAAAAACGGTGTTACCATTCAAACATGCGAACATGTATTAGCAGCTTTAGTAGGATTAGATATAGATAATGCTATTTTAGAATTAGATAACTCAGAACCTCCAATAATGGATGGATCTTCTAAGTTTTTTGTAGAAGCATTAGAAAAAGCAGGTATTGAGGAGCAAGACGCTTTTAGAGAAGTGTATGAGGTTAGTGATGTGATTTCGTATACCGACGAAGAGTCTGGTAGCGAAATTTTAGTCATGCCAGCTAAAGACTATCAAATTACGACTATGGTTGATTTTGGTACTAAAGTTTTAGGTACACAAAATGCTACATTAAATAATATGTCCGATTTTAAAAAGGACATATCAGACTCTAGAACCTTTAGTTTTTTGCATGAATTAGAATCTTTATTAGAACATGGACTTATTAAAGGAGGTGATTTAAATAATGCAATTGTATATGTGGATAAAGAGTTATCTGCTTCTACAATGGAAAAATTAAAATCAGCATTTAATAAAGATGCGATTGCTGTTAAGCCCAACGGGATTTTAGATAACTTGACATTACATTACCCTAATGAAGCAGCAAGGCACAAACTATTAGATGTTATTGGTGATTTAGCTTTAATCGGAACACGTATTAGAGGTAAAGTCATAGCTAATAAACCAGGTCATTTTGTTAACACTCAGTTTGCAAAAAAAATGTCCAAGTTAATTAAAAACGAAAGACGTAATAATGTACCAAATATTGATTTAAACCAAACTCCGGTTATGGATGTTAATCAAATAATGGACATGTTACCACATAGACAACCTTTTTTATTATTAGATAAAGTTTTCGAATTATCAGACAATCATGTTATTGGTCTTAAAAACGTGACCATGAATGAAGAGTTTTTTAAAGGACACTTTCCAGGTGCACCAGTAATGCCAGGTGTATTAATAGTAGAAGCAATGGCGCAAACAGGAGGGATTTTAGTCTTAAGCACTGTTCCAGATCCTGAAAATTATTTAACTTTTTTCATGAAAATGGATAATGTTAAATTCAAACAAAAAGTAGTACCAGGTGACACATTAATATTCAAATGTTCATTAATAACACCAATTAGACGTGGTATTTGCCATATGCAAGGTTATGCTTATACAAACGGTAAATTATGTGCCGAAGCAGAATTAATGGCGCAAATAACAAAAGTAAAATAATACTAAAAAAATGAACCAACCCCTAGCATACGTTCATCCAGGAGCGAAAATCGCAAAAAATGTGGTTATTGAGCCATTTACTACTATCAGCAATAATGTAATTATTGGAGAGGGTACATGGATTGGTAGTAACGTTACAATTATGGAAGGTGCACGAATCGGTAAAAATTGTAATATTTTTCCAGGCTCTGTAATTTCTGCGGTACCACAAGACTTAAAATACAATGATGAAGATACACTTACAATTATAGGAGACAATGTAACTATAAGAGAGTGTGTTACTATAAATAGAGGTACAACAGACAGAATGAAAACTGTTGTTGGAGATAACTGTTTAATAATGGCATATTGCCATATTGCTCATGATTGTATAGTAGGTAATAACTGTATCTTTTCTAATAACTCGACTTTAGCTGGACATATAAATATAGGTGACTATGTTGTTCTAGCTGGTATGACAGCTGTCCACCAATTCTGTTCAGTAGGTAGTCATGCTTTTGTAACAGGAGGATCCTTAGTACGTAAAGATGTACCACCTTTTGTAAAAGCAGGTAGAGAGCCACTGTCTTACGTAGGAATCAATTCTGTTGGTTTAAGGAGAAGAGGATATACCACTGAAAAAATTAGAGAAATTCAAGATATATTCAGAATTTTATATCAGAAAAATTATAACAACTCGCAAGCAGCTGCTATTATAGAAGCAGAAATGGAGGCGACTACAGAACGAGATGAAATTCTTCAGTTTATTAAGAATTCTCATCGTGGAATAATGAAAGGATATTTCAAATCAAATTAAAAATTAAAAATTAAAAAATAAAAATGGCAACGACTTCAGATATTAGAAACGGACTTTGTATTAGATATAACAATGATATTTATAAAATCATTGAGTTTTTACACGTAAAACCAGGAAAAGGACCAGCTTTTGTTAGAACAAAAATGAAAAGTGTAACTAATGGTAAAGTATTAGATAATACGTTTTCTGCAGGTCATAAATTAGATGATGTAAGGGTAGAAACACATAAATTTCAATACTTATATAATGATGGTGAGTTTTATCATTTTATGAATGAAGCAGATTACTCTCAAATTAGATTATTAGAATCTGCTTTAGATACACCTGATTTAATGAAAGAAGGAGAAGTAGTAACTATTCAAATTAACTCAGAAGACAATATGCCTCTTTCTGTAGATATGCCAGCAACTGTAATTTTAGAAGTAACAGCAACTGAGCCTGGAGTTAAAGGTAATACAGCTACTAACGCAACAAAACCTGCAACTGTTGAAACTGGTGCAACTGTAAATGTTCCTTTATTTATTAATGAAGGAGATAAAATTAAAGTTGAAACAGAAAAAGGGACTTATAAAGAACGTGTAAAGGAATAGTTGGAGATAAATGAAATTTCCTAATCCATATACATTACAAGACATTGCAAAAATTATAGACTGTACGTTTGTAGGAGATGCTGATTTTGAGGTGCTAGGCATGAACGAAATTCATGTGGTTACACCTGGAGATATTGTGTTTGTAGATCATCCTAAGTATTATGATAAAGCTTTAAATAGTGCAGCTACCATTGTTTTAATAAATAAAAACGTTGACTGTCCAAAAGGGAAAGTATTGCTAATTAGTGATGACCCTTTTAGAGATTTTAATAAACTTACAACTTTTTTTAAACCATTTAATAGCGCTAATGTAGCGATTTCATCTTCGGCAAAAATTGGTGAAAACACAGTAATTCAACCAAACTGTTTTATAGGTCATAATGTTACTATAGGAGACAATTGTATAATCCATTCTAACGTTAGTATATATGATGATACGGTTATTGGAAACAATGTTACCATACATGCTGGAAGTATTTTAGGAGCTAGTGCTTTTTATTATAAAAATAGACCAGAAGGATTTGATCAATTAAAATCTGGAGGTAGAGTAGTAATACATGATAATGTAGATATTGGTGCATTATGTACTATTGATAAAGGGGTTACAGGTGATACGACCATTGGAGAAGGCTCTAAATTAGATAATCAAATCCAAGTTGGACACGATACTGTAATTGGTAAAAAGTGCTTAATAGCCTCTCAAACAGGTATTGCAGGATGTTGTATTATCGAAGACGAAGTAACACTTTGGGGACAAGTAGGAACAACTAGCGGAATTACCATAGGTAAAAAAGCCAATGTTTTAGGTCAAACTGGTGTTACAAAATCCATCGAAGGTGGAAAGTCCTATTTTGGAACTCCTATTGAAGAGTCAAGAGTAAAATTAAAAGAGTTGGCTTATATTAAGCAAATTCCAGAAATAATTAAACAATTAAAAAACAAATAGATGTCAGCCAGAGCAATTGTAAAAGCCTTTTATAGTTTAGATTTAGCAAAAGCAGAAAATGCGATTGAAATGTTTGATAAAAACTGTCAATTACATTGGAATAGTAGTCAAGGTTATACAGCTTTAGATTATAATGGTATTGACCAAAAGCTTAAGGAGGTTAGACAGTCGTTTGTTTCATTTACATATAAGCTAAGCCATTTATTAAAAGAAAACGATACAATTACAGCTAGATATACAGCTTATGCAGCTACGATTGAAAGACCTGATAAAGTAGAGCCAATTGCTCATTTTATTTCTATATGGGAAGTTAAGGATGGACTTTTATATAAAGGATACGAAATAAGTCAATTATTTGATGAAAATCCGTCTAGTTTATCATCATATTCGTAAAATAAAATTTAAAATACTTTTAGTAATCGCAATCAAAAACTTACTTTTGCATAGCAAATAACAATTCAACATAAAATTTCTTAATCAATACAAAACATGAGCGTTTTAGTAAACAAAGATTCAAAAATAATAGTTCAAGGATTTACAGGTAGTGAAGGTACTTTTCACGCTGGTCAAATGATTGAATACGGAACAAACGTAGTAGGTGGTGTAACACCAGGTAAAGGTGGTCAAACACACTTAGATAGACCAGTTTTTAACACAGTGCAAGAAGCAGTAGACAAAGCAGGAGCAGACACTACTATTATTTTTGTACCACCAGCATTTGCAGCAGACGCAATTATGGAAGCTGCTAACGCAGGAATTAAAGTAATTATTTGTATTACAGAAGGTATTCCTGTTGCAGACATGATTAAAGCATCTAATTACATTAAAGATAAAGACTGTAGATTAATTGGACCTAACTGTCCAGGTGTTATTACTCCAGGTGAAGCTAAAGTTGGTATTATGCCAGGTTTTGTTTTCAAAAAAGGAAAAGTTGGTATCGTATCTAAATCTGGTACTTTAACTTATGAAGCTGCTGACCAAGTTGTAAAACAAGGATTAGGTATTACTACTGCAATTGGTATTGGAGGAGACCCAATTATTGGAACAACTACAAAAGAAGCTGTTGAGTTATTAATTAACGATCCAGAAACTGAATGTGTTGTAATGATTGGAGAAATTGGAGGTCAATTAGAAGCAGATGCTGCTAATTGGTATAAAGCTTCAGGTAGCAAAAAACCTATCGTTGGTTTCATAGCAGGAGAAACTGCACCAGCAGGACGTACAATGGGTCACGCAGGAGCAATTGTAGGTGGATCTGATGATACAGCTCAAGCTAAAAAAGCAATTATGAGAGAGTGTGGTATTCACGTAGTAGATTCTCCAGCAGAGATTGGTAAAAAAGTAGCCGAAGTTATGGCTTAAATTACTTAACACTAATGTGTTAAAATAATCCAAATATATAAACGTTTAAAGTTCGTTAGCTTAATTTAGCTAACGAACTTTTTTTATTAACATAATCAACCAAAAAATGAAACATTTAAAACTAATTTTAGCTTTAGCTGTTATTACTTTTGTTGCTAGCTGCAAAAAAAGTAATTCGGATACGACAGTAGCTAAAACTGAAACGCAAAAAGATACCAATGGATTTAGTTATCAAAGCGTAGCTAATGACCCAACAGGATTAAGATTGTATACCTTAGATAATGGTCTAAAAGTATATTTAAGCAAAAACACCGATGAGCCTAAAATTCAAACTTACATTGCTGTAAGAGCTGGTTCTAATTATGACCCAAAAGAGTCTACTGGATTAGCACATTATTTAGAGCACATGGTGTTTAAAGGTACCGATGAGATTGGTACAATTAATTGGGAAACTGAGAAAAAATATTTAGATACCATATCTAATTTATACGAAAAACATAGAGCTGAAAAAAATCCAGATAGCAAACTAGCTATTTATAAAGAGATTGATAGAGTATCACTTGCAGCTTCAAATTATTCAGTTGCTAATGAGTATGATAAAATGTCAAGCTCTTTAGGTGCAACTGGTACTAACGCTTATACTTGGTTTGAGCAAACAGTATACACAAACAAAATTCCTGCTAACGAATTAGATAAATTTTTAGCTCTAGAAAGTGAGCGTTTTGGACAAGTAGTCTTACGTTTATTTCATACAGAATTAGAAGCTGTTTTTGAAGAGTTTAATAGAGGTCAAGATAGTGATGGTCGTAAACGCTATGCAGCAATGCTTGAAGGTTTGTTTCCTAACCATCCTTATGGTCAACAAACTACAATTGGTACTGCAGAGCATTTAAAAAACCCATCAATGATAGATATACATAATTATTTTGACAAATATTATGTACCTAACAATATGGCAGTGGTATTAGTTGGTGATTTAGATTTTGAAGAAACTATCCAAAAAGTAAATAGTACGTTTGGTAAATTTGAAAGAAAAGAAGTAGAACATCCAGTTTTGCCTAAAGAAGAACCTTTAACTACTGTAGTAGAAAACGAAGTGTTTGGACCAACTGCAGAAAGTATTTCTATAGCATACAGAACAGGTGGCGTTAATACCGAAGAAGAAAAATTTGTAACCTTAGCAGATATGATTTTAGCTAATGGTAATGCTGGTTTAATGGATTTAAACTTAAATCAGAAGCAATTAGTACAGTACGCAGGATCATCAACAACATTTTTAAATGATTATGGCTATCATTCGTTAAGTGGTTCACCAAAAGAAGGTCAGTCGTTAGAAGAGTTAAAGGTGTTAATGTTAGACCAAATTAACAAACTTAAAAAAGGAGAATTTGAAGATTGGATGATTGATGCAGTTGTTAATGACCTTAAAAAATCTCAATTAAAACAATTTGAAAGTAGTACAGCTGTAGCAGATGCTTATGTTGACGCGTTTATTCATAACGAAAAATGGGAAGATAAAGTCCGTTTTTTAGACGACTTAAAAAAGATTACCAAACAACAATTAGTGGATTTTGCAAATTCATTTTATAAAGACAATTACGTTGTAACCTACAAACGTAAAGGTAATGACGATAAAATTGTAAAAGTTCAAAACCCTGGAATCACACCTGTTAATCTTAACAGAGGTGCTAATTCTCAATATATACAAGACTTTAATAAAATGGAGTCAGAAGCTTTAAAACCTGTTTATGTAGATTATGCTTCAGCTATTAAAACAACAAAAACCGATAGCGGAATTAAAGTATCATATATTGAAAATGAATCTAATGACTTATTTGATTTAAATATCATTTTTGATATGGGAAGCGATAATGATAAAAAATTAGATTTAGCGGTTGGATATTTAGAGTATTTAGGTACAGATAAATATTCAAATGAAGACTTGAAAAAAGAGTTTTATAAATTAGGAATAGATTATTACGTTAATACAGGAAATGAGCAAACCTTTATTGGTTTAAATGGTTTAAAAGAAAACTTGCCTAAAGGTCTTGAGCTTTTAGAAGAGTTATTGGATAATGCTGTACCAAATCAAGAAGCGTATAGTAAATATGTACAGTCTATTGCTAAAGGAAGACAAAATAACAAGACAAATAAAGGTAGTATTTTAAGAAGTGGTTTAATGAATTATGCTAAATATGGTGAAAATTCTAGCTTACGAAACATCATACCTGTAACAGAATTAAATAGTATTAATCCTCAAGAATTAGTAGATCTTACCAAAGATTTAAAAAACTACAAACAACGTATGTTTTATTACGGTAAAGATGTGGATAATGCAGTTTCAGCTATAAATACATCTCATAAAGTAAGTCAAAACCTTAAAGATTATCCAGAAGCAGTTGCTTTTGAAGAAAAAGAAACAGGCGGAAATGTTTATTTTGTTGATTTCGATATGGTACAGTCAGAAATGATGTTTTTAGCAAAAGGAGACCCTTTTAAAGCAGAAAACATGGCTGCATCTACATTATTTAATACTTATTTTGGAGGTGGTTTATCTTCAATAGTTTTTCAGGAAATTAGAGAATCTAAATCATTAGCATATTCTGCATGGTCTAATTATAGTACTGCTAGAGAAAAAGACGATTCTAATTATGTTATGGCTTACATCGGGACGCAAGCAAACAAAATGCCTGAAGCAGTAGATGCAATGATGGGATTAATGAATGATATGCCAGAGTCTGAAGCACAATTTAATGCAGCTAAAGAGTCTACTTTAAAGCAAATAGCAGCACAACGTATCAACAAGTCTAATGTCTTTTGGAGTTATGAAAGACTTCAAAAATTAGGAATATCGGAAGATAACAGAGAAGCTATGTATAACGCTATTAAAGATATGACTTTAGCAGATTTACGCGAGTTTTTTAATAAAAACATTAAAGGAGAAGATTATAACGTTATGGTCATTGGAAACAAAAAAGATGTTGATTTAAAAGCTTTAAATAAACTAGGTAAAGTTCAAGAAATGGATATTGATTATCTTTTTAATTACGAAAAACAAGAAGACGTTAAATTGTAATATAACAACATAAATAGACCAATTTAAGTCTATAGATTAAAACCTCATAATTGTATAAATTATGAGGTTTTTTTATACATAACAATTTGTAATTACTATATTTGAATTAGTAAACTAACAATAGATTTTCGATTAAATCGAAAACCAAAAAATAAATTATAAATGAAACTTTTAGAAGGGAAAACAGCAATTATTACAGGTGCTTCCAGAGGTATTGGTAAAGGTATTGCTCAAGTATTTGCTCAACAAGGTGCAAATGTAGCATTTACTTACAGTTCATCTGTTGAAGCTGCAAACGAGTTAGAAAAAGAATTAATTGCTTTTGGTGTAAAAGCAAAAGGATATAAAAGTAACGCAGCAAGTTTTGATGAAGCACAGCAACTAGCAGAAGATGTTTTAACAGAATTTGGAAGCATTGACGTGTTAATAAACAACGCAGGTATTACAAAAGACAACTTGTTAATGAGAATGGGTGAGCAAGATTTTGATCAAGTGATTGAAGTTAATCTTAAGTCTGTTTTTAATATGACTAAAGCAGTACAACGTACTATGTTAAAGCAGCGTAAAGGGTCTATAATTAATATGAGTAGTGTTGTAGGTGTTAAAGGTAATGCAGGTCAAACTAATTATGCAGCTTCTAAAGCTGGTATTATTGGTTTTTCTAAGTCTGTAGCTTTAGAGTTAGGCTCTAGAAATATTAGAAGTAACGTGATTGCTCCAGGTTTTATCGAAACTGAAATGACTGCAAAATTAGACGAAGAAACCGTTAAAGGATGGCGTAGTGCAATACCATTAAAACGAGGAGGTACTCCAGAGGATATCGCAAATGTATGTGTCTTTTTAGCATCAGACATGTCTGCCTATGTTACAGGTCAAACTATTAATGTAGATGGAGGAATGTTAACTTAATACACAAGTTAACTATCAACTGTCTTGCAAACAATAAACCATGAAAAACATATTTTTTGTTCTAACGCTTTTTTTAGTGTCAGCAATAACTGTTTCAGCTCAAGAATGGATAGATTATAAATCCGAAGAGCTTGCATTTATTGCTAAGTATCCTGTGCAACCAGTGCAAACACTTGAAGTGATAGATACGGAAGCAGGTCCTTTAGATATGTACATGGTTATGCATGTGGCAACGTCAGAAAGTAGTAATAATGTTGTGTATTCTGTAATTAAATCAACATATCCAGAATCTCAATTTGAAGAGGTCTCAGAGGGTTACAATGATGAAGTACTAGATTCAGCTGTTCAAGGCGCTGTAGGAAATGTTAATGGAACATTAATATTTGAAAATAAAGTAACTCATAATGGTTATCCAGGAAGAAGTATAAAAATTGAGATTGATAAAGCATTTATTTATATGAATGCTTTTTTAGTAGATAACATGATGTTTATATCTCAAGTTATTTGTATGACAGATAAAGATGAAAATGCTGATATTAAACGTTTTATGGACTCATTTGATATCATAAAAGTAAAAGAAGATTAAGTGTCTATAGATACTCTATTTTATATCATTTTAGCAGGAATAATAGCTTTATTATTAGCTTTGTTTCAGTATTACTATAAATCAAAAAGCGCATCAAAGGACAATGCGCTTTTTGCTTTTTTACGTTTTATTACCTTATTTTCAGTATTGCTATTACTTATAAATCCTAAATTTGAGCAAATCCAATATTATACTGAAAAGCCAAATTTAGTAGTAGCAGTAGATAATTCTTCATCTTTAAAACATTTAAAACAAGATAACAACGCATTAGCGTTTGTAAAGTCTATTCAGGACAATGCTCAAATTAATAGCAAATTTAATATTAAGCTTCTGTCTTTTGGAGAGGATTTAAAAGTTAGTGATAGTTTGACTTTTAAAGATCGTCAGACTAATATAGATAAAGTGTTTAAATCATTAACTCAAGTTTATAAAAATACGGTATCACCAACTATTATTGTTACAGATGGTAATCAGACTGTTGGTAATGATTATCAATTTTCAGCAAAAAAATATAATCAAGCCATTTATCCAATAGTTTTAGGCGATACTATTGTATACTCTGATTTACAAATTAGTAAGCTTAATGTCAATAAATACGCCTATTTAAAAAATAATTTTCCGGTAGAAGCTATTGTGGTTTATAATGGTAATCAAACTATTGCTAGCAAATTTATCGTAACCAAAGGAAATGCAACTGTTTTTTCTAAAAACATAACGTTAGACAAATCAAATAATAGCCAAGTTTTAAACTTTACTTTACCTGCAAATGGTGTTGGAGTACAAGATTATAAAGCACAAATAATTCCGTTAGAAACCGAAAAAAATAAGACTAATAATTATAAGAATTTTGCAGTAGAAGTCATTGATCAAAAATCTAAAATAGCTATTGTAAGCTCAATTTTGCATCCCGATTTAGGAGCTATTAAAAAGAGTATTGAAAGCAATGAACAACGTGAAGTTGTATTTTTAAAAACAAATAAAATTTTAAATCAATTAAATGATTTTCAATTAGTTATATTGTATAACCCGAATAATTTGTTTAAGTCTTTATTTGATGAGTTACAAAAGCAAAATAAAAATAAATGGGTAATAATTGGAGCTAAATCTGATTGGCAATTTTTAAATAATGTCACCAGTAGTTATAGTTTAGATTTTACATCTCAAACTGAAGATTATCAACCTTTTTTAAATAATAATTACAACCCTTTTATAGTTGAAGATATAGATTTTAAAAACTTTCCACCTTTAAAATCAACTTTTGGAGATGCTGTCTTTAACCAACCCTATGAAACTATATTGTTTAAAACAGTATCAGGTATAAAAACAGAGCAACCTTTACTAGCAACTTTTGAAACTGATGGTAGAAGGGAAGCTGTCCTATTTGGTGAAGAGCTATGGAAATGGCGTGCGCAGAGTTATATTAACGAAGATAGTTTTTTAAAATTTGATAATTTTATTGGCAAATTAGTGCAGTATTTAGCCTCTAATAAACGTCGTAACAGGTTAAATATTGATTATAATTCATTTTATAACGGAAGCGATAACATTACTTTAAGTGCTCAGTTTTTTAATAAAAATTTCGAGTTCGATGCTGATGCTTCGTTAAATATTTCATTAAAAAATAAAGAAACGGATATAACTTATAATAGACCTTTAATTTTAAAAGGAAACAATTATCAAGTTAATTTAAATGGTTTAGATGCTGGAAACTATACTTTTACGGTTGCTGCTGAGTCAGAAAATATTTCTGTTTCAGGAAATTTTAAAATTATAGAATACAATGTCGAGCAACAATTTTTAAATGCAGATGTAACAAAGTTGCAACAATTGGCTACTAATAGTGTAGGTAATGCTTATTTTATTAATAACTATACTGCTTTAACAGATAACTTATTAAATGATAATCGTTACCTACCCATTCAAAAAAGCAATAAAAGTGTTGTACCTTTGATAGATTGGTCTTATTTATTGTTTATTATCGCTTTAAGCTTAGCGTTAGAATGGTTTATCAGAAAATATAAAGGATTAATTTAAAACTTAAAAAAAAAGAAATATGGAAAAATTACCTAAAGGAGCATTTCCTTTTATCATTGCAGCTGTAATAGGCTTAATTATTATGGCCAAATCGGTTAAAACTATAGATTCTGGACATGCAGGAGTATTATATCAATTAGGAGGAGGAGTAGATCCAGATAGTGAGCCATTAGGCGAAGGTATCAATTTTGTAGCTCCTTGGAATAGTGTTATTGATTATGAGGTTAGACAACAAGAATTACCAGAAAAAATGTCTGTTTTATCAAGTAATGGATTGGATATTAAATTAGATGCTTCAGTACTGTACCAACCAGATTATAAAAACTTAAGTAAGTTACATAAAGAAAAAGGTAGAGAATATGTAAGTAGAGTTTTGCAACCAGCTATACGTAGTGCAGCAAGAAGCGTTGTTGGACGCTACACTCCAGAACAATTATATTCTAGTAAACGTGATGCTATACAAGATGAAATTTTTGAAGAAACTAAAAAAATAGTTGAGTCTCAATACATTCAATTAAACAATATTTTAATTAGAGATGTAACATTACCACCAACAATTAAAGATGCTATTGAGCGTAAATTAAAACAAGAACAAGAATCTTTAGAATATGAGTTTAGGTTAGTTACAGCAGCTAAAGAGGCAGAAAAAGTAATAATTGAAGCACAAGGTAAAGCAGATGCAAATAAAATTTTAAGTGCATCTTTAACAGATAAAATATTACAAGATAAAGGTATTGAAGCTACTGTAAAGCTTTCAGAATCAAACAACAGTAAAGTTATAGTTATTGGTTCTGGAGACTCTGGTATGCCAATTATTTTAGGTAACCAATAAGGCTTAACATTAATTTAATGTACTTAAATTTGGATTTGTAATATTATTTTTACAATCTTTGTTAAGACAAAAAAAGAAACATGAATTTTATTCAATTACATCATCATCATTTCCATACTAGCACTCAAGCCAGATAGAAATGTATTGAATAAATCCAAAATATTTTTAAAACCGTTTGAGTAAATCAAGCGGTTTTTTTGTTTTTAAAAACGTCGTTTTAAGATTTACTCAAATTTTCAAAAAAAAATTAAAAAATAAAAAAGAAACTAAAATGAGTAAATTAAAAATTGCAGTTCAAAAGTCAGGAAGATTAAACGAGGATTCAATGAAAATCCTTAAAGCTGTTGGTATTTCAATAGACAATGGTAAAGACCAACTAAAAGCTTCAGCTAAAAACTTTCCACTAGAAATTTTTTACCTACGTAATGGAGATATTCCTCAATATCTTAAAGATGGAGTGGTAGATGTTGCTATTATTGGAGAAAATGTTTTAATAGAAAAAGGAAACGATATTAAAATTGCCGAAAAATTAGGTTTTTCTTCATGTAAAGTTTCTGTTGCTGTACCAAAAGGTGCATCTTACAATTCGGTTAAAGATTTAGAAGGAAAGCGTATAGCAACCTCTTATCCAAACACAGTAAATCAATTTTTAGATAAAAACGGAATTAAAGCAAACTTGCACATAATTAATGGTTCTGTTGAAATTGCACCAAATATTGGCTTAGCAGATGCAATTGTAGATATTGTGTCTAGCGGAAGCACATTATTTAAAAACGGTTTAAAGGAAGCAGAAGTTATTTTAAAATCGGAAGCAGTATTGGCTGTATCTCCTAAAATTTCTCAAGACAACCAAGCCATTTTAAATAAATTACAATTTAGATTACAGTCTGTTTTAAAAGCTAGACAATCACGTTATGTATTGCTAAACGCACCAAATAATAAGGTAGACGATATTATAAGTATTCTTCCAGGTATGAAAAGTCCAACGGTTTTACCACTTGCTAAAGAGGGTTGGAGTTCAATTCATTCTGTAATTAACAAAAATGATTTCTGGGAAATTATTGACGAGTTAAAAGAAAATGGTGCAGAAGGTATCCTTGTTTGTCCAATCGAAAATATGGTGATATAAATGAAAACTATTAGCAATCCAAACTCATCAACATGGTCAGACATTTTAAAACGACCAACGCAAACCGTTAATGATATTGAAACTACGGTAACTCAAATTTTTGATGATGTACAACGTAATGGTGACCAAGCAGTAGCGAAATACACGCAATTATTTGATGGAGTAGAATTGGCATCAAACACTGTAACTACTGAAGAAGTAGAAGTAGCAAGTGCTAAAATTTCTACCGAATTAAAACAAGCCATACAGCAAGCAAAAACAAACATAGAAAACTTTCATAAAGCACAAAAAACAGAAAAAGTTAGTGTGCAAACTGCAAAAGGTGTTAACTGTTGGCAAGAAAAAAGAGCCATTCAAAAAGTCGGGATTTACATTCCTGCTGGTACTGCACCTTTATTTTCAACAGTTTTAATGTTAGCTGTTCCTGCACAAATCGCAGGATGTAAGGAGATTGTTTTATGTTCTCCTCCAAATAAAGAAGGAAAAATAGCTGACGAAATTTTATACACAGCACAATTATGTGGTGTTACAAAAATTATTAAAGTTGGTGGCATTCAAGCCATTGCTGGACTAACTTTTGGAACAGCATCTATTCCTCAAGTTTATAAGATTTTTGGTCCAGGAAATCAGTTTGTTACTGTCGCTAAACAATTAGCAACCAAATATGGTGTGGCAATCGATATGCCAGCTGGACCAAGTGAGTTATTAGTCGTGGCAGACGATACTGCTAAGGCTAGTTATGTGGCTTCAGATTTGTTGTCTCAAGCAGAACATGGTACAGACAGTCAAGTCATTTTAGTGTCTACCTCTCAAAATTTAATTAACGCTGTAGCGGAAGAAATTGAGGTTCAAATTAAAGCACTTCCAAGACAAGATATTGCTAAACAAGCGATTGAAAATTCTAAATCTATTTTAGTTGAAACTGATGCAATAGCCTTAGATTTAATTAATCAATATGGACCAGAACACTTTATAGTTTGTACAAGTGATAATGATTTTTACGTTAACGGAATTGAAAATGCAGGATCAGTATTTATAGGTAATTACACACCAGAAAGTGCAGGAGATTATGCTTCAGGCACCAATCATACTTTACCAACAAACGGATTTAGTAAAGCGTATTCTGGAGTAAATTTAGATAGTTTTACTAAAGCCATTACGTTTCAAGAAATTACTAAAGAAGGTATTCAAAATATTGGAAAAACTATTGAATTAATGGCTGAAGCCGAAGGTTTACAAGCACATAAAAATGCAGTTTCAATTAGATTAAAAGATTTAAAATAGTCAACGTCATACTGAACTCGTTTTAGTGTCACACAAGCTTTAGATAATGAGACACTGAAATAAATTCAGTGTGACGAAAGATTTGAAGCAAGGAATTAAATTAAGAAGTAAAGTTTAAATACTATCGTAACGTCATACTGAACTCGTTTCAGTATCACACAAATTCAGATAACAGAGAACTGCAATTTATTCAGTAATTATAAAAAATGAACACAACATTCAACATAAACAACCTAGTTAGAGCTAACATTAAAGCTTTAAAACCATATTCATCTGCAAGAGATGAGTTTAAAGGAACAGCAGATGTGTTTTTAGATGCCAACGAAAATCCGTTTGGAGAATTAAACCGTTATCCAGATCCGCAACAATCTAAAATTAAGGAAAAATTATCTACCATTAAATCTGTAGAAACAAACCAAATTTTTATTGGTAACGGAAGCGATGAAGTTATCGATTTAGCCTTCCGTATTTTTTGCGAACCAGGAAAAGACAAAGTCTTAACTTTTACACCAACGTACGGAATGTACGATGTATCTGCAAACATCAATAATATAGAGGTGATTAAGCAACCTTTGATTAACGATTTTCAAATTAACTTAAATCAATTACAACCGTATTTAGATTTTGAAGATGTAAAAATCATTTTTATTTGCTCGCCAAACAATCCAACAGGAAATAGTATCAATACAGAAGATATTGAATACATTATTGAGAATTTTAACGGTATCGTAATTGTAGACGAAGCTTATATAGATTTCAGTTCACAAGCATCATTCATTAAAAACATTAATAAATACAACAATCTAATTGTAAGTCAAACCTTTAGTAAAGCTTGGGGATTAGCAGGTGTTAGAGTAGGCGTTGCTTATGCTAGCGAAGCTATTGTTGCACTTTACAATCGTGTAAAACCTCCTTATAACGTAAGCACTTTAAACCAAAATGCGGTTTTAGAGCGTTTAAATAATCAATCTGAAGTTTCTAAAAATATCGATATAATTCTTTCAGAAAGAACGAAGTTAAAAGACGCTTTAAATCAATTAGATATTGTTAAAAAAATATATCCAACAGATGCTAATTTTTTATTAGTTGAAGTAGATAATGCAGATAAAACCTACCAATATCTAATCGATAAAAAAGTAATTATTAGAAACAGAAATACTCAGGTTGAGAATTGTATTCGAATTACTGTTGGAACTGCTGTTGAAAATGAGAGATTAATTGAAGCTTTAAAAAATATATAACGTCATTCTGAGCTTGTTTCAGAATCTCACAAGAACATATAATCATGAAAAAAGTACTATTCATAGACAGAGACGGAACTTTGGTATTAGAACCACCTGTGGATTATCAACTAGATAGTTTAGAGAAATTAGAGTTCTACCCAAAAGTATTTCAATACATGGCTAAAATAGCTTCAGAGTTAGATTTTGAGCTAGTTATGGTAACCAATCAAGATGGTTTAGGAACCGATTCTTTTCCTGAAGATACCTTTTGGCCTGCGCAAAACAAAGTAATTTCAGCATTCGAAAAAGAAGGTGTTGTTTTTTCTGAAGTGTGTATCGACAAAACATTTCCTCATGAAAATGCCGAAACTCGCAAGCCTAGAACAGGTTTGTTAACGAAGTATTTTGATAAAGCTGAATACGATTTAGAAAACTCGTTTGTTTTAGGTGATCGCATTACAGACATGGAATTGGCTAAAAACCTTGGAGCAAAAGGTATATTTTTATCTGAAGATTCTGAATTAGGAGCTGATGAAATTGAATCTTCTAAACAAGCTATTTTAGACTGTATCGCATTAACAAGTACAGATTGGAAAGCGATTTACGAGTTTTTAAAACTAAATGATCGTGTAGAAGAAATCACGCGTAACACCAACGAAACCAAGATATATATTAAATTAAACCTTGATGGTTCTGGTAAAAATAATATCGATACTGGTTTAAAGTTTTTCGATCACATGTTAGACCAAATTGGTCGTCATGGTGCTATGGATTTAACCATAAAAGTTGATGGCGATTTAGAGGTTGATGAGCACCACACGATTGAAGATACCATGATTGCTTTAGGTGAATTATTCAACAAAGCTTTAGGCAATAAATTAGGTATCGAGCGCTACGGATTTTGCTTACCAATGGACGACTGCTTAGCACAAGTAGCTGTTGACTTTGGAGGTAGAAACTGGTTAGAATGGGAAGCCGATTTTAAACGTGAAAAAATAGGCGATATGCCAACCGAAATGTTTTTCCACTTGTTTAAATCGTTTACAGATGGTGCAAAATGCAATTTAAATATTAAAGCTGAAGGCACTAATGAACACCACAAAATTGAAGGCATTTTTAAAGCTTTTGCAAAAGCAATGAAAATGGCTGTAAAACGTGATGCTAATAAAATGTTTTTACCATCAACTAAAGGAATGCTTTAAGTCGAAGTAAATTAAATTAACGTCACTTCGAGTGATTTGTGAAGTATGAGCAAATTGTATCGAGAAGCATATAAAAATAAGTTCTCGATATAAAATTGCTAAATAGCAATTTTACTCGAACTGATGTAACAAAAGCTATAAAATGAAATTAGTAATAATAAATTACGGAGCAGGTAATATAAAAAGCATCCAATTTGCCTTTAAACGCTTAGGTTACGATGCCATTTTATCTAATAATCCAGATGAGATTAAAGCAGCAGACAAAGTCATTTTTCCTGGTGTTGGTGAGGCAAGTTCTGCAATGAAAATGTTAAAAGAAAGCGGTTTAGACACTTTAATTCCAACATTAAAACAACCAGTTTTAGGGATTTGTTTAGGTATGCAACTCATGTGTAAATCTTCAGAAGAAGGTAACACCAAAGGTTTGGGTATTTTTGATGTAGATGTCAAGCGTTTTAACAATACCGTTAAAGTACCACAAATGGGATGGAATACCATTACGGATTTAAAATCAGATTTGTTTAAAGGTATCAAAAACCAAGAGTTTATGTATTCCGTACATAGTTTTTATGCCGAAAATTGTAAAGAAAGTATTGCAACTACTACTTATAGTATAGACTTTGCTTCGGCATTAAAACACAATAATTTTTATGGTGTACAATTTCATCCAGAAAAAAGCAGTACTGTAGGAGAACAAATATTAAAGAATTTTATCGAGCTATAGCTCAAAATTCTGAAGTAATTCAGAAAATATTATAACAATAAAAAGCTAAAAGAATGAGAATAATACCAGCAATAGATATTATAGACGGAAAGTGTGTGCGTTTGACAAAAGGCGATTACAATACAACCAAAATATACAATGAAAACCCATTAGAAATTGCTAAGCAATTTGAAGATGCAGGAATTGAGTACTTGCATATGGTTGATTTAGAAGGTGCTAAAGCATCTCATGTAGTAAATTATAAAGTCTTAGAGCAAGTCGCATCTAAAACCAACCTTAAAATCGATTTTGGAGGTGGTTTAAAAACAGATAACGACATCATTACAGCCTTTAACTCAGGAGCTAAACAAATAACAGGAGGAAGTATAGCTGTTAAAAATAGAGATGCTTTTGAGGGTTGGATACGCAAATATGGCTCTCAGAAAATAATTCTTGGAGCAGATTGTAATAACGAAAAAATTGCAATTAGTGGTTGGTTAGAAGAGAGTAGCTTGGAAGTGATTCCGTTTATAAAAGATTACCAAAAACAAGGTATACAATATGTGGTCTGTACAGATATTTCCAAAGATGGCATGTTAGAAGGACCTTCTTTAGAGTTGTATAAAAATATTATTGAACAATGTAGTAATGATAGTTCAGGTCAGTCAGTTAAGTTAATTGCATCAGGTGGAGTTACTACCATTGAAGATTTAGAAAAGCTAGCAGATATTGGATGTGAAGGCGTTATTATTGGAAAAGCATTGTATGAAAACAGAATTACTTTAAAAGAATTAGAACGCTTTTTATAATATGTTAACAAAACGAATCATACCATGCTTAGACATCAAAGACGGAAGAACCGTTAAAGGTGTCAATTTTGTAAATCTTCGTGATGCAGGAGATCCTGTGGAATTAGCGAAGCAATACGCTTTAAAAGGTGCAGACGAATTAGTGTTTTTGGATATTTCAGCGACACTAGAAGGTCGAAAAACCATGATTGATATGGTTTTAAAAGTCGCAGAACACGTTAATATTCCGTTTACAGTTGGAGGTGGCATTTCTTCAATCGCAGATGTTGATGTATTATTAAAATCTGGTGCTGATAAAGTATCCATCAATTCTTCAGCAGTAAAAAGACCAGAATTAGTTAACGAGTTGGCTAATAAATTTGGTAGCCAATGTGTTGTGGTTGCTATAGATGCTAAGCAAATTAATGGTGAATGGATAGTACATTTAGCAGGTGGAAGTATTCCAACCGATTTAAATTTATTTGATTGGGCTAAAGAAGTTGAAAGTAGAGGTGCAGGAGAAATTTTGTTTACTTCCATGAATAACGATGGTACCAAAGCAGGTTTCGCAAACGAAGCTTTAGCTAAGTTATCAGAAACTTTGAATATTCCAATAATAGCATCTGGTGGAGCAGGAACTGTGCAACATTTTGTAGATACTTTTAAAGAAAGTAAGTCTGACGCAGCATTGGCTGCAAGTGTCTTTCATTTTGGTGAAATTGCAATACAAGATTTAAAAGAAGCATTAAGAGAAAATAATATAGAAGTTAGATTGTAACACGTCATAGTTAACTATTGGAACTGACGACATAGAAATAATCGTAACGTCATACTGAACTTGTTTCAGTATCACATAAAATAAGGAAGAATATATTGGTTTGTATTACAAGAAACCAATAAAAACAGCACATTACGTCACTTCGAGTGGTTTGTCAAGCATGAGCAAATTGTATCGAGAAGCACAATAAAATAAGTTCTCGATACAAAATTGCATAAAGTGCAATTTCACTTAAACTGACGACGCATAAATAATACAACATCATACTGAACTTGTTTCAGTATCGCATAATTAAGAAAATATTGCTAAAAAAACACAATGTATTTAGCGATACCAATACATAACAAGATGACTATAGATTTCAACAAAAACAATGACGGTTTAGTACCAGCAGTAATTCAAGATGCCACAACAAAAAACGTATTGATGTTGGGTTATATGAATGAAGAAGCATTTAATAAAACTAAAGACACCAAATTGGTTACTTTTTTTAGTAGAACCAAAAATCGTTTATGGACTAAAGGTGAAGAAAGCGGAAACGTATTAAACCTGGTTGATATTAAACTAGATTGTGACAACGACACCTTATTAATACAAGTAAAACCAAAAGGACCAACATGTCATACAGGAAGCGATACGTGTTGGAATGAGTCTAATTCTGAGAACTTCGGTTTTATTTCAAAATTAGAAAATACTATTGAAAGTAGAGTAGCAGCGGGAAATACTGAGAAATCTTATGTAGCCTCATTATTTGCTTCTGGTATTAATAAAGTAGCACAAAAAGTTGGTGAAGAGGCTGTAGAGGTTGTTATTGAAGCAATGGATAACAAAGACGATTTATTTTTAAGTGAAAGTGCAGATTTACTGTTTCATTATTTAATGTTATTGCAAGCTAAAGGATTTAAGCTTAATGATGTTGTAGACGTATTAAAAGGAAGAGAAAAAAAATAAACATATAAAACTGTCGCTAATTTATTAGCGACAGTTTATCTAATGATAAAATAGAAAGTTTAATCGTGCATTATAACCACGTAAAACCGTTATGTGTTATTAATTAGATGTGTTTTTTATTATTGCTAATGTTTGCTCTAGCCAATCTTTACTGTAGTCCAAAGCAATTTCTGGAGTGACACCTTTCCCTTCGTAAGCTAAATACTCATTAAAATCCATATCTGTAGGAGTAATGTTAAAATTACCAGAAGGTGTATTGTAATTGTAACCATAATTCATTCCGTAAGCGATAATTCCTCTTGTTGTTTGACCTAAATGTGTTGCATTTTTAAGCGCTTTTAGTTTTAAAGTAAATTGCTCTCCATTACTTCCTGTAAAGCAATTGGTTAAAATATAAACGTTTTTCTTTTTTAATAGTTTTAAAAAAGGATCAGATAGTTTACTGTTTCCGCCACGATTACTTCTTAAATCTACAATTACATTTTTAGCTGTTAATACTTTTTTTGTCTTAGCATAAAAGGCTTTAAATGCTGTTTTATTAGCTTTACTAAAAGAACTGAAATTACCGAAATATAAATATTGAGTATCTGGAGTTAATTGTTTAAATTCCCAATCCGACTGATTTTTAATAGGTAATTCTTCATTATTAAAACTGTTTTCTTTTTTATACATCCAAAGGCGTCCATTTTCAAAAGATATACTTTTTACAAAACCAGGAGATCTAGTTATTGGATCATAGTAGTATAGGTTATACTTAATCCCGTTGGTCTGATTTGCATAAATTATAATTTGTCCAGCATCCCATTGTTTTAGGTGACTTTTTAAAACAACACCTACAAAAGTGTCACTATCATTTTGTTTGTAAATTCCAATTGTAAGATTTTCACCATAATTGTATATACCTTCAAAATCTTGTGTAGATTTTTTAGACAATTTGGTTTCCAAATCATTTAAGTTTTGTTTAGTTTTTGGATGCTTTTTAAAAGCATCACTAGCTTTAAAAACGTTTAGTTTTAAAGTGTCTTTTAAATCTTCTTTACTAATAAGTGTTTTATTAAAGTTTAATGAGGCATGCACATCATTAACAATTACCATTTGTTGTAATAACATTTTATAACAATCCTCAATCAAAACATTTTGTTTCATTTTGTTAGCTAGTCTTGTATAGGTTGTTTCAAATTCTATAGCTTTTTTTCCCTTAATTTGTTTTTTAAAGGAAGGCATAGCTTTTATTTTTTCGACTAAAAAGTCTAAATCGGTTTTGCAATCGCAAGTTTCGGTTTGAGAAAAAGCAAGCTGACTTGAAGTAAAAAAAAGGACTAAAATTAAACTGATTTTTTTCATAATTAATAGGTTTTAATTGATTAAACTTTCTGAAACAAAGATAGTTTTACAATCAACTAAAAGTCAGTAATAATAGGTCTTTGGGACGAAATGCTATCCAGCTGTGGCGAAATTAAATGTACTTTTAACAGCTTCTAAATAAGTTTTAGAAATAGGTATTTGAATATTATGTGATAGCATTAAAAAATGTTTTCCTTTCTCGGTTTTCCAAGACTGAAAATGATACGGGTTTATTATGTAGGATCGATGCGTACGTTGTAATTCGGAAAATGTAGTTTCAATGTAAGAAAGCTTGTTTCTAATTAGACTTTTTTTAAGATTAGTACCAGACAAGTAAAAGATTTCAATATAATTATCCGAAGATTGTACGGCTATTAACTCGTTTAAATGAAGTTTTAAACTTTCGTAATTACCTTCACCTTTAATCTCAATTTTTTTATCCTCTAGTTTTTTTTCAAAATATTTTCCAAAAGCAAAACGACCAATAACTATAATTGGTAAAATAATAGCTAATGCAGGTAATAATAATGCCTTTAGCATATAACCTAAAGTATGCGGATTGGCTTGTCCAGCAACTACAATGTATAAATAATATAATCTTGCTAATGTTATTGAAACAATGGATAGGCTTAATAAAAATAGTACTTCGTGTTTTAAAAACCAATTGTTATTAGATTGTCTATAAATGTAATACTGAAGAGGTAAAAATAATACATATGAAAAAGTTGCAATTAGACTGTAAAAGGGTAAATACTTTAGTTTTTCTGAAGGATTAAGTTCACTTATATCTAATGGTTCGGTAATAAATAAGAATAAAAAAATCCATAACCCAAGTCCAAAACCAACAATAATGTGGTGTTTTAATGAAGGGTCAAAGGGATATTTAGATTTCAAATTAATATAAGTTATTTAAAAAAGCACCAATAGTAGTATTGATGCTTTTAAGATTTAATAATAAATTAGTTTAAGATAACCAACCTTTTTTAGTTGCATGATTTGCTAACCATACTAAAGCCATACCAACTATAATAATCATTGGTGTCATGGCATTGGCCATTTTAAGTACAAATACTAAATAATACATTTGTGCTAGTGCAGCAATTAATGAGATTAATAAAACATGAAATGCCCATTTTTTTCTAATCACCAATAATAAACTTCCAATGGTACCTGCAAAAACTGCTATAGCAAAAGCACCAATATACCAAGACGGTAAATTGGCATACATTTCTTGATCTGCTTCTGGCAATTGTTTTAAAACTTCGTCAGACATCAAAGCTTGTCCTATGTATGCAAAAACGCCTAAAAGGTTCCATATTAAGGCAATAATACTGATTACTAAAAACCACATTGGTGGTTTGTGTGTCGTTACATTAGTCATAAAATTAGGTTTAGTTAGTTAATATGGTTTCAAGGTATAAAATTTTTGTCAAATGGTAAGTAAAACTGTATTTTCGGCATTCAAAATTAAATATGCAAAAAAAGTTTTATTACGTCATTACAATTCAATATTTAGGGTATAGGTTTCATGGTTGGCAAAAACAGCCTAACCTAAAGACTTTACATTTAATGATTGATCGTACTTTAAATTTTATTTTAGATAAAAAGAAATTTAAAACTTTAACGTCTGGTCGCACAGATGCTATGGTTAGTGCAGAAAATGCTGCTTTTGAATTGTTTTTAGAAGAGCCTATTGCAGATTTTGACGACTTTTTAGCTTTATTTAATTATAACTTACCGCAAGATTTACGTGCTTTAACAATAAAGGAGGTTGATAGTACATTTAATATCATACAACATTCAAAAATTAAAGAATATTTATATGTCTTTGCATTTGGTGGTAAATTTCATCCGTTTTGTGCACCAATTTTAACTACAATTTTAGATCCTTTAGATATAGAGTCAATGAAACAAGCGGCTAGACTGTTTGAAGGTGAGCACTTTTTAAAACACTATTGTTACAGACCAACAGATAATGGTATATATAACAGGACCATTTTAAAATGCGAAATTGTAGAAAATACTATGTATACAGCAAGCTTTTTTCCAGAACAAAGTTACATACTACGTGTAAAAGGGAAAGGGTTTATGCGAAATCAAATACGTTTAATGATGGGAGCATTGATTGAAGTTGGTCAAGGTAAACGTACTTTAGAGGATATTGAAGCTAGTTTAAAACCAGATTTTAAAGGTAATAACCATTATATAGCACCTGCTTCTGGGTTAATTTTAAAGGATATCGAATTTGAGTAAAATTTATCAAATTCGTTGTGATTTTTACATTTTAACACTTTTTTATTAAGAAAACACCACTCTTTATAGGTGTTTATTGAAATTCTATAACATTCTTAAAAAATCATATAACATGTCAGCTTGATTAGTGTTGCATCTTTGTATCAAAGAAATTAACAACACTAAAAACAGAACACATGAATTATTTGAATATGCAAGATGAGAAATTACTACCTGTAGTTGTAGAGTTAAACACATTATTAGCAGATTATAATATATACTATCAAAAATTAAGAAGCTTCCATTGGAATGTATTAGGAAAAAACTTTTTTGACTTACACGAAAAGTTTGAAAATATGTATAATGAAGCTAAGCTTAAAGTAGATGAAATTGCAGAACGCATTTTAACATTAAGACATCATCCTGTAAGTAAGTTTAGTGATTACTTAAAAATATCGTCACTATCTGAAGCTTCAAGCCTAATAACTGATCAGGAAATGATAGAAGAGTTGCTTAACGACCATAAAACCATGTTAGCACAAATGTCTCAAGTACTTAGTAAGGCTGAAGATGCAGGAGATGAAGGTACAATTGACTTAATTGGAGCATATATTAGAGAATTAGAAAAATCAAGTTGGATGTTAAATGCTTGGTCAAAAAACACTGCAGATCAATTAAAAAAAGTAGTTACTAATAGTTAAACACAGGTTTTAATGCTATCAAAACTTTATTAACTAAACAAAATATTATGAAATCTCAATTATCAGAAGCATACAATTTACTAATCGATAAGTTAGAATCTTGGTTTAACGCGATTGTATCAAACATTCCAAATCTAATTTTAGCCATTATAGTCTTAGTTGCAGCATATTTTATAGCTAAATATGTAAACAAATATGTGACAAAATTAGTGTCTAGAAAAATTCAGCAAAACTCAATTACAAACATGATAGGTAGTCTATCATCAGTAGTTGTAGTGCTAGCAGGACTATTTTTAGCCTTAGGTATCCTAAACTTAAGTAAAACTTTAACCTCATTACTAGCAGGTGCTGGTGTGGCAGGTTTAGCAATAGGATTAGCATTGCAAGGTACATTATCTAACACATTTGCAGGTATTGTATTGTCATTTAGAAAGAAAATACAAATAGGACATTGGGTAGAAACTAATGGGTATTCTGGAGAAGTTATTGACATAAATTTAAAAGACTTTACTATTAAAGAAGCGGATAATAACATGGTCATCATACCAAATAAGATGATTTTGGATAACCCAATGAAAAACTACACCCTAACTACTAAAATGAGAGTTTTTCTAGAATGTGGCGTAGGATATGAGTCTGATTTAGATCATGTAGAACAATTAACTAAACAAACCATTTGTGACACATTTGATCAAATAGAAAAACCAGAAGATGTCGAGTTTTACTATACAGAATATGGAGGAAGCTCTATTAATTACTTATGTAGATTTTGGATAGATGCAGAAAACGCTCTAGAAAAAATGAGATCAAAAAGTAAAGCTATTATCGAAATAAAGAAAGCTTACGATAAAGAAAATATAAATATACCATTTCCAATTAGGACTCTTCAATTTGATAATAAATTATCATTTGATACGCCTAAGGAAACCGAGAATTCATTCTCAAATAATTAAAAGCAAAGCGCCTTTAATTAAATATTAATCATTAAAAAACCAAAAATTATGTTACGTTGGACAATCACATTTATTATTATCGCAATTATCGCTGGAATCTTAGGATTTGGTGGAATAGCAGGAGCATCTGCAGGAATTGCTAAAGTTTTATTCTTCATCTTTTTAGTGTTATTTGTATTAACACTTCTAAAAAAGGCATAAAGCTAGGAACAGAAAAACATACAACTAATCAGCTATTAAACTAATATTTTAAAAGCAAAAATAAGTTAGCTGATTAGTTTATTAAACCTTTAAAACCTAAAACAATGAAAAAGCTTATATATACATTTCTTATTCTTTTTTCGCTATCAATAGCTGTAACAGGATGTAGAGAAGAAAATAAAACACCAGAAGAAAAAGTTGAGGAGACTATTGATGAAATTGGTGATGATTTAGAAGATGCTTCAGACGATGTTGATGATGCAATGGATGATGTTAAGGAAGAAATTGATGAAGAAATAGAGGATTAAAAATAAAATTAATACAACTACCAATAAAACCAAAATATTATGAAAAAACTAGCACACACATTTATCTTGTTATTTTCAGTATCATTACTATTAACAGGATGTAGAGAAGAATCTACAGGAGAAAAAGTTGAAGACGCAGTAGAAAATGTTGCGGATGATGTAGAAGATGCAGTAGATTAAAACAAAAAAAATAGCTAAGAAAAAGAAAAGTTAATTTAATATATTTTAAATGTATTTGATTAATAGCAGTAAAAGTCCTAATTAAATTTAGGACTTTTGTATTTTTAAACCATAACACTATCTTATGAGTATCAAAATAGCATTAGAATTTCTTGAAAAATTAGAGAAAAATAATAATCGTGAGTGGTTTGCAGAAAATAAATCTGAATATGATGCAGCCTTAAAGGCTACAAAAGCTGTATTTAATGAGATGTATCTTAAAATGCAAGTTCATGATGAACTTGATAAAATGAAACTGTTTAGAATTTACAGAGATGTGCGTTTTTCTAAAAACAAATTACCCTACAAAAATAATTTTGGAGGTACGTTTCATCGTGTTAAACCAAGGTTAAGAGGTGGATATTATGTGCAAATACAACCAGGAAACAACTTTATAGCTTGTGGCTTTTGGGACCCTAATAAAGAGGATTTATTAAGAATAAGAAAAGAATTTGAAATGGATGATGATGAGATTAAAACAATAATTAATGACTCTAAATTTAAATCTGTTTGGGGAGAATTGAAAGGTGACGAATTAAAAACAGCTCCAAGAAATTTTGACAAAGATCATGAAGCCATTAATTTAATTAAGAAAAAGCAATACATCTTTACTAAACAATTTACAGATGAAGAAGTTTGTAAAGACGATTTTGCACAAAAGGTCAATGATTATTTTAAAACCATTAGACCCTTTTTTGATTATATGAGTGATGTTTTAACAACAGACCTAAATGGTGCGTCATTAATTAAGGATTAAGCAACTTCTGTTACAGTGTACTTGGTACCATTAAACTCAAAGGTGTCACCTGCAGACTTTTGTTTAAGTAATTGACCAATTGGTGATTGTAATGAGATAGCATAATAATCTTGATTATCAATTTCAATTTTACCAACACTTATGGATATAAAAAAGTGTAAACTATCTGTTTTTACTAAACTACCTAAAGCTGCACTAGTGCTTAATAAGTTAGCTTTTACTAGTTTTAAATAATCTTGGGTTTTTCTAGCTTCGTTTAGGTAACCCATATTTTTTTCTAAATCATTTAAAAGTTTTCCGTTTCCAGAATCATCATCGTCAGAGCTACCTTTATCATTACTTTCAATAGACTCTTTAATTAAGTCTATTTCGTTTTTGTAATCTGCGATGCGTTTTTCTACATGTTCGTTACAAATCTGTAGAAGTTGTTGTTTTATTGTCATTGGTTATATTAAACTGCTTTTAGTATTTCTGGTTTATCAAATAGCTGAATATTACTTTGTAAACGTTGTTTCACTATGGACATCATTCGTTTATTTAAAGCGGACGAATTTAGAATATATTTTTCATATTCTTCTGTAGTAAATTGACCAATTATGATTCCTTTCAAACTATTTCTAAATTTGATGTCTTTATGGACTGCATTTTCAATATAATTTAAACGTTTTTCAATTGTTAATTGGTAAAAAACATTTTTGTGCTTGGCTATATAATTTTTAAAAACTAGAATAAATAATTCGTTTTGTAATTTAATTATAGGTCTTAGCGTTAGGTTTTGGAAACGCTCGTCTTCACTCATATTAGCACTAATTTTAATACTGGAAATTATAGGTCTAATAGCTAGTAATTGGGTATCTCTTGTAGTCATAATAATTAAGTTTTATTAAAAATATCGATAATAAAGACTAATGGCTGTATAGTTAAATATACTTTTTAACTGTGTTGTTAACAATCAAGTTTTTTTATCTTTGAATTAAAGAAAAAATATGAGATTTCACACAAGAAAATGGGTTAAACCCGAAGATTTAAATCCAAACGGAACGTTGTTTGGTGGTCAGTTATTAGCATGGATTGATGAGGAAGCTGCACTTTATACTATTATACAGTTGGAAAACAATAAAGTCGTGACCAAATACATGAGCGAAATTAACTTTATGAGTAAAGCGGTTGAAGGAGACATAATAGAAATAGGTATGGAGGTTAAAAAGTTTGGTAGTACCTCGATATCTCTAAATTGCGAAGTTAGAAACATGCGTACCAGAGAGACTATTATTACTGTAGATAATATTATTATGGTTAACCTAGATAAAGATGGTAATCCAAAACCACACGGTAAAACAAAAATTGAATTTGTTAAAGACAGATTGGCAAATTAAAGGTAATCGCTATGTGGTTACAGGCTACTTATTTTAAGTATTTTTTATCCACATAAAAAGTACCAAATGGTAATATGGAAGCTAATAGTACAATACCAAATACTTTATTATTCCATTTTTGTTCAGGCTTAATCAAAAACGCTAATGCTATATAGCCTACAAACAATAAACCATGTGGCATACCAAGTAGTTTTACGTAATAATCGTCACCTTCTGGTAGTCTTTTATAAATAGCAGCAGCCATTAATAATAAGTATGAAATACCTTCTAATAAAGCTACAATACGAAATGTTTTAAGCATAATAATTATCTTTTGTACAAAGATAATTATTGTTTTTTTTAATTACCATTTATATACGATTAATCACTAATTTCGTTTAAAATTAATGATATGGATGGTACTAGAAAATCAATATTAATTGTACTTGCTTTTTTCTCGATCTACTTTATTTGGGGTTCGACTTATTTGCTAAATAAAATTGTAGTGTCAGAGGTTGCACCATTTTTTTTAGCAGGAATTAGGTTTGCTAGTGCAGGAGTCTTAATTTTTATTATCGCAAAATTTCTAAAAATTTCGCTTAAAGCCTCCAAAAAACAAATACTAAATTCGGCTTTTGCAGGCTTTTTATTTCTTGTCTATGGTAATGGTGTCTTTGTATGGGCTTTAAAGTATCTAGATAGTGGTTTTGCAGCATTAATAGCAGCAACACAACCTTTATTTGTTATATTTTTAATGCGAATTTTACATGGTTCAAAAATTAAAACAAAATCTATCGTAGGTGTTGTGTTTGGTTTTATAGGTATGTATTTATTAGTTAGTCAAGATACGTTATCACTAAATAAGGATAGTATTATTGGTATACTCATGATATTTTCATGTGTATTAAGCTGGAGTTATGGAAGTATATTTGTATCAAAATCAGATTTGCCTAAAAACTTTTTTGTGGCAACAGGTTATCAAATGCTTTTTGCTAGTTTGCTTTTAACCCTTTTAAGCTTAGTTTTTAACGAAACTTGGTTAATGCCAACACAATGGAGTCTTAATGCAAAAGGGTCTATGTTGCTGCTAATTGTTTTTGGTGGTGTAGTTGCCTTTACGGCGTTTAATTATTTGTTAAAAGAGGTCTCAACAGAAAAAGTATCTACTTCTGCTTATGTAAATCCAGTAATAGCATTATTTTTAGGTTGGTATGTTTTGGACGAGCAAATTACTATGCAATCCATTGTTGCAGCTTTAACCTTATTAACAGGAGTTTACTTTATTAACTCTAAGAAAAAAATAGTGATTTTTTCTAGATTTAAAAAGTAATAATTTAGGCTATTGCATAATTAAATTCTAATAAGCTTAAAGACTTAATATACAATTATTTAAAAAATCACTATCTTTGTAACTCATTTAAGCAGGTAAACCTTTCCTTGATCTTTATTTTAAGTACTTTAGAATCGTTAAGCAGAACATAGCTTTTAATTACTTCTGATAAATGAATTCATTTAAAACACACATTTAATAACGCTAATGGCTAAATCGCAACAAACATTTAATAAAAGTGAAAAAGAAAAAAAACGCTTAAAGAAAAGAGAAGATAAGCGCAAGAAGATGGAGGCACGTAAGCTTGACAAAGAAGCTAATGGTGGTTCTGATGGTATACAGTTTGCATATGTAGACTTTAATGGTAATTTGGTAGATACTCCACCAGATCCAGAATTAAAGGAAAAGATTGATGCAGAAGAAATCGTTTTAGGAGTACCTAAAAAGGTTGAAGGAGAAGAAGAAGATCCAGTAAGAAACGGAAAAGTATCATTTTTTGATACTTCTAAAGGTTTTGGATTTATTATCGATACAGAAAACAACGAAAAATATTTTTGCCACGTTAGTGGATTAATAGATCAAATTGCAGAAAATGATAAAGTATCTTTTGAATTAGAAAGAGGAATGAAAGGAATGAATGCAGTTAAGGTTAAGAAAATATAATCGACCATAATTAAAATTAAAAACCCATTAAGAGCAATCTTAATGGGTTTTTTGTTTTTAATTTAAAGAGTTTATGACTATGTTATTTAAGTTGTAATACTACTATTATTACATTGATAATGATTTAAATTTTAAGCATCTTTGTAGTATGCATACATCAATCATAAAACACATAAATAATCACATAACTCCAAGTTTAGAGGATGTACAATTATTTAATTCTGTTTTAAACCAAATATCTGTTTCTAAGGGTCAGTTTTTATTAAAACCTGGCACTAATGTTCAGCATGAGTATTTTGTTGTTAAAGGCTGTTTAAAGGCATATTATTTAGATGATAAGGGAAGTATTCACATTATTCAATTTGCTATAGAAAATTGGTGGATTGGTGATTTTGAGGCGTTTTATAATCAAGGGTCTTCCATACTATATATCGAAGCTATTGAAGATGCAACGTTATTGTCCATTAATTATAATAGTCTTCAAAAAATATATAAAAAAGCACCAATTTTTGAGCGCTATTTCAGAGTATTAATAACGCAAGCCTTTATTGCACAACGTAAACGTATTTTATCAACTCTTGAAAAAAATACTAAAGAGCGTTATATTGAATTTTGTATTTCTTACCCAAATATTGAAAATCGCGTTCCTAATTACGATATAGCCAATTACCTAGGTGTATCTCCAGAAAACCTAAGTAGAGTAAGGAAGCAGCTAAAAAGTTAAAACTGTCCTAATTGATATAGATCAATTAAATTGAAGGAAGTGATTTGTAAGTTTGTAATAATTAACACATTACATATTTTCACATGAGCAAACAACCTTTATTATTACCATATAACAAAAACATAAATTTAAAAAACAGAGTAGTTATGGCACCTATGACGCGAAGTCGTGCTAATAACGACGGTAACATACCTACGGACGAGTTGCATGGATTATACTACGAGCAACGTGCATCTGCAGGTTTAATAATTACTGAAGGATCTCAGGTATCAAATAAAGCTGTAGGTTACATCAATACTGCAGGAATACATACAGATGAACAAGTAGAAGGTTGGAAAAAAGTAACCAAACGTGTGCATGAAAAAGGCGGAAAAATCTTTATTCAATTATGGCATGTTGGTCGTATGTCACATCCAGACTTTCATAATGGAGAGTTACCTTTATCATCTTCAGCATTAAATCCTAATGCAAAATCTTATACACCAGAAGGGTTTAAAGATACTGTTACTCCAAAAGCTATGACCATTGCAGAGATTAAGCAAACGGTTTTAGATTTTAAAAATGCTGCAGCAAATGCAGTTAAAGCAGGTTTTGATGGTGTAGAAATTCATTCTTCAAATGGTTACTTATTTCATCAGTTTTTTAATAATACCTCTAATAATAGAACGGATGAATATGGTGGAAGCATAGAGAATAAAACACGTTTTTTCTTTGAAGTTTTAGAGGCAATAACAGAAGTGATTCCGCAAGAAAAAATAGGAGCACGTTTTAACCCTTCTTTAAATGGTCTTTTTGGAATGACCATGGATGAGGAAACGATACCTACTTTTGAATATATTATAAAAAAACTAAACGACTACAATCTAGCTTACGTCCACTTATCAGAACCATTTACAGATGTTTCGGATATTCCGTATGCTGTCAAAGAAATCGCAAAACATTTTAGACCATTATATAACGGTACACTTATGATTAATGCAGGCTTTGACCAAGAAAAGGGTAATAAAGTTATTGAGAATGGTGATGCAGATTTAGTAGCTTACGGTAAGTTGTTTATTTCAAATCCAGACTTAGTAGAGCGTTTTGAAAACAATTTAGAGTTGGCAGAATGGGATGAGGACACCTTTTACACAACAGGTCCAAAAGGATATACAGATTATCCAAAAGCATCTAAATAATAAAAGTTTAACTTAAAAACAAGCAAGATGAAATTTACAAGAAAAGCAAATGCAGAATGGAAAGGTAGTGGTAAAGATGGACATGGTAGTTTAACCACAGGAAGTAAGATTTTAGATAAAACAGCCTATTCATTTCATACCAGATTTGAGGATGGTGAAAAAGGAACTAATCCAGAAGAATTAATAGGAGCAGCTCATGCAGGATGTTTTGCAATGCAGTTAAGTTTTTTATTAAACGAAGATAATTTTACAGCAACAAGTTTAGACGTAGACGCTACTGTTGTATTTGATGATGGAGCAATTACCAAAATCACTTTAAATTTAGTAGGAGATGTTCCAGAAATTGATGCAGAAAAATTCCAACAAATCGCACACAAAGCAAAGGAAGTATGCCCAATTTCAAAAGTATTAAATACAGCAATAGAACTTAAAGTAACACTTAAAAAAGCATAAAAATGGCAACGACAACAGTAAAAGCATATGGTGCAACAGCAGCAACCGAAGATTTAAAACCTTTAGATATTAAAAGACGAGCTGTAGGAACAGACGACGTAAAAATTGATATTACGTATTGTGGTGTTTGCCATAGTGATATCCATACGGTTAGAAATGATTGGAAAGGTTCTACCTATCCAGTAGTACCAGGACACGAAATTATTGGTCGTGTGACAGAAGTAGGTACTGGAGTTAACAACTATAAAGTAGGTGATTTAGTAGGTGTAGGTTGCTTAGTAGATTCTTGTCAAACCTGTTCTTCTTGTAACCAAGATTTAGAGCAATTTTGCGAGAATGGTACAACTTGGACCTATAACAGTCCTGATAAGCATATAGAAGGCCAACAGACTTACGGTGGATATTCTACTTCAGTGGTTGTTGATGAGAAATTTGTATTACGTATACCTGAGAATTTAGACGAAGCAGCAACTGCACCTTTACTATGTGCAGGTATTACTACTTGGTCTCCATTAAGTCACTGGAAAGTTAAAAAAGGAGATAAAGTTGGTGTTATTGGTCTTGGTGGATTAGGTCACATGGGAGTTAAATTTGCAAATGCTTTAGGAGCTCACGTTGTAATGATTACAACATCTCCAGAAAAAGGTAAAGATGCAAAAAGACTAGGCGCACATGAAGTGCTAGTGTCTAAAGATGAAGAGGATATGAAAAAACACCAAGGTAGTTTTGATTTTATCTTAAATACTATTCCTGTAGGACATGAAATGGATCCTTATCTAGGCTTATTAAAAATTGACGCTACAATGGTTTTAGTTGGCGCTATCGAAGCTTTAGAACCGTTCCATGGAGGAAATATCATTATGGGTCGTAAACGTATTGCTGGATCTTTAATTGGTGGTATAAAGGAAACGCAAGAGATGTTAGATTTTTGTGGAGAACATAATATTACAAGTGATATAGAACTTATCGATATGCAAGATATCAATAAAGCCTACGATCGTGTAACAAGTAACGATGTTAAATACAGATTTGTAATTGACATGAAATCGCTTAAAAATTAAAGCACTTTTTTAATTATATAAAAAACAGCCTCTAAGTTATTTAGAGGCTGTTTTTGTTTTTAGGCTAAAGCCGAAAAAAATCTTCTAAAATAGTAGTGTATATTTTACATAGTACAATCCATCATTGGTCTACTCTAAATAACGTATAACACCTAACTTTGCATAATATTATGGTTATTCATTTAAAATATTATTTGCGAAGATAGTAGTTAAACTCTGTTGTATATATAGTTTGATAACAGTCTATAAAATGTATACCAAATCCCATCATATAAATCTGTTAAACCAACAAAACTCTACTATCTTTGCATAAAATTATATTTTATGTCACAACAGTTTTCTAGTTTAGGGATTAATGCAGCATTACAAAGTGCTTTAGCAGATTTGCAAATCACAGATCCAACAGATATTCAATCAAAAGTAATACCTGTAATACTTAACAATACAGAGGATGTTGTAGCTGTAGCAAAAACAGGAACCGGAAAAACAGTAGCTTTTGGATTACCATTATTACAATTAATAGACAATAGCAAAAATAATATTCAGGCAGTAATTTTAGCTCCAACAAGAGAGTTGGGGCAGCAAATATTTAAAAATTTAGAAGCATTTAATGCGCCTAAACTAGGAGTTAATATTGCTGGTGTTTTTGGTGGTATACCAATAAAACCGCAAATTGAATCACTTAAAAGTACGACACATATTGTTGTAGCTACTCCTGGACGTTTAGCCGACTTAATAGAGCGTAACGCTATACATATTAAAGAAATCTCTTATTTTGTTTTAGATGAAGCAGATGAAATGGTGAGTGCACATAAAGAAGGTGTAGATGCCATAATTAAGGTTTTACCAAAAAGCAGAAGAACATTATTGTTTACAGCAACTATGCCAGGAACAATAAAGCAATTGGTTCAAAACAGTTTGTCTAAAAAAGTGTTGACTATTGAAGCTGATATGGAAACCGTTGGTCATCAAGGCATAGACCATCAATACGTTGTGGTTGAGCCTATCGAGAAATTAAATGTGTTAATGCACTTTTTAAACGCTAACGATGGTCAACGTGGTATTATTTTTTGTAAGACCAAAGCTGCAGTCAATAAGTTGGCTAAAAATTTAGCCATTAATAAATTTTCATCAGGAGCAATACATGGAAGTTTATCTCAAGGGATTCGAGATCGAATCATGGGTCAATTTAGAGAAGGTCATATTAATATACTTATTGCTACAGATTTGGCTGCTCGTGGTATTGATGTAAAAGACTTAGCGTTTGTAGTTAATTATCATTTACCAGACACCTATGATGCCTACGTGCATAGAAGTGGTCGTACAGCTAGAGCAGGAGCAAACGGTCTTGCATTAAGTGTTATTCAAGAAGATGAAATACATGATATTCCGGAATTTGAGGCAGAATTAGGAATAACTTTTAAACAATACCAAAAAGCTGACGCTAAAAGTATTGAAGAAAATAATGGTTTACTTTGGGCTAAAAAAATCTTTAAAACTAAGGTAAACAGAGATATACCAGAAGATTTTAAAGCAAAAGTAAAAACTATTTTTCACCATCTAACCAAGGAAGAGTTAGTAGATAAAATCTTATCTAATTACATTGCAGAAAACAATACTATTGTGGAAAAGCAAGAGGTTATAAAGAAAAAAAAGAAAAAATAAACCATGAGTAGCTATTTAAAAGTACAGCAAGATATTTTAGATAAATTAAATATCAAGGCACTTAATCCAATGCAGGAAGAAGCCTTGTTGTCTATTACAAATGCTGAAAACACAGTGTTATTATCTCCAACAGGGACTGGTAAAACATTGGCCTTTTTGTTACCAACTATTACTGCATTAGATACCAATTGTAAAAATGTACAATTATTAATATTAGTACCTTCTAGAGAGCTAGCTATTCAAATAGAACAAGTGATTCGTACCATGGGAACAGGTTTTAAAGCCAATGCTGTCTATGGAGGAAGACATTTTAGTAAAGATAAAATTGATTTAGCCCACACACCAGCTATTCTAGTAGGTACTCCAGGACGTATCGCTGACCATTTAAGACGCGAAACCTTTTTAGTAGATGATATTAGTACTCTAGTTTTAGACGAATTTGATAAATCATTAGAAGTCGGTTTTGAAAAAGAAATGAGTGAGATTATTGCTAGTCTACCACATATTAAAAAACGAATATTAACTTCTGCTACGCAAGACATGGAAATTCCACGTTTTGTTGGTTTAGAAAACGAATTAATTATTGATTATTCAGATACTAAGGTTTCAAATTTAGAAATCAAGCAAGTGATATCACCTGATAAAAATAAACTTCAAACTTTAGTCGATTTATTACATGATATTGGTAATAAGCCAGGTATTATATTTTGTAATTACAAAGACACTATTCAATTTGTAAGCGATTTTTTAAATAAAAATAACATTCCTCATGGTTGCTTTCAAGGCGGAATGGAGCAAATTGATAGAGAACGTGCATTAATAAAATTTAGAAACGGAACTCACCAAATTATAATCGCCACAGATCTTGCTGCTCGTGGTTTAGATATTCCAGAATTAAATTATATAATACATTATCAATTACCTTTAAAAGCAGAAGAGTTTACACATCGTAACGGTCGTACTGCACGTATGAATGCAGAGGGAACATCTTATGTTATACAATGGGAAGGAGAACGTCTACCTGATTTTATTAATTTTGATGCTACTGTAACACCAAAGGGAACGGTAAATACTTTAGCCACAGATTGGGCAACTCTATTTATTTCTGGAGGACGTAAAGATAAAATTTCAAAAGGTGATGTTGCTGGTGTGTTGTTTAAACAATGTCATCTAGAAAAATCTGAAATTGGAACTATAGAGCTTAAACAAGACTGTGTGTTTGTAGCTATTCCAAAAAACAAAGCATCTATTATCGTCGATACAATTAATAATACTAGATTAAAAAAGAAAAAGGTAAGAGTTTATACTATTTAAACAATACACTTAACTTATCTAACTTTAGTGTAATATTTAACCTAAATATAATTCCACTTATTGTTTAATCATTTTTAAGTCTAATAATTTAAAGCAGCTTTTAACCAAGCTGCTTTTATATGATGTTAAAATTGATAGTCTAAATACTATTTGTATGCAAAAAAAAGCAATATTTTACATGACTATCAGTGCATTAGCATTTGCGCTTTTAAATGTTTTAGTCAAACAATCCGGAAATTTTAATGTCAATCAAGTCGTTTTTTTTAGATCTATTGGGACATTATTTTTTACTATTCCGTATTTAATCAAAAATAAAATCATTTTTTTAGGAAACAAAAAACAACTATTAATCGCTAGAGGAGTGGTTGGCTGTATTGCTATGACTTTGTTTTTTATGTCACTAAATCACTTGTCCATGGGATCTGCTGTGTCTATCAGGTATATTTCACCAATTTTTGCAGCCTTTTTTGCAGTTTTTCTACTTAAAGAACATATCAAGTATTTCCAGTGGTTTTGTTTTTTATTAGCCTTTATGGGAGTTGTTATTTTAAAAGGATTTGATAGTAATATTGATACTATAGGATTAGTATATGCTTTATTATCAGCAGTTTTTACAGGATTAGTCTATATTATAATCCGTAAAATTGGTAATAGTGACCATCCAATAGTAATAGTCAATTATTTTATGATTATATCTGCTATAATTGGTGGTGTTTTGAGTATTAAGCATTGGACAAATCCTCAAGGATTAGAATGGTCATTAGTATTAAGTCTTGGTATATTTGGATATTTTGGACAAGTTTACATGACTAAAGCTTTACAAACCACTGAAGTTAACCAAGTAGCACCTTTAAAATATATTGAAGTTGTTTTTACTATGTTAATTGGTGCAATTTGGTTTAAAGAAATCTATACGCTAATTAGCTTGTTAGGAATTATTTTGATTATTGTTGGATTAACTTTAAATATTGTTTTAAGAACAAAATTGAAATAACTACAAACTAATAAATTATTCTTATCAAGTTAGTAATATAGCATTTTTAATATTTGTTCAATCTTACAGAAATGTAAGAGGTTTTAAAATATTCTATTTTACATAATATAAATTATAGTACAAATGCATTTGTATAGCTATTTATATCAATGGTTCATTTGGTAGCTATAATTCTATACTATGTAAAATACCCCAGAAACATTTGTCTTTCGAAGAAACTACAGAACTTGGGGCAATTAAACTATTAAGCGGTTTGCTTCGCAGAGTTGTTTGCATTTACTCACGCATTTTTATTTTAAATTTTTGAGTTCGTGAATACTAAAGTATTTGTAACTATAATTTGACGTTATGTAAAATATCCGCTGCCAACGCTTATTGCTTTGATAAAATCAAATTACTATAGTAATTTATTTTATACGCTATTTCCAGCCGCTTGCCAGCGCATTATAAAAGCTAACCTTTTTGCTATGTTTTAAAAATCGCGTATTCGACAAAATGTAAGCAATAAAAAATTTTAAGCGATTCTCGTCAACTTGCCACAAGAGTATAAAATTTCTCTGCGAGCAAATTTCCATACACTTGTTATATTTAGTCTTTTAATTGAAGTTTTCTTTTTTGCCAACGCAACAACTGGCACACAAATCAAATCATCCACTGGATTATTTATTTTATGTCCTGTCTTTTGTCTTGAAACAAAAGAAACAAAAATTCAAGGCTGCATATAATTTTGGAAACAATTAACGGCTCATTCGCTATATTTTAGGAAAGATTGTAACTGCTTAAGATTGCTTTGAAATCCCTTGTATAATTGAAAACCTTAAAAAACTGTAATACTAACTCCCTAAAATATGTACGCTCTTTTCGCCTATTGTTTTAACCAAAATTTTATGAGGCCAAGTTAAAAATTGATTTTAAATGACATTTATCATATAATAAATTTAAAAAACATGATATATTTGTTAACCAAATGGTTAAACCGTATAGTTAATTATGAAACAAACAAAAGACGAAAATACCGAAGAGCAAATATTGGATGCAGCAAAAAACGTCTTTCAAACCAAAGGAATGGAAGGCGCGCGTATGCAAGAAATAGCAGATAATGCTGGGATTAATAAAGCAATGTTACATTATTATTATAGAAGCAAACAATTACTTTTTGAAGCTGTTTTTAAAAATGCATTTTCATTGTTAGCACCTCAATTAAATGCTATTTTAAATGACGATTCTTCAATTGAAAACAAAATTAAACATTTTACAGCAAGCTATATATCGTTTATTGTTAAGCATCCTTATTTACCCAATTTTATTATTCAGGAATTAAATAGAAAACCCGATTTCATTTTAAAATTAAAAGAAAACAAAGGGTTTCCAAATCTAGAAAAATTTAAAAAACAAGTTGCTATTGAAGTTGAAAAAGGCATTATTAAACCAATAAGTGCTGAACAATTATTTATCAATATTCTAGCGCTTAACATATTTCCGTTTGTTGCGAAGCCTTTAATTTTAGCGTTTACAAACACTAATAAAAAAGCTTTTAAACAACTTATGATTGACCGAAAAACTGAAGTTTCAAACTTTATCATCAATTCTATAAAGAACACATAAAATGAAACGCTTTATAATTATTATAACAATCCTAACAACACTAACAAGTGTGGCGCAACAAAGCATCACATTAGAAGAATGTTACAGTTTAATGGCTCAAAATTATCCATTAGCAAAACAATCACATCTCTTTGAAGTACAAAACAAATTAGATTCAGAAATTATTTCCAATACAAAACTGCCTCAATTTAGTTTAGATGCTCAAGCAACGTATCAATCTGATGTTATTGAAATTCCAATTCCAAATGTTGACATAGAAACGTTAAACAAAGACCAATATCGTGCAACAGTTTCTGTAAATCAGTTGATTTATAATGGAGGTTTAGTCGATGCTTCAATAAAGGTAAAATCTACGCAGTTAAAATCCAAGCAGAAACAAGTTGAAGTGAGTTTGTACCAACTCAAACAGCAAATTAACCAACTTTATTTTTCTATTCTATTGTCTCAGGAATCTGAGTTATTATTGAACGCTAAAGAAACACAATTAAAAGCTAAACTTAAAGAAGTTCAATCTGGTATTAAATTTGGTGTTATTTTACCTTCTTCTGATAAAATTTTGGAAGCTGAATTATTGAAAATAAGTCAACAATTTCAAGAATTGGAAAGCAATAAAATAGTACTCATAGAAACGCTTTCAAGTTTAATAAGTAAACCATTGGGTACTTCTACCCTATTTCAAAATCCTCTTATAGAAACGCAATTGCAAACGGAATTAAAAAGACCTGAACTGGAATTATTTCAACTTAAAAAAGAAGAAATTGAAAATTCAGAAAACTTGATGTCTAAACAAAATGCTCCAAAATTTCAAGGTTTTGCAGTAGGTGGTTATGGTAACCCAGGATTAAATATGCTTGATAATTCATTTCAAACATTTTATACAGTTGGTGTTAAATTGAATTGGAATGTTTTCGATTGGAATTCTAACAAAAAACAGCGTAAATCATTAACAATTAACAAAGACGTTATAGATACTGAAACTGAAACGTTTAAACTAAATACCAATATTAAATTGAATCAACAACAAAAAGAAATTGATAAAATGAAGACCATTATTGCATCAGATACTCAGATTATTAATCTTAGAAAAGAAGTCTTACAAATTGCAGATTCACAGCTTAAAAATGGAGTCATTACGTCTTCTGCATATATTACAGAACTCACCAACTTATACGAAGATGAGAACACCTTGGTAAAACATCAAATTCAGTTACAACTTGCTAAAGCAAATTACAACGTCATAAAAGGACAGTAAATTTATTAAAATGAAAAAACACAACTATATATTAGGATTAAGCATCTTAACTTTTAGCTTGTTTTCCTGCGGAAACGATAACAAAAAAGCAGATGGTTACGGAAATTTTGAAGCTACAGAAATCACTATTTCAGCAGAAAATAATGGAAAATTAATGCAGTTTGATGTTAATGAAGGTGACGTTCTTCAAAAAGAACAATTTATTGGTTATATCGATACGATTCCATTAGCATTAAAACAAGAGCAATTAGAAGTTTCAAAAGCTGTAATTAGTTCAAAATCTAAAGGTGTACTCTCACAAATAGCTGTTTTAAATTCCAAATTGAAAACGGCAAACACGAATAAAGCAAGAACTGAAAATCTCATTAAAGATAATGCAGGCACACAAAAACAATTAGATGATGTTACTGGAGAAATTGATGTGATTAAAAATCAAATAAGAAGTGTAGAAATCCAGAATGCTCCTGTTGTTAACGAATTGAAATCAATTGATGTTCAGCTAAAACAAATTGATGACCAAATTGAAAAAAGTAAAATTAAAAATCCAATAAACGGCACAGTTTTAACCAAATATGCCGAACCAAATGAGATTACCTCTTTTGGAAAACCACTCTATAAAATTGCCGATTTAAACACAATGCAATTACGAGTCTACATTAGCGAAACGCAATTAGCAGACTTAAAAATAGGTCAAGAAGTTACTGTGAAAATTGATGATGCAGACGAAATAAAATCGTACAAAGGTGTTGTGAGTTGGATCGCTTCAGAAGCCGAATTCACGCCAAAAATTATTCAAACTAAAGAAGTACGTGTGGCTTTGGTTTATGCTGTGAAAATAGATGTTACCAATGATGGAAGCTTAAAAATTGGTATGCCAGCAGAACTATGGATCGAAAATTCTAATAACAATTAATTATATAATTATGAAAAAGTCAGTATTCATTATCTTAATAATTACAACAGTAGTTGCAAGTTGTAAAAACACAGAAAAGAAAGAGAAAAACAGTAATTCTGAAGAACCTGTACAAGAACAAGTAGATGCCATTTTAAGCACGCAATGGATGAATGATATTCAATTAAATGATGGTTCAAAATGGGAAGCAAACATTGAAACTACTGAAGGTGTCATTAAAATGCAAAAGCTAATAAAAACACAAACTACTACAACTATTGAAGACTTTCATTTTTTGGCAAACATTTTAAACGAGGTAAAAAACAAAGTAGTAAAAGAGTGTACAATGAAAGGTGCTTCTCACGATAATTTACACATTTGGTTGTATCCACTCATAGAAAAAGTTACTGCTTTAACAGAAACCAATGATATTAGTGATGCTTCAAAAATAAAGCAAAGTATAGTTGAAAATTTGAATGCATATTCTGATTATTTTGAATAAATGAGTATTACAATTTCCAACATATCAAAATCCTATAAAAACGTAAAAGCTTTACAAGATATTTCTTTTGAAGTAAAAGAAAATGAACTTTTTGGATTGATTGGTCCTGATGGAGCAGGAAAAACAACATTATTTAGAATTCTAACTACGCTTTTAATTGCAAATGAAGGGACTGCAACGGTTGCAGGTTTTGATGTAATTTCAGACTATAAAATGATTAGAAATAGTGTTGGTTACATGCCAGGGAAATTTTCATTGTATCAAGACTTAACTGTTGAAGAAAACTTAAACTTTTTCGCAACTATTTTCGGAACAACAATCGAAGAAAACTATGATTTAATAAAAGACATTTACGTACAGATTAAACCCTTTAAAGATCGTCGGGCAGGTAAATTATCTGGAGGAATGAAGCAAAAATTAGCGTTGTGTTGTGCGTTAATTCATAAGCCAAAAGTGTTGTTTTTAGATGAACCTACAACTGGAGTTGACCCAGTTTCCCGAAAAGAATTTTGGGACATGTTGAAACGTTTGCAACAAAAAGGAATTACCATACTAGTTTCAACGCCTTATATGGACGAAGCGGCTTTGTGTGATAGAATTGCACTTATTCAAGCTGGCAAAATTCTAGAAATTGATACACCTAAAACAATTGTAAAACACTATTCCAAGCCAATTTATAACGTACGTGCAAATAATATGTATCAGCTAATTAATAGTTTAAATGATTATGAATATAACCATAGTGTATATCCATTTGGTGAGTTCGTTCATTATACAGATAAGAGAGCAGATTTTAATCAGAAAGAATTAAAGATGTATTTAGAAACAAAAAACTTAACTGATATTGAAATTGAAAAAACAATAGCTACAATTGAAGATACCTTTATGGAATTAGCAAAATAATGAATCATAACAAAGTCATACAAGTAGAAGGATTAACCAAAATGTTTGGTGATTTCACAGCTGTAAACGCCATTACATTCGACATTGAAAAAGGTGAAATATTTGGATTTTTAGGAGCCAATGGTGCAGGAAAAACGACAGCCATGAAAATGCTAATTGGTATTTCTAATCCTACGTCAGGAAAAGCCAATGTTGCAGGATTTAATGTGTTTACAAATGCTGAGGATATCAAGAAGAACATTGGCTATATGAGTCAGAAATTTGCTTTGTACGACGATTTAACAGTAAAAGAAAATATTACGTTTTTTGGAGGTATTTATGGCTTGTCAATAAAACGTATCAAAGAAAAATCAGAAATATTGATTCAAGAATTAGGATTAGAGAAAGTAGCCAATACATTGGTTGGATCTTTGCCTTTAGGTTGGAAGCAAAAATTATCCTTTTCAGTGTCTTTAATACATGATCCTAAAATTGTGTTTTTAGATGAGCCAACAGGAGGCGTTGACCCAATTACCAGACGACAGTTTTGGGAAATGATTTACAAAGCAGCTAACCAAGGAACAACCGTTTTCGTGACCACACATTATATGGATGAAGCTGAATATTGTGATCGCGTATCTATTATGGTAAATGGAAAAATAGAAGCTTTAGATACACCAAAAAAACTAAAAGAGAAGTTCAAAGCTGCAAATATGAATGATGTGTTCTTAAAACTAGCAAGAGGATGAAACGTTTTATAGGCTTTATAAAAAAAGAATTCTACCATATTTTTAGAGATAGACGCTCATTGTTTATTCTCTTCGGTATGCCAATTGCCCAAATTTTATTGTTTGGTTTCGCTATTACCAATGAAATCAACAATGTTGATATTGCTATTTTTGACCATTCAAAAGATGCAACTACAAAAGAAATCATTAATAAAATTTCTGCATCAAAATATTTCAGTATCAAACAAATAGTAACTCGTGAAGCAGATATTGCTTCCGTTTTTCAAAAAGGTCATGTGAAAGCGGTTTTAAACTTTGAAAAAGATTTCAGTAAAAACCTAATTAAAGAACACAAAGCATCGGTTCAAATTATTACAGATGCAACAGACCCAAACACAGCCAATACAATAAGTAATTACATCAATGCTATACTATTACAGTACCAAAAAGAATTAAACAAAGACATCACTATTACTTATCAAATAGTTCCAGAAACACGAATGGTTTACAATCCAGAATTAAAAAGCGTGTACATGTTTGTGCCTGGAGTAATGACCATTATTTTAATGTTAGTTTCTGCAATGATGACTTCTATTTCAATTACAAGAGAAAAAGAATTAGGCACAATGGAAATCCTCTTAGTTTCTCCATTAAAGCCATTTCAGGTGATTGTTGGAAAAGTGTTTCCTTATATTTTTCTATCGATAATCAATGCAGTAGTCATTGTAATATTGAGTATTTTCATTTTCAAAATGCCTGTTCAAGGCAGCTTGTTTTTACTGGCTCTAGAGAGCATTCTATTTATCATTTCAGCTTTAGCTTTAGGGATTTTAATATCAACAATTTCAGCAACACAACAAACTGCCATGATGATTTCTTTAATGGGATTAATGCTTCCTGTAATATTATTATCAGGTTTTATTTTTCCTATTTCAAGTATGCCTTTACCTCTACAAATGATTAGTAATATTATTCCTGCCAAATGGTTCATCATAATCATTAAAGGCATCATGCTCAAAGGTGTTGGATTGCAATTTGTATGGAAAGAAACCTTGATTCTTTTAGGAATGACTGTGTTTTTTATTGCATTGAGTGTAAAGAAATATAAAATCAGATTAGAATAATGAAAATAATTCTTTACATCATACAAAAAGAGTTCAAGCAAATCTTTAGAAATAAAGGAATGCTTCCTATCATTTTTGTTTTGCCATTATTGCAACTAGTAATATTATCTAATGCTGCAACTTTTGAAGTTAAAAACATCAAATTTGGCTATATAGATAACGACCATACATCAACATCGCGAGCGTTAGTAGAAAAATTTAATGCATCTACATATTTTGATGTATTAACAGATTTTCCATCTGAAGGATTAGCAAGTTCATCCATGTTAAAAGGCGAAGTAGATGTAGTTTTGGAAATTCCGCAATACTTTGAACGTGATTTACAAAAAGAAAAATATAACAGCTTAGGTATAACAATCAATGCTATTGATGGCGCAGCAGCTGGAGTAGAAAATGTTTATGTGACACAAATTGTACAGAATTTTAATCAAAATTTAAAAGTCGATTTATTACAGGTTTCAGACAAACAAATACAACCAATTACTATTGAAACTATTCCGCTATTCTGGTATAATGAAACCTTAAATTATAAAACTTTTATGGTTCCAGGAATACTGGTTTTGCTGGTAACTATGATTACCTTATTCTTATCAGGAATGAACATCGTAAGGGAAAAAGAAATAGGCACTTTAGAGCAAATTAACGTTACACCAATTAAAAAAAGTCAGTTTATTATTGGGAAGCTATTTCCCTTTTGGGTGATTGGGATTGGCTTATTAACTATAGGATTAATTATTGCCAAATTAATTTTTGATGTTCCAATGGTTGGTAGTTTAGTACTTATGTATTTCTATACATCCATTTATATTTTGGTCATTTTAGGAATAGGTTTATTTATTTCAAATTTTACAGACACACAACAGCAAGCCATGTTTATTGCTTGGTTTTTTACCGTTATTTTTATTTTAATGAGTGGCTTGTTCACGCCTATTGAAAGTATGCCAGAATGGGCTCAAATTCTCACAGAATTTAATCCAATAAAATACTTTGTTGAAGTCATGCGTATGGTTATGCTTAAAGGTTCTAGCTTTATCGATGTTCTTCCTCAAATCATAAAAACCTTTCTCTTTGCTTTTATAATGAATGGATTAGCAGTTTGGAGTTATAAAAAAACCACGTAATTCTTCTCCATTCCACACACATTATGCTTCCCTCCTACCTCGTCGCATAAAAAGTGTTTCATTAACATTGCAGAAGAAACTTTTAGAATAAATTTTTTCAAGAAAAGCAGCAACAACTTTCGCTTTTTACCAAAGCTCAAGTTACATAACGCAAGAACATTATAGTACATTTAATAAACAATTAGCGAAATTGTGCTTTTGTGAAATATTTGACATAATTACAGATATAATGGCTTAGCCTTGTATTGATAGTAATTATGTCAAGCTAATTATTACTTCATTAGAATAATTTAGATCTCTAGCTTTTATATTTATGCTATTTGTAAAAATTAAATATTCTGTACAATCCATTCAATATTTTTTAAATACGCGATTCTCAGGAGTATGAATTTTCATACAATAAATAGCGTGTCAAATTTTAATTGATTTTTTATAAATTATGTAAAATAGAAATAAACGATATGTTCTTCAAAAATTATAAAACAAATAGCTGATTAATAATACAATCTAAAATCAAGTAGTTTACACAATTTGTAATGTCTTTGATGTAATTCTTCCACAACATCAAACATATTATCATCTTCTTTAAATAAATTAAAAAAGGCAATATCAAGATTAGAACTGGTTATTCCGTTATATTCATAACCATAACCTGAAATAGCTTTTGCTCCAGTAATATCTAAAAAATATTGAGCTTCTTCTTCGTCTAAATCTAAAACTTTAATATTAGAAAAATGTAGAATTTTACCTTGTAGACGACCTTCAAAAAGTTCGGCAACTTCTTGTAAACTATAGTTATAATCGTTTAAAGTAATACTATTAGCTTCACCAGTTATAACTAGGTAGATTATTTCGTAATCATTAAAATTATGATCATCAAGTACTAACGTATTTATGTTATTTTCTAAACCTTCAATAGAGTCGCATGTATTATAAATACTAGCAACACCATACTGTGAGGTTAATTGGTTTAGTTTGTTTTGCGTTTCTGTAATTGTTTCTACTTCTACATCTTCAACTGCTTCTAAACAGTAAATAAAATAGTCTGTATCTACAACATGTGTTTGTGGTAATTGCTGTTTTTTTTGTAACAAATCTTAATTATTATGCTTTAAATATGGACTACAAAAATAATATATAACTTTTGTTTTTGGGTTGATTTTAACTTAGTCATAGGATTATGACTTATTTAAAAAATAAAAGGTTTGTCTATAAATTGTCTAATACACCAAGTGCAGCCTTCTCTCCTGCTATCATAGCTGCATTTAATGATCCATTTAACTGTAGGTCTCCAGCTAGAAAAATAGTATCTGTTAAACGTGTTTGGGATGGTAATGCATTGTATTTTAACTCTTTTAATTTTGGTAACGACATTGGTATGTTGTAATGCTTGATTAATTTACTGGTATTAATACCACAGTACTGTTTTAATTCGGTTTGTACACGTTGTATTAATTTGTCTGAAGGCAAGTTTTGATTATCTACAACAGTAACTGATAGTAACTCCTTATTGCCTTTTAAATCGGAATCAAGGCTAGTGTGATAAAAAATGTTATTTATTACTGCATCTTTTTCAGGAATTAAACCAATTAACGGTTTATTAATAACTCTGTTTTCAGTTTCAAAATATAACGTATCACAGCTTTGCCATTCTGTTACTTTTTTGTTTACTGTATTTACCAACTTACTTGGTTCTGTTGCTATGATGGTAAAATCACTTTTAATCTTTTGTCCATCAGCAAGAATTATTTCACTATCATTAACAGTTGCCACTTTTGTGTTAAATTTAAATGTGGTACGCTTTAGATTATTTGATATTTGTTTTGGTATAGCTTGCATTCCTCCTTTTGGTAATGCAGTATCACCTTCTCCAAACATTTTGTATACAAACTCGAACATCCTGCTGGAGGTTTCTAGCTTGTTCTCTAAAAATATTCCGCTAAAAAAAGGATTAAAAAAGTTGTCTATTATTGAATTTGAAAAACCAAATGCTATTAAATATGATTTTGTGGTTTGCTCTTTAGTTGAAAATATTTCAGAAAGTGATTTTTTCTTTAATTTATTATTGATTTTCAATATTTTAAATTTATCAGAAAGGGTTCCTATCCTAGCAAATACTGTAGATAATAATAAAGACTTATCCCTTAAAGGATCGCCAATAATTTGTTGTTTACCGTTTTTAAAAATTGAAGCTCCTGGTATAAACGATTGTAATTGTAAAGCTTCTAGATTAAGATATTTTTGAGCAGCAGGATAAGCAGTTAATAATACCTGAAAGCCATGGTCTAATTGATAACCGTCTACAATATCTGTTTTTACTCGGCCTCCAATACTGTCTGTTGTTTCAATAATAACAGGAGAAAATCCATTTTTTTCTAAAACAGTTGCAGCAATTAAGCCACTAATTCCAGCTCCAACAATGTGTATTTTATAATCCTGTTTATTCACTTTATATTTTTTGTTTAATTATTTTTATGTAAAGATAAACAAAATTAGTATTTTTGAGAGTAGTTATTTAAAGTTATAAACCAATAAAGCCATCATTATCATGAATTATTTAATTATTGCACTTCAAATTATAGTAGGTATAAGTATACTTAACGTATGGCTAATACAGTATAACAAGGCTACCAAATGGCGAGGCGGAAATGCTAAAACCTTATTGGAAGAGTTTCGCGTTTATGGATTATCAAAGCAAATGTGTTACATCATTGGTTTTTTTAAGGTAACACTTGCTGTTTTATTAATTTGTGCTATTTGGTTTCCTGCTTTAAAACAACCAGCAGCATTAGGATTAGCTTTACTTTTATCGGGATCTGTTGTGATGCACTTTAAAATAAATGATCCATTAATTAAGTCTTTTCCGGCAGCTTTGTTTTTAATGTTATGCCTAGTTATTGCATTTGTATAATGCTGGCTATGGTACGATTTTGTAATAATATTGTACGCTTATATATAAATTTATAACTGCGAATAATAGAGATGGTAGGGATTGTAATATACTATCCTTAATTTTTATTCTAACTAAAAAGCCTAAAAACATTAAAATTGATAATCCTGCAGCAGCTATTACTGTTACTATTGGAAATAAGAAATAACCTAAAATTAAACCTAAAGCGCCTAACAATTGTAATATACCAGTTAGCTGTCTTTGTTTGTCTAATCCAAATCTGACAAACTCGACTTTCATTGTTTGAGAAACAAGGCAATTAATACCGTAAAATATAAAGGCACAGCTAGATAGTAGTATTGCTAAATTTAAAAGACTCATTTAAAGTATGTTATAAGATGTTTAATAAAAAAAGCTAGAAACCTTATTTAAGGTTTTCTAGCTTTTTCATAACTTCTTCAGCTTCAAACGTTTTTTGGTCACTTAGTTTTCTGTTGGTAGTAGATAACGTGTGGGCTTCTTTTAAAAGCTTTTCATATTGAGCTTGTAATTTTTCTTTTTCTGTTTTCTTTTTAAATATTCCGAACATAGCTTTTTATCTTTTATACTAATAACACCTTTTATATTATTGTATAAAGATACAATATGTTTAACTATACATTGTTAAAGTTAAACAAAAGTATTGAATAAAATTTCTGTTTTTTTAGTTGACCCTCTGCTCTTCTATTTTTAATACCTTAATAAACCATAATTTTCTTAACTAATTGTTTGTTTCCATGTTTTATTTTTACAAAATATAGTCCATTTGATTGGTTTTTAAAGTCGAACAATGTATCCTTTATTTCTGTAATGGTATTGATTACTTTAATGGATTTACCAGTTATTTCAAATACTTCTATTTGAGACAACGTATTATCAATTTGTTTATTTAAAAGTTTAACCACTCTATCCGTTGGACTGTATACTATTTTTAATACATCTATTGTAAATTCAGTATTGCTCAACGTATAATTACACGCATTAAATATATCGTATATGTTCTCTCCTGAAGTGTTAACCGTTATTAACCTATTACCTCCTGATACTGTTGCACAAGAGTCGTCAGGTCCTGGTGTTTCGTCATTTCCCCAACCTGCTGCACTTAAGTATTTATATTCAAATGTTATTGGATAGTCTGCAGGTGTTGGAAGACGTAATGTAGCACTATGAATATTTCCATTAGCATTTGGAAATGACAATACGCTAGGATTCCAGTCAGTTAACCAACCTGCCATATGTACATTTCCGGCAGCAATAGTCCCTTCACTTGCCATATCTACATTAAAAGTTACTTCAAATCCTGTTCCTGATGTATTACAACCGTTAAAAGGTACTGCTTCTAAAACAACATCTTGGTTAGAATTATTAATATACAAGTATCTATCACCATTTGATGGCGCACATGGATAATTTGCAGTTTCTTCTGTACCCCAAGTATTACCATTTAAAAATTTGTAACGATGCCAACCTTCATTTAATGGTATGGTTACAGAATAAATACCTGTTGCGCCTTCTTCTGTAAGTATTGTTGCATTTGTAGACCATCCATTAATTGTTCCTACAACATGAATTCCGTCTGCATTTATTGTCTGGCCAGTCATATCTACTTTTAGAGTTACATTAACTTGAGAAAAACTTGGTATTGACAATAGAATGGTTAGAATTATTAATCCTGTGAAGTAATTTTTTTTCATAATTATAAATTATTTAGGTTAATAAATTAGTGTCTGCATAGCATGTGGTAATATTGTATTTTGAATTTGATAGCCACCTACAAGTAATTTATAATCAATTGGACTGTCTGTTTTATTCATTAATACTGTTACAATTTGCCCATCAGGGTTTTGAAACGACGTGCTTTCAATGGTACTTCTGCTAGTAGTTGTACTAATACGTTTTGCTTTTTGTTTAATAAATTTTGAAAAATGACCTATGTAATAATACGTTGGAGTATATACAAGTTCGTTATTTTTAGTGTCTGCATGTATTGGCGCAAAGCAAAAATTTTGAACATGGTTTGGTCCACCTTTTTCATTTAATAGGATGTTCCAATCAGTCCAACCTACTGTTCCACTATTAAAATCATTAATCATAGAGTTACCATAACGCTCTGCATTAGACCAACGATTGTATTGAGTAGGATCAAATTTTTCTTGACATCCTTCAGTGAATAGTAAATTCATTTCAGGAAAAGAGGCTTTAATATTTTTTAAATTATCGTATTTAGGTTCTCCACCAGTCCAAGTTTCATACCAATGAAAACCAATTCCCCAAGCGTATTTTATAGCTTCTGGATCTTCAAAAATCGTATTAGCTCTATGCGATATTAAATCTCTATTATGGTCCCAAACTACAATGTTTTTATCACCTAAATTATTTTTTTCAAATGTTGGTCCTAAATTATTTTTTAAGAAATCACGCTCCTCCTCTGCTGTATAAATACAAGATTCCCAGCGTTGTTTAGCCATGGGTTCATTTTGGATTGTTACACCCCAAACAGGTATACCTTCTGCTTCATAGGCTTGAATAAATTTAACAAAATAGTTGGCCCAAGCTTGGTAATATTCTGGTAATAATTTTCCTCCTTCCAGCATGTGATTATTAGATTTCATAAATGCTGGAGGGCTCCATGGACTAGCATAAAACACAAGATCATCTTTAATTATTGCTTGTGCTTTTTTAATCATAGGAACACGTTTTACTAGATCTTTTTCAATCGAAAACGTTTTCAAATCACTATCGCCTTCTTCTATATAGGTATGGCTTCCCAATCCAAAATCGCTACTATGAATACTAGTTCTAATAATATTATAGTTAATACCTTCTTCTGAATAATAGGCCTTAAGCAGCTCATCTTGTTTATCTTTACTTAATAATGAAAATACTTCTGCAGACGCATCTGTAATAGCACCACCAATACCTAAAAATTCTTGAAATTGTTTTTTAGGATTAACAAATATTGCAACTTCCGTTTCTAAAGGTTGTTGCGCGTTATTAAAAGTCTTTAAACTATCTAAAGACAATCTTTTGTCTGTGTTTTCTGCGGTAGTATAAACTTTTGCGTTTTTACCTAATAAGGTGTTTTGCTGTTTAGTAACAGCTTCATTTTTATCAGATTGCGTGTTATCATTTTGACTTTGACTATCTGCGTCTACGTTTTTGCAAGCAAATACAGTAACGACTACAAATAATATATAAAAACAGTTTTTAATCATTTTATTTTTTTTGGTTACCAAACAAAAGTTGCTACAGCACCTGCTGGCATGGTTACAGATATTGGTTGAGTTTCTACGTTTATATTAAGGGATTTTTGTACATCAGAGTTATTTAGTACAATAACAACAATCTTATTATTAGGAGTTTTATAAGCAACATTTGGAAATTCAAAAGACGTATTAGATTCTATTCTAACAGAACCTGCTGGTACAAATTTTGAAGCATGTGCAATAATATAATATCCAGGATTACGTTGTACTGAATTCCCATCAATAGTAATGGCACCTAAACATTCTGTACAACCTCCATCAGTATGAGGGTTATTGTTTGGATCTGCAGCTAAATTCCATTGTAATACGTTTTTACTCCAATGTCTTGGTGCTCCAACTATTAACTCTCTAACATGCCAACGTATGTCAGAATAGAAATCTCCAGGTGCTTGTATCCACTGCTCTGTGAAATACACATTTTTGTCAGGATGTGCGTTGTGAACAAGAGACATATTACTTATTTGACCTGCATATAAATGAAACGCTGAACCATCAACATAACTTTTTGCTGAAGCATCATTTAAAATAGAAATCGGGTAATCGGGATTATCTAAATTATGATCAAATAGAATAATTTTAGTTGAGATGTTTTCCGTTTGAAATACAGGTCCTAAATTATTTTTAATAAAATCTTTTTGTTGGTCAGCACTCATTACCATACTTGGATTATTGTATGGGTTTTCTGGTTCGTTTTGTATTGTAATGGCATCTATAGTAATGCCTTGAGCAGCCATAGCCTCTATGTATTTTACAAAGTAATTAGCATACGTATTATAATACTGTGGTAATAATACTCCTCCTATTGTTGAGTTGTTATCTTTCATCCATGTTGGTGCAGACCAAGGTGTTGCTAGTATTTTAATATTAGGATTTATAGCTAAAATCTCATTTAATACAGGAACTAAATTGGACATATCGGGATTTATTGAAAAATTATCTAAATTCTCATCCGTTTGACCACTTGGCAAGTCATTATAACTAAATGTGGTTGCATCCAAATCCGATGCTCCAATACTAATTCTTAAATAACTAATACCAATACTATTATCTCCAGTACCAAAAAGTTCTTGTAATAATTCAGATCTTGAACTAGTGGACATATTGTTAATTAACATAGCACTTCCTCCTGTTAATGTATATCCAAAACCATCCATTTCTTGATAGCTTGTACTTTCTGTTACGTTAATAGTAAAGTTAGAGTTTGCCACCATTGGAAACAACCCATTTGTAGTTGCTTTAAGTAGATTAGCTTGGTCTGGTGAAGTTAAATAAAAATCAACGCTAACATCTGCTATTGTAGGTGGTGGATACGTTTTAATATCATCTTCGTTGCAAGCTTGAAAGGCAACTAGAAGAAGCAAAGTAAAGTAAAATTTCAAATTATATGGTTTTAATAAATTCATAAGTATTATCTTTTTATTGTGCAAATTCGTAGGTTCCTGTTTGGTAATCATTATTTAAAATTATGGTTACCGTATAAGATCCATCTGTATTAATATTAAGTAGATTGGATCCACCTCCATTTATAAGGTTTCCGGTTAATGCTGTTGGATTATCACTACCAAAATCTAAATCCCATGGACTTATAAATTTACTATCATATCCTGCTGTAAGATTTGTGGTTACAGTATATGTATTAGGATGATTATAAGTCATTGCAATCTCTTGACGATCATCCCAAACTTGCCAATGAAACAATTTAATATTATAATACGTCCAGGTCAAAGTAGGAGCACTAAAATCTATACTAAATTGTAAAGCTCTGTCAGTGATGACTGAAAAAGTATTATTACTCTCTATCAGAGTTAAAGTATCAGAAACTAAATCGCCATCTGGTGTCGTACTATCTGCAAGAGGTTGGTTAATCGTATAGGAAGTTCCGCTACCATCTGCTGCACTATTTAAACTGTAAACATTGCTAGCTTGCATGGGTATGTAATGGTTTGAACTAAAGGTGTCACCATCTATTGAAAATTCTTCTATCATATTTCCGTTTTCAAACAAAAACAATTGAGTTGGCGTTACTATTGGCTCTATAATTGTATCATCTATTTCAAATGAATAATTATAATTGTCTGCAGATAAATCTAACGTCACAAAATATAACCCTACTGGATTGTTTGATATATCTTCAACTGATACTCCTTGACTACTAGCATCTGCTTCTAAAACAAGCGTATTGGTTGTACCAACAATTTGTTTTAATAAATACGACCAATCTCCATTAGCTCTAAATACAAATCCACCAGATTCTATAAGGCTTATTGAAGCTTTCCATACACTATTACCTTGATATTCCAATGGTTGGTCTCCTCCCCAACCACCAGAAATAGGTGTACCAACCATACTCCAAAAATTAATTTGTAACAACTCGTAAGTGTTTGTGTCAAGATCTACTGTTATTCTAAATTGTCCAGAAGTGCTAGCTACTATCGCATCACCAAACGGAACTATATTACCTTCACTACCACCAAATTGTAAAGCTGGAAGAGAGCGCTCACTATAAAATTTATAGCTTTCTCCAGCAATTAAACTGGTATAAACCTCATAAATATTAGATAAAGCTCCATCACTATTTGTTAAACGCTTTAATGCAATTGCTTGAGATAAATCATTATTATTCTCGGTTGCTGTTCCTGAAATATACAAGCTTTGTGGTAGCATATCGTTTTCAAAACGCGTCATATTAACAGTAGTAAATGCTACACTAGTTTTACTTAAACTACTGGCTTGCACAGCTAAGGTTAATGATGCGTTTTCGTTAGCAGGAAAACCTGAAAAAGCTAATGCTTGATCTAAAGCTTCATAACTAATGGATAATGAAGTGTTGATTCCGTTATTTGAGGATTCTGAAATAAAAATTGGTTCAGAAAAATCCACTGTACCTTCTTGTAATAACATTACCTTATAGGTAACAGCGTAACCTAATGAGGACTCTGCTGCTTCCCAACTAAAAGTAACGGATTCAGAAGGTGTGTCTTGATCTAGAATAATACTTTGTTCAGATGTTGGTGTTAAAATTACAGGAGTACTTAGGTCCCATTCACCCTCAGGTTGTAAATTTCCATCAGTTTCACAGGAATAATATGTAAAACTAAGTAGTATGCTAAATACTACAATAAAGATATTTTTTGTTTTCATAGCTAATTATTAAAGTGGGTTTTGTGTTAGAGCTGGGTTTCTATCTAATTCTTGTTGCGGAATTGGTAATAATTTTTTAGCATCAGTCATGTTATAATTTACCTGATTACCAGTTCTTAAGTCAATTTCTACTAAGGTATTCATTGTTGTAATTAAAGCATTATACCTAGCAAGATCATCCCAACGTTGACCTTCTTGAAATAATTCTAATCGTCTTTCTTTAAGTATGGTTTCCCTTAAAACTTGTTGAGAGTTACTTTGTGCATTAGTTAAATCAGGTAATTCAGCTCTAGATCTTATTCTATTTACTTCTGTTATTGCAGCTTGAAGTTGATTGGTTTCATTCAAGGCTTCAGCTTTAAGTAAAACAATATCACCATAACGAATGAGATAGGTATTATCAGAACTTGCAAAACCATTGGCATTTTTCCATTTATAACTAAATGGAATTACAGATCCTTGTGTATTCCCCCAAAATTCGTCAACCCATTGGACTGACTCAAATAAAATAGAAGCATTTTTTCTAACAATATCACCTTCAGTGTCAAAAGCATTAATTAGGTCTACAGATGGTGTAACAAATTTTCTCCAGGAATCTCCACTTACAGATGGTGGTAATAATAATTGTGGTCCATAATTACCTTCATTACCTCCAAGATATTGCACCTCAATTATTGATTCTGCGTTATTGTAGTTATTACCACTAAACAAATCGTTATATACTATTAATTGATAGTTAGCGCTACTGGTCTCTACAGCTTGTATGTGTGATAAAACAGCATTATAATCTGGATTAGGTTGTTGTGCATATGCTTTAGCTGCTAAAGCATGAGCTGCACCAGATGTCGCTCTAGCTTTATTTATACTAGCATCATTACTATAGGTTTCAGGTAATAAGGTTGCTGCTAGCTCTAAATCTGCTATTATTTGTGCATAAACGGTTTCTTGTGTTGCTCTTGGGATATTAACAGCATTTGCATCTGTTGATGTTATTGTATTAGTAATTAATGGAACGCCTCCCCATAATTTAACTAAGGTAAAATAATGGTAAGCACGTAAAAAGATGGCTTCACCTTTTATTTGGTTTTTGCGTGCTTCAGTAAGTAAAGGGTCAGAAATATTACTAACACGCTCAATTACCAAATTAGCTTTTGAGATTGCATTGTATAGATTAGACCAATGTGTAAATATTCTAGAATGTGTAGCAGGAATTGTAATATTATCTATTTGAAAAACCTCTGGATTGTCACCACCTGCATAACAATTATCCGAACGTACATCTTGAAACAATAAATAATCCCAAACATAATATTCTGATGATTGAAAGGACTCATAAGCACCAACTAATGCTGCTTCTATTTGGCTTGCTGTTTCATAGGCATTACCACTAGTTTCCTCTGAAATAGGTTGAAGGTCTAAAAAGTCTTCACAACCAACCATTGTTGTTAGAAGTAATCCTAAAGTTAATATTTTAAATAGTTTCATAACTGTAATAATTAAAATGTTGCGTTTATACCAAAAATTAAGTTTCTTGTTTGAGGATAGGTTCCAAAGTCTATACCTTGAACTGTATTACTTCCACCAAAAGCATTAACCTCTGGGTCAAAACCAGAATAATCGGTTATTGTAAAAATGTTTTCTCCTGTACCGTAAATTTTCAGGGCAGTTATACCTAGCTTGTCAATTAGATTTTTAGGCAAATCGTAACTTAAGGTTATGGTTTTAAATCTTAAATATGAAGCGTCCTCGATAAAACGTGTTGAGACCCTAGAATTATCACTATTACCAAAACTAGCTCTTGGTATATCTGTAATATCTCCTGGTTGTCTCCAACGATCTAAAACTGCAGTAGATTGATTTTTAGGATCTATCATACCTTCGGTTTCAATTCGTGTGACATTTAACATGTCGTTACCCTGAGATCCTTGAAGAAAAATAAATAAACCAAAGCCTTTATAATTTAAAGTATTAGTTATACCATAGTAAAAATCTGGGTTAGCATCTCCAATAATTGTACGGTCTTCTGGTGTAGGATTGAAGGTGGAGTTACCTTGATTATCAATATAATAAGCATTACCAGATGCTGGATCAACACCACCAAAAATATAACCATATAAAGTACCCAAAGGCTCACCTTCTCTTACTAGACTAGCTTCACCTCTACCTCCTGTTATACCACCTTGTAATAATTCTTGTCCAACAAGACTAACCACTTCATTACGATTAAAGGATATATTAAATCCAGTATTCCAAGAAAAGTTATCAGAATTAATGTTTACCGTATTTAAAGCTAGTTCGATTCCTTTATTTTGTATTTCTCCAATATTTCTAATTGCATTATCAAAACCAGAAGTCGTTGGCAATGGTGCGTTTAACAATAAGTCATTAGTTTTTTTTATGTAGGCATCAGCTGTAACAGATAGTCTGTTATTTAACATAGAAAGGTCAAAACCTATATTTGTTTGTTCCGACTCTTCCCATTTTAATGTTAAGTTTTCAATAGATCCCGGAAATGTACCAGGTTGCGTGACACCACCGAATGGGTAATTTGCTCCAGATCCAACACGACCTAAATAACTATAAGCGTTAATATTGTCGTTACCAACAAGTCCCCAACCTGCCCTAAGTTTAAGGTCATTAATTAATCCGTCATTATTAATAAATTTTTCGTTTGATACACGCCATCCTAAAGAGAATGATGGAAAATAACCCCATCTTTTATTAGGTCCAAATACACTTGATCCATCTGCTCTAAAATTAGCAGTTAACAGATATTTATCGTCAAAACTATAATTAACTCGACTTAAAAAGGAAGCATTCGCTCTTTCTGATTTCCAAGCAGAAGCATCAAAAATTTCAGAGCCTCCATTTGGTGTTGTTACGGATGCACTAGCAAAATTTCTAGTCTGAATAGAACTGTTTTCAAATGTAAACTTTTGTGTGACAGATCCCACTAAGGCTTCAACAGTATGTTTATTAAATGAATTATTATAACTAAGTGTATTTTCAACAATATAATAAGATTTTTTATCTGTATTATTAATACCTTGACCACCAATTGCAGCACCAAAACCTGTTCTGAAAGGATCTAAAAACGAATCAAATACGCCATTACTATTATCAATCCCATAGTTAAACTTGTATTTAAAATTTTCAAGAAATTTAGCTTCTAAATAAATGTTTCCTAAAAAACGGTTGTTATTATATTCTCTATCTAAACCGTCTGTACTAGCCAATGGGTTTTCCCAATTTTGAAACGGGTTACTAGTAAACATTCCAGCTTCATTGTATACACCAATTATAGAAGGTGTTGTTAAAGCACCCAAAAGGACACCTCCTTGATTTACGTTGTTATTGTCGTTAATATCCACATCCTTATAAGAAGTATATGCTATTCTGGTACCAACTTTTAACCAATCATTAATGTCTTGATCAATATTAATTTTAAAATTACTTCTTTCAATTTCAGACGTTCTTACTGCTCCTTCTTGGGTTAAATGACCTCCTGAAATAAAATAACTAGTTCCTTCAGTTTTACCAGATACTGAGGCTTGATAATTTTGTGAAAATCCATTTTGAAATATCTCTTCTTGCCAATCAGTACGTGCTGTAAAGTTGTCCCAATCTGTTGACAATCCCATTTCTGTCATTAAATCTCTATATTGTTCACCATTTAATACTGGTAATGTGTTCCAGACTTGTGACACTCCTGAATAGATATCTAAACTTACTTTTGGTTTAGAAGTTGTTCCACGTTTAGTAGTAATTAAAACCACACCATTTGCTCCTTGAGCACCATAAATAGCAGCCGAAGAGGCATCCTTTAATACAGTTATTGTATCGATATCACTAGGATTAATTGATCTTGTATCTGTTGTAGGTACACCATCAACCACATATAATGGTTCGCTGCTTGCGTTAATAGAGTTTGTACCTCTAATACGCACACTAAATCCACCTGATGGTTTACCTGATCCAGATATGACTTGGACACCTGCTGATTGTCCTTGTAATAAAGAACCTACTTGAGTGTTGGGTCTAGATTCAAAAGAATCGCTGTCAATTGTAGAGACCGATCCTGTTATATCTTTTTTAAGTTGCGATCCATAACCAACAATTACAACTTCATCTAAAACACTTGTATCTTCTTGCAAATCAACATTAATAACAGACTGTCCTTTTACTAAAATCTCTTGTGTTTTAAATCCAATATAACTAAATACTATCACTGAATTTTGATTTACACCTTCACTTAATGTGTATTTACCATCAAAATCTGTACTAACACCAATTGTAGTTCCTTTTAATATCACGGAAACTCCAGGTATAGGTAATCCATCATTCTCTGTTACAACACCTGTAACTTTATTTTGTGCTACACTTTTACTTGTACACAATAATGAAATGAAAATTACCGTAATGAAAACTAATTTTTTATAAATCATTTGCCTCTATATGTATTAAATTATGAAGTCAATAAAATGGTTTAGCAAATTACCCTGAAATAACAGCAACTACAATAGAGAAATCTGTAAAAGTGGATTTTATAGCGTGTAAATATTTTTTAAAATATTTAAAATCAATTACTTATAAGATTTAAGCAGAATACGAAAAGTGGATTTTATTGGATGATTACAGAGTTTTATATCCGAAATCAGTAATTTATAGAGGGTGTTTTTGATAATATTATTTAATTTTTAGATAGATTTTATCATCTTCTCAAAATTTGTTTTATCAATTGCAGATTTATTAATAGCTGATCTGTAATTATAAATGGTATTTACAGAATACCTTAAAATTTTTGCAATTCTTGAACTATTATCAATTCCTAATTTGATAAGTGCCAAGATTCTTAATTCTGTATTTAATTGGTTTAAATCTGTTAATTCAATTTGATGGTCTGGTTTTAGTAACTTATTGACTTCTGACAAAAAATTTGGATAAATATGTAAAAATGAACTATCAAAATTGTTGTTAAAAATTTCTAATTCTTCATCAATTAGTCTTTTAGATTTTGATAATTTAAGCAACGCATTCATTTGATTTGCATTAACATATTTGCTTACCAATTTTCTGTAAACATCTAATTTGGTGATATATTCTGAATACAGATTTACAAAATTACCAATGTAATGTTCCTTAATTTTATCTACTTCTGAGAGCTCTAAATAAAGATTTTTAAGTTCTTCATTAGATGTATTAAGCTTTTTATTAAAAACTAGAAGTTGATTATTAGCAATTTTAAGTTTATCCTTGGCTTCTGATACTTTTTTGACTTGCTTATAAACCATATAAATTGCGATTAGTAAAAAAACAGCTAAAACACTAATAAAAACTAAAGAGTATTCTAACTTTTGCTTTTGCTTTGCAGTTTTTTGTTCATAGGCTTTTGTAATTAAAGGCATATTATTAGCAATATCTACAAAACGTAAACGCGAATTATAAAACTCAGCATCATTGTAAGAAAAATTAATGTATTTATGTGCTCTGTCAATATCACCTTCAGAAAAAAGTATTTTAGCTAAAGTCCCCATTGATGCGTTATCCTTTACAGACGCTTGAATATCTGATATTGCAGAGTGTATTAAATACTCTTTTTGTTTAGTTAATTGGTTATTTAACTCATACAACAAGGATCTTTCAAAAGTTATTAAAGAGTATAAACGAGAACCTAATTTAACTTTACCAAGTCTTTGTGAATTGACTTTAAAAGCCTTGTCCAAATTTCGTTTATCTCTATATTCCTTTTCTTTAAGTCTTAAGGCTTCCTCAGAGTCAGGTTTAAGTCTATCATATAATGAGTCTTGATAGGCTTTGTATAGCTCTAAATATATTAATTTATTGCTATTTACTGCTGTATTATAGGATAGGCCAGAATAACCTTCTTTATGAGCAATAAAATAATTATTTAGTAAAGATTTTGGTAGTGAGTTTCTTTTTATTTTACTTAATGCATCAATTGATTCTTTAAATCGTCCTGTGTTAACTAATAATAATCCCATTTTTAGGATAGCTTTATCTAGTAACTCATCATTATTAAGCAATTTTCCAATCTCTATGTTTTTTTCTATATATTCTAATGCTTTATTAAAACTGTAAAATTGATACTCCTCAAAAATAGCATTGTTAATTATGTACTGGTCATTGAGGTTAGAAGTATTACTTACTTTTTTAATTAAGCTATCTATTTGTGCTTCCTTTTCTAAATCATACATTTTATAATTACGCATCTTAAATTCTAAACTACTGATAATAGAATCTAGATTTTGAGACACAAGGTTATTTTGAAATAACAATAGAAATAAGATACAAAAAATCAACTTCAAATTAAAAAGGTGTTTTAGAAAAAATTATAGCGAATTTACCTCTAAAATAATGATAAAAAAGGATCTTTTTAATATTTTAAAATGTAGCTACTACTTTTTGAAAAGCACCATTATTTTAAAATATTAAGATTATGACTAAACTATAGACATGAAAATCGCTTAGTTTTTAAATTACAATTAATCCACAATAACAGCATCAATACAAGTCCATCCTAAGGAGTTAACATCTTTAATATCTGCTGTTTCATCCGTAAATTTGTCAACCGTTATTGTTTGATTTGGTTTTATAGTATCAGATATTTTAATAAGCGTTTTATGTATAATCGTGTTGGTTTTGGAATAATATTGCACTTCAATTGTACAATCCTTATAAGTTGTATATTTAGAGGTGTTAGTAAGCATCAAGCTTAATTGGTAACCAGCTTGTGTTTGCCTCTTACGATAGCTACCTGTGGCTTCAATTTTAGGTTTAATCAACTCTTTTTCGGAAGCCATTTCAAGTTGTATTTGTGCTGCCTCTAATTGTTGTTGTTTTGATTTTTCACTTTCGCAATTGCATAATATAAGTGCAAGTAGTAATAGCGTAATGGCTTGCTTCATAAAAAATAACTCGAGTTAATTATAATTAGGTGTTTTTTTAGTGTAAAAATAATACACAAGAGTTATATTAAACAATAGATTTACTCATAATAATAGCACAGCTTATATAATTCTTGGTCTACAATTTAGATTAGTTTTTGAATAACGTAAAATAAAACGTGGTACCACTACCCTCTTGACTATCTACCCAAATAGAACCTTTATAATAAGTAATTATTTTTTTTACAATAGATAAGCCAATACCAGAGGACGATCCTGTGCTTTCTAATTTAGTAAAGACTTTAAAAATCTTGTCGTAATAATCAGATTTAATTCCAATACCATTGTCTTTGACAAAAAACTGATAATGATCCTCATGATCTGTATAACCAACTTGTATAGTTCCTTTTTCTGGATTACCATATTTTATGGCATTTTGTATCAAGTTTTGAAACACTTGTTTAAAACGCCAAGCGTTACCATATATACTTGGTAAATTATCTTGTACTGTTATAGTAACGTGGCTTGGTACTAATAATGTTTGAATAACCTCGTCCACGATAAGATTAAAATCAATAGATTTATCTTCTGTCTCAAGCCTGTCAATGGTAGAGTAATCTAAAATTCCTTTGATTAAAAAATCCATCTTCTCTACATTAAAAATCACTTGATGTAATGGTGTTAATGCTGCATCATCCAAAACCTCTTTGTTATCATCCATAAACCAACTTATTAAAGTGTGGATATTAATTAATGGTGCTTTTAAATCGTGAGATACAACATGAGCGTATTCATTTAACTCTTCATTTTGACGGGATAAAAACTGTAATAACTCTTCCTTTTTAGCTTCTTGCGCTTTAATGCGTTCTTCATTTTCTTTTCGCTGTATAATGTTGACTAACATATTAGCAAAAACAAATAAGATTTCTTTTTCGTGGTCATTAAACTTATTAATTTGTTTTACCGAGTCAAAACCTATAAAGCCAATTAATTCATTATTTTTAAACTTAGGTATGGTAATCAAACTTTTTATGCCTTGTGGCTCTAAAACAGCACGCAAACCGTGTTCTCCATCCTCTGGTAGTAAACTAACATCTTCAACAAAAAAGGCCTCTCCTTTTTTATGAGCTTCTACCCATTGCGGAAAGTAATCTAAAGGCACTTGCTGTAAATTATCTATTTCAGGCTCTACGCCTTTTGCGCACCACTCATAAGTATTGGATGTTGTATTGCTTATAAAATCGTATGAAAATATATAACTTCTATCAGACTCTACAAACTCACAAATCTGTTGTAAGGATTTATTAATCAAGTTATTGATATCTGATAAATCCGAATTAATATACTGTGTAGAAATACTAATTAATAATTCTTGAAAACGTATTTGTCTTTCAATAATTTTATCTTTTTCTAACTGTTGTAAGTAATTAATTTTATTAGTTTTAAGTTGTTCTGAGTGGGTTCCTAAAAGGTCTTGATAATCATTATTCATAGCAAAAATCAAAATTTTAAATACGGTTAAGTTAATTTGGATTTACTAATATAATATATACATTTTTAAAATTAATATTTATGACAGTTCAAATTAACATTTTTTTAAACAATCATTTAAACACCATTGGTAACATAAGTATTTGATTAGCAAATTAGTCAGTGTTTATAGTTATAGTTTACATGTTTTATTAGGCTAAATTGTTTAAAAATCAAGTATATTTGTTGGGATTGAAATTGGAGTTTATTGACTCTAAATTCAATCTTTCTTTTTTACATAAAATAATTTTCAAATCAAACAATTATGAAACAATTTGGAATAGTGTTAACAGCGCTATTAATTAGTAGTTTATCATTTGCTCAAGTAGAAGTCTCTTTAAGTACAGGTTATGCTGTTGGAAGTGCAGGAATGAAATTAGGAGAATCAATTAACTTATCAGAAACAGAAAACTCTTATGGTAGTTATGGTGAAGGTGCAAACGTACAACTAAGAGGGACTTATTATTTTAATGAGTCTTTTGGTGTAGATTTAGGTTTAGGATATTTACATGGTACAGACCAAACAATATCTGAAGTTAATGTTCCAAATCGTGAAGTAGATGCTGTTGCTAGAGCACGTGCTTTTGGAGCATCAACATCTATCGTATATAAATTTACAAACAATATTTATGGTCGTTTTGGTGCTTTATTAAAATTAGGAGGAAAAACCGAAGCTGTAGTATATGATAAATCAGTACTTTCTCAGGCAGAAGCTGATGCTTTTGGAATCCCTTTAGGGTCTTATTCTGAGACAAATTATAAAGAAGATTTTCATGGACATTTTCCATTAGGATTTGTAGGTGCTTTAGGTTATAAATTTAACCTAAATGATAACTTAAATTTATTTGTTGAAGCTGAGTATTACGGAATTAGCTTAAAACGTAAAGACTCTGAAATTACAGAATTTAATACAGACGTAGTTTTACCTGATGGTACTGTTGCATTTGCTGGTTTTTATAATATAGATAATTTGCCAAACGGTTATAATAAAGAAACAACTTATGTAGATAATTTATCTAATTCAAATACGGATTCGTCAAGAAAATTATCTCAAAAAGTACCATACTCTTCTTTCGGGATTAATTTTGGTATCACTTATAGATTTAAATCTTCTAGTAAAAAACAATAAGGGTTTTTAATTATATCCTTAATATTAAAAAAAAAAAGCCTCTAAAACTTAAGTTTTAGAGGCTTTTTTTATGTTTTAAAACTATTTTTGAAGAAGTTCCATACAACACTAATTGTTTAGTTCGTCCATTATTTGGGCAAAATACTTATACGATTTTATACGATCATTAATATCATAAATATTTGATACAGCTATAAACTCGTCCGCTTTAGTTTGATCCATAAATTCCTTAATTTTAGGCTTTACAGTGTTTTTACTACCAACAAACGTATATTTTAACATTTGATGTACTTGTGGATTTTTTAAAATTTCTCTGTAATCTTCTGTCATATCTGTTGGTGGTTGTACTGCTTGTCTTTTACCTGTAAATAAACCAACAATCATACTAATTAAAGAGGTAAATAAGCGCTCTGCTTCTTCATCTGTATCTGCGATAATAATATTTAGTCCAACAATTACATAAGGATTTTGCAATATTGATGAGGGTTGAAACTTATTTCTATATATTTCCAAAGCATCCCATAAGTGGCTTGTAGCAAAATGACTGGCAAATGCATATGGTAGTCCTTTTTTAGAGGCTAAATGTGCACTATCTGTACTTGATCCTAAAATATAAATAGGCACTGAGACACCTTCTGCTACTGTAGCTCTTACTTTAGACGTTGCATTATCTACTGAAAAATATTGTTGGATTTGTCCTACCATATTAGGAAACGCATGTTCAGCTTCCATAAAGTCAGACCGAATCGCTTCTGCTGTTTCACGATCTGTTCCAGGTGCTCTACCTAAACCTAAATCTATACGATTTGGATATAGTGTTGCTAAAGTCCCAAATTGCTCTGCAACTATTAAAGGAGAATGGTTTGGTAGCATGATTCCACCAGAACCTATGGTAATTTTAGTTGTACCCTGAGCAACATAACCAATTAATATGGAGGTTGCAGTACTACCAATATTTGTAGAGTTGTGGTGCTCTGCTAACCAATATCTTTTATAACCAAAGCTTTCGGCTTGTTGTGCTAAATGTAACGCATTAGCATAGGTTTGCTTTAGTGTGTGATCTTGAGATACTAACGCCAAATCTAATATAGAATATGATGTTTTGTGAGTTTTCATAAATTTTATGTGCTAATATAAGTCTAATTAAGACCATACATATTACTATTACAAAGTTACATAACCTAGTAATGCAAAGCCTAAATACAGCTATTAAACTTTTGCTAAAGCCTTCATAAAAAACTATAATATTTTGAGTATGATAAGATAGACTCAGGTCTTTATAATAATTGTATTTTTGCACTTTACTTACCTGTCAATCGTTGTAACTATAAGTCTTAAACACATGATTATACCTAAATTACATTATATAACACAAGGCGATTCTCCTAAACAAATTTTGGAAAATGTCCAGAAGGCATGCACCTCTGGAGCAGAATTAGTACAATTGCGTTACAAAAATGTATCTGAAAAAAAGTTTTTAAAATTAGCAGAAGAGGTTATAAAGATAACATCTCATTTTCAAACTAGACTAATTATTAATGACCATTATAAAGTAGCTAAAACAATTAAAGCTGATGGTGTACATTTAGGTCCATCAGACGTGAGCCCTACAATTGCTAGAAAACATTTATATACTTGGCAAAGTATTGGTGGTACTGCTAACACTTTACAAGATTGTGAAGCTTTAATAGCTCAGGATGTTGATTATATTAGTTTAGGTCCTTTTAGATTTACTGATACTAAATCAGAATTAGGTCCAATTTTAGGTTTAGAAGGTTATACAGCAATTATGGACGTATTAAATACAACAAAGCCAGTTATAGGTGTTGGAGGTATAAATACAGCAGATATTGAAGCCATTTTAAAAACAGGTATATCTGGTGTAGCTGTATCAACTGAGATTACTAAAAACTTTGACTCAATTAAAACCTTTAACCAATTACTAAAAGCATCTGTTATAGCAGAGCAACGTCATACTTTTGAATAATTAGCTATTAAAACATTATACTAAATCGCATTAAAAAGCTAAATATTATAAAACAAAAAAGCTATCATAATTAAAATTATGATAGCTTTTTTTATAAGCTGAAATTAAGGTTAACTTATTAGTTAATCTTAATAGTTAATACACCTCTTCTGTTTTCTGCTCTACCAGCTGCAGTAGTATTAGAAGATGCAGGTTGCGTCTCTCCTACTCCTGTAGTTGTAATAGTATCTGAAGCTAATCCTTTAGATACTAAGTAAGCTTTAATAGCCTGAGCTCTTTTTACAGAAAGATTGTAATTATAATTTACACCACCTTTATTATCTGCGTGACCAACAATAGATACGTTATAAGTTGCATCTTTAGTCATGTTAGACGTTAATTGATCTAATATTATTTTAGCATTTAAATCAAGTTCGGCACTATCATATGCAAAGTATACTTTTCTTTCTCCTTCAATTGGATTAACAACAGGTTCAACTTCTTTAACTACTAAAGGACAACCGTTATCTGTACCTTTTACATCAGGACAGTTATCTTTATTGTCAGGGAAACCGTCTCCATCAGTATCAGGACATCCACCAAATTCAACGCTACCTTTAACTTCTGGACATAAATCGTCTTTATCTGCAACACCATCTCCATCAGTATCAGGACACCCACCAAGACTAGCTACTCCAGCAACTTCTGGACATACATCATACTCGTTTGGTACACCATCTCCATCAGTGTCATTATTTATTTCTTCTTTTTCAGTTCCATTACCTAATTTATACACGATACCTAAGCTATGTGCAAAATGTTTTGGTAAGTAATCTTTAAAAGCATGCTTATAAGTAGTTTGTAAGTTTAATCCAAAATCATCATTGATGCTATATTTTAAACCAACAGCTCCATTAACAGTTCCTGCGCCTACTAAATCTGAACCGTTTGCTGCATAAGAGGTATTATAAGGACCTTCTTCAATCCAAGTATAACCTCCACCAACTGCTAAAAATGGTTGTAAATCGTTTTTACCAAATGCATAGTTAATCATACCATCTAAACCATAATACTTAAGATTGTCTACTAATACGCTTTCATCTGCACTTCCTAAATCTCCCCATTTAGTTAACTCGTTTAATGTACCTCTTGCTGTAATAGATAAGTTTTTGTTGAAGTTTTTAGTAACACCAACATACACACCTAAGTTCCAGTGATCGTTCAGGTTAAAAAATTCGTCAAAATAATCACCTTGAGGTGCATTTTCTCCAACAGGATAAACGTCAATAGCGCTTACACCAGTTTCAAAAGACCAACGGTTATCCTTTTTAGAAGTTGTAACTGACATATCAGTACTGTTTTCTTCTTTAATAGTGTCTTGTCCTAAATTATAAACTAAACCTAAACTGTGTGCCCAATGTTTAGTTAAATAGTCTTCAAATGAATGCTTGTAAGTGGTCTGTAAGTTAATACCAAATCTATTAGAAACGTTGTAACGTAAACCTAACGCACCATTTACTGTTCCTGCACCAACTAAATCAGATCCATTAGCTGCGTAAGATGTATTATATGGACCTTCTTCAATCCAAGTATAACCACCACCAAATGCTAAAAATGGTTGTAATTTTCCTTTACCAAAAGCATAATTGATCATAGCATCTAAACCATAATATTTAAGGTTATCAACTAAGACACTTTCATCAGCAGCACCTAAATCACCCCATTTGCTAATTTCGCTAAAAGTACCTCTAGCAGAAAGTGATAAATTGTTATTAAAGTTTCTTGTAATCCCAACATAAACTCCATAATTCCAATGGTCGTTAAGATTTAAAAATTCGTCTAAATATTCACCTTGAGGAAAATCTTCTCCTACAGGATAAACATCAATTGCAGCAAAACCAGTTTCAAAAGACCAAGTCTTTTCTGTGTTTTGTGCAAAAGAAAATTGCATACTAAATACTAGTATAAGGGTTAATGATAAAATGTTGTAAAACTGTTTCATATTTAAATTATTTTTTATTTTAAAAATTAATTAAGCCGGCAAATTAACAACAATTGTAATCAATAAAAAACAATTGTTTTAACTAAATAAATAGCTGTCAAAACTAGGCATTATTGATATAATAATGTTTTTGCATAAGATTATTGAATCGTTAAATAATTGTATATAAATATGTTTTAAGTCCAATGTTTTTAATGCTTAACTAGTAAATCTATAAAAGTTAAATTCGTCTTAAAACTTAAAAAAAGTGTTTTTAATATCAGTCAGAAAATCTACTCAAACGTTTATCAGCAAAAAAGTCCGTTGTAGTAAAAATCTTATTTAATTTAAATTGTAGAATTTTGATTGAAGTTTCTTTTTTTTGACTGTGAAAAAAAATTAAAAATTAAATTTTAATATTTCAAAATCTCTTAAAAAACTATATTCGCAGCATGTGGATGTATTTAGGCTTATTAGCAGCACTTTTTTTAGGATTACATAACTTATGCAAAAAACACGCAGTACAAGGTAATGAAGTGTTTCCTGTACTTTTAGGTACCATAGGTTCTGGTTTTTTGTTTATTCTTCCTTTTTTTATTGGCTCTGTTTTTTTTCCGGAGGCAACCAAAAATTTAGGATTTTATATCAATAGTATTCCTTGGCAAACGCATGGTTTTATAGTTATAAAATCAATGATTATGGCTGCATCTTGGATATTAGCCTACCAAGCTTTAAAACATTTACCTATAACTATTGTAACACCCATAAGATCTGCTGGACCATTTTTTACTTTTATTGGCGCCATAATAATTTATAATGAAACACCTAAGTTTTTGCAATGGATAGGCTTTTTTCTTATAATTTTTTCAGTAATCTTATATTCTAGAATTGGTAAAAAGGAAGGAATTATATTTAAGAGTAATAAGTGGATATTTGCTATTGTTGGTGCTACTTTTTTAGGTGCCTCTAGTGGATTGTATGATAAATTTTTGATTCAAAGTTTAAACCTAAACCCACAAACTTTACAGTTTTGGTTTTGCTGGTATACCATATTAATTTTGCTAGTTATCTTATCCATAACATGGTTTCCGTTTAAAGCTAAACGTCAAGCGTTTAAATGGCGTTGGACTATTATTGCGGTTGGAGTATTATTACAAGCTGCAGATTATTTTTACTTTAAGGCTTTACAAGATCCAGACGCTTTAATCATGTTATTATCTGCCATAAAAAGAAGTCAATTAATAATAGCTGTAGTTATTGGAGGTATAGTTTTTAAAGAACAAAATAAACGCAAAAAACTAATCCCTTTATTTGGGATTTTATTGGGTGTCTTTTTGATATTATATTCTTAATGAAAGTTTATATTTAGAAACTCTAAATAAAATCTACAGCTTCTTCAAGCTGAATCTGAGCCATATCATAAACCAATTTGTTTTTGGAATTATGTATTACAGACAACTCTGTACATGCCAAAACCACGACTCCGTTTGTTGTATATTTTTTAAGCAGATTATTAAAAATCATTAATTGCTCTTGGGTTTGTTGATTATTATAAACCGAAATTCTTAAATTATCAATTTGAGACATTTCCTTTACGTTTGGTTGCAAAACCATTATATTTTCCGCTTCAAATTTGGATTTAATATAGTCGGACTGCATGGTATGTCTTGTTCCAAAAAGGGTCACTTTAGCGTGTTTGTGCTTTAGTATTTTAGCTATAGTTTTAGTTATAGGATGAATTATTTTGGTTGAAATATTTAACCTATCAATGGTTTCATGTAAGGTTATATTTGGGATTAAAATAGCGTCTATTTGCAGTTCTTCTAGGTTTTTAATACATGATTTTACAATTATATCTAATTCTGTAGAAGTATTTGGAAGTAAATTATTTATGGTATTAAAATCTACATTTAGCATTTTAAAAGGACACGTACTAAATCCGCCATACTTTGTATTATAAAAGGTGTTAAGCTGTTGTATATAATACAAGGTTGAAAAACTTCCTAAACCTAATAACCCTAATGATTTCATACTATTTCAAGGATGTAATTAGCAAAATAGTTGTTACTATCCTTTAGTTTATTTTTAATACAAAATTGTGTGTTAGCAATAATCTGATTTAAAATATCATCATTATATTTTCTAGAAATTTCTAAATGAATTTTTTCGTCTTTTGCAAAATGAAAGGTTTTATCTATAGCCTTAATATATACCTCTTGGTTTTTAATGCTTGTTAGGTAACTTTTAGCAATACCTTCTTTTTCATTATAAGTTGGCGTATGCACAAAATTGTTTGGGTTAAAATCACCCTGTAATTCGTTATTAATTCGGTCTAATAAATTTAAATTAAAAGCAGCTGTGACACCTTGACTGTCGTTATAAGCTGGCAAAACTATAGCTTCAGGTTTTATTAAATCTACACCTAAAAATAGTTTGTCACCTAAGTTTAAATTAGCACTTAGGTTTTGCATAAATATTGATGCAATAGCATCATTCATGTTGCCAATATTAGAACCTAAAAATAGTATTACTTTGGGATGCTTACTATGCTTTAAAGATTCTAAAACCTCAAAATAATCCCCTTGTTTTGTTTTAACTGAAACAAAGGGTAATTCTGTTTTTAAATTGTTTTCAAGATTATCTAAGGCATTCTGAGAAATATCGACAGGTAAATAATCAAAATTATAACCTTTTTTGCTTAACAATTTAAGTAGCTCTTTGGTTTTTGTGCCATTACCAGCACCTAATTCTATCAGTTCAAAATAGGTGTCTTTCTCTAATTTTAAAGATGCTATGATATTAGACGTTTGGTTTTTAAAAATATCATGCTCTGCTCTAGTCAAGTAATATTCTGGCAGACCCATTATTTTAACAAAAAGCGCATCTCCTTTTTTATTGTAAAAATATTTAGATGGTAAATTTTTATGTGGTGCGCTTAAACCGTTGTTTACAGCCTCTTTAAATTGTTCTATCATGTATTATTTTACTAATCTAATTCCTGTGTATTGCCAGCGCTCTAATGGACTGAAAAAATTTCTATATGTATTCCTGCTATGGTTTTGTGATGTTGCAACAGATGCGCCACGAAGGACCATTTTGTTGCTCATAAACTTTCCGTTATACTCGCCTACTGCTCCATTTGCTTTCTCAAAGTTTGGATAAGGAAGGTATGCACTTGCGGTCCATTCCCAACGTTTTCCCCAATCAAGGTTTTTAGAAGCGACTTCCCATTCAAATTCTGTTGGTAATCGCATCCCTTTCCATTCTGCGTAAGCATTAGCTTCATAAAAGTTAATATGACCTAATATGGCGTTTTTATCCACAAGTTGTAAACCTGCTAAAGTGTAGTAATGCCATTCTTGGTCCATTTTATACCAATATAAAGGTGCATTTACCTGGTTTTTATTTACCCAAGACCAACCTTCATCTAACCAAAGATTAAAATCTGAATAACCTCCAGCTTCCATAAATGCAATGTAATCTCCATTGGTTACTAAAAAGTTGTTTATTTCAAAGTCATTAATAAAGACTTTATGTACTCCTAACTCGTTATCGTAACAAAAGTCGTTTCCTTTATAGCCAATCTCATAAACACCTTCCTTTATTTGAAAGGTTTCTTTAGATTGATTATGATTTTTTAAAAGGTTCTCATCCTTTTTATAAACCGGAAATAATGGATTATGACCAAACATATATTTAACATCTGTAACCAATAATTCTTGATGTTGTTGCTCGTGGTTTAATCCTAAAGTAATTAAATCTGTTACTTCCTTACTAGAATTTTGAGCTAATAATTTTAAAACATGTTCATCTACATAACTTCTATAATCCAATACTTCACTAGTAACAGGTCTAGACATATTACCTCTATTAGATTGTAATATGCGTGATCCTAAAGTATTGTAGTAACTATTAAATAGGAAACTGTAATTATCGTTAAACTCTTTATAATCAGGTAAAAATTGTTTTAAAATAAACTCTTCAAAAAACCAAGTGGTGTGTGCTAAATGCCATTTTGGTGGACTTGCAAAAACAACCACTTGAATTGAATAATCTTCAACATTTAAATGACTGCAAAACGATACTGTTTGCGCTCTTACCTGTTTAAAATGTGTTACAATATTCATATTTAGATTTGCCATTATCATCAAATTTAAACAATCCATTGTAACGTAGTGGTCATTATATGGCCAAATTTGATGTGTGTGTTTATATCACTAAGTCGTTTTCTGCCACAATTCTTACAAAATCGATAGACTTTTTAGGAAATTTTTATGTATGCGATTAAAATAATCTGTTTTGTAAAATGCAATTGTGCTTTTATGTGTTTTACTATAATCTTTAATGTAGGTTTATCTAATCTGCCTTTAGCCTGTTTATAACTTGAATTTACATCATGTATGATTTAAAACAGCTTCCTAAACAATTGTCCAATCTAATCCTGAGTTTTGAATATCTTTTTCTGTTTGGTGATTATTTTTAACAATTGGACTAAAAGCAATTTATATCCATCTGCGATTAAAACTAAATTTTAATCAATTTAAAGCATGTACAAGTTGTTATTTTAAAAATAGATCAAAAATTTGAATACTAAAACACATATAAAACCTAATTGTTAAGCCTTACTAAAATTGATTATGATTGATTAAAACTGAATATCAATAATTTAAGTAAAACCATATTATAGATTGATTCTAAATTGAAAATTTAAATTTTTATTAATCTATTTATCTATATTTATAGTCAAACAACAAATTTTGAGTATTAAACATGAGTATTAAAAAATTGGTCTCATATAAAATTAGGAAAAACACGACTGTTTTTGATCTTCTATTTTTTTTAGTGTTTATAACTACAATAATATTAAGTATTACGCTTAAAGAAAAAAAGAATTTAATTTACATTTCTCCAATTGTAATATTAACAATAATCATTAAGTATTTTAGTGTTGTAAAAAAGAAATTAGATCCTTTATTTATAATAGCTTTACTAGCTTTTCTTTTTCTTAACGTGATAAGTTTTTATGCTTATAATAAATATTTTAATACCATTAGTTTACTAACATCTACCTATTTAATACTTTTTTCTTTAATACTTAAAAAATATCTTATTAAAAGTAGGCTCAAGTCCTTTTTATCTTTATCAGTTATTTTAGGTGTTTTATTAGTGGGTTATGTAATTTATGCTGTTGTGGACTTATTAATTGGTCAAATGCCCAATTCTAACATGATTTTCATTCTAATTTGTGCTGTATGCTTATTTATATACTCCATCACATTTGCTATAATTTATATTAGTGATAATTATGAAAATGCTACTATTTTATTAGCTTCAGGAGTAGCAACTATTTTTAATCTATGTTTATCTCCTATAAATGAGTATTTTTTATACAATCAAACATTTAGTGTTCTAATATTATTCTGTCATTACATGTCTTTATACCTTTTCATGAAGTTTATTACAACAACTAAAATCATTAATCCCGATGATGTAAAAAATAAATATTTTTAGAGTTTATTTAATATGTTTTTAAACAAGTAACAATTTAAATAGAGTTTAAAAATTTTTATAGAAGACTAATACTACTTTTCTTCTTTTAGCTTTAAAATTTACAGATGTTATATTTTTAAGAAATTTTAACGTATTTTAATATTTTGGTATGGCTTTATGCTATACATTTGCCGACTTAAATTAATTATCAAGAATCTCAATAAAAGGAGATAGCAACCTGCAATAACAAGCAAGGTGCTAAATAGATAAGCCAATTAATTGGAACAAATGTTAACTCATACTTCTTTTTACTTGTTGCTATTTCCTTTAAAAAATGAAAAGGAAACATGGCAAATTCAAAAACAATTACTCCAAAATTTTCAGCATTAATACCACTATTCGTATTTGTATTTACGTTTTTAGGAGTAGGTATTTATCAAAACGATTTTTACGCACTTCCAGCTCCAATTGCAGTTATAGTTGGTATAATTGTGGCGTTTTTAATGTTTAGACAATCTATAACCTCTAAAATAAATACGCTGCTTAAAGGTTGTGGTGACGACAAGATCTTAACCATGTGCCTTATTTATTTATTAGCAGGTGCATTTGCTACCATTACTAAAGCAACAGGAAGTGTAGATGCTATTGTTAATTTAGGGCTAGATTATATTGCAATACAATATATCTATTTTGGTGTATTTATAATTGCAGGATTTTTATCGGTTTCTACAGGTACATCTGTTGGAGCTATAGTAGCTTTAGCTCCAATTGTGATTGGTTTTGCAGATAAAAGCAACGTAGATTTAGGTATATTATGTGGTGCATTATTAGGTGGTAGTATGTTTGGAGATAATCTTTCTGTTATTTCAGATACTACTATTGCTGCAACACAGTCTTTAGGTTGCAAAATGAGTGACAAGTTTAAGCAAAATATTAAAATTGCTTTTCCAGCAGCTTTAATTACTATTGGTATTTTAATTGTTCAAGGTTTTGGCTTAAAAGAAGTAAAATCAGAAGCTATCATTTATACGTATTCAGTAGTTAAAATTTTACCTTATTTATTAGTTATCATATTATCAATAATAGGTATTAATGTGTTTGTTACGTTACTATTAGGTGTTATTGCTGGTGGTTTGTTAGGTATTATTTATGGAGATTTTACATTAATCGAATCCACTAAAATTGCATACAATGGTTTTACTAGCATGACCGAAATCTTTTTATTATCTCTTTTAACAGGTGGCTTAGCTGCTTTGGTTGAAAAAAATGGAGGTATTGATTTTATTTTAAATAAAATTAAAACTTTAATTAAAAGTAAACGCTCAGCTCAGCTAGGTATTGCTACATTGGTTGGTACTATTAATATGGCTATTGCTAATAACACAGTATCTATTATCATAGCTGGTCCCATAGCAAAAACAATCAATGATCAATATCATTTAGATAACAAAAAAACTGCTTCAATTTTAGATATTTTTGCCTGTATTATCCAAGGAATCTTGCCTTATGGTGCACAAGTATTAATGATACTTAGTTTTGCTAATGGTAAAATTGATTATTTAGATTTAGTATCTAATACCTGGTATTTATTACTATTATTTATTTACACAATACTATTAATTATGTTTAAACCTTTTGTTTTAAAAACAAATCTCATTTAACTATATATCAATACATTATTAAAAATTAATACTACATTAATCTCTTTAAATATTCTATGTAACATTCAGGTCATGGTAAACAAAAAGCATCTTTATTCCAATTTAATAAATCAATATTATTTTTAAAACATTCTACTAAATTTGTATTAAAAATAAATAGTTTTCTGTAGGCTACTAAATCGATATCAATTGTTTCTAAAACTTAATTTCAATCTAGTGTATTTAAAATTATTAATTTCAAAAAAATAGTATATTGCATATAAACACCATTAGTTTATGATTGCTCCAAAAAAACACATAAAAGAAGCTGAACGGTTAGCAGAATTAAAATCGTATAATATTTTAGACACTTTACCTGATCAAGATTATGATGGTTTGACTAAAATCGCTGCCCAAATATGTGATGTGCCAATTGCATTAATTAGTCTTGTGGATAATGATAGACAATGGTTTAAATCAAGTTTTGGTTTAGAAGCTACAGAAACCCCCAGAGACCTATCCTTTTGTGGTCACGCAATTAATGATAAAGATAATGCGCTAATTGTTGAAGACGCTAGAAAAGACCAACGCTTTGTTGATAATCCTTTAGTTGTTGGAGGACCAAAAGTAATTTTTTATACAGGTGTCCCTCTAAAATCCTCAAATGGCTTACCATTGGGTACTTTATGCGTTATTGATTCTAAACCAAGAGTATTGTCAGATAGTCAAAATGAAGCTTTAACTGCCTTATCTAAACAAGTCGTAAACCTACTAGCTTTAAGAAAAAAGAATTTTAAACTAAATGATTTAGTGACGCAATTGGAAGAAAAAAATTCAGATTTAGAGCAATTTGCTTATGCAGCATCCCATGATATAAAATCTCCTTTATCAAATATATCTAATTTAGCAGGCATGTTTTTAGCCGATTATAAAGACAAAATTGACTCTAAAGGCATTAACATTATTGACTTGATTATAAAATCTACAGAACAATCGTATAAATTTTTAGACCGTTTAATGGAATATAGCACAAAGTTAGACCAACTTTCAGACCTTAAAGAAGATCTTACGATTACAGCCTTTAAAAAAGATATTTTGGATTATTATGCTAACGATCAAATTTTAAAACTAAGCTTTTCCACAACTTTAAAAAAATTACATATCAATTCAGTCATTGTTGGTCAAATTTTAACCAACCTTATTAATAATGCCGAAAAATATACTGATAAACCAACCGTAAATGTCAACATTGATATTTCTGAAACAGATACTCATTACAGATTTAATGTTAGCGATAATGGACCAGGAATTAAAAAAGAGTACTTAGAAAAAATCTTCAAAATATTTGTCAAACTATCCAAGACAGATAAATATGGTAATGAAGGTGCTGGTCTAGGATTACCAATTGTCAGCAAACTAGTTAGCAAATTAGGAGGTACCATTGAAGCAAATTCTGAGATTAACAAAGGATCCTCATTTATATTTACCATTTTAAAATAGTTTCTATCTACTTTGCACTCACCTATTCATCGTTGTTAGCATAAGTTAATTTTATGATTTTCGGTAAAATATAAATCTTTGTTAAAGAAAAAGAATGAACGTTCATTTTTACATATCTTTGTATCAGATATAAAACAAAATGGCTAAACTTCAAAAAAGCATAGATAAACGTAACGCATTGGTAAAAGCAACAATCGAGCTGGTAAACAACAACGGTTTTCATGCAACACCAATGAGTAAAATAGCTAAAATGGCTAACGTCTCTCCTGCTACAATTTATTTATATTTTGAAAATAAGCAGGATTTAGTTAATCAAACTTACATTGATGTTAAGGCTGAATATACCAAATACGCCTTTGCGACTTACGATCCAAAAATGTCTGTTGAAGCAGGTTTTGAGTTAATCTGGAAACGTATTGCAGATTTTAAGCTTAAAGAGTGCGAAAATGCAATGTTTTTAGCACAATGTGACAACACACCAATGATTGACGATCAAAGCAGACAACAAGGTATAATGCATCTACAACCGTTATTAGACCTTTGGGCTCGCGGAAAAAAAGAAGGCATTATTAAACCAATGTCTGACTACTTACTGTATGCTTATTCCATAAACCCATTATCCTTTTTAATGATTATTCAAAAAAGAGGCGATTTTCAGCTAGATGAAAGACATCTAGAAGAAGCTTATCAATCTGCTTGGAGCAGCATAAAAGTGTGTCAATAGAATGAATAAAACAGCAATAATATTAGGAGCAACAGGTTTAACTGGAGGTATTTTACTTCAAAAGTTAATAGATGATCAAGATTATTCAAGTATCAAATTATTTTCAAGATCAAAAATAGAAGGATTACCTAGCAAAGTAACTCAGTATATAGGAGATTTACTAAAGTTAGAGGATTTTAAAGACGATTTTACTGCACATCAAGTGTATTGTTGTATTGGTACCACTAAAAGTAAAACACCAGATAAAACGCTTTACAAAAAAATAGATTATGGCATTCCAGTGACTGCTGCAAAATTAGCAAAAGCTAATGCTATAGATACATTTGTGGTAATATCTGCAATGGGAGCAAATGCTAACAGTTCAATATTTTATAATAAAACTAAAGGCGAAATGGAGCAAGAGGTCCTAAATCAAGACATCAACCGAACCTTTATTTTAAGACCTTCATTAATTGGAGGACAACGCGAAGAGAGACGCACACTTGAAAAAATAGGAATCTCAATATTTGAAGCCTTAAAACCGCTATTTGTAGGCGCTTTAAAAAAATATAAAATTATTCAACCAGAAACCATTGCACAAGCCATGTTAAACTTAGCTAATAGCACCAATCATGCTAAAACTATTATAACATCAGACGCAATACAACGTATTACAAAAAACAACTAAAATAAAAATTAAAACTATGGAATTATTAGACAAATTAAATTGGAGATATGCTGCTAAGGCAATGAATGGTAAAGTCGTACCAGAAGAAAAAGTAGAACGTATTTTAGAAGCTGCACGCTTAGCTCCTACATCATCAGGTTTACAACCTTTTGAAATATTTGTTGTAAAAAATCAAGACGTTAAAGAGAAGATTAAACCTGTAGCTTGGAATCAATCTGTAGTTACTGATTGTTCTCACCTACTTGTATTTGCTGCTTGGGATACTTACACGCCAGAGCGTATCAACTACATGTTTGATTTAACAAATAAAATTAGAGGTTTTGAAAACGAAGGATGGGAAAACTACCGTCAAATGTTATTAAACTCTTATCCTCAAAAAGATGCTGAAGAAAACTTTAATCACGCTGCAAAACAGGCTTACATAGCTTTTGCTGAAGCATTAACTGCTTGTGCTTTTGAAGGTGTAGATGCAACTCCAATGGAAGGTTTTGATCCGGAAGCGGTAGACCAAATATTAGGCTTGCGCGAAAAAGGTTTACGCAGTGCAGTATTATTACCAATTGGTTATAGAAAAGAAGATGAAGATTGGTTAGTAAATCTTGTTAAGGTTAGAAAACCTATGGAAGATATGGTAACCGTAATTGATTAAAAACATCAACAATGAAAACTATTGTATTAAATAATAGACCTGAAGGAAAACCTACACTTTCAAATTTTGAATTTGTAAAAGAAGATAAAACGCTAACCATCTCAGAAGGTGAAATCTTATTAGAAACAGCCTATGTTTCTGTAGATCCATATTTAAGAGGTCGAATGAGTGATGCTAAATCTTACGTTCCTCCTTTTAAGTTAAACCAACCTGTTCACTCTGGTGTTGTGGCTAAAGTTTTAGAATCTAAAAACGAAAAATTCCAAGTTGGAGATTACGTTTCGGGTATGCTAAATTGGTCTACACAACAAGTGTCTGATGGCGAAGGTTTAAATAAAGTAAATCCAGAAAAAGCACCTTTAAGTACTTATTTAGGTGTTTTAGGAATGACAGGTTTAACTGCATATTTGGGTTTAAATGAAATAGGAAAACCTAAAGCTGGCGAAACTATTGTGGTGTCTGGAGCTGCTGGAGCTGTTGGTAGTGTAGTTGGACAAATAGCAAAAATACTAGGCTTGCGCGTTATTGGTATTGCTGGTACAGATGAAAAAATCGAGATGCTAAAAACTAAATTCGGTTTTGATGAAGGTATCAATTACAACACTACTAAAGATATGAAATCTGCTATTGCAGAAGCTGCGCCACAAGGTGTGGATGTGTATTTTGATAATGTTGGTGGACCAATTTCGGATGCAGTTTTATTCAGTATAAATCAATTTGCAAGAATTATAATTTGTGGCGCCATTTCGGTTTATAATGAAACCGAATTACCTACTAGCTTAAGCGTACAGCCATTCTTAGTAAAAAACAGTGCGTTAATGCAAGGCTTTATAGTAAGTAATTATGCTGAAAAATTCCCAGAAGCGATTCAAAAATTAGCTGGTTGGTTAAACGAAGGTAAGTTAACCTATACCGAAACTATCGTTGATGGTTTTGATAATATTCCTCAAGCTTTTATCGATTTATTTGAAGGTAAAAATAAAGGGAAAATGATTGTAAAAATATAACAACCAAAAAAGAAAAAAAAAGATGAACAATTTTGAATTTAAAAATCCTACCAAAATTATTTTTGGAAAGGATACCATAGAAAAAGTAAAAGAAGAAATTCCTGCAGATGCTAAAGTATTATTGCTTTATGGTGGAGGAAGTATCAAGAAAAACGGTATTTACGACCAAGTAAAAACTGCGTTAGCAGATGTTGATGTCACTGAGTTTGGAGGTATTCCTGCAAATCCAGAATATGCAACGCTAATGGAGGCTTTAAAAGTAATTAAAGACAATAACATTACGTATTTACTAGCAGTTGGTGGTGGCTCTGTAATTGACGGAACTAAATTTTTATCTGCAGCTGCTGTATACGATGGCGATACTCCTTGGGATATTTTAACTAAAAATATCAGAACCGAAAAAGGCATGCCTTTTGGAACCGTATTAACCTTACCAGCAACAGGATCGGAAATGAATTCTGGAGCAGTAATCACACGTGAAGAAACTAAAGAAAAGCTTGCAATGGGTGGACCTGGATTATTTCCTGAGTTTTCAATATTAGATCCTCAAGTGATAACGTCTATTCCAGAACGTCAATTAGCCAATGGATTAACTGATGCGTTTACACACGTGTTAGAACAATACATGACCTATCCAATTGGTGCGTTACTACAAGACCGCTTTGCCGAAAGCATTTTACAAACGCTAATAGAGGTTGCTCCTAAAGTATTAAAAGATCCAACAGACTATAAAGCAGCTTCAAACTTTATGTGGAGTTGTACTATGGCTTTAAATGGATTAATACAAAAAGGTGTACCAACAGATTGGGCTGTTCACGCAATGGGTCACGAGTTAACAGCTATGTTTGGTATTGATCACGCACGTACTTTAGCTGTAATTGCTCCAAGTCACTACAAGTTTAACTTTGAGGCTAAAAAAGAAAAATTAGCGCAATATGGAGAGCGTGTTTGGAATATTACTGAAGGTAGTACAGATGATAAAGCCTATGCTGCTATTGAAAAAACAGTAGATTTTTTCCATCAATTAGGTATTGATACTAAATTATCAGATTACACTAACGATTATGAAGGAACTGCTGAAAAAATCTCAAAACGTTTTACAGATCGTGGATGGACAGGATTAGGAGAACACCAAGACCTATCACCAGATAAGGTAGAAAAAATTGTAAAAATGGCATACTAAACATACTATCATTTTTGGGTGTAGTTAAAGTGCTATAACAGCAAAAAATTCTAAGGTTTTTAACTGCACTCAAACTGATATGATTATTAAATATACTCAGTAGTATTAAAATGAATTTAATAAAAACATTAGCCTTAACGCTAACCATCATTACAGCAACTAGCTGTAAGGACAAAACTCCTTCTGAAAACGTTTCAGAAGTAAAAACAGAAACTAAAAAAGAAAAAGAAATGAACGTATTATTTGTATTAACATCTCACGATAAATTAGGAGATACAGGAAAAAAAACAGGATTTTGGGTTGAAGAATTCGCAAATCCATATTACACATTATTAGACAAAGGTGCTAAAATTACTATTGCCACTCCAAATGGAGGTGCAGCTCCAATAGATCCAAGTAGCGACTCACCAGATGCTGCTACTGAAGATACAGAGCGTTACAACAAAGACGAAGCAACACAAGCATTAATTGCTAATACACATAAATTATCAGACATGAATGTAGACGATTTTGATGCTGTATTTTATCCAGGAGGTCATGGACCATTATGGGATTTAGCAAACGATGCAACATCTATTGCCTTAATCGAAAAATTTAATACTCAAGAGAAGCCAGTAGCATTTGTTTGCCACGCTCCTGCTGCATTAAAAGGTGTTAAAGGATCAAATGGTGAACCATTAGTTAAAGGTAAAAAAGTAACAGGATTTACAAACTCTGAAGAAGCTGCTGTTGGATTAACAGACGTTGTTCCGTTTTTAGTGGAAGACATGTTAAATGAAAATGGAGGAATCTACTCTAAAAAAGAAGATTGGGCAGCATACGCTATTCAAGATGGTAATTTAATTACTGGACAAAACCCAGCATCGTCTGAGTTAGTTGCAGAAAAATTATTAGAAAGCTTAAAATAAGCTTCACTTTATAATCTATTAAAAAAGGTTGTCCAAATGGACAACCTTTTTTTGTTAGTAATTTTATGCCAAAATAAATCTATTAGACGTCTAAACCTTTTCAGTCCTTAGTTTTAATAGATCTTAAATTTAGCGCATAAAAAAAGGCTGCCTTTATAGGCAACCTTTTTTCTTGAATTGTACTGAATATATATCTTAGATAACTTTTACGTTAACTGCGTTTAATCCTTTGTTTCCTTCTTGTAAGTCAAATTCAACCTCATCTCCTTCTCTAATCTCGTCGATTAATCCAGAAATGTGTACAAAATGATCTTTGTCTACTCCTTCTTCAGTGATAAAACCAAATCCTTTTGTGTCGTTGAAAAATTTTACTGTTCCTTTACTCATTGTAATGTAATTTATTTATTAATACTTAATATTATGCAAGTATAGTGCCATTAATTAGATAATGACTCATAAATCTCATTTATTATTTGATTTTCAATTAAATAAACTCAAAACATAGTGTAAATAATAGTAATAATTAGTCGTCATCTTCATCAAAACCAGGCAACTCCAAAGCTTTTACAGATTGTATTGCGTTTCCAGCAATTCCTTTAATAGAACCATACATATCTATCGTATTAGTCACAACTTTTTCAATTTGCTTCTCTCTTTGCTTCCAAATACGTTGCATCGATCGTTTTTCGCTCTCTAAATCAGACTTCATTTGTGTAAAACCTTCTACAATTGCTTCAATTTGCATTCTAAAGGTATTACTAGTTAGGTAATCATATAATAAATCCATTTTATCACCTTTGTTTTCTTGAGTGATAATAGCATTATTAACTTGTAAAATTCCCTCTCTTAACACAGCACACAAGCCTTTAAACTCGTCGTAATTACAAATCCAAATACCATCCTTTAAACCCATTCGGTCCATATCTGAAGGCATAACCTCAGTCACTAACACACCAATATTGGCTCCTCTATCTCTAATGTCTGCTTTAAATTTTTCTATCCAGCTAGGCTGAAAATCTTTTGTACGTTTACTCTCGTAATAGATAGTACCACAGTTTTGCTCGGTTCTGGTATGTACAATTTGGATACAGTCTCCACCTCTAGCACCTTTTTTAATTTCCTCGATAGTATCTAACGGAAACTGAGCTGCTAACCACTCTTCTATTGCCAACTCTTGCACTTCACCTTGCAATTGCATGGAGCCTTGCTCCTGCTTACGTTTCATTTCTTCGGTTAGTTTTTTCTGGTCTTCCAATTGCTTTTGCATTTCTTTAAAACGCAATTCGTTTTTGTCTTCCTCAGATTTTTTAATCTTCTCCTTTTCAGCAATCAAAATCTCGTTAAGCTTTTTTTGTGCTTCCGCCTCAGCAGCTTCTTTAAGCTCACTTTTTTCTCTTTTAAGCTTTTCAATTTCAGCTTTGGATCGGTTTAACTCTTTGACTTGTTCAGACTTTTCGTTTAACTCTTTTTGTAACGCAGCAAACTGGTCCGATTGCTCTTCCTTTAACTTAAGCTTTAGCTTTGCTTCAATTTCCTTTTTATCTTCTTTAAGCTGATTTTCTAAACGTTCTTGAAATAACACATTCTCACGCTTTTTCTTTTGTTCAAAATCTAACTTCTCTTGTTTAAGTTGCTCTTGCTGACTCTCGTATCGTTTTTTCTCAGCTGCAATTTGCGACTGATACTTTTGTTTTATTTCCTCTTCTAATTGATGTGCTAAAATATCTTGAACATCTATGGAAGTCCCACAATTAGGACATTTTATTTGATTTTCGTTTTTCATTTTAATTCAAATTTTCTCTTAAATAAGAAATTTTTAGAGATTAAATTCTACCTATAATTTATTACAATTTTTTTTCAATTTAGATTAAGCTAAATTGACAATATTTTAGTTGTGTAGAAAAATTAAAACTACAAAATACATAGGGATTTTAGTGAAAAGGATTGAAAAACTTTTGCCATCATTCTTAATTCAAACCTCAACATTAAAATTCCACCATAAACCAAAAAAAAGACCAAGCTTTTCAACTTGATCTTTGATATACAATAGTTTTTACGCTATTATAATTTATTTGCTATTATTCAACATTATAGATTTAGAGTTTACAAACTCTCTGATACCAAATCCTCCATGTTCACGTCCATAACCAGAGTCTTTAATTCCTCCAAATGGCATGTTTGGATGTGCTAATCCGTAAGAGTTTATGTTTATCATTCCTGTATCAAAATGGTCTTTTGCTAATTGGATGGCTTTGTCTTCGTCTTTACTAAATATTCCGCCTCCAAGTCCAAAACGACTGTCATTAGCTATTCGCATTGCATCCTTGTTATCTTTTGCTTTAATTAGTGACGCTACTGGTCCAAATAACTCTTCGCTATATGCTGGTTGTCCTGGTTTAACGTCGCCTAATACAGTTGAAGGATAATAATATCCTGTAACCTCAGGAATTGTACCACCACATAAAATGGTTGCTCCATTAGCAACACTGTCTTCTACTTGTTGGTGAATTTTGTCCCTCAAGTCTTTTCTAGCCATAGGTCCTAATTTAGAATCTTTGTCCATTGGGTCGCCAAAATTAATGTCTTTCATTCCTTTAACAAAAGCCTCTTTAAATTGGTCGTACACTTTGTTTACCACTATAAAACGTTTTGCAGCTACACACGTTTCTCCGTTGTTATACGTACGTCCTTGTATGCTTGTTTGCACTGCTAAATCTATATCGGCATCGTCCATTACTATATAGGCATCATTACTACCTAACTCTAAGACTGTCTTTTTTAATACTTTGGCTGCTTTTTGTGCTACATACTCACCAGCTTTAGAGCTTCCTGTTAGCGTAACACCTCTAACTGCTTTATGTTCGATAATTTTATCTGATGTTTCGTGATCTATAATTAAGACCGTAAATAGGTTTTTAGGTAATCCTGCTTTTTCAAAAACGTCCTTAAGTTTTAATGCAGATCCTGTAACGTTTTTAGCGTGTTTTAATAACACTCCGTTTCCTGCCATTAGATTTACTATTGCATAACGAATGGCTTGATATAACGGGAAATTCCATGGTTGGATACCATAAATAACACCTAAAGGTGCTTGTTGTATAATTCCTTTTCCGCCATTTTCCATGGTACGAACTTCGTCTTGTAGTTGTTTGACACCTTCAGTTGCTGTGTATTCGCAAATTCCTGCACAAAGCTCGATTTCATCATGACTATGACTCACTAATTTACCCATTTCTTGAGTCATTAATTCGGCATACTCGTCCTTTACATCCATTAATGCTTTACCTACTGCTTTTATAATAGTAGCACGCTCTTCTAACGGTTTTAGTTTCCATTCTAAAAAAGCTTCATGACAATTGTCCACAGCTTTAATAGCTTGGTCTGCTGTCATGTATTCGTAATGTTTTATTGTTTGTTCTGTTGCTGGATTTATAGTTTTAAATCCTTTATCTGTGGTATTACTCATGTAAATTTATATTTAAGTTAGTGATACGCTTAGCAATGTCCAAGTTGGACTGTAATATGAATAAGCGTGTTTTGAAATGCCTTTAATGAAAGGCTAATAGTGTTGTTGAATTAAAAGGTATTTAATCCAAAGGTTTTAGGCTTCTCCTCTAGCAGGATAATCTGCTTTAAGAATATAATCAATACCACCTAAGACATCGTTAAAACTTGGTCTCCCAAATGGCATGGATTGGATAGATTCCCAATACACGGTTTGATCTGGAGTTATTAAAAATAATCCAGGTTCTGTAAATAATTCTGGTTCTTCTTTAATTCCTGAAGAAATAAATAATCCCCATTGTCTAGCTTCCTCAATTGAAAAATCGTAACCTAACGGAATGTTTGAAATATCCCACTCGTTATGTGTTGCTTTTGCAACGTCTTCTGTATCAGAACTGATGGCAATGACATTTACGCCTCTATCTGTAAATTTATCTAACTTTTTTTGAAGCTCTTCTAATTGACTCTTGCAAACAGGACAATGTTTACCTCTATAAAATAATACTAATGTGAAATTTTCTGGCGATTGATCGCTTAATTTCCATGTGGTATCGTTAACTAATTTGATTTGTAATTCTGGTGCTTTTTCTCTTGGTTTAATCACAGCTTTTTATGTTTTATAATCAATCAAAAACGTGTTGCTATTTGGATAGCGTTTTATAATTAATTGGTTTGAAATTGTTTTACACAAAGGTCACAATAATTAAAGCTTTACATGTTACACAATTACTGTTGTCCTTTACAATATTGACACATTAGCTGAATAATGGTTGCGTATTAACTATGACTTTTAAGCTTTAATATACGCATTAGCATAGGTTTTTGTAAAATGCGCACCAAATAGTAATATTAAACTTGAATACGACACCCAAAGCATGATTAATATTATTGAACCAGCTGCTCCATAAGTGGATCCTGGTTGCATGGTATTAAAATATATAGCTAAAAGATATTTACCTAATAAGAATAGTAAAGTCGTTAATAATGCTCCTACCCTAACCGACTTCCAAGAAATAGTTGCTGAAGGTAAAAACTTAAACATAGCAGCAAATAATACGTATATAAATCCAATAGAAATTATAAAATCAAAAGCAAACAAGTATTCTACAACATTATCAGGAAGAACATGTTGTAATTGGCTACTAAATGTACTTAATAATGAAGTTAGTAAAAAACTAGTTAGCAGTAAGAAACCAATAATTAATATAAAACCAAAGCTTTTTAAACGACTTATAAGAGTTGACATAAATCCATTGGTGTAATCGTCTTCATGTTCCCAAATTTTATCAAAAGCAGCTTGTAGTTGAAAAAATACTCCTGTAGCACCATATAATAAGGTTGCTATACCAACAACTGTTGCAAATAATGAGGTCGCTTCATTACCACGACCAACAATCATTAGTCGTATGGTTTCGGCAGTGTCAGGTCCTATAGCTTTAGCGATTTCATCTAACAATTCGCCTTGAACCATATCACGTCCCCAAACAGATCCTACTAAATTTAATATAATTATAATTAAAGCAGGTAAAGATAAAATGGCGTAATACGCAACAATTGCGCTACGCTGAAAGGGTTCGCTTTTATACCATGACTTTGCTGTTGTTAACAACAGTTTAGGTAAACTTGTAAGCTTAAATGTTTTTGTGATTGTCATGTTGGTATTGGAATATAAAACTACAAAAGCCCAACCTAGTTAGTTGGGCTTTATTAACTAAAGGCAATACTAATTTATAATTGTTCCGTTTGCTCTAAACTCGACATCCATATTTTTCCCTTTTTGCTTAAACTCTACGTCAAAAAATTCTCCTTTTGACGCGCTATCAACATGTTCGACTTCGGTAATGTCTTCACTACCATATTCTTTTTTAATGATGTCTCTAATAGCTTTAGGTAAATCGTCTTTTTTTATGCTAGATTCGGTTTCAATCCAATTTCCGCTAGGACTAAAATCTGCTCTATATTTTTCTCCATTTTGTTTAAATTGTGCTTCGTAATTACCATTAGCATCAACTTCCCAATCTGGATTATTTTCATTTGGATATTTAGCTTCAAAAGCTTGTTTGACAGCGTTTGGTATTTGTCCTTTAACTGTGTTTTGACAACTAAATGCTATAAGTGCGATTAGTATTAGTTTGATATTTTTAAATGCTTTCATAATTTATTGGTTTAAAAGGTTGATTGATACGACTTCAATTTCACTGTAGATGTTGTCCTCTGTAGTTTGTTTTAAGGTTAAATTAAAGGCTTTACCTACATGCTTATTGGCTTGTAAATTGTAATTATCTAAAGTTTTACTTGCGTTAATATCTTCAATAATTATAGTGTTATCTTTTATATCTGTGAAGTAAAAAATCCTTCCATCATAGCCATCATAAACGACTTGTTTGGTAACACCTCTATTTTCCATATTAATGGCATTAGAGTTTACTACTATTGTGGAAGCAAAAAATAGACTGAATATTATGCTTATTAGCTTCATAATTTTAGTGTTTAATGGGTTACTAATTTGTTATACTACAAAGATGGATATAAACACTACTATTTTCATTATACAATTATCTTAGACCTTTACAACATTTACATATACCTTAACTTTAAAGCATAAAAAAAACACAATGATTACATTGTGCTTTTAAGTACTATAATAGTGACTGGTTATATTTTGTTTCCGTAGATATCTAATTGTACCACTGGTTTACCAAGTTGTTTGACTTCTTCAAATTGAGTGGCTTTATCACCAACTACTAAATAAACCATTTCAGACTCTTTTAAATATTGGTCTATAATTGTTTGATAATCTTCCAAACTCATAGATAACAATTCGTCTTGGTCTGTATCTAAAAAGTTATCAGCTTTATTGTATTTACTAATACGTCTTAATATCCCTAATTGTGCGCCTAAACTTTCATAAGCTCTAGTATTACCTTTTAATATTTTATTTTTGGTTAACTCTACTTCTGTATCTGTGAAGCTTTCTTTATAGTCTTTAACCATGTTTTTAATGATTTCTAGAGACTTTAAAGTTGCATTAGCACGAACACTTGTTCTAATAGCAAAAGGACTAACAGCTTCACGATTTGTAATACCAGAATATGCTCCATAAGTATATCCTTTTCCAATCCTAAGCGTTTGAAATAAACGACCACTTGATCCTCCTCCTAAGATTTCGTTAGCAAAATCAAGATTGTTAGCATTTTCATCTTTTCCAGATAACGCTAATTTACCAATATATAACACAGATTGTTTAGCATCTGGTACATCTACAAAATATAGTGTTCCGGCTGCATCAGTTGATTGAACCGCTAATGTTGGTACATTAATAGTATCTCCTTTCCAAGCCTTTAAAGGACTTAAAGCAGCTATGGTTTGCGTTTTGTTAATGGCTCCAGCAATATGGAATGTAGCATCCTTAGGTGATAAGTTATGGTAATAGGCTTTTAAATCTTCCATTGTAATATCCTTAGTACTTTGTAAAGTCCCAGAACTATTAATACCAAAACGGTTATCCTTGCCATACATTAATTGATTAAATACATTGGAGGCTATTGCGTTAGGATTAGCTTCGCTACCTTTTAAACTAGTTTCTAATGCTTGTTTAAGTCTACTAAACTCACTAGCATCCCAACGTGGTTCTAAAATAATCTCTTTAACTAGTTTTATAGTCTCGTCTAAATTTTTAGTTAAACACGATCCTGTAATATGAAAATCCTCATTTGCACTATACATATTAATATTAGCACCTAGTAACCCAATAGCTTCCTCTAAATCTGCAGCAGTTTTTGTTTTTGTCCCTTGCATCATCAAATCGCTAAATAAATTAGAGACACCTTCTTTTCCTTTTGGATCTAATAATTGTCCACCAGGAATTGTAATATCAAACTGTACTAAAGGTACTTCGTTATTTTCTATTCCATATAAAGCCATTCCGTTTTCTAATTCTCCTTTCCAAATAGCAGGTGCTTTAAATACCGGAAGTTTACCAAAATCAGGTTCGCTTCTATCAAATTTACTAGGTGTTTTCTCGTAAACCGCTTCTTCACCTTGACTAACCTCTTCATTAGCGACGTCTTGTTTAACCTCTTCTATCCAAACCGTTGCTTCTTTACTTTCAGCTACAGCTAAATCTAATTGTCCCTTTGGTACAACGCTAGTCATTACAGCATGTTTACCTTTTAAGTAGGTATTATACACACGCATAATATCTGCTTCTGTAACAGCATTAGTTAATTTTGCACGTTTTGTAATAAAGCTAGGATCACCATTAAACTCGTTATCCTGAACTAATTGAAACGCTTTATTTAACACAGTACTGACACCTTGATATAAATCTGTTTCTAATTGCGCTTTAATGCGTTTTAAATCTGCCGAATTAACTCCGTTAGTTTCAAAACGTTTTAAACCATCATCAATAGCCGACTTGACTTGATCTAAATCTGTACCTGCATTAGCACGCACTCTAAAAACAAATTCGCCTGCTAATTCGCTACTATTTTGATAAGTCCCAACATTTGGTGCTAATTTTTGTTCTTGTACAATCACATTATATAAAGGTGATTTTTTGCTTCCGCTAAGTAATTGCCCTAAAATATCCAAAGCATAAGTGTCTTCATGATAATTTTTAACTGTAGGATACACCACTCTAATTTCTGGAAGTTTAGCAAAATTATCTTCAAAATATAAAGACTTGGTTTCATTTAATACAACAGGTTCAAAATTTTGCTCTTCAACTTCTGGTCCACTTGGGATTTCTCCAAACCATTGTTCAACCAATTTTTTAGTCTCTTCAACATCAATATCTCCTGCAATAACTAAAGAGGCATTTTTTGCACCATAATACTGTTGGTAAAAGGCTTTAACATCATCTATAGTTGCTGCTTGTAAATCTGGTAAGGCACCAATAACTGTCCAACTATAAGGATGTCCTTCTGGATATAGGTTTTTTCTAATAATCTCGTCTGTATAACCGTAAGCTGCATTATCAACACGCTGACGTTTTTCGTTTTTAACCACTTGCTTTTCGCGTTCTAAAGCAGCTTCTGTCACTGTGTTAATCATGTAACCAAAACGGTCAGAATCAATCCACATGATTTTTTCAAATGCGTCTTTAGGTACAACCTCGTAATACACTGTATAATCGTTAGAGGTTCCACCATTACGACTTCCACCCCATTCTGGTATCATTTTACGATTGGCACCAACAGGAACATTCTCTGAATCATTAAAAGACATATGCTCAAAAAAGTGAGCAAATCCTGTTTTTCCTGGTTTTTCGCGGTTAGAACCAACGTGCATTAATGTAGCAACAGCAACAATTGGGTCAGAATGGTCTTCATGAAGGATTACTTCTAAACCATTTTTTAATGTGAATTTTTCATAATTGATTTTAAAATCTTCGGTTTTGGTAGTTTCAGTAGTACCTGAATCTTTGCAAGAGATTACTGTTAAGGACATTAGCAGTAAAGCAAATTTAATTGTTCGCATTATTTTTAGTTTTTTTGATTGTGGTTTAAAGATAATCAATAAATTTTTGTCTTAAATTTTTAATAAATTAAATGAAAATGAAATTGAATTTAATTATCTTTAAGTAATCTTAAAATCTAAATATATGGATATCAATTTTGAATATGACAAGGTAAAAGCAAGTGAGGCTTTAGAGGAATTTACTACTGAAAAAATCCAAAAACTTTTTAATAAATATGAATTTATAGTACGTGCTGATGTATTTTTTAAATTAGAAAATACTAATGACGATAAATCAGGTAAAATTGCTGGTATTAGACTTAGTGCTCCAGGACCTAGACTATTTGCTGAAGAAAGCAAAGAGACCTTGCACAAAAGTGTTAGCGAAGTTGTCAATCAATTAGAAAGACAATTAGCAAAACGTAAAGGAAAAATGAATACGCATTAATTTAATGCAATACTTTATATATAAAAAGCGACTTGAAAAAGTCGCTTTTTTTTATTTTATAATTAAACAGATAGTTGTTTAAATTTAATACCTAATGTGGTTTCTACTTTTTTAAGATCACTATGCTCATTACCTAAAATTAATGCAATAGATTCTCCTTTTTTACCAGCACGTGCTGTACGACCACTTCTATGTGTGTAATACTCAGTATGCTCTGGTAGTTGATGATGGATTACAAATGCTAAATCATTAACATCAATACCTCTAGCAGAGACGTCTGTAGATATTAATAATTGTAATGTTGTGTTTTTAAAAGCACGCATGACTTTATCGCGCTCTTTTTGTTGCATATCACCTTCTAAAGCTCCAACGTTAAATCCTTCGGTTTCTAATTGATGTCTTAGCGCTTGTGCACCAGCTTTTGTTTTTGTAAAAATTATTCCACGTTGGTTTTCTCGGTCTTCTAAAAGTCTAATTAATGTAGACGATTTTTCGTGTAACGTAGTTTCAACAAAATAATGAGATATGTTTTGGTTAACTACACTGTTTCTATCAATCTCTAATCTTATAGCTTCATCAGCGATGTAACGCTTCACAATATCTTTTAAGTCGTTAGACATAGTAGCACTAAATAACCACGTATTTTTTTTACCTGTAACCCCTTTTAAAATAGAGGTTAAATCATTTTTAAAACCCATGCTTAGCATTTCATCTGCTTCGTCTAAAACAATGGTTTTAACTTGAGATAAATCTACAGCCTCACGCGTCATTAAATCAACTAATCGACCTGGAGTTGCCACAATAATATGTGTTGTTCTAGCAACGTTACGTAACTGAATATCAATTTTTTCTCCACCATAAACACCTTCTAAAAATATTTTAGAATTATTGTATTTAGTGAATTTAAATAGTTGCTTTTTAATTTGCTGAACCAACTCTCTTGTTGGCGCAATTATTAACGCTTGGACAGCCTCGTTTTTAGGATTTATTTTGTGTAATAAAGGTAACCCAAAAGCAGCTGTTTTACCAGTACCTGTTTGTGCTAAACCAATAAAATCGGTTGATGATTTTAATAACATAGGAATTGCTTGTGCCTGAATTTCGGTTGGCGATTTAATCCCTAATTCCTTTAGTGATTTTATATAGTTTTTATCTAAACCAAGGTCTTTAAAAGTCATAATTTAAAAGTAATAAGTCTGTGTTATTAATATGTTTTTACAAAAGTAAGCAACTGCAAACTGCGACTGAATACTGTTACATTTAAGGTTTAATCTTCTGGTGGAAAACCATTGATTTCTTCAAAAATCTCGTCAAAATTAGTACGTAAATAGGCGTTTAATTTTTTACGATAATCGTCTTTTAACCATTCTACAAAGTTAAACGTACTTTTACTAATACATTTAGTATATCTAGAAATACGGTAATCTATATCGTCACCCAATAATTTAGCTAAAGCTAATGCATCCCATAAATCCTCGCTGTTTTCTGTACAAATATGTGCGTGATGTTGGATAGAGCGCTCTAATACCACTTTAGAGCTTTCTCCTGCTCTGATACTATCAATATAGCATTTTTTGATATCAAAATACACATGGTCAGACTTTTTAAATTGCTCACGTAAGTCTTCAGGCATTTCATATCTAAAATTGTTTTCAAGCTCTTCATCACTTAAAATACCATCTAAATAGTAATTTGGAGAACGGAAAATTTTATGCCAATCTAGATCACTTCCCCAAGGTCCAAATCTGTGTAAATTGTTACCTAAATCGATAACTATAAACTTGTTTTTGTTTTTTAATATACGTGATCCACGACCAATCATTTGATAGTACAATGTTAAGGACTTGGTTGCTCTGTTAAGCATAATACAATCTACTGTTGGCTCATCAAAACCAGTGGTTAAGATACTTACAGAAGTTAAGATGGCATCAGGCGTTTCTTTAAACCATTTTAAGATGGCTTTACGCTCTTTTTTAGTATTATTATTATCTAAATGTGCTACTGGATATCCAGCACGTCTAAAGGTATCATATACGTGTAATGAGGTATTAATACCATTATTAAATATTAATGTTTTTTTACCTTTACAACGCTCTTCATAAGCTTGGATAAGCTTAGTTAACATGTCAGTATTGGTATATAAATCTTCTGATGATTTTACTGTATAATCTCCATTTGCTCCAACAACTAAAGAGGTTAATCCTACGTTGTATGAAAATATTTCAGCACGCGCTAAAAATTCATTTTCAATTAAAGATTGGATGGTTTCACCAACAATTAACTCGTTATAATTATCCTTCATTGGAAGGTTAATGTTACTACTTAAAGGTGTTGCTGTTACACCAAGAATAAACGATTTTTCAAAAAACTTAAATAACTTAGTAAAACTGTTGTAGTGAGCCTCATCAATAATGACTAGTCCAATGTCTGAAATATCTAGTTTATTATCGGTTAAACGATTATTTAGTGTCTCCACCATTGCCACGAAGCAATTAAAATCACCTTGATCACTTAAATCTGCTTTACTGTCAACAATTTTATTACTAACACCAAATTCTGTAAGCATATTTGACGTTTGCTTACATAATTCAATCCTGTGTGTCATTACTAACACTTGTTTTTTGTGGTGTTTTAAATATTGTCTTACAATTTCAGAAAAGATAACCGTTTTTCCACCTCCTGTAGGTAGTTGATATAATAAGTGATAATCTTCAGGCGCTTCTTCAAAACATTTAAAAATCTTATCGATTGCACCTTTTTGGTAGCTATAAAGACTTTTTCCTTCTGTACGTTCTTGTAATTCTAGAGTTTTAGTAGACATTAATTAATTGCAATTTTTAAATTTTAAGATGTGCAAAAATACAACGATTTAAAGGGTTTCAACGACTATTCTGTAAAAAAAATTATTATGTCTACTTTTACATGATAATATGAGTGATAAAACAGATAATTTTCAAGCCCAATTTAGTGGCTTTTTTAATACGCCACATTTATTTTTTTCCGAAATAAATACCATGCAACCTTTTGTTAAGCAATTAGATAGATCTTTTGTGTTTAATAAAGTGGTTAGACCTAATATAAGATTAGGACAACGTGTAGAACAATTTGTATTTGAAGAGTTAAAGCATTTTGATGATATTTCTGTTTTGTCAGAAAATATCCAAATTCAAGAAAATGTTAATCAAACTATTGGCGAACTAGATTGCTTACTTTTGGATAAAGCGCAACCTATTCATTTAGAAATTCAGTTTAAATACTATCTATATGATGCTAATTTAGGTAATACTGAAATAGAGTGTTTAATTGGACCCATGCGTCGTGATAGTTTAATTGAAAAATTAAATAAACTTAAGCTAAAGCAACTACCACTACTACATAATAATGCTACTACACCTTATTTGGATAAATTACAATTAAAAGCAAACACTATTAAACAACAAATATATTTTAAAGCTCAAATTTTTGTGCCTTACGGAAGCGACATTACTTTTAAAACTATAAATAATGCTTGTGTTTATGGATTTTACTTTAATTATAAAGATTTAGGTTTATTTAAAGATTGTAAGTTTTATAAACCACAAAAAACAGACTGGTTATTAGATTTAAATAGTCATGTTAATTGGTTGACTTTAGAACAAATACAACCACAATTAACTGTGTATCAATCCGAAAACTATTCACCATTATTATGGCTAAAGTTTCCTAATGGTCAAATGACCAAATGCTTTGTGGTTGCTTGGTAGTGTAATAGTTTTACTTAATAATTATATTAGTATATTAGTCTTTAAATTATATTATTATATCGCTTAAAATGAAAAAATCAATACCACTTTTAATCACCTTAGTGCTTTTAGTTTCTTGTAAATCTAAACAAGAAACTGCCAATAATAACATTGAAGATACCTATAAAAAATCCCGTTTATACGATCAGGAAAATAATAGAATAAGTCAATCTAAATTTTACAATCAACTATTAAAAAACCAAGATTTATCATGGGCTTATGTGTCTAATAAAACAAAATTTGATAAACGATTAGTAGCTGGTCAAAAACATGGTGTAATATCAAATAAAGCAACTATAATAAAACAATTAAACAATACATTAGATATTGATATTGCTAGTGACAAACCTATTGTAATTATTTATTATCCAGGAAAAGACCCTTGTAATTCTAGTGGATCTGCAACAAAACAAACACGAGCAAAAGCACAACAAGACTTTGAAGATAAATTATACAATTTAGCACAAATAAAGCCTATCTATTTGTATAAAAGTATTGATGGTTTAGCGCATAAATATGATCTATCTAAATGGCATCAAGATCCAAATGGTTTAATTGAATCTTTATTTTTTGAATACCATTATCCTTGCTCTAGCTATTTAGTCATTTCAAAAGATGGCGAATTTACTAGTAACTTTGGAGAGTTTAATTATTCTGAAATTTTAGGAACAACCAAAAGACTTAATCAATAGTTAATAACTACTGACAAAACCCTTTTATTTAGTTAACTTATTCACTTATTTTGCGACTTTAAATCTAAAAATTAAAGCCTAATTGTGGCGCATTAATACATTAGCGCAACACACTAATCTTTTGTGTTTTAATAATAAATTGACCTAATAAAATGAAAGTCTGTATTGCCGAAAAACCATCTGTAGCTAGAGAAATAGCTCAAGTATTAGGTGCCAACGCTAAACGCGATGGTTATTATGAAGGTAATGGCTATGCAGTAACTTATACTTTTGGTCACCTTTGCACCTTAAAAGAACCAAACGATTATAAACCCTATTGGAAAAGTTGGGATTTAAACAACTTACCAATGTTACCAGAAAAATTTGAAACTAAAGTTACCAAGGACTCTGGTATACAAAAGCAATTTAAAATTGTTAAAAGCCTATTTGACAAAGCAGATGTGGTGATAAACTGTGGTGATGCAGGAACAGAAGGAGAATTAATCCAACGTTGGGTTATTGATCAAGCTAAATATAAAGGTGAAGTACAGCGTTTATGGATTAGCTCCTTAACGACCGAAGCAATAAAAGAGGGGTTTGAAAAATTAGAGCCAAGTAAAAAATACGACAATCTATATTATGCAGGTTTTTCGCGTGCTATTGGTGATTGGCTACTTGGTATGAATGCTACAAGACTATATACAGTTAAATATGGTGGCTACAAGCAAGTATTAAGTGTTGGTCGTGTTCAAACACCAACTTTAGCAATGGTTGTAAACCGTTGGAAAGAAATAGAAAACTTTAAGCCTCAACCCTATTGGGAACTGCAAACCATGTATCGCGATACGCTGTTTAGCTATGAAGAAGGTCGTTTTTTAAAAATGGAAGATGGAGAAAAGTTAGCTAATATTGTAAAAGCACATGACTTTGAAATTGTCTCTATCACCAAGAAAAAGGGTAATGAATATGCTCCAAAATTATTTGACTTAACAGGATTACAAGTTTACTGTAATACCAAGTTTGGATTTTCTGCAGACGAGACCCTTAAAATTGTACAAAAACTGTATGAAATGAAGGTGGTTACCTACCCAAGAGTAGATACAACCTATTTACCCAACGATATTTACCCAAAAGTACCTGGTATTTTAAAAAACCTGACACAATACGCAACTTTAACCGCTCCTGTGTTAGCAAAAAAAATTAAAAAATCTAAAAAGGTTTTTGATGATGCTAAGGTTACAGATCACCATGCCATTATACCAACAGGTGTGCAAAGTAATCTGCAGTATAATCAACAACAGGTGTATGATATTATTACACGACGTTTTATTGCTGTGTTTTACGACGATTGTAAAGTGGCTAACACGACAGTCATTGGAAAAGCCGAAAGCGTTAACTTTAAAACCACTGGTAAAGAAATCCTTGAAAAAGGATGGCGTGTCGTGTTTGAAACTAAAGACAGCCCAACTAAAGAGCCTGGTTTACTACCAACCTTTATTAAAGGTGAAAAAGGACCACACGAACCTAGTTTTTTAGAAAAACAAACCAAACCACCCAACCAATATACGGAAGCAACACTACTTCGTGCTATGGAAACTGCAGGAAAACAAGTGGACGATGATGAGCTGCGTGACTTAATGAAAGAAAACGGTATTGGTAGACCATCAACACGTGCAAATATCATTGAAACACTATTTAGACGTAAGTACATAAAACGTAAGAAAAAACAAGTATTACCAACCGTTACAGGTATCCAATTAATAGATATTATTAGTAATGATTTACTAAAATCAGCCGAGTTAACTGGTCTTTGGGAGAAACAATTAAAAGATATAGAAAAAGGCGAATATTCTGCTGCTGCTTTTATTAAAAACATGAAGCATATGGTGGATCAATTAGTGTATGAAGTACGAAGCGAAAAAATTGAAGCTAAATTAAGTTACACTAATAATAAAACAGAAAAGACCACCAAAACAAAATCTAAAACCAAGTCAAAAAGCAAAGGTATTGTTGGTAAAGCCTGTCCTAAATGTAAACAAGGACAACTTTTAAAAGGAAAAAAGGCCTACGGTTGTACTAATTATGGTAAAACATGTGATTTTGTATTACCGTTTAGTTTTGGCGAAAAAAATATATCCGAAAATCAATACAAACGTTTATTGGACAAAGGATCTACCGTTAATTTAAAAGGTTTTAAAATCGAAGGTGCAACTGTTGAAGGTTTGCTGCGTTTTGATGATAATTTTAAACTTAAATTAGAACCTAAGCAAAAAAAGCCTGCTAAAGCAAATACAGCTTCAGAAACTAATCCTTGTCCTAAATGTAAGAAGGGAACAATTATAAAAGGTAAAACAGCTTATGGTTGTAGTGACTATAAATCAGGTTGCGACTTTAGGTTTGGTTATGATTTGATTCGTGAAAAAGCCAATGGACAGCAACTTACAAAGGATTTAGTATTTAAAATTTTATATGGAAACTAGCCATAAACACTTTAAAATATACAAACCTTATAGGATGCTAAGTCAGTTTTCTAGCAATGCTGCTAAAGAACAAAAAAAGCGTTTTTTAAGCGAATTAGGTGATTTTCCGCAAGGCATTATGCCTATTGGACGTCTAGACGAAAAAAGTGAAGGTCTACTTCTACTAACCACAGACGGTAAGCTAAGTGACCATGTTAACCAATCCGGAATTGAAAAAGAATACTATGCCTTAGTAGATGGCGACATTTCCGCGAAAGCGATACAACAATTATCAGAAGGTGTTGAAATAGGATTTAATGGTAAAAAATACACTACAAAACCTTGTAAAGTCAGAAAATTAAAGGAAATACCTAATTTACCAAAACGCTCTAAAAAAATTAGAGATGCTAGACATGGTCCAACAACATGGATTTCGGTCACCTTAACAGAAGGTAAATTTAGACAAGTCCGTAAAATGACTAGTGCTGTAAATTGCCCAACCCTACGTTTAGTGCGTGTTAGAGTCGGAAATATTACTTTAGGTAACATGCAAGTTGCAGATGTTTTAGCTATTAAAAATCTAAACCAATTACTTTAACGTATCTTTAGTTTTTATAGCAAGAGTAATTGTCAAAAACATAGTACTTTTGTTTTAAATATTAACATATTTCATGATACAATACGCACATTTTTTTTACGATTATTTTAGAGATTTAGGACTTACTAGAGTAACATCTAAGTACCTAAATATGTTAGTGTTATTAGTTTTAACACTAATCTTTATTTTAATTTTAGATCTATTAGTTAGAAAGGTTTTAAGGTTGATTTCGGCTAAAATTGCATCACGAACAAAATCAAATTTTGACGACTTACTTATTACCAATCGTGTACCAAGAAATATAGCGCATATTCCAGCTTTATACACAGCAATAAAAAGTATTCCGTTAGTATTTAGTGACTTTGCAAATTTGCATTTGCTTTTTGAAAAATGTATGCAAGTCGCTGGTATTGTTTTAGGGTTGTGGATAGTAAGAAGCTTACTTAATACTTTAAAAAACTACTTTAAGACACTACCTAGTTTAAGAGACAAACCTATTGATAGTTACATACAAGTATTTATGATATTTGCATGGATTGTTGGTGCAGGATTAGCTATGGCTGTTCTTGTTGGAGGCGACTCGTTATGGAAGTTTATTACTGGTTTTGGTGCTGCTACAGCTATTATATTGTTAATATTTAAGGATACCATTTTAGGTTTTGTAGCTAGTATACAAGTATCTATTAATGATATGGTGCGCATTGGTGATTGGATTACTTTTGAAAAATTTGGTGCAGATGGAGATGTTATTGAAATTAATTTAGCAACGGTTAAGGTTCAAAATTTTGACAACACTATTACTACTATACCAACGTATGCTTTAATATCTGATTCGTTTAAAAACTGGAGAGGAATGACAAACTCTGATGGTAGACGTATTAAACGACACATGTTAATTAAGCAAACGTCTATCAAATATCTAAATAATGAAGATATTGAACGTTTAAAACAGATTGAAATTATTTCGACTTATTTAAGCACTATGCAAGATAAAATTAACAATTTTAATACATCGCATGGTATAGATAAATCTTCATTAATTAATGGTCGCAACATGACCAATATTGGTGTTTTTAGAAAATTTATTCAAACCTATCTAGAGCAACATTCTGCTATTAATAATAACATGTTATTAATGGCAAGGCAACTACAACCTACCTCACAAGGTGTACCTCTAGAAATTTACTGTTTTAGTAAAGACAAACGTTGGGAGAGTTATGAGTATGTTATGAGTGACCTTTTTGATCACTTTCTTGCTGCTGTACCTTACTTTGATTTAGAACTGTTTGAATTGCCTAGCAACAGTACTTTCAAGTAAATTTCTTTTAAAATTTTTAAAAAAAGTTAATTAATAGTTAATTTGATTTCAATTGTAATAGTATTACTATTATCTTTGCAATCAAATAATTAATTATGCATACTTTACTTTCAAATTTAAAGATTAATATTAACGATAAAATTTACCTTAAAGACCCTGAATCTTCTGATTTAGGGAAACGTATCGTTGAAAACAGTATCCAATTAATTGACGAGATTGGATTTGATGTATTTACTTTTAAAAAATTAGGTGCTAAAATTGGTTCCAACGAAAGTAGTATTTATCGTTATTTTGAAAGTAAACACAAACTATTAATCTACCTTACCTCGTGGTATTGGAGTTGGTTAGAATATCAATTAGTTTTTGCAACAAATAGTATAGCTAATCCAAAAGATAAAATTGAAAAAGCTATTGAAGTACTTGCACAATCTGCAACATTAGACTCTAATTTCTCTCATATAGATGAGGTAATTTTAAAGCGTATTGTAATTAATGAGTATTCTAAATCCTATTTAACTAAAGAGGTCGATAACGAAAATAAAGATGGTTATTTTTTAGTATACAAAAGACTAGTAACAAGACTACATGACATGGTATTGTCTATAGATAATGACTATCCATATGCCTTTAGTTTGGCAAGTACTGTTATTGATGGTGCATTACATCAGCATTTTTTAAAAGATCATTTTACTACCATATCTGACCTTAAAAAAGCAGACGATCCTACTAACTATTTTAAAGATTTAGTTTTCAAAACCCTAAATATCCCAACAAATGAGTAAAAAAATCCTTACCGCTTGGCAACGTTTTATTAGCCTATTAAAACTAGACAAAAAGGATGTTAGACAAGTTTTTTTCTATGCAATTTTTGCAGGATTAGTAAACCTATCGCTACCACTTGGAATACAAGCTATTATCAATTTATTACAAGCAGCTCAAGTTAGTACGTCATGGATAGTTTTAGTCATATTGGTTACTTTAGGTGTCGTTTTTGTTGGTGTATTACAACTAATGCAGATTAGAATTATTGAAAACATTCAGCAAAAGATTTTTACAAGAGCGTCATTTGAGTTTGCGTACCGTTTTCCTAAAATGAAAATGAGCGAATTAAATGGATATTATCCGCCAGAATTAGCTAATCGTTTTTTTGATACCATAAACGTACAAAAAGGGATTGCTAAGGTAATGATAGACTTTCCAGCTGCAGTATTACAAATTGTATTTGGATTAATGTTATTATCCTTTTACCATCCCTTTTTTATAATTTATGGTGCTTTACTTTTAATCTTAATTTACGTAGTATTTAAGTTTACTGCAGAAAAAGGGCTAAGAACAAGTATCGACGAGTCTAACCATAAATACAAAGTAGCACATTGGTTACAAGAAATTGCTAGATCAATTGTTAGTTTTAAATTATCTGGTAAAACAAGTTTAGCGCTAAATAAAAATGATAAATTAGTTACTAATTATTTAGAAGCACGTGAGAGTCATTTTAAAATATTGGTTGTACAATTCATTCAACTAATTGGCTTTAAGGTGCTTGTTACTGCAGGATTATTAATGATTGGTGGTGCTTTAGTACTTAATCAACAAATGAATATTGGTCAATTTGTTGCTGCAGAGATCATTATCTTATTAGTTATTAATTCTGTAGAAAAACTAATATTAGGACTAGAAACCTTTTATGATGTTTTAACTTCTATTGAAAAATTAGGTAAAGTTGTTGACAAAGAGTTAGAGTCGCAGGATGGCGAAATTTTAAATGTAAAACATAATGACTTTAATATAGAACTTGACAATGTATCTTATAGTGTTAAAGACAGAAAAAAACCGATTTTACAAGATGTTTCTTTAAAAATTAATGCAAAAGACCGCATCTTAATTCAAGGTAATAGTGGTTCTGGTAAATCTAGTTTGTTAAAATTAATAGCTGGAGTAATCAGTCCAACAAATGGTAGCGTTTATGTATGTGATAAATCGCTAACAAGCCTAAATATTAATAGTTACAGGCAACATATTGGTCAAACTTTAGTAGAAGAAACGCCATTTGAAGGTACACTTTTACAAAACATTACATTTGGAGATACAGACATTACAAGTCAGCAACTAGATTGGGCTATTCAAAATGTAGGATTAAAAGATTTTGTAAAACAATTACCTAATGGTTTAAATACAATGATTTATCCAGAAGGAAAAGGGGTTTCCTTTACTGTTTCTAAAAAAATTATGTTAGCTAGAAGTATTGTTAAAAATCCTAAATTATTAATGCTTAAAGAGCCTTTAGATCAGTTTGAAGCTAAAGAAGCTCAACAACTGGTAGATTTTTTAAGTCAACCTGAACATCCTTGGACATTAGTTGTGGTAAGCCAGAATAACATTTGGAAACCAAAATTAAACAAGCTTATTATTTTAGATAAAGGTCAAATAATTAACACTAAATAGTATGTTAAATATTTCAACAAATAGCGTCAATAAAAACGTTGACATCAGTCGCTTCACTTCAGTGCAAAAAGCGCTACACAGAAGGCATTACAAACATTTTAATCGTTTACTTATTACATTTGGAGTCATTGGTATTATTATATTGTTTTTACCATGGACTCAAAATATTACAGCTTCAGGATTAGTCACTACGTTAACACCAGATCAACGTCCTCAAACTATACAATCTCCAATTCCTGGACGTATAGAAAAATGGTTTGTTAAAGAAGGGGATTTTGTGTCTAAAGGAGATACAATTTTATTTATTTCTGAAATCAAAAACGAATATTTTGATCCAAATTTAGCAGAAAGAACAAGTCAACAAATTAAAGCCAAATCATCTTCTGTACAATCGTATGTTGGTAAAGTCAATGCTTTAAATAATCAGATTTCGGCTTTAGCCAATGAAAGAAAATTAAAACTTGAACAAGCAGAAAACAAACTTTTACAATCTAAATTAAAGGCTAAAAGTGATAGCATAGATTTTGAAGCTTCAAAAACCAATTTAAGTATTGCGCAAAAACAATTTGAGCGTACACAGCAATTGCAATCAGAAGGCTTAAAAGCGGTTACAGATGTTGAAGAAAAACGTCTGAAATTACAAGAAACTCAAGCAAAGCTAATATCTCAAGAAAATAAATATTTAGCTGCTCAAAATGAAATTATCAATGCTAAAGTCGAGTTAAACCGTATTAGCGCAGAATACACAGATAAAATATCTAAAGCGCAAAGTGATAAGTTTACAGCACAATCTAGTGGTTTTGATGCCGAAGCTCAGGTTACAAAACTTGAAAACGCTTTTACCAATTACTCAATACGTAATGAGATGTACTATATTAAAGCACCTCAGGATGGTTACATTAATAAAGCTATAAAGGCTGGTATAGGAGAAACGTTTAAAGAAGGCGAACAGTTGGTAGGAATCTCTCCTTCTAATTTTGATGTCGCTATTGAGACTTTTATAAACCCAATAGACTTACCATTAGTGCATATTGGCGAAGTTTTTAGAGTACAGTTTGATGGTTGGCCTGCCATTATATTTAGTGGTTGGCCTAACGTATCGTATGGTACTTATGGAGCTAAAGTGGTAGCAATCGAGCGTTTTATTAGTCCTAACGGAAAATTTAGAGTGCTTTTAGCACCTGCTGAAAACGAGCACAAATGGCCTGAAGCTATTCGCGTTGGTTCTGGTGCCAGAGCTATTGGATTATTAGAGGATGTCCCTATTTGGTTTGAGTTGTGGAGACAATTAAATGGCTTCCCTCCTAACTATTATCAACCTAGTGGTAGCAAAACAGCTAAAGCAGATAAAAAATAAATATGAAAAAAGTTATTTTATTTATAGCAATTATTATTCCTATTGCACTGCAGTCTCAAACATTAGACAGTTTAAGTTATGCCGAATTTTTAGGCTATGTAAAACAATACCATCCTGTTGCAAAACAAGCCGATTTATTGCTTGAAAGTGGTCAAGCGTCATTAATGAAAGCACGTGGTAGTTTTGACCCAAAACTTGAAGCAAATTTTAATGAAAAAGATTATAAAAACACAGAGTATTATGAGCGTTTAAATGCGACATTTAAAGTCCCAACTTGGTATGGCATAGAGCTTAAAGCTAATTTTGAAGAAAATACAGGCTATTATTTAAATCCAGAAAACACAGTACCTGACGATGGATTATTTAGTGCTGGAATTGGATTTTCTTTAGGACAGGGTTTATTGATGAATAAGCGTATGGCTGATGTTAAAAAAGCTAAGTTTTTTAAAGCACAAACTCAAGCAGAACGTAATTTACAAGTAAATCAAATTCTTTATGATGCCTCTATTGCTTACTTTGATTGGTTACAAGCATATAATGAAACTAAAATATACGAACGTTTTTTAGAAAATGCTAGCATTAGATTTGAAGGTGTACGCTCTAGCGTTTTAGCAGGAGATAAAGCTGGTATTGATAGCTTAGAAGCTGGTATTATTGTTAAAAACAGAAGTATTGAACTTGAACAAGCCAAAGTAAAATTATTAAAAACGCGCTTAGAGGCTTCTAATTTTATATGGCTAAACAATACACCAGTAGATATTAATCAAACCGTAAGTCCAATAACCACTTTAGAAGAAGATATTGATGTGGTTTTAGGCATTAATACCATCCAGAGTTATAACGTTGACAACCATCCAAAATTATTAGCTTTAGGTAGCAAAATAGACGGTTTAGATGTGGATAGACAATTAAAAGCTAATAAGTTATTACCTGTAATCGATGCTCAATATAATTTTTTATCAGAAACTCCAGATCAAGCCAATAGCTTTAATGCTTCATCTTACAAGGCTACCATAAACGTTGCATTTCCGTTGTTTTTAAGAAAGGAACGTGGTGATTTAAAATTATCTAAATTAAAATTACAAGATGCTCAATTTACATTTGCAGACACACAACTTCAAATAAAAAATAAAATTGAAGCCATAACACAAGAATTAGAGTCTTATAAGACACAAAATAAACTTATTAAAACAATCGTTGCGGACTATCAGACGTTGCTAAATGCTGAAGAACGTAAATTTAGCTTTGGAGAAAGCTCAGTGTTTTTAATAAATAGTAGAGAGAACAAATTAATAGAATCTCAAGTAAAAGCAATTAAGCTTAATAATAAGTTTAATGTTACAAAAGCGAAGTTGTTTAACAGTTTAGGATTAGTACCTAATTAGGTTATTTGTCATTTTTTGGATTTGGATCAGCTTCAGATTTATCCTCTTCCTGCGATTTTAACTTAAGTACACTACCCTTTTCTTTAACAACAACAATTGACGCTTTAACACCTGTTGCAAGATTCCATTGGTTTGCTGCAATAACGTTACCTGCCTCATCCAACACCTGAAACTCTGCTGTGTTTGGACCAGACGTCCCTTGGTTTAAGGCCTGAAAATCTATTTTATTAATTCCTTCGTCTAAATAAATAAGCAATCCGTTAAATCCAGAAGTTAACGTTACACTAGGTACCATAATATCATCATTTAAAAAAACACGTATAGCATCTCCATCTGGATATTGATGATCTCTATAAATAATATTTACGGTTTTGGCAGTCGTTTTATATTCTCCTAAAAACTGATTAACCAAACTTCCGTTATTAGATTTTTCGTCATCTTCCTTAAACTTAAGTTGTTTTTTTAATTGCTTATTGAATAGTTCTGCTGGATTTCTAAAATTGTTATCCTCTTCTATCATCGAGAATTCTTTTTTAGGTTTAACAGCTGTTTTAACTTCTTTTAGTGCTACAATTTTGTTGTTATCAGCAGTATCAGGTTTAACAGTTTCTGCTTCAGGAGCAGGTTCTATGATTAATTCTGGATCATCTTTAGGGTCTTCAGATTCTATTGCAGGAATGGCAAAACCATTATTCTGACTGTCTATTTGTGCATAACCACATAAAGAAACACTGAAAAGAATTAAAAAAGAAATGTAAAATTTCATGGTATTAAAATCTATTATTAGTCGAAAATAAACCAAAAATCATACCTAAATGCTAAAAATATATTAATACTCTAATAATTTTAGCAATTCACCTTCAAATTTATCTCTAGAAAGGTATTGATCTTCTAATTGGTTTATAAATGGTATTGGTGTATCTAAACTTGCTACACGTTTGACTGGAGCATCTAATTGCTCAAAACAATGTTCCATTATTAATGCAGATATATCACTTGCTATTCCACCAAATAATGAGTCTTCTTGTAATATAATTGCTCTACCTGTCTTTTTAACAGACGCATAAATAGTGTCTGTATCTAAAGGTTGTAAAGTCCTTAAATCAATAACATCTGCTTTAATATTTGGATGTTTTTCTAGTGTATTTAAAGCCCAATGTACAGCTGCACCATAAGCTATAACAGTAACATCGTTTCCTGTTTGTAAGGTTGCGGCTTTACCAAACGGAATTGTAAAATAATCCGTTGGAACTTGCTGTCTAATACTTCTATATAATGCTTTATGTTCAAAAAACAAGACAGGATTTGGGTCGTTAATAGCTGTAGCTAAAAGTCCTTTTGCATCATAGGGAAACGCTGGATAAACCACCTTTAAACCTGGTGTTTTAGTAAACCAAGCTTCGTTGGTTTGACTATGAAAAGGTCCTGCTGCAACACCTGCTCCACATGGCATTCTTAATACGACGTCTGCATTTTGGTTCCAACGATAATGTGATTTAGCTAAATAATTAACTACAGGATTAAATCCTGAGGTAACAAAGTCACTAAATTGCAACTCGACAACACTTTTAATTCCTGCAATGCTTAAACCCATTGCAGTTTCGATAATAGCAGATTCACAAATTGGAGTATTACGTACTCTCTCTTTTCCAAATTGCGCTACAAAACCATCAGTTATTTTAAATACACCACCATATTCGGCAACATCCTGACCCATAATTACTAAATCGTCGTGACGCTCCATAGATTGTTTTAATCCTTCAGATATGGCATCAATTAATCGTAATTCTTCAGTATTGCTATTTTCTTTAAAATCTTGATATTCAAAGTTTTGAAATACATCGTTTAATTCATTACTTTCAATAGGAACGATTGGAGTTTCCGCGTAAGCGATATCTAAATTATCATTAATTTCTTTAATAATTTCGTCTTTTAAATCTGCAATAATCGTGTCATCTAAAAGCGCTTGTTGTATTAAATACTCTTGAAAATTATCAATAGGATCTTTAGCTGCCCATTCATCCATTAAGTCTTGTGGCACATATTTGGTACCACTAGCCTCTTCGTGTCCTCGCATTCTAAAGGTTTTAAACTCGATTAAAACAGGACGCGGATTTTCTCGCATACTTGTTACAATGTCATTTAATTTAGTATAAACCTCTAGTATATTATTACCATCAATTATATGGCTTTCCATACCATAACCTATTGCTCTATCTGCTAAATCTTTACAATTATATTGCTCTGTAGTTGGTGTAGATAAACCATATCCATTATTTTCTATACAAAACAACACTGGTAATTGCCATACAGAAGCTACGTTTAACGCTTCGTGTATATCACCTTCACTTGTTCCGCCTTCTCCTGTAAATACAGCAGTGACTTGATTTTTATTTTTAAGTTTTGATGCTAATGCAATCCCATCTGCAACGCCAAATTGAGGTCCTAAATGACTAATCATTCCCACAATATTAAACTCTTGTGTTCCAAAATGAAAACTTCTGTCACGACCTTTAGTAAACCCATTAGCTTTTCCTTGCCACTGCGAAAACAACCTATACAAAGGGATGTCTCTAGTAGTAAACACACCCAAATTTCTGTGCATTGGCAAGATGTATTCTTCCTTATCCAAAACTGAAGTAACACCAACAGATATGGCTTCTTGACCAATTCCAGAAAACCATTTACTTACCTTACCTTGACGTAGCAAAATCAGCATTTTTTCTTCTATTAATCTTGGTTTTAGCATACGCTTATAAAGGTTTAAAAGCGTTGTGTTATCTAGAGTTTTTTTATCAAAAGTCATTATCGTTTTTTCTAATACTGCTGTTTTCATAAATAGCGTTTGTCAAATATAGAATAATTGCTTAAAAGTAAATCAGCGCTTTTAAAAAAATATGACTATCATTTTTCCAATGTTTTCGCTACATTTGTATATATTACACTTATAAAATAATAAAGATGAATAGCATACCTAGCGTTAATTTAAAGGATTTTACATCTGGAGATCCTGTTAGAAAACAAAAATTTGTTGCTGAGATAGGAAAAGCCTATGAAGAAATAGGGTTTGTAGCCTTGAAAGGTCATTTTCTTGATGAAGACCTAGTGGACAACTTATATAAAGAAATAAAAAACTTTTTCGCTTTACCATTAGAAACTAAACATAAATACGAAATACCAGGTATAGGAGGTCAACGTGGATATGTGTCTTTTGGAAAAGAAAGTGCAAAAGGAAAAAAAGAAGGTGATTTAAAAGAGTTTTGGCATTTTGGACAATACGTTGAAGATGATGCTGAACGTGCTAAGGAATACCCTGAAAACGTAACTGTAAACGAGTTAGAGCATTTTAATGAAGTTGGTAAAAAAGCGTATCAAAAACTAGAAGAAACTGCTAAATACGTGTTGCGTGCTTTAGCTTTATACTTAGGTTTAGAAGAAACGTATTTTGATAATTACATCCACAACGGAAACTCAATTTTACGTCCTATCCACTATCCTCCTATTACGCAAGAGCCTGATAATGCTGTACGTGCTGCTGCACATGGTGATATTAATTTAATCACTTTATTAATGGGTGCACAAGGTCGTGGATTACAAGTTCAAAATCATAATGGCGATTGGATTGATGCTATTGCAGAGCCAGACGAATTAATGATTAATGTGGGAGACATGTTATCAAGACATACCAACAACAAATTAAAATCCACAATACATAGAGTTATTAATCCACCTAGAGAACTTTGGGGAACATCACGTTATTCTATTCCTTTTTTCATGCATCCAATTAGCGAAATGAAACTAAATGTTTTAGATAGTTGTGTAGATAAGGATAACCCAAAACAATTTGAAGATATTACTGCTGGAGAATTTTTAGACGAGCGTTTAAGAGAACTTGGGCTTAAAAAATAAGTTTTTAGTTACAGGCTTTAGTTGACATAGTTTAACTAAAGTCTGTTATCTTAAAGCGGAATACTACTATAATGGATTTAAAAGATCAATTAAAAAATCTTTTTCCAGATCACAAATCTGAAACTGTTGAACAACAAGACAAAACAAGTGATATCTGGCTACAAGATGACCCAATACTTTGTAAATACGAAAAACGTAAAGGTAAACCTATTACTATTATAGAAGGTTATACTGGTGCAACTGAAGATTTTAAACTTTTGGCTAAAGAACTAAAACAAACCCTTAGTGTTGGTGGAAGTTTTAAAGACGATAAGATTATTATACAAGGTGATTATCGTGATAAAATAATGGCTATTCTTAAAGACAAGGGTTTTAACGTTAAACGTGTTGGAGGTTAACAATGAGTCAAACTAGTCTGCATATTACCAATGGATCTAACGTTACAGATTACCTTAAAAAATTAAAATTTGAAGGTGAAATGTTAACCTGGCATGAAATGTTGTGTGAAGGTCCAACAGTTAAAGAAATTGATACGCCTAAGTTTTTTAAAATAAGAAAAACATTTTTAGAAAATGCTTATGATGTCGAATATGATGTGGATAGCATTACAACGGAGTATAACAAACTAAATGATGTCTCTAACTACAACCAAATTATTTTATGGTTTGAATACGACCTTTTTTGCCACATTAACCTAATAGCAGCTATTAGTTTAATTAAACAAAAAGGAATAAAACTACCTTTGTTTTTAGTTTGTAGTGGACGTATTGAAGGCGAAAAAGACTTAAAAGGACTTGCACAATTATCTGAAAAACAACTATTAAAAGAGTTTGAAAACAAAATCAAACTAAACGTTGATGATATTGCTACTGCACAAAAAGCGTGGCGAATCTATTGTGAAGAAGACCACAATTTATTAAAAGAATTAATTGTAAGACCTTCTAACTTTAAATATTTAAGCAACTGTTTGAAAGCACACTTACGTCGTTTTCCAGATACAAGAAGTGGATTAAATACTTTAGAGTTTAATACTTTAAAATTAATTAAAGAATACAAAATTAAATCACGCCATCACCTACTTGGATACTGTTTACATTATCAAGGTTATTATGGTTTTGGAGATTTACAATTAGAACGCATGATTGATAGGTTACACCTATTTTATGACGAAACTGAAGATACATTGACGCTTAACAGAAATGGACATTTAGCTTTAGAACATCAAAAAAGTTTCTTTAAGATTATTGATACTAATTTTAGATTTGGAGGCGTAAATAAAGCGGATTATCAGTACAATAAAAAAGAAAATAAATTAATACATACCATATAAATGGCTATACAAGAATCAGAATTAATTTTAAATCCTGATGGTAGTGTTTACCATCTTAATTTAAAACCAGAACATATTGCAGATACAATTATTACCGTTGGTGATCCTGATCGTGTTTCTGGAGTAACAAAATACTTTGATTCGGTTGAGTTTACAACTCATAAAAGAGAATTTCATACCCAAACGGGAGTCTATAAAGGCAAACGTATTACAGTTATATCTACAGGCATTGGAACAGATAATATAGATATTGTGTTTAATGAGTTAGATGCCTTAGTAAACATTGATTTAAAAACCAGAACCATAAATAAAACGCATAAGTCGTTAGATATTATTCGTATTGGTACTTCTGGATCTATCCAAAAAGAAATAGGTATTGACACGTTTTTAATAAGCGAAAAAGCTTGTGGATTTGATAGTTTACTTCACTTTTATAATAGTAAACACATCCAACAGACAGACGTTGCAGAGGCTTTAGTAGCACATACAAATTGGTCTTCGGACAAATCAAAACCTTATGTTGTCACAGCAGATAAAGATTTAGCTGCAAAGCTAGAATCTGACCAAACCACTAAAGGTTTTACAGCAACAAATGTAGGGTTTTATGGACCACAAGGTCGTGTGTTAAGGCTGTCTATTCAGGATAACAATTTAAACGATAAACTAGCCAGCTTTAGTTTTAACGGTCAACCTATTACTAATCTAGAAATGGAAACCGCAGGAATTTATGGTTTATCTAAATTATTAGGTCATCGTGCAGTATCTATGAATGCTATTATAGCCAATCGTGCAACCGGAGAATTTAGTCAAGACCCTAAAAAAGTAGTAGATCAATTAATTACATATACGTTAGACAAAATAGTTAGTTAAGATGAAGCAGATTAATATTGGTGGTGTCCCAGAACATTTTAACCTAGCTTGGTATTTAGGATTAAAAAATGGCGAGTTTAAAGAAGAAGGTATCAACTTACGTTGGAAAGACTATTTTGGTGGTACAGGTGCTATGTGCAAAGGATTAAGAGATGGTGATATAGACATGGCTGTGATCCTTACAGAAGGTATTATTAAAGATATTATTGATGGTAATAAATCTAAAATTGTTCAAGTATTTGTAAAAACACCATTAATATGGGGAATTCATGTGGCTGCAAAATCACAATACAATACCATTGAAGATTTAAAAGGAACAAAAGCTGCTATTAGTAGATATGGTTCTGGATCGCATTTAATGGCTTACATTAATGCAGAAAATAACGGTTGGGATTTAGAAAAAGATTTAGATTTTGAAGTTATAAAAAATTTAGATGGAGCTGTTGAAGGCTTAACCCAAGGAAAAGCGGACTACTTTATGTGGGAAAAATTTACCACAAAACCATTAGTAGATAATGGTACATTTAGACGCGTGGACAATTGTCCTTCACCTTGGCCTTGTTTTGTTATAGCTGTAAGAGAAGAGTTTTTAAAAACCAATAAAGACGACGTTAAAGCTATTTTAAACATTGTTAATGCCACAACCCAAGAGTTTAAAGACATACCAAGTATTGACCGTATGATTGCTAATCGTTACGAGCAAGAATTGGAAGATGTGCAGGAATGGCTTGGTTTAACCGAGTGGTCTCAAGACAATATTTCTGAAAAAACCGTCCAAAAAGTACAAGACGAATTATTTGCATTAAACATTATTCCTGAAAAATGGAAGTATGAAGATTTAGTTGCCGATGTATAAACAATAAAAAACGCCTCACTAAAAATGAGGCATTTTTATTTGTATTATATATACTAGTATAATCACTCACAACTCCTCGCTTTAACTACAAAAGATAATTTTATAAAATGAGAACGTTTAACATAAAACGTAAAGCAGTTTTAAAAATCTACCAGTTTATTAAATCCAATCCATTTGATGTTAATAAGCTATTAGTCTGACTAAAATGTTTATTTCCAAACCAATATCCACGATTAGCACTTAAAGGCGAAGGATGTCCAGAGGTTAATATATGGTGTTTTGTACCATCTATTAACTTCGATTTTTTCTTTGCAAATCCTCCCCAAAGCAAAAACACCACATTTTCTTTTTGATTGCTAATAGTTTTAATTACTGCATCTGTAAAGGTTTCCCAACCTTTATTTTGATGACTGCCTGCTTCATGTGCTCTAACGGTTAAAGTAGCATTTAGTAAAAAAACGCCTTGTTTAGCCCAATGCTCTAAATTTCCGCTTGACGGATAAGGTGTATTTAAATCCGTTTCAATTTCTTTAAAAATGTTTACTAAAGATGGAGGATGTTTTACACCATCATTAACACTAAAAGATAATCCATTGGCTTGATTGTAATTGTGGTAAGGATCTTGACCAATAATCACGACTTTTAAAGCCTCTAAAGTACAGGTATTAAAAGCATTAAATATTAAATCTTCTGGCGGAAAACAAGTTTCTGTTTTATATTGATTGTCCACATATTGAGTTAAATCTTTAAAATAAGGTTTATCAAATTCGGTTTGTAAATATTTTTTCCAACTTTCATGGATAGTGACGTTCATATCTTGTTTATTTTTGCTGCAATGTGCTTTAAATGGTATGCTAAAAATAATACTATCTTTAATAACACTAAACCAATATTTAAAATATTAAATAACCCTCTAAAACTCAACTTTTAGTAATATTGAAAACTGTTTTAATTTATATAAAATAGCATTTGATTATCAAAAAGCTGAATACATCATACATGAAAACACTTAAATTTCCTTCTGCTCAAACCATTTTACTAATTATTGCAGGATTAGTGACATTACTAACTTGGCTAGTTCCTGCTGGTAAATACCAAACTTTAGGGTACGATAAAACAGCTAATCAATTTACAAGAGTTAGTTTGGAGGAATCTGTTACCTTACCTGCAACTCAGGAAACTTTGGAGACTTTAAATATTAAAATCCCATTAGAAAAATTTACTTCTGGAGATATTTACAAACCTATTAATATCCCAAATACCTATCAACAATTAGAAGCTAAACCACAAGGTTTTTTTGATTTTGTTAAATCACCTGTTAAAGGTATTATAGAGGCTTCCGATATTATTTTTCTAGTCTTAATTATTGGAGGATTAATTGGTATTATTAATAGTACAGGTGCTTTTGATGCTGGTATTGGATGGTTAGCTAACGCTTTAAAAGGTCGCGAGTTTATCCTGATAATACTTGTTACTGTTTTGGTAGCTGCTGGTGGGACAACGTTTGGCTTTGCTGAAGAGACTATTGCCTTCTTCCCTATTCTAATTCCTGTGTTTTTGGCAGCAAAATATGACGCAATGGTTGGTATTGCGTGTATTTTTTTAGGAAGCTCGATTGGTACTATGTGCTCCACAATTAATCCGTTTAGTACTATTATTGCTAGTGATTCGGCTGGAATTAGTTGGACCACAGGATTATGGATTCGTCTTTTTATGTTGTTTGCCTGTCTGACTATTGCTTTAATTTATATTATTAGATATGGTAAACGTGTCCAAAAAGACCCTACAAAATCTATTATTTATGACCAACAACAGCAAATTGCTGCTTTATTTACACAAAACAACTCAAAAACAGTAACCTTTACAACACGTCTAAGGTTATCCTTAATTGTATTTGCACTTTGCTTTATTATCATGATTTATGGTGTTGTCGCTTTAGAGTGGTGGTTTGTGGAGATGACTTCTACTTTTTTAGTTGGTAGTATTTTAATTGGTATTATCGCGAATATTAAAGAAGCAGATTTTATAGACACCTTTGTAAAAGGTGCAGGAGATTTATTAGGTGTGGCTTTAATTATTGGTATTGCACGTGGTGTAACCGTTATTATGGCAGATGGCTTAATTAGTGATACCTTATTACATTATGCTAGCGGAATGACACAAGGTATGAATAAAGGTGTTTTTGCAAGTGCCTTAACTGCTATTTACGCTGGTTTATCCTTTTTTATACCAAGTAGCTCTGGTATGGCAGTATTAACTATGCCAATCATGTCACCTTTAGCAGATAGTGTTGGTATTGGTAGAGAGGTTGTGGTTAACGCGTATCAATTTGGTATGGGATTATTTTATTTTATCAACCCAACAGGTTTAATTTTAGCCTCTTTAGCAGTGGTTAAAGTTGGATTTAATAAATGGCTAAAATTTGTAATGCCATTATTTATTATGCTAATTATATTTACTTTAGTTGTCATGACAGTGACTAGTTACATGTAAACGTAGCATATCAGATATTGCTAATTATCTGTTTTAAATCAGATATTATCAATTATCGTATTATTAGCAGATATATTTGTATATCGTCTTAAAAACAGATATCTTTATAAAAATTAATATTACTATGATTGCAGTTTTAACAGGAGACATCATTAATTCAAGACAAGGTAATGTCTTGCAATGGTTGGATACTTTAAAAAACACCCTAAACCAATATGGACAAGAGCCACACGATTGGGAAATTTTTAGAGGAGACAGTTTTCAATTAGTTACCACTCCACAACGTGCTTTATTAGCTGCAATACATATAAAAGCAGCCATAAAAGAAAGCAAATTATACGATGTCAGAATCGCAATTGGTTTAGGCAAGCAAACCCATAAGGCTAAAAAAATTGCCGAATCCAATGGTCCTGCTTACATAAACTCTGGATTAGCTTTTGAAAACTTAAAAAAGCACACACTAGCCATTAACGCTAACCAACCAGATTGGGACCAACCCTTAAATATCATGCTAAACTTAGCCTTATTAACCGCAAATAACTGGAGCAGTACAGTTGCTAAAGTTATTGTAACGGTTTTAGAGCATCCTACAAAAAACCAAAACGAAATAGCAACACTATTAGGTAAATCCCAAAGTAATATCAGCGAAGCCCTAAAACGTGGTGGCTATGACGAGGTCATGCAACTAAACAACTACTACCAACAACAACTACAAAAACTATGATGTTATTAGTCCTTAAGCTAGTTTTAGCACACGCAATTGGCGATTTTGTCCTGCAACCAGACCAATGGGTAAAAGACAAAACCATAAAAAAACACAAGTCCAAATACCTATATTTTCATGTGCTAATCCACGCCTTAGCATTACTAATATTACTACAATTTAATACCAACTATTGGATAGGAATAGTCAGCATAGTCGTCTCTCATTACATAATAGATGTCATCAAACTTAATCTAACCAAAAAAATAAACCCAAGACTACTATTTATATTAGATCAAATGGCACACCTTATAGTCATTGCAATAGTAGCCAGAACTTACACACAATATAGCTTTGATATCAACACATTATACTCTAAAAACGTCTTAGCATTACTACTATCCTTAATAGCTATAACTAGTATAGCATCCGTAATCATGCGCTTAGTCATGAGCAAATGGATCCTGGACGAGGACGATGCAAACGACTCTTTAGAAAAAGCAGGAAAATACATTGGTATACTAGAGCGATTATTTGTATTTGGCTTTATAATCATCAATCAATGGAGTGCTATAGGACTATTAATTGCAGCAAAATCCGTGTTTAGATTTGGCGATTTATCCAAAGCCAAAGACCGTAAATTAACCGAATATATTTTAATAGGTACACTACTTAGTTTTGGAATAGCCATAAGCGTTGGACTACTCTACAATTTTATAATAGCCTAACCACAAGTTAATAGTATAACGCTTTCGCGGAAAAAAAGCCAAAAGCCACTTACCTACTACCGAAACTATTAAACCAAACCTAAACAGGTTACATTATAGCAACAGTTATAACCACTTTAACAAAAAGCACAAACCCTTAGTTTGTGCTTTTAATGTTTATAACATTTAATATGATTACGGAATACCGTAAAAATACCACCAAAACTTAATTTACATTTACAACACAACCGAAACTAAAAATACGTAGTTGTACGTATTGCAAGCTAAATTGGATACTTGTAGCTTCGCTTTAAAGATTATAAAACTATATGTCATTTTTAAAATTCTTTTTTAAGAGATAAAAAAAAGCTTTAATTGTTATCTATAATTGTAAAACCTTAAAAAAAAACAAATAATAAGTATGATTTATTACCTAATTGAAAACGATGAAAAAACTGGTCCATTTACTATTGAAGAATTAGATAAAAAAGAAATTTATAAAACAACTCTGATTTGGACTAAAGGATTAGATGAATGGACTGAAGCCAAAAATATTCCAATGCTCAAAGAAATAATCGACAAAACACCACCAAAATATAATTCTACAAAAAATAATACTCCACCAAAAAACCCAAACACCTCAAGCTCTTCATCAGATTACTTTGGCTACGAATTAGCAGCTCGATGGGAAAGATTTATAGCATCGTTTATTGAATCATTAATTTATTTAGTTCCGATGTTAATATTGATGGATGATAATTACCTATCAATACACAATATTATTATATCTATTATAGCAGCAATTTTAGTTGGAGGTTTAATGTACCCTAATTGGAGTGGCAATCTTGGACATAAAATCTTAGGTCTAAAAGTTATTTCAAAAGAGAATGGAGAAGATTTGAAAGATGTAAGAAAAAGCATTGGTAGAGAATTATATAAAAACCTCTTAGGATATTTAATAATTCCATTAATTTGGTTGTTATGGGATAGAGATAAACAAAATTTATACGATAAATTATCTAAAACTATTGTGGTTAGAAAAGGTGAAAATTAACATTCGGAAACTCTTACATTAAAAGCATCAATTTAAATTTACTTAATTTAGCTACCTAACCCATTCAAGTTACCGTAAGCTAACCAAAACCCTTTAATCTACACAATACAACAACCCAATGTTTATAGATCAAGAACAAATTTTTAAAGACGTACTTTCTAAATTAGAAGGTAAAATTAACGAACAAAGTTTTTTTAATAAGTTCTTGGAGTTATATCCTGACGTTTGGAAAAAACATAAAACAAACTATTCAAAATTTAACCGAAGTAAACAATTTGGACAAACCATTCCGTTACCAAAACCTGAAGTTTCCTTGCGTAAAGCCATTAGATTGTGGTTACAAAAACAATAATATTGTCAGTACTAGTTAATAATACCAATAACCATAGTCAAACCACAAACTTTGTAAGTAAAATATAAAATACCAACGCAATTCCGTAAATTTGTAATGCTAAAAAAAGAATAATTAACGATTATTAAAGGTTTTCTGTTGTCACAGAAAATAAAATAGATGATAAACATTCACGAAAAAACATTACAAGATTTAGAGTTTTCTACGGTTTTAGAGCAAGTAAGCGAGTATTGCGTCACTGCTTTAGGTAACCAAAAAGCACTAAGCATTTTACCATATAAAGATAAAGAGACACTACTTAACGCGTTACAGTTAACCAATGAGTATCTGTCGTCTTATTACAACGATAATCGCATACCAAATCATGGTTTTGACACCATTACTAAAGAGTTGCAATTATTAAAAATAGAAAACACGTATCTAGAAACCCACAGTCTTAAAAAACTAGTGTCTATATCCTTAACTGCTAACGATATTGTCAAATTTTTAAAAAAGTTTGACACCTATTATCCAGGTTTACATCAATACAGCACACAAATTGAAGTCACCACTGCTATAATTGAAAAGGTGGATAGCGTTGTGGATCGTTTTGGAGACGTAAAGGATAACGCTTCGGCTTTATTACAAAACATTAGACAACAAATAAATAAGTTAAAAGGTAAAATTAACTCTAGCTTTACCTCTGCTTTAAACCAATATCACAATCTAGAATATCTAGATGATATAAGAGAGTCTGTGGTGGACAACAAACGCGTACTAGCAGTAAAAGCTATGTATAGACGTAAAGTTAAAGGTGCCATTATGGGTGGAAGTAAAACAGGTAGTATTGTTTATATCGAGCCTGAAACCACGTTACAACACACCAGAGAACTTAATAATTTAGAATACGAAGAAAGCGAAGAAGTTGTACGTATCCTAAAAGAAGTGACTAATTACATTCGTCATTACTTACCGTTATTAGAGTTATATCAAACCTTTTTAACAGAAGTGGATGTGATTTCCGCGAAAGCGAAATACGCCAAATCCATGAACGCTATTTTACCAGAAATAAGCGAAGACAGAGAGTTATACTTACGTGATGCCTACCATCCATTACTCTATTTAAATAATTTAGAGAAAAAAGAAACTACGTTTCCGCAGACCATTGGACTGAAAGAAGACAGTAGGATTATTGTGATTTCGGGACCAAATGCTGGTGGTAAATCCATAACATTAAAAACTGTTGGTTTATTACAAGTCATGTTACAATCCGGTTTTTTAATTCCAGTGCATGAGCGTAGCAAAGCCTTTTTATTTGATCGTATTGTCAGCGATATTGGCGATAATCAATCCATCGAGAATCATTTAAGTACCTATAGTTACCGTTTAAAACAAATGAATTATTTCTTGAAGAAAATCAACAAGAATACATTGTTTTTAATTGACGAATTTGGTACTGGATCTGATCCAGAATTAGGAGGTGCTTTAGCTGAAACTTTTCTGGAAGAATTTTATGCTAGAAAAGCCTACGGAATTATTACCACACATTACGCTAACCTAAAAATGTTGGCTAATGAAAAGGAAGAAATGATAAACGCCAACATGATGTTTGACGAGCGTACCTTGGAACCAATGTACAAATTAGCATTAGGTCAAGCAGGTAGTAGTTTTACGTTTGAAGTTGCACAAAAAAATGGAATTCCGTATAGCTTAATTAATCGTTCTAAAAAGAAGATTGAACGCAGTAAAGTCCGTTTTGATGCCACGATAGCGAAATTACAAAAACAACGTGCTAAGCTTGAAAAAACAAGCGAATCGCTAAAGGTTAACGAAAAGAAAAAGCAAACTGAAGCTGATAAATTAGAGGAAATCAATGCTAAGATTCAGAAAAAACTAGAAAACTATCAAGAGTTATATGACAGTAATCAACGACTGATTTATTTAGGTCAGAAAATGAATGATATAGCGGAGAAGTTTTTTAACGATAAGAAGAAAAAAGAGTTAATGTCAGAGTTGTTTAGATTAGTACAAATTGAAAACTCTAAGCGCAAAAAAGTTACTGCAAAGCAAGCTAAAGCTGAAAAAGCTAAAGAGAAGCAAGTTAAACAAGAAGCAGAAAAAAAGGTTGAAGTCATTCGTAAAAAGAAGAAAGACGCTAAAGAAAAAGAGAAAAACAAACCTGTTGCACCAAAAGCAATCTTAAAAGTTGGAGATCGCGTTAGGATGAATGATGGTCGTGCTGTTGGTACTATTGATAAGTTTGAAAAAGGCAAGGCAATTGTTAACTATGGTATGTTTACCACTAACGTCAACGTCGATGTATTGGAGCTTGTTGAAGCTGTTAAAAAGAAATAATAATAAGTAACATAATGCTCCACAACGTCACTTCGAGTGATTTGTGAGGCACGAGCAAATTGTATCGAGAAGCATATTAAATCAGTAAATCAAGAAGCACTCGATACACTTATCCTACGCTGAAGCACTCGAACTGACGTAATGGGATTACTCAAATGTTACTAAGTTCAACTAAAAACACACAACGTTACCTGGAGTGATTTGTGAGGTACGAACAAATTGTATCGAGAAGCGCATTAAATTAATAAAAGTATAAAGTAAAAGTTCTCGATACACTTCTCCTACGTTTAATTACTCGAACTGACGTGATGTGATTACTCAAATGTTACTAAGTTCAACTAAAAACACACAACGTCACTTCTAGTGATTTGTGAGGCACGTGCAAATTGTATCGAGAAGTTTATAAAATAAAACTCCACAACGTCACTTCGAGTGT